>Ga0308414_1000014_pt1 | contig 136124 bp, 102 predicted proteins | sample HotsprSampleOS50_FD_205667 | JGI IMG/M metagenome (GOLD analysis project Ga0308414, IMG submission 205667) | Hot spring phototrophic mat microbial communities from Octopus Spring, Yellowstone National Park, Wyoming, United States - 20090730_OS50 ... | reverse complement strand
CTGAAGTGGTCAACGCCACACGGAGGACGAAGCCTATCCCCTGACAGCTCCGTAGCTATTTTGCCAGGAGCCAGTCCGCTGGTCAACCGGAACAGCCTCTGGTGACCAGCAAACATATCATACGAGGGAGGTAGAGCAGTGACAAGCCGCGAGCGTGTCAAGCGATGTATCGATTTTAGAAATCCGGACAAGTGCCCTATGAGTCTCCCCGAGCCATATCCTAACGATTTCTGCGGTGCTGGACTGACTCCTGACCCAGAATGGAAACCCTGGCGTACTTGGAATTCTGAGGATTTCAGACAATGGGAAGATGAGTGGCATAACGTCTGGAAATGCCTGCCAAATACGACTAGAGGTGTAGTGATCGAGGGAGTCATAAAAGACTGGTCTGATCTCGAGACATACCAGATGCCGCGTTTCGATCTGCCACTTCGTTATAGTAAGGCACGTGAGACTTTTGCCTCTCAACCCGACAAGTATCATCTTGGTCACTTGCCAGGCTTTCCGTTTGCTATCATGCGATATATGCGTACTATCGAACAGTTTCTTGCCGATGTCCTCTTGTATCCCGAAGAAGTCAATGAGCTTCAACGAATGGTAGTTGATCTACTTAAGCGTTGTATAGATCAATGGGCTACCACTGACTGTGATGGATTGATCTTTGCCGAGGATTGGGGCACACAGGAGCGACTGCTTGTTTCTCCAAGAGTGTGGCACGAGATGTTCGAGTGGGGCTTCAGAGAATTGGTCGACCATGCCAAACAGCATAACATCGCCATATGGATGCATTCCTGTGGGTATATTAAGGACATAATTCCGACCCTGGTTGATATGGGTGTGAAGGTTCTTCAGTTGGATCAGCCTAAACTCTCGGGTCTTGACTTCCTTGCGGAAACCTGCCATGGGAAAACTGCAATATGGTCCCCCGTGGATATTCAGAAAGACTTGCCCACAGGCGATGAAGAGCACATAAGATCATGTGCCCGTGAATTGATAGACAAACTAGGCCGTAACGGTGGGGGCTTCATTTGCGGCCACTATGGTGACCCCAAGTCTCTTGGTGTTGAGCCCCAATGGCAGACATGGGCGGACGACGAGTTCGCCAAATACGCCTAAATGCGTCCGAACGCACACACCTTGTAATCGGACGAACACTGTTTCTTCTTGAACTTTGATTGGAATTCTGCTATTCTAATTGTTACCGTGAACGCAGTTGATCGTTCGTTTGACGGCTTATCCCTGAAACGAGGGCTACAAGGGCTCGCCGCCGCGAAGCCCTATTTTTGTAGCACCGAGAAGTAGTTGTCGGTAGGTTGTCCACATAGGAGGTACAACATGGAAACCAGGCACGGTTTTGATACAAAGGCGTTGCATGCAGGCCAGATTCCGGATCAAGCTACAAAATCGCGTGCTGTACCCATCTATCAAACCACCTCTTACGTGTTCGATGACACGGACCACGCGGCTCGCCTCTTTGCCTTGAGTGAAGCAGGTAACATATACACAAGAATTATGAACCCAACTAACGACGTCCTTGAAAAGCGTGTTGCTGCACTGGAAGGTGGCGCCGCCGCACTTGCAGTCGCCTCAGGGCAGTCTGCTGAAACGCTGGCAATTCTGACCCTAGCCAAGAGTGGGGATGAGGTTGTGTCGTCGGCTAGTCTGTACGGCGGCACGTACACGCTGTTTAAGTATACCCTAGGTCGTCTGGGTATCGATGTCAAGTTTGTCGAGTCAGATGACCCCCAGGATTTTGCGAGGGCAATCACCCCCAAGACCCGTTGCTTGTATGTAGAGACTATTGGCAATCCAAAACTCAATGTAGCTGATCTTGAAACCATTGCAAGTGTTGCTCACGAGGCAGAAATACCCTTGATCGTAGACAATACATTTGCTACTCCATACCTTTGCCGACCAATTGAATGGGGTGCTGATATTGTTATCCACTCGCTTACCAAGTGGCTGGGAGGTCATGGGACCTCAATAGGCGGTATAATCGTAGATTCTGGTGCATTCGATTGGAAAAATGGAAAGTTTTCGGACTTCACAACCCCCGATGCTAGCTACCACGGATTGGTGTTCTCCGAGGCTTTTGGTAATCTGGCGTATATAGCCAAGGCTCGGGTCACCTACCTCCGTGACCTAGGTCCGGCACTGAGTCCCTTTAATTCTTTTCTAATCTTACAAGGTATCGAGACACTGTCACTTAGGATGGAAAGACATTGCTCGAATGCTTTGAAGGTAGCTAAGTTCTTAGACGAGCATCCATTGGTGTCATGGGTGAGCTATCCTGGTTTGCCCAGCCACCCAAGTTATAGACTTGCCCAAAAATACTTGCCCAATGGTGCGGGCGGTATGGTTGGCTTTGGTATCAAAGGCGGTAAGCAGGCGGGAATTAAGTTCATAAACGCGGTCAAGTTACTGTCCCATCTCGCCAATGTCGGTGATGCGAAGTCACTGGTGATACATCCAGCCAGCACTACACACCAGCAGCTTACGGAGGACGAGCAATTGGCATCGGGAGTGACCCCCGATTTCATTCGTTTATCGGTTGGCCTGGAGACCGTGGACGACATAATTGCCGATATCGATCAGGCCCTTGCAAATTCTCAGAAGTAAACCGACTACTCTCATAGGTAATGGAGGCGCAACGCGTTGGCAATTCCTCAGAACTCAGTTGGCATAGTCGAAACCAAATACTACACCTTTGCTGAGCCTCCACATGAGATGGAACTCGAGTGCGGTCGAAAGCTGGGACCAATCACGCTTGCCTATGAGACATACGGCGAGCTGAATCCGTCGAAAGACAATGCCGTCTTGATTGCCCACGCACTCTCCGGGGATGCTCATGTCGCTGGCTACCATAGCCCGGATGATGAGAAACCAGGCTGGTGGGACATAATGGTTGGCCCTGGAAAGGCTTTCGATACCGAAAAGTATTTCGTAATTTGCTCAAACGTCATCGGTGGATGCAAGGGCTCGACCGGGCCAAGTTCAATCAATCCGAATACCGGTCGTCCTTACGGTTTGCAGTTTCCAGTGGTTACCATCAGGGACATGGTAAACGCTCAGAAAGCACTAATCGATCATCTCGGTATCGAACGGCTATTGTGTGTGGCTGGTGGGTCCATGGGTGGTATGCAAGTCCTTCAATGGACGGTTAGCTATCCGCATGCTGTGCGCCTTGCAATCCCAATAGCTACCACTGCTAGGCTCTCAGCACAAGCCATTGCCTTCGACGAAGTTGGTAGGCAGGCGATTATGTCCGACCCGGACTGGATGAGCGGTGACTATTACGGGAAAACTATTCCGCATCGAGGACTCGCGATCGCCAGGATGATTGGCCACATAACATACTTGTCCGATAAATCAATGCACCAGAAGTTTGCCCGCCGCCTACAAGAAAAGGAAGAGTACGGGTATGACTTCGTGACCGATTTTCAGGTCGAAAGCTATCTTCGCTACAAAGGAGATAGCTTTGTGAAACGATTTGACGCCAATTCCTATCTCTATATCACAAAGGCAATGGATTACTTCGACCTCGCACAGGGCTATGGTTCCCTAAAACAGGCATTTGCCGGTGTCAAGGCGAAGTTTCTGGTGATCTCTTTTTCGTCTGACTGGCTGTTTCCGTCCTACCAGTCTAAGGAGATCGTGACTGCTCTCCGGCAGAATGATATTGACGCAATCTACACCGAAATTCAGACCGATTATGGCCACGATGCGTTCTTGCTCGAATCTGAGCAGTTAACCAATCTTATATCAAATTTCCTAGAGCATGGCAGAAATCGAACCTGACACGGCTGGCACAGGCTTCAGTTAGTGCTTGTAATCGACCGCCCATGCGAAATCTCCTGCTCCATAAGACTCTAAAGGTTAAAGTCACCAAAAATGTCAGGAATCGAAGAAACAAAAATCGAGTCTAACGGTACACTTATACGCTTGGCTCCTGAACACAAGATTATAATAGACTTGATTGAAGAAGGTACCCGCGTCATGGACCTTGGTTGCGGCGAAGGCGATCTTCTTCGTGCGTTAAAGGACTTGAAAAAAGTCCGTGCGGAAGGGATTGAGCTGTCGGAGGAATGTATACAAGCTTGCGTTGCGAAGGGCTTGTTTAATGTTCATCACGGTGACCTGGATGAGGGTTTGGCTGACTATGCAGACAAGTCGGTCGATTACGTCATTCTAACCAACACTATCCAGGTTCTACATCGTCCGTTGTTTCTCATTAAGGAAATGGCAAGAGTAGGGAAGAAGTGCATAATCAGCCTTCCGAATTTTGGATTCTGGCAGTTGCGGTGTCAGCTGTTCTTCCAAGGTCGTATGCCCAAGAGTCCACGTCTGCCCTACGAGTGGTACGACACGCCTAATATCCATCTTGCAACCATCAGGGATTTTCGCGAATTCTGCCGAACTGCAGACCTCAGAATATTACGGGAAATCGACCTGCGAACGACTGGGGAGGGAAAATGTCGAATAGTTAGGTTTTTCCCGAATCTGCTGGCGGACGCAGCCATCTTTGTTGTACAAGAAAACGAATGATTCAGCACAAGCTTGGAGACAAAAACACCGCTCCTCTATGTGTTAGCACCAACACCCACCAATTTCTTTACATGTGTTACTTGACCAATCTTTCGTAGTTCTGCTTAATCGCCTGCACGCCATCGGCCACACTCGGAGCTTCGAAGCAGACTTCGTACACAAAAGCACCGGTATAGTTTATCTCGCCGAGTACGTTGATTAGTGCAGGCCAATCAATGACACCTTGTTTCGGCAGCCAATGCCTTTCGGCTACACCATCGTAGTCGGAAATGTGCAGTGTCCATATATTAGGCCCTAGTAGGCGAATCGTTGGCACAATAGAGCTTGGCGGGAAAATGTGGTTGACGTCTATGCAGACACCAACATTAGGGTGGTCCGCAACAGCGAGAAGATATAACAAAAGGGCCGCACTATGGCCTACTTGAGGAGGAGATAATAGCTCAATGGCTACTCTCACTCCGATGTGTGCACACTGTTCAGCCAGCTGGGCAATGCTTTCGGCACTCAGACGCGAACGCTGGGCTAGCTCGCTTTCGTCGCTGAAATGCCCACTACCGTGGATGACAAGAATTTTGCCGCCGAGTCTCGACAGAAGTCTGGCAGCTTCCATATGCGCATCTATGTTCTTTTTCCTGTCCGCTTCGTTCAACGCAGAAAGATCTCGGAACGGCGCATGCATGGACGATATTCTGTGAGCCTCTGCAAGACGGCCTAGACCTTCCATGGCAAGGTCGCTATCTAATATCGGACTCGGCCAAAGCTCCACAGTAGCGTTTTCTAAAGCGAGCACTAGGTCGGCTATTTCGTTGAAGTATGCGCGAACACCTGTTTCACAATCAGAAGAACAGGGGGCGCCTGCGTCAATAACTTGTCTCAGTTCCGGTGAAAGCAAGTGGTTTGTAGACCACAATGAGATTCCTAGGGATGGTTTCGGCATAACCTCTCCTTGCTTCTTGTGATATTAGATTTAAAGCGTTACGGGTTTGTCCGCTTGAACGTCGCCGTGTTCACTCCAAATCAAGCTATTTGCCGCTCTGCCAGTTGTCAAATACGTTGCCAGTGTTGTCACGTGTATCTAGCCAGTTGCCTTACGGTGCCAATCCTGCATTCCGACACTAATAGCCGTGCCAATTTCCTTTAAGTTGTTGATACGAGCTCGAGACCGAATGCCGCCGTCCAGACACGAGTTTCTGGGGAGTAGAGATACCGAGGGTGGCAGAATGACAGAAAACCTTGTCACGGACAGCAACCACGCTTGACAACAACGTCTAGATTGAGATGCAATCCATACGCTAATGCTCTTCTGACATCTCTACCCTTCAGATTTGGCAAATGCCGCCCGTCTTGCATTGTCTATCAACCGTTCGATATCCTCGACAGCAAAACCGAAATTTTCTACTAGCTTGACGTATTCCCCGGTTAAGGATACGCCACACAAAGTGGGATCATCAGTGTTGACAGTTACAAGTATACCCTCATTATAAAACTTCCGAATGGGATGTTCCTGCAGTGAGCTTATCGCGCGTGTCAGAACATTGCTTGTAGGGCATACCTCCAAGGTGATGTCTCGCTTTTTTACCAACTGCAGTATTTCTTCATCTTGAATAATGCGTACACCGTGTCCTACACGAGTCGCCCCCAGTTGTTCGATCGCCGAGCGAACATTCCCCGGCCCGGCTGCTTCTCCCGCATGGACTGTGATACCCAAGCCGGCTTGCCGTGCTATGCGAAACGGCTCCTGGAACATTTCAGGCGGAAACCCTGCTTCGATGCCTGACAGATCTAAACCAACGACTCCACGATCAGCATAGTTAACAGCAGTGCGCGCAACCTCTATGCTTGACGGCCAAAAAGGGCCCATCTCATCCGGAACACGGTCTCGACAAATACTCACGATCAACTTGGCATCAACCTTGAATTTACGTACGGCGAGTTCCACACCCTTGACAACAGCATCAAGCACGTCTGTTATACGGAGTTTGTGGTAGAAGCCCATGTATTCCGGACTGAAACGAAGTTCCATATATCGCACGTTATCCAGTGCCGCATCTTCGACCGCTTCGTAAGTGATTCTGGATATGGCTTCTGTGTCGACGAATGCGTGTTTTATCAAGCCAAAGGGTTTCAAGAACTCAGCCAGGTTCTCAGCAGGTTTTCTAACTCGGAGGAGATCAGTAAGAACATCTACATCATAAGTGGGCAAGGGTACTCGACGGTCACGGCAGATCTCAGCTAGGGTAGATGGCCGAATGGAGCCCTCCAGATGGCGGTGGAGTTCGACTTTGGGCATGCGGGCCAGAGTTGTTCTTATGTTTTCTGACATCGTGCAGTACGTACAGGTTTAGCTCAGAGGTAGACAGGTGATAAGTGAACCACCAGCAGCCATCCTGTCTACCCCATTCATCACTCACTATAATTAGTCTTACCTTAGTAGGGAGCAACGCCGGACATGGTGAATTTCAATTCATATTCCTTCCCGGGTTTGAATACTACATGTTGTATGCTGGAACCGTAACCAGACGCCGAGCATTCGACATCATACTCCCCAGCCGTAACCCTGGATAGCTGATACTCGCCTTTGTCATTGGAAGCTGTGGAGTAGTTCCAGGGTGTCAGCTTGATCGAAGCGCCCTCAATGGGGCGTCCATATATGTCTTTCACTGTTCCTTTGATTGTGGCGAGCGAACTGTAGAGCGATGTCTCACCCATGACTGTCATACTCCAGTCCTCGTTCGCGTCCACCACCTTCCCATTGACGTAGAACTGACCGTCTGGATAGTGGTTTGATGTATTGATGAACGCATAGATCCCGGGCGACGTAACTTTTAGGTAGTACGTCTTGCCTGGGGTGACTGGTACCTCGCCAGGTAGCCAACTCACTCCAAAAATCTGTCCCATCGGCCGGTAGTTCCATACATGGCATGTCTTGGCTGGTCCGATTTGTTTGCCATTAGGTCCATCTTCGTGAATGCTAAATCGCGCTTCTGCGTATTTGCCCTCAATAGCAGTGCAGAATACGGTAATGGCGGTGATGTTCGAACCCATTGCTTTGAAAGTCTGGCCCAGCTCTTTCCCTGAGCGTCCACCTTCATTCTTTACCCGGTAGACCATCGTTGCCAGACCATCGTCGTCGCTTTCGATACAACACTTGATATCCACGTTTGGCTGACCAACCCCGTCGAAGTAGGCTTGCCCTTCCGGGTATGTCTTTCCACCACTGGTCGAATCTACGTAAAGCGAAAACTTACCTCCGTCCTTGCGTGTGAGCTTCAGGTAGTAAAGCTTGCCCGGCACAGTTGGGCACTCTCCATGCAGCCAATTGAAAGTGTCTCTGCTATCTATCCCCGACTCGCGGGTTGGTCCTATTTGCTTGTCGGTGGAAGCTTCATGTATGGAGCCAAGTAGGATAACACCTTCACCCCTTGGCCACACGGTTACTTTCACTACGTCGCCAGTCGCAACAAACGTCTGCCGATATTCCGTGCATTGAGGCCCATCGTCATTCTTACTGACGAAGTAAGTAGAGCGTACGGTGTAGTTACCGTCAGTTACTTGCCCATCTCTTACAGGTACAAAGCTAAAGAGACGAGGTCTAAAGTAGAAAATGTCATTCTGCAGAAGTGAGTATGTGCCTGGTAGCAGATCTTTGAGTTCGTAGTAACCATCTGGTGCAAATCGCCCCCATTGGGCGTTCTTGCTTTCGCCTGCTTTGCACTGGGTGATTTCTAGCTCATATAATCCCTTTCCGTATATATCAACCGCATGACCAATGATATTACCTGCCGCAAAGCAGGATGCTGAGCCCAGAAAAACCATTGTCAGTGCGGCTACAACGCATCGGTGTGCTCGCATAATGCTTATACTCCTTTCTCACAGATCAAGTGCTGAGCAATCCATCTAGCCATACTGTCCTACAATAATATCTTCTAGCCGACGTTTCGGGACATGATGTACGCCCTCATCATCCCTGTAGTACTTGATGTCACCATCAAGACCTACGTCTTCCAAAACAACTCTTTCCTTTGGATAGCCCAGAGCCAGCACAAGAAGGATTTCGAACCTATCAGGAATGCTAAGAGCGGCGCGAAGTTGCGTTCTATCTATTGAACCGATCATGCACCCCGCGATTCCCTTTTCGGTAGCTCCTAGCATGATGGTCTGTGCTGCTATTCCATGGTCACAGCCGAAATTCTTGGAGATTTCGGTATCACCAAGAATAACGATGTAAGCGCTGGGACGTTCTCCCTCTGACGGCCCCGGCCAGTCCTTGAGGTAACCTGCCCATGCCGTAGTGGGAAATATACGTGCGTTCGTTATGGGGTCGGCAGAGATTATATACTTGAGTGGCTGCATGTTAGCAGCGGATGGAGATAGCCGAGCCAGATCGACGAGCTCTTTTAGCACGTCTATTCCAATGCGTCTATCCTCATGAAAACGCCGATAACTCCGGCATGCTTTCACTAAGTCTCCCAACATGATAGACCTCCCGAATATTATCCGGTTGGTATGTTAGACCCAAGCTCGCTGATTGTCAAGTCATAAGCCTATGCCGGGGAGAAGACAGGCGAGATCGGAAAAGGGGTGCTGGACAATCTTACCTGGTGATATTAGGAGGCTACCGACTAGTTGCGGAACCGTTTCTATGATGCTAAGCGAAGACTGAATATTTCGCTGGCGTCAGTTGTGCCAGCCTCGAGACTGCTTTGGTAGAGCTGAGCGTTTACGATCGCAATACTTGCGGATGTTGCTAGAGTCTGGAAAAGCCTCAGCCGTTCATCGTTCAAAGGTACGTGTTTCTCAAAGAACAAATTGAGGACTCCCAAGGCGAATCCCTGGTACACAAGCGGTACAGAGACTGTGTATCCGTCATATTGGGCGAGTACCCGCCACGGTATGAACTCCACGTCTGTGTATACATCATCTACAACGCATATGCGCTTCTCCCTGAAAGCTCTTGCCGTATGACCCGAGTAAAACGCAGGTCGCCCACCGCCCTCAACTTCCTGTGGTTTGGCAGGTCCAATCAAGTTCTCTGGTAAACCGTGCGTGACGGCCGTTGTCAGTGTTTTTCCTTCTTCATCTGCCAGCATTACGGATGCAAAACGTGCAGATAGCATAGTGGAAGTGTCGGAAACAAGTGTCAACAATACAACGCGTAGGTCTAGCGTCTTACTAAGTCTTAATGATGCATAGTGAACCGCTTCCAAATGTTCAACACGTGCACGTGCGTCCGTATATGACCTTCCGAATTCCTCACCCAATCTGGTAAGAAGAACGAGCAAACCAATCGCGGACAATGATTGTGCTAGCCACCAGCAGAGATCCGATCTTCGAACGGAGAGTGTCAAAGCGAATTGAGCAGTAGTAGCAAGGATTAGATATCTAGTGACTCCACTGCTGTAAGCGTCCTCTTCATGCATGTAACGTCTTGTAAAGCCTAGTAGCGTAGAAATCAGTAACGTGAGATGAAATGCTTGACCTATGTAAGAATATAATGACCATCTGTTAGCCCAGTAAATTACCGCAGCCGCTAATCCCGAGAATCTACCGGTTATATCATCCCATTTGCCAGCCAGAAGTATCGCAATTGTCACCAAGCAGAAAACCAATACCAATAATTCAACAAGTCTTCGCACGCCAGTCTTGCTGGTTTCCTCCCTACTATCTGTTCTTCGTTCCAAAACGGCTGCCAGTAGTAGACAAGCCGAGATCCACTGCCAAAACTGGGAATATTGGTATCCGAGTCTACCTAACCATCCAGACTGGCCTGATAAGATCGAAGCCTGCACTATAAACAGGAACTCACCGGTCATGAGACAGACAAAAGCGCCCGTTGACAGCAGGACCCAGCGATGACCAGATACTCGGTACTGGATCCAAAGGCAGTAGATGACTCCCATTGCTACCAGGGCGTTACACATGCCGATCAGCATGTACATGACAGGGTTTTCCCAGCTAGATGATTCCGGGAGCATCAGTCTTAGCGCTACAATCCCCGTCATCATAGCCGCGGAAGTGAGAACATTTTGGTGAGCAAGTAAGTGCCGAGCTCTCATACTGCCTTTGTCTGTAGTCTCAGATATTTTCTGGGGTTCAATTCGAACTACTGCTTCCAACAACAATGCCTGCCAGATTGCAAGAGTCTCAAGTCTGGACTGTTTGTGTACCGCTTCTCGCGTGCCAGTCTCACGGGGGATACTGATGCCGAGCATGCCTTGGTGCACTTCTGTCCCTAATGGTAATTATGGCATTTTAAAGGCGTTTCGTTAGAACTCAGGGTGGTATCGAGGTAGGTTGCTAAAAATGGTTACACTGGGGTTGAATGCCACTCACTCCAATGTCACTAATATCCTCAGCTCTTCTCTGCCAATAAGGCTGTAATCAGCTAACTTGTCGATACGCCCGCTTAGCCAGTACACGCGTGGCGTCATCGCAAGCAATTATGGGTTCATGATAACAGCCCCTGCTGGGGTGGTTGGCATCAACGGTGGCAGTTGCATGCCCATTGAAGGCAAGCTGCTACGAGCGAAATCCATAGCACCCGCCGCAGGGTTGCTCGTATTGCCTTGAGCATACTGATCTAGTTGATTGGCTACATTACGTGCCGCTGAGGCCAATTCGGACGCAAACTGCGCCATCAACTCTGGCGATATGCTTTGAACCTGTTTCTTTTCTCTTTCCTCAAGAGCGGCTTCCTTATCCATCGAGAAAACCTGAAACAGCGTATCCCAACCGGCCTTTGTCATCTGTTGGCTTTTGTAAGTCGAAGGCAAATGCACCGTGATCGTGCGGCCGTCAATCGTCCTGTACTTGAATCTCAACAATTCTGTCACATGACCGTCCCAGTTCTTCACCTTCATTACCTTGACTCCGCTTGGAAGAACCGACCGCAACGGTACAGTTGGCTCGGTACTCTGTGGCGCCTGTTGCGGTGTAGTTGCGGAGGTTGCGACTCCAGGAGTTGCTCCCGGAGTGGTAACTCCAGTCGGACTTGGCATTGTACCCGGACTTTGTGCGTGAAGTTGCTGCCAGAAAAACACTGACCCAGCTCCAGCTACAAATACCGCCAAGGCTACTAACCAAAGTTTGCTGCTTAACAAGAACCGAGACATAATGCCGCCTCCTGATGTTACCGGTCAACGTGCGTAAAATCAGAGAATTGCTATCTCAACACGATTGTACCTTGCGGTGACATAGTTGTCAACCGATCTCCAACGTTTGTTGCTCATTATTTTCGACGACAGACCCTTCTTCTTATGTTCCATTCCATGAAGCTTGACAAAGACGGAGCAAGTGAATACACTGCTAGTTAATCGGTCTGACCGACGGTAATACTGCATTTTGGTCTTCAGGATTGACCGCGAACGTCAGCGTTAGTCACGTGTGGATGCCTATTCAGACCATATTACCTCAGTTTATGGAGAAAAGACCCAAAATGGATAGCCAGGCGATAGAGAATGTTCTGAAGCAAGTCCGCGACAACAATATCGAGTTCATCAGGCTGTGGTTTACTGATATCTTTGGCACCCTTAAAAGCGTCGCAATTACCCCCGAAGCACTTGATCGTGCGATGGACGAAGGAATGGCTTTCGATGGATCTTCGGTCACGGGATACCAAGACATACAGGAAGGTGACATGTTTGCTGTTCCGGATCCGAGTACCTTCTGTGTCTTGCCATGGTTGGCCGAAAACGGTAAGAAGAGCGACACAGCACGGATGTTTTGCGACATCAAGAACCCGGATGGTACCCCGTACGAAGGAGACCCTCGATATGTTTTAAAGCGTAACTGTGAGCAACTTAGCGCACGAGGTTTGACCTTCAACGTTGGTCCAGAGCTTGAATTCTTTTACTTTAAGCATAGTCGAAGTACGGATATAATCGACTATGGCGGATATTTCGATCTCACCCCAATCGATGCGGGAAGCAACCTTAGAAAAGATACAATCACCACTCTGAAAGCCATGGGAATTCCGGTCGAATTCAGCCATCATGAAGTTGCACCTAGTCAGCATGAAATCGACTTGCGGTACTCAGACGCGCTTACAGTGGCCGATAGGGCAATCACGTATCGATTGGTGGTTAAGGAGATTGCGGCAAAGAACGGAGTGTACGCAACTTTTATGCCCAAGCCGATCTATGGACAGCCGGGAAGCGGAATGCATACCCATCAGTCGTTGTTCAGTGATGGAACGAATGTTTTCTATGACGATGAGGGCGAATTCTACCTGTCGGATATCGCGAAGAAATACATAGCGGGCCTATTGAGACATTCCAGAGAGATTTGTTCCGTTCTGGCACAGTGGGTAAACTCTTACAAGCGGCTTGTGCCCGGTTATGAAGCGCCAGTATATATCGCATGGTCACACCGAAATAGGTCGGCACTTGTTCGTGTTCCTGCAATCAAGCCAGGAAAGCAGTCCGCGGCCAGAGTAGAGCTCAGATGTCCAGATCCAGCTTGCAACCCATATCTGGCCTTTTCTGTAATGCTTGCCGCAGGGTTAGCAGGAATCGATAATGGCTACGAACTCCCACCTCCGATGGAGAAGAATCTATACGAGTTGACGGAAAGCGAGCGTCGGGCTCTAGGCATACAATCCCTGCCCGCAAGTCTTGGTGAGGCTCTCGCGGAGACTGAAAAGAGTGAGTTAGTACGTAAGGCGCTGGGTGATCATGTGTTTGAGCGCTTCGTAGAATTGAAGAGCATGGAATGGCACGAATTCTGCACGCGGGTAACTGAGTGGGAAGTCAATAAGTACTTGCCTATCCTCTGAGTCGAGAACTTATATTTAAGTTTAAGAGGGAATGGCCCTATCCCAGCGATTGGGATAGGGCACAGTAAGAGGAGGAATTGCGCTTCAATGAAGAAGGCTTCCCACTTATCAAGATACCATAACCCTCCAAATGTGTCAAGTAGACTATCATTTGTGAGTTATAATAACATGCTGATGCCAGCAAAAATGTCCCTGATGTGACGTGTACACTTTTGTCCTCTGTTATTGCACTAGTCTTACGCGACCAAAATGAATCGGGCGTTTAGCACCTATAAATCCAGCTCCCCAACTAGATCGTATTCGATCACCCATGTCTTTGTCATTCAAGACCAACGACATACCTATCTCCAACCCGGCTTTGGGTTTTGCTGGCTTCATTTCACTCCAGGGAATAGCCACTTCATATACTGTCTTGCCTTCTTTATGTGTGATTTTGACCGGAACATTATCAAGCTCTCCTCCATACCAATCGGGTGAAGTATGCGAGCGATATATGAGGGACTTTCCATCATTGGTAAGCGCAGTTTGATACTCATAATCGTTCCAGGTGTACACGCTTCCAGGAACTGCATCACAGGCTGCGTCAAAGGCGAACTGCAAACAATCTTCGTTCGGAAACTCTCTGGGAATGCGAGTCTGAACGTGATTGTCGTCGTTAACCACACAGGCCACATAGAAGTAGCTCGTGTCCCAGGAGGTTGAGAAACGTGCTTGAATGTCTCCAGGTACTTGCTGCCAGTCCATACCCTGCCAGTCGCTTATGTCACCATCTATCTTAATGGGAAGTTTACTAAGGTATGCGAGCGCACTTTTCTTGAGCATAAAGTAATACACACCGGTCTTTCTGCCATTCAGCGACACATATGCCTTCGTCAGGTACGTGCCTGGCTTAACTGACTGGTCTGCTCGTATGTCTATCAACCATTTAGCCACTTCTTTAGGCTGGAGATTCCTGGGAGATGTGTCTGCTATCCAGCCATCAGGCAAGTCAAATGCGGGCGAAACAGTCATCACCTTTGATGTCAGATTGCGAACCAGCATCTCAACTTTTGCCGAAGAAGTGTCGGTGGCGCCTTGTCGCGTGATCGCCCAGGTCAACTGTACAGGTTCGACTACTTCTACATAGTGCGTGAAGCTTCTACCATCTTCTCGGGTGGCGGTCAGCGGATATGGTTTTGCTGATGCCGCATCCACAGGGCACTGGAAGACGTAGGTTCGATCATTCTTTATGGGAGTGACTTTCCACCCAGACGGTAAGTACCACTTCACCTTCAAAAGATGAGGGGCTACGTGCTCCTCGAACTCTAGCTCGAAGGTACTTCCAGCGAACACGACATGCGGGCCTAAAATACATTGCTCACGTGAGACAGCGTCGCGTCGCCAATTTACGGACTCCTTATAGCCCTGGTACTTTGGTTTCGGGTTTAACTTCATGTCCAGTACGCCGAATCCAGAATCCGGATCATCCTCTGTTTGTCCAGCACCAGACCAGTCATTCAGCGTGTGCAGATAAAGCTGTGTAATATACGGATACTGTGCAGCAAGGGTTACACCATCCTGCGGCAGCCTCTCAGCACCAGGACCTATACCGTATGTTGTTGTCAGTTCTTTCCGACTCGCGTAGTTCCAACTATATTCATTTGCCCACAGTTCACAATCGAGGTCGCCATGCCTTACACAGATAGTTCGAAGAGATTCCGTCCAAGGAATGTCTATGCCTTCCGAAGAGTACGGATGATAGGTGATTGCTTCGAATGCATCTTTTCCAACAGTTGCATAGACCGCCTCCATGAAACCCCCATCAGTAGGTATTCCCGGAAGATTGGAGTCAGGAGTAGAAACGCTGAGAGATCCGGCGGCGAGTATGGCATCTGGATTCCCACGTTTAAGGCCGTCGTGAACCGCCTTGAGTGTAAGAGCGTACCTCACAGGATCTCCGCCAACTTTACCGCCGACTATCTCGCCTAGCTTGTTTCGAAGTGGCACCGGGCCAGGTACGCCGTCAGGTTCATTCCACCATTCGAAATATCGTACTTTGCCCTTGTAGCGAGCGGCAAGGGCTTCTGCCCACGCAGATAGTTGCTTGAGGTATTCGGGCTTTGGCAAATCAAGCTCAATGTAAGGTACTCCTGCACTATTCGCTACTTGGCTGTCGGTCGGATGTGTGAACCTGGCCCATCTCGGCGAGCCAATCATGGTAAAGTGAAACTCCACCCCTCGCGGACACCAAAATGCAACTTGTGAGTCGGTTTCCCACCAATTGTACTCTCCTCGCTTCTCTTCCACTTGTCCCCATGACGCACCGACACGAGTCAAATAAATGCCGCAATCTCCCATGAAACTATACAGCTTGCTGCCTTGGCTGGCAAAGTCGCCCATGTCCCAACCGTCGCCAACCAGTACTTTCAGTCCTTGTTTCTGGGGCGGAAACGTCACTCCAGGCTCTCCTGACCACGCAGCGTGTGCTGAAATAACTGCAAGGATTACAATTAAGAATCTCTTCCTCATATCTCCTCCCGAACTGCAAACGCTGGTATCTCTACCAGGTGCATCCATTCGCATCCACCAGCTAACGACACAGGTAAGCGTGTCGAATAGTCTCCCTGGTGGAATAAGATGCAACCCTCAAGCTACTATTAGCGACTGGGAGCCGCATATCCTTCGTGTCAGTACTTGATCGTAAGTATTGGTTGATGACTCCAAATGACCTACGGATGTCTTATCTCCAATATCCCTGCATCTCTAAGGCATTTGTGTAAGTGAGGGGTCAGTTCGTAGTCAGATAAATTATCCACAGATACCCATTGTACATCCACGGCATCAGATCCGGGTCTGAGGTTACCGCCAACAGGTCTGGCGAGATAGTCTATCAACACATAATGATAACCTGGTTCACTATCCACTATTAGATCAGTAACACCGATTAGCTTGATTATCTCTATCTCAAGCCCGGTTTCCTCACGAATCTCGCGCTTTAGAGCATCCGCCAGTGTCTCTCCCCATTCAATGCTTCCCCCCGGCACTGACCATTTGCCTCTCGATGGCTCCGTACCCCGTTTCACAAGAAGAATTTCCTTATCACGAACAATTACTGCCGCTACAGCAGGGATAGGATGTCTTTGTGTCAAGTCAGCGCTCAATGAAGTTCCTCCATGCCATCCACTTTTCACAAAACGCCTTTTCCTCGCTTGACGACACAACGTTGGTTTTGTAAACTTTCACAAGTTGTGTTTTAGGAGGAGGCGTCGTGGTCAAGAGACTATTCGCTAGGAAGCCACTGGGACTCCTGCTCGAGGAAATGGAGGGCGACAACAGACTTCGTCGCGTGCTGGGTCCCATGGCGCTGACGAGCCTTGGCATAGGTTGCATCATTGGAACGGGTATTTTCGTCATGACAGGTGTAGCAGCCCATGACAAGGCTGGACCTGCGCTAAGTGTGTCATTCATTGTTGCTGGTATCGCTTGTGTATTCGCAGCCTTGTGCTACGCTGAGTTCGCATCTATGGTTCCTGTTGCGGGTTCGGCTTTCACTTATGCCTATGCAACCCTCGGCGAACTTTTTGCTTGGATTATCGGATGGGATCTTGTACTCGAATATACTGTGGCATCCGCCTCGGTTGCACATGGATGGTCGAAGTATTTTCAGGAGTTTCTCACAACAGTAGGTAGTTACCTCCATATGCCTGGGCTACGTATCCCGTCTGTCGTGGCCAATACACCGTTTGATGTCGCTTCAGGTGGGCATCTGATTTCAACGGGCAGCTATATAGATCTTCCAGCCATTATCATCGTAGCTATCATTACGATGGTCCTGGTGAAAGGCATCAAGGAGAGCGCTTCTTTCAACGCTGCCATGGTGATTCTTAAAGTAGCTGTTGTGGTCTTCGTGATCGCAGTTGGTGCGTTTTTTGTGGATCCCAAGAACTGGCACCCATTTGCTCCATACGGATGGGGCGGGATGAGTTTCTTCGGGAGAGCAATAGGCGGCGGTCCAAGCGGCGTGCCTGTTGGTATGCTGGCAGGTGCTGCGATTATGTTCTTTGCCTACATAGGTTTTGACTCTGTTTCTACTCATGCTGAAGAAGCTAGGAACCCGCAGAGAGACGTTCCCATTGGCATCATAGCTTCCTTGTTGATCTGCACTGTACTTTATATAGGCGTTACGGTAGTACTAACTGGAATGGTCCCGTACCACAAACTGGATATCAATGCCCCAGTGTCCAATGCCTTCGCCCAGATGGGACTTCCGTGGGCACAACTGATAATTGCAATCGGTGCAGTTGTCGGCATAACGTCGGTACTCTTGGTTCTCATGCTTAGCCAACCTAGAGTGCTCTTGGCAATGGCTCGTGATGGCCTTCTACCAGAGAGCTTTTTCGGGGCAGTGCATGAGCGGTTCCGAACACCATGGAAAGGTACAATTCTCACGGGTATAGTTGTGGCCATTATGGCTGCTCTCATACCTTTGCGAATTCTTGCAGAACTGGTGAACATAGGTACGTTGCTTGCCTTTGTAATTGTCTGCGCCGCGGTTTTGATCATGCGAAAAACTCATCCAGAAGCCAGACGTCCATTTCGTTGCCCACTTGTACCAGTAATCCCCGTATTGGGCGTCTTCACGTGTTTGATGCTGATGTTCTCATTGGCTGTGGAGAATTGGCTCAGGCTCGGCATCTGGATGGCAATGGGACTGATAATCTATTCGTTCTACGGACGCAGACACAGTGTTTTGGCAAAGCGAAGGCAGCAGGGTTTGACCGAGAGTGGAGAATTCCCGATTCACGTTACGTCGGAAGTCAATGACACCCCTTGATCGAACGATCGAACATCGGATACTCAGTTGCTGGCAGTGGGTACCCTCTAATCACACCATATGTACCCACTCTCAGCAACCATTTGCCCCCATCCCTACCAGCCTTGCATGTTGCACGGTGAAATTGTCGATTTGCTGCTGGCTTACTCACACCGGCAAGTGGCATGCGTTAACCAAAATATGAATTACGCTTTCTCACTAGCTACCTATGGTTTAATCTATGCTGTAGAAGTATCCCCGTTCTTTCGCGCGCAACAGTAAGTCTTTTACATATCCCTCCAACTTAGGCGTGCCATCACGAATAATCGGCAAGTTCAGATTCATGACTAGCTCACTGGTTGCCTTGTTCTCTTTCCAAGCTTTTCCATGAGTTTGGTAATTGAGTAAAATCGGCTCTAGTCTATCTAATGCCCGCGCAAACTTGGCTTCAATGGAATCGGCAGCCTCAAACTCTTCCCATGCAGACCGTAACTCTACCGCCTGATCGTCAGGTAGCATGCCGAACACTCGGTCGGCCGCAGCTTTCTCGATTTCTGCCTGTACCGCCCTACGGCTAGTGTCGTACACGCACACATCGCCCGCGTATATCTCCACCAAGTCATGCACCAACACCATGCGTAACACGCGCATCATATCTATGTCTTGTGGAGCATATTCGGCTAAGACTAGACACATAACCGCCAAGTGCCACGAATGCTCCACGTCGTTTTCATGTCTGCTTGCGTCTGTAATATAGCTCCGCCGCAAGACATTCTTGAGCTTGTCTATTTCTAATATAAAGGATATCTGTTTTTCGAGCCGATCATCCACAGATGTTACTTCCTTTCTGAGCTAGGCTGGCCAGACGCATGTGATTGATAGAATGCGTCGTATTCAATTAAAGCTCGCTTCATAAGTACCCATGGGTCTAAGCCATATGGACACTTGGCAACACATTGCCCACAGTCAGTGCAGTTTTCTACCTTGTGCATAGCCTCGTACCAATGATCGGTGACAAACGGCTCCCAGGGCATCCGGCGTAGAAGCAAATGCATCCGAGCCGCCATTGGGATAGGTATGTCCGCTGGGCAAGGCAAACAGTATCCACAGCATCGGCAGAACTGATCGCTGAGTTCCTTCCTATCGCGTTCAATGATCCTGAGAAGCTCCGAGTCTAGGGCGGAGGTGTGGGCGTCGAGCTCGATCAATTGCTCAAGTTCACTCATGCGTTGGATGCCCCAGATCGGAATAACATTTTCATATTGCCGAAGAAACGCGAACGCTGGCCGCAGATCTGTCAGCAGTCCCCCGCATAACGGTTTCATTGCTATCAAACCGACGTTAGCTTGCCGGCACAGTTCTATCACTTCTAGATCCTCTTCGGATGACAAATAGCACAATGGGTATTGAAGTGACTCATATAATCCTGAAGTTACTGCAGTACGGGCTACTTCCAAACGGTGGCTTGTAATGCCAATAAAGCGTGTCATGCCTTTCCGACGGGCCTCAACCAGTCCGCTATACGCTGATTCTGGATCGTCCGGGTCGGGTAGGGGATTTGGGTTGTGGAGCTGCAGCAGGTCTATGTAATCGGTTCGGAGGCACCGCAAGCTTGTCTCAACGTGCTCCAGCACGCCCTCCTTTGTGGTTGCTCCAGTCTTTGTAGCTATGATAACGTTCTCTCGGACATCAGAAAATGCACGTCCGAGCTTTTCCTCGCTGTCCGTGTAACCTCTGGCTGTATCGTAAAAGTTAATTCCTGCGTCCAGTGCCCTCCGCAAAATCGTCACTGCTTCGTCCATTTGAACTCGTTGAATCGGCAAGGCGCCAAATCCTGTTCGGGTGACAATCAGTTCGGTAGACCCAAGTCTTGTTTTCTCCAACAAATACCTCCTACAGAAACAGAGTCCCAGGATTTAGAATCATCCCGGGGTCAAATAGCTTCTTAAGAGCACGCATCTCCGCAATTGATTCCTGACCGTACATTATCTCGAGAAGTGAGGTCTTCAGCTTACCAATGCCATGTTCGGCCGATACCGAACCTTTCCAATCAACCACCTGTCGTGCCCATGAAAGGTATAACGATCTACCACGTTCGTATTCTTCTAAGCTGTTCGGCAAGATATTTACATGCACGTGGTTGTTACCTATGTGTCCAAACACTACCGACTCCAGGTCGTTCTCACGCACGCCTTCTTCATACATTGCGATTGCCGTTTCCAGATACTCATTGGGCACAGACATGTCTGTGCCCAGCTTTGTTAGTTTGGGAACAGACCTTCTTCGCTCGTCTATAACTAGATTCACAGCTTCAGGAACCGCATGACGGAATGCCTTCAATGGTTCAAGTTCTCGCTGGGTAGTCGCATACCATGTGTCCTCGTCATTCCCACCAAGTACCTCTACAGCTTCCATACCTTGTACCACGGCTTCTTCCAGCGCTTCATCACTATCGCCGTGAAACTCCGTGTATATGGCAGTATGGAAGTGTGGCTTCAGTACAGGGATTTTTTCGAAAGCTGGATATTCCGCTCTAATCTTCCTCAAAAGATCCAAGGCTTTGTTATCAAAAAACTCAATTCCCGTTGGCCGACTTGGTAAGGGCACTAGTCCGTCGACGGGTTCACCTCGCAGATAACGAACAAGCTTCAACGCGGCTTCTTGGGATGGCAGAAAGACGACCAAACCATGGACTGCTGATGGTTTCGGGATTAGCCTCAGCTCAATTTCCGTTACTATACCCAAAGTGCCTTCCATACCAATAAACAAGTCAAGCATGTCCATGTTGTCGGTAACGTAGTAGCCAGCTGCCGACTTCACCTGCGGCATGGTATAGGAGGGCAGTCGCCCCTCTATTATCCGGCCGCCTTCTGTTCTCAACGAAAACGATCGGCCCTGTGCGTAACTCTCGCCACGTGATAACTGGATAATGTCGCCATCGCTAAGTACTATCTTCAGCCGTCGCACCCAGTTCCTAGTCGGTCCATAGTGAAAAGTTAGGGCACCAGAAGCATTGCAGGCTACCATGCCTCCTATCGAACAAGATGTCTCAGTGGGATCTGGAGGGAAAAAGAGTTGCCGCTTTTCAGCAATCTCCCGTATCTCCATTAGGAGTGCACCAGGTAGGGTTGTGAGACTGCTCTCATCAGTCAATTCGTCTCTAAGTATCTCTCCCACTGCTTTCATCCGGCTTAGATTCATGACGTGTCCGCCTTGTGGAACAGCTCCCCCCACGATACCAGTGCGAGCTCCCTGTGTGGTTACGGTCAGGCCAAGAGAACGTATCTCATGCAGTACCTCAATGACTTCGGTCTCGCTTTCCGGAAATGATACAGAGGTGGCTGTTCCGATGCATCGTGACTCATCGCGAAGCAAGTCTTCATATTCGCTAGTCCAGGGAATGATTGAACTTTTCACAGTCCTCGCACCAAAACATAATCACTTGCGGCTGATGATACCCATATGATTGACTCATATGAAGCTACATACAAATATACGTCAGGTTAGCGTGTGATGTCCACCTCCTGAAAACAAGCGGGGAGGACAGGAAGCTGTTCTGACGAATCTACTATTGCGGAAGGCTTGAGCAATGATGAATAGGCAATCGATTTCTTGATTTGAGTATATGCTGCTAAACTAATCATCTAGTTCATTTTTGGAGTAAAGAATGTACAAACCAAAACTTGAGTTCAAGACAAACAGAGGAGATATTGATAGAGTTTTCAGATTCGCAGTAGCCGATACCGAATGTAACATTCACCCCTACAAGGGCGGCTTAATAGACGGCGAGTTGGTCTTAGGTGCTGGGTTCGATTACCTGGACCCATGGACCAGAGACACGGCTATAAACATATGGAATGGAGCGGCTATCCTCTACCCACATGTTCTACGCAACAATCTTCTGGCAACTTTGACGAAGTCCGGGAAATCCCTTGTGTTGCGAGATATCCCTGGTTCACCCGAGGGCAACAACAATTATTGGGACGCCATAATTTGGGTGCTCGGTGCTTGGTATTACTACGTTTACACTGGCGATAAAGATTTTCTGCAAATCGCCTTGCCAGTTATCAAGAACGCATTTCAGGTATTTGAAGATTTGGAGTTTGATCCGGATGTAGGCTTATTCCGAGGCGGTGGAGTCTACGCCGACGGAATTTCCGCCTATCCGGATTCATACGCCGAACCGACTTTGGACCATTCAGATATAGGAGGTTGGCCAGAGCGGAATCCCGATAAGGCTCACTCGAAGGGCACAGGACTGCCGATGTACACACTTTCAACAAATTGTGTCTATGCCGAGGCCTATCGGCTCGCAGCCAAGATCGCTCTTGAATTATGTGACGATTCAGCGAACTCGTGGATAGCGAAAGCCGAAGCGCTAAAAATTGCAATCAATAAGAGTTTCTGGATGGCTGACAAGGGATCTTACAGGTATTTGATCGATCCCTTTGGCGGTTCAGACTGCCAAGAGGCATTGGGTATTAGCTTTGCCATCCTTTTCGGAATTGCGGACAAGCAACAAACAGCTCGGCTCTTGGAAAACACCTATGTTACTCCGAATGGCATAGCATGCGTTTGGCCACGTTTTCCACGATATCGCGTAGACGAAAACACCTTTGGCCGACATTGCGGGACTATATGGCCGTTCATGCAAGGTTTCTGGGCCGAAGCCGCGTTGCTAGGACAGAGAAATGACCTATTTGATCACGAGTTCTTTGCTCTCTCCCGTCTGGCGTTTCGTAGCAATGGGTTCTACGAATTATACCATCCGTTTACCGGCGAGCCATACGGCGGTGTGCAAGAAGGAATACGATGGACAACATGGGGAAGTGTGCCTAGACAAACTTGGAGTGCGACCGGATATCTTCGTATGATACTGCATTGTATATTTGGAATGAGATTTTCTCCAGAGGGCATTTCCCTTCAACCCTACCTGCCCGATGGGATCTCTAGTGTAAACTTGCGTGGGCTTCCTTACAGAAACATGGTCCTGAATCTAAGTTTGGAGGGTTCAGGCCGCCAAGTGCAGGAGATCAAGATCGATGGTAAACTAGCCAACTTCATTCCTGCCGAAGCGGAAGGCTGCCATAACGTCAAAGCAGTACTGACTTGTTAGTGCAAAAATGGACAGTTTCTGAATACGTGGTGTTGACGCCGTAGGGCAGACGATGTCGGTTGTCTCCTAGAGTGTCGTTGCATATTTCTATAGGCAACATAGACTTGCACTACTATTCGTCTTCGGCTTCGTCGAAGTCCTCGCTGAGAAAGTACTGCTGACGATACATTTGGGCGTAAATTCCTTTAGCATCAAGAAGTTCTTCGTGTGCTCCTCGTTCCACAACGTTGCCTTCGTCAAGCACCAAGATGATGTCGGCATTGCGGATGGTACTCAACCGATGTGCGATGATGAATGTCGTACGGTTTTCCATCAGGCGGTCAAGTGCTTGATGGATAAGTACTTCGGAGTGAGAATCGACCGAAGACGTAGCTTCGTCCAAGATCAAGATTCGAGGATCTGCGAGTATCGCACGAGCTATTGCCAATCTTTGCTTCTGACCCCCCGAGAGCCTGACACCACGTTCGCCTATCTGAGTATCATAGCCATCCTCCAATCGTTCGATGAACTCATGAGCATTCGCGGCTTTGGCTGCAGAGGTCAATTCCTCATCAGTCGCTGTGGGCCGACCAAAGAGCAGATTGTCGCGGATGGTGCCGTCAAACAAGAACGTCTCCTGAAGCACAAGGGCGATATGTCGCCGGAGATCGCTCTGACGTACATCTCGAACATCAATGCCATCTATTAGCACAGCACCCTCTGTTACATCGTAGAAGCGAGGGATGAGGCTGATGAAGCCCATTCATTGCTTCAAATGCCACTGCCGCAGATGTTGTTACATCGTAGAAGCGAGGGATGAGGCTGATGAAGCTGGATTTCCCTGCACCGCTCTTCCCCACCAATGCGACTCTTTGTCCGGGTAATGCATGAACGTTAACGCCACTTAAGACTTCTTCGCCAGTAGGGTATCGGAATGAAACGTTTCGGAACTCGACCTCACCGCGAATGGTCCGCAAAGGAATAGGTTTAGGCGGGTCTTTAACACTGGGCTTTGTGTCCAAGACCTCAAAAATGCGTTCGTCAGAAGCCAGAGCACGCTGTATCGCGTCCGATGTCCGAATGAAGTCTCCAATCGGTTGATAGAAATTACTTACATAGATCAAATATGCTGCCAGTTCTCCAACAGTGAACAAACCATGGGATATCAGATACGCACCTACTCCGAGCACCACAACTGTGCCCATGCTACTCACCGTATGGATTGCAGGGAAGAAGATAGACGTCATTCTGGAAGCTCGTATGTTCTCCGAAAGAAGATGGTGGCTTATGCCTTCTACAACATCGTGCTCTTGCGACTCCCTGTTGAAAGCCTTGATCACTTGGATCCCCGCCAGGTTTTCCATCAGCTTCGCACTCAAACCACCCATGGATTCGCGGATCGACCGATATACGACTCGAATACGTCGCGTGAAAACATACAGACTAATACCGAGTATGGGAATCGGAATGAGCACCAGAAGTGCCAATTGCCAATTGTAAGTCAGCATGTAGTAGAAGGCCAGTCCCACGCCAAATACTTGGCGTACCAGAGATACCGACGAGCCAACTATCAAACCCTCGACGTGGTTCACATCATGGGTCACACGTGCAACCAAATCGCCGGTTCTCTTGTCGTCATAGTAACCGACCGATAGAGACTGAAAGTGGTCGTAAAGTGCCATGCGTAACGTGTGCAAAAGTCGCTGGCCCGCTACTGTCATCCAGTAACCGCTTGCAGACCCAATGATCTGTCCCAAAACAAGAATGCCGATGTACAAGAGGATAACACGGCCTAGAAGGTTGTATCTCTCATGTCCAATGACATTGTCGATGGTATATTGAATAATGCGGGGCGGTTGCTGGCTGAGGTAGACTCCTGCGAAGGCGCACACCAAACCGAATACGAGGATTGGCATCAGCGGTCTAGCCCACTCCATACACCTCTTAAACGCTCTTCTCGCGTCTTGTGGTTTTCTAGGACCTACGCCTCCCCATCGTCCTTCTTTGGGCACAGGCATATGCATTTGTGCATTCCCTCTCGTCTATCCCGGTCTATCCTGGCAGATGCCGAACATTTACAACACTAATTCTGTGCTATTCGGCTTGTATGTTTTTAGAGGCAGATGCACGGGTTAGAGCAGCATGTAATATCTCCATCGCTTTCATCACTGTGGCATGATTGGATTTATCGAGTCCAGCCAATAGTTCCGCCAGCCATCCCAGAGCAGCAGTTCTTGCAGATTGCAGTGCTCGGTTGCCCACCTCAGTTGTACTCAGTACTAAGACTCGCCGGTCTTCCTCGGATTCAACTCGGGTAACTAGTTCTTGCTTTACGAGTCCATCAACAAGCTTAGAAGCGGTTGCGTTAGTCAAACCTAGGTGCCCCGCTATCACAGAAAGAGAAGCCCCAGGATGGTGCTGAATGACACCCAACGCCCTGAATTGTTGTAATGAAAGCCCCTCCGGCCGACGTCTGCGCATTTCCTGGCGAATGGCACGTGTAAGCATGTTGGCCGTCTCCATCACTAGTTCAGCCAATTGCTCTTCTGTCACGTGCGAATTAGTTTCACCGTCAAACAGTTTCATATGCTAATCTTATCGCCTATTTGTGCTGTAGTCAAGCATCTAGGATGACCAGTTCTTGAGAGCACACATGTTCAATTGGACACAGTACGGGGGTATGGATGGTTCATCACTCATCCATACCCCCGGGGCTTGCCTCACTGAGCTAATTCACGGCCAATCGACGCTATTTCGATGCTCTTGGGCTGGTCTTGGTGGTTTGCACGGGTTCATACTCGGCAATGGACATTGCTAGGTCTTTACCCGATAGAATCTTACCGTCACGATAAGCCTCGCCAGGAAGGCTTTCGTTCAGTACCCATGAGTTGACGCTTGTCGGAAAAGTCCATTCGATGTAGTAAGTCTTCCCTGGAGTGAGCAGTACCTCTCCGCGTTTCCATATTGCCGACGCTCTTGCTTGGTAAGTAAGTGGCAAACCATAGCAAGTTTTGGATGGACCAATCGCCTTGCCCCCAGGACTGTCATACAGTTGGAACTTAACAGGGAATGGTCGTGGTGATGCGTTTCCGTCCGCGTAGATGATGTCTACGCCTGCTAACCCAGTTCCGGTCGCCTTGAAGGTTTGCCCAAATCTCTGAGCACTTCCGGAATACTCCTTCAGATCCATATCACCTACAGGAGCATGGTTTACCACAGTTCCCGGCTGTCCTCCGCTTACGTAAGCATACGCGTCCAGATCGGGTAGTTGCTCGTCACCATTATACAGACATCCGCCTACGTAACCGTTCCCCTTGTCCTTGAACGCAACTATAGAGAAACCGGGCGATGGAGACGAAGGATCGCGCCAAAATCTGACGGCATACTTTTTGCCGGGTGTCAAGTTGACCTCGTTGCTTCTATAGATTACGTAATGGATGTGAATTATCGGGTCGACACCTTTACCTAACAGCCGACTTCTGATAGGCGATATCCTTTTCCATTTCGACGGAGGTCCATCATTTGGTTCGTATAGAGCGTAATTTAAAGTCAATTCCTGATGGTCACCATCTTTGCCCGCGAGCTTTGTAGCTACACGAGTGACATGATTGCTTGTAGCGATGAAAGTTTGATAAAAGTCGGTTCCGTGAGTCCATGGACTTTCACCCCATTCATCCGGACCCTTGTTGTACATAACAGAGTAATGTGCAGGTGTATTCAAGACCACCTGCTCCAGTTTCTCGCCGTTTGTTGCCATCTTTACCAGTGGGCCGATGCTGAAGGCAGGAATTCGGTCGTAGGCTAAAGAGAATATATTATACTGTCCGGAACGGAAACCCGGGAAATCCTGATTTCCTCCCGGCATAGTATACCAACCCGCGGGATTTTCCGATGTCCGGATACCCATGCCGATGCCCCTGTCTGCGGAGATGACGTATATCAATTCTTCTGACCACCCGTGTGGATTTGCCTTCTGTCCAGTAACGCCATCAGTCACAAACATCCCAGTAATGGAACCTCTATCGATGGTCTGCGCCACCGCTATTGTCAGCAGTACAACTAACAGCAGACACATCAGCAGCAATTTTCTCGACATGCAATACCTCCAATAATTGTTCTACTATTTCAAGCCGACCCAAGTCGGCTCGTCAGGCGATAGCCTTTAGTAATATGTGACATCCACGCGGGGCTTTCCTCCACAAATCACCTATTATGTACAATATTAAGAAAATGACTGCAGCACGCATAAAGCCTCGGGCAAGACGGCCGAGGCTTTATGCGTATTCGACAAACTCATTGCGTTGCGTATAATGGTGCTTCCAGCGAGTCGTTTCTTAAGGTCCAACACTTCGGATTGTTTCAACTGGACCGCCCGCCTCGATTTGTTGTTTGATCTTCTTCTGCCTTTCAACCAAATCTTTCATCTTGCCAGCTAGTTTTTGCACTGCCTGGGCATAACGTTCGTTGTTTGCCTCCAACGCTTCCAGGTTGACCCAGGTTTCGCGAAGCTCGAACAGATTGTACGCAGTGTCGCATCCTAGGCTCAGGTACTTCCACACCATGCCTGGGACAGTCTTGTCCAAACCAAGCAATCCCGAAATCTGACCCACACCATCTCTCAAGGTCTCGAAGAACTCTGCTGGTGTCTTATTCTCTCTCTCAGCCAAATTTGCAAAATACTTGACGCTCTTCGCTTCACTCATTCTTTGAGTCAGCGACATTATATACCTATACTTTTCTATCACGTCTTTGGGACCATTCGGCAGCTTCTTCGCGAGTTCGTAGATGGTCTCATATCGGTCTCGTAAACCACTTATGCCTACATCAAGCAATACGTCCCCGAGTGTCACTATGCTCCTGTCCAGTGCTTCACTAGACGATTGGTGCCATTCTTCGAACAGCTTCCTATCAGCTTGAATAGATGCATTCAGGCGCAGAAGAGCTGTACGAGTTGCCGCTATTTGTTTGTTTACTTCATCTAGCTCAGTAGATAACTTAGCCAATTTCTTCGACCATTCTTCAGATTGACTAGAAGTCTGGCCTCCAGTCGCTTGTGATGTGCTTCCGGCTGAAGCAGTACCTGATGTACTTGAGGTCCCGGAGGAGGGATTGCTTCCGATAGGAGAGACTACTGCTGAGTTGCTTCCCAGTGCCACGAGCACTTGACTTGCCTGTGATGGGTTAGATTTGTACTTGGATACGCCGGAGAGTATTTCCTGAAGCCTAGCCGACGCTGTGTCCTGAGCCGCCATAGCGTCCTGCTTTATCTTTTCGGCTTCTTGGGGAGAAGTAGCCGACAATTCTTCCGCTCGCTGTATTTCCTTACCAGCAGAAGCAATTGTATTCAGACATGCTGTAGCTTCATCGATCGCCGCTCGGGTAGCCGCTGCGTAGGAGGCAGGATCATCAGGAGTAGGTATACCATCGAGTGCAGGCAGTCGACTCAAGTCTATCTCTCCAGTCATTGCCATCGCGCTCTTTTCAGCTAGTTCACGAGCGGATTCGAGATCCCCGGAGATGGCTGCTCCAACTGCTTGCTCTGCAAATACGGCGCTAGCGGCCAACTGCTTCAGTGCGTCAGACGTTACACTCACGTCTTGCTGCACTTTTAGCCATCCTTCTCCTTCATCTTTGTCGAAGCTCGTCCCGCCTTCTGCAGTGAAGGTGAGGTATTGGCTCTGCTCATCAACCTCCAGCGTAGCGCTCCAGAATCCATTGACAAACTTGGGTAGGCTTACCTTGATCTCTGAGGCTTCTACCGGTTTTAATGCGTAACCGTTGTTCTTTGCCCAGCGTACCAGCGCTATAATCTTTGCGGCCTCAGACAGTTTGTGCCATTCAGGATAAACCTTGGCATATTCAGCGTAATGTTGAGCGAGATATTCACCGTATTGTGACGCAGTCGTTGCGACAAAGTTCTCTGTTTCCTTGTCAGCTTTGGTCAGCATTTTTCTTATCCAGCCGGTTATCTTCATCTTTGGCTCGCCGAACTGAACTATGTTTCCTTCCGGCGACACCCGCAAGTTCACTTCACCCGGCACTAGTGTGCTTCCTAGCTGAACACCAACTCTGCACAGTTTTTTTGCCATACCTGGAGAGGCGTTCTTCTGGAGAAACTCGATGTGTGTCAAGTGCAACGGAATTTTCTCTCTCTGGCGTCTGGGAATGTAGATATGCTCTTGAGTCTGTAGTCCGACTTGAAGAATATGTCTCCCAGAATCGAATCCGACGGCAAATCATAGAAGACAAGCTCCGACTTTGGTACCGGCAAATTGTATAGTCTTGCCATAACTTGGGGACCAAGAACCAAGCCGTTTAACATCCTTCTACCGGACTTGTTGGCGATATACTGGTTCAACCGCTGGCTCATATAGTCGATTATTAGATCTGCTGATTGTCCTGAACGAATCAAAGCCACTCTTTGCTGAATTTCGTTCTCCGGCGCCTCGAACTCTCTGCATATCTCTGATATGCAGAGAATGATACACTCTTTCCTGAAATCTTCTGGAGATAATCCTCTCGCTGCTAGATTGTTATATTCAGAGGAGAGTCCCAGTTCTACCGCCATCTTGTAAAGCAAATCCTCTGGAGTACCGCCTTCGGCAAGCACACCAAGGGCGTTGCCCGCTCTGGTAAGGCCAATACCGCGAATCATCTTCCCTGCCAGCCCCATAAATTCCGTACCTGGCATTTCGATCTTGCCAGTAGCCGCGTCATGCATCCGCTTTAGCTCATCACCGGTAATTCCAAGTGCCTGGGCACAGTGCTTGAAGAATCGCATATTGTCTGCCCCCAGTGATGGGTCGAGAAGAAGGTTGGCGACTTTCTGTGCCCACTGCTCGGCGTATTCATTGTCTTCCATGCGAGCGATATCTGCATCAATCATCTTCTCAGCTGCCTGCAGAAATTGTAGATCGTCTTGTGGTGGTTCAAGAGAAAACGCTGGATAGGGGTGTTCCGAGGCTACACGCAGTATATCTCCATATGGAATTGGACCTGTATTATACGTAGGGTCGTATTTTCCTACAAAGGTGACAGTCCCAGTTTTCGTATCAATGAAGGCATACCGCAGGACATTGATGTCCGTTACTCCCTTCCTGGGCATAGGTGTATCAGAAATCTCCGCGATAGTCCCCGCTGATGCGGAAGTTGATTGAGAAGGCCGAATGGGTTCAGGTCTGATGACGATGTTTAACCTTTTTCCATCTCGAATAACAGTCAAAGGGTAATCAGTGCCTATCGTAAGACCGGACGTCACTTCTGCCAATGATTGGCCGTTTGTTATTGCCTTACCTGCAATGTTGGTGATGATGTCGCCGGTTGTCACCCCCGCTTTTTCCGCGGGAGATCCAGCTAACACTGACTCGACGCGCACGCCGGTATTGTCAGGAAGATCTTTTACCATCACTCCTAGCCAAGGTCGCATGGCATCGAAACGGGCACGAAGCCTTGGATTTTGCATCACTCTGTCGGAGCTTTCGACAGTCGTCGGCGATTCAGTCGTGCTTGTTCGGGCCCGACGCTGCGCCATGCACTGTGTGCAGAAGGAGAACGCGCATATGATCCCAATGATGGCAATTGTCAGTCTGATGCGCTTGCTTGACAACACTTGATTCTACCTCCGCAAAACTGATAAATCCTTACAATATGTATTGTCGTAATTCCGTGAGATATCCTAGAGTCCCTCTAGGTTTCGTTCTTGAAATATCAGAAGAACTCTATGTTCCTCTTCTTATATTCGAAGCCCTTTACATTAGAGAGTTATCGTTGACCCCAGTCGAACCCTCTGGGCGAAATTCGAGTCCCGACAAATTCATTTTTGACTCGCGAAAAGCATCTGTGCCAAGCCTTACAGAAGCAGTAATTGCAGTGAATTTTAGACGCCGGGAAGTTTGACAGTCTTGGAGCTGCATGCTATAATTTCACTGCACAAGAGCGCTAGAAACACGACGCGCGGGAGTAGCTCAGTTGGTAGAGCGCTAGCCTTCCAAGCTGGATGTCGCGGGTTCGAGCCCCGTCTCCCGCTCCATTTTATGTCATGCCCCCGTAGCTCAGCGGATAGAGCAACTGCCTTCTAAGCAGTGGGTCACAGGTTCGATCCCTGTCGGGGGTGCCAGGAAAAGTACAAGAGTCGTCTGCGCATCCAATCTTTTCATGGCGGGAATAGCTCAGTTGGTTAGAGCGTCGGGTTGTGGCCCCGAAGGTCGTGGGTTCGAATCCCATTTCTCGCCCCATTTTTTTGTGAGTAGCCTTTTCTTACAAGGGAAGGCTACTCGTCTCTTTATTTGCCTATGTTCTTGCTCGATAATACGGGCTGAACGCGAGCTCTAAGATTTCACTGTCATTCCTATACGGATTCCAAATCGTCTCTCCGAATATTGCCACGCTTATCTGGATGGCTTCCTCAAGCAGACCATCCTCGATAAGTCCGGTTACCGTCATGCTCGTAGGTTTGCAGTTGAGAATTTCTCGATAGAACCGAGCAGCATAAGGGTAATTGCGAAGCCAAAGGGTGTTTACCTGATCCCACAAGGGTTGGCGTTCTTGTAGCCGCTTACGAATCCATCCCGCATCTCGTTCGCCGAGGATGAACGGTCCATGATTCTCGAATTCTGTTGTCCAGCGTAGGTTCATCCATCCCTTTGGCACCATAGCAAAATCTCTGTTTTGTCGGAACGAGACGAGTCTCTTGGAGTAATCAACGGTTTCCTGGAAACTCGTTAGTCCTTGGGCATTACTGCCTTCTGTTTGCTCGAACTCGACTACCGGGTGGTATGCATATGGGAGTACGCCCGCGTCTTCCCATACTATCGTGATTCTAGGGTCCAGCGGCGCTAGGTCTGTATAGTTTTCAAGTATGGACGTAGCGTGCAGTCCAAATTGGATGCTGAGATCCGGTTCAATTTCATACAAAGCTGCCGAAATTTCGTTTACCCATTGACACGCAAGAGATGCAATCCGTCGCCCCTTGATTTCCCTTTCATGGGTTTCTGTGAATGTTTGGAAATATACGCCATCAATGCCGAGATGACGATAATTGTCAATGTAATTGTTCACTACCTCCCGTTTGATTTTTTCGAGATGATTTCGGTCGGTGGGATCGAGGTCAGGAATCCCCCAACCCCAGTGAAAGCCCATTACGATTCTTATTCCGCGCGAATGAGCATAGTCTACAATCTCTTTGGCATTCACCGGTGGGCAGTCGTTCCAAATAGTGAGCATGTTCATTTTCAGTCGTGCCATGTTGTCCAAAAATCGCCTGTAGTCATAAATCACGTAACCCCACGTCCAAATTCCACGATTATCGATCAAGGGATACTCGCTCATCATGAAGTCAGGCATATGATCGAAATCGTTTCGCACGTCCGGTGTATATTCCTTTAGGACATGAGCATATATCCTGTGGGCACAGAAATCTATGACTCCGTACAATACCCCGTTTGCATCATAGCCGGCGATTGCAATCACTCGTTTGTTTTCACCCCACGGCGAGCTGAAACATGCAATGCTGTATCCCTCTTGCCTAGCGGGCATTGGAAGCAGATTCTTGTCTATTAACTCCTGAATCAGAGGATTGTTTGCTCTAGTCCCAACAACTATAAGGTGGTCATCCCCCTTGATGGCCTCCGAACTGGCTTTTTCAACCCTCACGACGTATGGGTGGAACATCTGCACTGTTCTTTGAAGTTCGTTCAGCGCAAAGCGTTCTGTCCCTTCGTACGAGCCGTAGAGTATCTTCCATCTGGTTCCTTCATATCTTAGCATTGCGTGTGCTCCATAGGTTTATTTGGTTCGTGAGCTAATTGTTGGTTCTTGCACGAGCCTGATCGTAATTGGCCTTAGCTCGAGGGTTACAGTCAGACTGCCGTCTTTGTCTCTTGCAATACCGGAAGAGATAGCTTTGTCGTCTACATAAACAACCGCCTGCTCAGGTGCATTTCTAAATGTAACGCGCAATTTCAAGTTCTGTGCGTTGGATATTCGACTGCCACGTAAACAGACGTAATTCTTGCCGGCTTCGATGGTCAGGTGGTTGCCTCTGTAAAATACGTTTCGCACACCAATTTTCGATAGTTGTGACGGAACTGCTGGCGTGATCGAGAGTACTCCCTCTTCCTCGGCTTTGAGCCCTAAGAAAGCTAAAGGGATAAATGCTGTCCCAAGGCTTCCGTCCGAAAGGAACTCTCTGTCAAGACCCAGCCCACCAGGCTTTGGGCTCTGCAAAATGCCGAGCTCAGGATGTCCTTCATAGTACTTGCGGTAGAATTGTGTCCCTTGACCACCTGCCGCCTTTACCTCCTGAAACCAGGCTTGTATCGCTTTGGTGCGTTCGAATGCCCCATCAATATCCCTCTGCTTGCCGGTGCTCACTCGAAGCATGAGGTCAAACAAGGCAGTCATCCCCACCGCACCACCATCTTGCATCTGATTGCCCCATTCTCTGGAGTACTTCCACTCGGGTGGGCAGTTTTTTCCATCCTCTACCCACGCCCAGTAATACCAAGAGGTGTTTCTTCTAGTCGATGTACGCGGTGCGAATCGCCATCGATAAATATCTGTTCCAGTCGAAGTGTCCTCCGAAATTCTTCGACTCCCGTCCAGCCAAGAAAGCACAGCTTGCCTTTGTGACGATGTGCCAATTCCTTGAGCAAGCGCCCAGAGATTGAAATGGAGAAATCCATAGTCGTGTTTAGTACCATGGATGTCGATCGTCTTGCAAAAACGTCCTGTCTCCTTTGTCCAGAAAACTTCTTCTATTCGAGCTTTGACGCGCCTTGCTTGTGCCTCCAACGACTCAGCAGTCTCACGGTAGTATATCTTAGTGCGATTGTCTGGTCCCAATACGTATACATCAGGAGTTTTCGGAGCAATTTTCTCAAGCTCAGACATAGCTCGAAGTGCAGAGTAGTAGCTGACACTACTCTCAAGGTCATATGGTCCAACCGGGAGCAGGTCCCAGTAACTGCCATAGAGGCTCCGACCGACTTGACCACCTAGACCGTCTTTTCCTACCATCCAGCCGCTGTGAATCAATCCGTGTTTTCGCCCACCCAAATGCTCGTTCATGTAGAGCAATGCCCGCCGTAAGCGCGGCATGACCGCGTCCAGAAACTCCCTGTCGCCCGACCACATGTAATAGCGGAATGCAGAGTTGATCAGAATTGCGTTGGTAGTGTGCAGACGAACGTCATACGTAGCCCTGACATAGTTCAATAGAATAGTTGTACCCTCTAAGTGTGTTTCTGTCGGGACAATCTTCAATTGGAGGATATGCCTGCCTTCGCGACCCCATTTGGGATGCAGGTACATCGGAAAGAACAGCACATAGCGTGCTTGATTCTCAGTGATAAATTGAGAGTAGATCTCAGGGAATTGACTCGGCGGCAAATCAGCAAAGTCGGCAGTAATCATTTTGTCAGTGGTAAAAACCGGCGAATCATCGGTGGTCCAGTATATGCGCAAACCACCCACGAGGTTTGCCGCTGATTTGCCGGATGGAACTTTGTACGTGATGTCTAGCTCCAGTATGGGTACTTGGTACACATCAGCTTCAAATGGAGGGGAAACCAATTCAGGTCGCGGGCCGACGATTGTTGCTGAAAGACAATGATCTACGTATTCCGGTGCCAGCTTAATGTCAGTCGCTTTCCATCTATCCAACACACCGTCGCTTACATCATTAAACTCCCAGCCGTGAGGAAGCGACGATGTGGTATCCCGGTTATATTTCGGCCATGGCCACCCAAATAGGGCTCTCCAACCTCCTAGGCTGTCTGTAGGCTCTGGAATAAAGACAGAACCCCACACATAGCCGTATTTGTCTATTGGTACGTGAAGCAGGTAGTAGTACTGCCAATCAATAGGTGAGCTTCCCTGGCGTTCCAGGCCCATTGCGGCACGATCGATCCACGGAAGGAACCAAGCGTCCCATTCCACACACCATAGTTGCTCTGTTGCACCTAGTATTACACCTTTGCCGTAGTCGTGTAGCGCAGTTTCTGGATCTATGCTCAAGTGCCTGATGAACCACTCGTTCACAAACGCGTCATACTCCGCATCAGATGTGTAGAAGACAGGCAGCCGCCCGCGGTCTGCTTTGTGCGAAGCATTCTTCAGATGGAAAACAGGCGGTTTACCGCTGTTTGCCCAAACCCACGTGCAGGCAATCGAGATGATTAGCAGATACGTAAACGCAATTACAAACCGATGTTCGTTCATTTCGCAATGTCAGAGTCTTGCTCAGTACCCAGTGGCAGCAGTATAACAACTCTATTGCCCACTAATCTCTATAACCTTTCCGGTTTCGAGAGATTCAATAGCTGCGTGGATTACTCTCTGGGCAATCAATCCATCTGCACCAGAACCATCGATTTCATCGGGTCTAACGCCGTCTGAGACTTGTTGCAGGAAGCAGTGAATACGTTCCCGAAAAGTATCATTGAAATCGCGATAGCCACCGAATACCGGGTTGGTGTACACCTGCTTCACCAAACTGTCCGCTGGATACAAAGTTACCTCTCGCCACATGTCTTCTAGGACAAAACGACCCTTAATTCCCGCGACTTCACAGCGCTCCATGGGATGACCCCGGGCGAGATCATAGCTGCTTGTCAAATGACCCACAGCGCCATTAGCGAATTGCATATTGATGGAGGCTGTGGACCATATGTGCCTACCCGGCGCCTTCATGGCAAAACATTGGACTTTGCTAATATCACCGCAATAGTAGCGCATCATGTCCACCGAGTGAGGGTTCAGTGCTTTGATATGAAAATACGGAGAGTCAAAATCACCAGGTTTGCCAATCCAAAGTGCCATGTTTACGAATAGCAAGTCTCCGAGACGACCCTCCTCTTGCCATTGTTTTGCTAGACGTGCAGCTGGGGTAAAGCGATGGTTAAAGTTTATGCCAAAACATAAACCCTTTTCTTTGGCTACTCGAACCATCTCTTCAGCTCTAGAAAGGTCATTGACTATTGGCTTTTCACAAAGTACGTGAGATCCAGCCTGGAATGCTTGGATAGTGGGCTCATAATGGTCACTGGAGTATTCCTTGCCACCAGTTGTGATACTGCAAACATCTGGCTTCAGGGTATCAAGCATCTTTTCTGCACTGAGAAACCAGGGCACCCCAAGCCTTTCACCAGCGCTTCTGGCTCTATCTTCCACTATGTCGCAGACACCCACCAGTTCAGACAGATTGTCGTTCTTGTATACATTTGCATGGAGGTTTCCAATCGGCCCCATGCCGATCACACAGATGCGAAGCATATGTTCCTCTGAATTCCGCTTTCTCTTTGGTAATCAGACTCTTATCCGCCTTCCAAGGCACTAAAACCCATTCCGATGCCCACGAACACCATGATCGCTCCGAAGACGATAGCAAAAAGCCTGTACGCACTGCTGATTGTCTTCATGACAACCGCACCTGCCCCCGCACTCACTGCGTGTACATAGTTCAGTTGATAGAGGTAGTCCATGATCGCAGGTGCAAGAATCAAGATGGTTCCCATGATCACTAAGCATGAAGCCGTCCCTTTCATTTCACGCCTCCTCTCGCCATGGTAACGATCACATCTGGCTAAAGTTCACAATTCCTTTTGCCCTCGCTGTCTTTGTAACTCTTCGATGATTCTTTCTTTTGCTTGAAGCTCCTGAGCTTGCTTCGGCGAGCCGATGTAGAGAGTATCGTACGCCTCCTGAGAGCTCTCGAATGGCTTGCCATGGCCAGACCAATTCAGATTAGTATAAATGGGGTTGGTTCGCCCCGTTTCCTTTTCCCGTTTTGCTATCCAGGCTTGCATTCTGGCATCCAGCATTTGCACAACTTCAGGGTTTTCATCCGCCACATTGATGTTTTCCTCGGGGTCCGTGAGCAGATTGTACAACTCCACCTCGGGCTTGAAATGAAAATCTGGCTCAAGAGCTCGAATCAACTTCCACTCAGGAGTACGCCAGCCGTGCTTGCGCATCCATGTGCTCTCAGTAATATAGTACTCAGGCTCTTGGACACGAGGCTTTCCCTCGAACAGTGGAACTAGACTCCGCCCGTCGAATTTTATCTTTGTGCGTACGCCCAGCAGATCAAGAATCGTGGGCGTGATGTCCTTCATGTGAACGTAATCTTTGAAGCGCTGACCTGCTCTAATCTTCCCAGGAAAAACGAAGACCAAAGGAATATGTAACGTGCAGTCATACAGCCCATGATGGTCGAACCAACATTCATGGTCATAAAGTGTCTCACCATGATCCGAGTCTATAACCACAAGAGTTTCGTTTTGAATGCCCAGGGATTCGAGGGTCTGAAATATGTTTGCTATACAGGCGTCCATGTATGCCAAAGCGCCATCGTACTGAGCTATTATGTAGTCTTTGTCACGAACCCCTGGCGGAAACCAACTTGCAAAGTAATCACGGAAGGGCTTGAACGACATCACCGGGTCCAATGAATGATTTGCTTCATCAAACTCATTACCGTCATAAAAGATCCTTTCAAAAGGCCGTGGCGGCAGGTACGGCGAATGCGGGTCCATATGGCGCAGGAAGAGGAAGAAAGGTTTGTCTTCAGCAGCCAATCGCTTCAGTTCTGGAATAGCCACTGAGTTTAGGTTTTCTGCCTTCGGACTGCGGCCTGATTCGTAGTCTCCCCAGCCCGTGAAATCGAGATACTGCTGAAAGCCTCTGGATGCTGGGTTTCCACTGAAGCCTATGCAGGTTGTGTTGTACCCATCTTCGCCAAGGATTTCAGCTAGCGTCTTGACGTGATCTCCCAAAGGTCCTCGATGGCGCAGCGCCACCACATCCGTGCCGAAGACATCCATCCCAGTGAACATTGAAGCATACCCAGGGGTGGTAGGAATGCTAGGGCTGAAACAGTTCTCAAACACAGCGCCCTGCGCCGCAAATTTGTCTATGTGCGGCGTGGTCAGCCGTCGGTAGCCGTACAGACTCATATGGTCGGCGCGTAGACTGTCTATGCCTAGAAGCAAAAGATTCGGCCTTTTCTTCATCTCCTTCTCCCAATCGATTTTCACTCTCGAATCTGTTCAACCTTTACCCGTACCGGAACCTCCTGCCTTTCTCCGAAAACGAGAGCTCAGAACAGGGTAATCCAAATTCTGATGGATTATTATTCGGCACTTGGTATAACTCCTGCACAAAATGGCTCTGTGTGCTTCTATAAAATCGGAATTCTCGTCTGTGGCGGCCTCTGCTTTCCATTGCCACGTGGATCCGTCATCAATACGGGAAAGGGAACGGGTTATTATGAACGTCAGGACGCCCGGTAACTGCCACTTGGACAAGGTGCATAGCATCGGAAGAACGACCGAGGAAAGGAAAGCCCCAAGACAGCGCCAACAATAGAGTACACAGGGTGTTGAAATATCCCAAACCGAAGATCACGGGGTGAATATCGTCTGGCTAGAGTTCAGTCATTGTGTTTGGTTGCAGATAGTGAAGTACTTCTTCATCAGTAAGATCCCGCCACTCCAGATAAAAGTCAGCCACCGCAAATGGTAGGCGATCACTCACCACTAGGGCTATCAATCTGTCTGCTGCCTTCCCGACTAGTCTCGCAGCGGGGCTTGATGCTACCGGCACAGCAACTATTACCTTTGAAGGCGACAGTTTTCGAACCGACTGTATGGCGGCAAGCATCGTATATCCCGATGCGAGTCCGTCATCTACGAGTATGACAGTCTTTCCTGCCACATCGACCGGTGGTTTCTCGCCTCTATACGCTTTGGTTCTACGAACTACTGCCCTCCGCACTTCTTCGGCAATGCGAGAAATGTCATCCGGTGTAAGTCCCAGACTTTCAACCATTGGCTCGTTAAGTACCATTGTTCCGTCAGCAGTAATCGCACCAAAGCCTGCTTCCGGGTTCCATGGTATAGGCATTTTTCTCGGTATTATTACGTCCAACTCGGCACCTAATCGCTTGGCTATTTCGTAAGCGACCGGTACCCCTCCACGCGGGATGGCTAAGACTACAGCACCACTGCCCGCGTAGTCCATAAGGTGCTCCGCAAGACGTTTCCCTGCTTCAGCTCTGCTTCGGAACAAGTCGTCATTCACGACGTTCTGTCTCCCGACGTTGATATGGCACAGGTATATATTCTACAGTTGGCCGTCTCTGAGCCGGCTGGGGATAGAGCTCCATTAGATCATATATTATCGAGGGCATCTCGTCAGTAACGGGCAAGCCTAGACCCTTGGCCTCATTCACGCTGATGGGGTAGTCATGTGTCCATCGGCCCTCACTCAGTATGCGAGCCAGGGCTCGCGCTTTCTCTTCATCCATTTTATCGGACAATAAACAGTAAACAGAGTCTTGTACCTGGCGTATTGCCTTTCGAGCTACATCCGCAAGTATTAATGTCTTGTCATCTAGTTCGTTCCTGTCCTTTGCCGCGACTGCTTCCAAGATGGATGCCGCCGGATATTCTCCCAATTGTGGGTCTACCGGACCCAAGACCGCGTTGGGATCCATGATGATTTCGTCGGCAGCAAGCGCGATCAGAGTACCGCCAGACATAGCGTAGTGGGGTATCAGTACAGTTACTTTCGCCTGATGCCTTTGAAGTGCATGCGCTATCTGTTCTGCGGCCAAGAGTAACCCTCCAGGTGTATGAAGCACCAAGTGTATGGGTACATCGGGCCGAGTGAGTCGGATGGCACGCAGTACCTGTTCCGAGTCTTCCACAGTCACATAGCGCACGATTGGAATGCCAAATATACTGAAGGCTTCTTGCCGGTGGATGAGAGTGATGACTCGGGCGCCCCGTTCGGTTTCCAGTTTTCGTATGAGTTTGTAGCGTTCCAATTGAATCATACGCTGTCGCCACACGGGTATTAAGGCGGACAGAATGAAGAATAACCATATGAATCCGAAAAAGTAATCCATGGGAGCATTCCTTACCTGAGAGTTCATAGTACTATCCTAATACGTTGTATCTGTACATATAAAGCATATAATCGCCCAAACGTCAACTATTTCATTGATCGCTTGTCTGCCTGCAACAACTGCTTGAATTCGGACGGTTTTACTATGCTTACTCCGTCAAAAGTCTTTAGCCGCAGAAGGTGTTCGTCATTTGTCACGACATATTCAACATTCGCTGCCGAGGCGCAGTCTAGAAACTTGTCGTCTTCTGGGTCATCTGCCACCACTGATACCAGTCCTAAAGGCTTCACCTCTGTCCCCTTTTTTAGTATCTCGTCCACGAAGCGCCTATAGCCAGCCGTTGCTCTTATATCCCTTAGGATAAGCTTGATCTCAGCCATGATCTGCTTTGTATAGTACAGGTGAGCTTGGCCTTCCAGACATGCATTGAGAATCTCTGCAGATGCACTGCGCTTGTTCCAGAAAGCAGCAACGAACAAATTGGTGTCTAGAACTACCGATGGAATGTGCGCTTCTTTTGATGACAATGCTCACCTCGGTTGCGTATTGCACGCCGTATGTAATTACCAATGCAAATATGCCCAAATCCTAATCTCTAATGGAGAGCATGTCGCGCAATTGACGTAGCTTACTCGGATTCTTCTTGATTGCTATTCGCTATGGTTCTAGGGTGCAAATTGCTTCGGGTCGCCTAATGCGCAGAACGAGAGCTTCCAAGACGCGGAATGGATGATTCATGTCGTCTGGCCCTAGGTAAGCAGTAATCAGGTCCTGTGCTATCGCTATGTCCAGATTCTCTGCCCCGGTGGATACCAACACCACCTTGTTGTCTCTTAGAACTGCGGTTTGAAATACGCCGGCAGTGGCTATCTCCCTAACTTGGTTTATTTCCAGCACGCCTGTGGAGCCATAAACACGTTGCATCTTTGCAAACATAACTGGACTGACTACCATCGCGTAAGGGCCATAGAAACCAGAGTCTACTAGCTTCTGTACCGCATTAACGACGTTCTGAAAAGCCTGACCAGGCTCATCCCAGTCCAATAAAGGTACGCTGTTTCGGCGCTCAGCATTTGTCAGCCCTTCCAAACCTAGCTTTTCATCACCATTCAATATCAGGCTGTCCTCGCAATCGGCAACAAAGCTCGCCGCACCTGCTGCACTACTTACATCCAACGGCGCTCCTGTGTTCCGGCTGGTTTCTATGTCTCGCCAGTAAATCCGAAAATCCTTGTATATGGACGGTATAGGCATAAAAGTACGATTCTCAACGCGGATTGGATGAATGTCCTCATCTCCCAACAGACTTGCATTCCCCATGTTCGTGCCCACGAACACATCTCGCGGAACACACTGTGCTCCCGATCCCAGCGGACCAAATATGTTGATAAATCTTCTACCTACTAGACGATTCCTGGCTGTCCTAACAACAGTCTCATCAATCCTCGCCCATTCCTCAGCAGTAAGTGGTGCATCTTCACGCAGAAGGTTCTGTGGCAACATAGCTACCTCCGAGCATACAGCTTCTCAGTCATTAAGCATCCGAACGACCACATGGCGTGTATAATAGTTCACGTTCAGTCAGCTGAATGACTTAGTGGAAACCTCGACCTGTCGAAGAATCTCTTACCCCAATGAACGAAGATTCCAAACAGCTTGGACAGCACAGGTCTGACCATTCAACCATCTGCTTGGTAGTCGGAACTTGCTTCTTCAGCTCTACGGAGGAGTTCAATGACTTCCTCGTCTGTCGTTTGCTCAAACTCTTCGTACCATGCACCAACAGCGAAGAAGGGTTCTGGAGTCTCTAGTACTACTATCTCATCAACTTCGGGTCTGAGTCGGATTAACGAATCTGCAGGAGCAACTGGCACAGCTAGCACAAGTTTGCCCGGCTGTCTCTTTCGAATTACCCTGGCGGCTGCCATAGTTGTGTGACCAGTAGCTATACCGTCATCAACCAAGATCACGGTTTTTCCCTTGATGTCCGGAAAAGGACGGTTATCACGATAGACTTTCCATCGTCGTTCGATTTCACGCCTTTGACGTTCCGCCTCTTCCTTGATGTACTCTTCAGATACTCCCAGGTATGCAATCGTATCCCTATCTAACACACTAACACCGTTCTCACCAACAGCCCCAATACCGAGTTCGGGCTGTCCAGGTGCCCCAATTTTGCGTGGGATCAGGACATCTAGAGGAACTCCAAGTGCTTTGGCAACTTCATATCCCACAACCACTCCGCCACGCGGAATTGCCAACACAATCGTGTTGGGTCCGCGGTATTTTTGAAGCCGCTCTGCAAGTTTCCGGCCAGCATCCCGTCTGTTAAAGAATACCCCATAAGGCATATTCGGCTCCTGTTAACCACATGAAAACGTGTGGTCCTAATCTGACATTACAATTCCAAGGCTGACTCCACAATTTGCACATTTTCCCTCCTTGGTGACTGCCTCAATTCTAACTTGGTAACCAAATCTCGAAATGGCCAATGTGTTGCAGTTTGGGCAGTAAGTGTTCTGGTCCTCGGCAGCCGCGATATTACCAATGTACACGAACTTTAGTCCTTCCTCTACTCCTATGGACTTGGCCGTCTGTAATGTGGCTAGCGGTGTTGGTGGTATGTTCGTGAGCTCGGCGCAAGGAAAGAAACGAGTCACATGCCAAGGTGTAAGCTCGCCCAAATTTTCGCGAACCCAGCGTGCGATCGAGCGGAGGTTCTCTGGGTTGTCGTTCCACGTCGGAATGATGTTGGTCACAGCCTCCACGTGCATTTTCCATTTGGTTTTCGCCAGCTTAGTTACGTCTAGAATTCCTTTCACACTGGGAACATTGATCAGTTCTTGATAAAATTCGTCCGAAAAACTCTTGATGTCCACTCGATAGACATCGAGATATGGTCCAATCGCATCCAGTCCCTCCGGTGTTATATAGCCGTTCGTGACATAGACCGTTCGCAAACCATGTTCTTTTGCGAGTCTTGCACAGTCCAGCGTATATTCCAACCAGATCGCCGGTTCATTATAAGTCCATGAGATACTCTTGCAATTGTAATCCAGGGCCAGTTGAACAGCCTGTTGCGGAGTGAGTCGGTGTCCGGCAACGGCAGGAATCTGAGTGCCGTCTGCATACGCTATTTCCCAGTTTTGGCAAAAGACGCAACGGAAATTGCAGCCAAAACTCCCAACAGAAAGGCAATTCGTACCTGGTAGATAATGATACACAGGCTTCTTCTCGATTGGGTCCGCCGCCATGGATGAGACAATGCCATATATAGTCGAATATATGTCTCCACCTTTGTTCACTCGTGTGAGGCATATGCCTACTTTGTCCTCTGCTATATTGCATCTTCTCTGACATACATTGCACTTCGCACGGTTGTTCGGTAGTCTTTCATACAATACAGCCTTATGCAGTTCTATTTCCTTGTGAGTTGACATCGCGAAATCCTCTAGTCGTGACTGCCTAATTGTTCGACTTCAATCGTTCCAGTCCTTCCGAATTCCCGAGAAACCTTCGTTGTTTCGAATACCCTTTGATATCGCGCGCCCAAACGAGAGGCCAAGCCGGGATCCAATTAAAATCCGGTAAAATTACCAGTTGATTCAAGAGTTTCACTTGCAGAATTCCTGTTATAATTGCTATCGTAAGCAGAAAACGGTTGTTATTCAGTAGCCTGACAGATAACAGTTCACGCCGTGCAGAAAATGACCATATTAAGCTGGCGCACACATTGATGGTCAACTACACGGTTGGTTAACCTGACCGCCAGTTCTTGTAGTTGGAACGATTTCTCTGGAGGTACATATGTCAATGCGCAATCTTGTCCGGCAGGCATGCATATTTCTCAAACTGGCTGTTATCTTTTTGCTTATCTTGGTTGTCAGTACAGCGCAGGCTCAGATCGCCAAGAATATCATCCTGATGATCGGCGATGGTATGGGAAATGAACAAGTTAAGGCTGGTAGCTTCTATCTAACTGGTGCTGCTGGTGGTCTGTGCTTCCAACCCTATTACAAGTGTCAGGCACAAACTTATTCGGCTAATTCCTCTGTTACTGACTCTGCAGCGGCCGGTACTGCAATTGCTACGGGCTACCGTGTGAATAACGATGTAATATCCCAAGCTCCGGACGGCACGCCATACGAAACAATTTTGGAGAAAGCAAAGAGCTATGGTAAACGCACGGGTTTGGTCACGACTGTCGGTGTGACTCACGCTACACCTGCCACTTTCGGCGCCCACGAGCCCTCAAGGAGCAACTATATCCAGATTGGCAATGACTATCTATACGGTTCACAGCCTAACGTCATCTTCGGAGGCGGCGATCCAGCTCGAGGAGGAAGCTACCTAAATTCATCCCAGGTCTCTTATGCGCAGTCTATTGGCTATCAACTGGTATACACCACTGCCCAGATGAACGCTTTGAATTCAACTACGGCAAGAGCCCTTGGCCTGTTCGCAGGTGGCGATCTCACATATGAATTTGACAGATCGCCTTCCAGTACCGAGCCCCACCTTCGGGAAATGACCGCAAAGGCACTTGAATTGCTGAGCACCGAGCCAAATGGTTTCTTCCTGATGGTCGAAGGCGGAAAAATCGATCATGCATGCCACAGCAATGACATAACAAGGGCCACTTTGGAGGTGGTCGAATTCCATAATGCTGTCCAGGTGGCACTCAACTGGATGGCAGGACGCAACGATACTCTGTTGATAGTCGGTGCAGACCATGAGACTGGAGGATTAACTGTAACTAATCGAGGCGCTGGTACTATACCAGGTGCGACCTGGACTACCACAAATCATACGGGCGCCACTGTACCATATTATTTCTATGGTGCGGGAGCTGACTTGGTGTACAACTACATGAGCAACGGCACTATTCACCTCATAGATGTTTTCAAAGTCATGGACGCCGCCATCAAACCGCCGACACCTCCGATCTCCTCGATAAGGAACAACCCTGACGGAACGACAGTCTCAGTCTCCGAGAAAATTGTGACAGCAGGCACAGACCAGCTTGCATCTACATTCTATATTCAGGATACCGACAGATCGTCTGGTATAAAAGTCTATGCACCTGGGAAATCGGCAACTTATGGTAGCTTGGTGAACGTAATTGGTACATTAACCACCTCAGGTGGAGAAAGGCAGATCAACTGTAGTACTGTAACGACCCTTGCGACCGGCAGACCTGTACCAAAGCCATTAAGCTTTCTTACTCGAGAAGTCTGGGGTGGTGGAGTGAATGAATATGACCCGGGTGTGACAGGTGGCGTTGGTCTCAACAATACTGGTTTGTTGGTTGAGATATGGGGACGAGTGACGATGGTGGACACGACGACCAAGAAGTTTTACGTAGACGACGGCTGCGGGTTGAACGATGGGTCTGGCAATGTCGGCTTGTGGGTGAGCTATAGTGGCTTGACAAGTGGGAACACAGTTGTACCGCCTGAACAGGGCTCGTATGTCAAGGTGAAAGGCATAAGCTCCCGACGAACTCTTGGGTCAAACATTGTTCCCGTGTTGCGAGTTCGGACGCAGTCAGATATTACCGTCCTGCAGAACTAGTTCCGGCTATTACACAGAATATCGGTTTTTCTCGACACGTCAGTAACCGGTGTCTGATTCAGAACCAAAAAGCATCTTGCTGTAGTTTGGGCAGGATATCTCTGGGGAGAGGTCATCCTGCCCTTCTTGTGTGCTCTTCTTATTGCCCAGCGCTTAAGCTAGCGCCACCCGCTAAGATTAAGCATTTACACGGGATTACTGCAAATCCGTGCAATGATTCAGGGAATTTGTGTGCAAGGCTAGATCAGACGAGTTTATACATACAGCCCATGGGAACGTGTTTAACTGGAACAGTGGCGAAGTGCTGCCCAATGTACTTTGCCAGATTCGCTATTCCCCATTCTTCAGCAGTAGCGTGATTTACAACAATTAGAGGCAGTCCCTTGTCCAATGCCCACGAACCATAAGCCCAGTAGCTAAGTCCGTCATCTGTTGCAATCACTACATCGGCACCCATGTCAGCCATTACCGCGATTTCTGTGATTGCTCCAGTACCTATCGCTACTCGGTGTACCGACTGATTTAGGTCGCCTACTACCTGAACTGCAGTTTGACCAATTGCGGAGACCCTATCGCGAATATGAGTTGCCAGGTCTCCACACGTACCCTCAAATGGGTATACGGCATAGTACTTTCGAGTCGCAAGTGGTTCGGCATCGAAACCTAGACCCTTAGCCCATGAGTCTACGATTCCAATTTCCGGCATAACGTCCCACACATCATGACATCGGTATATCACCATCCCGGTTTCTTCCAGGAATGTCCTCTTTCGCCTGACATGTTCATGCTTGAATACGTCTACACTGTCATCCATGTGAGTATAGAAGGTCGGTTCGTGTGTGACGAATAGGTTGCAACCAGCCTCGTGAGCTATGCAAAGCGCTGGGAATGTGGACTGCCAGGCGACAGCGATGCCTGTGACTTCCACCTCAGGCGATCCAAATTTGAAACCGTCGCATGTGTGCTCCCAGTCCACCCATTTCCCAATAGCTTGCATGTGGTTATGCAAATCGACAGCTTTCATGAATTGACTCCTTCAGTTGTCCTATTCTTAACCGGGGACTAGCTAGTTTTACCAGGATCACGCTCTCATGTGCTGTAACCAATGATGACAAGGGCTGAGCGATAACCCAGTCTTGACGAGTAAATACTAGCGCTGGTGATTGGCCCTAATGTTCATGATCATGCCACACTTCATGCAAATGAGGATGTGCGTGCTCTAGCCCTTCGTGAATATGTGAATGCGCATGGATAAGGTTCACCGACAACAACAGATCCAGATTGTGCAATGCGTCTCTCACTGAGCCATCGTATACCAGGCAGTGATCTTCCGATAGTATGAGAGCACGATCAGCAGTTTCTGCTACAAAACTCAAATCATGACTCGCGGTTATCAATGTTATTCCGGACTTGTAAAGCAAGTTCAGAAACTCAATCAGCCACTGCTGAGTGCACGGGTCAAGACCAGCACTAGGCTCGTCCAGTAGGATAACCCTAGGTCCACAAGTTATAAGGCTTGCAAGGGCGACTTTCTTCTTTTCACCGCCGCTTAATGTCTGCGGCGAACGATTTCTTAGATGAGTGATCCCAAACAGCTGAAGCGTGTCGTCGATCCGACGTTGTATCTCTTCTACTGGCAAACGCAACTGCGTAGGGCCGAAAGCCAGTTCCTCTTCGACGGACGGACAGAAAAGCTGAGCATCTGAGTTTTGAAAGAGGAAGGCTACCTTCTGACGAAATTCTTGAAGAAATGGCCGTGTCTCTACGGTATCCTCTGTAAGTCTCCTACCTAAAGCAATTATCTCCCCACGAGTCGGGAAATAAAGACCGTTGAGTAGGTGGAGAAGGGTAGACTTGCCACTGGCATTTGCCCCAAGTATCGCGATTCGCTCTCCATATGCCACTGAGAAGCTAATTCCCTTTAGAGCAAGCACGTTCCCAGGGTATTCGTAGTCTACGTCTTTGACTTCAAACACACAGTTCTTCAAAATGCTATCCTGTCACTAATTATGAGCCCAGCAAGCAAGAGCATTGCTCCGACTAGCCAAATCACGTCAGGAAGTCGCATCTGTCGCTTGGAAAGAATGCGAACTTCACCGTCAAAGCCGCGAGACAGCATGGCGTTGTGTATCTCTTGAGCTAAGCTGTGAGTCCGTCGAAATAGATTCGCAATTCCCGAAGCTACCCACCGTTGCTCCTGCCTGAGTGACTGGGGACAGATCGTCCTGCTGAGTTTTGCCAGGTGTATCTCCTCGGCCACCCGGAGCAAAACCGCTAGGTAGCGTTGTGCCATTGCTAAAACCATGCCAAATACTCTTGGCATCCCAAGTTGCCGCAGTCCGCCTATGAGCTTCGGATGGTCAGTCGTAGCTACCAGAACGAAAACCAAATTCACAGCATCCATGGTTCTCAGCAAGAAACGTGCAGCGACGATAATACCACTGTCTGTGATGGCTAACACCTCAGGCAGGGGCCACTTCCACAGGGTGGCATTTGGCCCGAAATGCCAGATAGTTATCAGCGAACTACCTGGCGTAACAAAGTTGGTAGTCGCAGGAATGACTATTGCCAAACTAAACAGGGGCACTCCTATCCAGAGGCGTATTAGTCGTCCAAGGCGTATTCTTGCGGATATTATCAGCGCTATCGCCAGAGCTAACAACAAAGCAAGAGGAAGCAATCCTTGCAGGAAAGTCATACCAAAAATCAACACAAAAATTCCGAGGATTTTGGCACAGGGCTCGATATTTCGAAGCCAACAGTCTTCTGCTTTCTGCGACGATACTTCTCTAGCCAGTAGCTCTGTGAGACTGTCTAAACCCTGCCGGACCAAAGCTCTAAGGCGCCGTGAACCGGCAGGGTTTGAGGTACAAACTGGGTTACTGTTTAGATACCATTCAGGCAGAGTCACTCTGCTCATCCTTGGCAAGTAATTTTCCTAATAATAGTGTCAAACCTACGACGATTGCCACCCCAACAATCGCAGATAGTATATACGAAACGCTAAGTGCATGTATGGGCGCTGATTCCTGTCCAGGCAGACTATAGTCTGGCAACAACGCATGCCAGATGTTTGAAAGTCTATTCAGACCGGCTGGGATATATCCCACTAGCTCTTTTACTTCTTCAGGACTCCACTCACCCCAAGCTGCCCCTGCTTTGAACTGTTCTGGAAGTACTAATCCTACAGGTGACAGAATGACCAAGATAGCTAGTCCTATCCAAAGCTTCGTCATAGCCTTCATGCACGTCTTTCCTTTCTTCTGTGGCTTGCCAACAAGGATGGATCGACTTTCTGTAGATAAGCAACTACCAAACCCGTGACTATAGCCTCTACCCACCCAAATACCAACAAATGCTCGAATGCCATAGCAGCAACGGCTATTTTTAGGGGATAAGGAGCGTACAGAGCTCGCCCTGCAGCATCGTGTGCTATTAGTGGCTGAATACCAAATTGTATCGCAGTGCTCAGAGCTGCAACATTGAGCCCTATATACCCCCCAACGGCAGCCCCGAACCATCGCCGCCGTGATGTTGGATCAGAGTGCCCAGCAATCATCTGGTAAACGGCATAACCTACGAAAGGCATAATCACCGCCATGTTTAAGCAGTTAGCACCAATGGCAGTAATCCCGCCATCGCCGAACACGAGGGCCTGAACGATCAGGGCTACGGATACTGCTATACACGCTGCCCACGGACCTAGCAAAATGGCTGCAAGTACAGCTCCCACCGCGTGTCCTGTTGTACCGCCAACAATCGGTACGTTGAACATCATGATAACAAAGCTGAATGCAGCAGCAAGGGCTAACATTGGAATCTGGCGACTCCTAAGCGTTCGACCAACTATTCTTGAAGCAGCTGCCCAGAACGGTATAGTAACAACATATGCCGCTGCGTAAGTCTGCGGGCCAAGATATCCATCCGGTATGTGCATAGAGAGTCCTCCTGAGAGATTACGGACCACTAAAGACTAGGTGCAGACTGAATCCAGTGTCTGCGTCGGAATCATTTGGAATCAGTATGCCACCAAATATGCTGAACTTCTCAGTTACTGCATAGTCAAAACCTACCGACGAGTAGTTTTCATCACCAGCCGTGTAATCAGCCATAAGGGTGAGTTTGTCGGAAACTGGACGATCTGCACCTATGAACAAACGGTTCTTGCGGTCTATGCGCATAACGCCCAAGTGTGCCCTAACGGAGGTGAATTCCTGAGTGCCAACGATATACGGGCTGCTACTACTGTTCTTCCCGATATTGCAGATCCCAAGCGCAACAGCGGGCTTGTTCTCTCCACCCGCAACTGCCAAGTACTTAGCGTTGAGATAGGAACGAGTATCAGCCTCGTCACTTACGTCAAAGTCTAAGCCCATTTCGAATCTTGGCGTCAACCCAAATTGAAAGTTCAATATGCGCGTCGCGCTTTCGTCTCCTCCGAAAGTGTCGTCTATCTGTGGCTCAATACAATACTCTCCTTGTCCTAATACATCAGCTGTTGGTATTAACACTAGCCCTGAGTATGTCGCCATACATGGTACGCTGATGCTTAACATCAATAGCAGCCCCAGACAAAGTGTTGCAGATCGTACATGAGTCTTCATTTTGAGTTTTCTAAGCTCCTTTCCCGTTTGTGTTATTTGAGACGTTCCCCCGTCGTAGTGCACACAAGCTTCCCGTGTTTTACCCCTTTGGTGCTAATAAGGTGGTCTGCAATGGTTTGCACCTGCCCACTCGTTCCCTTCACCACAACTACTTCAAGACAGTTGTGTTCGTCCAGATGTACATGTGTAGAACATAGGATCTGGTCATGGAACGCATGCTGAAGGTTTGTGAGGACATTGCTCAGCTCCCGAACATGATGATCGTAGACAAGCGTGACCGTGCCGACTACCTCGCTTTCACCGCTTTCCCACTCCGACTCGACAAGGTAATCACGCATCATGTCCCGTATGGCTTCAGACCTGTTTGCGTAACCTTTCGCCTTGATAATACTGTCGAAAGATTGCACCAACTCCGCAGGTATCGAGACTCCGAATCTTGTGACCTTATCCATGTCGTAGCACCTTTCACTTAATCGTAACACGAATCCAGCAAAATATCAACCGTATGTATGCATAAATATTTGGGCCTTCTAGGACCTAATGGCAAAATCCCTTGGTTTAAGCGCTCAAAACTTGTCTCACTTACCTATAAGCTCTCCAACAGAACTCGTCTCAGTGGCGTCCAATCCATGTGATTCACCAGGAATTCGAAGCGCCGTTAGGACCGAAATGGCAACTACAAAAGCGCCGCCGTAGAAAGTCACAGGATAGCCGAACTTACTCCATACGTAGCCACCAACGAGAGGCACAATCACTGCCGCGGTGTGGTTGGCTGTTACCCCCATTGCGACGGTGGGCTGGAAGTCAGCTGGCTCAGCAATCTTGTGCAAGTAAGTGTTCAGACCCATACTGCCCAAGAAAAACAGGCTGTCTAGACAATACAATACGTACAGTATGTGGGTAGACTTGGCGTAAGCATAGCCAATAAAGACTGGTATAAGCGCCGCATAACAGAACGATACAACTTTTCGTTCACCAAGGCGGTCTATTAACCTGCCAACTCGCGGTCCCAAAATGAAATTCGCCAGGTTATTGATAATCATGAGCAGTGCTACCGTACGAAACTGAGTGCCGTAGTTCTTGACGAGAACAAAAATGGCGAACGTCATAAAGACTTGCTTGCGACATCCCTCAAGAAAGGTAAGTGCATAGTACAGTGAGTACTTCTGCTTCCAGACAAATCGTGGCTTTTCTTTGTGCCCGATATCACGAGACATTGCGCCCACAGCAATTGCCCCAAGGCCTATGACGCAGCCGGAGATAAGGAATAGGTTCCGCATACCAATGTGCTTTCCCGCAAGCAAAACCAACCCCATCCCCAAAATAGTCCCCAAACCTGCGACTGCCGACAATTGCCCCAACCTGCGTCCCTTGCTCCTCGCGTCCGCCAGGCTGAGAGCCATCGATGGCTGAAGTGTCATCCATGAATGTATTCCTATACTCCAGACAAGAGAAAACAAGACATACGTCAGATACGTGTTGACGCCAGCTGTGGCTGCCATGCCGGCGGCGATAAGAAAAAGGGCTACCATTGCTAGGATTGGCTCTGCTATCCGCATGGTCAGAGCAGCGACAAGCACAATGAGAAACCCCGGAGTCTCACGGACGGATTCGACAAGTCCTTGTTGTCTTGCAGAGATATGTAGTACTAATACTGCGAAATTGGTTACGACTGCAGAAAAAGCACCAAAGCCAAACGACATGCAGAATGTCGTAAATGCCAGCAACTTGAGGTCACGCCCTCGGCGCCTGTCAGGTTGCTTAGCGGTTTCCGTTTTGATTTCTATTGTATCCAAAGACATGACTCTCTAGTTGACATCCGTTCACAACGAAGCTGGTATACGGGCAATGGACGATGCGATGGGTACTAGCACAAACAATCGGCCGCATGTATCAGCACGCTCTCAATGCTATGTTGCGTCGTGTACCTTTCTATCTGATGAATTCCATAACCTCTTCAAGTGGTTTCATCGATTTTGTAGGTGGCTCTTCGTTTGGTATACCGACAGGAACGAGGGCTACCACTTCCCAGGGAGGCTGAATGTCCAGAATGTCTTTGATTTCCGGTCCGGAAATACAGGGGGCTGTCATCCAGCATGTCCCGTAACCCATTGCGTGTGCAGCCAGGCAAAGGTTCTGGATCGCTGCACCAATACTCTGCAAGTCGGGTCTCTGCCTTAAAGCGTCGATCGCCGATTTCTCCCACCCAATCTTTTCAAGAACCTCATCAACAGCCGAGCGATATGGTTCACCAAGCACTACGATTGTAACAGGTGCCTCAGCAAAGAATGTACTGTAACCCTTTGCAGCTTCCAGTCTAGCACGACAGTCTTCCGATTCGGGACGCTGTAGCAAGAGATCTAGCCTGCTGAGTATGGCATCACGCATTTCTTTCAGTGCCTTCGTGTTTGTGACCGCCAGAAACTTCCACATTTGGCGGTTACCTGCGCTAGGAGCATGTGAGGCAAACTGAATAATAGTACGTATGTCTCCTTCAGGAATTGGATCTGGTTTGAACTTCCTTATGCTTCTACGTGTAGTAATAGCTTCAAACAAATCCATCTTTCCACCTTCTTCCGAAGGAAGTCATTCTGCAAGATGAAATAAACAATAGGTTGTACTGCCGCTTTACACTTGACTAGCTATCTCTTCTAGAGCACGTACTTGCTCAAGTCTTCATTCTTGACAATTCCTTCGAGTTTCTCACGCACATAACTAGCATCGATGGTTACCGACTGGCCTGCCAGTTCCGGAGCCGAGAACGACAGGTCCTCCAGAAGTCGCTCCATTATCGTGTGAAGCCTTCGTGCTCCGATATTCTCCATTGCAGAGTTGACTTCAGCCGCCATACGCGCTATCTCGTCTATTGCATCGCTGGTGAATTCAACTCGCACTCCTTCTGTTGCTAGCAGTGCAGTATATTGCTTAATAAGGGCATTCTTTGGTTCTACGAGAATCCGTTTGAAATCTTCTTCTCGCAGGCTGTCGAGTTCTACTCTGATCGGTAGACGCCCCTGGAGTTCCGGGATTAGATCCGAAGGTTTACTTACATGAAATGCCCCTGCGGCGATGAAAAGAATGTGGTTAGTGCGCACCGGACCGTACTTGGTAATTACCGTGCTGCCCTCGATGATCGGCAGTAAATCTCTTTGCACCCCTTCTCGCGATACCTGGGGACCTGTTTCACCACCCTTTTCACGTCCGGCAATCTTGTCCAACTCATCCACAAAGATTATCCCCGTTTGCTCGGTCCGTTCGATGGCCTCTTTTACAATCTGGTCCTGATCAATCAGCTTGCGAGCTTCCTCCTCAATAAGTACCTCTTTTGCCTCCCGGATTGTGACGGTCCTCGTCCTCTTCTTCTTGGGCATCATTGGACCAAGCATACTTCCGATATCGAGACCCATTTCTTCCATGCCCTGAGGCGTAAACACCTGCATGAATGGTGGACCTGCGGGTTCCTCCACCTCTATGTCGATCTTTTGATCATCCAGTACGCCATCCAATAGTTGTTTCCGGAGCTTCTCACGTATCCTTACCCGGCGCTCGCGTTCCTCACGAGCGGACTCGTCGCCCTCGACAGGTGCTTTGCCTTGTTCCTCCGTTTGAGCTGGCCGCCCCCCAAAAAGCTGGCTGACTATCGCATAGGCTTCATCCAGCCCCTTGGCTTGCTTCTCTCGCTCTGGTTTGGGCATTGGCTGCAATATATCTAGGATTCGTTCGATGACTTGTTGTTCTGCCTGTTCTCGAACCTCTTGTATTTTCTCAGTCTCAACCATGCGAACCGCAATCTGCACCAAATCCCGAACCATGGCATCGACGTCTCTGCCCACATAACCAACTTCGGTGAACTTTGTAGCTTCTACCTTGATGAAGGGCGCCTTCGCGATTTGTGCCAACCTTCTAGCAATCTCAGTCTTGCCTATCCCCGTAGGGCCAATCATAAGAATATTCTTTGGAATGACTTCTTCGCGCATGTCCTCAGCTACCAATCGCCGGCGATATCTATTTCGGAGGGCGATTGCTACTGCGCGCTTCGCTTTATCTTGTCCGACAATATACTTGTCAAGTTCTTCAACGATTTGTCTAGGTGTAAGGTTTTCCATATCCGACCTCGGCTAGATCGCTAATTTCCAAAAATCAACCGATACATTTTACCGTTGGCGTCCGTTCACTGCAGCCTCTCTACGGTTATGTTATCATTAGTATATACGCAAATCGAAGCTGCTATGCGCATAGCCTCCTCGACAATTCTCTCAGGCGGCAGATTCGTATGCCGGGCAAGTGCTCGGGCAGCTGCCAACGCATATCCACCACCTGATCCAATCGCCGCAATGCCGTCGTCCGGTTCTATTACCTCTCCGCTTCCGGATATGACAAGTAGATGTTCGTTATCCGCTACTACCATCATTGCTTCGAGCCGCCTAAGTATTCGGTCAGTTCTCCATTCCTTTGCAAACTCTCGGACTGCACGCATGATATTTCCATGCGATTCGTCGAGTTTTGCCTCAAACTTATCCAGCAGAGCATATGCATCAGCAACCGATCCGGCAAAACCGGCAATCACTTTACCATCGTGCATCCTGCGAACTTTCTTCGCCCCAGCTTTCATAATCTGATTTTCTATGGTTACCTGGCCATCGCCGGCAATAGCAACCTTGCCATTCTTGTGCACGGCAACAATAGTGGTAGCATACGCCTTCATCTGAGCCTCCTTATGAGGAGAGGTGAGTGTCTTGCCTTTTTACCTTTCACTTGATGTCCATCCTATACGTTACTATTCTTCGGACAATGCCCTGGGATGGGCGGATTCATAGACTTGTCTCAGCCTTTCTCGGCTTACATGCGTATAAACCTGCGTTGTCGAGATACTAGAATGACCCAGCAACTCCTGAATCGAACGCAGATCAGCTCCCCGCTCCAGCATATGAGTGGCAAATGTATGGCGAAGCACATGAGGGCTTATCTTCATCTCATCACTGACACGCACAAAGTACTTTTCTAGTAACCGGAAGATGCTCCTCGCCGATATGCGGCATCCATACTTGTTTAGAAACACAGCGTCTTCCCGTTCACCCTCCGACCCTCGAGAGGTCAGAAGTTTTCTCCTACCTGCCTCCAGATATGCATGGAGGGCTTCCTGTGCCGCGCGACCAAGGAGCACAATCCTTTCCTTTGACCCTTTACCCAAAACCCTTATCTCGCCTGCCCTCAGATCCACATCCCTCAAATTTATTTTCACAAGCTCGCTTACACGCACGCCCGTTGCATACATGACCTCGAGTATTGCTACGTCCCTCAAACCCAAAGAATTGGATGTATCCGGACACAGCATCAGTGCTTCGATTTGATCATCACGTAGGTATTTCGGAAGCTTTTTTTCCTGTTTAGGGCCTGAAATACCCAGCGTTGGATCAATCTCTATTTTGCCTTTTTGAAGCAGAAACTTGAAAAAAGCGCGCAGTGACGCCAGCTTGCGCGATACAGACGATTTGCTGATGCCCCGCCTATGCAGTCGTGCAAGATATCGCCTAATCACTCGAGAATCTAGCTTACTAGGATCGTTCCCGAGTTCCTCCTCTTCGAGAAAATCTATGAACTCCGCAACATCAGTTGCGTAGGCTCGAACCGTGTGTTCAGCGAGGTTCCTCACGACTCTAATGTATTCTGCAAACCGATCTAGCTCAGTGTCCATTCGTCCCAGCCTCGCGAATAGCAGGGTTGAGTCACCGCACTAGTTCCCCCCTTCGCGGTCCTGGCGCGGTGACTTCCAGGCTTGGCTACTCCTGCTATTTCTTTCGCACTAGCACTCCCTACATTCCAAACGTGGGCAACCAGCCACGGTTTGCCTCGAACATTTCATCCACCATTGCCTTGATCTCTGCCAAGCTTAGCACTGCGGATGTCAGAGGATCGAAGTAACATGCCTGATACACCTTCGTTTTATCGCCTTCCAGACAGCCAGCAACGGCTAGTTCTTCGCACTGCGCACTAACGCCGGTCATCAGCGCGCACTGAGGTGGCAATGGTCCAACATGGATAGGATCCAATCCACGTTTCGAGGCAATAACCGGCACCTCGACACAGCATCCGTACGGCAAGTTCTCTACTAGATTATGGTTCGGGACATTGCCATTGAACTCAAACATCGTGCCGTCGCCGAAGCATGCGTTGAAAATACTGGCCGCGTATTCATGACCCCGATTCAAATCCACCGGACGTTCAAGTTCGTGTTTGATATTATCACGCCAAGTATCAGCAACCTTTTGGTACTCATTCAAGATATAAGCGTGGTGACCAGGGTTCCAGCCCGTACCGTGTGTGCAATACTTCTCGATAAGCTCTGGGCGTTTGCGGAACCACGCAACATATTCGGAGTTATGACCGCTGGATTCTGTAACATAGTACCCCATGTGCAAGAATATCTCATTTCGTACCTGTTCCTCATTGTAAATCTCAGGCCGGGTCTCCACTGCCTCTCGAATGAGCGGATATGCGTCCTTTCCATTCCATCTAAAATCGATGTACCATGCCTGATGGTTTATGCCCGCACACACGTAAGTAACCTCTTCCATGGGTGCCCCAATCCAGTTTGCCAACATATGTGCCGTCCCTTGCACGCTGTGACACAAACCACTGATTGTCAGCTTTGGATGCTGCCACTGCATTGCCCGACACAGCATTGCCATCGGGTTCGTGTAATTCAAGAATATAGCATCCGGACAGTATTTCTCGATGTCTTCACAGATGCTCAGCATTACCGGGATCGTTCTGAGTGCTCTGAATATCCCTGATGGTCCACGCGTGTCCCCAACATTGATATCCACTCCGTACTTTGCGGGTATTTCGATGTCATGGCGAAAAACATCTACACCACCTTGCAGGATAGTACAAACTACTCCATCTGCTCCATCGAGAGCTTCTTTCCTGTCAAGTGTAGAGATAACTTTTGCTGGGTATTTCCCCGCCTCGAGTATCCTACTTACAGCCGTGGTAATGAAATCTAACCGCTCTTTGTCGATATCCATCAGGGCTAGAGTTGCGTCCGACAGTTCTGGAAAAGTGAGAATGTCTCGTACTAACCCTCTCGTAAATCCGAAACTGCCTGCTCCTATGAAAGCAATCTTCTTTGGCATAACTACTGTTCCTTTCTGACTTCTTATTTATATAGCGTTACGTAAACAAACGCGCCAACAGACCAATAACCAATGTTTAAGTTTCCAGACAATTTACTCGGGATGTTCACTTACACACCTGTTGCCAGCATCACTCTCTAACCCAGACGACCATGCTCCCCTTGCCACGATTACACCAGGCGTAATACGGTATACCGGTGATTTCGCAGGATTTTAGGTCTGATGGCCCAACTCGGTATAGCGAACTGTCCCAATAGCCCTGCGGCTCATGCTTAGCCTTTCCCTTGATCAATACAACACCACCGAGAACATTTTTGTGGAAAGAACTCTCGAATTTGCTGTCTCTTGGCAAAATCACACTGTTTAGCGGAATGCCGGGATTGTCCACCTCTTCAAAGCAATAAACTATGGGTCCACGCTGGAATGCCACTCGTCCAGCGTTAGCTTGAACGTTCGGATGTGCGTAGATTCTCTCAACAGGCATAGCCATATCTAGCTCCACAACGTCGCCATTTGCCCATTCACGTTCTAATCTGACATAACCCTTTGTCAGTGGTACATCCAGAGACTTTCCATTGATTTTTAGTTTCCATGACCGGCACCAACCAGGAATCCTCAATCTGAGTCCAAACTTCATTGGTTTGGCCAATGCAATGCTTATAGACACTTTCCCATCCCATGGATAGTTAGTCTTCTGCTGAAGGGCCACTTCTTTGCCCTTTAGATTTACCTTGGCAGAGCCTTGGACGTATAGGTGTACTGCAAGGTCCGATTCGCTCTGTGAGTAGATATACTGTCCGACGGAAGCCAGCAATCGGCAGATATTTGGTGGACAGCAGGCACAACCAAACCAATCTTGGCGTTCATACTGTCCACTGCTTGCGAGAGGATTGGTATAGAAGAACTTCGTGCCATCAAGAGATATTCCGCTCAAAGCACCATTGTACAAAGCGCGTTCCATGGCATCTGCATATTTGCTATCGCAGTCGAGCTGTAACATGCGGTGACTCCAGAATATAAAGCCGACTGCCGCACAGGTTTCGGCATATGCTGTCTCATTCGGCAAGTCATAGGCTGTAGTGAAGCCTTCGTTGTGCCCTGATGGGCCCAATCCCCCCGTGATATACATGCGCCTCAGGGTAACATCATCCCAAATGCTGGTTAGAGCTGGCATCAGGGTGGCGTCGCCGTATTCGCCTGCGATGTCAGCCATAGCACAGTAAATGTACATGGCCCTTACAGCGTGACCTGTGACCTGCCGTTGTTCCCGAAGCGGTCTATCAGCCTGGCAATACTCATAAGAACCGCCGTGCCACTGGCTTGGGTCCTCTCCTCGCTGACGGGCTTCGATGTCGAAGTAGTGTGGTTGGCGGCCTCGCTCATCTACAAAGTATTTGGCCAGCTCCAAATAGCGCTTCTCACCGGTTGCATGATACAGCTTTACCAACGCCAGTTCGATCTCTTCATGGCCACAGTAGCCACGTTTCTTACCCTCTTCTCTCCCAAAAGTGCGGTCAATATGGTCGGCGTAACGGCACATGACTTCTAGGAAATTGCGCTTACCGGTAGTCTGATAATGCGCGACAGCTGCTTCTATAAGATGACCTGCACTGTAAAGCTCGTGCCAATCCCTCAGGTTTGTCCAGCGCTTACTAGGTTCGACATTTACAAAATACGGGTTCAAATACCCATCAGGAAGCTGGCAACTCGCTATACACGCTATTACCTCGTCAAGCAACCTATCTAGCTTGGGGTCAGGATGCGTTGCGAGGGAATATGAGGCTGCTTCGATCCACTTAGCCACGTCTGAATTGTGAAATATGTGACGCTCCTGTCCCTGGGCAGGCTTCCAGTCGGGTCTAAAACCGTCTATTCTGCCCGTTTTCTTGCACTGTTCGTATTCATAAGGTATTGTTCGTGTACGGTTTGTCTCCTGTCGCGGAGCCCAAAATGAATCGTCTATCGTAACACTCGTGAATGACACTGGAACGAATTCTTTTCTCACCATCGAACTCCTCCTTTCATCAGCTTGGACACTTGTTACTAAGCATGCAAAGACAGCCAGGCAAAGTGGCAACATCATGCGACACATCAAATATTATCCTCTCGTTATATGGCCAAGTGAATGTATTGTTGTGACTTCGAATCACTGCTGTAGTCCAAGGGTTGCATCTACACACAGACAGCTTTGTTGTCAGGCCACTTGACTTCCTGATATGTATTCGTCATTGCGGATTCTTTTGCCTTCAGGCACATAAGGGCGCTGAGTAACCCTGCGCTAAGCGGAGATACTGACTTTGCCTGGCCGCGTATTACGCGTATGAAGTTGTCAGCTAGGACGGTATCACCACCACCATGTGAAGCACCGGAAGTGTCTACCTCGTGGGTTTCGATGATAGGTTTGTGATGCATAAATACCTTCAGATGATTTGTATACCAGTCGAATTCGATTGTTCCTTTGTAGCCAAAAAGCCGACATCCACGCCGACCGGCGCCTTTCCGAGCAATGAAGTCCTGACTATAACACACATGCATTCCCGTATCATAACGGATAATAGCACTGCCCGAATCTTCGTTACCTGTATCCTGGGCAAATGCGCACATCCTATTCGACGCTGCCACTCTGGAAGCTTCTTGTTTCGAAAAATGAACATGGAAGGGACTTTCAAGACAGCTATCCCAATCCGAACATTGACTGCATTTGAATCCCGCCGGTCGATCACCTTTGAATACTTGCTTTGAAGTCATGGCGCAGATCATAACTGGCTTGTAACCAAGCAGGTAGTTGATGTAATCGAAATCATGTGTCGCTTTCTGCAGGAAAAGACCCTGTGTTTCGTTCTCATCGCGATACCAATCTTGGTAGTAGCACACCGCATATGGAACATCATTCCACGCTTCCACGTGCTCGATAGTTCCGATTTTTCCAGAATCAATAATCTCTTTAGCCATTTGTACTAGCGGGGTTACCCGAAGTGGAAACGATACGACCACTTCACTGCTCGTCTCTTCCGCCGCCTTCCTCAGAGCTACCAAATCTTGCATGTTGGTGGCAACCGGCTTCTCAAGATACAGCGGCAAGTTACGTTGCAAGACCTTGATAGCCATCTTTGAATGCAGAGAACACCTAGTGCCAATAAGAACACCATCTAACTCTTCATTATCCAGCATCTCGTCTGGATTTGCGTAAAACGCTATCTTGTCAGGTTCTCGTCCTCGCTCCTTCATCTGTCGCGCTATTTCTTCATTGCGCACATCGGTGATCGCTGTAACCTCTGCCCCTGTACCTAAGCAGTCGATCAGGTGAAGTACCCCCTGTATTCTCGCTCCATACCCAATAACTCCGAGCCGTATCATTTCCAAAGCTCCCCCAAATCTTGAATAGCCATACTGACCTGACAGGATTGTAGCAAATGATAGTCTGTTGAGCAACATACCTCATGCGGGGCAAACGAGAAAGCCAATTCGCTATTGTCGCGGTTGTAAAGGGTAGTATTCTTAAGATATGCTGGCTTGAATCTGGTGCTAGGGTAGGGTGCATCAAGACGCGAAACTGAGATTACGCTCGCGAATATGGTTACATGGGTGTAAGTGTCGAACACTTACACCCATCCCTCACTTGCTCTAGTAGTATGCCACTATCTCGAACCTGCCACCAGAGGGAGATAGCTCAATAGTCTCCTTATCTGCGTCGAAACTCTTCCAGGGCTGCCCGTTGATCGTTACACTCTTCATTCTTGCTTCTTTCGGATGTCGGAAGCGTATGCCAAAGCTCTTTGGAGACTTTCGGACGTCAAATTCGACAACCGCTGTGATTTTCCCATGCTGGACATCGGATTTGACTTCGAAACTCACAGGACCATAGAACGTAGGAGCGTTCTTCACAGATATTGTTTTGCCGCTCTCGAAGTACTCTCTGGGTGCGCCTACGCAGAGACGCAGTTCGTCGTCTTCGTCCAATACCAGCATGCACCTGAACTGCTGCAGCCACATCGCTTCTTCGTAGGTCTTGCAATCAGCAGCTCCGTGCCAGCAAATATGCTCAGGAAAAGCATTAATATCACTGAAGTTCTGAGCAACAAGTTGGTTGAAGAACGATCGCAAGGAAAGCTTAGGCTCGTCACGCCTCAAATAGGCGACCTGAGTATGCACCAAATAAGGCTGTGTCTTTCCATAGCCTCCAAGGTTGAACCAGTCTTCTTCGATTCTACTATAGTCAATTATCGAATCATGGCTCGGCGCCTCGGTCATGTATACCACATCCTCATGAAACGCCAAAGTCCAGTCAATCTCAGCACTGTGCGGTTCGTAGACGTGGTCTGTGAGCAAATGCAGTGCACCAAGCTCGGCTTCGTAGTGGCCCTCCGAACGCCCGCGGCTGTATAGGTGCTTTGGTATATATGGCACATAGCTCCCGTCTCGCAATCTCACGACCGGACATCTCACTATGGACTCCCGAATCCCTCGATGAAGATCAGCTAGATATACCTGGGCTTCTTCTGCGATATGCTTCGCCTCAGGATGGGCTATCTCGGATAGGACGTCGGCAACACTAGCCATCCCCAGATAAAAGTACCCATTGGTCATCACCCAGTAGAACCAGCGATCCTCATCTTCCAGACCACACGGCGGAAAGAAGCCTGACTCCATTAGAGGGTTGCCGTTTGCATCCCGTCCAAAACCGTAGTACGGCGCTGTTCAGCAAGCCAATCGCACGCCTTAATCATGTTTGGAATGACCTTGTCAAGCCAAGCACGGTCACCAGTTAAGCGGTAGTGGTTACATAGATTCCAGAGTTGGAATCCTGTATTAAAAACATAGCCCGTCCACCAACCCACCAGCGCTCCCTTACCGTTTGTTACCCGAGCAGACAGTCTGTTCGTGCCCTGGTGCTTCCACATTGGCTCGTAGTAGTCCTCGGCCAGTTTCCAATGGCCAAAGAAGTCCAATGCCTTTGCCATCTGACTGCTTTCATTTCCCACCGGACCATAGGCAAACGCAGCAACGTTTGGGCGATATGTATCGTTCTTCTCGTCGTAGTCGCCCCACGTGTACTGATGAATGAGCAGCGATTTCCAGATCTTGTTGATTCTCTCATCAGGTACCGCGAACCATGCACCTTCTGCCAGCTTTGCAGTCCAGTACTCAATGGTCTGCTTTCGGGCTTCGTCGAATGTGATTCTCTTCGGTACTTTGGTTACTGTTGGCCAGGGAACTTCCAACTCTACCGAGCGCGCAGTTCCAGGTGGGACAATCGTGGTAAAGAGTATGCGGTCCTCTGCCAGTGTGGCCTCCCATTCACCAGTGTCCAGGATGCCTCGCAGTTGGTCACCTTTATAGATAACACCATTGTCCAGCTTAGAAACGACGTGTTTTCCGCCCTTATGAAGGTGCAGCCAGAGTCTCGCTTCAATCGGCGATGTGCCACTGTTTCTCGCAGTAGCTTTCATCACCAACGCTGTATCGGCTGTGGGATCATCAAATCTGCCGAGCGATGTCGTCACATATCCGACTTGCCAATGCAAGCCATTTTCTTCCCATTCGGAATAGAGAATCGGAAGGCAATCATCTTCGACACGCTGTGACTCACGGCGTTCGATATCTGGCTTGTCACCCGTAGCCCACTGATAGAGGAAATCCTGCTCTTCACGAGAAAACGCATCGCCATTAGGTTGTATAGCCCATTTCTTAGGGTTTAACGGCGGCGCAAGCGCGAGCCACTTGTTTCGAACCTTTGGGGGAATGGCGTTCAAAGCGTTGCTGTAGGTTTGTTCTGGCATGGCGAGCACCCGCTCCGTGATCGTATGTCCTAAAGGCACAAAAGGTCCTGAATTGGGCAGGCAGACTCTTGCACCAAAGGGCTTTACATAGACTATGCGGTCAGTTTGAAGGTCATTCAGCAGAAATGAGAAACTGCGTTCACCTTCCCTTATGGTGAAAATCGCTCTGTCGTTCGAGTCACTCTTTGCGTCTGAGGCAAGCGCCTTTACCCTATATCCGTCGGTATTAGATAGGTGAGTGACACTCAGCACCTCCGCGTTATAGCCCTCGACAATATTCAGCGGTTTCTGTCGGGGCGGGTCAAAGTATACGTCGAATTCAGCGGGGACGTACTTTGCATCCACAAACGCGCGAATTGTCCTTACCCCAATTCTAATGCGGCCCGCCATGCAAAGACGGATTTTGAAGACACCATCAGTGACCTTTGGGAGGTTGTAAGTCCAAGTCGCGCCGTCTACACTTGCCGTCATTCCGTCGTCATTAGTCAATACATACCATTGTCCCTGAGATGGCGTCATACCTCCACGTAGCTGTCTAGGTCTCTTCGCATTGTCCGCACCTTGCTCGAGCCAAGGCTCGAGTCTCTGGCTGGACAAGTCGGGCATACTGTTTTTATCTGCAAACTCGATGGATAAAGATTTGATTTGCCTGGGCTCGCCCCATTCCAATCCGATGTTTACCGAGGCTTCTCCCGGATCGGCTTCCACATACCACACGCCATCTTTCCTCGATAAGTCCTCAAATTTTTGGAGCCGTATACCACCCGGATAATTGATTTCCGGACCCTTCCATGTGCGCACAAACGCAAATGGTGCAATGTCAACTTGTGAACCTACCACAGACATACTCCTTTCTATAGCATAGCAGATCGGGCCTACAATGCCACACCAGGCAAGCGCTAGAATCGACGCGAGAACACCAACTTCCCTCACCTGTTTCCTCCAAATTTCTATTGTCCAGCTTATCGAGTCTCCGATTACACGAAGTTGGGCTTATGATTGATTTAGCATCCCAATACTCAGACACCTTCTGGAAGGAATTTTCGCCTCAGGTAACGCGTAAACGAATCTGGGTTGAGGTCTGTTCCTGTAATACGCTTGATCAACTCTCGTCCGTGATAGCGCATACCGTGTCTATGCACATTATCCTTCAACCAGTTCAAGAATTCGGCAAACTGTCCCTCTTCTATTTTCTCGTATAGATCAGGGATAGCCAGCAACGCGCTTTCTATCATCATGGCGTTGTAGAGGTTACCGAGTGCGTAAGTTGGAAAATAGCCGATGGAGCCGGAATACCAATGAACATCCTGCATTACCCCGTCCTTAACATCTGGTGGGCGAATACCTAGGTATTCCACGTAGAGGTCATTCCAGGCTTCTGGAAGATCGGCTACGGCGAGCTCGCCGACGATCAGACGCTCTTCAAGCAACATGCGAATGACAATATGTAGACAGTAAGTGACTTCGTCCGCATCTACTCTGATAAGACTAGGTTGAACCAAGTTAACCCAATTCCAAAGTTCGTCCGGTGTCGTCGCAAACTCTGGGAACAACTCAGGAAGTAGACGGCTAAGATAAACGCAGAACTCTCTGCTACGACCCACCGGATTCTCCCAGATGCGCGACTGCGATTCGTGTATCCCCAGAGAAACAGGACTGCCAAGGGGTGTCCCAAGCCATTTCTGGGGCAGGCCAATATCGTACAAGGCATGCCCTGTCTCGTGAATTGTCCCGTACAAACCGGGTATGAACGTGTCTCTAGAAAAACGGTTCGTAATGCGAACATCGTTACGCCCGATTGTCGTGGTAAAGGGATGTGCAGACGAGTCTATACGCCCCCAACGTAGATCAAAGCCCAGATCTAAGGCTACTCTATGACACAAGCTTTTCTGTGTCTCTTCAGGGAAGTCACCTTTCAGTGGAGAGACGTTGGCAAACCGCTGGAGGACACTGGGCACGATCTTTCTCAACTCATCTGCCAACTTCAAAAGTAAAGGTTTCAGAATGGATGTGGTCATCCCAGGTTCGTAGAGGTCCAGCAATGCGTCATATGGGTGTTCCTCGTAACCTATTAGTTCAGCCTTCTGCCTAGAGAGCTTGACAGTCCTTTCCAGAAGCGGACCGACAGATTCCCAGTCGTTTCGAGGTCTCGCTTCTTGCCACGTGCTATACCCAACCGAACTCGCTTGGGACATTTCACTCACAAACTCTTCAGGTAATCTTCGGTCTATGTCCAGCTGGCGTTTTACCTCTCGAACATTTACCTGATCGTCCTCAGACAGACTGTCTATTTCTTGATACAGCTCATCAACCACAGAGGAAAATTCTGGATCAGTGGCCTTTCTATGAGCCATGACTGCGATATACTCACGCTGAGCTGCACGACCCTGGACCGCCGCGGGAGGCATGCACACGCGTTGATCCCAACCCAAGAGAGCACTGATGCAATTCAGGTGATGTAACTCAGACAATCTTGAATAGAACGATTCTAGCTTTTCGCTTTGAGTCATTTGGCTTTGCTCCTGCCCAATATCTCAGACTGTTAATGTTAATCATAAACGATGTGACCAACCAACTTCTGGACCGAGGAATCAACTCTCTCCCAGCCAGACTTTGTTAGCAAGAGGAAAAGGCTCCAGAGCGCGATCAAGTGCCCCATGGAGATAGGCCAGTGTTACCCCATAGTTGGTCATAGGTATGCCTGCATCTCGAGCCACGCGCTGACGAAATCTCATTTCCCGCGGATTCAGTGTGCATCCACCACAGTGTATAATGAGCCTGTAGGTGTCCAAATCCTTCGGAAACTCTGTGCCGGAACTAAAACCAAATTGCAGATCGCCGCCCACTTTCTTAGCAAGCAACCGCGGGATTTGTACCGTACCAATGTCGTCCTGCTGGCGGTGATGAGTACACCCTTCGGATATAAGTATACGGTCTCCCGGCTTGAGTGAGCGAAGCGCTCTCGCACCTCTAACGAACTCAATCAGATCGCCCTTGTACCTGGCCATTAAGATCGAGAAGCTCGTCATCCATACGTCATGAGGCGTGTCAGCAGCTACCTTCTGAAATGCTTGCGAGTCGGTGATAACAATCTTTGGCTTTCGATTCAGATCGCTCAAAGCCTCTTTCAGCTGATGCTCCTTTACTACCATGGCGTAGGCATCGTGATCTAAAACGTCGCGCAACGTCATGACTTGAGGCAAAATCAAACGGCCTTTCGGCGCGGCTGTGTCTATGGGTACAACAAGAACGACCAAATCTCCCAACCCAACTAAATCACCCAGGATGGTCGGTACCCCGAAATCCTGGGGAGCCACTGAAATCATAGCTTGCTTTAGTGCACTGATATTCTTGCCGCTAGCCGCAGACACTGGCACGTAAGCATATCCTTCGTTCTTAGCCCAAACCCCTGCCGGACTCCTTGCTTCCCCATTACCCAAGACACTCTCGGCTTCGAATAAGTCTGGACGAGAATCAATCTTATTCTCAACAATGACAAGGGGAATATGGCGCTCTCTTATCATTTCTACAAGCCGATTTTCCCAGTCACTCAGCGATTGCCCAGCTTCAATTACCAGTATTGCGAGGTCGGTCTTCTCGAGCACCCGAAGGGTCTTCTCAACACGGAGTTCCCCCAATATACCGGTGTCATCTATACCAGCAGTGTCTGTCACCACTACTGGGCCGAGCGGCAGGATCTCCATAGCCTTGGAGACAGGATCGGTGGTTGTACCAGCGACGTCGGACACAATGGCAAGCCGTTGTCCAGTGAGTGCGTTTATCAAACTCGACTTGCCAACGTTTCGTCTTCCAAATATGGTGATGTGCATTCGTTCGCCAGACGGTGTTTGATTGAGACTAGTCATTGTCAAAGTCCTTTTCGAAAAGTACTCTCAGATTGGAGACCCTCATGCTAGGGACGCTTGGTGAATTTTCGCTTGAGAAAGAGCCCAGGCGGATACTATAAGCACATTCCTAGGCAGCCTTGTAGTATGCTGGGCCTCTCGAACCGAACCAGTCGACCAGCGGAACGCGTCATTGACCCGTCTTAGTTCCCTATCTGAGCATCCTGTCACATTGTACAATTCACGAAATCTCGGGTCAACAAATGAGTCAGTTCGCAAGACTATTCATCTGTGTTCCACATCAGTGTTCAACTTCCAGACAACTGTGTATACTGTTAGCAATGAATAGCCGACCAGATGGAGCAGTTGGTTGTCGGTGTCATGATTTTATGCCGGGGGATATATGAACGAACGCGAACGCTGGCTGGAAACCTTATTGTTTGGCAACCTGATAAGATACCTTTCATACCTGGAAACCCACGCGAGTCTACGCTCAGAATGTGGCGTCAATTGGGCCTTCCGGAAGATGCGGATTGGTATTCGACGGTCCTGGAACATGTCGGTATCGAGCGCTCTAAAGGTGAGTCCCGGCCGAATGTGTGGATTCGACACACTATGATTCCGGAGTTTGAGGAGAAAATCATCGAGGAACAAGAAGATCATCTCATCGTACAGGATTGGAAGGGTAATATTTGCGAAATTTCAAAGCAGTTTGATGTTTCCTATCTTCGTTCCGCTAAAGACTTCGTTACGCGCCGCTGGATAAAGTGCCCAGTTGAAACCAGAGATGACTGGGAAGCTATCAAAGGACGTTACGACCCAGATGACCCCGCCAGAGTACCCGAAGATCTTGAATCCCTAGGCGCACAATTGGTGGATAGACACTGGGTTGTCGGTGTGCATGTACATGGACCCTTTTGGCAGATGCGAGAGTGGATGGGTTTCGAAGGTTTGTGTATGGCATTCATGGACAATCCTGAACTCGTTCGAGACATGGTGCAATTCTGGACAGATTACATCTCTTGTTTGCTGGTTAAGATTACACGCCATATCACCCTGGATTACTTCCACATTTCGGAGGATATGGCGTACAAACACAAAGCAATGATATCGCCCGACATGACTAGGGAGTACCTTGCTCCGTGCTATCGCCAATGGGGGGAATTGCTGAGGGAAAATTGTTGTCCAATCTATGCCCTGGACTCCGATGGTTTTGTCGGTGAACTCATCCCTGTCTGGATTGAATGCGGTATCAATTGTTGCGACCCACTGGAGGTCGCCGCGGGGAATGACATCAACGAGTTCAGGAAAGCATTCGGTAGGAAGATGGCTTTTCGCGGTGGTATAGATAAACGTGCGATCGCAAAGGGAGGCCAAACGATTCGCGATGAGTTGGCACGTGTCGAAGCGGTAGTCTGTGACGGCGGTTACATACCTAGCTGTGACCACAGTATTCCGCCCGATGTTGGTTGGCGCGAAATGTTGGACTATTGTGAACTTCTTGCAGAAATGACCGGATGGAAATAGGAGGGTACGCAAGTGAGATATCCAGATGACTATAGGGAATTCTTGAAGACAAACGTTTGGAGAATGCTGTCCCAGGGGGATTTCGTTACCGACGATAGCAAGGGTCTGCCCCGACCACCCGTCGAAAAGCCGATACCCCCAGGAGCGCCACTGATTGAGCTAGTGTCTCCGGATGCGTTCACTCTTGGCAGCTTGCCAGTACGCAAAGTCATTGAAAAGCGGAGAAGCAGGCGGCGATACACAGAAGAACCCTTGACTCTAGAAGAACTCTCCTATTTACTCTGGGCTACTCAAGGATTGTCTGGAACGTTCCAACTCAAAAATGGAATGGTTACTCTCAGGACAGTACCTTCGGGTGGTTGCCTCCATCCATTTGAAACATATCTGTGCATCAATCGCGTCGAAGGATTGGACGTGGGTCTGTATAGGTACCTCCCTCTGGAACACAAGCTCGTTCTAGTTCGTACCGAAGAGAACCTGGCCATTAGAATTGCAAAGGCAGCTGCAGGTCAGCGATTTCTCGCAAGAGCAGCAGTCATTTTTGTGTGGACAGCCGTACCCTACCGTACCGAGTGGAAATACGGCGTCGCCTCTCACAAGATTATCGCCACGGATGCAGGACATATGTGCCAGAACCTCTACCTCGCTGCGGAGTCCATAGGCGCAGGAGCGTGTGCCGTTGGTGCGTACTATCAGGACGAAATGGACGCCGTCCTAGGCGTTGACGGAAATGACGAGTTCGTCATCTACCTAGCGCCTGTCGGAAAGATCGCCGAATAGTTCTGGCTCTACCGCATGATGAACGGCAGCCATGTTAACCGAATCCTGGTGCAACCGAACGGAACTAATAGCACGTCTACCTCGTCGCCAGAAGCCTCATAGGGAATCGGAGGAAGTGTCGTAAGCGGCTTGCCAGGCTCACCTGCTGCCTTCCACTCTGGGATCATCTTGCCCTTGCCTCGAAGAGCCACAGGCGGGTGCTGGAATGGCAGAGCGCCGCCTGGTGTGTCTACACCTACAAACTCAAACGACCGTTCGGGATTGTTCTTATCAAGTATTATCGCCACATTCCATGGACTGCAGTCTTTTGCCGGAACAAAACTCTCCACTGGGTAGCCATTGACTTCACCTGGGAATGGTTCGATGATAGACTCATGTTTCAGATAGAGTGCGTATACCAATGGCCCCCTGCTCACCGCAACGAAATGCCTGCCAGGGATCGGCTTTGCAATTGGTCGGAGACCAATCTGCTTGGTGTGCTCAGGATTGGCGTCCAAGTGGTTGGGATCGTGAAAGGCGGGTTCTTCGAACGTCTCACACCATTCTAGTCTTATCGGCATAGGAAGCTTCAAATCTATCCTATCCCCTTCTTTCCACTCGCGCCGGATGGTAAAGAATGATCCAGACTGAGGTTTACCTTCGACAGGCATGCCGTTTACAAGCACCACTGCTTCCCCACACCAACCCGGAATTCTTAGTTTGATTGGAAAACTTGCGGGAGCCTCTGGGTTTACAATGATTCTTACTTCTTCACCGAAAGGATAGTCGCTCTCTTCTATGATTTCAATCATGCCTATGCATTGCACATCTGCTAGCAGCCGACAGCTTCCATAGTAGACAGCTGTCAGGCCAGTATCTGGGTTAAGCATCCACATGCGATTGATGTATGGATGCACTATGCGGTGGCTATTTAGATTGCAGCACTGGGGTTGATGATACGGTGAATAACACATTCTGGGTACCCACGTACCTTCCCACGATGATGCCGTAATCTGATTTGGTGCATGGTTATAACATAGGCTTCTTGCATTCCACTTTCGCGAGCCAGCCCAGGCGTTCAGGAAAGCTTTCTCCGCCAAGTCAGCATATTTCACTTCTCCAGTTGCGGCCAGCAAAGCGTGGCCCACAAAAGACCATTCCACAGTGTCACAATGCTCAGTTTCTTTCATCGGTCCCTTGCCATTTACTGGTTCGTTACCAGTAGGCACTCCCTGCACTTGCATATGGTCCCTATAAGTGAGCTCGACTCCGCGAACACTTGCCTTTAGATGATCCGGATTGCCAGAGAACAGATAGACCTCTGCCGGATGACGAATGTCCTCGCAATAGTTCACGCAGTGCCCATACAGCCGATCATCATTCAATAAGCGTTTTAGATTTGGTAGACCGCCTGCGTCAAATCTGGACATGATTTCAATGGCCATGTCTAAGAGGCGCGTGTCGCCTGTATAACCGTAAAGTTGAGCACAAGAAGCTGCCATATTTACCTGGTGGTCACCGTCAAAAGCATGGCTCTCTTGGTCGCTCAGTGCTTCTCGGAGTTCCAAAACCACTCTATGACATAGTTTCAAAACTCGTTCGTCCCCGGTGGCTTCAAACCATGTCAGTAAAGCCCTGATATGCAAATGTGCGCCCCATGCGTTGTACCATTCGGACAGAAATTTTGGCTTTTGGTCTGCTGCCGCCAGCATTTCCTCTATATGCGTCCGAACACGATTCAGCCGGTGTTCGTCACCCAAAACCAAAGACAGGCCGATAAACGCATCATTCCAATAACCAGCCCATTCCCCGCCATGGGGTGTCTCCGAACCATCATAGAAAGATTTCTTAAGATTCCACTTATCCTCATGAATGATCATCTCGAGCCAGTTGTCAGCTTCCAGTTGCGCGAGTGTTCGCATCCAACCAGTTGGCCGAACTGTGCCGGGTGCCAAGGTGACCAAGCGCTCCCGCCCCTGAATATCAACTTTCAAGGATGGGCGTTGTCCAACTGCCGGCGGTTCACTGTCTATGCCTTTGGTACTCAACCTATCCATCTCCTTCTGTGCTGCACTTTGGAGAATTGTACCATGGTCAGTCAATCGATGTACATACAGTTAGCTTGGATTATGCGCAATCTGATGCTCTTGGCTCAGGCCGGCCACAGCCAGATTTTGGAAGTGGTGAATTACCAACCACTGACATTAACGACTTTGTACTTAGTTGCTTTTTCTTCCATGACAAGCGCCCTGAAGTTCCAACTACCACCGGGTTCAAGATTGTTTACGTTGTCGAACGTATTACCAACCTGCTGGCCAGAGTCGTTGTAAAGATTGATCTCCACTTGGACATAGCTGTATGTCTGGTCAGTGTTGTTTGTCACGGTGCCGCAGACATAGCAAAAGCCAAATTCCCCATTCTCCGAATGAACATTGCTCACTTCAAGATCCGGACGCTCTGACTTTTCCCCCTCACTCGTTGAAGGGGTTGGGGTCCGGTCACTGCACCCGAGCATAAACTGCCCGGCGACAAGTGTCAAAACAAGAAGTGCGATTACCTTCATTTTCATGCTATACATCGTATTCTATCCTCCCTTCATCCGCTGTTCCAACAAGGTTAGGTAAATGACTAACCTTGGGCTCTTACAGGTGCAGGTATTTTCTCTACTCTCGTAAACCATCAGTCAGCCTCATGGCCGGCTGAGCCACTCATGGAGAGCTCATCGTATGTGCAGCATATCTCTTTCAATGCTATATCTCACTTGATAGTCGCAGTTACTAGAATATAATAACAAATATATAAACCTCCCGCTCACTGCTTCAGGTCATTACTTTACCAGTCGAGAAAAGCAGCATTACTGCTGCCGCAGAGCGCGCCGGGTTCTGCATTCCGACTTAACATCGCGCATGCGAGGCGTCTCCAGTCGAGTCCACGCTCGATGATTCAAGCGGACAACATTTTGAATCACGAAGACCAGTCTTGATCTCAGCACCTTTTCCGCTTATAGGCATACAGCTTCCAAATTTCCTGAAATACTATTGTTCGAATGCACGCATTTTGATAGAATTGCCTCCAAAGGAGGGACGAATAATGTCACGACCGCTAAGCAAGATTGCACCAGACTGGTGGGACTATACTACCCTAGATAGTGAGCTCTTAGATGATGCTGCACGATTGACCCCTCAGGATATGTTGGGGCTTTCCCGAGAAGGTTTCAAGGTGGTTTTCTACGATACACTGGAAGAGTTCTACACCGCTGAGGCTCTGGAATATATCGAAGCCTGGCGACAGTCAACACCAGACAATCCGGTGGGCATATGTGGTCCAATCGGCCCCACAGAGCAACTGCCGCTTGTAGCACAAATCGTTAATGCCATCGACCTTAACCTCCGCCAGAAAGACGCACACTTCTGGGGCATGGATGAGTGGGTCTTGAATGGGAAGGAAGTTTCCGAGGTTCACCCCCTTTCCTTTGCAAAGGCAGACAGAGAGTTGTGTTTCAATCGAATACGACCAGAACTAGCTATGCCCGAGTCAAATCTGCATTTCCCGAAAGCTGATACATCTGAGTACATAAAAAGCTGGACCGTTGTCAGGTGTGCTATCATGCAAGGTGGGCAAGGTGATGTAAAGCACTGGGCATTCAACGATCCTGTGCGTCGTGAAGGCAAATGGATAGATGAACCGCCCACTCCCGAGGAATACTTGGCTCTTGATACTCGAGTAGTGGATCTACACCCGGTGACAATAATGCAAAACGCTCGGACTTCAGGTGGGGGAAAAGTCGACCTTGTGCCCACCCAAGCCGTGACTGTCGGACCAATTCAGACGTGGAAGGCGGAAAAGGTCTCAATCTGGCACGCAGGCAAACACGATAATCCGTTCGGTATGCGACTTACCACCCTCATGATAGGCAAGCGAATTGTCGATAGTTCGGTACCCATGTCGCTGCTAGCTTTGCACCCGAACGTTCAATTCAACTTCTATCGTGGCGCACTAGGAACTGTGGAAGTCGAGATGCATTAGTGTTTCACCTAAGATGCAGTGAGTCGGGCACTCCCACTTTGATCTAATCGCGCAGCATGCAGCTGAAACTAATACCGCGAGTCACTACTTGACGACCGTATTTATTCTGCGAAAGTGCGGAAAATTCGATCCTGGGCATCGATGTTGCAACGTATTTCCGTAAAGCATAAAGCAATATTGATGCCCACAGATCTCGCAAGTCCGGCGGCCTGCGTTTTCTTTTCAAATAGAACGCTCGGGGTGTCTTGCGATTTTCCAGTCAATGTGCTATAATCCTTACCGACTTGAGCAGTGTTGGCAATATGGATACGGCGCCATGGTCTAACGGTTAGGACACGGCTCTTTCAAGGCCGCGGCGGGGGTTCGACTCCCCCTGGCGCTACCATAAGAATATCAGGGTTCACTAGGAACCCTGATTTTTTGTTTATACTAGATCGGCCATCTGCTTTCTTTAAGGCTTATAGCTGGTAGCCACATTCCTACAGCACCCTTGGAGAACCACTGGAAACCTTGGCACTGTGATGGCACGGACTTCTAGGAATTCTCATAGCCCAAAATAATATTGAGGAATACGACAGTCATCGCATTCCTCAATAAGGTTTTCGAACCGTAGTCTATACTAAACGTCCCTGTCTGGCACGGCAGGTAATCACTTTCTTGCCCTGGTCCTCATGTAGTTTGTGTACCAATCAAGGATATTCTTCTGGCCGATATTCGGTGTACCCTCTATACCTGGGTTGACAATCACCGCCATTACGTCTATGTCCGCGCACAACTGTTGATCATACCACTCAAGCCATTGTTTCCGGGTAGCGAGCTTCTGCTGTCCGCGGGCGTCCAATACCCGCGGCAGATCAAGGCGTTCTGCCATAACGATTATAGGTACACCGAAAAGCTCTGGTTCTAAGCGTAACAGCGACCTGTAAATACCTTTGTAGGCAAAATGGAATTGCGACGCTGGGTAATTGCGGTCCATTGTTGGGTATGTCGCGTCCACTAAGACAATTACTGCTCCTCTTCCTTCTTTTACTCGTTTCCAAGCATCCCAGAAGCCATGGCCAAGCGTGTCCCAGTCACGGCCATCAGCGGGAACCGACGATGTGTTGAAGGTTTCCAGAATAACCTTGAATCCACTCTCTATGACTTTCTGGCTAATTGCATTCAGATAGTCAGCATAGTATCTCGGCGAAGGAACATCCTTGTCATGTCGTATGGTCACCGGCCCCGGGCTTGTGTCCAGAAAATCTACCATCTTGCGCTGGGTATCCGTCCACTTGGAAATCACTGCCGCAATTTGATTCCAGCGGTCCTCTGCGGCTTTTCTAGCATCTGGAACAGTCTTTTCGTTGGGTAGGGGAGAACGAAAATCAACGATCACTGTACCTTTGGGGTTTGCGACCTTATAGGTTTCTATAGCTCCACCTGGGCGAATCTCATCAGGGCTTGTGTATAGTACAGGTCCGCCTATTGCTAGAGCTTTTCGAGTGGATGGATCCCCGTTCGATGACCGCAAGGCTAGACCCATTTTCGTTGCAGGCTTCGGAGGTATCATACTGCCGGTATTGTAGTAGTTTAGCAAATAAGGTTCCATCGGTTCGAGGTCAAAAGATTCCCATCCCCAACCGGCAGCCTTGAATAACGTAACACCAAGCACGTAAGGATCCTTCTTCAACTCGCTATCATACCATGCGAGCCACTTCGCATATTGTTCTCTAGTCCCGCGGTAAGCGTAACCATCGCGCCGCGGATCCCCCATGTAGTCTATTCCACCTTCTGACAAAGCGATTGGCATATCCATCAGATCCGGCGCGTATTTTCTAAAGAATTCATACGCTCTTCGGTACCGCAGACTGTAGTAGCTTTCAATTTCCGGATCCATCGTATAGTAGCAGGAGTATCCGTGATATGACCAGCCACCGCCGTACTTGTGAGCTGCTCGCAGCGCCGGCAACATCGCATTTAGAATTTCTAATTCTTGCTCATTAGAACAGGGTAGCCCACCTACGCCGCTGGTTATTACCATCGGACGAAAACCTGCCTCGCCAACTAGACGACAGATGACCTCTCCATATTTGGCCCACCATTTACCTTCCTCGACAGTCTTTGGAACCACCATATTCGGCGATACTTCCACGTAACTGATCATCTTTCTTTGACTTTCGGTCATTCGTGTCAAAGTCGGTGCCAGATATTTTTCCCATCGCCGACGCGCAGCTTGCTCCGGATCATCCCTTTGCATATCAAACTCTTCGCCTACCATAGCGTACACGACTATGCCGTTCGGGTTATACTTCTTGAAGTATTCAATACGATCCCATCCTTCGGTCTTCTGAATTGGCACATTGCCGGTTGCATAAAGCCTCTTCATATACGGATGAAATTGATTCTGAAGATCGAGAATGCCAATTTTCGTTTTCGGTTTTTCGTTTGCGCCAAGAGCCGATATACTGATCAACAGTACAATCGCTAATGCAATTGTAAGACAACGCATCGACATGTTACCTCCGTAAGAGCCGTAGATTACTATCTAACTAATTATTCGTTCTGAGATCGGAAACCTTCCGTATACGCATCCAATTCGCCCCACGTCGTTTTCCACGAAGCACCAGGGTAAGGTGGGTAGACTACTGCCATGGATATTGCCTTTGATAGGTGGCAAGCAATAGGTTAGGTAGCAAGGACCTTTCTCCACTGTCGCTTCAGGTATTTATACCTGTTTTTCGCTTCGAACTTTGATGGCTGTTAGCCGTGTTGTATACTATCCATAAGCGTAAAAGTGCCCAGAGAGTCTGAGTCATACTATAACGAATACATACAGTCTGTGTGCTGGAAAGGTGTTCGTGATGAAGAAGTTGCTGTTCGTTTTAGCGTTCCTGGTGTCATTGCCCATATTTGCCTACAGTTCATCAAAACCCATTATTACCGGCCCCTACACTGTTAGCTACAACGGCAAGACCTACCGGGCTGTAGACGATGAATGTGTGCATTATGTCGATCTTGATGCTTATAACGCGTCGCGCCCCGGTATCCCTCTGCCTGACCTGAAAAAGACAGTAGCAGACAACTATGATCCAGAAGCTGTTCCAGTGCCAGTCGAAGTGCAACTCACCGACTACGTTGACTGCACTCTCACCGACCACAATTTCCAAGAAGCAAACCTTTGTCAATATTCGAGTCACCCGAATAAGCCTTCGCGAATCATGACCATAAGCGGAAAGCAGTTCCGTGTTACGGCTGCCCCGGATGATGGATTTGCCACTTATTACTATTCCTACGACGTACAGACGGGTGGACAAGCAGGCGTTCCACACTTGCTTGTTGCCGAGTCGTCAAATGACCAGGAGCGATATACTACTCTGTCCATCCATCATCCAGATGGAATTATCTACGGCCCCAGCCAGCCGTGGGCACCTCCATATACATACAAGCCAGAAGCTCCAAGCCAACTTGAACCCACTATAAACCCATGGGGCGACCCATGGTACAGCGTAAACGTCAACTATACACAAGAGGGTCCAGTCTTTGGCCCAGACGTTGGTCTCACAGTCTATACCGGACGTGAGATCCCAGTAACCAACCAACCATTTAACATTAGTATGATTTTTTACGCGAAGACGGCTAAGACACGCGTTGTTGTGTCCAGTTTAGGATGCAACGTAAGCCGTGGCCCTAATGACGGTGGCGCAGTATCCAGGATGTGGGTGTTTGCTTACAGCCAGCCGGTGAGTGGGACATTTCCTCCAATAGAGCTGCCAGAGAGTTCGAGTGAGCAACGACACATCGGTATACATGTTACACACCCTTGGTACTTCTACGCGCATTACGGAACTCCAGTCAGACTGTTGAGCCAGCGACAGGCAGGCCTACAAAGAATGGTTGAGCACATCAAGTCTTGCGGATTTGACTATATCGTTTTTAATGCTATCAATGGCTCTGATCGCTCAAACGCAGCTTGGTATCCCGGAAGTGCTTATTTCAACTGGAGCGCCGCCGGAAACCTACTGTCAGAGTTACCCCCGATTGCCGAGGCACAAGGTGTCAAGTTGGTGCCAATCATCACAGCTCTCAAGAACCCAGGATCACTACCATCATCATGCTACCAGGTCGGCACCGATGGAGACTACACACGTGCATTTGGTGAACCAACACTCGATCCCTTGCGGCCAGAAGTCCAACAGCTCGTCTTCAATCTACTCTCTGAAATTGCGAGCCGCTGTGCATCCAGTCCTGCCGTTCGAGGCATCGGTATACGGGTGAACGGCAAGATAGGCACGTGCTACACGGCTGACGATGATGGACAAAGAGGTGCGAAACTGTCGGGCTATTCATCATGGGATCTCCAGCAGTTTAAAAACGACACAGGGAGCGCAGTCCCCACATCACCTCCTTCCACTGCGTATAATTGGCTTCAGGCTAGACCTGCAGAATGGGAGGCTTGGATCAACTGGCGATGTCAGCGTATGAGGCAGTTTTGGCTGGCTTGTCGAGACCTGATTAAGTCTTATCGATCCGATCTTATCTTCTATGTCCAGTGCGATCTGCCATCCGAAACACCAGGCACAAACATAGAATGGCCTTCCGAAACGCCACGCAACTTGCTTAGACATCACGGCTATGACCCCGATTTGTTCGTGAATGATACAGGAATAGTCATAGCACGTGGCATGATGGTTGCAGAGGATAGGTTCTATTGTCGTTCACGTTGGCTGGAGCCATGGGGAGCAAACTATGAGAACTATAAGCTGTTCCACTATGCTCCAGGTGTCGCCGAAATGTATAGAACGGCGCAAGGAAAAGCGTGTGACTTCTACCAAAACTACTGGGAAGAGCATCAAAATCCGTACTGGGAGTTCGGCTCTTGTAGTTCATCAGGTGTGTTCTTTAGAACAAGTACCCCCGCGGCTCCAGGTCGGTACTTCTTCGAGGGTGCCACCATGTCTATGCGTCGACAAGATCCGGACACGATGACTTGGCTCGGCTGGAACAGGCCGACTCTTGGTCACGAGGCAGAGCTCCGCAAGTTTTCCCAGGCATTTCGTGCCTTGCCAGCTGTTCCTCCGACTGCCTTCAACGGAGCAATCGAGCCAGCTATGCCAGAAGTTGTTGCCCGCTGGTACCGCGACCGTCTTGCTGTCATCAACGATACTAACACGGCTCGCACCATCACCCTACACTTTAACAATGCCGTGCCTGTGGGCGATGAAATAGTGGATGTTGTGACTGGTAAGAAGCTTATCTCAGCGACTCAGATGGAGCGGCAGCATGTATCTTTCAATGCTGAGGCGTTCAGCCTAAACACCTTTATCTACAGACAGGCAACCGGACCAAGAGCTGATTTTACTACCGATCCCCTGCCGACAGACCCACCGCTCACTGTTCAATTCTATGATAGATCAGTAGCTACCAATATCACAAGCTGGGATTGGGAGTTTGGTGATGGCTCACCGCATGGCAATGGGCCAAGTCCTGTACACACGTACGCGACATTCGGTACTTACGACGTAACACTAACCATTACGTGCAACGAAGGCTCTCTGCAGGTAACAAAGCCCATATCGCTGCTACCCTCACCACCATCGATCGTCGAAGTCTCCCCATCAAAGGGTTCGTCTGTTATAAGCCTGACGTCGATCAGCATAACGTTCTCGGAACCAGTTACCGGGGTGGCGGCAGGCAGTCTTACAGTTAATGGGTCTACCGCTACAACAGTTACCGGAAGCGGCGCGGGTCCATACCGGTTTAGCGGTTTTGCTCAGCCTTCATCAGGTACAGCTAATGTTTCGTTAGCTGGCGGCTCTATTCGCGACGTAAGCGGTACACCGTTCGAAGGCGACAACTGGACGTACAACATTCTCCCGCCACCTGTGCCTGGGGTCGATAACCCCAGCTTCGAAGAAAACGGCGGTTCCTATAACGGGTGGGAGATTGTGCACATTGCTGGCGAATGGCCAGATATACCGCCACTAGATAATACCAACCAATGGTGCGTTAGAACAACCTTCGGAACGCACTTTGGTGGCAAGATCACCAACGGGCTTCGAATGGATTTCTATTTGGGACAGGTTGTTGGTACTACTGACTGGGATCCACTGGCTGCACAAGCAGATTGGCAGTTAACTGGCTACGCTCAAATGCGTTGCACCCACGAGAACAATCCTAACCCATCCGGTGTTCACCAAGTCTGGGAAATTGGCTGGAACAACGACGGTTCAGAGCCTACGAACATCATGAGTTGCGACAACTACCAAGTCGTGGCTTCGATTGATGGCAATTATACCGGAAATGACTGCTATTTCCATTTGGTCCAAACAAGCGGTACAATTCGTGATTCCATAACAAGACTGTGGAGCGATGGACTAAGAGGTGTCGCGTTTCGCGTGCACATGTACAACGATGCCGCCTGGTGGTGGACGTTGAACAATATAGACAATGTTTCCTTTACTATTATTCCGCGTAAGGGTGTCTCTATACCCCAAGCGAAAAGCCTGGCGAACGACCAGTCCGTTTCTTTGTGTGGTAAGGTCGTGACAGCCGCCTGGGATAACGTTTTCTACGTGGAGGAGCCTAATCGGCAGACCGGCCTGCGTGTGGAAAAAATCGGCCATGGAATCACTGCTGGCGTTTGCGCAGATGTTTCAGGAATAATGCGCACAAATGCCAACGACGAGCGCTATGTTGAGGCATTGGATGTCTTTGGCTACTCCAGCGGCTTGGTGAATCCAATAATGATTACTAATCGCGATATAGGTGGTGGCGACTTGAACTACAACCCAGGCACCGGCGCTGGTCAGCGAGGAGTCTTCGGTAGCGGCGGACTGAATAACATAGGTTTGCTGATCACCACTTATGGCAAGGTTACCCAGAAGAATATAGGCTACCTGTATATAAACGATGGGTCAGACCTACAGGACGGAACCAAGACAGGAAACCAAGAAAACCTCGGCGTCAAGGTAATTTGTGATCCAACCGGATTTGATGTTGGCGATTACGTAAAGGTGACAGGAGTCAGTTCTTGCTTCAAGACTCCAACCGGCCGAATCGCCAGACAAATTCTAACCCGTAGCATCTTGGATATTGTGCGGGTGGGTACTCAATAGACGGAATGCTAACCTCATTCTGCCCGTACAGTTATCGTTCGCTGAGACGGTGAAGTGTCCACTGTCACCCAAACCCATAGTCGTCCAGCCGATATTTCTGGGGTATGAGGAATCCTCTTGCCGCCAATGTCAGCCGCGACAAACTTGGCGCTACTAGAGAACGGTCCTAACCTGATCCTTACGCCTTTGACATGGTCTGCAGTCTGTATTCGCACAGACGCTTGGTTTGTTGTTCTCGTGTAGCTAAATGTTAGCTTGGTAAGCGCACGCTGACCATCTCGAAGATACTGTACGGTCCAGTCGTTTACACCACATTCGCTCCAACGAGATGGCAGTCTAGGAATCAGACGAAGCTGCACACCCTCATATAGCAAGTCATCAATTCCCACGATGTACCGCGGGGTCTCCAGAAACTCAGATGCACATACTAGATTTGTGTCTTCTTCCCAGCCCGGCGGACCATATGCCCAGCGAGAAATCTCTGCTCTCGGCTGTCCGATGTCTTCTTCATAATCAGTCGGTCCAGCAAGTTCATCAACGAGTTGATCCATTACCTGCAGGTTATCAGATAAAGCTGCCGCTGCAAATACCGTCTCAGCGCCATCGTAAGATGTAGCGTATCCTGATACGAGGCCAATTTGCTTCTTGGCAAAAAGCGGTGCCGCTACTTCCGCAGTTCGATTATATAGGTCGCGCACTTCCCTGTCTGGGTCAATAAAACCGTAGTACCCTACACCCAGCTTTCCAGCCCACAGGTACCCTGCTAGCGGTTGCAACATATATGAGCCGTCATCCATCAGCCCATAAGCCCACGTCCCCTTCGGATAAATCCATCCCGATGGCGACTGAACATCTTCCTGGAAAACAAGGCGGTTCAGCACTTCTCTCCTTACCCGCTCCGCTGTCTCACGCCAACGCTTTGCATTACACGTCAAGTTTCCTTCCTCAGCTGTAGAGGCAGCCTTCACGAGTAACCACGAAGCCATCAGGTTAGTCGTCAAAGCATAAGACGGCCCTTGTTTCAAATTGCCCGAGTTTTCCCAATTTGTGCCCTTGATTAAGCCAAATGGGCTCTCATTTACAGCATCGCATATCTCATCGCAATAGTTGCTAATTCGCGGCCACAATAGAGACGTCAGCGTCTTGTCGAAGTTACACCTACTAATTAATTCGCACATGTCCATGGCCAGTATGTTACCGCCGTTGTTATCGGAACCTCCCGATCTATTCGATGAGTGTCCGCCCCAGGCTTCCTGCACCACTAGCCTGGAGATGCGCTCACATTGATCCAGGTACCCCCAGTACATTAACGTCCTCATTGCAAAGGCTATATCTATTGGCCAGTACTGTTGCCACCACTTGCCGTGAGGTACAGACGCATCTACAAACCCGGTTTCGTCGTAGTGCATGTTCAGTATACAGAAAAGCGTGTTGTGATAAACACGAGTCAGGTTGTCCGCCAGTTCGTCGCCTGCTATATAGAACTTCAACTTTCGATTGTCTGTGATACCAGGTAGTACCTCTATCAGTGCAACATAATCAATCGCATCCGCTTTTACCGAGACTATGTTCTTTCCATCTTGAATATGGTCTGTTACATCTACATCAAACGCCTCTTCGCCATTGGTCTTGCTGACCCATTCCACAACGTCATCGTCACCGATATTGATTTGTCCATATCCCGGACCATTGGACGTGCCGGTTCTTATATAACCAAGCACCAGATAATACTTGTATCCTGGCTTCTTGCGCATTACCCACTCTATTCTTTGATCGTGGGGATTCAATCTTGAATAGTCTCCGTGTCCAACTGTCAACGACCTGGCGCTACCCCTAAACTCATTGGGTCTGCCATCCCAGAGTCCCACTTGCCACGGAACGCTCACTGTGTCCCATTCAATGTTGTATAGTCTCTCTCTAAAGCGAGTAGTGACTCCTACCTCCAGCCACATGACCGCCGCAGTACTATTGGGAACGGCTGATTCGAATTTAACATCGAGACGCCCGGTCCTCAAGAGCGCTGGGTCGGTCAATAGGTACTGTTTTGCATAGATCGTATCTTCTTTGGCTTCTGGGTCGACTTTAGTAACTCGGCCTGCGAAAGTGACTCTGACCGGGCCTATGTGCTCAAAAGCTACGTATATCGCCTTTCTTTTAGGGTTAACAGGAATTGAATAGGCAAATGACTTGTTGCCTCTCACGCACCGGGCATGTTGAAATATGCGCCCCGGAATCTTGTCGAGTACCGTAGAGCCGTCATCAGAGACAAGATATCGTTCTCCGTAGTCTGCACAATCAATCACTAGCTGCTCAGGCAACGGATATTGCAGCGGAGTACCAATGCGCGTCTGATAACGTATCCTATGCTTGCTACTGGCTTCCTCTGTCGGTGATGGCCTCGTATATGGCTCTATGAAAGCATCGTCTACCTGCCATCGCGAGTGCATGGAGTTGTTGTTCGCGTAGTTGAATCTTATCCACACCGTTACCTTGCCAGGTTTGTCCAGCGTAAATGGCTCAGTTTGATACCTATACCACTCACCTCGTTTGGTCACAAAACCTGTCCCGTCAAAACTTGTTTTCAATCCTAAGTCTGGAGATGTCCACCGTATGCCAGTTGATGAATCGTTAGAATAGGGCGCAGAATCTCCGAAGTTGTAACCTAGCGAAAAACAGGCAGTGTATGCGTCCCCATCTGCTGTACGGAGGTACGCTCCAAATACATACGAGCCAGCCTTCAGAGCGATCGTCTGAGAGATTGCCGCCTTTCCAAATGCGCGCCCGCTAATCTTATCTTCTCCGTTAGGCTTGTGATGATCAACTATTTCGCCGTACCACAAACCTTTCCTCGGAAAACCTACACAGCGTCCGTTCTTGCCGTCTGGTACAATCACGGGCACCACGTCATCGAAAGTCGCTTTGTAATCTGGCCCACCGTACCCGTTCGGATCAAGCTTCGAGTAAATTGTCCATCCTAAAGGCCCACCTGAGGCGTCCATTTGCTCGAATCCCGGGTTAACAAGCAAAGATGCTATAGCGCTTGTTTCCAGGATCACTAAGATTGTAATGATTGCCGTTATCCTACAATAGGTCACTTTGACTCCTCCGCGGACGATTGTATCCCCACCTTCTCAGTCCGGTTGTTTCGTCAAGCATGATATCTCCGCTTCACAAATTAACCCTGATCTGCCATTACGTGGAGAGACTGTCGATGAAAAGCGACTTTAACTCGGAAATCTGATTTCGTCTTTGCTCAGCGCTGGTCACGCTGTGTCTCCGAGTTTAACAGGCAAGTTTTCCAAAGTCTGTCTTGTATTCTGTCAATAATTATCTGTTTTTCTTGCAAAGCAAACGCCTTAAGCGTATTATGTGATAAGGTTGTTTCGATGTCAACCAGTTGAGGACATGAGGAGTGGTGAAATTGAATGTAATGAAAGCTGCACTTCACACAAATGCGTTACACTTAGATCTCGTGGAGAAAGAGATTCCTCGTATTCTTGATCCTGATCATGTGTTGTTAAAGGTCGTAGCAGTGGGTTTCTGTGGTAGCGACAAGCACGACCTTGAAACGGCCCCGAGAGTTGAGCAGACTCCGGGTCATGAGTTCGCTGGTGTAATTGAGCAATTAGGTAGCGAACCTGGCGAGTTCCGTGTCGGCGACCGAGTAGTATGTAGTCCAAGAGCGTTCTGCGGTGTATGTGCAAATTGCCAGGATCGTCCTAACAAACCTTGTGAAAAGGGTGGGGTTTATGGATGTCGAGGCGTACAGAATCCACCAGGAGCTATGGCTGAGTATGTGCTTGTCCGCACGTGCAATCTCACCAAGGTGCCAAACGATGTATCGCTAGAAGAGGCATGTTTCGTTGACCCACTTGCGGTGGCGGTCCATGCAGTCAACCTTGGGCCGGATGTGACCGGCGAAACATGCGTGATAATGGGCGCGGGTGTTATTGGCTTATTGCTCGCTCAGGTTCTCAAGCTAAGAGGAGCGAAGAGCGTAGTACTCGTAGATATATCCCAATCTCATCTAGAGGTAGGGAAACTGTTGGGCGATTTTGAGACTTGCCTGGCCACAGATCAAAATAGATTGGTTTCTGAACTGACTAATAAACACTCTAGTATCTACTACGAGTTGGCTGGGGGTGAATCTCCGACCTTGGACATTGCCATTCAGTGTATAGAACGGGATGGTTTCATCCTGTTGATTTCCCAGCGCCCAAAGGGTGTGTGGTTAAACTACCAGTGGGTCATGGGCAAACAACTAACGCTAAAAGGAGTTTCAGGACATACCGACGAAGCATGGGAGGAAGCAGTCCACCTTATATGCAGCCACAAGATGAAGGTTGCCCCCCTAATTACACATAGGTACCCGCTGACTCATGTCAATGAGGCATTGATGACCGCGATAAACGGCAATTCTTTGAAGGTTCTTCTAAAACCGAACGGAGATATTTACTGATGGTGAAGATTGGACTCGATTCTTTTAGCTATCATGTAAACATGGCCACTATGGACAGCTGGTCGGCAGCAGACTGGTTTCTTGAACGGGTCGGTGAACTAGGCTTGCGAGGATGCCAGTTCGACCCCATGCACCTGGACGGATGGAATGAGTCATTAGTCCGCAGAATAAGTGATTACTGCTCGCGCCACGGGATGTATTTGGAGCTCGGTACCGGAGGCTTCGACTACGAGCGACTGTCACATCGTCTCCTACTTGCCTCTGATGTAGGTGCACGAGCTCTGAGGACGTTTATCGAAGGCGAAAGGCATAAAACATCTCAGCAGCGGCTAGAAGAGTTGATTGGATATGCAGTGGAGAATTTTAAACGACTGGCGGAGGTGGCTGAACGCGTCCGTGTGCCACTTGTCCTTGAAAATCATGAGGACCTTACAAGCATCGAGGTTCTCAGCATTTTGAAGGCAGTAGGAAGCCCCTACGTGCGAGCTCTTGTAGATAATGGAAACGCATTGCCAGTGCGCGAGAACCCCGTGGAGTGTGTTCTCCGTCTTGCTCCTCATGCCTCAGCTTGCCATCTGAAGGATTGGAAGGTCCGCTGGGTGAACGATATTCCAATGCGTGAAGGCTGTCCTCTGGGAGAGGGAGATGCTTGTGCGGCCGAGTCTTATCGCATCCTTAGAGATGCCCAACCAGATATGCCGATTACTATGGAGATTGCTTCGATTAGCTTCGATCGCACCAGCCAGAGCGCTGAAGAGGAAGATGCCAATGTCGTGAAGAGTGTGAGATTTCTGAAAACACTGGTTAGCTCGTCCACTAACTCATTCCAGGATTGACACTGGACGACTGCAATGTTAAAATAACCAAAAGAATTGTGTGCTGGCGTCTCAGCTTGTCTGGGCTTCAAGCTGTAGTACTGCCAGTTTTTTTGTTTCTGTTGAACGTCAAGGTGACACTAAAATCAATCTAGTATATGAAGAAAGCTCTTGATCTAATATTGCCACATGTGAGCAAACCAGCGCGATATACCGGAGGGGAATACAATGCCGTTACCAAAGAATTACCCGGCGACGGTATAAGAGTGGCACTAGTGTTCCCCGACGTCTATGAAATAGGCATGTCGAACCTTGGTGTCCGAATCTTATATCACATTCTAAACAGACGACCAGACACGGCAGCAGAGAGGGTTTTCGCACCTTGGGTGGACATGGAAGCCGAAATGCGGCGACATAGAATGCCTTTGTTTTCGCTAGAAAGCCATACGCCTCTCAAAGAGTTTGATATTATTGGATTCTCTCTCGGATACGAGCTCACCTACACAAATGTCCTGAATGTTTTGGACTTGGCAGGTATACCTGTGACATCTTCCGAGCGCGATGAAAACTGCCCGCTTGTAATAGCCGGTGGGTGTTGTACCGTCAACCCGGAACCTATGGCCGATTTTATTGACGCGTTCGTCATCGGCGAAGGCGAGGAAGTCATAAATGAGATTGTGGACGTGTACAAGCACTTGAAGAAGGGTAGTCGCCAGAATCTACTCCGGGAGCTTGCACGGGTAGACGGAGTCTATGTACCAAGCTTGTACAGCGTGTCATACAACGAGAATGGTACCATAGACAAGGTCTCACCGTTAGAAGACGGCATTCCAAGTCGGATTCGCAAACGGCTGGTATGTAATTTAGATTCGGCTGAGTATCTTGTAGCACCAGTCATGCCGTTTATCGAGACCGTACACGATCGCATACCTTTGGAGGTTATGCGGGGCTGTACCCGAGGTTGTAGGTTCTGTCAGGCGGGTATGATATATCGGCCGGTAAGAGAGAGATCCTACGAAAAGTTGTTGGAGCTAGCGGAAGTACTCGTCAAGAGCACGGGCTACGATGAAATTGCACTTCTATCACTATCGACATCCGACTATTCACGCATAGAAGATCTGGTTCGCGAGCTTACTGCCAGATACGAGCCTCAGCGTATCGGTTTGTCCCTACCGTCGATTCGCGCTGACGCCAATTGCGTGGAACTTGCCCACGAGATTCAGAAAGTGCGGAAGGCAGGTCTGACCTTGGCTCCGGAGGCTGGAACACAGCGAATGAGGGATGTGATAAACAAGAACGTCACCGAGGAAGATTTGCTCGATGCAGTAGAAGCTGCTTTTCGTTGTGGTTGGAGAAGGGTAAAACTCTATTTCATGGTTGGCTTGCCAGGCGAAACAGATGAGGACATCGTAGGAATTGCTAAGCTTGCGTCCAAGGTAGTGAATATCGGGCGCAAGATGGGCTTCAGACCTGCAGTGAACATTAGTGTCGCATGCCTAGTTCCCAAATCGCATACTCCGTTCCAATGGCGAGCTCAAGACACTGTCGAGGAAATGGAGCGAAAACAGAGCCTTCTTAGGCAAAATCTCCGTGACCGATGTATATCACTCAGTTGGCATGACCCTAGAATTAGCCAGCTCGAAGCGATTCTGGCACGCGGAGACCGCCGGCTTGCGAAAGCTATCTTGTTGGCTTGGCAGAAGGGGTGTAAGTTTGATGCGTGGGACGAACATCTCAAGTTCGCGACCTGGATGGATTCTATTAGAGAAGTGGGTTTGGATCCTGCGTTCTACGCGAACAGATACAGAACGTATGATGAGGTTTTACCGTGGGATCATATCGATTGCGGCGTGAGCAAGAAGTTTCTTGCCCAAGAAGATCACCGTGCAGATCTCGGAGAAACAACCCCAGATTGCAGAACCGGACGATGTATAGGGTGTGGAATGCAGGGAATGCTTCGCAGGCATCATCAAAGTACGCAGGTGGTGGCGAATGTACCGTGTGTTGCTGAAACTGCGTAAGGGTGAAGAAGTCAAATATCTATCCCACCGCGATGTGATTCGAGCCTTCGAGGCTGCCCTGAGAAGAGCTGGCATTTCCGTTGCCTACTCGACGGGTTTTAACCCCAGACCGCGAATGTCGTTCGGCTCAGCACTTGGCGTTGGTGTTACCAGCGATGACGAACGGATTATGGTAGAACTCTCCTGCCCTGAGCATGCGTCTCATATAACGGAGCAGCTTAATGCTGTTATGCCTACTGGAATGGCAATTCTTTCAGCAGAAGAAGTTCCAGCGGAAGTCAAATCGCCCATTTCCGCTTTGAACGCCTCGGAGTTTCGAGTGATTCTGAGGAGCGACGGTTGTACACCAGAAGGGGTGAAAGCCGTTGTTGAAGAACTGCTTGCAGCAGCTGAGATCAAGGTAGCCCGGGAGCGTCAGGGCAGGGCAAGCGAAGTCAATATCCGTCCAGGTATCCTCGAAATTCGAGTTTCTCCTGGTACAGAGAGTACTGTCTTGGTAGACGTGTGTTTGAAGACAACCGAAACTGGTGGAACTAGGATACAGGATTTTATTAAGGCTCTTGAAGAACAAACAAATGGATTGGTTGTTGAGAGTGTCCACAGGATTAGGCAATACCATGCCGAAGATACTTAATAAAAGCTATAGTCATATCAGAGGCGTGTCCAACGTGACAAAGGCCTAGTAGCCCAATATTGGATTTATTCGTATTGAGTGGCAAATGCGAATATTGGAAAGCACCCAAACAGAAAGGAGGTGAAACAGATTGGCGAAAGAGATAGTGGTTAATGCAGGTAGCCGGGAGACTCGTGTAGCGCTTATCGACGGCGGGAAGCTTGTAGAGCTCCATGTGGAACGCGAGGAACAGGTAACCGGCAGTATATACAAGTGTCGGGTTGCAAATGTACTGCCTGGCATGGATGCTGCATTCGTTGACATAGGCTTGGAGCGAAACGCTTTTCTGTACGCTGGAGATGTACTACCGGAGGCTGGAGAGGAGTTTCCTGCTGCCAAGAAGGAAATGGAGCAGTCGCAAATCAAGGATCTCCTCAAAGTCAACCAGGAATTGCTGGTTCAAGTCGTGAAGGCCCCGCGGGGTACAAAAGGAGCACGCGTCTCGACCAGAATTTCGCTGCCGGGGCGATACCTAGTGCTGATACCCGAGGCGGACAACATGGGTATTTCTAGAAAAATTGATGACCGGCAGGAGCGCGAACGGCTGAAGAAAATCGCTGAAAAGATCAAGCTAAACAGCTTTGGATTGATTGTGCGCACAGAGGCTGAAGGTAAAGGGGAAAAGGAACTCAGGCAAGACTTGGAACTGCTGAATCGCATGTGGGTCCAAATCCAGGAAAAGGCCAAAACAACCGCCGCGCCCGGGTTGATTCACCAGGACCTGAGCTTGATCTATAGAACAATCCGAGATGTTTTCGGCTCAGATGTCCACAAAATGTTCATCGATTCACCCATTCATTACGAGAAAGCACTAGAGGTCGTAGAGCTCATCTCACCCAGGCAGAAATCAAGGATCGAGCTCTATGATGACCCTGAGCCTATTTTTGAGCACTTTGCCATTGAGTCCGAGATTGACCGCTTGCTGAAGCGCAAAGTTTGGTTGAAGTCCGGAGGTCATATCACCATTGATCAGACTGAGGCGCTTACTACCATAGACGTAAACACTGGCAAGTTCATAGGCACCACCAGTCTGTCTGATACTATTCTTAAGACGAATTTGGAGGCAGCTGCTGAGATTGCTCGCCAGTTGCGTCTCAGGGATATCGGCGGGATAATTATCATCGACTTTATCGACATGGCAAGTGCTAAGGACAGAACTCATGTTCTTTCTGCTCTGGAGAAAGCGCTCAAGAAGGACCGCACAAGGACAAAAATCTCGAATATCAGTCCTTTGGGATTGGTTGAAATGACCCGAAAGAGAACTGGTGAGACAATTTCCGAGATTGTGAATGAAGCTTGCCCATATTGTCAGGGAAGAGGCGAAATATTGTCACCGGAGTCGGTTAGCATTCAAATCGAGCGCGAAATCAGTAAGCTCGCTGCCGAAGTAGACGATGAAGCTTTTATCGTCTACACGCACCCGCAGGTTGCCGTGTATCTTATAGGCGCCGAGGCCCAGACAGTAGAGCAAATTGAAAGGCACGTGCGTCGGGCAGTTTATGTGCGAGCTAACCCAGACCTACATATAGAGAAATACGAGATCATTCCTGGCGACCTTCAGGAGATCGAGAAACAAATGCTTCCGTATCGCAAGTCACAGATTGTCGAGGCGGAAGTCGTAAGAAGCCCATTTATAAGTCTACCCAGGTCGTCTGCTTGGTGTGATGGGTACATGTTGGACCTTTCTAATGGCGGTAAGTTTGTGGGTCAGAAGGTGAAGGCTAGACTGACTAGCGTATCTCGGTCGTATGCCACGGCCGAAGTTGTCGGACCCGTGAAGAAGCCCCAAGAGTAACGCGTCCCATCAACCGCAATTCAGAAAATCCTACGATACTTGGCTAACTCATTAGACGAGGTAAAACGTAAAGCGGGGCTGTATGTTGGGCGGCTATCAACAACTTACAGCCCTGCGGCCCAAAGCCCCCTTACTCTGGCGCTATCCCCACTTGCATAGCCTCATGGCAGGAGAATTCTTTCCAGCATCGAAAACGGTGCATGACCGAAGCCAATTTGGTCAACAAAGGGAGGAAAAGGCCATGCTCAAAGAATTCAAGGAGTTTGCGCTTAAGGGTAACCTTGTCGACCTTGCCACCGCGTTTATTTTAGGAGCGGCGTTTGGTAGACTAGTAACATCGTTTGTAACCGACATACTCATGCCGCCAATTGGTCTGGTGCTGGGAAAGGTAAATTTTTCGAACCTATTTTTCAACCTTACACGCACACCTTACAAAAACCTGGCAGAAGCGCAAGCCGCTGGTGCACCTACACTGAATTATGGACTGTTTATCAATTCGGTGATAGATTTTCTGATCGTGGCTTTTGCTCTGTTTTTGGTAATCAAGCAGGTGAATCGGCTAGCAAGACCGGCACCCGTTTTGGCAACAAAAGATTGCCCGTTCTGCCTTTCCAAAATTCCAGAAGCGGCAACACGCTGTCCCGCATGCACTTCGGACCTGACATCATAAGCTAGCAGAATACCGGCCTGCCAAGCCTGGACGCTAAGCGCCTACCCTTAAGCAAGCTACTTGGATATGACTTCAATCCCGCCCATGTATGGGTGAAGCGCCTCGGGTATCGTAATAGACCCGTCTGCCTGCTGGTAGTTTTCCATGATAGCAACTACCAATCTTGGAAGTGCTACTCCAGAGCCATTGAGTGTATGTACAAACTCGGGTTTTGCGCCCGGCTCACGGCGGAAGCGGATGTTCGCACGTCGGGCCTGGAAGTCTTCAAAGTTGCTGCACGACGAGACTTCCAGCCACTGTTCGACTCCTGGCGCCCAGAGTTCCAAATCATAGGTCTTGGCACTCGCAAAACTCATATCACCAGTACAGAGAAGTCGCACGCGGTAGGGTAAGTTCAACGCCTGCAATACTTCTTCAGCATCTTTTACCAACTTTTCCAGTTCCTCGTAAGAGGTCTCAGGCTTGGTGAACTTCACTAGCTCGACTTTATTGAATTCATGTACCCTTAGTAGTCCCCGTGTGTCTTTACCCGCCGCTCCTGCTTCTCTACGGAAACAAGGACTGTAAGCCGTCAGATATATGGGCAGTTGGTCGCCGTCCAGGATTTCCTCTCGATACACATTGGTTACCGGAACTTCCGCCGTCGGAATGAGAAAGAGATCGTCATCCGGCAAGCGGTACATGTCGAACTCAAGTTTGGGAATTTGGCCAGTACCAATCATAGAATTCCTGTTTACCAGTACAGGAGGAAAGACTTCTGTGTACCCATGCTTTGCAGTATGCAGATCGAGCATAAAGTTGATCAGCGCTCTTTCCAGCCTTGCGCCCAAACCAGTGTAAAGGATGAAACCACTACCACTAATTCGACTGCCGCGTTCAAAGTCCACCATCCCTAGATCTTTGGCCAGATCCCAGTGCGGTTGCGGCCTAAAGTCAAACTCACGCGGTGTGCCCCACTCACGGACAGTGAGGTTGTCTTTATCGTCTTGACCTACAGGCACGCTCTCGTGCGGAAGGTTCGGGATGCCCAAAAGTGTGCGCTGAATGTGATCTTCCAGCTCTCGGATCTGACTATCCATTTCCTTTATGCGATCAGATACTTCGCGCATCCGACTGATCTCGGCAGAAGCATCCTCGCCGGCCTTTTTTATCTTGGCTATCTGCTCTGAAACGGTGTTTCGCAGAGCCTTTAGCTGATCCGCTTCTGTTAGCATGTTGCGCCAGAGTTGATCCACACGCAAAAACTCATCAAGAGCAGCTTCGTTTTCCTTCTTATTGCGAATACCCTGCCTTACAATATCAGGATTGGCTCTTATCAACCTCGGATCAAGCATATTGTCACTTCCTAACTAGATAAATGCGGATTTCCATGAATCTGGTTCGGGATGGCGATTTGCAGTTGCCTGTCTGCTATCTCGACTAGCTCCTTATTAACTCCAACAGTTCCCTGACTTTTTCTTCCATCAATTCCTTGCTCTTGGCTTCTACGTTGAGACGGAGGAGAGGCTCAGTTTGACTCGGGCGCACATTGAACCACCAGTCGTCGTATTCCACTGTAAGTCCATCGAGTTCGAACATGTGGCCATCCTTATATCGTTCCTTAAGCTCTTCGAGTTTCGCCGCCACATCCTTGACTTTGGAGTTGATTTCAGGGCTGTGGAAGTAGCGCATTATTGGCCGAACCAGTTCGGACAAAGGTTGTTTCTCGTGCACCAGTAGGTGGATGATTTTCAACATGGCTAGATCGCCGTTGTCAGTGATGTAGAAATTGGAGAAATAATAGTGGCTGGAAAGCTCGCCGGCAAAATAAGCGCCAATCTCACGCATCTTTGTCTTGATAAGACCATGGCCTACTCGATACATGTATGGCTTGCCCCCAGCTTTCTCAATCTCTTCTTTGACTGCCCAGCTGCTGCGAAGGTCATACATGATTGTTGCCCCCGGTTTTTCCTTTAACATTTCCTTCGCTATGAGCGCGGTGATCATATCCCCGGGAATAGTCTCCGCTTTCTCATCCACAAAACCTACCCTGTCTCCATCGCCATCATAAGCAACCCCAAGATCAGCGCCTACTTCCAAAACCTTTTGCTTGAGGTCTTTTAGGGTGTCTTCCTTCAAAGGATTTGCCTCGTGGTTTGGGAACGTTCCGTCCGGCTCCCAGTATAGTGGGTAGACCGTGCAATTCTTGCCGTCAAAAAGCTTCGGGAGTATTATCCCGTTCATTCCATTACCTGCGTCCACTACTATCTTGAGGTTTCCGAAGTCTGTCACCCCACTGGCCTTGAGTACGGCGTCGACATAACCATCAATCGGGCAAAAACTTCCACGTGATTGACCTTTTCTTTCCGGTGTTTCGAATTGCCCTGAGTTCGCAAGTTCATATAGCTCTTTATTGTTGACAAGCGCTATGCTTGGTATTGCTTGTGGCCCGGTGAGTTTAAACCCGTTGTACTGCTCGGGATTATGGGAAGCAGTGATCATAACTCCTGCGTCAGCATTAAGAGCATTCACTGCGTAATAATACATAGGCGTGCTGGTCATGCCGATGTCTATAACGTCACTTCCCTGATCCATGAGTCCGCGCATTACTGGCTCGAGAAGCTTTGGCCCGCTGGTACGCATGTCCCTCCCAACGACCGTAAGGCGAGGCTTCAACTTCTGTGCGAACGCGCGTGCTATCCTGTACGCTACGTCTTCGTTGAACTGGTCCGGATAGATGCCACGAATGTCATAGGCCTTGAAAATCGTTGGATCTATTTGCTGCATAGATAGGGTTCCTCCTGAGTCTGTGCCCGGAAGATGTGAGGACTGGCACAAACATTCGTGATTATACCTATCGTAAACGGACAGTGTCAAGAAATCGGTCGGTAATTCCTTGACGTTTCATTCCGAGCATTGTATCCTGTCTTAAATCTGTTAGAAAGCTTGGGGTAGTGAGGATCACTATGGGTCAAGATATCCGAGAACGAATTCAGGAACTGCGCGCAGAAGATGAGATGCTCAAGAAGTACGGGTTGACAGAAAGTTCGTCCCGAACCGATGGATACACGCACAGAGAGCGATACTTGCGCACAATGCATTTTAAGAGTGTGGATCGCGTGCCTAATCATGAGTTTGGTTACTGGGAAGATACTTTGCGTCGTTGGCACAAGGAGGGCTTACCAGAAGAAGTTGACGACAACTGGAAAGCAGACATCTTCTTTGGATTTGATCCTGTAGCCCATGTGCCGATAGACCTCGGACTCCGTCCAGGTTTTGAATATCAAGTCTTGGAGGAGACTGACCGCTATCAGATCATCGTGGATGGTGGTGGGGTCAAGTGTGTCGTCTATAAAGACGGTTCCTCTAGTATTCCTCATTACCTAGAGTTTCCTCTGAAAACGAGAGCTGATTGGGAGGATTTTAAACGACGTCTTGATCCACACGATCCTAACCGTTACGCGTTCGACTGGGAAAGCATCAGAGCGTCACTCAAAGACAGTACTGTACCAGTTGGCATCAGCATGGGATCCCTGTTTGGTTGGATACGTAATTGGATGGGTTTCGAGGGTGTTTCGCTCGCATGCTATGACGACCCGGAACTTATCGAAGAGATTGTCGAGCATCTGTGCACGTTTATCTCCACCTTGCTGGCGCATTCTCTTCAATACTCACAGGTTGATTTCGCTTCATGCTGGGAAGATATCGCTTTCAATCATGGCCCGATTATCTCACCTGCTATGTTTGAGAAGTGGCTCGTGCCCAGATACAAGCGTATTACCGAGTTGCTGGCGAAACATGGGGTGGATATAGTGATAGTAGATTGTGATGGGAACATCAATGCCATAGTAGAGCACTGGTTGGCGGCAGGCGTCAACTGCATGTTTCCTTTAGAGATCAACGGTGGAACGGATCCGGTTGCTCTTCGAGACCGCTTCGGACAGCAAGTGCTCCTAGCAGGTGGGGTAGACAAGATTCAACTTGCCAAGGGAAAGAAGGAAATAGAAAAAGAGCTGGAACGCATACGGCCAGTGGTAGAATCTGGTGGGTACATACCACATGTCGACCATCGTGTGCCGCCAGACATTTCATACGAGAACTACCTTTATTACCTGAAGGTGAAGAAGCACCTGTTTGGAATGTAGTGCACATATCTTGAAATGTCCGAATATCACTTGCTGGTAAGCTGGCATAGGGCGTAGATCTTGATCCGAAGCTTCCAGACCCAAACAAATTCTGTCACATCACCGTATGGCGCTAAGTTCCGAGATTTGTTATCATCTTTCTGCACATGAATACAAAGTCTGATAGGAAGGATTTAAAGAAGAACGGTAGACCGGAGAACGGTCGCAAGTGGGTCCGACTAATAGTAGTTTTGGCCGTTTTGGTCGTTGGCGCCCTGGGTGGTGTATGGACTGGTAACTGGTGGGCTAACAGTAGACCCGATCGATCTAGACTGCGTCAGAGAGACGAGTACGTGGGCCTGGGTCCTCGGACGGGCCTAGCAGGTAACGTGACCTTGTCTGTTCAACCTATTAACATCTCCATTAAGCAGGGAGAACCGGTCAATGTCCGTCTGACTCTGGCTAATCAAGGCAAAAAACCCGTTCTCTTGAATAGCTGGTTCACACCTATGCCAGCAGTATTTAAAAGCAACCAACTTCCCATAAAGGTAAGGGTCACTAGAAACGGACAACCAGTAGTATATAGAGGAAGTGCAGTATTGTTTCCATTGCATACCAAAAGGGATTTCATCAAGCTGCGGCCCGGGGAAGAAAAGGAGATTAAGTTAGATATTTCACGCGGTCCGGACGGGGGAAGGTGGGACATATCTTTTCCCGGCCAGTACACATTCGAAATATGGTACGAGACTTACCTAACAGGCCGATACATTGGCGTGAAAGCGTGGACTGGCATGACCAATCATGTAGTTGTAAACGCTCTAGTGCTCCAGCAATAGACTGCTTTGCCTGTTCCAGGCGTAGTCTTTGCGCTGCTCACAGACACAGAGTCTACATCGGCGGGTTCTCTAACTGGCACGGATGAAATGAAAATAGCCTGGCTGCGAAACGTCCCAGAGTTGCTGGGTCTTGCTGATTTTGGTTTCGACGACGCTGATACTGATAGAAGCGGCAATATCTATATTAGTGATAGTGTCAACTCCAGGGTGTATAGGTTCAGATGCGACGGTTCACTGGACGATGCCTTCCCAGTCGCCAATTCTCCCGAAGAATCAAGCCTGAACTTAGCTGTATCACAAGACGGCGATTTCTATCTGGCTCATACTTCTAGTGAAACAGTGCGTCGGTACGACGCTCAAGGACGCTTACTAGGAGAATTCTCAGTTCCAGGCGTACTCGCATTGTGTAAGGGGGCTGAAGGCCTGATTTATGTGCTGTCGAACGAGGACGGAACAGAGCAGATCAGTGTCTGCGACCCTTTGGGATGGATAATCGAAAAGCTCCCTGCCCCCCCTCGTTATCGTGCGATTCTAGACCCAACACTAGCAAACCTGGATGCGGATGCGCATGGCAACATCTATGTTACCTATGGCATGCCGCCATACCAGATCTGGAAAGTTCATCCTGGCGGCTCCTCGGCAGATGCGTGGAGCAGACCTCTCGATCATCCTGAGGATGCAGTGTTGATTTCGGATATTGCTTTCGATCCCGCAGCAAACGTAGTCTGGATTCTCCTCGCTCGCCGCGAAGCAGGTCGACAGCAATTGGATGCTTTTGGAATCGACGGAGAATTTGTCGGTTCATCGCCCATTCCACACAGTGATTCTCTTTATGGTATCGTCTGCTCGTCTGGTGATGGGTATCTCTACCTACTCGAAACATCAAACAGTCCGGGCGCAGGCGTCTTGGCACGAGTATCAGCCGACCTGTAAATAGAACCTAAATTTCCCTCTGCTTTTTCCGATAATGAAGTCGTAAGACATTTGTCTTTGGTTGCACACTGGGAAAGCGAGGACGACTTCGGCTGGATTCTTTTCTGGAAGACCCCTTTCGTTTCTAATAGTCTCTGCATGAGGTGTGTGGATGGCGAACTCAGATTTCAGCATTGCCTTGAGAAACTATGCCGGTGTGCCGGTGGTGGAACTAGTGGGTAAAGTAACTAATGCGACCGTCGCAAGCCTTAACGAAATTCTCAACCGCCTGGCACAAGCTGGTCATTACAATGTGATGGTCAACCTGAAGAGAGCTGCCTGGGAGAATATGGAGGTATTTTCGTCGCTGGAAAAAGCTGCCGAAGTTTTTCAAAAGCATTACGGTTATCTAGACGTAATCGCAGAGGCGACTCAGATCGCTAGCTTGCTGGAGTCACACCGCCTGTCTCAAGTATTGAGGTTTTGTACTTCAGAGGGTCAGGCACTGACACGAATCAAGAGGATACCCGGACCCTCAGCTCTAGACCCAGTGGCCATGCAAGCACACCTGGCTGAATCCTGATATAGAAGGACTACGCTCATGACAAAACCCGATGTTAAACTGAGGGTGATCACCGTAATCGATCCTGTAATGTGCCTTCGCTGTCCGCATGCGCATATTGCAGATGTGCTGTTTACGGACGGTAGCACCCGTAAAATGTTCTATTGTTCGCGTCTAGACTGTGATAACTGGCAATGTCGTGTAGATGAAGTTGAGGAGAGCGCAGAGGATCAAAACGAAGCCGCCTGACCTACTCTGGAATTCTGATTTGCGAAGTTCGAGGAAGCAAACGCAGGGCAAGCGAAACATAGAGAGGCTATGGGCAGGTAACGCTCATAGCCCCTCCGCCTTTTCAGTCCTAATATCCGTTCTTGCTAGGTTTGTCGATTCTTCGTACTACTTCAACATTTTACTAACGAGCCTCTAGGCAAACTAAGCACTTCTGTTTGGTGAATCCATAATTGTCTTCCGCTGCGATCTGATGCCTTACATGATGTAGTCAGCAACGATGCTCGCACTGAGCAGGGGAGACTGGCCAATCCAGACTAATCTATGACCCGTCTGCCGTCCAGTACCGGTGTGATGGTCTTTCGGGTCTTGATGTAAGATACAATCGCTTGCCTGTAGTCATCGCTCACAATCCGACTATCTGATACACCTTGAAATATCCTATCTGCTAAGAAGTCTACTGTAGCAACGAGATACGTCTTACTTTCGTTAACTGCCTCCCCATCCAACATAGCATACGTGAGCTTACCAGATCTTATTCTGTAACGCGCCCCCGAAACACCTGGCCGCTCAGTCTCCAGGACGCGTTTGAGTTCCTTGCCAGAAACTCTAATTACTACAAGCTTGTTCTTGAAAGGGAATGCTTCGGCTATGTCCCAGTATCTGATAGTCCCTTTGGCCAGGTCACCTCGGACACCGCCCTCGTTGTAGATAGCAACCTCTGCTCTTGTTGCCTCTAGCATGGCATCACATACGAGATTAAGCATACTATTTTCGAGTTTGTTGTCATTCCAAAAAGTGTCAGACGCTTCACCCACTATCTGTTCGTACTTGGCCGATATAGGTGTATAGTACCGGGCGACAACTCTGGCGGTTGCTGAGTCCTCAGGTATGTCAGACGTTACAGGAATAAGACGGCCTCTGTAACTCATAAGTGTAAATGGCCCATTATTCCTTCTGAGTTTCAGGTCGAGTCGCCCGAGCTCGCCACCCCATCGATGATCTTGTACGATAATCGTGCCTCCAAGTGAGAATGCACTTTGCATGCCAGGATGCTTAATCACCAGAGGTGTTTCTAAACGGCTATGCGAATGCCCACCGACAATTACGTCGATTGCTGGAACCTTTTCTGCCAGACGTATATCATTCTCGAGTCCAAGATGGGTGAGTGCTATCACTACATCAGCTTGCTTCTTGAGCCGCGGTGCTAATTCAGTCGCTACCCCATATGGGTCGAGAAATCCTAGCCCTTCCTTGGCTGCACGGTATTCATTTGGCAGAGTAAGCCCAAAGATGGCGATTTTTACACCGTGAATGTCAAATATCTTATGGTCCGGAAGCACCAATTTCTTGGACTTTTTGTCAATTACATTAGCAGCTAGAATTGGGAAAGTAGCGGTCTTTACATTCTTCCAGAACTGGTCAAGCGAGGTACTGAACTCATGATTTCCAGGGGTGAATGCATCATACCCAGCCTTTGACATTGCCGCAAAATCCGCTTCTCCCATGTACTCTATGGAGAAGGCAGTTCCATCCATCACATCGCCAGCGTCGAGGAGAAGAACTTCTCCCCCGACTTCGTTTTCTATGCGATGGACTAGCGTGGCACGTCGCGCAATGCCCCCAATACTATCGTTTACGGGGATCTTTACACGTTCCTCGGAATTGTTGAGAGACTCTCGATAACTAAAGGGTAATAGGTGACCATGTGTGTCATTCGTATGTAGAATTGTAACCGCGCGATACTCGGGGGAACAAACAGTCTTCGCCGGTGTAAAGGCTGATAGGATCAGTGTAGCTACTGACAAGCATAATGAATACCGGCGAAGACCGATACCGCGGGTCACTTACCATAGACCTCCTTGGGGTCAACCAATCTTTCCGCTATTACTTCCAAGTGGTTCAGGGCATTGATCTTACGATGGAAGCAACTACGATAGCCTTCGTGGCACGTGGCACCGATCTGGGTGACCTTGATCAGTAATGCATCCTGATCGCAATCTACATAAATATCCTGTACAAGTTGAAAATGGCCTGAAGTCTCGCCTTTTACCCAGAACTTTTGACGCGAGCGACTCCAAAAGCAAACCATTTTCTCTTTAATGGTGCGTTCTACAGCTTGACGGTTCATGTACCCAACCATCAGCACCTCACCGTTTTCCGCATCTTGGATAATAGCTGGTATTAAACCGTTTTCATCGTATTTCAATTGATCCAGAATTTCCATAATGACTTCCTTTGTCTCTTTATGAGGATTGACAAAAGTTGGACTTTCATTGTTACGATCGGTCTGATTATAACAAATGGCTGGGAGAGTTGCCAACTATTGTGCTGACACCGATGGACATGCTCGCATTCCTAGAACGATTGACCAATGGGAACCTCGGAAGTAGAATTGAGCGACAGATATCCTAACGGAGACAGTTCGCTCGTACATAAATGCCAAGGAATGCAGCTAGCTTGTTTCAAGGTGATTTTGATCAGAGTCGGCTCAAATTTGCGGAAGATACGCTGAGACAAGGACTAGATGCCGGTGAGTATACTTGTGCAGCGTATCTTGTTGCATGCCACGGTAACACTGTTATCTCTAGGGCTATTGGTTGTCTAAGCGATGAAGAATGCAGTCCTTCCGCTGGACTCCATACCATTTTCGACGTGTCATCTCTCACGAAGCCGATGGCGACTGCGACTTCCCTTCTCAAGCTTGTGGAGCTCGGTGAGATCAGCTTGGACGAAAAAGTGACAGCTTTCCTTCCTGAGCAGAAAACGGAACACCTTAGAGATGTAACATTGAGATGCCTGGCTACTCATACCTCAGGCCTGCCAGCATGGGTAAACTTGTACTCGCACAGCGAATCACGTGACGATGCCATAAATCAGCTATTTCGTGTCCAACTTCAGAGCAGGCCAGGCACTCAGTACAGATATAGTTGCCTTGGTTACATAATCCTTGGCTTAGTTGTCGAGCACGTAAGTGCCATGCCTCTCGACACATTTGCCAGTGAGTTCATCTTTGGTCCTCTTGGAATGGCGAACACAAGGTTCAAACCTCCACAACACCTGTGGGGGGCAATAGCGCGCACTGCTAATTGCGAAAACCGAGCAGAAGTTAGACTTGGCGAAGTACATGACGGCAATGCATGGGGACTTGGTGGAGTCGCGGGAAATGCAGGTCTTTTCTCCACGGTCGAAGATGTGACCACGTTTGCACAAATGATTTTATTCGGCGGGAAGTACAATGGCAGACGCATACTGACTAAAAATAGTGTACAGCTGATGATTACTAACCAACTCCCTGCGGCCATTGGCGGCCAGGGAATAGGATTCTTTACAAGGCCAAACCCAATGCTGGGATTCGGTGAGTCTTTTTCTGCACATGTTGCCGGTCATACCGGTTTTACGGGTTGCTCATTACTCCTGGATCCTACGCACGTCTCGTCGATTGTGTTGCTAACGAATAGAGTCTACACGGATAGGGATGCTTCAAGCTACCTAAGACGAAGACGACTTTTCCACGAGATCATTGCGTCTGCGATATCGTAGATACATATAGAAAACCCAGCGCCCTCGATTCATGTCGCTTAGGACGCTGGGATCTCTTATAGCCTAACTCTTGTATGCCTATCAGCGGATTTGCATGGGCATCAGTACGTAGATATAGCCTTCCTGCCCAACCGGTTTCATAACGGCCTGCCGCAGTGGTTCCGTCAGCTCCATGAATATGCCCTCTGTACCGACAACACTCAGGAAGTCAATGAGGAATTTAGCGTTAAAGGCAATCTCAATGTCCTCACCTTCGCGAACTATTTCCAGTTCTTCGTATGCCTTGCCCACATCACCACTTTCCGCAGTTAGAGTGAGTATATCGTCTTGTACCCTAAGGATTACGCGGTTTGCACTTTCCCTCGCAACAATGGATGCTCTGCGTACCTTTGTAAGAAACTCATCCGTGGGAATCGTAAGTTTCCGCGTATACTCAGTCGGAATCACGCGCTCATAGTTGGGGAATTGTCCTTCGATTAATCTCGAGACTAGCGTTACCCCATTCACGACAAACTTGATTTGGCTATCCGCTATCGATACCGTGACGGGATCATCAGTGTCCTCAATCAAACGACTCAATTCGTCCATTGCACGTCGAGGCACTATACAAGGAGAGGTGTTCTCAGACGATAGTGGCACAACAGCGGAGCGCACCGCAAGCCTGTTGGTGTCTGTTGCCACGAGCTTTACTTCGGCATCACCCAATACCAGGAGAACACCTGTCAATATGGCCCTCGATTCGTCGCTCGATGTAGCAAAAATGGTTTGCATGATCATATTTCGAAGGGCGCCCTGTGTAATTTGGAAGCTCCTGTCGTTGGGAATATCTGGGAGTGGACGAAACTCATCAGGAGGAAGACCGCGTAGGGTGTAGTTTGAATTCTCACATTTCAGGTTTATGTCTAGCTCACTCGCTGAAATTGAAACCGCAGACTGTGGAAACGATGACAGCACATCACCGGCCAAACGCGCTGGAACAGCCAGAGACCCCTTCTGTTCAATCTCGGCCGGAACGGTGCATTCTATTCCCAATTCCAAGTCAAAAGCCGTCAGTCTTAAGTGATCATCTTCGGTTTGTATGAGAATGCTGTTGAGAATTGGCCAGGCGCTCCGTCCAGCAATCGCTCTGCTGGCAATCTGGATACCATGATATAGATCCTTTGTAGAGCATGATGCTCGCATTCGGGCCCCTCCTTCATTAATCTCACTGCGTGTCTTCTTTACGTAGTAGAGTGGTCTCACCACATGGTATGCTTCCCACCAGGGTCCGGCCACTCTCTATATTGAAAGGTCTTCGTGTGTAAGTATAACACACAGCTTACCTTGCTTCAAGCTGACACAACAAGCCATACGCCCATATGCTGTCAAGACAACCGCTTGGTTAGGCAGACGCTGTTTATATTCCCGGCGCGTCTGTTTCCCTCTTGCGAATAAGCGATAACTGAAACCATATTCACACTTAGATGATAGACGTCGAATTCTTGGCTATGGCCTCTCGGTCGCTACTTCAGCAGCTCTTCGCTCATAAAACTTAACTAGCTCTTCTAATTGGTGATTTATGCTCGTGTTCCAGCATTTCCTACTAATTTCTTCCAACTGCATTCGAAGCTGAGGGGCGAGCGCAATAAGAAGCGGTCTGTTTTTCTCTTTTAGTTTGCTATTCTCTTGAAACGGAGGAATTATCGAGTATAACTTGTAGAAGGTTTCTCTGAATGCCAGAATGGGCTCAATAGCATCCCGCCCACAAAACATTTCCATGCATTCTCCCAAAGACTGTCTCGGATCATAAGCAGCCGGGTTCCAAAGGTACTTTGAACGGTCCATCAGCCCGCAGAGCGCAATGTCGTCATTTCTACTGTTGTTGATGTGCCAGCCTTCGACTCGCTGGGGCAAGTCCTTGGGGTACGCGCTATCCATTTCATCAAAGAAGATGTAAACGGCACCATTTCGGCGCTGATAAAAAGTATTTTCCCAGTAGAAAGGTCTAGCCCGGCCTGTCAATCTGCTCCATTCTTCAATGTCTTTGTCCGTCACATCCATTGAACGTACTATCGGGCCGCTCCAAACTATCGGTATGTCAGCGGAAAGCTTTTTCCCTAGTTCGAGCGCCTGGCTCTTGTCGTCACCAATCATGTTGATTTGCAGCGTACTGTACCAGGGTGGACAAAGGAATACCTTGAGATCTTGCCTTATTTTGCGCAGACGGCTGGCCATCTCATTGGTTAGAAAAAGAGCAGCCTCACCAATATTTCTAAACCGAGCCATGTCCTCTTCGTTAGTCAGATAGTAAGGTCCTTGGGGAAACGGACAGAAATCATCCATGCAGATCATGACTGAATCCCCTCCGTTGTCAATCGACAATCGGAAGGTGTTCTCCAAGGCATCCAAATCACTAGTGTCGGTAAGCACAATCTGAGAGTCCTGGCTATGCTGGCCGTGTGTTCCAATGAATGGACAAACCATTTGCATAGTGTGCATCGCGTGTTTGCTGGCATAACGCGCAGATTCTATGACAAAAGCCTTGTAACCTTCCGTTGGACTGCGGATAGGCGACCGTCCTTCTGCTCATAAACTTTGGTCTTAGGCGCCTGCAAATGTACGGCATTGAATTTCGCCGCGTATAGCCATACAGTTCCCCTTGCTATTCCTTGTAGCTCTTTATTGGATGTACTCGCCGGTATGCCACCAACTTTTGCCCCACGCCAAGCGACTGCCGGCCAATCATCAACCTCAGCTGGCCGAAACACAACCTTACCATCACGTTTGCCGAACAACTGGATGATTGATTGGGCTGCATAGTGCTCGCCAGGCACATCCCATCCGACACCGACAATGACTTTGCAGTCTTCTTCCTCACGACAGCGAATTGAATAACCTTGCCTCCCAGGGTAATCTGGCGGCGGCTGGATTTTCCACCTTTGAACGCGTGTCTTGATAAAGGCGTTTCTAGTCTTGCTGCCAATAGCAACTATCACCGCACCCTCTGGGTACTTTTCATCACCCGAAGCAACCTTGACAGCATCTTTCTCCGTAAACAAAGTACTAAGTCGTTGAACAAGTTCTGTGTCATATACTGCCGGTTTGCTGTGACTACCACCAACAACAAAGACCTTGCCCGCTTGTACCTGCCACGTGCCTGCAGAGTAAAACACCCGTTGCGGGGTAGGCAGAATGGTGTCAGCGCGGGCAAGCAGCTACGTAATATGAGCGCTATCCTCCACAAATGGCAGAGCTAGAGCCATTGACATCGTACACAGAGCTAGAGCAATCCCAGTGACAAATCGCATGACTGTAACCTCATTTCGGTTTGACTTGTTCTATTGGACGAGAAAGTTGCGCAGAAGTTCGTCTCATTATCACAGTACGCAAATCAACTATGTCAGTCTTCAACATAAGATGCTCCAAACCCTTGCTCCTCATAGGCGATTATGCTAAACTAACCGCATACAAAAGGCCTGTGACATGTAGGAGTATGCGGTAGTTGGAATCACCAGCGAAATCATCCACCCTCGGTAAGAAGGTAGCATCTCACCCACGTGGTGATAAGCATCAGCACATAATCACCTGGAGATCCATTCTCTTGGGTGTCATTCTTATTCCTCCCAACGCTTATTGGATTATGTACGTAGAAGGCATTCGGGAGTCAAGTTTCCCCACTGGAATTGCTCTCTTCTGGAATGTCATGTTTACTTTGTTCCTGCTTGTAGGGATCAATCTAGTTCTTAAGCGATTGGTTCCTAGGCTCGCGCTCACTCAGCCTGAGTTTGCCGTGCTCTATGCCATGCTTATGATTTCATCAGCCCTTGCCGGCGTAGACTCGCTACAGCTTAACATTCCGGCGATGAGCCATCCCTTCTGGTTTGCTACAAAGGAAAACAACTGGGCTAACATGTTCTGGAAATACCTTCCAAAGTGGCTGACTGTTCGGGACCTCGATGTTCTGAAGGGGTTTTATCACGGCCAGGATAGCCTTTACCGGCCAGAGGTCTTTTTTACTTGGCTCAAGCCCGTCCTGTGGTGGTGTTCGTTCATCCTAGCACTGGGAACCGTAGGTATGTGCATGACTCTTATTATGCGCAGACAGTGGGTGGACAACGAGAGACTGAGCTTCCCCCTGGTGCAACTCCCAATGGCCATAACAGAGAATGGGGGAAACGTTTCGTTTTTCAAGAACCGACTGCTTTGGATAGGTATTGCCACAGGTGCTCTGTTGAACATACTCAACGGCCTTCATTACTTATATCCCTCAGTGCCTTTCATACCGGTCGGATACGAACACCTAGACCTTGGGCAGTTTGTGACAGTCTTGCCCTGGCAAGCTATTGGGTGGACCCCCGTTGCTTTCTACCCGTTTATAATCGCGATGGGCTTCTTCCTTCCTCTTGACTTATCGTTTTCGGTGTGGTTCTTCTTTCTTTTTCGAAAATTGCAACAGGTATTGGTAGCCGCCTATCCTATACCCAGTCAGCCGGAAATGCCATTCTTCTCCCATCAAGCTTTTGGTGCATGGTTTGCTTATTGTATGTTTGCTGGTTGGATGGCCAGACATCACCTCAAAGGTGTCTGGAAACGCATCAAAGGTGATCCCGATGGAGTTGACGATTCGAAAGAACCGCTGCGGTATCGTGCGGCTTTTGCCGGTATCCTTCTCGGCTCTGCATACCTGATCTGGTTTACCTACAAAGCCGGGATGAAACCGCAGTTCATCCTCCCGTTCTTTGCGATCTACTTTCTGCTTTCTCTCGGGATTACAAGAATGCGGGCAGAACTCGGACCTCCAGGACACCAGATGGGTGGTGAAATGGATGCAGCCAATGTCATGATCTCGTGGGTAGGAGCGAAAAGTCTGGGACCAAATACAGTGGCACTAGTGCCCCTTTTCTGGTGGTTCAGCGGTCGAGGGTATCGCACAAACATCATCGCGAGTCAAGTCGAAAGCTTCAAACTGATATCTCAGTCGCGCGCCAATCCTCGACGGCTGGTATATGCTATGATCATCGCATTTGCGGTCGGAGGACTAGCTGCGTATTGGGCTGGACTTCACTTGCAATACAGAATTGGCGAAACCCCCAATGGCATGGTTCCCCGGAATTGGGGCCAATGGCTATCTCTCGAAAACCGTATAGCCAACCCATGTAACCCAGAGCCAATAGCGGCTGGATTCCAAGTAGGTTCAGCGCTTTTCACAGCTTGGTTGTTCGCTATGAGACTCAAATTTCCTTGGTGGCCCTTTCATCCCGTAGGCTATGCACTCTGCATGACCTTCGGAGTAGACATGTTCTGGAGTTGTATACTTATAGCATGGGTGCTGAAGGGTCTTGTTATGCGCTGGGGCGGCCTATCAACTTATCGTCGAGCGCTACCGATGGCATTTGGTCTAATCATAGGCGAGTATCTCGTGGGTGCTTTTTGGAGCTTACTGAGCGCTGCTACCGGAATGCTCCTCTACAATTTCGCGCCAGGACGAGGCTGGTAAAATATAGCAACAGTATTTATAGTCTATAATCAATCGTGCGCGGGTGAGATAATTGAAGTCTAGAGTGTTCGCGGGACTTATATGCATTTCTCTATTAGTGGCTACGGCGGTGTCTTCTTCAGTTCAAATTGCAGTAGAGAAGCCTATGTTGTCTGGCAAGGGCATGAAGTCAAAGCTGGGGCTTGTCTACCTCGGGGGAAGTTCACCGGGCCTACAAATGCTACTTGAACGCGGCAGATTCCGATTATGAAGCTCGGTGCTGGCGACTTTGGTGGGCCGAACAGTGTGGGCTACAGGCTCAAACAAAAGAATCCTCATGCAATCATCTTTGTTGGTGCAGGAATATCGTCCAAAGAACTCCGCCCAGACCGAGACCCCGCTGAGGTATTCAACGGCTGGCTGAAGGCTCAAGAAGGGAATTTGCGAGTCTACCAGGCAAATAGCAAGTTGATAGATCATCTCTCCTTTATGCCGAACATGTGGGAGCCCAAGACCGTTGAGATGGCTCAATGGTACTGTCGCTATGTGGCCTATGCCGCACCAAGAATCGCTCACATGGGTTTCCGGCCGATTATTCTGCAGAGTGGGGTGGGTGGACTACCAATAGAACCTCAGATTCTTGACGCAATGGTACCTGCTTTTCTTATGGCAAAAAGGTATGGTGGCGCCTGGGCTTGTCACGGGTATACGCTGGAATACACAAAGGATCTAAAAGTTGAGTCTTTCTACAGTCTCCGATACCGCAAGGCATACGAGTACTTACGCAAAGCACACCCGGACGTCGCTGACTTAACCATGATCCTGATGGAGGCAGGAGTAGACAAGGCTGGTGACCCGGACAAGGATGGTTGGCAGGCTCGTGGCACGAAGGAGAAGTACATGGACTGGTTAACTTGGTTTGATGCCGAGTTGTGCAAGGATCCTCAGGTTCTTGGAGCAGCCCTCTTTGCAATAGGTGGTGGCGGCGGCTGGAAGTCATTCGACGTTGAGCCCATCACAGGTTGGCTAGCTGATTATTGGGATAGAAAAGCCGCCTCTGTGAAATGAGCGCACACATCAAGCGCAGCAAGGTTGAGACTCCCAAGAAGGCCGTGTACCCGTTGACTGTGGCTGAGCCCGCTAGACACACCTACCTGCCAATCAGTACTCTGGAGGGAGTTCCTTGAGCTGTGCGTAGCTGAAGACCGGACCGTCGGTGCAGACATAAAGATGGCCAATATTGCATCGACCACACTTGCCGATGCCGCACTTCATCTTCATTTCCAAGGTCGTCCAGATCTGCTCGTCTTCAAACCCCAATTCTTTTAGGTTTTGAAGGGCATACTTTATCATTATGGGCGGTCCGCAGGTAATAGCCACTGCATTCTCGGGCGAGGGTTTCAAATCCATAAGGTACGATGGTACCATACCTACGTTGTATTCCCATCCATCCTCAGGTCTGTCGATTGTCAGGAAAAGCTCCGTATTTTGAGAGTTCCGCCATTCATCAAACTCATACGTGAAGCATAGATCGCCAGAGGTGCGCGCTCCGTAGATTATGCTTATCTTGCCATAGTCTTTGCGGTTGTCCAGGCAGAAGTTCAGGAGCGAACGCATGGGTGCCATGCCGATACCCCCGCCAATGAACCATAGGTCTTTTCCCTTGAACTGTTCGTACGGGAAGTGATTACCCAGAGGCGCACGAATACCCACTGTCTCACCTTCGTCCAGATCATGCAACGCACAGGTCACGGTGCCGACTCTCTTTACCGAAAACTCCACGTAGCCTTTTCTGGTAGGGGATGATGTCAGGCAGAATGTTGCTTCACCAACTCCAAATACCGATACCTCTTGGAATTGCCCGGGCTCATAGGTAAAACTCTCTCTAAATTTCTCGTCTTTGAAAACAGCCCGAAATGTTTTCGTATCCCAGGTTTCTGTTATTATCTTTTCGACAACCGCTAACTGCGGAACGTATGGATTCTTGTCCATGTATTCCCGACCTCAGCTATTCCGCTTCGTCTTATACTTGATGTTTCCAGTGCATTTGCTTGAGAACAGACGAGTAGGATGATAAGCCTACCCTTTCTTTGACTCGAGTTCACGAATAACTTGCCTGATATCCATGTTTACCGGACACAAAGCTACACACCGCCCACAGCCAACACAACCCAGCATGTTGTAACGCTCCATAGAGTACTTGAACTTGTGAAATACTCGCTGACGGGTGCGTTCCTTCTTCGAACTACGAGGGTTGTGACCTGCGCCCATAAGCGTGAATTGCTCGAATTGACACGTATCCCAGCAGCGGTACCTGCTACCTCTCAGTACCTTCGGACATTCCTGAATGTCAAAGCAGTGACATGTTGGACAGCTAAACGCACAGACTCCACATCCCAGGCATTTCTGCGCCAGCTTTTTCCACAGCGGATGCTCCCAGTCGTACGAAAGACATGCACTCGCATGATCCACATGACTCGGTAACCTACTAAGAGCCTTTTGGCGAACTGTGTCGGCAGCCTGACCGTCCTCTTCGGTAGCCTGCTGGAATTGTGGATGGCTGACCAGTTCTTCTCCTTTGACGGTGAACACTTCTGTGAAGAACTTGTCGCCAATGTCCGTAAGGTATAAATCCATCTCGATGGGACTAGACAAAAAGTCGCCGACTTCGGTGCAGAAGCAGCTCCATGCCGGCTCGTTACAAAACACCCCGACAATCGCGGTATTCTCTCGCCGTATGAAGTATGGCTCATCACGCGGCTCCACCATCGAATAGACGGCGTCCACGTACCGCAGTGCAGCAGCATCACATGCTCTTGCCCCGAAGATCAGCATCTCCTTTGCCCCAGGATCCACAGACCGAACCTCAGCGCCCGAATCGGAGAATTCGTACTCCAAAAGCGTTTCTGTCTTCGGCGTGAAATGCTCGCGTAGGGTTCCAGTGGCCGGAGTTGTGGCCAGATCTATGTCTGCAAAGTCTTCTACATGACGAAATAACGTAACTCCATCTTCTCTCACTGGCGCGATAATCTCAAACCGGTCGGCCAGTGATTTCAGCCACTGTGTTATATCAGTTTTTGCAATAACCTTTGGTTCCAAGGCTTCTCATCCTCAATACGTTTTCTGCCTTTACTTCTATTTTTCGTAGACTCGCCGGGTGCAGCGCACCTAACCTGCTATTCTGGGCATGGATCCGGATCCGTTGGCTCAAAGCAACCCAGTATCGGAGGCGCATCAGGACTCTCTCCCGCGCGGCCGCCAAACATTTCCTCTACTTCCTTGTCAAGTTTAGTACCGAGCAGGGTAAGCGGGATGCCCATAGGACACGCGCGCTCGCACTCGCCACATCCAACACATCGACCGGCGATGTGCATCATCCTCGATGTGTGGAAGAACCAATTCGACGCTGGGTCCGTTGCCCGCAGTAACCACATTTGCCCTTTCTTATCTACAAAACATTCATTGCAGTAGCACCCGGGACACGCCTGACGACACGCATAACAGCGAACGCATTTCGCAAATTGCCTTGCCCAGAACATCCGCCTCTCGGCAGGTGAAAGCTTTTCATATTCCGCCACGCAAGTATGCTTGTCTGTTAGTGGGTTTCGAATCGGTGATTCTCCAATTTCGATGTCAGCCAGCGGCGCCTTTCCAATCGTGCATGAAAGACACTTCGATAAAAAGGATCTTTCGCGAGCAAGCTCCACCGCTCCGCTGCTGCATTCTACAATAATGCCTTCACCACCCCATTGCACGGATTTTACGTCTCGCAGATCGAGTCCATTCAGTCCGTCTAGATTCAATACGCCGGGGCAGGGGACGACAATAGTAACAACGTCCTCTCGGTTTACCTTGTGTTCCTTTATCAGTTCTACTACAGATTTTACATCACATGGCTTGACCACTATGGCAACTTTTCCTTGCGAGATTACTTGCGGCAGATAAACCGCTAAATTGTTCACACACGTCGGATTCCAAATTAGCCTTTCTGCTTCCTCCGGTGTCTCAGCGAACAGGGGAGTACACTTAAATGGCACACTGCCTTGCTCATATCCTATAACGAGTCGAACACTACCGGATTCCAAGAGCTCTCTTGCTTTTTGTCTTAACGCTTTTTCCATGACAATCTTCCGTAAAGGAAAAGAACTTTATCCTGCAACACCTTTGAATGGGCCCACCGTCTTTACCTGCTCGGTAAATCTCTCTACAACCTCAGCGAACTTCTGACCTTCCGCCGCCGATATCCAGTCGAAATGAAATCTTTCCGGTTCAATGCCCATATACTCTAAAATCTTCTGAAGAAGCATAATCCGCCTGCGAGCGTAATAGTTCCCTTTTGCATAATGGCAGTCGCCGGGGTGACACCCTGACACCAGTACGCCGTCAAACCCTTGCTGAAATGCCTTCAATATAAATTGCGGGTTTATACGACCGGAACAAGGGACGCGTACCACCCGCAGATTCGGCGGGTACTTCAACCTACTCGACCCAGCTAGGTCTGCTCCAGCATACGTACACCAGTTGCAGACAAAGCCAATGATTTTCGGCTTCCACCCATCCTGGGATTCAGCGTCTCCCTTTGGTTTCTTGGTTATGACCTGTTCTTCTGACATTCTCCGTCTATCCTCGTGCGTAGCTTCCGAAAACTGCGTCGAATTTCCTACGCCTTCGATACCTCTGCAGTGAGATCTTCGCTAGCGAACGCTAAAGTATCTACCTCAGCCAGGATTTGAGCGTCTTTGTATCCTTTTAGCTGAATTGAAGCTGACCGACACCCAGCGACGCACGTGCCGCATCCATGGCATAAACCTTCGTTGACCGATGCCACGGTCTTTATGGGGTTGCCAGCCTTATCGTAGATCACTTTTGGCTCAATGGCTGAGAATGGACACACTTCTTTACAAAGAAGGCATCCAGCACAAGTACTTTCGTCCACCTCAGCTACTGTTGGCTCAGAGAGAAGATTTGGCTTAGCAAAGAGTCCTACAACCTTTGACGCGGCGCCCGAAGCCTGTGCCACCGAATCTGGAATATCTTTCGGGTATTGGCAAGCACCTGCTAGATACACACCTGCTGTTAGAACTTCGACAGGCCGCAGTTTCGGATGTGCCTCGCTGAACCAGTTATATTCGTCAGTAGAGATACCTAACTTTCGCGCCACTTCCTTAGCGTCCGGCTGAGCTTCCATTGCTGCTGCCAGTACGACCATATCCGCCTCAATCTCTACCGGCTTTCCAGCTAGGGTGTCGGCTCCGCGGACAATTAGCTTGTCGCCGACCTGGAAAACACGGGACACACGACCGCGTAGGTAAACCGCTCCGTATTTCTCGATCGCTCGCCGTACAAATTCCTCATATCCTTTGCCGTTTGCCCGAATGTCCATATAGAAAACATATGCTTGAGCATCATGCACTTTTTCTTTCAACAGTAATGCATGCTTCGCATTGTACATACAGCAAACTTTCGAGCAATAGGGATACCCGTGCTCCTCATCACGTGATCCGATGCATGAGATGAATACCACATTCTTTGGAGGCTTATGGTCAGATGGCCGTACCAGTTTCCCTTCCGTCGGTCCCGATGCGTTTATCAGTCGTTCGAACTGTAAGCTGGTAATCACGTCTGGATATCTGCCATATCCTAGGTTCCCGTATGCGGAAGGATCCCAGACATCAAAGCCAGTTGCTACCACAATAGCCCCGAACTTCTCGGTAATCAGTTCATCTTGTTGTTCGTAGTCGATCGCTCCAGTTGGACAGAGTTTCTGACACGCCCCGCATTTGTCTTCCGTAAACTTACGACATTTTTCTCTGTCTATAACTGGAACATTCGGTACTGCTTGTGGAAATGGTACGTAAATTGCCCTTCTTTGCCCCAAACCACATTCAAATTCTGAAGGAACCTTTACAGGGCACTTCTCATAACAGACACCGCAACCGGTGCACTTCGACATATCCACGCTTCGCGCACGTCTGCGGATGGTCACATCGAAGTTTCCAACGAAGCCGGATACATTTTCGACCTCAGAGTAGGTCATTATGTTGATGTTCGGATGCGAAGCGCAGTCCACCATCTTTGGCGTTAAAATGCAAGCCGCGCAGTCAAGAGTTGGGAAAGTCTTGTCGTACTGGGCCATTCTCCCGCCGATGGAAGGCGTGCGTTCTACCAGAGTGACGGGGTACCCAGCATCAGCAATGTCAAGAGCTGCCTGTATCCCGGCGACGCCACCACCAATCACCAGAGCCCTCTTTGTAATTGGTATTTCTTTGCTCGTCAGCGGTTCATTTCGTATGACTTTTTCTACCGCCATCGCCGTCAGGTCTATCGCCTTCTTGGTAGCGGCTTCTTTGTCGTCATGAACCCAGGAGCATTGCTCCCTAATGTTTGCCATCTCAAACATGTATGGGTTCAGACCGGCTTCACCAATGCAGCGCTGAAACGTTGGTTCGTGCAGCCTTGGAGAGCACGAAGCCACCACAATGCGGTTAAGTCTGTGCTCTTCGATTGCCTGCTTAATAAGGCTTTGGCCTGGCTCAGAACACATGTACTTGTAATGTGTCGAATAAACAACATGCGGCAACTTCGATACCGCCTGTGCTACTTTCTCTACATCAACTGTTTTCGCTATATTGGATCCGCACCAACAGACGAATACTCCCACTCTTGCCATAGCTCTATCCTTCACCTAACATAAGTCAGGACTGCTTGTCACGTTGCTACTCAGTGCCAATCTCGGACAACACAGCATCGGGACTGACCATCAACTTCTTTAAGCCCAGATTGCCTTCCCATAGCCCAAATGCCAACCCCATCAGCTGCGTAAAGTAAAATATGGGCATCTCGTAGTTCTCGCCATAGTTTCTTTGAATGTCCGGCTGCCGCATATCCAGATTGCCCTGGCATAGCGGGCACGCTGTCGAGATGCAATTTGCACCGGCTCGCTTTGCCATCGAAAGAATATCTCTAGTCAGTTTGACCACTATGTCAGATTTGGAGATAGACAGACTTGCGCCACAGCATTCGTTCTTGTATGGCCAGTCCACAACTTCCGCCCCTAACGCTGCCAGGATTCTGTCCATCGAAACCGGATTTTCAGGGTCATCAAATGCGGCTACCTTTGGTGGTCTGAGGAGAAGGCATCCATAATATGCTGCAATTTTCAACCCGGATAGTCCACGCTTAACATGAGACTTGATTTCTTCTTCGCTGTACTGGCTGATCACTTGTAGCAAAGAATAAACGTTGATTTTGCCAGAGTAATGAATGCCGAATTTTTCGGAAAATGTGTGCATCCGCTCTGGATCAGTCTTGGCGACCATATCTGCATGCTTCAGCCGACTGAAACATGCCGCACACGGCGCCACAATGTCTAGGCCCATTTCCTCGGCTTTGGCTAGGTTACGCAAGGGTAAGGCAATCGCCAGCTCGTGGTTCAAGCTATGGGCCGAGGTAGCCCCGCAGCAGTTCCAATCCGGAATCTCCTCAAGTTCAATGCCCAGTGTCTTGCACACCGCTTGCGTAGACAAGTCATATTCGTTTGCTGTGGAATGCAAAGAGCATCCCGGGTAGTATGCATATTTCATGTGTGCACTCCACCATAAGTTGATGACAGGTGGTCGGAATCATGTAATCAAGCTGAATCTTGTCCTCTGGCTTTTCGAAAAATGCTCTTAATCTCGCTTCTTCCCCGAACAATGCTTGGAATAAGAGCTAGTTTGCCCCTGAGGAACATTCTTGCCCCGAGGATTAAGTCTGAGAACAACTGAAGACTGCGAAGTTTGTATTCGCCAAGCATGCTGATCTCATGGATTCGACCAGCTCGCTCCACGGATCTAAGAAATGTCTCGTGAAAAATCTTTATGTTCGGCTCACCAGCGCTGATTCCACGCTCTTCAGCAAGCTCGCGCAGAGCATCCATTACCTTTGCAAGCTCGACACCTTTGGGACATCGGGTTGTGCAAGTTTCACATCCCACACAGAGCCATATCATGCGGGATTTCAGGACATCATGCTCTTGGCCGAGTTGGGCCAAGCGAATTATTTGGTTTGGTGTCAAATCAGCCGCGTATGCTACTGGACATCCCGCGGTACATTCGCCGCACTGATAGCATAATGCGATATTCTGACCACTTAGCTTCTCTATTTTGTGTGCGAGAGTTCTATCAGCCGATACCGTAATCCTGCCTTCGGTCATGGCACCTGCCATTTGTGCCCCCTCGTGATCCAAGATCCTTTCGTATTATATCATCCGCGAAAAAGCCTGTCCAATTTTTCTCAAAGTATTACTTCCCACGAGTATGTCTGATGCCTTATAATGGTATGAGCAACCATGGAAAACATACTAAGTGATCTAAATCCCGCACAAAGAGAAGCTGTAGAACACGTTTGTGGACCGCTGCTGATATTTGCTGGCGCCGGAACTGGTAAGACTCGTGCCTTGACATACCGAATCGCTTATTTGGTTGGTCAGCACAGAGTCGACCCACGCCGGATACTTGCTGTCACCTTCACCAACAAAGCTGCAAATGAAATGAAAGAACGTATCGCCGACCTCGTTGGTTCGTATACACTAGCGGACATGTGGGTGGGCACGTTTCACGCTATTTGCGCACGCATACTTCGTAAACAAGGCGACAGAATTGGTCTGAATAGGGAGTTTGTCATATATGACGACGATGACCAGATCAGGCTTGTTCGTGAGTGCTTGGAATCCTTAGCACTGGATGAAAAGGAGAACAATGCGCGTCAGATTCTCAATAAGATTAGTGCCGCAAAGGAAAAACTTATCTTGCCTGATGATTACTCACGGAACGTGATCGGCTCCTATGACCCCATTGCGGCAAAGGTCTATCCGCTTTACCAGAAGAAATTAGCTGCCAATCATGCGGTTGATTTTGATGACCTGATCCTTCATGCAGTCCGTCTTCTTGAAAACTGCGACGATGTCTGCGAATACTACCAGACAAAGTTCGAGTTTGTATTGGTTGATGAGTACCAGGATATTAATTATTCACAATTCGAATTCGTCCGTCGTGTTGCAGCTAAGCATCGAAACATTTGTGTTGTAGGTGATGACGACCAGTCTATCTATTCGTGGCGTGGTGCAGACGTAGGTATTATTCTTTCATTCAAGAATCACTATCCCAATGCCAAGGTAATCAAGCTGGAGCAAAACTACCGTTCGACACGAAATATCTTGGATGCAGCTTACTACGTTATAAGTAAGAATGAGCGCCGGGCGGACAAGCAACTGTGGACAGACCGAGAAGAAGGGGCACTTCTGACGAAAATCGAGGCGATTGATGAGCACGACGAAGCCGCCAAAGTAGTCGACTGCATACGTGATAAGGTAATCGCGGGTGAGCGAGAATACGGCGATTTTGCCATATTGTACAGAACGAACGCCCAGTCTCGTGTCTTGGAAGATGTCTTGCTGAACTACCGAGTGCCGTACAAGATCATCGGTGGCGTGAGATTCTATGAACGCAAAGAAATCAAGGATCTGATGGCATATCTGCGCCTCGCGTACAATCCACAAGATAGTATCAGTCTTAAGCGCATTATTAATGTGCCTATTCGCGGGATCGGTCCTGTCACCGTTGAGCGATTGGAGCAGTTTGCGGCATCACAAAACGTCAGTCTGTTCGAATCTACGTTGCGGGTCGAAGAGCAGGAGCTTCAGCCCAAAGTAAAGCGTGCAGTGCTAAGTCTCGCAAAATTGATTGCGTTTCTCCACAATGTGCGCAACGAATACCCCGTCAGCAAATTGCTAAACGAGATAGTGGAGAATACTGGATATGTGACCGAGCTTAGGAAACAGGGAACAAGAGAAGCTGATTCTCGCGTCGAAAACGTCTTGGAACTTTTCTCAGTGGTAGAGGAATTCGAGCGCACGAGTGAAGATACCTCCTTAAGGTCTTTCCTGGAACAAGTGGCCTTGGTCACCGACATAGATAGCTACGATGATCAGGCGCCTGCAGTGACACTTATGACCCTCCATTCAGCAAAAGGACTCGAGTTCCCAGTCGTCTTCTTGGTTGGCATGGAAGAAGGCATCTTTCCCCACAGTCGGTCTATGGATAGCCGCGACGAATTAGAAGAGGAGCGACGCCTCTGCTATGTCGGAATGACTCGTGCTAAAGATGAGCTGTATCTGAGCCATGCAGCAATGCGAAGCTGCTTCGGTAGTAAAGAACGTCGAGTAATGTCCCGATTCTTGCACGAGATTCCATCGAAGCTTTTCTGCTCACCAAGTTTTGACACTAAAGCTGTACCCCCCTCATCGGAAGCTCCCTTCAGGTTCGACAGCGATTCCCGCCGTCAATCTCCACCTTGTCCCTTCAACGTCGGAGATTATGTGATACATAGCATCTTCGGTCTGGGTATAGTAGAGAAAGTAGAGCCGAATAGTGGCGATGTGCAAGTCACAGTTGCCTTCGAAGAGGTCGGCCGTAAGAGACTAATGCTTTCGTTCGCTGGCTTGAAGAAGGTGTAAAACTGGTAAACCTGCCCAAGCTTCTGTCGCCACTGTCAGCTTCTTGTCTTTACTAACTCCGTGATCGGATGGCAAGATGGAGTCCGTAGGCTTCGGCATAATTGGCACCGGTGGGCTGTGGAGCGAACTCCATGCCAGTGTTTTCTCCACCACTCAAGGAATTAACCTGGCGGGTGTTGCAGACATCACAGAGTACAAGGCGGAATCATTTGCTCAATCCTATGGCACCATGCATCACACAGATTATCGTAGTCTCCTGCTAGACGAGATGGTCAAAGCCGTTTCCATCATGACTCCTCCTCGTACCCATGCTGAAGTAGTCCTCGCAGCGGTAGAAGCGGGAAAGGACGTCCTGGTCGAACCGCCTTTGGCATTGACTTCTGCAGAATGTACTAGCATTCTCGAAGCGGCAGAAAAATCGCAATCAAAGGTGATGGTCAACTTCAGAAACCGCTGGATCAGACCACTGAGACAGTTGAGAGAGTCTCTACAAAAAGTCGGCAATGTCCAGTACGTCACTCTTCAAACCAGTGCCCGGATAGACGTTCCTACGGAAAAGCTTACATGGGCAGATGAGACAACTGTTGAGTGGTTCCTAGGCATACACTCTGTCGATACGGTTTGCTGGATGCTAAACCAGGCTATTAACCAGGTCTATGCAATGGACCGCCTCCAAGTCCTGAAGACCAAAGGTATAGATACGCCCGATTACTATCAAGCAATTGCTCACCTAGATTCGGGTGCAACCGTTTACTTGGAGGATTCCTGGATATCACCTGTTTCCAGTAGCAATCTACTAGAGTTTTCAATCAAGATAGTTGGCGACAAAGACGTACTACATGAGCATATCCAGTATCCAGAGACTGTCTTGGACTCCACTGAGAGCTTTGAGGCTGAGAGTGTCCGAGAGTTTATTAAATGTGTGATTGATCATGAGGAAACTGCAATTACCAGTGAGGATGCGCTTCGTGCCACCATGATAGTTCACTCTATGGAAATGTCCGCTGCTACCGGCGTTCCCGTACAGGTGGGGTAACCGAAAATTCATGACCTTGCTGCCCCACGCATTGCTTCTTGTGTCTAATCTTGACCTTTTCCGCTTGTGCTCGCAGACAGATTTTTGTTATCATTTCAGACGAAAGACTGCAGGTGACAGCGTCGTCCCCTTCGTGTATCTCTTACCCCAAACAGGCAGGAGCTTGTATGATCGCCATTGTCGATTATCATGCTGGGAATCTTACCAGTGTCCAACTAGCGTTTGATCACATCGGCGTATTGTGCGACGTTACTAGTGATCCTAGGCGCATAGCCAGTGCTGAGCGTGTTGTGTTTCCAGGGGTCGGAGCAGCAGGTCAGGCCATGCGTAACCTTCGGGAAATGGGCCTACTCGACTCACTTAAGTCGGCCTTATTCACAGGTAAACCATTCCTAGGTATTTGTCTTGGCACACAGGTGATCCTTGAGTTTTCTGAGGAAGATGGTGGAACAGAATGTATTGGTTTAGTGCCTGGAATAGTCAAGCGTTTTGTAGCTCCAAACGCGACCTGCAAGATTCCTCACATGGGCTGGAACACAGTCGAGTTTGTTAGACCACATCCGGTTCTTGAGGGCATTGATGACGAGACCGAGTTCTATTTCGTCCACAGCTATTATCCTTTGCCTTCCGATGAAAAATACGTCATTGGACGAACTGAATACGCGGGTACTCGTTTTGCTTCAATTATCGGAAAGAACAACCTATTGGCCACCCAGTTTCACCCAGAACGTTCGGGACGTCTTGGCCTCAAAATACTCGAGAACTTTAGCAGGTGGAATGGAAATGTTGACTAAGAGGATCATCCCTTGCCTGGATGTTAGAAATCGGAAGGTTACCAAAGGCGTTAGATTTCAAGGTAATGTAGACCTAGGTGATCCTATCGAGATGGCTGTCGCATATAGTGAAGGCGGTTGTGATGAACTGGTGTTCTATGACATTACCGCTTCAGCTGAATACCGCCCTATAGATATTGAGATGGTGAGAGAGGTAGCACGCGTAATTCACATCCCATTTGCGGTCGGCGGAGGAATCAGGTCCCTGGATGATATGTATCAAGTGCTCTTGGCTGGTGCTGAAAAAGTCTCGGTGAACTCCCTAGCGGTAAAGAATCCGAGCATCATCGCCGAAGGTGCGAAGGTCTTCGGTTCGCAGTGCATAGTACTTGGTATGGATCCCGTCAAGACCGATGATCCAAGGTTCCCCAGTGGCTATGAGATAACCATCAGGGGATTTCGCGAGCGTACCGGAATAGATGCTCTTGAATGGGCCAAACGAGCGCAAGACCTTGGGGTAGGGGAGATCGTCGTAAATTCTGTCGACGCCGACGGTACCCGCCAGGGATATGAGATAAACCTCACTCGTACTATTTCCACGAGTGTGCATATTCCCGTCGTAGCCTCGGGAGGAGGGGGCACACCGGTTCATTTGGCGGAGGTATTTACAGAAGGTTGTGCTGATGCGGCTATTATTGCCAGCATGATTCACACCAGTGAATATACCATCGCACAGATAAAGGAGGAGCTTGCGAAGGCAGGTGTGCCCGTCCGAAAAAAATGGTGAATGGCTACTCGCCTACTACTTGATTTCTCGTATCACGCGGCACGGATTGCCTGCCGCAACAACCCCAGGAGGAATGTCCTTAGTTACAACCGACCCCGCTCCAATTGTGGTATCGTCGCCTATGGTTACACCAGGAAGAACGATCGTTCCTCCGCCAAGCCATACGTTGTTGCCAATACGAATGGGATGTGCCAATTCTGGGCCTCTTATCCGTTCACTTGCCTTGATCGGATGATGTGCGGCATAGACTTGTACATAAGGTCCGAACATGACGTTGTCGCCGATTCGGACTTCATTGCAGTCAAGTATCACACACCCAAAGTTCATGTAGACACGGTTCCCCAGATGGATGTATGTCCCGTAGTCACAATAAAATGGTGGCTCGATAATCACTCCCTCGCCAATATGACCTAACAATCGCCGCAAGATGCCCTCTCGATCGTCCGATTCTGTGCTCGCATTATAGATTCTAATCAGTTCTCGGGCGATCTTTCGCTCCTCAGTCAGCTCCGGGTCATAGGCGTCGTATAATTCTCCCGCAAGCATCTTTTCTCTTTCGGTCTTTCCTGTCACTTGCCATGCTTCTCCCAATAGGTCACCCATGTGCCTATATATCTACTTCTTTGGCAAAAGGTACATCACATACTTCATTTGCATGTTCATCGTCATAGTGCCGGCTTTGTCCTCAGTTAGAGGAACTTCCATAGTAGTCACTGCGTTGCCTTTCCATTCCGTTTTTATGAGTTTTCCTTTGTCTATCGAATGGTATATTATTCCTGTGCCATCAATGGTCAGCATGCCGGCGATCATGCTTTTGCCTTGTGAATCCTTGGTATTGGGCGCGGGCATATTAAGGCCGATGTTGCCATTTAGGTCCTGCTGGATTTTCGCCGCAGTATAGCCACCGATTTTGGTGTCGAGACTCAGGACTCTGCTTGACACGTTGATCTTCCCGTCACCAATGGGTGACGATATCTCCGAGGTCCACGTGTCATCTACTTTCACGGGTTCACTTGGAAATGCTGAGGGGTAACCAGTACCCTCGAACTTCATCAATGACAAGGGGTCATTCATTCCTGGAGTAATCTTCAAATCGCCCGTCCATTTTATCTCTTTTATCTTGCCATCACTATTCAAAACTAGGGTTATCTCTGGGAATTTGTCAGTTGGTAAGGTCTGTGTTTGTTCCTCCATAGTCATTTTGATTTGTTCGTAGCTAAAAGTAATCTGTGCATCACCATTGGCCATGACCTGCCTTGTCTTTTGCTTCAGGATGCCTACGAATTGCCCACTAATAATTGGGGAATCATTCACAGTGCCCTCCGCCTCCGGAAGATCCATGGCAAAGGACATGACAATGTCCATCACAAACTTGTAACGCAACTCCTCGCCAGCGTTATACTGGTATCGAAGCTTTATCCCTTCTTGTGCATTGGTTTGGTTGACTAACAAGACTAGTAAACTGCAGAACATAGCTACACGAGAAATTTGCTTGGCCATTCCGAGCCTCCTCAGGAATTTCATTACAAAAATCAGTTGCGCTTTTCTTCAAAGGAAATCCAATACTCAGTTAAGTACGGTTTCGTGAGAGAGGTGTACTTTTCCTCTTATTCCCATTTTTGGCAGCTTGACACAAAACTCCATCCTCAAGATTGTTGCGGGAACTTGATAGAATTATCGGGAGCCCGAATCCATTCCTTTTAGGGTTACCTGAGAAAAGGGTATAATGTCTTAAAACCCAATGAATAACCGCTAGGTTGCTATCCAAGGAGAGAAAACATGATTAGTGCCGATTCCACGAGCCCGCGATGGCATTCGATGCCGGTTGAAGAAGTCGTACAAAGCCTGAACACAGACTTAACCAAAGGGCTTTCTTCTCGCGAGGCTTTGGCTAGACTTGACCAGTATGGGCCTAACGCAGTAACCAAAGCGCGCGGGCGCAGCCGTTTGGTAATGTTTCTTTCACAGTTCAGCAATCCTTTGGTTGTCGTGTTGTTGTTTGCTGTACTCATCACTTTTCTCCTGAACGACTATGTGGATGCCGGTGTTATCTTAGCTGTTGTTTTTGTTAACGCCATAATAGGTTTCATTCAGGAGGGAAAGGCTGAAAGTGCCATTGAATCGTTGTCCAAATTACTGATAGTCGAAGCCACTGTGGTACGGGACGGCTCGACCGTACGCATACCGTCCGACCGCCTTGTCCCTGGTGATATCGTGGTTTTAGCAAGTGGAGACAAGGTGCCCGCGGATATACGATTGGTAGAAGAGAAGAACCTCCAAACCAACGAATCCATACTCACCGGCGAGTCAGCACCCGTGAACAAGTCTGCCGCACCTGTGCATCCAGATGAATCGGTGTCCGATCGCACTTGCATGGTATACTCAGGCACTCTAGTCACAGCAGGAACAGGCAAAGGCATCGTAGTCGCCACTGGTGACAACACCGAGATGGGTCGTATTTCCGGCCTTATCTCATCAGCACCTTCTATCGTTACTCCTCTGACACAAAAGCTGGCAAGATTCGGTCGGTGGCTTTCTGCTGTCATCATAGGGATCGCGTTTCTAGTTTTCGGAATCGGTGTCTTTCTTCAACAGAAACCAGCTGAAATGTTCAATGCTGCGGTGGCGATTGCCGTCGCTATGATACCGGAAGGTCTGCCAGCAATAGTGACCATTATATTAGCCGTTGGTGTGAAGCGGATGGCTGACAGAAATGCGATTATCAGAAATCTTCCATCTGTTGAGACACTCGGCAGCGTTACGGTGATTTGCTCAGACAAGACTGGCACACTCACCGCAAACGAAATGACCGTCAGGATAGTCTATGCGGGTAACGACAACTATGAGTTTGGTGGAATCGGCTATGACCCTGCCTCCTGTTGCGTTGTACCTTCTGATACCGACGATACGGAGTTGCAGTCCGAGGCATTTATCGAAACTATCAGGTGTGGGTTGATTTGCAACGATTCCGATTTGCAACACGAAAACGACACATGGTCGCCCGTGGGAGATCCTACTGAGGTAGCTCTGATAACAGCAGCAATGAAGTCGGGACTCAATCCAAACGAGGAACGCGCGAAATATCCTAGAGTCGACGTGATCCCGTTTGAATCAGACAAAATGTACATGGCAACATTGAACAGCACTCCTCATGGCACAAACGTCATCTATGTCAAAGGTTCCACTGAGCGCATCCTTGCTATGTGTTGTAAACAACTCTTTGCTGACGGTGAACGCCCTCTTGACGCTCGTTCAATTCTGGCTCGTGCCGACGACCTTGCCGCACAAGGCTACAGACTCTTGTCTTTTGCCATGAAAGTCGTCCCAGCAAGTGTCACGAGTCTTGGGGAGATCGACCTCAGCGACCTCGTATACCTTGGCCTTCAGGCTATGAGCGATCCACCAAGGCCAGAGGCTGTCGAAGCAGTACAGAAATGTAAAGACGCTGGCATCGAAGTTAAGATGATAACTGGCGATCATCTGGCCACGGCAACGGCTATCGCTCGCGAGATGAGGATCTGTAGCCGTGACGTGAAAGCAGTGAGCGGAAGCGAGCTTGCATCGATGTCTGATGCAGAGTTTGATCGCATCGCTCAGGAAGCGAGCGTGTTTGCGCGAGTATCACCTGAGCAGAAATATCACCTTGTGGAAGTTCTCCAAGCACAGGATAACATTGTGGCTATGACTGGCGACGGTGTAAACGACGCCCCAGCTCTAAAGAGGGCTGATATTGGTGTGGCTATGGGCAAAGCAGGCTCGGACGTGGCAAAAGATGCTGCAGATATGGTGCTGGCAGATGATAATTTCGCAAGCATCGTCGCTGCCATCGAGGAAGGCCGTACTGTTTTCAGTAACCTAGTGAAGACGTTGGCTTATATACTGCCAACGAATATTGGTGAAGGCTTGGTTATTATCGTCGCATTACTGGGAGGTCTTCTTCTTCCAGTGACTCCTGTTCAGCTTCTGTGGGTCAATACCGTGACCGCCGTCACACTAGCTTTGCCTTTTGCCTTCGAACCAAAGGAGCCAGGTCTGATGAAAAGACCCCCGCGAAGACCTGACGCGCCGATTCTCACGGGAAGCTTAATACTCCGAATAGCATTAGTTGGAGTGGTTGTTGTCCTCGGTACGTTCGTAATATTCTTGTACGAACGAAGCATCGGCGTTGGCGTCGCCGAAGCACGAACAGCCGCAGTAGCTACTATTGTTATGTTCGAGGTCTTCTACTTGTTCAGTGCGCGTTCTGAACAAGGAATTCCGTGGCGAATACCGCTGGGTGGCAATCCATACTTGTGGATAGGCATTTTCTTGGTCGTGCTATTCCAGTTGGGCTTTACCTATCTACCTCTGCTCAACCACTTTTTCGGAAGTTCTCCAATCAAATGGTCTGTGTGGTGGAGGATTATAGCCGTGACCTTGCTAATCATCCCCGTCGTGGAGGTCGAAAAATCAATAAGATTTCGCTTGACCAACAGATGACCTGACAGTTGCCTCAGATTTCTCACCAATAGACAGCCTTCCTGCGACACTGTCGGAATCCTATAGTTGGTGTAGTAATCAATCACTTTACCGAGAGTTCGAGAAGGGTCACAGAGTATGGTTCAAATCTATATTGAAACTTGTTAGAGCCACTGTTGATAATAGTCTTGTCCACCCTGATATCATCGGGACTTACCAAGTCGTTCCAAGCAGTTCTCGTTTCACAATAAGCATCCATCCATGGATCCGGGTTCGTTATGCGTAACTCTGGATGGGGTTGTAATGCTACAACATGAAGAGCGCTGACTTTCACGGTAGGTAGGACTTTCGCCCTCTGTATGTTAATGGTTGTGATTAACTCATGGCGCGAGCGGTTCGTGGCTATGATTCTGATTACCTTGTGAGACCTTCCCGATATGGCGTCTAAGAACGGTGCCCCGTACGGAGCGTCGAATCCTGTCGGCGGCGGTGTTCCTACCGGCCAGGCAAATCTTGGTGAGTTCACCTGAGCCGATAGCAGACTCATTCCCGCCATCTGTGCGTAAAGCTGTAGAGCATAGTAAGAGGGTGCTCTCAAAGGAGACGTGCGCATAGCTGTCACGTACGGATCTCGAATCGCTCCGAAATGCCCTGTATCAAAAAGGTTCCACGCGCAGAAGCCCTGCACCTGATTCCTTATAAGCGCGTTCAGTACATTTGTCAGCCATAGGACTGCTTTGTAACGAAGCGAGTGGGGTACCTCGTTGGTCGGATAGCCCACAGCACAAGAGCCCTCCAATGAGTAACACAGACTCCCTTCTGTCGGAAATATTTGTATAGTCTTGTTCGGGATAAGAGTCTTGAGTTTGTATCGCAGATATTGAAGATGATTGCTTACCTCTTGGTAGTCTTGTAGCAAAAGCTGTTGTTCAGTATCAGGTGGATACCAAATACTCTCTTCGAGTTGAAAGGTTGATCTACGTGTCACCACGTACACAAAAAGGTTGCGATCTTGCTTGTTTGCCGGATCATAGTAATCGTTATTAAACGAAATGCTGAGTGTGTGGCTACCCTCTGTTACCCACGTTTCCACTATATAATCCGAAACATATTGCCACACGGAGAATGTCGCTAACGGTCGTCCGTCCAACCTCACTTCCATGATGGCAGGCACATCAGGTATTGCAGACGGTATATCCGCTCTGGCCGTGATCTTGATAGTGTACAAACCCGTAGCAGCAAAGAATAAACTGCGTTGTGATGTCCGATTAGAGTAGAAACAATCAAACGACAATTTACATAGAGTGCTGTAATAGTGAGGCGTCACAAAGTCTATGCTCGTTCCCGCGTTCGCCAGAACATCATCAACCCAAGCAGTATCTACATGGTTACCAAACGACGGAATTGCTGCACCTATCTTGATCTTAGGATCTATTTGTTTCATCAGTGTGGCGTAAAGTCTTATGTCAGAACCATATTGTGCAGGTGTCAGATCCGATACCAGACCATTTGCAATCTCATGATAGACTTCGTTGCCAATTTCCCACCATTTTATGTTGTAAGGCTCCGGATGTCCAAACTGTGCTCGAAGCCAAGTAAAGTAGCCTTTTGGTGCCTTATCACCAGCCTTGTATGAATCCACACGCCAGTTTGGATCAGGGGTTGCCGGAACACGACCGTTGCAGTACTCAACCCAGTTTGCTGCTTCTTGCGGTGTATCGGTACAGTAGTTCACGGTTATTACCATATCAGTCACATTCAGTGCTCTGCAAAGATCCACAAACTCATCTGTGCCGAAAAATGGTATGGCCGTACTGATGCGGTCGTCAATAGGCAGCCTGTGACCCGGTTTGCTCGGATCAATAGGCCCCACACCATTTCGCCAACGGTACACAGATGCCAGACTGCCTCCTGGAAACCGAAGTGCTCCTGGTTGGAGCTCTTTCAATAAGTTGAGAATATCTGAGCGTATACCAAGTGATGGGTTGTTTGGATCCTGCATGTTTCGCGATATTTGCGACCACAAGATGTTATTGCCGAATAGCATTCTGTTGATTTGTGAGCCCGCTGAGGCTGCATCGATGGTTATCTCAGCCGTCAGTGTCTCAGCGTTTACACCCTGGCAAAATGCTAGTACCATAAACAAACCCGCGGCTATCATGAAGGAAGTTGTAAGAACATTCGCCCAGACCAAACTCTTCATCTGCGCACTCCTTGGCGTTATAACATCCGAAGATACCTGACTGCCTTGCTATGACGCTTGGCCACCACCAAGAAATGTTGATATGAAAATACTCATTGTGGTTCTGCAGCCTATCAATCGACACCTATAAACTACCCAAAAACATTGCCCCCCATCATCCTTTCTCGATCGAACACGGGGATGCAACAACAACTGCGTGTGCGAACTGAGAAAATTCACTTGGAAAGAGTCTCAGATGCTGTCGAGGCCATTCAATAGCAGTAAGGTGACTTTACGCGCCCGCGAGATTGCTGACGAAAATTCCTGTGGAGTAGTCGGGTACTCGAAAGACTAACGGTCTGCATATCTCAACATTCAGTGAAATCAATGGCACATGCTCCGCGACTGAAGGTAACCACTCTTCGTTGTTCCGCAATTCTTCCCAGCGCGTTGTCCAGATTTGACATCATTTCCTGTGCTGCTTGGTGCTCAGGAGACCCACAAGGTGAATCCAACTCAAGTTTTTCTAGAACCGCTCGATAATGCGAGAAGTTTTCTGCCCTTCCATAATACTCCGCATCCAAATAGCGGCAGAACTCATCCTCGAAACCAGCTCGTACCATGACCGATACACAGCCTCCGCTTCCTGCGCCAGTTAGCTTGCCTCCTAAATAACCAGGGGCGCGTCTGGCGATATCCAGCAGCATATCCAGCTGACCGTTGCTCACCTGAAAGTCATCACGCAGAGTGTCCTGCAACTGCTCGATCAGTTGTCCGACCCGTACGCGGTACTCATCGTAAGTCGAAGAGTCCTCTGCGATTTCCCCAGATCTTAGACGACTGTCAGCTTCTAAGAAAATTTGTTCGAGGGATCTCCCAATCCGGTTCTCTTTGTGGAAGAACACAGCCGCGTTTCTCACCTTATAGCCGCCTTCGTGCGGATAGGGAAGTGTATAGTCCCTCTGGATAGTCTGCATATCCTTTCCAAGTAGCCGCCCAGCCTCTTCTGGCGTGACCTCTTCCGGAAGGAGGCTGGTTAGCTCAGTGATCGCGGCATCCAGGATGCCAAGCAGATCTTCAACCAGTGAGCCGAATTTGTGGTAGTTTGTGAAGATTGCATGCCACAGTTCGATATTTGATTCCAGTAGCCGTGGATATTCCGCAGGCATGAAGCCAAAGCGCTTTTCGAGAAGGTTCACAAGCCATCCGGAACTAATAGGCGATTCGTTTGTCTCAGCATTATTCCCTAATCTGCCCGAGGACGACAAATAGGACCTGACTGCCAGAATGATCATTGTCATCAAGTCGTCGCCCAAGTCCATCCAGCCTTTTCTCAGGTTGAAAATATGATTAGCACCTAGCGCTTTGTTAGCTTCCCATAGCGAGTTGGCTAATACCACACGTACACCCTTGAGACATGGAAGGGGTGTCGAATCTAGAACTGGCTGGGAGTGCCGGTTATACAATACACCATTCGGTTGATTGAGCAGTATTGTCGTCTGATCGTTTGCTCCACCATGGGTTCCCACATACCACTCGGCTTCTCCAAGAAGCTTGCACACATTTCGGATTGTAATAGGAGGAAGACGGTCTCTATTCGATAGGTAGATGCACAACATAGAGAGCACTACCACTGCTGATGATGAGCTGGTACCTGCCCGGAAAGGAGCTGTGCTGGGACCGAATGTGATCTCTCCGCCTAGAAGCTCGACATCCGGGAAGTCCCACGCTATCCGCAGATACGGACACAACACATAATTTACCCAATCCCCTCGCACTCGTCCGTAATACGGGTAGATACGAGTGCGATTGTCCCAGGTGTCTGGCAAGTTACCGACCAAGTCACTAGACCATGGTGCGCTCCTAAATCGGTCAATCTCAGCTGAGATCGAGAACTCGGATGCTCCGAACAAAGGATTCAAATTTGCTAACCGGACAATATCATCATCTCGTGGACTGAACGCTACCAGAATATCACCGTCTATTGTGGTAGACATGTGGTCTCCAGCACACATATCTAAGTATTCCAGAAAAGCATTCAGTCGGCCAGGAGCTCGAAGCAAGTAGGTCGGGCGCTCGCCGACAAGTTCATAATGCATTTCCAAAGTAGATATATAACGGCTCTTTTGATTCTTGATGTACTCCGGGCTGGGATTGGCGTATACACTATTGGCTAGGTAATTGTCGAGAACAGAACTATCTCGCTTGAGTACGGCGAGCATTTCCGAAGGTAGCATCGGAGTGACATCAATCGTGAAGAGCTCTCTCATTTTCTATCCTTGCGTCGTTAGCCTAGTGTCTGATAGACTCAGCCCGGGCAGAATGCTCTCAGGCATAAACTGAAATGGTGTTTCTTTCAACAAACTAGGGCTGGCTTTCCTGATGCTGCTAAGTCTAGAGAAGCTTTACGCAGAAGTATACTAGAATTGCTCTATAACCTCAAGAGAAAGGAACGTACCGAGACGATGGTTTGCAAGATTGGCCGCCGTGCGTATTTGTTTGTTGCTACTTCGAGTGCTTTGCTGACAAGTCTGTACGGTTGCTCTACTGTTTGCGCTACTGAGAAAGTCTACCAAAAAGTCATTCGATCATCTAGCGCGGCGTACCAGGTGAACGTTGGTGGCAACCTCGATGAGTTCAATACTCGCCGGTTTACAGGACACTACGAGTGCGGTTTTCAACCGAACATATCGGTAACGATAACCAATAGCGGTGATGTTGAGGTTATCAACCCGCGTATAGTCGTCAATGGCCGTAGGAATTGGTTTTCCATTCAATACATTCTGGCCGAAATTCTCAAGCCGGGGATGACGCAGGAAGAAAAAACTCTGGCGGTCTGGGATTGGTGCAGAAACAACATTTCAACCGGCCCAGGAGGGGGTGGTATAGTCTACGGAAAAGACGCCTCAGTCGTCGCCTTTATGAATAGCGTCGGTGTCGGCGCTTGTGGTACGTTCCATTCAGCTATGCCTCACCTTGCCAAAGCAGCTGGTGTGGAAGCTGAGACTGGTGTGCTTGCGGATGGTTCTCATGCCGTCCAACGAGAAATCTGGAATGGCAAAGACCACTACTTGGACTGCATGATACCTGCAACCACAGGTGAACAGCCAAAGGGACATTTTGCCTTGTCTTACGACAACAAAACAATTGCCAGTGCAGCAGAATGTGAGGAAGATCGTTACTTGATGGATAGAGCGGCTCCTAGCGATTACTTAAATGCTGTGCTCCATGGACCAGGGAGTCATTTCTGGCCTATCAAAGACGATTGGAGAGATGTTCACGTCATGGGCTATGTTCTTCGGCCAGGCGAATCAATCACCCGAGAGTGGAAACCAATCGAAAAAGGTTGGCAGGGCGAGAATCTAAAGAGCAATGCACGAGGTTGGTTCAAGTACGATGTGAAGCTTACCGAGGGTCAAGTTTCAAAGTATGCCAAATCAGACAATCTAGCCTTTTCCGACAATGGAGTATACCCACGCGAGCATGATAGGCCAGCCCATATTATCTATCATATGGCCAGCCCATATGTGCTTATCGGCGGCAAAGTCATCCTTCAGTGCAAGTTGCCGTCAGCGGGCAGGGGACTCCTATCAGTCGAATATAGACCGGATGGTAGGGGAGGTGACTGGGAGACTCTGTGGGAGTCTGATAGCGCTGGAACGGTATCGGCTGAGATTCCACTTCCTGACTCAGAAGCATTTCACGAGGGATCTCCTACGTATGGCTTCGTAGTGAAGGTCAATATTGGTTCGAACTGTATACTCCAGAAACTTACATTACAGGCGGATTTTCAAACATACATTCCATCGCTACCATCGCTCAGTGCGGGCAAGAACTCAGTGCGCTACGTGGATGATACAACAGTCCCCCATGAGGTTACAATCACTCACCGTTGGACCGAAAAGTCTGGCCAGGTCCCATCTGCTCCCATACCAAAGTGGCCTAAGGGTGGTGTAACTGCTCCCTTCAACACAGTGTTCCAATGGACTCCTCCTCCAAATGTGAACATAGATGCATATGAATTCTATCTGAGTCCTCGATCTGATATGGCATGGCCACTGCTCGGGACATTTGACTGCGTGATCTATTCAAGCAAGCCAGAGTATTCAGCCATCACACCAGATGCATTCAATAATGGTCAGACCTACTATTGGAGGGTTCGTGCCCGAAGCAAGGACGGAGCATGGGGACCATGGAGCCGCACTGCACACTTTGTTGCTCTAGGCCCAGGAATGCCCGTTGATCCTAGGTTCGACTGCAGGTCGGATGGACGCATAATCCTTACCTGGAATCCACCTAAGAAAGGCACATCAGTAGCGAAGTACGAAATCTATGGCAGTGACGAGCCATCATTCAGTCCTCTTCGTAAAGCGATTTCGCAACCAGCATGGGCGTGCAAGTCGCCTGTGAGTCGAACACCAAACTTGCTACTCTCAACGTCGCAGTTGTCGCTAGACGTAGCAAATCGCTCGGAGAGCTTTTACCGCATAGTAGCTGTGGATAAGTCCGGTGCTCGTAGCTTGCCCACACCAGTAATTGAAATTCCGCATCCAACCTTGATAACTTCCAGTCCAATTCAGGCGCGTGTCAACAGTCCTATGTTCTTCAACGTGCCCGTACGGAGAAGCATTGGAAAGGCTGTGTTCGCGCTTAAGGGTGGTCTGATTCGGAAGGACCCAGATCAGCTTACCATCGAGCTAGTGGAAGGACCAAAATGGCTTACCATTGAGCCATCCACAGGCATTGTGAGGGGTACGCCTACAAACCCTGGGAAATACAGATTTGTCGTGAGGCTGGTTGAGTCAGCTGGTAAGTCGTCCGAGAAAGAATACATTATAGTCGCTAAATAGCTGAAAAAGCATGATTATCGACGGGTGTTTATGACAAGAAAACGGGGCAGTGCGCTTGCGCACTGCCCCGCATTGTTCGTCGCTAAAGACTGGTATCCATCACGGTTCCAGTCACTCAGCTCTACATGGATGGGGCCGGGGCGACTAGACCGATGTTCTTCTTCGCCTTCAGCCAGTAGCCGTGCCATGGTGTCAACTCGTTCGTGGTCGGGAAGTCATCTTCCAAACCAAAGTCTACCATGCCCTGCACACCGGCATCCCACCAGTAGCCTATCGACTGCAGCCAGTTCGCACTGCCAGGATACTGGCACGCCTCGTAGATGCTCTTCATGGCCGTTCCATCGGTAGCACTCCACTCATCCCAAATCGTGCTGGAGGTAAACGGCATACCTATGATATTCCATCCATTGTATACCGCAATCCACCAATCTAGACCAGACTGGGCATATCCGTCGTAAGATATCGGTGCTGCTCCCGATGTCTTCAACCAGTAGCCGTTGACGTTGGACACCGCTCCGAAGATGTCAGGAGCCCACATGTCGTATCCTACCAAACCTTGTGCAGCTCCATCCCATCTGTACAGTCTACCGTCAATCAAGTCGGGATCTGGGACCATCGGAGGAATGGCAAACACATATGCCGGATCCGAGTTCTTCGGCATACCAGGCAGTGAGAGCAGATTCCACTTGTTCGCTCTTGTTCCGTTGTATGTCTGGAACGATGCAGGCTCCCAGGAGACTGTCCACATGTATCTGGCCGGTACTCCGTCAATCTCACGGATTCCCATGACACCTGTTACCTCGACATAAGTACCTTCCTCAGGCATCTCGCCCGGCATGTCAAACATACCAACAGGCGGTCGGCACTTGATACCGGTGTAGGTAGAACCGTCCTTCAGACCAGTCTGAATGCCGAGCATCTCATCGGTGTAGCAGTCGTCTACATAGAAGAAGTCGTGATAGAATGGCGCACCGGGTGCTGTATCCACATCCTTGTGGGTCACAATGCCTCTTATCTTCATAAGCAAACCGATGTTGTTCGCGGCTTTGCTCATGATTTTTGGACTCGCTGTGGCGTCGTCAACCACGGCCGGCTGAGCACCGTATGCACCACCACCGGTGTCCTTGCTAAAGATCGCGAACGGTTCGGGGGTTGGATTGCCGCTTGAGTTTATGGTCACTCCACCAGTTGAGAACGGATAAATGACCCTCTCACCTCTGGTTGCACCAGTCACACCCTTGACAGTGACTTCATCTCCGACTTCGACGTTCTGATTCCATACTACACGAATACCAGCAGACCTGTCAGGAGCCTCAACAGCAAAGCTGTCATTGTAGTATCCACCCTGGCCGTCGTCGCTGATGTATCTGCCGACTACGATTCCAGTGATTTCCACTGGCTGACCGGCAGGCAGCGTCCTGGCCGCGTCAATACCGCGGTTTGTCTGCGGTACGCCTGCAATGCATGTGACATTGTCTACTGCTGTGATGTTCCAGGGTCGCTCATTCTTATGCACCATGCAAACATACAGAGTCGATATATTTCCTGTCGCTTGGGCGAGCAGGCTAACCTGCTTCCAACCTTGATCCTCGTACGGCTCTGTGTCAGACTCGGTGTACTGCCATCCGCTTTTCACCAGGGTTGGTGGCAGCATAGCATCCCAGCCAGTATTTGGCTGTAGGTTCGGATTGATCCCACCATCTGGGTCGAATGCGAGACATACACGTCGTTCATCCGGTGTGCCACTAGCGGGACTGTATGCCGGCCCTGCGCCTCCGGTTCGAATCCACGCGTTAGCCATATAGAACTCTTCCGGGGTTGTCAGTAGTTGCTGCAATATCGCACCGGCCGTCTTCTCGGTGACGCTCGGATTCTGATCGCGTGACATGCTGCCTACGAAATACGAACCATCCTGGGCTTTGATTCCGCCGTACCAGGTGTTTGATCCGCCACCAGGATAAGGACCTACCAGAGAGTTCTCATTATTGTCCAGAATCTTCCACCCACCGTCACCGCACGGAACCCATGTCCAACCGGTTCGACCTTGCTCAAAGCTGCCGTTGACAAGCTCTGCTGATGGGTTTCCAGGGGTGGTGAAGGTCATATCGTCGGTCCAGCTGGGGTGAGTACCTGGACCACCCGCACTATACACATTGAAGTGATAGATAGTCATCGGCTGCAGCTCAGTAACGGGAATGACCACCTCGTGATCCGTCGTTAGTGTCTCATCTTCTACATATCCTGCATACTTGAACTGCGGCGGAGCATAGGGGTCATCCACGTCGAAGGTGTCAACGCTTGGCAAGCTCCTGCCTTCATTGTCTGTCGGAATGTAGTTCACACGTGATGTCGCCGGCACGTCCGTCTGCCAAGTGATCTTGATACTTGATCCAACTGTAGCTACCTGGACATTGCTAATAACGACATCGGTGCCCGATTCCGCCACTACTGACACATTGTCAACGTCCAATGCATACACTGCGGTCGCCCATTGGGTCTTAAGACAAATCCAGATGGAGGTGTTCGCTCCTGTAGCAGTGAACTGGATTCTCGCACGCCCTTTCTTCCAATGCTTCCACACAATGGTGGAGGCATTGACATCTGTCGTCTGCCCAGTCAGATCATAACCGATCTTTGTTTCGTATGGTTGACTAGGCGTTCCAACGACCCAGAAGAAAGTGAAGTCGGCCTCCAGACCGTATTTTTGACCGGGCGTAGTGGGTACCACCTGAACGATTGCCCCGGTTCCCGTTCCGTTCCACGCACCGTTAAGCAGACGCTGGAATTTGTTAGCACCGGTTGCCATGCTCCAGTAGGCCATAATACCGTCTGTTACTGTAAGCCAGCCGCTGCCAGGATCTCCAGCGTAACCTTGCTGGAAGCCGGGATTTGTCACGAGGTTCTGCCCCGTGGCCGACGTGAATAAGCCCAGTGCTAGTACGAGGCCCAACACGCCGATGAGTACCTTTCTCAATCTTACCATCTCCTTTCTTTGTTTAGTTCTTCAAAACGCAAGCTAGAGCCACGCGCGCATACGCGCTTTACCTCGTCCGCTCAGCTCGCAAATTTCCACTTGTGGTTGTTAGTTTTGAAACAGCGCACCAAGAACATGCGGTGAGAATACCCGTGCGTTCTTGCGTTATCGGTTACTCTCTCCACTCTAACAATCAACTTCTAGTGTTCTTTCGGTCGGCGGCTGAAAAAACTGGGTGGGTCGGCTACGACCCACCCTAGAGGAAGTTCTGTTACTTGCGGCGGCGAAGCGCCAGACCACCAAGCCCGACAATCCCGCTCGCGAGTGCCAGCAAGCTGCTCGGTTCAGGAATTGGATACAGTTCCTTTACCACTAAGTCAGCATAGCAGTTGTCCAGCAGGGCGTAGTTGGCCTGCGCAATGTTGGTGATTTCTCCCAGTGGCGCCTTGTCTTTGAAAACCCACCTGAACTCCACCTTGCCAGAGTAGGTCTTGATGGTTTTGTTGCTGGCCATTGTCCAGGACTTGTGTACCCATCCGCTCGACTGATGGTTCCAATGGGAGGCACGTGTCCTCGGAGGCTCGGCCACTGCGTTGTCGTTTCCATAGAATCCGACATCCCACGGCTGACCATCGTTGGGGTCATCGCCGAATGCCATCAGAACACAAGCTTGAGCAAATGCGCCTGCAGCACTCCACGCGAAGGTGTCCCACTCTGCGAGGACATAGTATTCACCTGGGGCTACCGTGAATGTCTGGCTGATCCACGACCAGCTTCCTTCTTGTTGATCGGCATTCGTGCCAGGCTGTCCCTTCAGTCCGGCACGAGACACACCGCAAGAGGTGCCGTACTGCAGTGAGACGCTTGGGTTAAGCTGGCCAGCATCGACAAATTGTAGGCCGCTTTCACCCTCCACGCCTTGCATAATCCTGAATGGATTGGCTGCGCTCCCGGTCTGCACAGGGGTTTGTACAGAGCCCCCATACTGAGTGAGATCCTGGACTACCGTCCAGCCGTACAGCCCTTGCTCGAAGTCCCCGTTTACAAGCATATTGCCTGCGTATACGGGAACCACAAGCGCTAGGGCTGCCGCAATCAGCAGTAACTTCTTCATTTCCTTTCCTCCTCTCTAATACTTCTTTTTCTTAACCTACGCACGACCCTAACAAGGGACGCGCAAATTGTGAAGTCCAGACCGTCGCTTAACCCCACACTGTAAATAGAGCATCAGTCCATAAGTTTGCGACATGGGCTCTAACAATCTGTGGACACAAATACTCACTTGTCTAGGCGACTAAGTCTAGCACTTCAACTATTTGCATACTATCCCTTTTGCCTCGGGGTGTCAAGGGGTTTGACTCAAAACAGGTATTATTACCAGACTAGTTTAGCCGAAACTGCCAGCCTTTGTTATCTCAGATGACATGGCCCACAGCATGTTCCGTGCAAGTTTAGCTGTGGGCCTAATATCACAGTTCGCTAGATGTTGTTGGGCCTCATCATTTATCGAGAGGCTGCTGCTTGCTTTGCCAAAATAGCCAGCTCTGACGGCAGGAATATCTCGTAACCCGTGTTTTCAAGCTTCTTCATGGTCCGTACCTCTATGTTTACCATACATATGTTACACAATGGGGTTGCGGGAGAAGGAAGCTATCTGGTATTGGTGTTACTGAACAAAAAGCCAAAAGGAGGTGTCCTCATCCCGCATGACTACTATACGACAAATGGCATTCTTTCGTCGACGGGTGATCAACGATGCCCAGAGATTGGGCAGTGTCACCAAGGCAGCCAGGATGCACAAGGTTACAAGACAGTCGGTTCATAGGTGGATCTCACGTTATGATGGGACTCTCGAGTCTGTGATGGATAGGTCCAGGCGGCCGCACTATCATCCCAATCAGCATAGCAGACAGACTCGGGGTGTAATGTCAAGTCTCTGTTCTGAGTAGTTGGAGGGCGTGCCAAAGGGTTAGCCTTCTGTGGGGCTTGAATAGGCTGTTCTTTGACAGGTAAATACGGTGCTAATTGTCCAGGT
>Ga0308414_1000010_pt1 | contig 147884 bp, 115 predicted proteins | sample HotsprSampleOS50_FD_205667 | JGI IMG/M metagenome (GOLD analysis project Ga0308414, IMG submission 205667) | Hot spring phototrophic mat microbial communities from Octopus Spring, Yellowstone National Park, Wyoming, United States - 20090730_OS50 ... | reverse complement strand
AGCGCCGCGATCTCCTCGGGGCTTAAGCCCAGCTCACTGAGGGAGAAGGGGGTCAACTCCGGCTCGTCGGGTGGCGGTGCTGGTTGTGGTTCGGTGGCTTCGGTCGCAACCTGACCCGATTCCAGCGCCGCGATCTCCTCGGGGCTTAAGCCCAGCTCACTGAGGGAGAAGGGGGTCAACTCCGGCTCGTCGGGTGGCGGTGCTGGTTGTGGTTCGGTGGCTTCGGTCGCAACCTGACCCGATTCCAGCGCCGCGATCTCCTCGGGGCTTAAGCCCAGCTCACTGAGGGAGAAGGGGGTCAACTCCGGCTCGTCGGGTGGCGGTGCTGGCTGTGGTTCGGACAAATCCTGAAGAACCCGGGTGGATTCCTCGTCATCATCGCGCAGAGAAACATCATCATCGGAGAAAAGATCAAGCGAGTCATGTTTCTCAATCGAAACAGGCGGAAGTGGCATTTCTTCCTTGTCTGGAAGTTCCTGTCGGCGCTGCTTGAGTTTTGCAAAAATAGAAGTCTCTTCCGGTTCGTCACTATCGATCATATCGTGACCATGGCGGAGGAAATCAGTATTGGACTTCGCCGCAGGTTGTTGCCAACCAAATGCCGATGGTTCCTGCTCACCTTCTTCATCAGAGAGATGCGTATGTAGGGGAGAACCAAACTTATTTGACGTAGTGTCTGGGGTCAAGGTTATATCGCCCAGATCATCGAGTGAAAAAGGTTGCAGCGATGGTGGTAGGGAACTGCGACTCATATCCGTATCCAGTGTCGAGTCGCTCAAATCAAGGTCATCAAGCGAAAATGGCTGGAGATCATCAATATCGCTTTCAAAAACCTGATCATTCGCCAGTTGAGCTGCCGAGAATCCTGTCTCCTGCGACCAATCAAACGGCTTCAAATTCGTCAGATCATCATCAGACTGCCGCTCCTCTGATGGTGCACCTGGATAGAGTTCCGCGTCAGTATGACGCAGATCAAGACCTGCTAATTCCTCATCACTCAACCCCAGATCATTCAGTGAAAAAGGTTGCACACCGAGATCTTTGTTTACTGACGACTCATCGGTAAAAGCGACTGGCACTGGTGGTTGTTCGTCTGTGGTAACAGACAACTCACTCGCCATATCCAGTACAGCTATATCCTCATCACTTATCCCCAGGTCGTCTAATGAGAAAGGCTGGAATTCCGTTTTCTCATCCTTACCTTCTCCTGAGGGCAGTGTATGTTCTTCAGTCGCTGTTTCTCCCACCAGAAGTGCATCAAGATTAAAATCACTCTCAGATGGAAATTCTGGTGCAGCTTGCATAGCAGGAACCTGGTGTTCTGGATGATCGAGGTCATCAAGTGTAAATGGCTTCAGATCAGCTTCAGCATATTCTGAATCCACACTGGCCTGTGGTTGATCGGTCACTCCAGCCAGTTCGGGTTGATCCAACGCTTCAAATGCAAGCAAACTGGCAAGGAAATCATCATCAGGCGTGGTATCAAATGTTGTCGCTGCAGTCGAGTGGGGGTGTTCCTCAGTAGGATCGAGCCAGGCATTGGTCAAAAAGTCTTCATCGGGTTGCACAACCGGTGATCTGACGGCCAGTTCCTCTTCCAACTGTACACGGCGTTCGCGTTCAGCCTGCTCCTGACGCTCGAGCCAGGCCTTCTCATCCCAGTCAGGTAGTGTTGTCTGTGGCTCCTCTGCAGTAGGCAACGTCTCAAATAACGCAAGGGCAACACCCTGGTAGGGATCGAGTCGTTGTGCTACGTTCCAATAGTGTTGCCCTTGCGGATCACCAGCGGTAAGCTTCATATAGCCCAGCAACAGATTCGCCTTTAGTACAACATCACGCTGAGCCAGTATCTCCTCGCATACCAGCGCAGCTGCTTCCTCCTGGCCATCACGCCACAATACCTCGGCCAGACCAACTCGTGCATCAAAGCGATCAGGGTCATCGTTAATAACGCTGCGAAACTCCTGAATAGCCTGCGGGAACATATGCCCCTTGGCATACAGGCGTGCCAGACCAGGCTTGCTCAAGCGCAACTGAGCCCGCTCGGCCCCCCAGGAATCGGTATACAGACGCAACAGTTGTTCACGTAACTCTTTCAAATCAGACTTAATTTCCAGCGCCTGTTCAAATTCACGTACTGCTCTATCGATCTTCCCCTGTCGTTCATAGGTAATACCGAGACCAACAAGGGCCGGAATGTTTTCAGGGTCAGCATACAGTACCCGTGAAAAAGACTCCTGGGCCTGATCGAACTGACGGCTGGCAAGGTATGCCTCACCCAGAATCCGATGAGCCTCAAGATTATCGGGAAAATACTGCAGAATGTGTTGCGCTACCGCAATGGAGCGATCAATATCATTTTGTTCAAGCAAACGTCGGGCTTGATCACACATGGCACGCAGGGTTGTTGTTGCCATCCTGGCTCCTCCTGCTTCCCTATTGCAAACACCAGGGGTAGAGCAGAATACTTTACGATTATGAGGATCTTACTGTCGCTACCAAGAATACAGGCTTACATTATATGTAAAGCATACTGTTATTATAGCGCAGGTATCCAGGGCTTGCAAATACGTTATTACTATCGGCTGTCGGTTAGAACGATTTTTCAGATTATACCATGCCTACGATACCGCTACGGGTTATCATAATAACTTACCCATTGTAACATGAAAGCGCCATGGTTGCAATAGATGCTATTTTTTTACACCACAAAACCACCCTGCGTATGCCACAGGGTGGATCAATGATGGTCGGGGCGACTGGATTTGAACCAGCGACCTCCTGAACCCCATTCAGGTGCGCTACCAGTCTGCGCCACGCCCCGTAAAAGCAGATTTGTCCCGGAACAGGTTCATTATAGCCGGTACCGTGATAGGAGTCAAACGCTTCGTGGCGGGTACCTGCTCTCAGCGGGGAGAGACACGCGCACAGTGCTGGTTGCGCGTGTCGATGGGTATACACTTATTTATTCCATAATCAATGTGGCCCCAGCACGGGCTTGATCAAGCATCTGGCGGGAAGATGGCGCGCTGCGGAAGGTCAGGCTCAAAGTGGCAATAGCGGCAACGATGAGTACCATCCCCAGAGTATAGGGTGCAGTACTTGCCACCACATCAAAGACCAGACCGGCCAGGAGTGGGCCGGTAATCATCGACAGGCTATTGAGTGCCTGCGTGCCGCCCAGCGTCATACCTTGCTCTTGCGGCGAAACGCGCCGTGAGATAAGGCTGGTCAACGACGGTGTTACTATTCCACTACCGGTTGCCAGCAAACCGATGACCGGATAGAGCATCCATGCCTGCGGTACCACCGCGATCAACCCAAAAGTCGCTGCCATTAGCATCAGACCAGACAGTACCAGTTGTTCTTCGCCCAGACGAGACGCGAGGGATCGCATAAGAAAGCCCTGTACTATAATGGCGATCAACCCGATAAAGGCGAAGAGCATTGCATTATCAAGCGCGTCAAACCCGAAGCGGGCATCGGTAAAGACAGCAAAATTACTCTGCAGTCCGGCAAAGGCCACATAGAGCAAGAACATGCCCAGCAGCAGCGGGCGGAGACGTTGATTGGAAATCACTCCGCGAAGCCGGGTAACCGGGTTCATCTGCAAGATCGGCACCCGGCGGCGGCGCTCTGGTGGTAACGACTCCGGCAACGCAAAGAAACCGAATACCACGCTGGTAAAGGAAATACCCGCTGCAACAAAGGCTGGCATAGAGAGGCTCATTGTACTGAGCAGACCACCCAGCGCCGGGCCGATCATAAAACCGAGTCCGAAGGCTGCCCCGATCATCCCCATGCCCCGCGCTCGATTCTCCGGTGTGGTCGTGTCAGCAATATAGGCCTGGGCAATCGAGATGTTCCCGCCAGTGATGCCATCCAGAATACGGGCACAAAACAAGATCATCAACACGATTTCGATGCCAAAACCAATCAAACGATGCGCCAGCCCTAGCATGATGTAGGAAAGGGTCGTTCCCAACAGACTGATCAATAACACAGGGCGACGCCCGTAGCGATCAGATAATGCACCAAGCATCGGGGCACACAAAAATTGCATGAGTGAGAACGACGCCGCGAGTGCACCGACAATCAACGCCTGGTGATCGGCCAGATGTGGATTATCAGCTTGCTCGATAATCTTCACATAGTAGGGCAACAGGGGTAGAATGATGCCCACGCTCAGCAAGTCAATAAAGACGGTTAAGAAAATGACCAGTAACGGTGAACGACGTACCATAGTAGTACCTTCCTGAAGCCATTGATTGTGTGTGAAAACCAGTACAGATAATACATCAATATACCACCGTGTCATGTTTTTGTCAACCCTTTGCACAAAAAATGTTCAGGTCTGAACGCACAGTACAACAGGCTTACGTTCATCTAACAGGACTTACGCGGTACCGGATCATGTCATCAGGGCTTTGATGTATCCACCGCAAGTACATTCTAACGAAACTGTCTGAAAAGGGGGGGAGTGAGGGGCTTTGCCTCTGATAGTCTTCTCTGCCCGCCGCTGTACGGCGGGCAGAAACAGGGTTTTGGGAGGGCTGTACCCTCGTGCCGAGAACGCTCGATTAGTAGGATGGAGATCGAACTATACATTGTCAAAGAGATCGTCACTCGTCACGGTGGTGAAATCGAGGTAGCCAACCAGGAAAACCAGGGCAGCACCTTCACGGTCTGGTTATCACTGCTTAAGGAGAATGAACAATAACGATGTAGCCGCAGAGGGTGCGCTGGTTATCAGCTGTTCATCAGCGTTGAACATTGAGGTACCCGGTCACAAGTATGACCCGCTGCATTGTTGTGCGGGAAGATCTGGAACCAGGCCGGTCACAGACTACCATCATAACCTGACATGCTACCCTCCATCACCAGGTACATCAAGATCGCTCAGGCGCACCGTTTTGCGCGTCCCGAACTTAATCGTCTTCTGTCCCTCGCTGGTGAGCTGGCCGTGCTGCTCAAGGTTTGTCACCTCGCGTTGCATTGTTTCTGCCAGTTCAACTTCGCCCTGGTTCAGAAGGCGGGTTATGGCGCTCTTGAGCTTCTGCGTGGCATTGACTACATCCCCCGACTGCAAGTCCTGCAACGCTCGTGTTTGCAACTTGAAGGCACTGACTTTCTCGACAATATTCATCACCGGCGCATGCACGTGATTGATCTGGCTGGCATCATTGGTATAGGTCAGAATGATGTCGGTGCGTACCTTCTGTTGGGTACGATTGAGTGTGGGCACATCATAGGCTGCTTCGGCCTGACCAATACGATATTGCCCGACTGGGCGCGGATCGACTAGCAACTCTATCAATAGTGTACGACCCTGGCTAGTCTCCAGATCTCCGAGTGGAACGCTCACATCGCGATCGGAAATTGGGCGATAGCCAAGGTTTTCAATCAGTGGTATCACTTGCCAGACAGCGCGCGGTGTAACACCCTGTACAAGGCGCAACGTCACGCTCACATTCTGAATCGCGGTGGCTTGAGCGCGTTGTACGGTATTTTGAAAATACTCGACGATCGTGTCGGCATGGGCAATATAATCTGCGGTGCCACCAGAACGATTCGCCATATCAATCAACAGATCTTCGTTCCAATCGTTGCCAACGCCGAGCGCCGTAATGGGTACACCCTGTTGTCCGGCCTGTTCTGCACGCAGCAGGCATTCCTTCTCGTTTTCCGTCTGACCATCGGTCAACAGCACCAGACGCCGAATACTGCTCCTGCCCGCTTTCTCAATTTCCTGTAGAGCTTTCTCAAGGGCTGGCGCAATCTTTGTGCCACCGGCATCACGAATACTACTAATTTTTTCTTGCAAATCACGCCGATTCTGGACGGGGGCTGCCGGGATCAAGACCTCCGTGCGATGATCGAAGATTACCACCGAGAGGATATCCTGGGCGTCCAACAGATCGAGCGCGGTGGCCGTTGCCCGGCGTACCCGCTCTATCTTTTCGCCCTTCATAGACCCACTGCGATCCAGAACAAAACTGACATTGACCGGCACCCGCACCTGGGCCATGGTCTGGGAAGGTTGTAGTTCGAGTAAAAGATATGAAACTTGCGCATTGGCCGTTGTCGCCACAAAGGGCCGCGCAAGCGTTGCCCGCAAATTGACTTCACCGGTCATAAGATACTCCTTTGTAAGCCTGTCAACGATAGCAGTGAGCGCTGGTATGGACACAAGGTATAGGGTTGCAAGGTTCGTTCCCCTTTGCGCCTGCGGCAGAGCGGAAAAGTGGCCCCAACGGGCCGACAAAGAACCGTCTGGAGGGGTACTGACCTTCCCAACTACCCCACCGGAACGGTTACACAACAACTACCGCACTATAGTGTAGCACAAAGCCGCGCACCATGAAACCAGACTTTCATTGGGAACGGTGACCTGGTCATTTCCTGGACGGGTTGACCTCACGCAATGCCAGGATTTTATCAATACGCAAGCCATCCATGTCCACCACTTCAAAGCGCCAGTCGCTCCAGCGCACAACGTCGCCCGTGCGCGGTATCTGCCCAAACAGGCTGAGGACAAAACCGGCCAGGGTATCAAACCGATACACCTCCTCGCCCGGCAATGCTTTGAGGTTCAGATGCTGCTTAAACTCGTCAATCGGCAAGAGACCATCGATCAACAAGGAGCCATCCTCGCGTTCTATCAACGCCCGATCTGCGGCTTCGTCATGCTCATCGGCAATATCGCCCACCAGTTTTTCCAGCACATCTTCCAGCGTTACCACCCCTTCCACCCCACCATGTTCGCTGACAACGATCGCCATATGCTGCTTGCTTTTGCGAAAGGTAGCGAGAAGGACGGCCGCACGCCCGCTTTCGGGCACAAAGACGGGACGATACATCATCGTCCGCACGGGTATGTTTGCGCCATCGGCGCGATACGAACGCAACAGATCGCGCACATGCACGATACCGACCACATGATCGAGATCCTGGTCATAGACCGGAAATCGTGAAAAGCCACTTTCCAGTAAATCATCCAGCACATCGCCCAGGAGTGCTTCGGATTCAAGCGCATATACATCGCGGCGCGGGGTCATAATGTGGCGCACTACAAGGGTGCTAAATTCAAAAACACTCTCGATTAGTTCTTGCTCTTCGGGTGCAACAATACCACCCTGTGCACCCTCGCGCACAATCTGGCGAATGTCATCTTCGGTGACTGGCTCGGCAGCGACACTGCGCCGCCCCAACAGCCAGAGTAACCCCTCACTGCACCCCATCACCAGCATAACCAGGGGACGACCAAGCCGCGTAAAGCAGAGCATCGGGCGCGCGATGCGGATCACAAACGCCTCAGCGTTCTGGAGCGTGAGACGCCGGGGCACCACTTCGCCCAGCACCAGTACCAGGCAGGTGATACTAAACACGACCAGCGCTAACGACACGTGTTCGGCATATATACCAACCACGGGCAACGGCCGTAGCCATCCAGTTAGCGCGGTCGTCAAATTCAATCCCCCGAGTGCCCCTATCAGAATAGCGATCAGCACCAGCGTGGCTCGCACCGTTGACAAGAGTTGGTAGGCATCGTCCTGCAGACGAATAGCAACCATGGCTGACTGATGGCCCTGGTCGGCGCTCTGCTGCAAGCGTCCGCGTCGGGCAGCGATCAGGGCACCATCCGTGCCAGCGCACACACTATAGGCCACGACCAGCACTAGAATGAGGCTGATCTCCAATAGCATAATGATACCCCAGATAGACAGTTGCTGGCCTGGATCAGACATCGCAGGCAGACAGGCGCACCTGTGACCTGCGATGTCGCATACCGGCAATGGGTTGTGACGGGGAACACTCCGCCGATTCCTACTTTAACGAAATTGCACGATCCGCAAAAAGCTATCGGCCTTGAGTGACGCGCCACCCACCAGTGCCCCATCAATGTCCGGTTGGGCCATCAACTCATCCACGTTATCAGGTTTGACACTCCCACCATACTGAATACGCACGCCACTGGCCGTCTCTGCGCCATAGAGTTCGATCAGGGTACGGCGAATAGCGGCATGCATGGCCTGTGCATCGGCAGGCGTTGCGGTATCCCCAGTTCCAATCGCCCAGATCGGCTCATAGGCAATTACCACCGACTGCATCTGGGCCGCAGTGATATTGGACAGACCGGCGCGCACCTGCCCGATCACAATTGCCTCGGCCTGGCCCGCATCACGCTGGGGTTTACTCTCCCCCACACACATGATCGGGCGTAATTCATGCGCCAGCGCCGCATGCAATTTCCGGTTCACCAGCGCATCGTCTTCGCCAAAAATCTGTCGCCGCTCACTGTGACCCACGATGACATAGGTACAGCCGACATCACGCAGCATGCGCGGCGCAATCGCTCCGGTGTACGCTCCTTCAGCTTCGTAGAACACATCCTGGGCACCGAGTGCGATCGGCTTGCCCGCGACCAGCGCCCCGATCCGATCCAGCGCTGTGTACGGCGGACAGACGAGAACCTCGCGGTCAGCGATAGAACCCAGTCCTGCCAGGAGTGCTTCCACCAGTTCGACAGCCTCACCGACGGTTTTGTACATTTTCCAATTACCTGCAAGCAAGGGAATACGCATACGCCTTGTTTACCTCCTTATGCGACATTATCAGGTTGTGAAACCGTATTATATTGCCACCTGAACCATTGCACAATTCAGGCAGCGCTGGCTTTGCTGTCAGGTCAACCCTGGTATAGAGCAATCCTCCACCGTTGTGGAGACCGGCATCCTGGCTTTCGCCCGATCGTACTCTATCCCGACTAAAGCTGCGACCTCATGGTTACCATTCCAACAGGCTTGCTATAGCAACCGTGGAAAAACACTCCTACACCATCCAGCACTCTGGTGACCGCCGGTCATCGGGATAGATCATATGACTCTGGGCAACACAAACACCAGCATAATAGCGACCGCCACGGTGATACCGAACACCAGCGGACTCCAATTCAGCACTTTTGCGCCATCAAATGGCCCGGCCGGAATCATGTTGAACAAACCCAGCCACGCATTGATGGAATAGCCAACATTGGCCAGGGTACTCCAGAAGCCCTGGGGAGCAATAAAACTCAGCATCATGAACAACACGGCGAGTACCAGATTGGTAACTGGCCCGGCAAGGGCAATCAAGCCGCTCTGGCGCGCGGTCAGGTAGCCCCGGTGCCATACCGCACCTGGAGCAGCAATAAAGAAGCCACCAAAGGCGATAACGATCGAAAGCAGCAGCCAGGGATTATTGGCGATAAAATGCGCCTCAGCCCCATAGCTGCGAGCCAGCACTCGATGGGCCAGTTCGTGTAGCACAAAACCAATCCCACAGGTTACGGCTGAGATGAACAACACCGTCCAGAAAAACGAGGTCAGGATATTGCCGCCAACTTGAAAGATCGCAAAGGCCAGCGAGGTGCCGGCCCAGGCCTTCAGCAACTCCAGATCGTCACGTGTGCCCCGTGCAAAGACATCTTCACCAGGGGGAGAAAGCCTGCTACGCACAATACCTCTTGCTCCTTTCGGTACACCATTGGAAAAATATACGATTCGACCTGGATTGAGCAGCCTGGGACAACAGCGAGTAGAATGACCGAGATCACACCACAGCGAGCATAATGCCGAGGCAAGCACTATAGTGTCGCAATAGCGTCTATGTTCCTCTGCGTCCGCTGTGATGAAAAATCGCGTTATCGTATTAGTGACCCTCGCCGTCTTTCCAGGCATGCTCACCAATCAGCGGTACAAACCGCACGCTACTGAGGCGTTCGGTTTTGATCATCTCACCCTGGCGCGTCAGGCGTAACAATAACTGGTCATCACGGCCACCAACAGGAATAACCAGCCGCCCACCGTCAGCCAGTTGCTGACGCAAAGGTTGTGGTACCCACGGTGAAGCAGCCGCCACAGTTATTGCATTATAGGGCGCATATTCGGGCAACCCGGAAGTGCCATCGCGGAGCAGCACATGTACATTGTGATAACCAAGCGCAGCCAGACGTGACCGGGCCGTCTCTGCCAGATCAGACACAACCTCAATAGTGTACACCTCAGCCGTCAGCAAACTCAACACCGCAGCCGCATAACCAGAACCTGTGCCCACTTCCAACACCCGCTCGTTCCCGGTCAACATCAGAGCCTGCGCCATCAGCGCCACAATAAACGGTTGTGAGACCGTCTGCCCGGCGCTCAGAGGCAGCGCCCGATCTTCATAAGCATATTGGCGCACGTTTTCGGGCAGGAACAAATGACGTGGTACAGTAGACATAGCCTCCAGTACAGCTCGGTCACGAATATTGCGACGCATCAACTGCTTACGCACCATATTGAGTCGTTCACGATCCATACCCTGCATTGTAGCATATCCTGAAGGTCAACACACTTTGCATACAATCACAACCGGGCGGCACCTTTACGCCCAGGATGTATATGTTATACTAAGAACCGGGTATAGTGATAATGCGCGCAACCACATACCATCGAGCAGCTATACCGGAGTAAACCCATGACACGTTCGAGCACTGAATCAGAGTTGATTAGCCGCGCCAAATTGGCCGATGTGCATGCTCTGACGACCATTTATGAACGCGATGCACAAGCCCTTTATCGCTACATCTACTATCGAGTTGGCGACCGCGACCTGGCCGACGATCTACGGGCCGAGGCCTTTCTACGTATGCTGGAAGGTATGGAACGATATGAAGATCGGGGCTGGTCAATTGCAGCCTGGCTCTACCGCATTGCCCATGATCGTACTATCGACACCCTACGCCGACGCTACAAATGTCAACAATTGCCTCTTGAAACCTGGACAGATATCTGCGATGGCCCTGAAAGCGTCCTTGATACCAAACTCGATTATGAAGAATTGTACCAGAGCTTGAACCATTTGACAGAAAGCCAGCGCCAGGTGATTATGTTGCGTTTCATTAGTGAGCGATCGATACAGGAAATAGCTCGGCAACTCGGTCGTACCGAAGGTGCAGTCAAAGCACTACAACATCGGGGCATCCAGACGCTGGCACGCCTGCTGCAACCAGACAATGCAGTGCATATGAACCCGACTTATGATCGTCATGTGTCACCGGTCAATGCCCGTGTCAACCGTGCTGCGCCGTATACCTCCTGAACGGTGCATATTGCCACAACCTGCTTATGTTCCCCACCCACGCGAGAAGGTCGCTTCGTCGTCGGGTTTGTGTACTCGGATGCGGTAGATCCAGCGCACAATCTGATCAGCTGCCACAAACATAATAATTAAGGCCTGCACAATCTTGATCATATCGATCGATAACTCGGCACGCACCTGCATCAGACGCGCCCCATTCAGTAATCCCCCCCATAACAGTCCCGAGGCAATCATTGCGAGCGGGTTGCTACGAGCCAGCAATGCCACAGCAATACTGTCGAAACCTAATCCTGAGAAAAAATCAGCCCGGAGCGCCCGCTCGACACCCAGCACCTCACCCGCACCAGCCAGGCCGGCCAGCATCCCACTCAAAGCCATCGCCAGCACCATCGTATGGGGCACATGAATACCGGCATAGCGTGCTGCTGCCGGATTCGCCCCAATGGTGCGCAATTCAAAACCGATCGTTGTGTAATAGAGCAACCAGTAGACTAGAAGCGTTAACAGCCCGGCGATCAGAATCCCCGCATGTAAGTTCGTATTGGGAATACGCGGTAATACTGCGCTGGCGGCAATAAAGCGGGTGCGTGACCCACTGGGATCAAGCGGATCGCCCAGAATATAGGGCGTGCGACTCTTGATCAGCCATTCGGTCATGCGCAGCGCAATATAGTTGAGCATAATGGTATTAATGACTTCGTGCGCCCCTGTGCGTGCCTTCAGATAGCCGGGAATTGCCCCCCAGATCATCCCGCCCACGGCCCCGGCGACAATCGCCAGGGGCACATGGATTACGGCTGGCCATCTCACCAGGCTCGTACCCATCACCACCGCGAGTAACGCCCCGGCATACAACTGTCCCTCAGCACCAATATTAAACAACCCGGCCTTGAAGCCAAGTGCCACTGCCAGACCAGTGATAATAAAAGGAGTTGAACGCACAAGAGTACCCGCGATTGCGCCTGGCGAGCCAAACGAACCTTGCCACAGCCCGATATAGGCCGCCATCCAGTCTTTGCCGGTTAACCGGATGATCAGCGCCCCCAGTACCAGCGCGGTGAAGACAGACAGGATGGGAACCAGCAGGGATACTACCCGGTACTCGATCTCCTTCCGCTCAGGCAATTTCCACCGTGGTTGTTCATGGTGTTGTGTTGTTTCGGCCATAATCTCAGCCACCACCCGCCATCAGCAACCCCAACTGCTCACGGTTGACGGTTGCCGCATCCAGTAACGCGACAATTTTGCCTCGATACATGACCGCAATTCGATCCGACAGGGTGAGAATTTCGTCCAGTTCCGCTGAGACCATCAGTACTGCCGCGCCTTCATCCCGCTTAGATACAATCTGCCGATGAATAAACTCGATTGAGCCGACATCAATCCCGCGTGTTGGCTGGGCAGCGATCAACACCTTGATCGGTCGGCTAAACGCACGGGCCACAATAAATTTTTGCTGATTACCACCACTCAAGGCACTGGCTGTGGTATATATACTGGGCGTGCGCACATCAAACTCGGCCACCAGCCGCTGCGTGTGGGCCACTTTCGCCTGTTTATCTACCCACAAACCACGTGCAAACGGGGGCTGATAATACGTTTCCAGTACCGCATTGTCTATTAGAGGATAGCTTGTCACCAGACCCTCGCGCTGGCGATCCTCTGGAATATGGGCCACCCCCAGTTCATTGATGCGCCGAGGTGTCGCCCCGGCTACTTCATACCCGTTGACGGTGATGCTGCCCGCTACCGGTACCCGCAATCCTGTCAATGCCGCGACCAGCTCGGTTTGCCCATTGCCCTGCACACCAGCGATGCCCAGTATCTCGCCCGCATGTACCTGCAGATCAACCCCATCAACCGCCACACACTGGCGATCATCCAACACCCGTAGACCACGTGTTTCCAGGACGACCGCACCGGGTTGGGCAGGTTTTTTCTGCACTCGCAGCAGCACTTCACGACCGACCATCATTGCCGCCAGCTGACTCTGGGTGGTCGCCTGCGGTGTTGTTTCACCCACCACACGTCCCCCGCGTAGTACCATAATCCGATCCGCCACGGTCAAGACTTCACCTAGCTTGTGGGTAATAAAGATAATCGACTTCTGCTGCCGGGTCAGTGAGCGCATAATCTGAAACAACTCAGCGCTCTCCTGCGGGGTCAACACCGCCGTCGGTTCATCCAGGATCAAGATGTCGGCATGGCGATAGAGTGCCTTGATAATTTCCACCCGCTGCTGGGCACCAACCGGCAAATCGGCGACCAGCGCGTGCGGATCAACCACAAGACCATACTGACGCGAAATAGCTTGAATGTGTTTGACCACCTGGGATGTATCCAGAAAAAAACCAGCCCACGTCATTTCGGCACCGAGCGTCACATTTTCGGCGACTGTCATCGCCGGCACGAGTTGAAAATGCTGGTGAACCATGCCAATGCCAAGTTTAATCGCCTCGTGCGGACTGGCGATGCGTTGAGGCACACCGCGCACCCGTATTTCACCGGCATCCTGGTGGTAGAGGCCATAGAGGATATTCATAAGCGTTGATTTCCCCGCGCCATTTTCGCCAAGCAGGGCCAGTATCTCGCCCTGGCGCAGGTGCAACGATACGTCATCATTGGCCACAACGTCGGGGAAATGTTTGGTGATATGCTGCGCTTCAAGCACAATGGGGGTATTACCACTCGCTATGTTCACCCTATGCTCCATAGAGCTCTCCTGCCAGCAAGACATATTTACTGGCAGAATACATACCTGCTCCTATTCTGGAATGTCACACGAGTTACTGCGGTTGCCTTCCAAAAAACGCCCTGGACTTCAGCAGACCGGTACCTGCACCCCACATTTGCGCTGTAGACGCAAATGTGGGGGAGTATGGGCGAACACGGTCAGCAGATGACCCACCACCGGTTCGGGCGACGGCGTGTCCCATGTGATTTAACGACACATAAACGTTCAGTATTGTAGCAAACCTGACAATGTTACGCGAATCTATTTCTCTCGTGAGCCGAATATGCTAAACTGAGAGGTAACATGTTCCATGTGCCCGACAAGACATACCAGAATCTGACAGCCTGTACTCCTGATATGAGCAACAAACATATACCCTACTGTCATGCATATGAGTATGACCCAACGAGTGGTTGACCACCACGACAAAGGTACAGCGAAACGACGTCCGTCATTGATGTGGCGTCAGAAACGACAAACGTCGTCACGCCATACTCTGCATAGGCAATGTGGTTGACCACTAGCCCGATCTGGTGATTACCCCATCAGGACGTGAGTACATGGAGTAGCAGTTCCACCATGCTCAACAAAGGAGCCGGTTATGCCTGAATTACGACAGAATCTTGCGACCAGAGAGTGGGTTATTATTGCCAGTGAGCGTGCGCGGCGTCCAAATGTCTTTTCAGCATCTGAGCAACGCATCCTCACAGCGGATCGCAGTAGTTACGACCCTGATTGTCCCTTTTGTGTAGGGAATGAAGAACTTGATCTGGAGGTGGAACGCTTCCCGGTCAGTGGTGCGTGGCAAACGCGAGTCGTGCAGAATAAGTACCCGGCTTTAGCAAAAGAAGGTGCATTAACGCGAGTCTTTAATGGGGTTCAACGCTGTATCGCAGGCGTGGGCTACCATGAGGTCGTAATCGAACATCCACACCACAACACGACCCTGGCCTTGATGACCCCAGATGAAGTTCGGATTGTGCTGGAAACCTTTCAACGCCGAGGGACAGAAATAAGCAAGGATCACCGGATTGAACACATTATTTACTTCAAAAACCATGGTGCCACAGCGGGAGCATCACTACTGCATCCACATAGCCAGATTATTGCTCTGCCGGTGGTTCCCAGTAGCATTCGCCGTCGTATTGATGAGGCTCGCCGCTATTTTGATGATACTGGACAGTGTGTTTTTTGCAGTATGCTTGAGGACGAACTGGTACAGAACGAGCGGATTGTGGCTCTAAATGAACACTTTGCCGCTTTTGTACTATATGCTGCCCTGTCACCGTTTCATATCTGGATTGTGCCTCGGCGGCACAGTGCCAGCTTTTTACAGGCACAACCGAATGAACTCGCCAGTCTCGCCCATATTTTACGAGACGTCGTACGTAAATTGTACTTTGGATTACGTGATCCTGATTACAATCTTATCATTCGTTCAGGGCCAGTGAAAGAGCCAGGTAGTGTTTATTTTCACTGGTATGTTTCGCTCATTCCACGTGTCAATCACGCTGCCGGGTTTGAGTTAGGGAGTGGCATGTATATTAATCCAGCACTACCTGAGGCTAGTGCGGATTTCCTACGATCCATTGATATATAAGTTGATATATAAGTGACCCGAACACAACGGGACTGAACAAACAGGCTGTTAGAACAGAAAACACCCATCACCACGGCAAGCGAACTGGCCGGAACCCACGCATACTACCAATAGCAGTGGTATCTCGACCTGCACAACACGTAGAGCCTGCAGGTGTATGCTGCTGGAGGATTGGGTATACATCATTATCGTTAGTCAGTGTTGTAACACAATCCTCCAGACATGCACCTACCTCACATGTACACGAACCAGCAACAACCATGACATAGGCGGTTAACCGGCAGCTTCCATCGCCTCTTCCCCATGCACCCTATTCAGCGGATTATTCTGAAACACTCCTTCCATTCCTTCAACCGTATGCTCGGCCAGATAGCGCTCGGCATTTTCTCTTAGCAAGGTAAAAAGTTCCACATCCAGAATAACACCGGTTGGATATCCTTTTTGCGTAACAACAATGGGTTGTTGGTAGGCATTGGATCGCTTAATCAATGCTGCCAGTGATGACGCCGCTTTTGTAATAGGTACCACGCCACCCGTTAGATCAACCTCACCGATCAACTTCTTTGTACTCATCGCTTATCCTCCTGCATTGTTGGACTCAATTGGTCATCCATCATCGATTGTCCTGCGATACATACAAGTGACACAACTGATGAACATTACCATCCAGATAACCACAATTGGACTGCCACAAACTTTTCCAGAATAGTCTGATTCTCCAGGGTACTTTCTAGAAGATAGTGTAATCCTGGATCATCATACCATAGAATTATCGTTATGTACAGGCAATAAATGACTAAAAAGATCACATGTAGAAGAAATCTATTCCTGTTAACTTTTTAGTCAATCACTTGTACCTGCGTTCGTTCAACTCCGCACAGATTGGACAGCCCATACCAGGGAAATCCCTGAACAGGTGCTATTGTAACACAGTGTGAACTTCAGATCAATTAGTAACCAAAAAGCTCTGCCGGAATCGATAAGCTGCTATTCGGTTTTCTAAAAACACGACCGCCCTGTTAGCAATGTTCGATAGTATCCAGTGCTTGCCAGTTCACTTCGCGTCGTTTCTCTCTATGTTATCTGTATCGGTTTAACTTTCTGGTCTGTAGCGTATTCCTTAATCAGACTTACCCTCTTAACATAGCAGGCCTATCCCACCTGTACATTAGAGTCCCGCTTTCGCCTGGCCAAAGCGAGACCCGGTCGAACGCTGGGATACCGGTTGGTTCCAACTCATATAGGATTGCTGTACTGCCAGAGAGCATGCTGCACCTGCGCTGGCAGATCGCACTATGTTACAATAGTGCCTCTAGCGTATCTGCTTTCAGAGGCATCTACACCTGATGATGCATTTTCTTGAGAGTCTTACCATTCTGCGTACAAAACCTGCCCGTTTGCTTACCGTTATCAGTTCCTGGGGCGACAAAGCCAGCATGGCCGGGGTACTGCTGCTCATTGTTGCCTATGTACTCTCTTTTATTGTCCATATCGGGCACGTGTTGACCTATCCCTATCCCCTTGACTATGGGGAGGGGCCATTGCTGGCCCAGATCCATCGCTTGCGCTCCGGTCAACCGCTATGGCACCTTTATAACGATCCAACATTCCCCCCGTATGCAATTATCAACTATCCGCCTTTTGCCATGCTCCTTACGATGATTGGGAGCCAGATCACGGGCAACGTGCTGCTGGCCGGCCGTATCGTATCCTTGCTGGCAACGTCAGGTTGTGTTGTGGCGCTCGCATGGCTCATAGCCCCGGATCCGTCAGGAGAGCGCCCTCTCCCGATCCACCGACCGATCTGGCTGGTACGCAGCATACCGCTGCTCTTTCTCACCATTCCGATTGTGCAAGAATGGGCTGTTTTGCTGCGCGTCGATATGCCTGGTATTTGCCTGGGGCTGTGGGGACTGGTGGCTCTCCGCCATGCCGTTGTTCTACCCTTGCCCCATATCCTGACACGGGATCAGCATCAACATCTCGCATGGGCTGCGCTGGCAGGGATATTATTTGCGCTCACCCTGTTGACCAAACCATCGCTTCTTGCCGCACCAGCCGCTGGTTGTGGCTGGCTACTTCTGGCCGCCACGATTGGCAATCATTGGCCATTGATCTTTCCCTCATCAGCTAGCCGCTATCGTCAGGTAGCGACTGTACTGCTGACGGTGATGTCTATAGTGATCATTGTGCCCGCTGGTCTCCTGGAATGGGCCAGCGCGGGCTGGTTCCGGTTTCATGTGATCACTGCTAACGCCAATCGCTGGGAAGCAGAGCTGGCCCGGCAATTCTGGATTGACCAGTTGCACCTACGCTGGGCGCTGGTGCTGGCAGCATTCCTGGGCGTTATTCGGTTGTGGTTTCACCCCGGGCTATGCCGACAATCGGCGCTGGCACCCTTGCTGTTACCCGCTAGCTATACCCTGGGTGGTATCATGACTGCCATTGGCGTTGGCAAAGTGGGTGCGTATAGCAACTACTTCCTGGAATGGTATGCAGGACTGATCTGGCTGATCGGCGTCACTGCCAGCATGCAAAACACAGTATCAGCGGATGGATACCGGTCACGATGGCCTGGCAGCATATGCCTGCTGCCAAAGTGGCAGCGGATGCTACCGCTTCTATTGTTGCTTAGTTTGCTGTACTATGCGCCTCGCTGGAGTACCACCAGTCTGCATCCAGCTGGACTCACGACCGCTGCTCCACCTCGACTGGCGATCGGACGATATCATCTGGGGCGCGATCTCCACCGGGAACGGGTCGTGCTGGCGGCACAGGCACGGGTACAGACAGCGCTGATTGCGGAGATACGCGCCGCCGGGAGCATCATTTTTACCGATATTCCCGGTATCGCAGCCCAGGCCGGCGTGATCCCGCGTCATCAAGCATTTGAGCAGCGGCAACTCTACGATCAAGGCCACTGGGATCAGCAGTCAGTGCTGATCGAACTCGCGAATGGCACGCTCCCACTGGCAGTGATTGACTATCTCGGTAACTGGTTGACGCCAGAGATGATTGAGATTGTGCAACGACGCTACGCCCAGGATGGCTCATATGGCACGTTTGATCTCTATCGTCCGGTCAATCCTGGTCTGCGGCACCCCCTTTCAATCCCCTTCACCCCACATCTGCACCTGATGGCCTATTATTTGGCCGCACCAACCCGTACCACATCTGACCACCTTGAATCTGGGGAATTGCTGGTGGTTACGCTCGAGTGGCAACACATGCCTGGCGACAGGGGGGGAAACACCCCGACACCGATGGTGGTGCTGCAACTGATAGACCACACCGGTCGAGTTGCAGTGGAAACCCAACGCCCGCTGCTTTACGGTAGGTTGCCACTTGCTTCCTGGCCAACTGCGACACCCATCCAGCATATGCACCCGGTGCAGCTACCAGCCGACCTGCCGCCACGGGCCTACAGGCTGACACTGTCCCTACGTGATGGTGAGCAAGAGATAGCGCCACCTCAGACTATTGCCCACATGACAGTACGGGCACCACGGGGCCGCACCTTTACGGCAACCGGCTATTTTGTACCCGAACCTTTCCTTCACGCCTGGAGCAATCTGGGTGGCATACCGCGGGCCGGCTATCCCTTGACACCGGCCGTTCCTTTCGATTGGGGTACCTTGCAATGCTTTGAGCGCATTTGCCTGGAGTACCGTAACGGGCAGATCACACAACGACCGCTTGGTTCCCGCCTGTATCTTGCAGAGACGGCGCATAGTACGACCTGCTTGAGCAATTCACAACACCCGGCGAATGTGACACAGCCTGCATCAGCAAGCATATGCCCGGCATTTCAGGCTACCTGGCAGGCCTATGGTGCCCTTGATCATTTTGGGCCGGTTATCAGTGGCGAAATGGTGCGCGATGAAGCTATTGTGCAGTGGACACGCTATGCTCGTTTCGAGCTATGGCCACCCGATGGCGATGTCTACCTGGGTCGTCTGGGAGCGGAGACGCTGCAACTGCAACCGGGCATGCGTTATCGTTGGCCGTAATAGCCAATGGCACAGAATGTGTACATATGCTACTATGCACCTATATGTTCTGAACATTCTGTGCACAACATAGCATACGAGACGATCCGATATAAGGGAGAACCACCATGCCAGGCTGGAAAGACATGAGTAACATCTGGAATACTGTGCGGCAGATTGATGTAAAGGAGATTCGCCAGGAAAGCGAACGGCCCCTACAGATTAGCTGTATTGGAGAAACGGAACACCTGAAGATTATCAGTGAACTACTCTACTATCATCATAACAACCGCTATGGCCCGGCTGGAGAGAATCCGCTACGCTATCATTATCTGCCACTTGATGCCCACCGGTCAGCGTTACGCCATTCGGATATGCTCCTGCTGGCGATTGACGGCAGCAAACCACCCGCGTACCCATTGATCCAGACCTTCAATCGCCTACAAGAACTGGCCATCCCACTGCTCATCGTCGTGCTATACAGCAACCGGCTCCCAGATATGTCCTGGGGCACTCCCTCTCTACCCTTGACCACCGCCCGCGTCGTAGCCCTTGAATATCCCCTGGATACCACCAGTATGACAACGTTAGCTACGGCACTGCTTGCGACCCTTCCCGGTGAGTTGCATCTCTCTGCCAGCCGCAAGTTGCCTGGCATCCGTCCCGTTATGGCCCGCGATCTCGTGGCAAATACCTCGTTTAGCAATGCTTCCTACACCCTGGCAGCCGGGTTGCCCGCCCAGATCCCGATCTTCTCTATCCCATTTGCGGCCGCCGATATTCTGGTGTTAACGAAAAACCAGGCGTTGATGGTTTACAAACTGGCGTTGAGCCACGGTGCGCCCCCGGATTTCCAGGCGAATTTGCGCGAGATCATTCCGGTCATAGGCAGTGCTTTTCTGTGGCGGCAACTGGCCCGGAGCCTGGTTGGTCTTATCCCTGTGTGGGGGTTGGTACCCAAAGTAGCGGTTGCCTATGCTGGTACCTATACCATTGGCATTGCGGCCTGGCGCTGGTTTGCCACGAGCGACCTGGTGTCACGTGCCCAGCTGAAAGCTATATCCAGGGAAGCGCTCCAGGCGGGATTCGTGCAGGCTCAGCGCATGCTCGATCAGACGCGCAAGGGGGCGCAACACACATCACTCTTAGCACAGAAGCTGTTTCGTCAGAAGCAGGACGGTCATAAGAAGAAGCATGATGGTCATAAAACCCGCAGCCACCGGCACTGGCCCTTTTCACGCAAACCGAAACCAGCCCCAGATACGACACTGGAGAAAGAGTAACAGCAGTATGCCAACCTGTTCTAAAGGAGGAAAAAGCTGGTACAATAGAAGTTGTTCGCTGAATGGCCGGATGCTCATCCATAACAACTGGTTACGTAACATAGTATAGAAAGTAACGTCCCGGCGTGAGAATTGAACGTCCACCTATAACGCTCCTGGTTTCCGTTGTGGTGACAGTACTGCTGATCACTATATCAACGGTTCTCGAACGCCCTATCCTTTCATCCTGGACAACTTCCAACCCGTTTGAAATAGCACGACGCGGCGTTGATACCGGTGTTATCCTGGCTGGCTCGTTCAATTGCATCCGGCAAGCAATCCACTAGAGGCACTCCAGCAAGAAATCGCGGACGGTATCCACAGCCCTGGCTCAGTTGCTCTTGAAGCCTACAATCAAGGAAGTGTTCTGGTTGATGTCTCGCCTGACTATCAAATTCAATACTATACCCGCAGCCTGGAAAGCGGGGGGAACCTGGTTTATTTCGTTGTCTGGTTGGGCGATCGAGCACACATTGAGGTTGTTAATGCCGATGGTGCTATTCCAGGAAGTGACGATACTGGCGATACAATCTGGCTGGATGGGCAGCAGCATCTTGCCACGGTCGAAGAAATAGCAAATGCGCCCTATGCCTGGCGCGAACACATGACGCTTATGGCAGCAATGGCCTTCGGGTTTCACGGCAGCGTTCGGACTTCCAACGAGGGCACGGTGGTTATCAACCATGTCATCCATCGCGTTAATCCAGGGCGGGCCGCATTATGCATTGGCCCCCAGGGTACAGCCGCGATCGGGCTATTTGACGAAGCGGCACTCCACGGTTGCGCGCAGGCAATCGGTGCCGGGCCGGTGATACTGTGGCGCGGCAAAATTGCCAACCCGTATGTTCGCCAGGAAACGGAAGAGTTTATCCCCTTCAATCCGCTCGGTGAGGATTTTGTACAGATTGACTGGCGTCGGAAAGTGTATATGGGCACCTATCCCAAATCGGTCGTTGGGATCGGTACCCGACCAGATGGTGGTTTCTATCTGATTATGGCCGTATCTTACGGCGTTCCTGGTCTAGAACTGGCACGGCAAATGAAGGCTATGGGCTGCATCGACGTTCTCGGCGGCGATGATGATACCTCGACCCAGGCCGTCTGGCGCGGCGTGCCCGTTCGTGATCATCGGCTGCGCCCGGTGCCTGATGCGTTGTCGGTCTACTGGCGCGAGACTCCCTGATCCTACACCAGCACTTTGGCCGGATGCCACAGTCTGCCCTCACGCCGAAGGAGTGCCCGTAGTTGACCATCCCGGCTATGCGCCCGCACCCATTCCCCGCTGAAATCCCCAGACAGCAGCACGGCAATACCATTGCGTACCTGGTCATACTGTGCCTCATCGAGGATTACTGCTGGCCAGCCCCGCACCACAGTTTCGGGTGGTTGAAGCACACTCGGCAAAAGTGACGGCTGAGATTCAAGGAGTGCCAGTGGTATAGACTGATCAAGCGTAAATGTACCAACAAAGGTGCGCTCCAGAGCGGCCAGATGCGCCCCACATCCCAGTACCCGCCCCAGATCACGGGCCAGAACGCGGATATACGTCCCTTTACTGCATTCTACCGCTAACGTCAACAAGGTAGCATGCTCTTCCGGGGGATACTGCTCCAGTACCCCTGGCCAGTTCTGTTTCGTGCCCCACCCCTCCAGTTCCAGCCGCTCAATCCTGACGGAACGGGGCGCACGTTCCACCACTTTCCCTGATCGCGCCAGATTGTACAGGCGCTGGCCATGGTGATGCAGCGCTGCATACATAGGCGGTGTCTGCAAGATGGTGCCGCGGAAAGTGTTCAGTGCTGTCTCCAGTACTGCTCGATTGAGGAATGGCAGCGGATAGTGGGCAACTACCTCCCCTTCAGCATCATCGGTCGTTGTGACAATACCTAGCCGCACCAGAGCGCGGTAGCCCTTAGAGGCCTCGGTCAAATACTCTATCAACCGGGTTGCTGGCCCCAACGCCACTGGCAACACCCCCGTTGCCGCTGGATCGAGGGTTCCCGCGTGGCCCACTTTGACCTGCCGCCCAATGAGCCGCCGCACACGGGCGACTACGGTATGGGATGTTATGCCTGGCGGTTTGTTAATGACCAGAAAGCCATACATTATTTCATACCTGTCGCTGCTGGTTAAGGGTTGCCTGTACAAGCGGGATGACTTCACGTTGTGCGGCATGGAGATCCATTTCTAACGTGGCACCGGCGGCCTGCTCATGTCCACCGCCCCCCCAGATTTGGGCAATCCGCGCCACATTGATACCCGGTGACGAGCGCAAACTAATTTTCACTTCGCCATTGGCTCGTTCTTTGAAGAGCACACAGGCGCGAGTGCCAGCGGTGCGTTGCATCAAGCGCACCACGTCATCACCAGCCTCATCTTCAGCTCCCGTTTGCTGAAGCATTTCCTGAGAAATATACGTCCACAGCAGATCGCCGTCGCGCTGCATCTGATTCAGTGCCAGGCCTATCAGTTGCAACGTACTGTAGGGCGTCGCATAATAGACCGCTTCGATGATTGACCGTTGATCAGCACCAGCCTCCAACAATTGCGCCGCGACCTTGAGCGATTGCGGACTGGTGCTGCTGGTTTGAAAACTCTGGGTATCAGTGGTCACGCCGAGCAACATGCAGGTGGCTGCTACAGGCTCGATGGGTAACGTCATAGCGTTCAGCAAGCTAAAGAGCAATTCTGCACACGAAGCCGCAGCAGGGGCAATCAGATTGAGCATACCAGCCCCATTATTGGTCACATGATGATCAACAATAACCAGCGGGTAAGCTGTTAACGTTGATACATGCTCATCGTAAATCGGGCCTAAACGCTCCAGGTTGGCAGTATCAACCAGCCAGATTAAATCCACCTCAGGTAACGAGTGCTGCGGCTTATACACCTGCACATCGCTCATACCAGGCAAAAATGATGTATAATCCGGTGGTGCCGATGACGCAACGATAAACACCTCTTTATCGCTGTGCCGCAAGGTATGTCCCAGTCCGAGCATCGAACCGATCGCATCACCGTCGGGATGAATATGCGAGAGAATGAGAATACGGCGGGCACGTTCCAACATAGATGCGAAAGCAGGAGCGGCAGCCACTGGATCAGTGTAGATCATAGTCCTGACATTCCTCTGGTTTATGCAGATGATAGACTGTATGACCGGATCGTTTTTTTACTTCTTTTAACTTCAGGTGCCAGCGCGTAGCAATCGCCGGGATCAGTCGATTAAGCCCGCTAACCACCACCAGCCACAAATCACCACCGGGATACAGGCGCGCAACGGGATCGAGAATAAAATCCTGTTCAATAGCCATATCACCGATTTTAGCTGGAATATTGGAGACAATTAGATCATAATCTCCGACGGGGGCATGTTCTAGACCGACACTGCCGATCACGCACATATTTGTAATGGCATTCATCTCGGCATTATGGCGGGCATAGCGCACCGCGAGCAAATCTTTATCGAGCGCCGTCACCTGTGCCGACGGAAAGCAGCGGGCCAGTACAATCCCAATGACACCACAACCGCAACCTAGATCCAGTATCCTGCGCGGTGCGGTAACCTCGATCGTGCGCAGGAGCAGATCCGTCCCTGGATCGATCTGAAAAGAAGAAAAAATCGTATGCCCGACATCAAAGGTAAATGACTGGCCGCGACACGTATAGGCAATACGTTTCTTGAAATAGACATCAGGATGAACCATACGCATATTATATAGGAACCGGGTGCTGCCGCAAGCTTCATAGATTGAGGCCTGCTTCGTCTACAGTGCATCATCCTGACGTGGATGGTCGATTTCAGGTTCAGTCACGGCCTCACCAGTCGTTTTCTGGCGCTCACGTTCCACGGTACGTAAGACCTCATTGATATGCATAGAATAGTCAAGCGAAGTGTCCAGCTCCAGATGCAGTTCGGGAACAAACCGCATATGTCGTAATTCTTCAGCCACACGCTTGCGCAAGAACCCGCGTGCATGGTGTAAGCCTTGCATCGACTCAAGGCGCTGCAGGTCATCACCCATAACCGAAACACGCACGCGGGCATGCTGGAGATCCGCGGTCACATCAACGCCCACCACAGTGGCAAAAGCGACACGCGGATCTTTCAATTCAAACTGGATCGTCTCACTCAACACGCGCTGGATACTATCGGCCACCTGTTTGGTACGTCGTGACATACACTCCATCCGCCCTTATCTATGCAAGTCGCTCAACCCGTTCAGTACGGTAAAACTCCATGGTATCACCGACCTGCACGCCCGGAAAGCCTTCTACCACCAGGCCACATTCATATCCAGACTGCACTTCCCGGGCATCGTCCTTAAACCGTTTCAGGCTGCTAATGCGGCCATCATGAATAACCACGCCATTGCGTAACACGCGCACGTTAAGGTTACGGGCGACTTTACCATCGGTCACCATCAACCCGGCAACAACTTCACGTGACGGCAGACGAAACGTATTGCGCACCTCAGCAAAGCCCTCAATAACCTCTTTATACTCTGGCTCCAGCAGGCCAGCCATCGCCTTCTTGATGTCATCAGTCAACTGATAGATCACATTATAAAATCGAATATCAATCCCATGATGTTCAGCAGCACGCCGTGCCGCCGGGTCAGGCCGGGCATTAAAGCCCACTATAATGGCGTGACTCGCCACGGCTAGATTCACATCACTTTCAGAGATCGTACCAGTACCTTTGTGGATAACCCGGATCAGCACCTCGTTCTGGCACTCATTCAGTTGCTTTAACTGGTGTTCAATCGCGCCAATCGAGCCTTGCACATCGGCCTTGATGATCAGGTTCAACTCTTTCATCTGACCCTGCTGAATAGAGCTAAACAGATCATCCAGGCTGGGGGCACGCGCAGTGCTGGCAATGGCTTCCATCCGCATTTGACGCTGACGTTGGAGCGCAATTTCACGCGCAACTTGCAGTTCGTCCACGGTCTGGAGAATATCCCCTGCCTGAGGCACGCCTTCCAGACCCAACACCTCTACCGGCATCGACGGTTCGGCAAACCGTAAACGCTTGCCGCTATCGCTAAACATCATCTTAACCTTACCGGCCACCGATCCCACCAGTACATTATCTTCTGGTCGTAGTGTCCCATTCTGAATCAGCACCGTCGCAACCGGGCCACGGTTCTTATCTAGCTCGGCCTCAATAATTGTTCCCAGTACGACCCCATTTGGATTAGCTTTCAAGTCCTCAAGATCTGCAACCAGCAAAATCATCTCTAGCAGGCCATCAATATTAATCTTCTGGCGCGCTGATACTTCAACGCAGGGTATTGATCCACCATATTCCTCAACAAGGACATCGATAGCGGCCAGCTCCTGCTTCACCCGATCCGGATTGGCAGTAGGCAGATCAATCTTATTAATGGCCACAATCATAGGCACCCCCGCCGCTTGCACGTGCGCAATGGCTTCGCGTGTCTGGGGCATCACCCCATCATCGGCGGCCACCACCAGCACCACAATGTCGGTGGCCTGTGCCCCACGCGCCCGCATCGCGGTGAACGCTTCGTGACCCGGCGTATCCAGGAAGGTAATTTTCCGACCGTGAACCTCAATCTGATATGCCCCGATATGTTGCGTAATACCGCCAGCCTCACCTTCTGCCACCCGTGACGATCGGATCGCATCGAGCAGTTTGGTCTTTCCATGATCAACATGACCCATGATAGTGACTACAGGTGGACGCAGCCGCAGATCCTTGCTTTTTTCTTGCGCCAGCGCATCGGAGATATTCTCCACCACATTTGCGAGTTTTTCTGGAACGAATTCTTTCGTCTCGATACCAAAATCGGACGCAATCACTGCGGCCGTCTCATAGTCAACCTGCTGATTAATATTAGCGATCACCCCGCCTTTCATCAACGCCTTGAGTATTTCGGCCGCACCAATGCCAGTGGCCTCCGAGAACTCGCGCACAGTCATTATTGGTGGCAATTCGACCGGGCTACGTGGTCGGGTCACCGTCCGTGGTTGTGGAACAGATCGTTGTCCTGATCCCCCACGACCAGACGTAGCACCGCTACGCCCTGCATTATTGCCCTGACGACCAGATGGGACACTCGAACTACGGCTCCCTTTATTATTGCCGGTGCGCGTTCCACCACTTGTGCGACCAGCAGGGATATTACGCGATGGCGGATTACCCTCCATCGCCACATCGCTTGACAGGCGGCTACGGCTCCGTTGCGCCGTACCACGTGCAGACGCAGCACCTGACCGTCCGGTGGGGCTCGACCGTGGATTACGGGTAGCAGTTCCACCCCGTGCCCCACCAGTGCGATTGGTCGGCGTTTCATCCGAAAGTTTATCTTTTGGCATTGTGTACCCCCTTCCATTTCACCCGATAGCAATGGTTTGTCGTCAAGAAGACAACGACGCCAGACCATTACATACTTATCAGGGAATATAGCGTAAAGGGTCGGCGATAGGGCCAGTTGCGCGACGCAGTATGCCACGCCCCTACAACGTTATATCCTACTACCTGACCTTCATTGCTTATTTCTTTCTACGCATATTCGTATCATCTTATGTTGTCTATACGAGTGTTCAAACGACTGTGATAGAACATTGATGTGACATGTTGAACCAGCTTTGTGTATCTTTCTTGCTATATGGATGATATGTGTCCCTGTTCTGAGGAACGTTCGCCTGCACAGAAGGTGCGGGGGGGTGGTCTCTGTACCTCCTGCTTGTTCGGCCCATGGTAGCCGCAAAACTGCCACCACGGGGCGAACAGGCAATGCCATGCGGGGTGCAGACAAGAGCCACCCCATCGGAATGGCGACATACATTCAAGCTACCCCCATGAACCGGATCAGTCCTCGAGACTACCGGCGAACTGTTCCAGACTTTCCCGATCAGCGGGATGCAACATATCGAGATGCAATGCGCGTTCGATACTGTGCCGTTTTAAGGCCATCTCCCAACAAGCGCGTGCCCGACACAGATAGGCACCACGTCCATTCCGTTTCCCAGTGAGATCGATCTCAACACGCCCTTCTGGAACTCGTACCAGGCGAACCAGCGCCCGTTTGGCATCCCCTTGACGGCAGGCTATACACATGCGCTGCGGAATATGTTTGGGCCGTAATTTTGTTCCAGACATCGCACCCCCTTCTGGGCGAGCCATACCGTTACCGTTCATCGTGAACCAGCAAAACCAGTGCGTACTCTTACTCTGGATATAATCACCTGACCAGCGGCGGTATCCTGTGTAAGAAGGGCATCCCTACCCACTGTGGCCTGGACAACGTTGCCCAGTATCATCCATGCTGGACAACATTGCCCAGTATCATGGTATAGGCATCACTGCCCGCAGAGGAATGAGCGCCGCTGCTCATAGGACACAAAACGTATGCAGCCATGTATGTTCGTGTGCAACCATTCTGGATGAACCCACCTGCAACGTTCTCAACGATCCTGTCCCTCTATGTCTGTGTCATGCGTATCCTGAGCTGCGGGTAGCATCATCGGCTTGATCACGTGTGTTGGGTTCGTCTCAGGCTGATTGAGTTCCGTCTCAGACAACTGCCTGGCATCGGCGTCGGCAGGCACATCCTGAGGGTCAGGAATAATATACGATGCCACCAGGCGATCATTGCTATAGATATACAACTTCTGCGGTGTGGTGCGAATCTGAACGATTTCGCCGATCAGTTCATCACGAAGTGGCCCATAATAATCATTCTGGTAAACGATAGTCCCATCTGGGCGTACCTTGCGTGTCTCCACCCGTGCATTTGCCAGCGCGGCCTCGGTGGCGAGTGCCTCGGCCTCAGCCACCTCACGGGGTTCTACTGACGAACGCTCCTCTTCGAGCAGGGCCGTCGCACTCTTAATATCAATGCGCCATCCGGTCAACTTGGCGGCCAGACGCACATTCTGCCCCTCTTTACCAATTGCCAGCGAGAGTTGTTTATCGGGCACAATCACCAGTGCCGAATGATCGGCTTCATCTAAATGGACTTCTACGACCTGTGCTGGCGAAAGGGCATTGGCGATAAACTCACGAGGATCTGCCGACCATTGCACGACATCTATTTTCTCGCCATTCAATTCATTGACAATATTTTGAATACGAATACCGCGCATACCCACACAGGAGCCAACCGGATCGATACCCTCCTGACGGGCGGCCACCGCTACTTTGGTACGCAACCCCGGCTCACGCGCAATTGACTTAATTTCAACCGTTCCGTTAAAAATCTCTGGGACTTCCATTTCAAACAGGCGCAGAATAAGGTGTTTGTGCGTACGCGACGCGATCAAGCGTGGGCCACGCTCTTCACGCCGTATTTCCACCAGATAGACCTTGAGGCGCTGGCCATGATAATAGCGATCAGCCTCAACCTGTTCTTTAGGCGGCAAAATCGCTTCAGCCTTCCCCATCTCTAGGATAACATTGCCCTTGGTTGTCCGTTGAACTGTTGCCGTCACCAGTTCACCTTCGCGATCCATATATTCGCTGTAAATATACTCGCGCTCAATTTCCTTAATTCCCTGGAGTACCACCTGTTTGGCCGTCTGCGCAGCGATACGGCCGAAATCATTGGGCGTACTCTCAATCGAGATCGTATCGCCAAGTTTGATACTCGGATTCACCTGGCGGGCAACATCCAATGCTACCTCAAAGCGGTTATCAAACACCTCGTCCACTACCTGTTTCTCTGCATACACCCGGGCCGCACCGGTCTGCGGATCCAGTTTGACCGACACTTCTATAGCCGGGGGATTGTTCCCCAATGTTCGCTTATAGGCTGTGATCAACGCTTTTTCCATCACATCAATGATGGCTTCTTTTGGTATGCCACGCTCTGCTGCAATCTGCGAGATGGCGGTATAAAAATCGCTTTTCATTGCACGTATTCGTCCTATAATAAGAAAAGTGGGGATTACCCACTTTTCACAGAACGTACATCACAAATAATGCCCTCATTTGAGGTACGGAGAGTAACATTACTCTTTTTGCTCTATCATCCAGAATACACGGGCATGAACATAACCATTTTTCATGACTGGACTATTCCGTACCCGCCCGAGGGTGGTCTTACCGCTATCCATCGCATCCGTCACGCGCACGCTTGCCTGTAACCGGGTTGCGCATAACCAGGAGCGAGTTTCAAATTGCTGTGACGTCATTCAAGTGACGGCTCCCAGGGCGAGAGCACCTGGGCTTCAGAGACTATCGCCCCAGTCTCATAAAACGAAAATCTGAGATACTGGAGACCCCGATGCACAATATTGATTGCTGCATTGTCATTCAACTAACCATACATCAAGAGGCATATTCTGCCTATGGAAAAAACCGATATGCCTGAATTGCTCACCACGGTAGGTACTCTTCAGGCATCGATGACCCATACCCGCATATCAGTATAGCATTTCCAGCATGCTTTTGCAAACCTTTGTCAACAATTTCATTTCTTTATCAGCTTGATGAGTAGAGCGCAATCCTATGTGCGTGGCACCTGTGAAGTGCCAGGATGCCAGTGTAGACAGAGCGACACAGCGTACTGGCTCCCATCTTCACTCTCCAGTACAGGCAGTGTACAGCAAGCCTGCTGCATCGTTCATACATACATATCGGTAGAACTGCTGGATGGCACCGGTGTTGCACCCAGGGTCAGCGAACCATCTGGTCTCCGGTTTGCGACGCTGACCACAGTATCTCCGATGACCTATATGATCGGGGGACTTTTCGGCTATGGACGAGATCGCTAGAATTTATTATACTATAACTAGAAGGGAACATCGCTTCTGGGCATGAATACTTGAAAGGAAGCCGGCTATGTTTATGACAACTTTATTTCTATGTCTGCTACTGCTCGCTTTTATCGCTTTTAAATGTATAGATCAGGTTCAACAGGTGGAAGCCCGAGTTGTGGTACATACCGATCAACGGCGACGTGTCTGTCGCCGAGAGTGATGCCTGTTGACAAGATATGCGCATTGTACCCCCCATAGAGATGTCCGTACTTTGTCCTGGATCAGCCCGGCTTCTTATGTATATTGGCGTCCAGGCTTCAGCCTTGACGGAGCGCTATCCAGGCGAAAGCCTGGGCACCCGTTCTTGAGAGCCTGTCTGATTCTGACTGCTGCTGTGCGGCGGTCAGCGAAGAATAGGAGGGGCAAAGCTCCTCATTCACCCCCTTTTCAGCCAGTGCAATCCATGCAGGATTGTTGGGTAAGAGTTGTCATGTCTGTAATCTAACAGAGTACTTGAATGTACACCACCAGAAAGGGGGTTCCCTTTTCTGGTGGTCTGGCAGTCTACAACTGCATCATCTGGCTCTCATATGGCTATCATTCTGTCACCTGCATTGCCCCGGTTATACTCATAGAAGAAGAGTAGGAACTTCTCCAGTATCTGCGTCGTTTTACCTACATGCATGCGAGGCAGCGGCGAAGTACTAACCTTGCCGGGTAGGAACTTCTCCGGCACCTGCGTCGTCTTATGTACAGGACTGCGGTATTGTATGCCCGGGTCTGCTTCCGCTGCGTGCCTGCGTTGAGCATCCAGTGGTCAACCACATTGAATATGCGGAGTATGTCAGAACGACTTTTGTCGTTTCTGACGCCGGATCAACGGCGAATGTCGTTCTGATGGATCCATCACCATCACGGTGGTCAACCACTAGCTTCCCTGCCAGGCTGAAGCTCTCGGCTAGCGGTGCAAGGCCTGCCTTCGCGGGCTAAACAGGCCACGCAGGTGGCCTTCGCCACCACGAGCCGAGGCGTTTATGCCGACGGAAGCGGATCATACGTCGAGATCAACTGTAGTAATAAAGACCGTCTGGCAAGGCAACCGCGTCATTCCTGTTATCTAGCGCAAGAATACTTTTTTGTATAGGGTCAGAGGGGCTATGATTCAGTATCTGCGGCGTAGCGATGGGTTCCTGCTATCCAGGTTTCTGCTATGGTTTATCCTGCCAGGCATTATTGTTCTCAATCCAGACCCGCTTGCGGCACGTCATCTTCGCGGCTCTGCCGAGGGCACATCTGATCGCATTCTTACGCAACAACCAGCTACTGATGTCATCCTGGACGCCAGGGTAGCCTATGATGGTGTCTATCGCATCGGTCACTGGCTACCTGTCTATGTTACGGTTCAAAACTCGCACGCCGATATGCTGACAGAAGTGCGGGTGCATGGGCAAGGTGGGGTGATGTTCGCCGCACCGTTGGATCTGCCCCATGGTGCCCGCAAGTCCATCACCATATATGCATTCATCCCCAACTTCACACGGCATTTAACGGTGCAACTGGTACCCCATGACACAGCCAGTACCGATCAAACAACGGTTCTGGCACAACAACAACTAACGTTAATTCCTCATGCGGCTGATGCGCATATGATTGCAGTGATCAGCGGTGCAACATTGCGTATCCCTTTTCCTGAACGACTGACCAGTGAAAAACATATCGTCAGTGTTGATGTCGGGTTACAGGATATTCCAGATCGGTTTGAGGGGTTATCTATGTTTGATACCCTGATTCTAAACGATGTTGCCACGCTGGAATTACGTGATGCACAACGTGCTGCCCTGGAGGCCTGGGTTTTGCGGGGAGGGCAGTTGCTTATTGCCGGCGGGCCAGGTGCACAACGGGTACTGGCCGGATTACCAACAACGTTACAGCCCGTACGGGTATCCGGTCTGGAGCAGGTGGCTGTAGCTGAACTGCCAGCGATCAATGCCGATGCAGGGCAGATTACCCTGGCACGGGTTGAACCGGCTACACCTGAAGCGCATATCCTGCTTACCCGCAATGACAACTCCCCATTCCTAATTGAGCAAGGCTGTGGCCGAGGGTATGTTACGTTTTTCGGGGCGGCCATTCCTACCCCGGAATTGATCGCCTGGCAACAGGAGCCAGCCTTCTGGGTCATGCTGGTACACCAGCGGCAAACTTTGCCAGCCGGATTCGGGCCACATAGTTCAACGGTTGATGCCTATACCGAGAGTAACATTGCGACCGTACTAACGCGGTTGCCCGCGCTCGAGTTACCATCCTTGCAGATGTTGGGCATATTGCTGCTCACCTATATCGTTCTCGTTGGCCCCGGTACCTATTTTTTACTGCGCATGCTGGATCGGCAGGCATGGGGATGGATCATTGTGCCGACGTTAACGGTGATTTTTGCTGCGATTGCCTATGGTGTAGGCTATGCCCAACGCGGCGGCGATGTGGTACTCAACCAGATTACGCTGGTGGAACCACTGTACCGGCAGGGGCAGGATGTGCCGCATATAGCACGTGTACGCTCGTTTGTTGGCCTTTTCTCACCTGATCGCCGTACCTACACGCTGGAGACCGCACGTCCTGTTCCCCTACGGCCTATTTCGTTGCATGGCCCATGGGATACCGGAACGGGCCATCAGAACGGGCTGTTTTTTCAGTCAGGATCAACTCTTACTCCGTCAGGGCATATCGCTGCCGCTACTATGGAGGTAACGCAATGGTCGATGCGCGCCGTGCTGGGCGATGAACTCCAGCCATACCATGGCATCACCGCCCGGCTTGTGCTGACCGATGACATCTTGCAGGCTCTGGTACAGAACGAGAGTGATCAGGTTGTGTATGATGTGGTTCTGGTACAGGGCGATACGGTGGTTCACCTGGGGACACTCCAACCTGGCGCACAACAGAGCGCTGAACTGATACCAGAACAGACGCAGCAGCGAGCCATGCCGGGGATGCCGCTCAGTTATCTTATCTATGGTGATGAGAGTAGCTTCGCCGGTCGCCCGGGTACATCACCAGTCACCCCCACGGTGCAACTTCGCTCCGCGTTGCTGGATGCGATCTACTCCTATGGCCCGATACCGCGTCCGACACGCCCGATGTTACTGGCATGGACAGATCAGGCACTGCTGGGGATTGATGTCCCGGATCGGCGAGTGGCGCGGCAGCAGTTAACGCTGATCACGTTGCATCCACCACTGCACGTGGCCGGGCAACGGATTACCCTCAACCAGGGGTGGTTCGATCGGCAGATTCAAGCCAATGACGAGCAGAAGTGTGTGGGCTTTCATGGGTTGGGGTTTATACTGTCTGGCCCACCGGTCATTATGACCCTGCGCCTGCCGCCTGAGATGATCAGGTTGGAAGTCGAAGCGTTGTCGTTGCTACCGCTGGCTGATAATGTCTGGCCGATCGATGCGACAGTAGAGCTATTTGACTGGAGTAGCGGTGAGTGGGTTGCCCAGACAGTGCAGTCCCCCTCGTTTCCGATTGCTGACCCGGCACGTTTTGTGAATAACCGAGGGGAAATACGCTTGCAGATCAGTGGACAACTGTCCTTTCAAGATATGCCTGGTTGTATGACCATCGACGCGACGCTCACGGGCATGATGCCTGGAGGGGATGTATCAGATTGACGGCTGATAGGCAGGCCTGAAGGTCAGAAAGACAAACAGAACCACCGGCAAGGGATATATTGCGAGCACAGGCATACCAGGGATGCACAAGAGATGACAAATGCAATTGCAACCACGAATTTGACCCGGCGCTACGGAAAGACGATGGCACTGACGAACTTGAACCTGTCGGTTGCCCAGGGTAGCATCTATGGGTTTATCGGGCCGAATGGGGCCGGTAAAACAACAACGCTCCGGTTGCTGGCCGGCCTGCTGGAGCCGAGCAGCGGCGAGATTCGTTTGTTGGGCGAGAAGTTGAGCGCCAGTGGGGTTGAGGCGCAACGGCTGGTTGGTTATATGCCCGACTTCTTTGGTGTGTATGATGACTTGCGCGTGTGGGAATACCTCGATTTTTTTGCCCGCTGCTATGGTCTCGATCATGTGCGGCGACGCACGACGGTCGAGCAGTTGCTCGATCTGGTCGATCTCACTTCCCGACGCAATGATTTTGTGCAGAGCCTCTCGCGGGGGATGCAGCAACGCCTGTGCCTGGCGCATGCTCTGGTTCACGATCCGCCGATATTGTTACTGGACGAACCAGCCAGTGGCCTTGATCCACGGGCCCGGGTCGAACTCCGCGAATTGTTGCGCACATTACGCGAGATGGGCAAAACTATCGTACTCAGCTCGCACATTTTGAGTGAGTTGGCAGAGGTTTGTACGGAAATTGGCATTATTGATTGTGGACAGATGATCGTCAGTGGCAACGTCGATGCCGTGCGACAGCAGTTGCAGGCTCGGAGCCATCTACACATTCGGGTACTCGGTGCGGTCGAGCAAGCGGTGGACATACTGCAGAACATCCCGGCAGATAGCGGTCTACCCGGCATTGCCGAGGTTCGTCAAGATAGCAGTGACGGGCGAGTATTGCAGGTAGAGCTTATAAACGCTACTGAGCAGAACCAGGCGGCACTCCTGACCTATCTGGTCACCTCGGGTATTCTGGTCAGTGAGTATCACGCGCAGTCAGAAAATCTGGAAAATTTGTTCTTGCGGCTCACAGAGGTGATGTCATGAAAAACGTGCCAGGTATCTCCTTCCAACCCAATCCGATTGTGATCAAGGAGCTACGGATACGTATGCGAGGCATACGCCCCTATGCGATACTGACCATCTTTCTAATAGCGCTGGTCGCGGCAGGCTATGGGATGTATCACCTGATGCTGCGCCAGGCGTTGTTTGGTGGCTCGATGTTAAGCTTCCAGGTCGGTCAGGGGCTTTTCAGTGGGTTGGCGCTGTGCGAAATATTCTTGATCGTCTTTCTGGCACCAGCTATGACCAGCGGGGCGATCAGTAGCGAACGTGAGCAACTTACCTATGAGATGCTGCTGGCAACGCCACTACGCCCTGCCAGCATTTTATGGGGCAAACTCGTGGCCGCCTTGAGCTATATCTTTTTATTGATCTTTGCGGCGGTTCCGGTCTTTAGCGTGGTACTGATGTTTGGTGGGATCGCGCCCTGGGATCTGCTCAAACTGTTCGTGCTGCTGCTGATCACGGCTATCACCTTCGGCACAATCGGCCTGTTTTGTTCCTCGCTGCTACGGCGCACCTCCCAGGCGACGGTGATGAGCTATTCTACGATCCTGGTTTTGATTGGCAGTACTATGATGGCTGGCAGTTTGTGGAACTACGTGAGTGGCCCGATCTGGCAACCCGTGCCACCCGAACTGATCTATCTCAACCCGTTCAGTGCGCTCCTATCGATTGTCACGGTCACACCGGCCACGGGTACCGATTTTTTCTTTGGGGGAGATATATTCGGGCTACCACTCTTCAACCAGTTTGCAGCGGGGGTGGTGCATTATGGCCCGAATGGGCCGCTCGTTTTGCCGATTTACCGCGCCACAATCGTGTTCTATCTTATGCTGACCGTGGCTCTATACTGGATCAGTACGCATCTGGTGCTGCCGCGCCACCGCTGGACTCTGCGATGGAGTGATGTGACGTTTGCGGTTTTGCTGGCTCTGTTGATTGGTGGTATCTGGCTCACACGTGACTGGTGGCGCGTGTTACCACCTCCATCGTTCTAGTGGCAATCAGATCCCACATTACTGCTCGCGCTCCAGCACAAACTCAGCAATGTCGATCATTGTCTGCAAAGTAGGGCTGTCGGGAAATATTTCGAGGTACCCCAGTGCCCGATCAACGAACTTGCGGGCATCCGCCTGGGATTGATCAATACCCAGGCGCTGAACTTCGGCCACGGCCCAGTCCAGTTCGGTCGGGTCGCGTGAGTCAATCACTGCGGCCAGCTTTTCGCCGCCACCAGCTTGAACGGCATAGATCAGAGGTAGGGTAATGGTTCCCTGGCGCAGGTCACTCCCGGCAGGTTTGCCCAGCAGCGCCTCATCGCCGGTAAAATCCAGAATATCATCGACGATTTGAAAAGCCAGACCCAGATCGTATCCAAACCGGCCCAGAATATCTATCTGCTCCTGGGACCCCCCACCACTGGTCATCCCAGCTTTGGTCGCCGCTGCGAACAGCGCCGCTGTTTTGCAACCAATTTTGTAATAGTATTGTTCCAGCGCTGTCTCTAGAGGTGTCACATGGGTTACTGGAGACAATTCGCCTTCACAAATCGTCATCACAGCGTGTGAGAAATAGGTAATAATGCGTGGATCGGGTGCCAGGGCCATTTCACCTGCAGCCACTGCAAACAGGTAATCGCCCACCATCAGCGCGACACCATGATCCCAGTGACTATGGACTGTCGCCACTCCCCGCCGCCGTTCAGCCTCGTCTACCAGGTCATCATGGACGAGCGAGGCGGCATGAATCACCTCGACCGCAGTTGCCGCATGCAAGACACGCTTCAGTTCGTAGGTGCCAAGCCGGGCTGCCAGGAGCACTAAAGCCGCACGCAACCGCTTACCGCCTGAGCTAAGCAGGTGTTTCCCGGCTACAGAGATAACTGCAGCTTTTGATTGTAAGCGCTCCAATATTACCCGGTCAACCTGTTGTAGATCAGCGAGTAGTATTGCGGGCAGATCTAAATGTTTCATAGTCAGACTACTTGATGTGATGGATGATGCCTGGGTGCAGTGGATTATGGGATATAGGGTAAGATACCCTAACTTGCAGGGTATGTCAACTATGGCCCATATATCGCGTGCCTGAAGTCAAACGCGACCGCTGGTTGCCCGTGAGGTTGCGGTGCGAGCGATCAATGAATATGAATTATCGTTTGTAGGGGCATCCCTTGTGGGTGCCCGCAACACTGATGCCCACATTGGAGGGTGATGCGGGCGATCACCAGGGTCGTCCTGACGCCCTGTTCGGTATTGGGCTACGTTGTGGGGACATGTCCGGCAACGCGAGCCATTGCTCGACAATCGCCCGCATTGCAACCTGATGCCCGACCATACCCGCCATCGGGTTGTAATCAGGCTTGATAATCAGTGCCCATAACAGCACTACACCTGGGATACTATTCAGCCTGAAGACACCCCCGCGATCATGGTACAATACAACCACCGGAATCGCCTGGATCGTGAGCGCCCGTGACACCAAATCTGTTTGACCGTATCCCCACCACGTTCTTCAACCCGCTCGCCGCGCCGAGTGCGCCCGTGTATGCGGCGGTGCTGCTGCGTCTGTTCACCGAAACGCAGCGCCACCAGCAACCGCTCTCGCGTGAACTGGCGCTGACGCTGGTGATGGATATTCTGGCTGAAACGCCCGCTGACCTGCCGGATATCGAGATCACGAGTGACCAGGACGCGCCCGCAGATGATGAGAGTGACGTGCTGGCGGCGCGGGCCAGTGCCATGCTGCGCTACCTCGCCACCTGTGGCTGGCTGCGGATCGAAACCCAGAGCGATTTTACGGTGGCCTACACCCTGCCCGCACATGCCTTCCGCCTGCTCAGCGTGCTGCACGAACTGGCCGCCAACGAGCCGCCCCGTCTGCGCGGCATGATCTGCGCGATTCACGACCTCTTGCAGGCGGCGCGGCAGGAGCGGGGCGATTATGTCCGGCTGCGCGAGGCGCACTACCAGACACGCTATCTGCTCCAGAGCCTGAAGGAGCTGCAACACAACATTGGCGAACATATCCAGCACGTGCTGGATCAACTCCAGGCGCGTGATGTGCTGGAGCAGATCTTTACCCACTACCGCAACCAGATTGTTGATAGCGCCTACCACCAGTTGCGTACCACCGATCATGTTTCGCGCTTCCGCCCCGGCATTCTCGATGCACTGAATACCCTGGCGAACAGGGCACAGATTGAGGCGCTGGCGGGCCAGATGCGCATGTACGGCGAAGTTGATAGCGTCGAGGAGGCAGTGGCGCTGTTGACCAGCAGTATTGACGAGATCCGCGAACATTTTACCCGGCTTGACCAGTTGTTGACCAGCATTGACTTGCGGCACAGCCAGTTTGTCGACTCGGCGGTGCGCAACATCGAGCATCAGCTTACCGCCAGCAGCACCACCAGCGGGCAGTTGTACGCGCTAGTGCAGCATTTGCTGACCGAAGCGCCAGGGCGCGGCACCTCGCCGCTGCCAGACGACTACGCCCCGCTGACGGCGCTGTTTGCGCTGGAGCTATACGACGAGCAGTCGCTGGCCCCACCCACCCGCGCCGCCGTGCCTTTTACGCCCGAACCGGTCACCGCGCCGCAACCCTCGGCTGCCGAAATCCAGGCTACACGTGAGTATGCCGTGCAGCAGATGTACCGCGCCATTAGCCGCGAGCGGGTGCGCTGCTATGCCGCCAGCCTGCTGGGCGACCGCGACGAAGTACACGCCGGTGACCTGCCCCTCACCGGCACCGACGAGCTGCCGCTGCTGATCTACCTGCGCGTCTATGGTGACGGCTCGCTCGGCTACCGGATCGAGGAGCAGGCGAACGGAGACTGGATTGAGCGGGCCGGGATGGGCTTCCGTGCCTTTGTGCTGCGGCGGGTGTGAAAGGTTTCAGATGTCAGGTGTTGACGTGACAGGTGTTGACGTGACAGGTGTAGTAACGACTTTAGTCGTTTTTTAAGGAGACAACTAATAATGCCCTTTTATACCAGTACCTGGGGGCCAGTTTATTACGAACTTTCAGGCCCTGCCGCCGCACCGGTTGTGCTATTTACGCACGGTGTAGCCATGGATCATCAAACGTTTGCATCGCAACAACCTGCTCTTACCTCACACTATCGGGTAGTCACCTGGGATATGCCCGGTCATGGGCAGTCGTTTCCGTTAACGGAGCCGTTGCGCTATGATATGGTGGCTGACTGCCTGCTGGGCATACTGGACGAAATTGGTAGCCAGTGCGCCGTGCTGGTCGGGCTATCGCTTGGTGGACATATAGGTCAGTTTATAGCCTATCACCACCCGGAACGGGTTATGGCATGCGTTGATATTGGCAGCACCGCGCTGCACATGGGCTTCAATAAGGTGAACCGATCTCTCCTGAAAGTATACCTGGATCTTTCTGCGTTTATTCCATCAACATGGTTTTATGCATTGTTTGCCCGTGATAAAGCAAGGCATTCCGATACCCGGTGCTACCTCCAGGCATCAGCAGCACGTATGGGCAAACACAGATATTGCACATATCCAGGGCAATGCTCCAGGAGGGCAGCAGAGGTATTCCAGCCGCACCTGAACAACCCCTGCTCATCACCCACGGTGAACACGAACAATTTTTGCTGGTGCGGCATTTACGTCGTTGGCAGCAGAGTGTACCCGGAAGTCGCTATGCGGTGATACCGGCCGCAGGCCATATTGCCAATCAGGATAATCCTGACGCATTCAATCAAGTCTTGCTTGCGTTCCTGAAAGCATGTACGAATGGCAACTTGTAATGTGTGGTATGCGCGTCACCGTGTTCTGCTGACACAGGTTAACGTGACAAATATAGTGAGGCCTTTAGTCGTTCTACGGCCTTAAAAATGACGAAAGGCGTTACGACATACGCCGCAACGGTACAGTAGCTACGAACCTGGTTCACGTAGGAAACTTGACCGTCGGCAAATGGGGGCCAATATAGCCGTAATCACGTAAGCACCTCCTGCAGCAACTGCTGAATACGTTCAAAGCGACGCCTGACTTTGGCAACATCGCCAGTACCCTGCGAAATCGCGGTGTCGAAGTCGCGGTCATTCATCAACTCCATAAATTGTCGCTGTACCTGTTGCGCCCGACTCATTACGGTAGCCAGTTGTTCATCTGTCAGCCCATTCAGATTCACCGACCATGCCTCAAAGAGCGATTTGTTAATGGACTTACGGCGATCATCTTCACGATACCACTTGCGAAAGGCATTATTCCCAAAAATACTTTCGGCTGCTCGCATAGCCCGTTTGAATTGTTCTTTCAGGTTCATAATCTCGGCGTCCGACAACTCGTTAATCGTCCGCATCGAATGGTTCAGAAAGGCATCAAAGTCCTGCACGGTATATTCGCGGTAGTGCTTGATCGTAAAAGCCAGGAAGCGTAGCACCAGTTCGCGGTCATCCATACGATCATCTGCGACACCACCCGCCGTTGCACGATAAAATTCACTGGTCTGCGCCAACTCTTCTAGCAGTTGGGTGGATTTCCCCTGGTTTAGCGCATGACGGATTTCCTGCGGTGACAGTGGTTTACCACCGGTGTTGATTCGCCGAAATATCGTAAATTTGACCTGATCAGTTGTACCTCGACTGATCAGATATACGGTAAGTTGGGTTTCCTGAATGCGGCGCTGAAAGTTTCGTGGTAATTCGCTGTACGTATAATCCTTAAAATTTGTCAAAAACTCTAATCCACTTAAAGTCAGGTCTTTGTCGAGTACAAAGCGCTTGAGGGTGGTGAGGCGTTGCAATCCATCGACAACAACCCACTTATCCTCATTCGTTCCATCCATATACAGTGCCGGCAATGGGATACGCATCAGCAAGGATTCGATCGACCGGCTTTGCGCCTGTTCACTCCAGATACCAGCCTTGCGCTGAAATGCCGGACTCAGATCGATCTCCCCTTCCTCAATGCGTGACAGCAGCAAGTTTATCGTAACTGGTAGGGTCTCGACGCGGATCAGGGTGGGGTCGAACAGGTGCTGAATAGCATCTTCGCCCGTCACTTCCTCTGGCTCAACGTCTTGCCGATCAGCACTATCAGCCACAGACGAATGTCTGGTTATTTCTCGATCATCATCAGTCAAACCAATCCTCCCTGGGTATAAATAACCGGAACTCCATATCTGCTGGAAGCTTGATCTGCGTGGTAGACAGCATAGCCCTTTCTGCCGGGTTTGTTTCGCATCACGATCAGCAATAAACAACCAGGGCAATGGTATTGTAGCACACCCCTACCCGCGCTGTTGGCATAGCCTTTTGAATCGCTAACTCGCTGACCCGCTCCATCGCTCACGAACGACTGGTTATCTCCCCCACCGCATCAGCGCCCGCAGTGCCGCGAAGAATCCCTGGTCGGAACGCCGAGATTCTTCACTCCGCTGCGCTCCGTTCAGAATGACAAATAGGCCGTCATCACGCTGATTCGGTATCAGCGCTTCAATGCCATCCCCTTGACCCGCTGACCCCCAGATACCGCGTCTCACCGCCGCGCATCCTGCCGCCGCAAAGCCCACACCGTCAGCGCGAGGCACACCAGCGTATACGCGGCCATGATCAGCCAGCGCCCGACCAGGTGTTCCACACTGTGCGTGTACTCGTCATACGCCTCCATACCCCGTGGTCGCGGCAGGCTATTCAGATCGATAATCGCACCATAGGCATCCATTGCCCAGCGCCCGATAGCGAACCACGACAGCACCTGCGCACTGCCTTCCAGCTTAAAAATCACCCCACTGAGCAGGATCTGGGGGATGAGCGCCAGCGGCACAATACTGATCGCCCGATCCGGCGTGGCGGCGGTGGTGGAGATCAGCAAGCCCAGTGCCAACCCCGCCAGCGATGCTAAAAAGGTCGTGATAAACATATCGGCATACACCCCGGCAACTAACCCCGTTTCCGGCATCTGCACCTTCCAGCCCACAATCGTCAGCAACAACACGCTCTGTATAATTACCAGCAGCGTCAGCACCACCACCTTCGATAGCACATACGGCACGATGCGCAGATTCGCCAGCCGCTCGCGGCGATAGATCGGCGCTTCCTTGGTGATCTCACGGGCGGCATTGATGATCCCAAACCAGACCGCAATCGTCGCCAGCATAAACATCACCGGGCGGGCCGAGGCAAAGGTCGCATCGCTGCCCGTCACTGCATCGGACGCGATGACCAGCGCCATCAGCGCGGCGATGATCGGTGCTTGCAGCAGCAGAATCAGCAAGTTGCGCCGATCCTGCAACACCAGATCAAAGTAGCGGCGCGTCAGCAGCCAGAACTGGCGCAGCGGATGGCTCGGCGGCTTTGCAATTGCTGAGAGCGCGGGCATCTGATGCGCCCCCGTCCCGCCGCGTGCCCGCGCCTGATGCAAGCGGTCATCAACATACTGCTGATAATACGCCGACTGCTTAAAGCGCATTTCCCACAACTCGGCCAGCCAGGGCGCTTGCTGCGCCCGTGGGTGCGCCTGCTGCCAATCCTGATACACCTGCTGCATCGCTGCATCCTGGGCAAACACCGGATCCTGGGGATCAAAACGGCCATCAATACGGGTGTAGATGTCGGCAAAGTCATTCGAGGTAATGCCAAAGAAGTGGTGCGCCTCGGCCGGTGGCCCATAGTACACCAGCCGTCCCGCCGCCATAAAGGCCACCAGATCGCACCGGTCAATATTCGCCGTCGCATGCGTCACCAGCACCACCGTACGCCCACTATCGGCCAGTCGGCGCAATGTGTACATCATCTTCTTCTCCAGCCCTGGATCGAGGCCCGACGTCGGCTCGTCCAGAAAGAAGAGCGTCGGATCGGCCAGGAGTTCCAGGCTGATCGAGACCCGCTTGCGCTGCCCACCGGAGAGATTGTCAACCAGCTTGAAGCGATGCTCGGTCATCTCCACATCCTGCAACACCTGGGTAATCCGCTCCTGAATTTCCTGACGACTGGTATCATCGGGCAAGCGTAGACGCGCAGTATAGGCCAGCGCCCGCTCCACCGACAGCATACGGTGGGCAATATCGTCCTGTGGCACATAGCCCAGCACGGCGCGGTAGGCATCAAAATTCTGGTAGAAGTCGTCGCCATTGACGCGCACGCTGCCGCTGGTGGCGCCGGTCACGCCTGCCATGGCCCGCATCAGCGTACTCTTGCCCGCGCCGCTGCCACCGACCAGCGCCACAAACTCGCCCGGTTCGACACATAGCGAGACATGCTGCAAGATCAGCTTCTGCGGCCCCGGTTTCCGCTGCAGCCCGGCCACCATTTGCTGCACCAGCGTCGCCTGTGGATCAGGCCGTGCCACTACCAGATCACGGGCCTCGATGCGCATCGCCCGCCGTTGATCCTGGTGGATCAGTGCCGTGCCGGTGCAGTTCAGCTTGAATGGCCCAATCTGCACAATGTCACCCGCCTGCAGTATATGCGTGTAAATCGCATGCCCATTCACATACGTACCATTGGTGCTACCCAGATCGCGTACGACGCAGCGCCCATCGGCCTGGCCCTCGATAACCGCATGCTGCCGTGAAACCTGGGGATGGTTCAGCGTCACCTGGCATTGAGTACGCCCGATCAACAGGTGTGTTCCCGGCAGTGGCAGTTGGATCTGTGGTACCTGCGGCAGAACTGCCATGGCCGGATTAACATAGGTGAGCGAGACGAAGCTGCCGCTGACCGGGTCGCCAATCCGAATCACATCCCCATCAAGCAGCGTATAGGGCGTATATGCGGGCAGGCGCTTCCCGTGATACAGCAGGCCGTTGGTCGAGCCAATATCGGTGATCGTATGCCCCACGCCATCCGGCTCAATGCGCGCATGGTTGGCCGAGACAAAGGGTGACTGTAGCACAATATGGTGGTGTGGGGCACGACCGAGCGTCATCGGCACATCGAATAGCCGTTGCTCGGTTCTCTGTCTACTATCTTCGATCAATAGCTTCGCCCCCAGACTGCTCGTCCCCAGGCGCCGTGTGCGCTCATTATTTTGATTGGCTGGTGCCGGATTAGCGGCGGGAACAGGGCCGCTGTTGAGTGGTTTGCCACAACGACTACAGAACCGTTGTCCAGGCTTTTTTTGCGGTGCCTGACAATGTGGACAGACTGATAGCATAAGATTTCCTCCAGTATGAACAGTATGAACACTGGATGTTGTTCTTTTGCATTGTTATATCCTTCATCATGTATGCATGGTTGAAAGCCCCTGCGACACATTGCACTGACATCGTAACGACGTTCATCGTTCGACCTGAAAGCGTTACTACGAACAGACAGGCGTTCCATATGTTGCGCTGAACTATGTCCAGACTCTCAAATACGCTCGCCCCAGTATAGCACCTGTAGTGAACGATTATATTACCAGGACATTTTAACCTTGTCCTGGCTATTAGATACCTGGACGACTGGCCCCTGGTCAACTGACCAGGGAGAAAGCTAGCCACTAGACGGATACTCAATCACAGCAAATACGCTAGAATAAGCTTGTGTGGCAGTCTAGTAGTTCACATTGACCTCCGCGCAAAGGCCGCTTCCGTGAGCGGTCTTTGTGATTCAACGAACGAGTACAACGCCTGGAAAGACCGTCTCACTCACCCTATCCACTGGCCTGACACCCGATGAGGTCGCATGTTCAGGCATGCGCGGTTGTATGCGTGAGCGGCTGGCGCATGCGTGGACGGCTCGCCCGCCCGATCGAGGTTTACCTTCTCCCCGCTTGCAGATGTCCCCACACATGAGTATGATATAGCCAGCCACCGCATACCCGGTACCATCTGGTAATCACCGATGAGTCTTATCAGTTTTGCCGAGAGCTATAGCCAGCTTACCGCCGGCGAACAGCAGCAGTTCGGGGATACTGTGCGCCGCCTGCTCAGTGACGGTCTGATCTGGCGTGAAGACGAGAACGACCGGCGCAGCTATAACTTCCTGGTGCGCCGCCGCGAACTGGTCGCGGATTACCTGACAGTCGCCGGCTGGGATCTGCGCTACGACGAGCGCGTGGGTGTGTTTCAGGTCGTCCACCGCGAGGGTGCCCATCGCCGTCGGCTCAACCGCGATACAACGATCTGGCTGCTGCTGCTGCGGCTGATCTACGCCGAAAAATACGAGCGCGTCGAGGTCAGCCTGACCCGCTTTCCCACTGTCAGTATCGGGGAGCTGTACCAGCGCTATACCGAGTTCCTGCCCCGGCAGGCGGTGAAGAAAAAGACCAGCCTGGATGAGGCATTGCGCACGCTGCAAAGCCTGAAGCTCATCCGTGCCGGTGGCGGCGGCGCACTGCGGGCCGGCGACAGCGAGCGGCTGATCGAACTGCTGCCCACGCTCGAAGTGGCTGTCCCCGCCAGCACGATCGACGCCATCGCCGAGCGGCTCCAGGAGTACTGCCGCGACCGCTCTGACCGCGACGCGGAGGAGGAGGAATAACAACGTTGGAACGTTCATTGTAAGGATAACCTGTGCTCACCCTCACCCATATTTTGCTGCACAACTGGCATCGCTTCACCCATCATGTGATCGCCGTACAGGACGGGCTGTACCTGGCGGGGCACAACGGGTCGGGCAAGTCGTCAATACTCGATGCCATTCAGACGGTGCTGATTGCCCACCAGAGTCGCATACGCTTCAACAGTTCTGCGCAGGAACGCTCGCAGCGCGACCTGGACAGCTACGTGCGTGGCAAGATCGGCGAGGGCCGCTGGCTGCGTCCCGGTAACACTGTGGCCTATGTCGCCCTCGAATTTACCAACACCGATACGAACGAAAAGTTTACCATCGGTACATGCATCGAGGCTCGTGAAGGTCGCCCCCCCGACCGCAGTTTCTTCATTATTGACGATGCCCTGTCTACAGTCATTGATCTGGCGATCCCCGACGGACGGCCCCTGCCGCGCCGCGAACTCAAACAGGCGCTGCGCAATCGCCGCAAGGCGCGTCTCTTCGAGCAGGTACACGAGTATCAGACCGAGCTGCTCAACAGCCTGGGCGGGCTACACGAGCGCTTCTTCGACCTGTTCATTCGCGCCCTGACCTTCCAGCCCATCCGCGACATCCGCGAGTTTGTCGAACGCTGGCTGCTCGAAGAAAAGGCGCTCCAGGTGGAAACGTTGCAGCAGGTGGTGCAGCGCCTGGAAGAACTGCGCGTCACCGCTACTGTCGTAAAAGAGAAGATCATTCGGCTAGAAGCGATTGAGCGGCATCGTCAGGAAGCGCGACGCTGGCAGGCACATTATGCGACCTATACTCTGCTTGCCGCCCTCCTCCGGGCAGAAGCCGCACAGCGCCATGTGGCCGCGCTGCAACAGCAGATAACCGACACGCAGCAGCAACTCGCTACCTGCCAGGAAGAATTGACGACCGTGCAGGCCGCGCTGAAGGGCGCGAACGAGGCACTGCTGGAGGTGCAGGTGCAATTGCGCCAGTCCAGCGTTATGCAGCGCCGCGCCGACCTGGAGCGCCAGATCGACACCGCCCGGCGTGAGGCCGACGCCATCCGCGCCCGCTGGCAGCAATTGCTGGCCGCGCTCCAGCAGGCTATCCGCGATCTTACGCCAGTGCTGACACTGGATGCCGATCAATCCATACTGGACGCGGAGGAAGAGCCAGCACTACGCACGCTGCAAATCACGCTGGCGGGGTTGAATGTTGACATCCCGCCGTCACCCATGCTCACCACCGAGCTTCAAGCAGCCATCCGGGCGCTCGACAGTGCCACTACCCGCAATCAGCAAACGCTCTTTGAACTCGACAGCAAACTCAAAGAGTTACATAGACGGCAGACCGAGCTAGAGCAACGTCTGGCCCAATTGCGGAAAGGCCACAAGCCCTTCCCGGCCCATGTCGAGCGCCTGCGCGATTTGCTTGCATCACGTATCGGCGGTGAGCGTCCACCTCTGCTCTGTGATCTGATCGAAGTGCCGGACGAACACTGGCAGAATGCGGTCGAAGCCATGCTCGGCCCGCGCCGCTTCTACCTGATTGTGCCACCATGCGACTTCGTGGCCGCGATGCGCGAGCTGGATCATGCCCGCGCTGCCGAAGGTCTATACGATGTCGGGCTGATCGACCTGGAACGTTCCAGTAGAGAGGGGCGCCAGGCTCAACCCGGCTCACTGGCCGAACAGGTGCAGCCCAGGGCTGGGGCCGAGGTGTTACGCTCTTACCTTAATACCGTTCTGGGTAATATTATCTGCTGTGCCAGCGTCGAAGAACTGCGCCAGCATCACCGCGCTATCACCGCCGATGTGGTACTGTACAGCGAGTGGGCGGTACGCGCGCTGCGCCCCGATACCTACACACCACGCTACATTGGCCGCCGCGCCCGGCAGTCACAGATTCAGATGGTGCAGGACGAACTGCAACAGATCACGGACATGATCGCTGCTGACACCCCCCGGGCACGTGACCAGCAGAGTCTGGTGAAGCTGCTTCAGGATGCAGCGCGCAAATTCTCCAACCTGCATCAGCGGCTCGATGCCGATCTGGACGAGCACCCGCTGCGCCAGCAGATCGCCGCCTGGCAAGGCGAGCTGGCAGCGCTTGACCTGAGTGGCCTGGCCGAACTGGAGCGTGAAGCGCAGCGCCTGCAGGCGATTGTTGAACAGGAAATGCAGCACGAACGGCAACTTACCAGACGCATTGGGCAGCTTGAAAATGCACAAGAAACGCTGTCCGCGCAGCAGATCAAGGCCGAGCGCCAGCGCATCGAGCGCGAACAGCAGGCGCAGGCCGAGCGCGAACGACTGGCGACCGCCGTGGCCGAGGCCGAGTCGCTCGTGCCCAAACACCTGGACACCCCCGATCTGAGTGCGGCGATCCACAATGCCGAGAGTACCGCCCAGAAATTTCATACGCGCATGCAGCGTGAACTGGATCAGATGCGCGACGCGGCCACTGCCTACAACTTCAGCTACCAGTTCACCGCACTGCCACAGAGTCTCGACGAAACCCGCTATCAAGCGGAATACGAACGCTTGCAGGCCACCGAATTGCCACACTATGAAGAGCAGATCGCCCAGGCCCAGCGCAAGGCCGAAGAAGAGTTGCGCGAACACGTGTTGCACCGCCTGCGCGAGCAGATGCTGCTGGCCCGCCAGGAACTGGAACGTATCAACGACGCATTGAGCCGGCTGCACTTTCGCCACGAGCGCTACCGCTTCAAGGCTCAGCCTGCCGACGATATGCGTGAATATTACAACCTGATCAACGATGCACAACTCATCGGTACTTCCGGCTCACTCTTTCAGAGCGATTTTTATGCCACCCACAAGGCCAGTTTCGATCAGTTCTATGCACTGCTTACGCGCACACCCAGAACCGACGCCGAACGCGAGCAGCAGCGCCGCATGACCGACTACCGCAGCTACCTGAGCTACGACATTGAGGTGACACACGCCGACGGCAACACCTCGCGCCTGAGCCGTATCATGGGCCAGACCTCTGGTGGCGAGACGCAGACGCCGTTCTATGTCACCATCGCTGCCTCGTTTGCGCAGTTGTACCACATCAACGAGCGTCACCAGCGACCCACCATCCGCCTGGTCGCCTTCGATGAGGCTTTCTCCAAGATGGATCAGGATCGGATCGGGGCCACGCTGGAGTTGCTGCAAGGCTTTGGCCTGCAAATCATCACCGCCACGCCGCTCGAACGCTGCGAATATCTGGTGCCGAAGATCTGCACCAGCCTAGTGCTATCCACTGTGGGCGATACGGTTTTGATCGAGCCATACCGCAACTATGCCGCGCTACTGGCAAAACTGGCCGCCGCCACGTCTGGCAATGGCACGGTCGCCCCGAACGATCTGCCCGACTCGACCCCATGAACGTCTATCTGCCAGAACTGGCCCGCACCATCCTGCATACACTGCTGGATCGCTATGAGCAACCGCAGCGGCAGACGGTGGTGCGTGTGCGGCTGACAGCAAAGACGCATCCTGCCTATTTTGCACCTGACAACGCGGCGCCGCGCAGTGAGACGAATGCGGCCCTGCAACAGTTGGCAGTGCAAGGGATCGTCCAGCTACACTGGCAGAAGTGGGAACAGGGCAACTGGCTGGAAGCCGTTGATCTCCTGCCAGCCCACGCCGCCACGCTATACACGCTGCTGAACCGCACTCCACGTCGGCAGCAGGAAGCCGAACTGCGTGCGTTACTGGCGGCGCAGGAGCCACGCACCGACTGGCACGCGGCATTCCTGGCCTGGGCAAGCGAACAACTGGCGCACCAACGAGCGCTCTCCCCGCTCAACCTGGATGATCCGCAAGGGAATGCCGATCTGCTGATGGTGCTGGACGCAATCGCCCGGCTACGCGCACCCCTGAGCGAGCGGGCGTTGAGCGTGCGTCTGTTTGCCAATAGCAAGCGCATCGCCGAACTGCGCAACGCAATCATTGCCGTGCTACGCCGCCACGATACATCGTCAGCGACATTCGGCGATGATGACCGTGCTCTGCTGCGAGCGCACATGGTCGAGCGCATTCCTGAATACGTGCCGCTGGCGGGGGCACTGGTGTTGCGCACTGGCGCGGCAACGCCGCTCGATCTGAGTGGGGTTGAGGCAGGATTGGCGCTACCGACCAGTCTGTTGCAGCACTGCCAGATTGCAGCTTGCCACGCCCGAACCGTTGTTACCATCGAGAATGCCACCAGCTTTCACGAACTGCTGCCCGTACGACACCCGTCCGTACTGGCGGTGTACCTCGGTGGCTTTGCCAGCCCGGCCGTGCTGACTTTGCTCCAAAACCTGCGTCAGGCCGTGCCAGGCATTACCCTGTACCACTGGGGCGACCTCGATCCCGATGGACTGCGCATCCTGCTGCACCTGCGTGGCACGCTGGCCACTGTTCAACCGCTGGCGATGGACGCCGAAACGTTCCGCCGTCAGCGCCGGTATGCCCGGCCACTGACCGCCCGCGATCGTGCAGCCTTGCAGAGCCTGCAATCACACCCGCAGCTCGCTGACTGCCAACCCCTGATCGCTGCCCTGCTGCACGCCGATTGCAAGCTAGAGCAAGAGGCCATCGCCCCTCCGCCCGTGCTGTGTCGGCCCTGATGCTGAGGTAATGCGAGGCGACGAGGCGACGAGGCGCGAAGGACGAGGCGCGAGGCGTGGAGCGGCCATTCTTCGGAGTGTGGCGGACAAGAATGGGGCGTGAGGCGTGTGGCGTGTGGCGACGCACGCCCTGCCATGTAGCGCGTCCGTCCGGGGCGCGGGCGGCCATTCCAAGTGTGACGGACAAGAATGGGCGACGAGGCGTGAAGCGACGACACGTGCGACGTGTGGCGGCACACACATCACTCCTTTGTGTTCAAATCGTCCTTGCCTCCGGCCGTACCACCTCCCGACCGCCGGCGCAGCACGCCCATCGGATATCCGACCATCTTGGCGCAGTCGCCCACCAGCCGAATGAGCGGCACCAGCGCCAGCACAAAGCAGCGCTGCCCCCAGGACAGTGGGGCTGTCTGCGGCCATACGCGCCGATACGGCCCGTGGGTGTAGGCTGCTGCGCCGGCCAGCAGCAGCAGCGCCAGCGGCAAGCGCACAGCAGGCAAGCGTTGTGCCAGCACGAGCAATGCCAGCAGTACGCCATAGACTGCATAGCGCACACGGTGGCGACGCGGCCACAAACCGGCCATCCCATCGCCACGGGCATACAGGAAATACTGGCGCGCAAATGCCCACAACGAGGAACGAGGACGAAAAAAGACCAGCGCCTCTGGCACAAAGGTGCGGCGATAACCGGCACGCTCAATTGCCAAGTCAAACAACAGATCTTCGCAATGGCTGGCCCATTCAGGGAAGCCGCCCACCGCCGTCCACACCGCTTTGCGAAAGGCCATAGACTTGCCAAACGGCAAAAACCGCGCCGGGTCAATTTCCGCTGCAATGCGATAGTTCGTTGCACCCAGCGCCAGCTCAAACAGACTCTGCGGAGCAGGGCGGAAAAAGCCTCCCACCAGGTCAGCCTCACCTGCTTCGAGCGGAGCCACAATCCGCGCCAGCCAGTGCGGGTCGAGGGTCAACCCGGCATCGGTGCAGGCAATCAGCGGTTTCGTAGCGGATGCGATCGCATGGTTCCGTCCAGAGGGAATATTATAACCACCGACTACCAGGCGGATACGTGGATGACGCACGGCATAGCGCCGCACAATCGCCGCTGTTGCATCGCGGCTGCCGCAATCGTTAATCACGATCTCATCAGGGAGACGACTCTGTGCGAGCATTGAATCGAGTAATGCCGCAATATTATCGGCCTCATCGCGAACCGTGCAGATGAGCGAGACACCAGTATGTGGTGATGGCACATCAACCCCAGTGAATACCGCTGCGCATCTCTTCCAGCACCTGCCCTTGCCGATCCAACAACAGGCGCAGCGAGTGGCGCAATTGACACTCCAGGATCGGGCAGTCACCCGCCGCTGCCGTTGCTGGAGACACACCATATGGGCAGACCGCAGCGCCACACGCTTCAGCAGTGACGGTATAGCGCGGTGAACCCGGTGGGCCATCCAGTGAGCGCACCCGCAACGGCACATCCTTAAATTCGGGTATATGCAGACTTACATACTTCTGAGCAACACGCAACATTGGATTCACTCGCTTGGGCCGCGCCATCGTTTCTGCCTTTCTCGTTCAATCACAGTTCTGTCAGTAACCGTTCAGGTGGTGCCTGCGCCGGCGCGGGGGCCTGCGGCCCCCGCAAAACCGAAGAGACTCCAGGAGGGGCAACGCCCCTCCTGACCACCCCACCTGAACGGTTACGTTGTGTCATCCGGTTGACCCATCACCGCTGCTGAGAAGTCAGCCGATTCTGGAAGTCGGGATGATTGGCTTGTCCCCTAGCGTACCAATTATGTGATGAATAGTGCAAGAAAAGATCGCAACCGGCTGTTACATTATGACAACTGTTGTTCCGGCATAGTTGGCAGCAGAGACAGGACATCGGCAAAGCTCTGGTACATCTTCGTCCTTAGTTCATCCAGTGTAAACGGCTTATGCAAAACGCCTGCCAGTTGCCACCCGGCAAAGCGCTTGAGTACCTCTTCCTCGGCATAGCCACTCATCACCACCACCCGCACATTCGCACGCAGGCGACACAACTCGTGCAATGTCTGTTCGCCACTCAACCCAGGCATAGTCAGATCGAGCAGCACACCGGTAATCGTATCGGCATGCTGACGGAAGCAGTCGATTCCCGTCTGACCATCAGCCGCCGTAAGCGTCGTAAAACCCATACGCTCCAGCATCCGCTCAGTGATCATCCGCACTCCGGCCTCATCGTCAATGATCAAAATCGTCCCCTGCCCACACCACGCTTGAGCGCCGTTCTGGTGCGGTGCGGCCGCGGTAGAAAGCAGTGCCGCTGCTGGTCGGTCGCTGTATGGCAACAGGATCTGGAAGGTCGTGCCTTGACCGGGTGAGCTGGTACAGGTTAAGGCCCCGCGATGATTACGTACAATCCCCAGAACCGCAGCCAATCCCAGTCCTCGTCCGGTAAACTTGGTGGTGAAGAAGGGATCAAACATACGGGCTTGCGTTTCAGTGTCCATCCCACACCCAGTATCGGCGATTTCGAGCATGATATAGGTACCAGCGGGCAATTCGGGAGTGAGATACGTAGTTGCCAGATAGTCACGATCCGCATAACGTATCCTGGTAGCGATACGAATATCGCCCGGTTTGTCTTGCAACGCCTCGGCTGCGTTAATTAACAGGTTGAGAATGACCTGCCGGATCTGCGTGGCATCGGCTTCAAGCGGGGGTAATGCTGGCTCCAGATCGTAGTGGAGCGTCGTACGTCTGGGCAAAGAAGGCTTCATGAGATCGATAATCTCCAGCAAAGCCTCATTCAGATCGAGATCCTGACGTGTGATCCGCCCCTTGCCGACATAGGCCAGCATATGCTGCGTCAGGTCTGCGGCCCGCCGGGTTGCGATCTCAATATGCCCCAGCAATGGTCGCGCTGGTGATTCAGGCGGCAGTTCTTCCAACGCCAGCGTCGCATTGCCGAGAATGGCCCCCAGGAGGTTGTTAAAATCATGGGCAATACCGCCTGCCAGCACCCCCAGGCTCTCAAACTTTTGTACCTCCTGCAACCGACGCTCTAGTTCGAGCCGTTGTTCTTCGGCGCGCTTGCGCTCGGTAATATCCTCAACTGTACCCTCGTAGTAACAGGGGATATCGGTTGCGTTCCGTACCACGCGGGCACTCTGTGAGATCCAGATGACCTGCCCATCCTTACGATACACCTGGGCTTCAAAGCCCGATACAGCGCCTTCTTGCAAGAGTCGCTCTATAAACTGACGACGGATATCAGGGTCAACATACATCTGATCTCCAATATTTTTGATGCTCTGGATCAACTCTTCAGGCGAACTGTACCCATAGATCCGCGCCAGGGCCGGATTGGCACTCAAATACCGGCCTTCCGGGGTCGACTGAAAAATACCTTCCACCGCCTGTTCGACAATCGAGCGGTATTTCTCCTCGGCGGCACGTAACGCAGCGTGCGCCTGACCGTGTTGAATCGCCGCTCCCAGAATACCAGCCGCCGCTCGTAGCGCTTCTTTTTCGGCCAATGACCAGGCATGTTCCGTGTGACACTGATCAAAGCCGATGAAGCCCCACCAGGCATTGTCAACAAAAATGGGCACGATCACGATCGAGAGAATATCCTGTGGCAACAACACCCGCTGCTCTGACGGTGGAAACGTACGGATAGCGCCACAGATCAGTTTATTCTGGCGTAACGTTCTGACCCAGCGCTCAAAACCCTCGGCGTGATAATCCAGTTCCTGCAACTGCGTGTTGTTTAATTGCGGCGAAATACCAGCGGCCACCCATTCATAGCGCTGGCGCATGACCAGCGCTCCATTGTCGTACTGATGATTCTGAAACACATATACCCGACTGACGCCAGCCGCAAGCCCGATCCGTTGCAATACCGACTGGATAGCGTGCTGGTAGTCGGGAGTCTTCAGAAACTCCTGTGCTGCAAAACTGACTGCTGCCAGGATCGCATCACGGCGCTGCAACGCCTCTTCTGTGTTTTTCACTGTATGCAGAAACTGGTGTTCCCGCTCCTGCACATCCATCTGCGCCGACCGCACCTCAGCCAGCAATTTCAAGAGGTTGCACCGATACAGCCATAACAGCCATATCGTCAGGCTGGTTGTTGCTGCGGTCATCAGGATCAGGAACCCATTCATAAGCAATGGTGGCGCGGCAAAAGGAGTATGCCAGACAAACAGGGTCACCACCAGCATCATACTCAACCAGACTGTCGAGACCAGATAGCGGGCATTGCGAGTGGTGGTATAGAGCAAACTGATGGCTATCCCCTCGATGGGGAAGAAGATCAAAACAGGAGCCATAAAAGGCAACAATGCCCCGATGACTACAGCAATAACACACGTACTGAGGCCCAGGATTATGCTGACATTTTCCGCTCCATACTGGTAAAGTTTCCAGCGTGCCCATAGTAGAATCCCGGTATACACCAGTGCAAGCCCCAGCACAATGTTGAGGGTTGTTGACGGTTCTATCATCGTCAGAACACCCAGGACACCGATCGACAGCACCGTAATTGGTATTTTCCAGCGTAGATAACGTTTCAGGTGACGCTGGTTCAACAGCGGGCTATCAGATGGCGGAACAGATGGGGGCATGGTGTCCTCCAGACAATGTATCCATTTCTAACAAGTATTTTACCAAAAATCTTACGGTACCGTGTTGTAAAATCCAACGCCCAGGCTAACAGGGTGGTCATACTGATGTGTCCTGACAGACCGCAGTTGCCAGGGCTATTGACAGCGCTGGCCGTAGCACGTATGCTATATCTGTACGGAATAAATATTCTACCAGGAATCTATGAGTCTGGCTAATGCGCGCAGACCGTGATGGTTCGCGCAAACCGAAAGGAGTCAGGTAGCAATGGCAGCGAAGAACATTCTTATGATCGTTGGTGACTATGTCGAAGACTACGAAGTCATGGTACCGTTCCAGGCATTACAAGCGGTTGGACACCGGGTACACGCTGTGTGTCCTGATAAGACCAGTGGGCAGACCGTGCGTACTGCTATTCACGATTTTGAAGGCGATCAAACGTACAGTGAGAAGCCGGGACACAATTTTGTGCTCAACGCCACGTTCGCCGAAGTACGGGCCGAAGACTATGACGCGCTGGTGATCCCTGGTGGTCGTGCCCCGGAGTATATCCGTCTGAATCCGAAAGTTCTGGAAATCACCCGCTACTTTGCCACCAGTGGGAAACCAATTGCTGCGATTTGCCACGGTGCGCAGGTGCTGGCAGCGGCCGGTGTCCTGGAAGGCAGAGCTTGCTCAGCGTATCCCGCCTGTGGCCCAGATGTACAGCGTGCTGGTGGAACATACATGGATATTGCGGTTGACCAGGCGTATACGGATGGAAATCTAGTGACAGCTCCAGCCTGGCCGGCGCATCCAGCCTGGATTGCGCAGTTCCTGCAGGTGCTTGGCACGCGCATTGAGTTGTAGCAGCGTGGTGTGCAACGATTGAAATCGCATTGGCCGCAGGGTTGCACAACATGCCATACGTTCTTGAAGATGGTATTATGAACACGCGATACACATGGTCATCCATTACCAGATGCTTTGCGCCTTTGGCAGATTCATAGCGCTAGAAACAACGAACGAGCGTTCCATATAGACGTTGAATCATCGCATAACATGGCCCATGCCCCCCACTCGTACGTGGCGGGCATGGGCCTGATCGAGCTAGTATAGAGGGCGAGACTATGCCGTCAGTGCGTGCTCGATGGGATAGAGTGCCTGGAAGTCGGTTATCAGGTCAGTTGTGGGCACCAGCAGGTCACCATACAATGCTCGTACATCAACAATGAGGTCTCCGATACCGATCGGCATCTCTGAAGTCGCATACAGCGCTTGCATATCAGATACAAAATCGCTCATCCTGGTTGCCGAGTCCGAGCCAGCATACAGCGCCTGCATGTCGGCAAGCATATCTGCAAATGTTATATCCATGGGTTCGCTTTCTCCTACACAAACATCCGGATCATAGTACTCCAACGAGACATCTCCTGGGTAAAAAGGCGCAGTGCGGTTTCGTTCCTCCCAAACTACCATGCGCGGGGGCCACAGGCCCCCGCGCCCCGGCCACGATGAAGCCTTGTTGTAGTAATAGTCCATAAACGCGGTTGCCATATCCTGTGTCTCTCCCTGGGCGGAATTCTTATTGTTTCCGCATTAATTTTAATACTTACGACAATGAGATCTCCCCTGGTTAAGGAGACCAGGCGCGGCTTCATCTCTCCGCAATTACCGGATCTGATTGCTTTCCTGGCATAAATTTGTATACTTCATCTAAATATATCCCAGGTTTCCTTGTACATATTGTACAAGGAAATAGAAAAAATGCAAGTCCTATGTGCCACCAGTACCTGCACGGGCAAAAGTTGCAATTTTGTCTATTTGCGCTAGACTTATGGCGCGATAATGCTGCTGGCTTGTGCGTAGCGACCGCCAGCAGCAAGCCGGCTGATCTGTGTTCACCCTCACATATGGCATATCTGGCTCGTAGAGCAATCCTGATTGCAATGGTGAACCTGGCGGCTTGCGCCTGGATGGGGTGAGAGCCGGGCACAGGCCGGGACATCAGTGCTTCACCACTGACTCAGGTGCGCTATCGTATCGCTAGAACAAGAGAGCAGGATACCAACCGTATCCTTCAGGAAAGGGCTATACATGCGTTATTTCGTGTTGATCCTCCTCGTTGTCGGTGTCAGTGGATGTGAAATACCGCCCGGTTTCTCTACCGCTAACTTTGAACCAGCTGTGATCCAGGCGCAACAGGCTTCAGTAGCAATGGCGACGGCCGTTTCAGCTGGACGTGTCGGACAGCCACGGCCTGTTACACCTGTGCCTTCAGCGATACTGACCGAGGCACCACTACCACCGGTTGAAGAACCACCGCTGCCCACTGAGGTACCGCCGCCCACCGAGACCCCGCCGCCCACCGAGACCCCGGCCCCACCGCCGCTCCTACCCGGTGTTCCGGCTCCAATTTTGACGGGCGAACTGGCGATGCGCACCTACAGCATCGACTTCTATCGCTTGCCCGGCGGCCTGAGCACCTCAACCATTCAGGCGCTGGCTATACCAGCCGAATATGCGATCATTAGCGGTACACTGAATATGAATTCCGGGCTGAAGGGGCGCATCGCTATTCGCTTCGAGCCACCCCAGACTGGCCCCTGTGCCATTCGCGGCTTAACCCTTTCGGGTGAACGCACGATCCGTATGTTCTATGAACCCGATGCTGATCCGAACCGCGTGCTGGCAATCCTGGCACATGAGTTTATCCATCAGTTGCAGCATGACTACTACGGTGTGCCCGATCATTTTCGATCCGACATTATCCTGCTGGAGGGTATGGCAGTGTGGGCCAGCTATCCCTACTTTCTGGCTGAGGATGGTCGCCCGCTCTATCACGTGCGCACACAACAGGCGCGGCGCGATGGTACGCTCTTGCCGCTCACGACCAGCCTGGACGCAGACTGCCGCACAACAACGCGGGTGAACATCTATGATCAGTGGGGATCGTTTGTAGAATACCTGCTGCTGACGTATGGGCGCGAAAAGCTGGACGCTGCTTACCGCGACTCACGTGGGCGGCCTGCTGGCTCGGCGAACTATCGTGGCGTCTATGGCAAGCCGCTGTCGCAACTCGAAGCCGAGTGGATCGAGTGGCTGGCGACTGAGGATTGAGACAACCATTCCAGAGGGAAGGGTCGTCTTCAGGCGTTGCTCCGATTTCGCAGGGGCTGGAGGCCCCCGCACCCTGGCTGGCGAACGTTCTGCGGAACAGTTATGAACCTGTTCCGCCCTGGGGAGGGACGCTATTAGGCTCATGCTGGTTTGTGGGGGAACCTGGACGCACAGTGCCCATCATCCTGACATGGTATTATAAGGTTATTCCGATTTGTTTTATCGTGTTACGCTTTATCGCTTTCGGACGCGATGAACGCAATCGGCGACTCACTCTATACTGCTGTGACGTTTGTCCTCGTTCCGATGGGGAGTTGGGAAATTCTGGCCCTGACTGGCGGTTCTTGAAGTTGCGGGGGCCGCAGGCCCCCGCAACCCCTGCAGGCGACCGTTCCTCAGAACGGGTACCGCTGATCAATCGAAAGAACCTTTATTGCTCCGTCTATGTGAAAGCCAGAACTCTCGTTTCCAATTGTGATGGGGGTGCTATTGCCATACTATGAACGAGCCTCTGCGTTAACGCGCAAACGCCTCGATCAATACCGGCAGTACCAGCGGAACCAGGATCGCTGTGATCACTCCATTCAGACCCATCGCCAGGCCAGAGAACGCGCCTGCCTCGGCGTTCATCTGCAAAGCGCGTGCTGTGCCGATGCCATGCGCCGAGATACCGAGCGCAAAGCCGCAGATACCGGGTTCACGAACACGCATGACAGTAAATACCTCTCGTGCCAGAGTTGCGCCCACAATGCCGGTCAGAATGACGATCACTGCTGTCAATGAGGGCAAGCCGCCGACCTGCTCCGAGACGCCCATGGCAATCGGTGTGGTGATCGATTTCGGAGCCAGCGAGCGTACGGTGATCTCAGACAGACCAAGCCACTGCCCAATTAGCACCGCTGACCCGATCCCGGTCAGCGATCCTACACCCAGCGCTCCGATTAGCGGCAGGAGCATCCGCCGTAGCGTGGCCTGGTAGGTATATAAGGGTAGCGCCAGTGCAACAGTGGCTGGCCCCAGCAAGAAATGAACGAACTGTGCCCCGTCAAAATAGGTAGGGTACGGTGTGTTTGTAGCCCACAGCAATAACACCAGGCCGACTATTGAAAGCAGTACCGGATTAAACAGCGGTATCCAGGGTACGCGCTGCTGCAACTGCTCGGCCAGATAGTATGTGATCAGCGTAATGGTTAGCCAGAGTAGCGGTGTCTCGGCCAGATAAACCCACAGGGCGGTCAAACTTGTATCCATATTTCAACCTCTCGAGTAAAGGGAACGGGCGCGGGGGCCGCAGGCCCGGGCACTCCTGCCGAGATGCAGTCTCGTTGGAGTAAGTATTAGCGCAGACGACGTAATAGAAAGCGCATAGTAGCTGCGGTCACGATCATCGTCACCAGTGTGCTACTGATGAGCGTAATCAATAGGGGGCGCCATTCGCGTTGGAGCAGCCCCCCATGCACCATAATGCCGACGCCAGCCGGTACGAACAACAGTGGGAAGTGCCGCAACAATCCTTGCCCGGTCTCATGCAGCCACGGGGGAGCTGATCGACGGCCGGATAGTCCGATCCACAGCACCAGCATTCCGACTACCGGGCCAGGAACAGGCAGCGCCAGGATACGGGCAATTATTTCGCCCACCAGTTGACAGAGCAGTAAAATCATAAAGCCACGGATCATTCGTATGTGCCTTGTTGTTCAACGTTCAGTCTTTCAAAATGCGGCCTATTTTCCGCGTTCAGTCTTTCAAAATGCGGTCTATTTTCCGCTTCGAACCACTTCACCGCTGTAAGCCACGCTCGCGCAGGTAGGCACCGAGCCAGGCCGCTTTCTCGGCGCTGAGAGCAGGCGGTGGTGGGTCGACGTCGATCTGCCGTTCATTATGTGGGCGAACCAATGCGCATGTTGCTCCAGAACAACTCATCTTGCCAGTCGTCGATATTGGAAACAACCTCAATGGTCAGCATACCGGTCTGTCCAGCAAAGGCAGACAGGTCAATATCGATCATCAACAACTGGTTGTCCGGTTGTTTCACCCGTTCATAGAGCGACTCATTGTTAAACTGCACCCGTATTGTCACCTCACCTGCGGACACATCGGCTGCAAAACCAGCCTGTGCCAGAAAACGTTGGCCGCTGGCAAGCGTTGGCAGATTGAACTGGCCCGTAATCGTCCGGTCGCCAGCCAGAGGCGGTACCGTGACGAGCAGGGTACGATAGCGATTGTTATCTTCCAGCGTCACATTGGATTGTGTGGTTACCCATCCGTCACCCGGCTGCGCCGGTGGCCCGAACTGGATGGTCTTGTCAGCAACGCGCCATACCGCCACCGAAGCCTGGTTTACTAGATCAATGGAGGCTGGAGTGAGCAATGGTGTTCCGGTCGGAGTGGGCAATGGTGTCCCGGTCGGAGTGGGCAATGGTGTCCCGGTCGGAGTGGGCAATGGTGTCCCGGTCGGAGTGGGCAATGGTGTCCCGGTCGGAATGGGCAGCGGCGTCTCGGTTGGAGGAGGCGTTGGAGACTGCACGGTGACACGCTCGATACGCGTCGTTGTCTGTCCACCCCTGATCGCCACCAGGCGGTAATCGGTTGTAACCTCTGGTCGATGTTCGCGCTGGCCCTGCGGCTCGACATCGCCAAACTGCTCGATCTGAACTCGCTCGGCTCCTTCGACATTCCAGACCACATTGACGGGCTGACCGGGTGCCACTTCGCGTGGTTCAACCCCGAACAGATTGACCACCGGTGCCCCCGGCTCAGTCGTCGGTGTTTCGGTTGGCAGTGCGGTTGGGGTGGGTGTACCGATTCCAGCCACACGATCAACATCCAGTAACGGAATAATGATTGACAGAATGACCACGAGCAAGACCGCGACCAGTGCCAGCAGCGGTACCCAGATCGGTGCCAGTGGTGATTGGGTAAACTTCCCTGTTGCACTCGGCACCGGTTCATCCGCAGTTTCGGCCCAGACGGTAAAGGGATACGTACGCGTGGTACCAAACCACTGCTGCGGTCTGGTGACAATCAAGGCAATATCGGCTGTTTGCCCCGGTTCCAGCAAGATCTGCTCTTGCCCAAATTCATAGTGTAGCGCCCTGGCAGCATCTTCTGCCACCAGCCGATAGTACGCAGGTGCGTTGCCCTGATTGCGCAGAAGTACATGATAGTCCGCCACGTTACGCCCACTGGCATTCTGCGGCGAGAGGGTCAGCGTGCTGCTAACGAAGGGCAATACCGTCCACTGCCCACGCGCTGTTCCCGAATCGGCCTGATTGGTGACCGAGCGTGCCCGTACAATAATGATATAGTCACCAGCGTGACTCTCAGGTGTGCGTGGCACCATAAGATTGATTGTAGCAGAGGCGGGTACACCTGGCATCACCTGAATCGACTGTTGTGGGCCGCGTATCCAGGCTCCTGGGAATCCCTCAACCGAAATTGTTACATAGTCGACGCTATTGCCATGGTTCAGAATCAGCAGATGCGCTGCGGCGGGCTGGCCTGGTGTTATGCGCAGGTGTTCTGAGTCAAGCTGTACGGTAATGCGCTCGCCACCACGAAACTGTGTTGCCTGCATGGGTGCCTGATAGCTGGTAGTGGGTGATGATGGTACGTTGTTCAGCAGGGTATCCAGCAGATCTGCCCCGGCAGTCGGGGCGGCTGGTGGCGGAACGAGATGCAGCCGAAATGGCCCGATCTGCACCACCTCGTTCCATGGCCACGGATGGGGAACCTGAGGCGGTAACCGTTGCGGGCCAAGTTGCGTACCATTGCTCGACCCTAGATCGGTCAGTGTAACGTATTGTCCATCCCAGTCGATCCGCATATGCCGCCGTGAGATCGCAGTATGACTCAATGGCAGGGTGTTATCTGATTGACGACCAATGGTCACACCTGCGCGTGTGAGATCCAGCGCCTGTACCAGTCGCCCCTGAGCATCAAAGACCTGAAGCTGTGGAGCGGCTTCAGCGCCGGACAAAGGCGTTGTCACCGATTGGGTACCGGTCACTGAAACGGGCTGAAGCGTCGTTGGCGCGTCCGGTGCGGCTGCGTCGTCCAATGCTGGCTCAGGCACATCGGGCTTTAGTGGAGGCAACACCGTTGTTGCTGCATCAGGGTGTAAAATCGCGTGTAGTTCGGCAGAAAGTTCAGCAGCAGTCGCAAAGCGTTGCTCTGGCGCTTTCGCCAGACAGCGGAGAATGACCGCTTCCAGCGACGGTGAGAGATCAGGGCGTACCACACGGGGCGGAGTGGGCTGGGTATACAGATGTTTCGCAGCCGCTTCGCTCAAGGTTTTGACCGCGAAAGGTACATAGCCGGTACACACCTCGTAGAGAATGATCCCCAGGGCATAAATATCGCTTCGTCCATCTACTGCCAACCCCTGGCATTGTTCTGGAGACAGATAGGGCGGCGAACCAGGCATCGCTTCCAGGGGCAAGGTTTCGTCGGCGTTAAACAGCACCTGGCTGAGACCCGCTTCGTCGAGTTTCAGCACATAGCGCTCATCTTCAGGAGTGGCGCTACCCAGGCGCAACAGCAGCAAATTGTTGGGATGCAGGGTACCGTGAACCCGCTGCTGTGCATGCAGATACGCCAGAGCGTCGGCGGCTTGCCGTACCAGATCCACACCAACGGTCAGGCGTGTGGTGGCATCACGCTCCGCAGCCCAGCGTTTCAGCAGTGTATGCAATGAGCCATCTTCCAGCCACTCTGTTACCAGATAGTAGCGGCCCTCTTGCAAACCCACATCGATAATAGACACCAGATTGGGGTGCTGCAACGCGGCGATTGCCTGCACTGCCTGTAAAAAGCGTTGCCCGGCATCAGGAGACGTCAACAGGTTGGGGTGCAGCACTTTGAGTGCTACCAGATGCCTGTGTTGCCCATACCGTGCGCGAAACGTATCAAACGCTCTCCCTGCCTTGACAAGCGCTTCGATTTGATAGTCGCCCAGGACGTGACCGATCAATTCCGTCATTCCCATACCTCGCTTGTAACCATGACGTATGCAGCCTGTGTATGCACTAGCTGCTTCTCTGTAGAACAACCACGCTCGATTGTGGTATCATGGTACCTTATATTTCTCATCTTGTAACGAGTTGCAGTGAACCGGTACTATTGCACGGATATCAGGTCTGGGCTAACGGTAGAAGCGATGAAAGCTGCACAATTCCTTTCAACTCAACCTGTGTAAACTCAGGGAAACATACCCTGTGCTATAGTCAACACTTATTTCACCTTTCGTCCCCGAACTTTGCGTTTCCCACTCGGCGGGGCATCCGTTGTGACCCTGGTGTATTGCAACGATTCACCCTGTGAAGCTGTGTCGGCGCTGCGTTCGGTGTCGCTGTCAATGGGCGTTTGATCGCCCCTGACGGTTGCCTCGGCGGTCGCATGTTCCGGAGGTTCCAGGTCAGAGCGTTCCGCCGTTGGGGTGTCCGGTGGCAATGCGTCGCTCATGGCTGCCTTCGTGGGCGCATATTCCGCCGGTTCCGGGTCAGAGCGTTCCGCCGTTGGAGTGTCCGTTTCGAGCAGCAGCACGTGTATCTCGCGCGGCCCGTGGACACCCAGTGTCAGTGTCAATTCGATATCAGCCGTGCGACTAGGGCCGGTAATAATCGTCAGGTTACTGCGCTGGTGAAAGATGTTCGTGCCATATGTGTCCTGGATTCTGGTCAATGCTTCACCCAGACCACGCACAAGCCGCGCCGCGGGCAGCACAGCAATATGGATCGGTGCCAGGAGCGAGGCCAGGCGGCCCTGACCTTCGCCGCTGAGAACGATGATCGAGCCACTCTCGGCAATCCCATATTCTGCCCCGGAAATACACACCGGAATCGTATCCAGTGCCTGCAAGCGCTCGGCCCGCGCCGCACCCGTATGCGCTATCTGGCTGTCGGCAATCGTTATACCCTGCTGGTTGAGCAATGCTGCCAGGCCCGGTAATCCAATCTTTGCCAGATCCCAGGCAATCACCGCTGTTGCCTGGTGTTCAACCAGGATGCGCTGGATGGTATCTAACGCCTCTGTATCGCTGGCACAACGATAGACTCGTCCTTCAAGCTTCGACAACTCGGCCACAAATTGAGCCGGGAGATCATCGGCCGGTGGATGCACGAACGGCGGCGGCGTGTGGGGCGCACTGGTAGCCAGCGCCATAAGTTCGCTGCGTTTTGTTTCCAGATTGACCCGAATGTTGTTCAGGATGCGCTCACGACTGGTCTGCATAATGAGAGAAACCTCCTCGCGATCGTCCAGACGCCTGGCGGCGCTCAATCGCATATGTGATGCCCTGCTGTAAACTACTCTGGGTGACAATATGACCCAGGTTGGCTCCGATCTGTACCAGCGTCTGGGCAATCTTCGCACTGATGCCGGTCAGCACTACTTCGGTTCCCAGCAGTTGTGCCGCCTGTGCTGTGCGCATTAATGCGCCCGCCACCTGGGCATCCACGACGCGCACGCCGGTGATGTCCAGGATCACCACCTCGGCAGTATGGGCAGTGATACCTTCCAGGGTTGTCTCCATAATCGCCTGCGCTCGCTGACTATCCACACTGCCAATGATTGGAATGACCACCACTCCATCAGCAATCGGCATCAGCGGTGTCGAGAGTTCACGCACCATTGCTTGCTGGGCAGCAATGATTTGCGCCTGCAACGCCTGCCGTTCAGCAGCAGCCCGCTGTTCCTCAGTGAGATCACGACTGATCGAAGCAAACCCCATCGGCTGACCTTCCTCATCGCGTAGCAAAAAACCCGATAGCTGGATGGGAGTAACCTCGCCATTCCCGCGTATATAACGTATCCGATCATATACATAGCCCCTGGCGAGGGTCTGGGTTACCAACTGTGCTATATGATCTTGATCTTCGGCATAAATGATCGAGCGGCCTGTTCGCCCCACGACTGAGGGGGGATAGCCGAGCATAGATTCAGCGGCTGGATTGGCGTAGATGATGCGCTCCGTATGATCCGTAATGATCACCGCATCGGGCGTACTTTCCACCAGCAGCTGAAATGTGCGCAACTGTGCTTCCTGTTGCTTTTGCTGCCGGAGATCGCGCACAAAACCGACAACACTGTACGGCACACCCGTTTCATCATAGAGGACATTCGCGGTTAAGTACGCAGGAATCGTTGAGCCATCCTTATGCCGGTAGCGTATCTCGCCCTGCCATACCCCCTGCTCCAGGCAGAGCGCAAACAACGACATGATATAATCCGAATCTTCCGCAAACTCTTGCACCAGGGGCATACCGATCAACTCATCGGGTGTGTAGCCGAGCAATTGACAATGCGCAGGATTGACATAATCAAGCCGCGGATCGGCTTGAAGCGGCACCTTGCCTATTGGAACAGGTGTACTGTGAACAATGTCGCGGAAGACCCGCAGTTGCTCCTGCTCTAATTTACGTCTGGTTATATCTTCAGCAATAGTCACCAGTCCCAGCACCGTTCCGTTCTGCACCCACGGAATTCTGCTACTTGAAACGTAAACAGTGCTGCCATCACTCTGGCGCACCGGAACTTCATAGTTCAGTTGCGACACACCGCTCGCCATCACTGCCTGATCATCAGCAATATACTCTTCAGCACGATCCGCCCACGGCATATCATAGTCAGTCTTGCCGATAATTTCGGCAGGTGTAGCTGCTGCTGCAGCGTTATACATCTGCCGATTGCCACCGAGATAGCGTCCGCTACGATCCTTCCAGCAAATCACCTGCGGCATCTGATCAACGATCAGTTGCAACAGTGTCTGCTGCTGCCGGGCCTCTGTCTGGAGTTGCGCCACAGACGATTCATAGTGTGCCAGTGTGTGCTGCATATCCTGGATCTGCGTCTGGAAGACCGTCACTCGTTGCAATTCTGCTTGCAAGCGCTGTTCCAGTTCGGCGATACGTAGGCGTAGTTGTGCATTTTCTGCTTGCAAGCTATCTTTCAGTACTGGATCGTCAGGCATGGATTACTCCTTACGTGATGGATCATGGCAACTAGATTTCACTACGATGTTCATATTCTATGTATCTCTCGGCATTATCCGTAAACGACGGCTCGTTAAAAAGTATATAAAAAGCCAGAATTGCTGTCAATAACGGGAGGTAGGCGGTAGGGCTACATCACCGTCCGCCCGCCCGGCGGCTGACGTCGCGGATCAAAGCGGCGACGCCCGCCCGGGCGAGCGTGCCCGGCCACGGAGGTGGTTTACCCACCGGAGCCGAGGCGTTGACACCCACGGATGGCCGCTCAACGGGACGGTGACGTAGGCCTACCCGGTATATTTGCAGGGTTGTCCTGTTTCCAGTATACTCCAGGTATAGAATTTCTCGCAGCAAGTCACGTATTGTGTCCGGTGAGTCATTTTCCACGTAACAGCCGATATAACAACGTGCGCCGCTCCATTGAAGAACGTCGCCGCAAACAGGTCATACTATTGTTGTCCCTGGTAGTGCTACTGACAACCCTCGTAGCGGCGGTATGGCGACAGTCAGATGTCGCCCCCCCTGCGCCGCTCGGCAGCACCGAAGCCACGCCGACACTGAACACCACTATTCCTCCATCGCCGACCATTGCCGCTGATACCAGTGCAGTTGATATGGTAGAACCGGCTGTAGGCGGAACTGCTCCAACCGAAACTCCCTCGGCAGTTGTACCGAGTTTTACGCATGTTTTGTTTGACCCACAACGTTTCAGCTATGAGCCAGATTTCTACGAACCACAGATCCAGGCTTTTCTCGATGCCCAGCCGGGACCACTGAAGGCCACACGCTTCCAGATTGGCAACCGCTCACACAGCTTCGCCGAAGTGCTGGTCAATCTGGGCAACCTCTACAGCCTCAACCCCAAAATTGTCCTGGCATTGATCGAGCAGCAGAGCCAGTTGCTCTCCACCGCGCACCCTACGCCTGAACAGATGAGCTGGGCACTGGGCTTTCAAGGCGAAAGCGGTGCTCGCCAGGGACTGTTTGCCCAACTGCGCTGGGCCACAATCACGCTCCGTCATGGCGTGCGCGACTATGCGACCCTGTCACCAGGGGCTTTGCCCGATCTGGTTTTTGCCGATGATACGCGCCAGCCCCCTGCACCGGGTCTCTCGCTGACACAGTATGCACTGATGCGTGTGCTGGCCCCCACGACCACGCCGGATGAACTCGATGCCACGCTCAACCTCTTTTTGAAGACCTATATGCGTCTGTTTGAAGACCCGCGCTTACCGCCAACCGACTGGCCGCCGCTGGCCGAGCCATTCCTGACCAGTCCGATGGAAAAACAGGCGCGGGTTACGTCGTTCTTTGACCATGATCTGCCCTTTTTGCAGCAAAACGGCTCACTGGTCTCCTTCTGGGGGCAGCGTGAGACTGCGCTGTCGTATGATGGGCATACCGGTTGGGATTATGGCATGCGTCCTCCCGATGTGGTGCTGTCGGCGGCTGAGGGAACCGTGGTCTTTGCCGGTCATTCGGAGGATGGCTGTCTCACGCCAGCCGGGGGCGTCATCATCGATCACGCCAATGGCTACCGCACCCTGTACTGGCATTTGAGCAGCATTCTGGTTGAGACCAATCAGGTTATCGAACGCGGAATGCCCATCGGGGTGGCAGGTGCAACTGGCTGCGCCTTCGGGCCCCATCTGCACTTTCAGGTGCAATATCTTGGGCGCGATGTTGATCCCTATGGCTGGTGTGGTAGCAAACCCGATCCGTGGGCCGATAATCCAGCCGGGCAGGTGAGTGTCTGGTTATGGGCCGATATGCCCTCGCCCTGTGCTCCCCCACCAGCGCATATGATTATTGTGGATGACACTGATCCCGGCTTTGCCGCCAGCGGAGAGTGGGAATATATTACACCGGGATATGGTGGCAGCGCCCGCTTTGCACGGTCAATTATGACCGGCGAACACCATACACCCTGGCAATCCCGACCATTGATTACGCCTGCGGTGGCAGTCTGGCAGCCAGAATTGCCACAGGCCGGCTACTACCGCGTACTGGCCTATATTCCGTATGTCTTAAATGGACTCGACGAATCCCGGCAAGCCCGTTATCGGGTGCATCACCGGGATGGCGAGGCTGAAGTTATTGTGAATGGTGAGACCTACGCCAATGGCTGGGTTGACCTTGGCACCTATGCGTTTGAACCCGAACAACCCGCCCTGGTGAGTGTGAGTACGCTGGCCGGTGATCACGGGCGCGGAATATGGGCCGATGCTATGGCCTGGGTGCCGGTTGGTGAGCAAGAACACTAGCCGCGTTGTATCCATCGCCCACTACTGAGTGAAGATCAGATCGCCCTGCGCAAAGGCATACACAGCCACAGCGAGCAGCGTTACCAGCAATGACACCTGGGCAATAAGGATGACCAGCGCCGAACCTGAGTAATCACGGCTCAGAGTCAACGCAAACCCGCTAAACGCCGGTACCAGCGGCCAGCTCAGGATTGTCTGTACCCCGGCCAGTACGTTTGTCACCGTGGTGGGCAACGTATCCAGGATCGGATGCCCGATAAAGTTGCTCGAGAAAGCGAGCGCGATCAAGCCCAGAATGAGCAAACGCCAGCCTGAAGATACGACCATTGGGGACAGAATCAGCATTAAAGCCCCTAACAAACTGACATTCAAAAACAACGGCAACGTCCCTAATAGCCAGTTCCCCACGGTCAATCCCACAGGTTGATGGAGCAAAATGGTCGCCAGGCTCATCAAGATATAGGCACTGATGAGGATCACCAGCCCGGTACTATAGAAGCCCAGCAGATAACTTGCCCGGCTCAAACGTCGTGCTAGCAGCACATACCCGTGCGGTCGATCACTCAAATTGAGCATCACCGACATAGTATACAGAGTCAACCCGAAAATAAAAATGCTGCTCACGGTGAAAAAGTATTCGGCATCAATGGCACGGGTGCCCGACCGCAAGAAGATCAAAAAAAAGATGCTGGTAGCGATCAACTCGATCACGATCCGTGCCGAACGATAATAGTCTAGAAAGATAAACAGCATTAAGCGCAAGAAACGTAGTATACTCGGCATTGTATCTCACTTCTCCGCCGACGGTTTGTCTGATAATGACGGCGGCGTGGTATCCACCGAACGAGTACGGTGCAGTAGTTCATTGAGCAGCGTATCTCCCGTGCCAGATGGTCGTGTTGTTGTGGAGGGTGAGACAACCTGGTCGGGTAGCAGCGACAAAGGCCATGCTTCGGCATTGAAAGGTGCATCGCCATTCACGGCCTGCAGGTAGATTTGTTCAAGGGGCCGTTCCAGGGGTTCGAGGGCTAAAATGGTGACTCCCGCATCCAGAAGATCGCGCAGCACTGTCGTTTGTACCTGCTGGTTATTGGGCCGCAATACAATCATACGCTCTTTACAGTGAACCGCAGGTGAGATATGACTCAGACGGGTGTGCAGATCGGGCGGCACCCGGTCAACATGAATAACCACACTGGTAGCCGGAACATGCAAATGAGGTACCTTCGTCTCGACTGCAATCCGTCCTCGCACCAGAATACCCACCCGGTCACACAGATACTCAACCTCATCAATATAGTGTGTGCAGAGTAACATCGTTTGCCCCTGGGCGCGAATGGTTGCCAGCAACTCCAGTATTGCCTGTTGCCCCACCGATTCCAGGGTACTTGTAGGTTCATCTATCAGCAACACATCTGGCCGGTGTAACAACGCCTGTGCGAGACCGAGCCGTTGAAGCATAGTGCGTGAAAAACTGCTGATCTGCTGATCAGCCGCACTGGTCAACCCGACCTGTTCCAGTGTTTCAGCAATACGCGTGCGCAACAACGCCGGTTTCATATCGCTAAACTGACCAATAAACCGTAAATACTCCTGCGCGGTATAGCGGGTATGATAGTTCTGGCGTTCTGGCAGATACCCCACTCGTTTGTGGGCCGCGCTCAGGTTGCTGGTACCTAATAGTCGTACTCGTCCCCGTGATGGTTTGAGAAACCCCAGTAAGAGGTGCAGAAAGGTCGATTTGCCAGCACCAGTTGGCCCAAGTAAGCCATAGACTTCCCCTTGCGCAACGCGCAGAGTAACACCGCGTAGCACTGGTACATCGTCATAGGTTTTGCTCAGATTTTCAGCTTCAATTGCATACATCGCGATGTCGTTAACGACTAGCCAGGGCTAGATACATCAGAGCTGCCATACTCAATGGAAGCGTGCGCCATAAGCACATACGGATCGCCGTAGGCAACGGCAGGCGTGGCATCCTCCCCGTTAGTTGCCGTAATACCACACAGATCAGCACAAAGAGACCGGCAATCAGGATCAATCTGAGCCACGGTTGCAGCACCGTTAGCGGTATCAGCGCCACCAGGCTTGCCGCGAGGAGGGCTGTGGTACGAACAGTGCGTGCAGCATCTGCAAGCAGGGCGGTTTTGATATCAAGCCCATATTCAACCCCGCCCGGCGTCAGGCTCGTTTCCGCGGCAAATGGCCCCCAGCCAGCCGCAACCGGGAACGCCAGTACCGCCGTTAGCGCTGCCAGCACATACGCCAGCAAATGCAGCAGATCACCACCAAACGGCAAAAGCATGCCCGTTGACAGCCCTATCCACAGCAATATCCGCCCCATCACGCCCATCTGGGCTTCACGACTGGCTGCCCGTACAATTGGAGGCATACCGGCCAGCAGCGCTGGCAATAAGGGCAGCAGAAAAGCAGCCTCGAAAGCAGCCCAGGCCCACAGCCCCCGCAGCACGGTCGGGGAAAGTGGATGCAACGACCAGGGCATCAGCGCCAGGCCAATTGCTGCAAGTAGGATACTCAAGCTATACACAACACCTTCGACACTACGCCCGGCAGCCAGTAGTACCGGATAATGCAGCCGCAGGCGGCCACGAATAATGACCGTAGAAATTATACTCAGTACCAGTGTTAGCAGCAAACCGGGATAGACAATGAGCGCAATAACCATTTGCAACATTACGATTGAACCTCTGGTTGCAGCGCCGCACAGATCGCGGTCGCAATATCTCTGGGAGCTGGTGGACATCCTTCCACTCGCACCTGCACCACCAGGTCACGCATCTCATTGACCCCCCCCCGTCCAAAAGGATGGCCATCAATGGCACAGCGTCCAATGGCCAGCAGGGGCACGGCCCATACTTCACGCCGTAATCTGAGCAATGCGTCGCGGCAGGCAACCGTGATTGGCCCGGTGAGCAGCAGTGCATCGGCATGGAATGGCGACTCAACCCAGGTCAGGCGCGCATCCGCCGCCACTGCTGCGTGGATCTCCAGATCACATCCACCGCACGAGCCGGTATTGATACGATAAAGGTGTACCATGGGCGTTCTTCTCCATCGGTTCGGCCTACAGCGCTCGAATAAACGTCAAACCACTCACCACTTCGCCAATAATCTCCAGCACCGGTTGTGGATATAGCCCGATGCCCAGACACACGGTCAGCAGACACACGGTCAGCAACGCCGCACCTCGTGGCTCCGGCTCCAGGCGGCGGGTGGTCAAACGCTTGAACTCCGATTCACCCAGCATAACCGGTACTGCCGTAGGCATATCATCATCGAGGCCAAGCAGTCGATCACGGGCCAACCGCACCAGCGCCAGACCAGCCAGCGTAGTTGCCAGCAATAACGCCAGCAACTCCACCCACCCATGCTGCGCCGAAGCCTGATAGATCAGTATTTTACTGATAAAGCCATTAAACGGTGGTAGACCCAGCACGATCAGCCCCCCCCCCAGGAACCCCAGACCAGCAATTGGCCAGCGTCGCAATAAGTCACGGCGCACCACGCCTGGCGTGCGGCCATCAGGCCGTTCCAACAGCGCATAACTAATAAAGATCAGCACCACCGCCAGCGTCAGATTGAGTGCCTCAAAGATAGCCCCGGTTAAGCCAGCTATCGACACCGAGACCAGGCCATAGAAGATGATACCCATATCATAGATCAACAGATAGGCCAGAAAACGCCGCATACTTGTCTGATGCAGGGCCATCAATGCACCGAGCATACTGGTAAGAATACCACCAATGCGCAGGAAAACCAGGCCTGAAGGATTCTCGACGAGCAGGGTTGGAAAGCGTTGAAACGAGAGCATAAGTACCAGCAGGCTGGTGATGTTGATCACTGCGATCACCAGCGCTGAAACCAGCGGTGCCGCATCCTCCACCATATCTGGGAGCCACGTGTGAAATGGGATTAGCGCCAGACGTAGCGCAAAACCGGCGCTCAACAGAGCCAGAATGAAGCGCGCCAGCGGCACCCGTCCGGGTACTTCTCCAGGGCGATAAATATCGGCCAGCACAAATCCCAGGTAGATCAATACACCCGCAATCACCATCAACACCAGGTATTTCAGCGCCGTAGCCAGCACCCGGGTGCCAACGAGCATGCCCGCTCCGGTGGGAAGATCGACAATCGCCAGCACTGCCGCCATACCTGCACCAATCAGCAACAGTGAGATGATGAATGGATCTTGCAGCAGCAGAATAGTGCAGGTCAATGCCAGAATTAACAGACTCACCGGCACAAAGTTCTCGCCGTGCGGCAGTTGCCACGACGCAAGAAACGCCAGCGCCCCTACACCCAAAAACAGCAGCATAAACAACTGTGTGAGCGCATTCAAGGTCAACGTGACGCCAAGCAATCGTACCGGCTGATCCAGTGGCAGGCGCGTTACCAGCACCGCCTCAGTTAACACCACACCGACGGCGATGATAATCACCAGAGTCGTGTGTTTGCGTAACACAAAACAACTCGCCGCCATAGAAATGGGGAACAGTATCAGCAACAGATAAATCATAGTATCGGTCTGGCTGGAGCAGAAGCGTCTGACGCATCCACCCCGGTTAGCGCTGCATCATGCGTTGACGGTAGAGTTCATTCAGTTCCAATGTTTTGAGTCGGCCATACAATAATCCACACAAATAAGCGATGACGAGCGCCAGCAGGATTGTCACCAGGCTTAACAGCGCCAGGGGGGCCACCCCCACACCACTGGCCTGGGGATTGCTCACCAGTGAGGTATAGAGTAAGTCGATGCTACTGGTGCAGAGGAGCAGACCCAGACCAATCTTGAGCAGATCACCAGCCGTTGCCAGCGTAAATAACCCGGTCAACCCCAGCCAGTACCAGGCAAAGTCAACGCTGCGGGCAGTTGCAATCGGATAAATCAGTGGGAGTGTGAGGCTGGCAAGTAATGCCAGCACCATCGCCCAGAAGGGCACGATATAGTCATCGAGCCGGGCGACCTGCGTCATACGCTGGCGTTGCGCGGCACGGGCAGCACGCCGCAGTTCGGAGAGGCCGAACTCGTCCAGATCCTCCAGGCCATACTCCCGCGAGAACGTCAGGGCCGTCAGTGTCAAAATTGCCGTCACTGCCAGGCCTGTAATCAACTTGACCGCCACGATCGTCCCCACACCCGGTATTGACCCGGTAGCGGAAGCGCTCAGAAACGGCTGCTGTGCCAGGAAAACGGTTAAGGCGATATAGTGCACCAGCAATGCCGAAAAGGACACACGCCAGTCACGCATCAGCAGCACCAGCGCTGCACTCAAGGCAATGCCGATCAACGGCAGATTCGTCAATAGACTCATTATTGGGCCATTAATACAATGATACTGATGATTGCCAGCAATACGGCGGCCATATAGAAACGCTGCTCAAACGGTGCTATCACCATTGCCACGCCATCACTGAGTCGCTGCATACCGCGCCAGACTCGCTGGAAGAGTCCTGCCGGTCTGGCCAGCCATGCCAACCAGGACAATCCCTGCGCCAGAGCATCGGGTGCCAGGATAATTGGCGTCATATCGTCGTCGGACAGCGTTTTACGAGCCGAGCCAGGCCGGAGTAGCAGCGGTAGCAACAAAAACCCGGCCACGGCCACCACCAGGTTCAACGTCAGGAGCGTCCTATCGATTGGCAGCGCTGCCGGACTGCCCGGAATGCCCTGCAACCAGGGTTGCCAGACCAGGCCTGGCCAAACGCCCAGTACCAGCAGTGGAAACAGTGCCAGAAATAAAATGATCATATCTCCTGGCAGGAGCCTGGTTGGATGGGGCATCGATACATCAAGCGCAACCACTTCGGAGCTACGCTGGCGACCTTCCCAGAATTTCACCAGTGGCCCCATGTAGGCCAGCGCTGCCAGAATGGTCGCCGCCATGATCGGTGGTACCACCCAGGGGGCCTGCGTAATCGCGGTCTCGATCAACCAGGAGCGTCCCCAGAACCCCCACCAGGGCGGCAACCCCAGCGCAGAAAGCGCGGCCAATCCCCAGAACACCCCTGGCCAGCGCAAACGGGCCGCCGACTCGGTCTGCGTAAAATCGTCACTGCCGGTGAGACGCTCAAGCAACGTCGCCGCAATACCACCAGTAATCGTGGTAAACGCCAGATTGATAAACAGCACCAGCATTGCCAGACCTGCCAGCGGCCCTGCCAGCCCTACACTAACCAGCGCCAGGCTGGCCTGGGCACTGGCCTGCCAGCTGAGCAAACGGCGTAGATGATGCTCACGTAGCGCACCAGTAACACTGGCAAGCAGGCTGAGTATGCCTGAGCCAATCAATACGCTCCACCAGAACGGGGGCAATTCGGTGGGCAACGCATTGAGGACGTTGAGCAGCGTGCTGATCGCCAGCACGGGCAACACACACCCGTATAGAAAGGCTCCCAGCGCCGCTGGTGCCATAACCAGTTCGTCAAAAGTGTTATGAAACGGTACCCCCCCCACCAGAATGACACAGGCCAGCGTTACACCCATTACCGCTACGGCAGGTGGCATCGTGTTGATCATCAGGTGTGGCTCGATCACCAGCAGGCAGCCCAACAACAACAAACTGGATAGCAACCCCGCGATGACACCCTGCGGCAGCGCTTCACTACGGCTCAATGCCCCGCTGGAACGGACAGCCACATAGCCCAGCAGCACTGTTAGTGCCCAGATGAATGGCAACAACAACCGACTGCTATTCAGGCTCAGCAACACGGCTGCCAGTGCCAGCAACACCCAGGCAAAAAGTGTACCAAAACCACGCACTGTTGGGGCCAGGGTCGAGGCCAGCGTCAGGAGCGCCAGCGTCCCGCTGTACAACAGGGTCAAGGCCAGGGCCTGTTCAATCGCACCCGGCGTGGATGCTACGGCAATGACTATGGTATCAAATTGCAACCAGGTTAGTGGCGTCACATCGATCACTGAACCCTGTTGCCACTCAAACAGTAACAGCAGGGCAACAATAAAGGTTGTGGCTGCCGCCACAAAGCCCAGAATGCGTGTGGCCATGTACTTGCTCAATCCCAGGCAAGTAGATGCAACCAGCAGCAACAGCATGAGTACCAGGTAAAACATACCCTCACAGAACTATAGCAATCCTACGTCAGTTGTAAAGCACCGAAGTCCCGGCCTTTGCCTGGGAGCGCTCCGTCCCGGCTGAAACCAAGACTCCAGGTTACAACTGGCGTAGGATTGCTCTATCATCAGCTTGGCACACCATGGGCAACCTGAACGTACAGACCGCTCCGCTCTCCCAGCGATTCTAGCATTCAGCACAGGCCACACACATATCGGTTGAACCCATGATCAGCATCACATTATCAACCATAGCACCAACGAGCAACGTGCGTGCCAGCAAGCGATCCAGTGGACGTGGGGAATCAATCGACACATTCGTCAGACGGCGTCCATCACTCTCCAGGCGATACCGCAGCAATCCTTGTGGTGACTCCACTTCCGCAGTGGCACGACCAGCAGATAGGCGTTGCGGCAACGCACCGTGCCACTCACCACCAGGCAGTTGTTCGAGTACCTGTTCAACCAGTTTGACGCTCTCCAGCGTTTCCAGCAACAGTACCACCAGACGTGCATACACATCGCCGCCTTCTTGCACAACCCGGCGCACGGTCAGTTGCTGGTAGGCTGCATACGGTTGATCGATGCGCAGATCGGCTGTCACGCCAGACGCGCGGCCCAATGGCCCACGCACAAAGAACTGCGCGGCACCTGCAGGTGTGAGCGTCCCCACATTCACCGTCCGACTCAGCAGCGCACGATGATCTATGGCCTGATCAATGAGGCGAAAGATGAGTCGATTGAGTTTCGCCAGCACCGTGAGTAACTCACTGCGTTGATCCGCATCAAGGTCAGCACGGAGGCCACCTGGCAGGCACACATCCGGAATGATCCGCGCACCCGTCAGCAAATACATCGCCTGCTGCGACCCTTCTCGCAGGCGACGTGTCATATCAGTATACCGATCCAACCCCAAAACATCAAACAGGGCAGTCAGGCCAGTCAGGTGGGATATCACTCGTTCGAGTTCGGCCACACCACAACGCAGGTAGGCAGCACGTTCAGGCACGGTAATGCCGAGTAATGTCTCCAGTGCCTGACAGAATGCCAGCGAGTGTGCATGGGATGCGGCACTACAGATCCGGCTCACCAGGTGCAATGCCTGGTCGAGATTCAGCCGTGTCAGACGCTCGGCACAACCACGCTCGTTGTAGCCAGCACGATAATCTACATCAGTAATGATTTCGCCCTCAACTTTGAGAACCAGTCGTTGCGGGCCGCGCCAATGGGCGACAAATGGGCCAAGAGTCAGGGTATACCCCACACCATCTCCTTCGTTGCAGTTTGAACTGGGAGCGCATTATACCACATTCATACACAATACGGTCGGGTGCTTTATAATGAGGTTGGGAACATATGGCACGCCGGTTATGGCAAAGAAAGGACACATATGTCAGATACGATTGAACGGTTAAAGCAGTACGCTGCACAGCGTGCCGTGGATTACGTGAACAGCGGGAGTGCCCTGGGGCTGGGAACAGGTTCCACGATGCGTTATGCGTTGGAGGAGTTAGCCCAACGACTGGTGGATGGTCGGTTACATTCGATTGTTGGGGTTCCAACGTCGGAGCAGACAGCGCAACTGGCACAACGCTTGAATATTCCGTTGACATCGCTGGCCGAGCATGCTGAATTGGATCTGGCGATTGATGGTGCGGATGAGATCGACCCGGAGCTGAACCTGATCAAAGGGTTGGGCGGTGCATTGCTGCGGGAAAAGATTGTCGAGTCTGCCGCACGGAAGTTGATCATTATCGCTGACAGCTCCAAACTGGTCGCTCAACTGGGCAGCCGGGTACCTCTCCCGGTCGAAGTGATACCGTTCGCAACACCCCTGGTGCTACGCCGTCTGAACATGCTTGGCGGGAATGCGGTGCTCCGCTGTACACCTGATGGCCTGCCGTTTGTCACCGATGAGGACAACTACATTCTTGACTATCATAGTGGGCCAATTCTTGACCCTGCCGAACTGGATCGCACCCTCCTGAGTATACCGGGGGTTGTTGAGCATGGGCTCTTTCTGGGGATGGCCCATATGGCTCTGGTTGCCGATGGGAATGATATACATATCCTCACGCGTACGACATAACAACCTGGCCATCAGGAGTGGTCTTGTGCGATGCGGTTCGTCGGTACGAACATAGCGAGAGAATACTGGTACCATCAGGGTTAGCACTCCACCATAGCTGAACGCCTGTCCGAGAAGCGTGATGAGTAGAATTCTGTCCACTGCAAAGCAGTGGACAGAAAGAGGGTACCTGGAGGACACCCATATACATGTCAAACTGGCGGGAACCATGCGGCCATAACACGGCAGGAGCATGGCTCTCGCATTCAATATCCCTTTGCCGGCAGGCTTTTAGTCCTCCAACGACACTTTATCTCGGTCGCGGATCGGGGGGTAGGAAGCTGCGCCTTCCTACCCAGGGGATGGCTCGTGATAGTATTAGCTGTCAATATCATGAGCGTGGATCATGACCAGCGGTGTGCTGGTGACATGTAACACCTTGTCGGCTACACTCCCCAGTGCCCAGCGCTGTAAGCCTCCATAGCCATGGGTTGCCATGACAATTATATCAACCTGGTGTCGTCTGGCCTCATCCACAATGACCTCTGCCGGATATCCAGTTGCGACATGGGTGGTGATTGGGATATTATCTTGCTTCAGTTCATCGCTCAACGCACTCATTTCATGGACTACCTGTTCATAGTACACAGAGCGATTATGTTCTAACATCACGGGCATTGGCTGGCCGTTGATGCCACCTATATGGGCATATGCCTTTGACACCAGGGGCACGGCGCGCAACAACAGCAATTCAGCGCCAGCAAGTTCTGCCATTTCTAGCGCACAGGGCAATGCCTGGCGTGCCAGGGCCGATCCGTCGAGGGGAACCATGATGCGCTTGATCTTTGGCACACCAGCCGTGTCGATCATGTCACCACGCACCACAAACACCGGGGTTGTGGTTGCGCGTATCACCTTATCGGTTACACTCCCCAGTGCCCAGCGCCGCAGGCCACTATAGCCATGGGTCGCCATGACAATCATATGAATCGGTTCACGGTCGGTGATTTTCACGATCGTCTCCGCTGGCGGGCCAACCTGTATATCAACCAGCACGTCAAAGCCAGCCTCGCGCAACAATGCGGCCTGGGCTTGCAGTTCTGCCTCGGCTTGCTCACGCAACATCGTCCAGATGCGGTGAGTACGTTCCCTGTTCACACCTGACGCGACTGTTCGCTTATACAGGACGGTCGCTGGGCTAATAAACAGATCCTCTTGATCTGCACTGGAAAGTACCCGGAGCAGATGAAGACGTGCAGAAAAGGTTGTTGCCAATAGTTGAGCATAGGGTAAAGCTGCCTGCGCCAGTTCTGAGCCATCTAGTGGTACAAGTATAGTATTCATTGGTGCCTCCTCATTGAGACCAGGGATATATCCTGGATGTATAAACACCGAAGAGAGCATGGTTAGTTATTATCGGTGGTAATCTTAGGTTTAAATCATTTCTGTGGTATGGTATCCTTTCTACGCAAGCGGTAAAATCGTAAAAGCGGCCATGTGTGTCTGTTCAGGTTCAATCTGGCGTACTTCACGGCAACGTTGGGCGAATGACTCTAACACATCGAGTTCTGCCGCAGATAATTCAGTCAAAACGAGCTGCAAAACCAGGCCCCGATCACGGCAAATTTCTTCGCAAAGCGTTTGACGAATACGCTGCGCACGCTGGAATGTTTCAGCGGTCAGCGCATGCTCGTCCTCCCAAAAAAACGTTGCTACTTTCAGCGGTTGATTGGCTTCGTTCAGAGGTAAAGCCATTGCTACATCGCATTTATGCATATCGCCACCTTCCTCTCTACATTCTCACCGGAAATGATGGCGACTATCACCTTACGGGCCGCTGCGATACTGACTGCAACACGCTCGCATATCCTACCGGAGTGTCTGCCGTCGACAGCGCCGGGTTTCCAACCAGACGACGCTGAAACAATGGAGGCAGCGGGATGCGCGTGTCAATTATGGAAAAATCCCTGCCATTAATACCAGCAACATACCCATCAGCGTGCCAGTCGTTATTCCATTCCGTACCATCTATCAAATAGCGATAACGGTATACATTTCCGATTTCAAGTTCAAGTGATACACTCCAATCGTCTTCATCTAAATACAAGGGTGTATTAACCGTATTCCAATTATTAAAATCACCCACCAGATGAATAGAATCAGCCCAGATGGTTGCAGGTAAAGAAAAAGTGACGTGTATTTTATCAAAATTATTCAACTTTTTTGTAATCATGATGTACGCTCTGCTTCTGTATAGCAATCCTGATACTCGAATAAGCCTTCATCTCGGCGGAGGTGCGGGGGCCTGGCGAGAAGAGAGGGAAGAGGAGCAATGCCGCGCCGATCCTCTCTCCCCAGGAGATGCCTCGTTGTAGTCCTGAAACAGGTCAGGGTTGGTTAGGTATAGGATTGCTATACCACTCTCCCTTGAGTACGTATATAATTGTTAAAGCAATATGCTTCTCAGCACTCACATCTGAGTATCAGTCTGTGGAACACCAGCGACCAGAATTGCTTCGACCAGTTCGTCTGGCGGCGAACCTTTGATGATAAAAGCATCTGCCCTGGCCTGGAGCGCTTCCACGCGATGCGTTCCATATAGGGTCAAGACGAGGACTCGAATGGTGGGCCACTGATGTTTGATCATCCAGGTCGCGGTAATGCCATCCATCACCGGCATACGGACATCCATTAACACCACATCCGGTCGATACTCAGCTACCAGGCGTAACGCCTCTTGTCCATTCGTTGCCTCACCAATCACCTTGATCTCAGGACAGGTAGCCAGAAGAGCGTTTAGTCCCTGACGAGCTGGTCGTTGATCGTCAACAATAAGTACCCGTATCCGTTGATCATCTATCTGTATCACGACGGTATCCTTATTTCTACCCAATTATGTATTTTTGGTAGTTTCAGCATACCTGATATGCCGTGGTATTGTCATCAATATGAGCAATGAACTACACTCCATCAAAAAGCTCAACGTGTCCTGGCAGCCTATGGGACAGTTAGCGTATGATACGCTACAACATTTGTAGGAGATTCTCCATTCATTGTCCACTGTTTGTTGAATACAGCGGAAGGATTACGGTGTTACCTGGCAGCGATGCGTATGATGAAATTTCTCCAGCGCATGGCGCATATGTACCCGAACCGTTTGCGCATCCATGGGTAAGAGTGTGACAATATCTTGCACATTCAGCCCCTGTACCACGAGTAACAGGACGTTCAGTTCGTGTTCGGTAAGAGTCAGGTGTGACCCGTTCTGAGACACAACAGCCGACAATTCCTGTATAATCTGGAGGGTAATGAACGGTGGCAAAAACACTTCACCTTGTTGCACCCGGCGAATAGCCTGCACAAGATCTGCTGGACTGGAGTCTTTCAACAAACATCCATGCGCACCGGCCTTTATGGCCGGTAACACTTGATCATCAGCCGCAAAACTGGTCAGTACCAGAATGCGTATATGTGGTTGCCGCACCGCAATCTGCCGGGTGGCTTCAACCCCATTCATCTGAGGCATAATCACATCCATAAGAATAACATCAGGATCAAGTGATTCGGCCAGCGCAACTGTTTCCAATCCATTGGACGTTTCGCCAATAACCTCCATATCAGACTCAGTGGATAATAACGCCTGAATTCCCCGCCGTACTATAACATGATCATCAGCAATGAGAACACGTATCGGTGGCATAGGGCTATACTTTCAGGCACATACGGTAGAGAATAACAGGCATAGGTTACAGTTCAACCTGTTTTTCAAAAGCCATTACCGGCACCGGTTCCTCTATTTCGTGATGGTAGAACTTTTCCAGCGCGAGGGCTAGCAATTCAATGCCCGCAAACGCCAGTCGCTGTTTATATTCAGGCAAGATCGCTATCTCAGAGTCGGGCTGGTTATCAGTAGCCTGGTTCCTACTCTGCACCTGAAGCAATCCTACGGTCTCACCCAGAACCACAATCGGGACACATATCGAGCCAGGTTGCACAGGCTGATCCTGACAGAAACATGATGCAGGTGGCCGATATGCGGGATGGTCTTGTTCGTGATGGTGTTGTACCGCCCAGCATCTTTCGGGTATGAACGATCTCTGCTGCCATACTGGATCACCCCAGGTTGCGATCGTGCGTGGACAACGATGCCCTGGATCAAAAAAGTAGAGCGTGCCCGACTCGTTGCGAAAGAACTGCCGCAGAAAGCGAGCACTGAGTGCCAGTGCTTCTTCAGCGCTGGTACAGGATTGTAATCGATCATCTAACTCACTGAGCAGATCTATTTCGTAGATGCGCTGTTCTAACTCATGCACCCATGCTGTGAGATTCGTAACGGCTTGCTGCAACGATTGTTCAAGTTGCTGATGCTCCAGGTTATCAAACTGCACAACTCGTAGATTATTGTTGTGTAGTCTATGCGCTCCCATTGTCGCTCCCAACTTTATCTCTTGCCTGGGGCTGAACCTCATTCACTCGTGATAGTACGTCCTGACCGGCCTTTGATCGGCATGTCATGGCGTAGCTGTTCTTCTTCTACCACCAGATCAGCACTGGGAACCGTAACATCTGATGGCAATGCACCGAGTAACGAGTGGATCAAAGGCAACACCTCTGCGCCAAATTCTGACTTGGGAATGAAGCCATCTGCGCCAGCCGCTGCCGCTGCATTGCGATAGTCGATCGTGTCATAATGGGTTAAAATCACAATGTGCGGTGCGTTGAACCGCGACTTTAACGAACGGGTGACTTCTAACCCGTTCATCTGAGGCATAGCAATGTCCATCAATACGAGATCTGGTCGAAGCCTGGTCATTTGCAGCAATGCTTCCGAGCCGGAAAGTGCCAGTCCGACAATCAGAATGCGTGGATCAGTAGCCAGAAAGCGTGCTGCTGATCGAAGAAATTCAAAATTGTCATCAACGATCATTACCCTAAACACAGCCATGCCCGATCTTCACTGGATAGCCGTCGTCAATGTGGCGTGAAATCCTGGTGTTCCGGCATACGCCGGTTCTACGCCCTTCCTGGCTTTAGCCAGGACTTTTCACGTACAACTACGATGCGGCTTACTCTTACTATAGAATACGTCAATACGTTGAGGACGAAATATCATCAGGCACTTCTGGTTGTTGCAATTCCCTCGATGCTTCCCATGGTTGTTCCAGGAACCCAACACCTTGTCCTTTTGTTCTTAATGTACACGATATGTCAGTTGTCGGCAATCAGGGAAACCCTGAAAGACCGTGTGCCATATCCTGATTTTACTCGTTCCAATGCATTGTTTCAGGTGTTTCCCTGAAACCTCTCAGGGTTTCCCCGATTGTCGGGTAATAACCTTTGCGGTACACTTATTACCGATAAACATAAACAGGTGGTCGTATCCTGACAAGCTGCTTGAATAAGGCTAGAGGGTTTGATGCGAGCTGATCAAGAGAACACCCTGCAATTTACCAGACATCTGACTGTGCTATCAGAAATGAAAGATAGAAGCACGTAGAAAACGTTCAGGTTAAGATCAGTATATTCGCTAAAGCGGATCCCTCAGGTCACAGGTACATACACGTGGCCTTCGGGTTTATATACTTGCCTGCGAGTGTGCAGCTTATCAATGGCGATCAGGTGTGGCACTCGTGGGCAAGGCTAAATAGTTGTTTCGATTATCAAGCGAGATCGTATTGTTGTCTGATTGCCAGGTGAACGGTGCACAGGCTTCTGGCAGACAGTGTATATCTCGTGTTGAGCGATAGAGAGAGACAGAAGGTGGAGTTATGTTGCGAGTACACTTTGATCATCAGATGGAAATCCTGAAAGAAGATCTTCTACGATTGGGCAGTATGGTTGAGTTAGCCCTGAACAGAGCGATAAAAAGTCTGGCAACCGGTGATAGGGTGATAGCTTCCTGGATTATTGAGGACGATTTGCAAATCAACTATGCCCGGTACTCGGTGGAGGAACAGGCGATTACCCTGCTGGCAACCCGGCAACCAGTTGCAAAAGATCTGCGATTTCTCAGTGTTGTCACTGCTATCGCGGTGGAGTTAGAGCGCATTGGTGATTATGCCAGCGTCATTGCCCGGCGTATTGAGCGCATAAGTACGCGCAAGAGCCAGTTAACGCCACCTGCTTTGCTGCATGAGATGTCCATGTTGACACTGTCGATGCTCCACACAAGTCTCGAGGCCTTCCTGCACCAGGATCGTGTTCTGGCGTATGACCTCGAACACAATGGTAATCGCGTCTATGAGTATGAAGGTATTCTCCGCTCAAAACTGATTGATGTAGCGCGCAGTCGACCGGAACATATTGAGACCGTTGTTGATCTCCTGGATGTCATTCATGCGCTGGAGCGCATAGCTGACCGTGCAGTAAATATTGGCGAACGGGTGATTTACCTGGTGACAAGTGTGGTCGAGGAATCAGGCTCACCGCATTACTGTGCTGCCTGAAGTCGCGTGATTGCCCAGAAAGCTCATACCCTCCTTCCCTCCACTCTCTGTACCTGAATCAGGCACAGGAGGTGGAGGGTTTCATGTGCAGATCCGTTTGAGGGAGTGCAGAGAACGCCGGGGCAAACGAACGGTCTGGTGTTTCAGTGCCTTCGCCGTTCGTCAGCGATAAGTACATCTCATAGAGGTTTTCTGCGTACTGCTTGCCATAGCAATTGGCAATGCTGAACCTGGAATCCTGGCTGTTGCTCTGGACAGAGCGAGGTCTGGGCGAACGCCTGGATCCGGCCTTCATAAGTATACGGTGGATTGCTATAGCAGGTATGATCTCTGCTGTCAGTCGTTGGATGTTACCACACCCATCCGAATCGCATAGCGTACCAGGCCTGCCACATCGTGAATATCTAGTCGTTCCATCAGTTGAGCACGATGGGTTTCGACCGTTTTGACACTGATATGGAGCATGCGAGCTATTTCCTGCGTCGTACATCCTTCAGCAATCAGTTGCAGAATCTCACGCTGACGAGCCGTCAGACGTTGTAACGAACTGGATTCGCCGCCAACACGCTGGACATATTCAACGACATGTTTGGAAACAGCCGGACTGAGATAGGTTTCACCCCGCATAACCGCATTGATCGCCAGTTCCAGTTCAGTAACACTGGCATCTTTGAGCAGATACCCCATCGCGCCCGACCGGAGCGCCTGCAGAACATACTCTTCGTTGGCATGCATTGACAACATAACCACATGCACATGCGGAAATTCTTGTGCAACACGTGCCGTTGCCTCCAGGCCGTTCAACCCGGACATAGCGATGTCCATTAAAACCACATCCGGTTGCTGAGTAGCAATCAGTTGTAATGCCTCACGACCATTTGCGGCTTCGGCAATAACCTCAATGCCTTCGATGCTCTGAAACAGGGCACGAAATCCAGCACGTACAAGATTGTGATCATCAGCAAGTAACACACGAACTGGCTTCATGCTAAACTCCTTTTATCCAGATTGGTATACGATGCATAAATTGCCAGGGGAAAGCGTACCCAGATTTCGGTTCCGCGTTGTGGAGTAGACGTAATTTCAATCTGCCCACCTGCAAATAGCACCCGTTCTTGCATCCCCAATAATCCCGAGCACGCACCACGCATAGCCCGTGTTTGAGCATCACGGAGATCAAAACCGACACCGTCATCGCGGATGATCAGATAGAGCATATCATCCCGATACTGCAAAGAGACCCGCACTCGCTGCGCCTGAGCATGGCGGACGACATTGGTCAAGGCCTCCTGAGTCACCCGAAAGCATGCGGTTTCAAGATCTGGTGGCAGGCGAATATTGTTCAGATCGGCAGTAAACCTGGCTTCAAACCCGGCGAGCCGCGATTGCCGATCAACATACCAGCGCAACGCGGCCACCAGACCCAGATCATCAAGCATCGATGGCCGCAGATCCAGTGAGAGATCGCGCACCTGTTGCAGCGTGCGATCCACGATCCCGATATTCTCCTCCAGATAGGGGAGTAAGGCCGGAACATCCACGAGCTGGCGTACAGACTGCAAGTTGATTTTCATCGCGGTCAGTGCCTGCCCGATTTCATCATGCAACTCGCGGGCAATGTTGCGTCGTTCAGCTTCCTGAGCATCAAGCAACCGGCGCGAGAGCGTCTGGAGCCGTTCGTGGCCGGTGCGCACCTGCTTGAAGAGCCGCGCATTTTGAATAGCCACCCCAACTTGCTGCCCCAGCACCTTAAAAAAATCGATCTGATCTTCTTCAAACACGGTTGGTGCATGGCTGAACAGATCCACGACCCCTTGAATCTCACCCCGTGCCAGCAGCGGGATACCAAGATAACTCCGCCAGCGTGGGCGGTCAAGATCGAGACCTACGGCGAGAAAGAGATCAATCTCCCGAAAATCCTCTTTGAGGAACACATCCCGTCGTCGCACCACACGCTCATTGTGCGCAGAATAGGCGGGCAGTGTCCGAAACGCTTCGGACATACGTGGTGGCAGCCCCCAGCTGGCTTCCAGAGATAACACATCCTCCGCATCATTATAATAATAGAGTGCGCCACCCGCGACATTGAGTTGCTCAGCCAGAAGGGTATTCAATATCCCAAAGACTTCGGTTATATCCAGTGAACTACTGACAGCGGCTGTTACCGTATTGAGGGTCACGAGTTCCCGATTGCGCTGTTTCAGTTCTCGTTCCCACTGTTGACGGATGGTCATATCGATACCAGTACTGACAATATATTCGATTTCACCGGTCGGTTTGCGCAAACTGGTATTTGACCAGGCGATTGTGCGCCGCTCACCGTCACGTGTCAGCCAATGAGTTTCGTACTCTCTGGGCAACCGGCCCTCCGCCAGATGCGCAAAGATCGAGCGAGTCCGTGTCGCTTCCGGCGTAGACAGAAACACATCCCAGACGTGCTTGTCATGTACCTCGGCAAACGTATAGCCGCTTAATTGCTCGCAGGCCCGGTTAAACCGAACGATTCGTCCAGTCGGATCCAGCACCATGACCAGTAACCCGGAGGTGTCGAGAATTGCCGTCGCGAGATCGCGCTCTTTGCGAAGGAGATCTTCGTTTTGTTTGTGTTTCGTTATATCACAACTAACGATGACCATACCAGCGGGGTGATCCCTATCGTTTTTCAGCAACGCGACCGACGCCAGAACATCTACGATCCGGCCATCTTTGCCTTGCTGGACAGCCTCTCCCTGCCAGTACTCACGTGCTGCGATACCATGCACAATTTCGGGCTGATTGCCATTGAGCGCCAGTGGCTTAACCAGGTCGTGCAGCGATTGTCCCACGGCCTCTGCACTTGACCAGCCATACAGTACTTCAGCGGCCTGATTCCAATAGCGAATGGTACCATTCTGGTCAGTCATCACAACCGCCTGTCCAAGCTGGTCAAAGCAGCGGATGGGATTGCAGAGTTGATCATCAGGATGGTTCACGGGTGCTGCGTCACGCATAAAATACAGCGAGATGATGCTGAGCAGAACCAGCAATCCACCCTGGATCATCAACACCGTAACCGGCCAGATTGTATTAGCGACCATGCGTGTCAGGAGCCAGCTTGAAAGAAGGAAAAAGACAAGAGCAACGACCGTATAGATCAGACTGAGACATAAGGTGCGGTGTGTACGTATGTACGGCATACCGACGTAGCCTTTCAATCTTTCTGTGATGGCGCCGGGGTATTATGGAAACACTCGAATGTATTCACAGTATACGAGTATTTGATAGGTTGAGCAAGGGCAGATACCTGTGATCAGTACCTCAGTGCTTGCCAACCAGGTGTTCATAGACGGGGTAGAGGTCGTGATCACAGGATCCTGGCCGATCACGTAGGAGAAATGCTCCAGCCAGATCGACGAATCATGTGGCGCACATCTGATGGTGGTACAGACCATAAAAGTAAAGCTGCCCAGTACCGCGCATACCGAGGTCGTGTGAGATAAAAGCGTCATATCTGAGGGTATTTTGCTGTGTGTGGTGGTTGGTGCGCCAGACCGGGGGCTGACGACGGGGGTGGTCGCAGTCGGTGGGATGATGATAGGGGCACGGGTACCTGAGGTTGGCTTGCTCGCGGTCGCAGCGGTGCAAAAAATGACGTTGTGAGCGCCTGCATACCTCACTGTACATATGAAAGAAAGAGGAGACGCGATGCAGATTGGAATGGTTGGCCTGGGACGGATGGGTGCTGGTATGACCCGGCGCTTGCTGCGCGGTGGGCATCATGTCGTTGGTACAGATCGCAACCCGCACCACATGCAGCAACTCCAACTGGAAGGGATGCAGGCGGCCACAAGCCTGCCAGAACTGGTGAACAGGCTGATGGCACCACGGGCGATCTGGTTGAGCCTGCCGGCCGGAGCAATAACCGAGGAGGTGATCGGCGAACTGGTACCGCTGCTGGCGGCAGATGATGTGATTGTTGACAGTGGCAATACCAACTATCACGATGACCTGCGCCGCGCTATCATGCTGAAAGCGCATGGCATCCACTATGTTGATCAGGGCACCTCCGGTGGCATATGGGGCCTGGAGAATGGGTTCTCGCTCATGGTTGGCGGTGAGCCGGAGATTGTGCAGCGCCTGGAGCCAGCATTTCTGACGCTGGCCCCGATCAACGGGTATGGGCATGTTGGCCCGGTAGGGGCCGGACACTTTGTGAAGATGGTACACAACGGTATCGAGTATGGCATGATGCAGGCCTATGCCGAAGGGTTTGAAATCATGCACGCGGCACAGCAGTTTGATCTCGATCTGCACCAGATTGCTGCTATCTGGAACCACGGCAGCGTGGTGCGTTCGTGGTTGTTGGAACTCGCCGAGTATGCGTTTGCGCAGGATGCTGACCTGCACGCGCTGAAGGGCTATGTCGAGGATTCCGGTGAAGGTCGCTGGGCGGTACAGGCGGCGATGGATTTTGATGTACCGGCACCGGTCATCACCCTGGCACTGATGCAGCGCTTTGTTTCGCGTCAGGAAGAGTCGTTTGCGGCCAAAGTGCTGGCAGCACTCCGCAACCAGTTCGGTGGCCACGCGGTACAACGTCAGGCGCAGCAGTTATAATCCAGCTTGAGCAACATACGGCCTGTGCAATGATAGTGATCTCTGGTGCGTCCGGCGATCTGACCCAACGCAAGCTCATTCTGGTGCTGTGCAACCTGCATGGCGAGTAGCACCTGCCGCCCGGTGCGTGATCTGGCATCGGTGCAGATGTGTACTACCAGCGTGCCGCAGGCGTTCAAAGGACATCAAATCGTATCGATATATGGGTAAAAAACAGCGCAAAATATTATGGTTTTCTGCTTTGGCAACATCGTCCCGATCTTGTGGGCATGGGAGACACCAACCGCGTCCCTGCTGGCCTGTTATGCACCGGGCAGCAGCGGCCGTCCTCCGTCGAATGGTCGGGCCTGGATGCAGGGCTGTAATGGGCATTAATGCTCTGTATGCAGTTCCACCCGTGCGCTCATACCGTCCTTCAGTCCTTCCGGGTTGTCGAGGGTGATCTGCACTTTGAAGGTACGCACGCCGCTTTTCACGGTGGCTGAAGGTGCAATGTAGCTCACCCGGCCGCGAAACGTGCGGTCGGGAAACGCCTCGACGAGGATGTCGGCGCGCTGGCCAGGCGTTATCCGTGCAATGTCGGTGTCGGTAATGTCAACCTCGACGTACAGTTCGCGCAGATCGACCAGGCGCATAGCGGGTTGACCGGCCGGGCTAACCGAGTTGCCTGGATCAATATTGACGATCGATACAACCCCGTCAAAGGGGGCAGTCAGTTCGGCATACTCGCGATCCAGGAGTGCCATCTGTAGCTGCGACTCGGCCTGAGCAACGGCGGCAGCGGCGCGGTTGAGGTCTGAGCTGGTCGGATTGGGAAAGAGTCGGTCATACGCAGCCTGGGCCTGCGCAATGGCCGATCGTGCCGCCGCCAGGCGATCCTGGTCGGGAGGGAGTAATAGTTTGGCCAGCACGGCTTCCGCCTGTATAACCTCTTGCTCAGCGGCCTGGATGCCAGTGATTTCGGCCTGTTGCGCCTGCTCCAGCGCCAGTTTTGCTTGCTCCAGAGCGTGTTCGGCATTGTTGATTGCCCGCAGAGCCGCTTCTTCACGGTCGCGGTTTTCCTGGGGCAACTCTCGATTGAACCGCGCCAGTTCATTCTCGAGTTCACGGTTACTCCAGTAAATCTGGCTGTATTCCGCCTGGGCATCACGGACGGCATTGGCCGCCTGCTCGATCCGCAATTCGGCATCGGTTTTGGCAACCGATAACTGGTCGCGGCGCGTCTGCAAGTTGATGCGTGCTTGCTCAACCTGTGACTCGGCGGTCTGAATGTCCTGCGGCTTGGGGCCAGCCTCCAGCTCGGCCAGTGCCGCTTCGGCTTCGGCAATCCGTGCCCGTGCTGCGCGAACTTCAAAGTCAAGCGGCGCTTCGGTGAGCGCCGCCTGCCGTGCCACCGCGTCGGCGAGAGCCGATTCAGCCTGTAGCACACGCTGGTTCAACGGTCGCACATCGAGAATCGCCAGCAACTGGCCCTGGCTCACGGTGTCACCTTCCTGGACATACACCTCGGCGACCGTGCCACTCACGCGGAACGTCAGGTCAGCATCTTGAATGGCCTTGACTTCACCAATGCCGCTCACACCCGGTGCGAGGACGAGCGGGGGTTCCAGTGATACCGCTGGTGTCGTCATCACTGTCGGGGTGGTCGGAAGAGGCATACTGGTCAACGTTGCGGCGGGCGAGGTAGTGACGCTGGCACGCAATTGATTGTTCAGCGGCCAGTAGTTGATAGCAATCATACCCACAATGATGGCAAGTACCCCGGCGAAAATCATTTGAGCAATACGTCTGGTCATAGCGCTTTCCTTATATAGTGTGTCCCGATTTCACTATTATCGGGGCACCGTTGCTTTATGACTGCGAGAACATCGCATCAATGGGAAACCGCAGTCCTGGCTGATGAACGTTCTCGGAGTGTTGAAGCGTTCAAGCGGGCTGAGCGTTCAAGTGCTTCAACGCTCCAACGCTTCAGCGCTCCAACGCTTCAGCTCTTCAACGCTGCCGCAGGCCAAAAGACTATCTGACGATACCACTGCCCGACTCCTGTCATTTAGAGCATATTCCTCGTGCGCCGCTTCCGCTGTTGCGAGGTAGATGGGCGGCGGGCCAATTTCCGCGCTGGTTGATCGGGGGTATGCCCGTTATCGTGATCAGCAGGTGTACCGCTGTACAGGCTGATGCCCAGCGACTCGCCATGAGCGATGGGTGCGGGCCGAGCTGCAAATGCTCGCCGGAACACCTGCCCGATCCGTGCGGTCAATCCTTCCATCAGACTGTAGGCCGTTGGAACAACCAGCAGCGTCAGCAGGGTGGAGGTGACCATCCCACCGATCACCACGATCGAGAGACCACGCCGGATCTCGCTGCCCTGACCCAGGCCAATCGCCACCGGCATGCTGCCAGCGATCAGCGAAAGCGCGGTCATCAAGATCGGGCGCAGGCGCACGGCCCCCGCCCGTTCCAGCGCGGCATGTTTTTCCATACCCGATTCACGCAGGCGGTTGGTAAAATCCACCAGCAAGATGGAGTTTTTGACCACCAGACCCAGCAACATAATCAGGCCGATCATCCCTGTGATGTCCATATCCAGGCCCACAAAGCGCAAAGCCAGAAAGGAGCCAATGAAACTAAAGGGCATCGCCAGCATGATCACCAGCGGCTGCGTGAACGAGCCGAATTGCGACGCCAGCACCATATAAACAAACAATACCGACAGTCCCATTGCCATGAACAGGGTCTCGAACCCTTCGGCCTGATCCTGAGCCTGCCCTACAAAGCTGACAAAGACGTTCGGCGGTAGTTCGAGTTGTTCCAGGCGCATGCGCAACTCAGCGATCACATCGTTGATGTTGCGGTCAACGACATTAGCGCCGATCAACACCTGGTTGAGTTGATTATAGCGGCGGATGGTGGTCGGGCCAGCGCGAAACTCGACATCAACCAGGGAGCCGATCGGCACGTTGCCGGTGGCGGTGGGCAGGCTGATCGAGCGGATACTCTCGATATTGGCACGGTTGCCGGGGTGTAGTCGCACCACAATATCGGTTTCAGTTCCACCCTGACGAAATGTGGTGGCTCGCTCGCCCTCGATTAACGTGCGCACTGAGGTCGCAATATCGTCATTGGTAAAGCCCAGATCGCCAGCTTTGGTCGGGTCGAGCAGAAATTGCAGTTCGGGCTTCCCAGGGCTATAGGTGGTGTCAATGTCAACCAGACCAGGGACACCGGTTGCCTCGGACTGGAGTTGCAGCAGCAGTGGCTCCAGTTCGTGCAAGGGCCGCGTCGTTTGCAGACTGAGCTGAATCTGGCGACCAGTAACACCCGTATTATTGCCCTCAAAACCGGGCTGGCTAAAGGCCAGGCGTGGCAGAAAGTCAAGCTTGTCTCGGAAGCGATCAACGTTGGGGCGGGTAGACTCGCCAGGGTGCAGACGCACAAAGAACGAGGCGATTTCGGGGGTGCCAGTACCGCCAACCGTGACCTGAACACTGGCGACTGCCGGGTCGCTGATCAGAATGGCCTCGGCCTGGCGTGCCAGTTCGTCGGTCGTGTCGAGTGGTGTACCGGGCGGCATTTCAAAGCCCAGCCCAAACTCGCCCGTATCTTGCTGTGGGAAGAATGAAAACTTCAGGCCAGAGGCGACGATCACACTGGCAACCGCAATCAGCGCCACCAGCCCCACAATCAGCAGGCGATGGCGCAGGCTCCATGCCAGCACGCGCCCGTAGCCGCGTGCCATCCAGTTCAGCTCCTCATACGCCTCATCTGGCAGATCTGGTTGTTGAGGGGGATCAGACACAGCATGACGCTGCTTTTTATGCGCACGTGGTTTCGGCTGAAAGAGGTAAGCCGAGGTCATTGGGGCCAGGGTGAAGGCCTCGACCATCGAGATTGTAATCGCGGACGCAATGGTGATGCCGAAGGATTTGAAGACAATGCCAGCGATACCGGAGGTAAATGTCACCGGCACAAACACTGCCACTACGGTCAGCGTCATCGCCACGACGGACAATGCCACTTCAGCGGTGCCGCGACTGGCGGCGACCCGTGGTGTCTCACCATGCTCGACATGGCGAAAGATGTTTTCGCGTACAACGATTGCATCATCGACCACCAGTCCGACGCTTAGCGATAAAGCCAGCAGGGTAATAATGTTGATCGACAAACCAAAGAGCTGCATAGCGGCAAAGGTACCAATCAGAATGATCGGCAGCCCCTGCGCAGTGACGAGCGTGTTGCGCAGATCGCCAAAGAACAGAAACACCACCAGAATTGCTGCCATGGTAGCGACGATGAGTTCTTCGATCGCGCTGCGCGTTGAGGACATGACGAACTCGGAGTCGTCGAGAGCGATGAAATAGTGTATATCGCTGCGGTCAGCAAAGATCGCCGCCAGTTCGCTCTTGACAGCATCAGCCACTGTCACCGTATTGGCATCGGTTTGCTTGCGAAGATCAATATTGATCGCATCTTTCCCATTGAGACGGGCGTAGCTGGTCACATCGGCCACGCCATCCTCAACAGTGGCAACATCGCCAATGCGATAGGGCGTGCCGGTGATGCGGACACGGGTAATGGCTTCCGGCGTGCGGAGCAGGCTAGGAACACGCAGGTTGATGTCTTGCGCACCAGCATTGATGTTGCCCAGGCCCAGGTTGGTGTTGGCAGTGCGGATAGCGTGGACGATCTGCGCCGGTAGGATCTGCCGTGCCTTGATACGATCCAGATCCATAAAGACATTGATCTGCCGCTCCAATCCCCCCGTGACATCAACCGAGCCAACGCCACGGATCCGCTGCAGGCGGGGGACTATGTCGTCATCGACCAGCGTGCGGAGTTCGAGCGGCGAGAGGGTGCCATCGCTGGTAATTGCTAGTGAGAGGATGGGGAACTGGTTGGGGTCAAACTTTTGAAAAATCGGATCCTCGACTTCACGCGGCAGGCGCGGCAGAATAGCATTGACCTTCTCGCGTACATCGCGGTCAGCATTGTCGATATTCACATCAGTGGCAAACTCGACCACGACGACGAGCAACCCCTCGTTTGAGGTTGATGTAATGTTGCGAATGCCACTGATTGTCGCCAGTTCGTTCTCAATCGGCTCGGCCACCTGGTCGGCCACGCTTTCGGGGCTGGCACCGGGATAGCGCACCGAAACAGCGATGATCGGGATTGAGAAATCAGGGTACAGGTTGACCGGCAGGGTGGTGTAGGACAGGAGACCCAGCACTACCACCAGCAGCATAACCATTGTGATGAAGACCGGGTGCTTGATCGACGTATCGGAAACAAACACCCCGTTGAGTTCCGGCTCAGGTCTGGTGTTCTGCATGCGCTCCTCTCAGGATTTGACCAGCCATGATACACGACGAACAGTACTACTATACAGTAAACTGTTTTAACTGGCAAGTAGGTGGACAGGGTTGATGGTAGGGGACGCCCCGGCGCGAATGCTATCCGTGTTTATCTGTAGCTTTATGGTGTCATTGCGACGTGTTAGAGGCTTCAATCGTTGCTTAGCCTGTGGTATGATACAGGCAGATTATTATGTTCATTGACCGGACTTCCGCGGTGCGATACTCGGTTTGTACTTCTTTGAGTCTTTCCTTTCTGATCTTTTTACGGCTATAGAAACCGGGCAGACCAGGCGCGAGTTTGCTCGGGCGGTTATACAGAAATTTGAAACGTACTCTAGCATCCGAGAGAGGATACACAGGGGGCAAAAGTGGCTATTGACATTGCGCGTTGACAGTCTGGTACTTCAACGAGACTGCATCTCGGCAGGGGGGCGGGGGCCGCAGGCCCCCCGCGCATGTTCCCCTGTGCTTTTTTTGGATGAGCAAAGCCGCGCCGAGCTTTCCTACCCAGAGGATGTCGCGTTGTAGTATCAGGATTGCTGATTATGACGACATGCGCGAAGAACGTAAGGATTCTCCTTGTTTCGCTTGAGTGAAGTTGATCAACCAGATATGCATCATCTCCAGGGGCGTTTCAAAGGCGTGCGCAATGCCAGCATCTCCTATCAATCCTGGCTTCCGTCCGGGGCGGTACAGGCCGTATTGCTCGTTGTTCACGGGTTGGGTGAGCATTGCGGGCGTTATATGCATGTGGTCAACCACTTTGTGCCGTCGGGCTATGCCGTCTATGGCTTCGACCACATCGGCCACGGCCAGTCGGCGGGCCGGCGCGAAGTCGTTGAACACTTTACCGATTACACCGATACGCTGCAGCTATTCTATGAACTGGTCAAAGGGTGGCAACCAGGAAAACCGATATTCCTGCTCGGCCACAGCATGGGTGGTCTGATACTTGCCTACTACCTGCTGGATCATCAGCCTGATTGCCACGGTGCGATCTTCTCTGCGCCAGCCATCAGGTCGAGCGTTGGCATACCACCTGCTCTCATCATGTTCACCCAGCTCCTCGCAGTGTTCGTGCCGCGGCTAGGTGTGCGTAACCTGGTGGATGTGCATGCGCTGTCACGTGACCCGCAGGTAGTGGTGGCCTATGTCAATGACCCGCTGGTTTTCCATGGCAAAACGTCGGCTCGCCTGGTGGCGGAATTGCTGGCCGCTATGCGCCGCGTTACGACCGAGGCTCACCGGATCCGCCTGCCATTGATTGTCCTGCAAGGTGATGCTGACCGACTGGTCGATCCCCAGGGGGCACAGATCTTCTACAACCACACCAGTTCCCGCGATAAGACGCTGAAGATCTATCCGGGGCTGTATCACGAGGTGTTCAATGAGCCGGAACGGGGCCAGGTACTCCAGGATGTGGAGGCCTGGCTGTCCGCACGTCTAGCCATCGTCCATACGATGTGAAAAACAGGAGTCCCGACTTATAGCCCGGCCGGAGCGCTACCTGAGCGAGAGCCAGGCGCAATCTGACTTGCAGTGCAAGCTCATTCTGCTTGCTGCTGCGGCTGCCAACGCCTACTACGAGCAGATCGGCTTTACGCACAGTCCGCGCTGCTGAGTGCTGGAGCGCGAGCAGCGTATTCGCAGTTGAGGACGCCAGTTTGCTAACCCTGCAACTGCCGAGTTGCTTGCGCCTTGCTATGCCGTAGAAAGGCCTACCGCTGCTGGTTGAGCTAAAGATGCCTCCACCTGGTATTCCGGTATTATCCAGGGTTAAACCGACGCCCAGGTGCCAGTAACGGTGTGTCCAGCGCATCATTTAAACTCTGACCCTGATACCAGCGGTAGGTAGGTATGTGCAACTCGGCAATGTGTGCCAGCACCGAAGCCGGGTCGTCCCATCCGCCAAAACTCCGCGAGTCGATAAATAGTACCGTTGCTCGGATACCGCGTGCCAGCAGGTGCTGTAGAGCCTGCGGCCAGCGTTCATCACAGGAAGCTGTGATAACAATCAAGCTGGTATTGCGCTTGAAGCGCGGACTCTCGCCCACCAGCATTTCTGCCAGCGGGCGATCGCCACGAGCGTGCAAGACGGCCAGCATCTCCAGTATCTTGAACATCTGTTGTGTCTCGCGGTTAGCCGCGAGTATGTGCGCATGCTGTTCCCATGTAATCAGCCCGACAGCACGCCTCTGATCTAGCAAATGCCGCGTCAGCGATGCTGCCGCCAGGATCGCATATTCTTCGGTGGACTCAACGGCCAGATTGTACGGTGACTGAACACTGCGCCAGCCACGAGTATCAGTGACCGCGCTGTCGGCAGACATATCCAGCACAATATAACAATCGGCAGCCGGCTCCAGTTCAAATTCCTTGACCATCAGTTGACCGGTACGGGCAGTGGTGCGCCAGTGGATCCGGTTAAAGCTGTCACCGGGTATATATTCGCGCACCGAGGAGACGTTGGGCGTAAGGTGATGCGTATGCTGGTGCGTTGTGCGACCCCCGGACATAGTGGTGCCCGGAAGATCGAAGTGGGAGAGGGCCACAATCTGTGGGTAGACAATAATTTCATCGGTGTTCGGCAGGCGGCGCTCGGTGCGAAAGATCCCAAACGGATCCCCGCTGATCAACGTTGTCGGGCCTAACGTGAAACGCCCGCGCCGGGTGCAGCGCGTCCGTGCTGTCCAGCGATAGCGCTGCTTAATCCCTAATGAGACTACGAAGCCGATGCCGTGTTGAGGGAGATCAGAATGATCTTGAACCTCAATCCACAGCCTGGGCAGCAACCAGCGATTACGGATGATCAGCCGTTCACGAGCATACTCGCCGACGTAGGCGCGATGGGTCAGGACTTCACGCTGAATCATTAGCCCGCGCAGATTACTCCAGGCCCAGAAATAGGAGAGAATGAGCATGGCTACCAGAATGTAAAAGAGGTGCAAAAAGAGTTGGATACCGGTGCCCTGAGCGGCCAGAAAACAGCCCATGGTAAACGCAAGAATACTCAGCGGACGAATATGGCGTATTACGAATTTACGCATGATCCTTGGGATACCGTTTGAATAACCAGGGTAGCACATAGAAAAACTGGCGTAGATGATACCAGGCGATCCGGCGTGGTTTCTGTACATGCTGCAAGTGTATCGGGATTTCTTTCAACCGACCGCCGCGGGCCAGCACCTCCAGTGCGAAGATGCCGCAAATACACTTGCCATCCAATATTAACTGGCGGGCCAGATCGGTGCGCAATGCCCGCAGGCCAGTGCCTGAATCACCAACCGGTGCCCGTAGACTGGCCATCCAGGTCAGGAAGCGCTCTGACGGTCGCGGCACAATATCGCGGTGGCCCTGTACCATCTCAGCCTGCCCATCCAGGATAGGTCGTACTAGCGCTGGAATCTGGTCAGCCGGAAACTCGCCATCGGCATCAATGATCACCACAATTTCACCCTGAGCCTCCTGGAAGCCACGCTTAATGGCGGCAATATAGCCCTGGTTATGCGGTTGGCGCACAACACGTGCCCCGGCCGCCACTGCACGCTGTGCAGTAGTATCCTGGCTGGCATCATCAATAACCAGCATTTCGTTGACATACGGTTGAATGGCATGCAATGTGGCGGTGATCCGTTCAGCTTCATTATAAGCAGGAATAACAGCGGTGATATGCAATTGTATGCTCCTTTCGATATAGGTGAACAGGCAATATGTGAACAGGCATACTCTTTCTCTCAGCACATACAGTATAATAGCATATCGACCGTCGGAGGAGTAATGAGGGGCTTCTGGGTGACTGGATTGCCAGCATTGTCTGGGTCTGGTATGGTTAGCATGCACACGAGAAGGAAATCCTAATGCCTATGAAAATTGCTGTTTTCACCGAGACGTTTCTGCCCAAAGTTGATGGGGTCGTGAGCATTCTGTGCTTGATGCTGCAGCGACTGAATGAAAAAGGCCACGAGGTACTGGTTTTCGGGCCACCGGGCGGCCCGCCAGAGTATGCGGGCGCAGAAGTGGTGGGGGTTGGTGGACCGCCGTTGCCATTCTATCCCGAAATCCGAATCAATATTCCACGCCGCCGGATCTGGGAACGTATTCAGGCTTTTAAGCCTGATCTGATACACACGGTCAACCCTTTTTTCCTGGGGCCATTTGGTCTTTCGTATGGTCGCCGCTTAGGGGTACCCATTGTCGCCTCGTTTCATACCAATATACCATACTATGTGAAGCACTATGGGGGGGCAATGATCGAGCCGTTGATGTGGTCATATCTACGCATGTTGCATAATCAAGCTCACCTGAATTTGTGCCCCTCTTCGGCGGTATTAAAAGACCTTCGAGGCCATGGCTTTAGCCGTGTACGCTGGTGGAAACGAGGTATTGATACGCAACGCTTTAGCCCTGGTCCCCGCGATGAAGAAATGCGCCGCCGATTAACTGATGGACATCCCGAAGACTTTCTATTATTAAACGTCGGACGGCACTCGCCCGAAAAAGGCCTGGAAATGCTGCGCGATGTCGTTCATTCGCTGCCGGGAGTACGCCTGGCGATGATTGGCGGTGGGCCGATCCACGAGCGACTCAAGGCCTACTTTAGCAACACGCCAACCGTGTTTCCGGGCTATCTCTATGGTGATGATCTGGTGAATGCCTATCGTGCTGCCGATGCCTTTGTGTTTCCTTCCACCACCGAAACCTTCGGGCTGGTAGCTCTGGAGGCGATGGCCTGCGGTCTTCCGGTGATTGCGGCCCGAGCGGGGGGCGTACTGGATATTATTTCCGATGGGCAAAACGGCCTGCTCTTCGATCCCGATCATCCTGAGCAGATCAGATCCCTGGTTGAGCGGTTGCGGGATAACACGACGCTGCGGACAGAACTGGCCAGACGGAGCCTTGAGCATGCACGGAGTCGTTCCTGGCAAGGTACTATGGATCAGCTGATTAACTACTACTATCTCGCAACACGGTTGTTTCAGCGTGTTCAACTGCGGCGCAAATCGCAGATGGCAGGGGCGTAGCTGTTGCCATCTGCACTCGCACCGGCAAACCAATCTGACAGCTGGCGCGTGTGGTAAGGCATCACACGCGCACCCCACCACAAAAATGGTACGCCCCTTCTCACTCACCTTACCCGTTCATCGTCTGACGCCAGTTGACGCCCGGTAAGATCAAAGAGTTATTCACCCGGTTTTTGTACTGTTGCACGACGTGAATAACCGACTCGAGCAACGTGTCGTTGAGATAATGCGGTTGGAGACCGAGTTTGAGCAGACAGGTATTGTTCGCATTATAGTAATGTTGTTCACTTTCGACGCGCGGATTGGGCAGATTATTAATGGTTACCTCCAGACCACATTCCTTCGCCGTTTCCTGTACCGCCAGGGCCAGATCCATCACGCTAAACTGCTCGGTAAACTGGTTGAACACACGAAACTCACCGCGAGCGGGCGGATTCAGAATTGCCAGTTCTACACAGGCGAGGGTATCTCGAATATCCAGAAAGCCGCGCGTTTGACCGCCTCGACCATAGACCGTCAGCGGCATACCTACCACGGCCTGCACCAGAAAGCGATTCAAAACCGTACCGAAAACTCCATCATAGTCGAAGCGGGTGCGCAAGCGCTCATCAAGCTTGATCTCATCGGTGTCCACGCCATAGACCACGCCCTGATTCAAGTCAGTCGCACGCAAGCCCCAGATCTTACAACAGAACATCAAGTTGTGGCTATCGTGAACTTTGGACAGATGATAGAAACTACCGGGTTGTTTGGGATAGGGCAGGGTATCGGTGCGACCTTTGTATTCAATCGTAATATATCCTTCTTCAATGTCAATGTTTGGCGTGCCATATTCGCCCATCGTTCCCAGTTTGACCAGGTGGCAATCGGGAACATGGTCTGCAATCGCATAAGCGACATTGAGCGTGCCAGCAATATTGTTGACCTGGGTAAATACCGCATGCCGGCGGTTGATCATCGAGTATGGAGCTGAACGCTGCTCACCATAGTGAACAATTGCCTCAGGTTTGAAATCGCGTACAACTGGCTCAAAGAACGTATAATCGTTCAAATCACCAATATGGATCTCAATTCGTTTCCCTGTAACCGCTTCCCATACAGCGACGCGCTCTTGCAGGGACGCAATCGGCACCAGGCTATCCGCTCCCAGTTCATGATCCCACATACGGCGAATAAAATTGTCTACCACCCCGACCTCATGGCCCCGCTGCGATAGGTACATCGCAGTGGGCCAACCAAGATAACCATCACCACCCAACACAAGAATACGCATTGTGAACTCCTCATCTACTCTATGACCGTTTTGGACACTTGAATCCTTCGGGCTAAGTAGCCCCGTATGATACCAGTTCTGGCTTAAAATTCAAGCGGATCTGCATGATTACAAAGCCATAATTTTTTCTTAATACAAAATTAACAGAACGTAGCGCAACCCTATACCAATTGTCAATCAAAGTCCAGGATTTATCCCGAACGGATCTCTCTGCCCAGGCGAACGCCTGGTATCTGGTTTTTCACGACTCAGACCTTAGATGGAACCAGGTAATTCACTCTGCGTCTGCCGTACCAGTTCTAACAATTCCTCATCAGAAGGGCTACCGCCATGTTTCTGCCACCAGCGTCGATACCAGCGCAGGTTCTCAGTGAATGCGGCCAGGACTTCGTGATGACTGAGTGGTGGTACTTTGTGCTGCAACATTTCCAGAATCTCTTCACGATCATTGCTGTCCAACTCTTGAACCGTTAGTAAAATGCGCTCGGCACGCAAGATAAACAACTCACGTTCAATTGCCGGGAAATCATTACCTATCTGACGGATGTTCCCTAGATAGCAGATTGTGCGCTGGCGTGGGTTACCTGTCTGATCACGGTAGCTTTCAACCAGATAGGCGTCATAAAAACTGGTATCGGCAACGGCCACATTCTTATGACGGCGTACAATCCAACGTACATACATTAGGCAACCTCCCTCTCCTGCTACACAGGGTATTCTCCGGACGTGTATGATGTTGCCTCAATACCAGTGATACCTGATACGTTCAACTCACCACGTAACCCTGGTTCGGCTATGAGCCACAGGATGAAACTGCTTGAGGATTCCGAGGCATACCGCAGTTCTCTGTTCGATGACATTTAAGACAATGCTTGATTTCATATTCCATTATATATGATCTTGTCATGTTTTTGAATACCATGCATACAATTTGATTCAAAGAACATCAGATACAGCATGAGAAGACCAACTCTGCAGCTATCGCAGCACTGTACGGCTTGTGGCCCCCGGAACCTTTCTGCCGCGTATCTCGTGTTCCTGAACGTAGTTGTGAACAATTTGTTCGTCTTTTGCACAATAACTGCACATATTGCGACGTTTTTCACTATATGCTATACTCAAACCATCCTCACATATAGACAAAGTTAAATTACCACACACTGTTAATCTATTCTAGCTGTAGTTCACAATCCGAACTACATTGATCAAGAATTATTGTTACAACACGGTGAAAGGGTTAATGACAATGAAGTTCTGCCAACTGGTGTTGAAGACATTGCGTCTCGCTATGATTCGGGTTGGTGCCGGTTGGATGTTTGCCCTTCTTACCTTCAATTTTAACCGCATTGCGATCTATGAGCTGGGCGCACTGGCAATTTTGATTACGACATTAATTGGATTGCATCACTTCATTTCTCCTTTCCAGGTGGTCTGGGGCCGCATTAGTGATCGCTATCCCCTCTTTGGCTATCGACGCGGGCCCTATATTCTCTTGAGCGCCCTGGTTGCCAGTCTGGTGTTTGTGTTGCTTCCATCACTGGCGATTCAGTTGGGGCAAGGAGGCGTCCTGGTATCTCTGGTGTCTTTGTTCCTTATGGCTATTTTTGGGATGGGTATTGCAGCCTATGGTGCAGCAAGCAATGCACTCGTCGCAGAAACGACGACCGAACGCGAGCGTGGTGGCGTCGTGGCAGTCATCTGGACATCTGTGATTCTCAGCGGGATTGTTTCGGCACAGGCCGCCAAGATGATTATGCCGGTATATGATCCGCTCCAGATGCAGTTTCTGTATAACCTGACACCGTTTATTGTTGTCGGTTTTGTCCTGATCGGCTTGATTGGTCTGGAACGGCGGATGAGCCCGGCAGAACAGGCGGCTCTCAAGGCCCAATCGCTCCCGGGAGTATCTGTTAACAGCCCCAATACACTATGGATCATCTGGGATCTATTTCAACGTAATCGCCAGGTACGTGCCTTTTTTGTCTTTATTCTCCTTTCCATTTTTGGGGTTTTCTTGCAAGATGCGATTCTGGAGGTGTTTGGGGCTGAGGTTTTTGGGTTGACTCCCAGGGATACCGCGGAATTTCAGCAGTTCTGGGGGTTTGGGGTGCTGGTGGGCATGGTGCTAATTGGTGCACTGACAACCCGGCTGCCGCTTGCGAAAAAGACGCTGGCAATGGTGGGTGGGTTGAGTATCAGCTTGAGCCTGGCGCTGATGGCAGTCGCCAGTAGTACGTATCAGGCTACACTACTGAACCCGGCCCTGTTGTTGATGGGATTGGGTACCGGGGTGTTTAATGTTGGCTCTCTCTCCATGATGATGGAGATGACCGTTGATGGGCATGTCGGCCTCTTTATGGGTATCTGGGGCATGGCTCAGGGTCTGGGTACAGGTCTGGCAAATATCTTAAGCGGAGCATTACATACATTGCTCATTACTACCGAGTTTTTGTTGCCGGCCACGGCCTATACGTTCATTTTTGGGGTCGAGGCGCTGATTATGATTCTTGCCATCGGTGTGCTGCGGAGCATTAGTGTGCAGGAGTTTCAGGGATTGAGCAGCGCGGATATTCATACAGCGATGGCTTTTGATACGGCGGCGTAATTGCTCATACTGCTGCGATGGTAACGGAGAGAAAGAGGACGGATGTATACTCCTGAACAACTTGCACGGCGTGAAGCTTCGCCCTGGACGCGAGTGCAAATTATTCTGGCACCGATCCAGTTTCTGGCTTTTCTCATCAGCTTTTTTCTGGTTGTGCGCTATTTGATGACGGAGCAGGGATACCTTGCGGCAACGATCAGCGTCTGGGTCAAAATTGTGCTGATCTGGGCATTAACAATTACCGGAATGCTCTGGGAAAAAGACGTGTATGGGCACTATTTTATGGCGCGTGAGTTCTTCTGGGAAGATCTGGGTAATCTGATAGCAATGCTGACTCACAATGCCTATTTTATCGTCCAGTGGTCGGGTTGGGAGCGGCGGTCGGTGATGTTTGTAATGCTGTTTGCGTATATTACCTATCTTTTGAATGCCACACAGTTTATCATCAAAGGTATTCGTTCGGGGCATGAGCGTCGAGCGTTACGGGCACAGATGTTGAACCGCCAGAAAGAGTTCCAGGGTAAAGCTACCTGATGGGGTGGTCTGGTAACAGTAGGGTGGGTCACAGCCATCTGGCCTATACTGTAGTATAGTATAGGCAGGGTGTGTGGCTCTGAGTTCCTGGCTTACTGATACCGAGAACATACGCTGCTTTTGTGGTGGGAATGAGTCGGTATCAGAAAAGACCAGGTTAACGGTGTCAATCATGATCAAAATCAGGGTGCCTGTTCAGAGGACTTTCGCCAGTGGAGGTTGCGGGAACCAATGGCCCCGCAATCCGAGAAACGCCTGAAGAGGCATTGCCCTTCTAGACTACTTCGCCGGAACGGGTACAACTCAGGTGTTGGACTGAATGATTATTTCTCAAGTATATAAGGCTAAATGAAGTAAAGGTTGTGCGTATGGCTCTTAAATCAAGGTCTGTTGTCATTCCGCAACGCAATGCTATTGAACTTCGAGAGGTGCTGGTAACTGAACCGAAATCGAATGATGTCCTCATTCATACGGCCTATACGTCGATTAGTGCCGGAACGGAACGTATGCTGTTGGACGGGCGGATGCCGCATCCCGCCCTGTCGTTTCCGGTAGTACCGGGCTATGAAACGGTTGGTCAGGTGGTACAGGTCGGTAAAAAAGTATCACCGGATCTCCTGGGGCAGTGGGTGTATGTCGGTGGGGCGCGATGTTTCAAAGGCGTGAATGCGGCATGGGGTGGCCAAAGCGAGTATATTACGACTGAAGCTGAACGCGTTGTAGCACTTAATGGTATGCCACCTGATAAAGGTGTGCTGTTGGCACTGAGTGCAACGGCGCTGCACGGCTTGCATGTTGCCCAGGTGCGTAGCAGTGATCGCGTGCTGGTGCTGGGTCAGGGGATTGTCGGTCAACTTGCAGCCCGTCTGGCACGGTTGATGGGCGCGGCGCATGTGGCGGTACTGGATCGTGTGGGTATTCGTCTGGCCGTTTCACAGGCAGATCTGATTATTGATGTCAGTAAGGAATCGCTGGAAGAAGCAATGGGTGGTGAACGCATCGATCTGGTGATCGAAGCCACTGGTTCGATGGCGGCATTGACCAGTGCATTGCCGTTGTTAGCCAACCACGGGCGGGTGTTGTTGCTTGGGTACTACGAGCATATTCACATCCCCTATGCCCCGATGTTTATGCGTGAGGCGCAAGTGCTGGTGGCGCGCGAGTGGGAGTTTGGGCCGGATGGTGATTTGCCACGCACACGGGATATGCTCACCAGTGGTGAGTTGAATGTGGACGGGTTGTTGACCCATCGTGTGCCATTGGAGCGTATTCAAGCGGCCTATCGGCTGGCACTGGAAGATCCTTCATGTCTGAAGGTTGTAGTAGAGTGGCCGAATGGGGAGGCAGATCCAGCCAGTCGACGCTAAGTCTACTATCTGGTGATGCGCCAGGTTCTGCTCTACAGGGCACTGGTCGTACGTACGTGCTGATGCGTATAACGAGTGTTCAATGACACGAAGTACGCGGTTCTTTTAACCATCCGCATGATTTACCTTCAGCAATGGGGAAGCATTGGAACGTTGGACGTATCTCTGCGACCACGAATGATGATAGGGCGTGCATTATATAGACCGTGCCATCGTCAACAGATGAGCAGGATTGACCGGAGATCGCTTGCCTGTATGGACGCTCACCGCGTACCTCTTGTCAACAACAGAACCGGATGTACGTGGCGCGGGTATTCACCGACCGTTCCGATCTGTGGCGAAAAATGAGGCCCAGACAATAGAGAAGTACCGCTCTGCTGAGGGCGAAAAAGGCGTTGGCTCAAGTGACCGCGTACGTCCTGTCAATTACAGAAAGGAGGCCAATGATGCCTGCACATGTCAAACAACCGCAGACCGGCGGCGCTCGGATGCTGGCAGTCTATGGCAAAGGCGGTATGGGGAAGTCGTTTTTTACGACGAACCTGGTGAGTAAGCTGGCGTTGCTTGGGAATCGGGTGTTGCAACTGGGGTGCGATCCAAAGCACGATAGTTGTAATGCGCTGTTTGGTGGTGTGAGTTTGCCCACCCTGGGCGATACGTGGCGCGAGTTCAAAGCCGCTGGCCAGGAGGACGATCTGCAGGTGCATCATGTGATTTTTAAGACGACGATTATGGACGGTAAGGCCACCGTGTATGGATGCGAAATTGGTGGCCCGGAGGTGGGGCGTGGTTGTGGTGGCCGTGGTATCACCTTCGGCTTTGATATGCTGGAAAAGTTGGGTATGAGCCAGTGGTCACTAAACTATATCGTGATGGATTTCCTGGGCGATGTTGTGTGTGGTGGGTTTGCCACGCCACTGGCACGTTCGTTGGCCGAAGAAGTGATTATTCTGTGTGGCAATGATCGCCAGAGCCTGTATGCCGCCAACAACATTGTGCGTGCAGCGCAGTATTTTGCCAGCATGGGTGGCAGTACCCGCTTATTGGGCCTGGTGATTAATCGTGATGATGGTAGTGGCGTGGCAGAGCGGTTTGCTGCCGCAGTGGGCTTGCCGGTACTTCTCAAAATTCCTCTTAGCCGTAAGATCCGTGAACTGGCGGATGCTTTCCAGTTGGCGTTGATCGATGCTGAGTTTGACCAGTTGTTTGAAACCCTGGCACGTCAGGTTATTAGCCGCTCGACACCGCCCGTTGACATGCATCAGGTGTCACCGCTTGAATATCGAGCTTTTTTGTCGGTTTTTGGCGCAGAAGAACCGGATGTTGTTCCTGACGGGGCGGCAGCAGAGGAGTTGTTTGGCACAGGATGTCCGTTGCAGCCTCTCCCAATCATCAGCGTGCAGGAGTCCACAGCGGCTGATAAGCCCGGTATGGACGAGCCGACGAAGCGGGTGGTCACGCGGTTGCTCAAAGAACTGGGTATGTATGTGACCGAAGCCAATAGTGATCCGCAAAAGGGGTTAATGCTGACTGTTGATGGCAATACCACGATCTGTTTTGGTACCGATCAGGATCTGGATAGCAAGCTGGCCATTCTCGCGGCACTGCAGAAGAGTGGTGAGCCATATCACTATGTTGATTTGCGGCGTCCTGCATCACCTTTATATCGCTAATCCTGCGTGGTTGGGGCCTATGTATGATCGGAGTATAGGCGATAAGACGGTACCCGTTCTGGGCGACTCTCGCCAGCAAGGGTGCCAGGGCCTGTGACCTCGCGAACCCCGAGAAACCGGGGGATACCGTGTCAGGTACCCGCACCGAACCGAAGGTGCCAGGGCCTGTGACCCCGCGAACCCCGAGAAGCGCTTGAAGAGGTAGTACTTTCCCAGACCCATACGCATCAGTGTACACTCCCGGCTGAGGTTTGGGGGATTATTATAGGCCTCCAGGACACTGCGGTTCTGGAACACCAGGGGCACTGGCTCTGTGTGATCGAAACGCAACGGGTTGGAAGGGCGGCCGTCCTTGACGTAATCCGCATAAACGCAGTATTTCCCCGGACTTCTCCACCAGAAAGGATCCATAAGATAGGCACGATAGCGAGCCAGAACCGGGCTATTTGCATCTATGCAATAAAGGGGATCGCTGACAGTATGTCAATGTCAAACCTGTTGCACACTGCCTGCGTAGCCTGGCTGATACCGTTAATCTACGGGCCGTTCCCTCTATACAACCACTTGCGCTATGTGGTAAAATATATATGTACAATATTTTTCATATAGTGCGATATGAATCGTGTGTGGTCGTCGTAGGGATCTGGGCTGATCAAGCGCAGATTCGTCAGGAGTAAGCTATGAGTTCCTCACAGATGGTCGGGCCGCTCACCCCGATGATTGTTTGCTGGACGGCACTGCTGGTTACGGTTGTCGGTCTGGGAGTTTCGTTCTTCTTTACCAACATTACTGCCTTTGCGCGCCAGTTACGTGATGGATATCGGAAGCCGGCTGCTGGTGCTCCTGAGCCAGATAAAGCTTCCCGATAACATGTAGTGCATCTGGTTCTGTTGTTTGAGGGACAACCTCAGCGCACCTGGAATGGTTCATGATAGGCGCTGAGGTTGCTTTGTGTTCACAAGCGGTACGGTTTCTTTACTACCGCCGGCAAAAAAGACGTCTGGTTGGAACGACTGCCTACGTTCTGTCATTTTATACGTCCGGTCATTTTAATGGTATAGTAAGGATACGATAGAATGGTATTGGTTTTCACTAGAATGCCTTGAGTGGACGCACTCTGTGCATGGGGCAGGAATGATAGAATGGTAAACTCTATAACCACTGAGGCTCCTGCGATTGCTGGGCCAGAACATATGAATGGGCGCGACATTACGCCGCCACCACCGTATCCCTTCACTGCCATTGTCGGTCAGGCTGATTTGAAGCAGGCGCTTTTGTTGTGTGTGGTCGATCCAACCATCGGAGGAGTGATGGTGATGGGCCATCGTGGAACGGCCAAGTCGACGGCTGTGCGCGCGCTGGCAGCCATGTTACCACCGATCAAAGCCGTTGCCGGCTGCTCCTATGCCTGTACAGCCGAGCACCCGGCGGGTCTGTGCGAGCGCTGTGATGGGCAGGCGAAGCGCAAAGCGACAGGGGCCGAGCCAGGGGCGAAGAGTCGCTTACGCACGGTGACGATACCCGTGCCTGTCGTTGATCTTCCACTGGGTGCGACCGAGGATCGAGTCTGCGGTACGTTAGATATTGAACGTGCGCTGACCCAGGGGGTTCAGGCTTTTGCACCTGGTCTGCTGGCACGCGCCAATCGTGGCTTTCTGTATATTGATGAGGTCAATTTGCTGGAAGATCACCTGGTGGATGTCCTCCTCGATGTGGCCGCCAGTGGGGTGAATGTAGTCGAACGTGAAGGGATTAGCATCCGCCATCCGGCGCGGTTTGTGCTGGTGGGCAGCGGTAATCCAGAGGAGGGCGATCTGCGACCGCAGTTGCTTGATCGGTTTGGCCTGCATGCTCGGATTACTACGATTACCAACGTAGAAGAACGGGTCGAGATTGTCAAACGACGGCGTGCCTTCGATGCTAATCCGCATGCGTTTGCCGCTGCCTGGGAGAAAGAACAGGTGCGTCTGCAGCGCAAGATCAAGGCGGCCCAGCGCCGCCTGCCCGAAGTTGAGTTGCCTGATCCCATTTTGCACAAAATCGCCGAGGTGTGTGTCCGATTGGAGATAGATGGGCATCGCGGCGAGTTGACGATTAGCCGGGCAGCAGGGGCGCTGGCTGCGTTTGAAGGCCACAAAGAGGTGCGTGAAGACGATGTGCGCCGAGTGGCGCTGCTGGCCTTGCGACACCGGTTGCGCAAAGATCCACTCGAAACCCAGGACGACGAATCCAGAATTGAGCGCGTGCTGGCCGAGGTATTTGGTACGGTTGATAGTTAATAGGTAGCCTGGCTATGAGGATAGAACGGACTTTGCCCTTCCCGGCCCTGGTTGGTCTGGATGTGGCGCGACAGGCGTTGCTGCTGCTGGCGGTCGATCCAGGACTGGGTGGTGTGGTGCTGGCCGCCGGGGTAGGTACGGGCAAAAGTTCGCTGATGCGCAGTTTTGCCCGTATGCTGGCGCTTGAGATGACGACGATCGAGTCGGAGCAGTCACCTGATGGTGCACAACCAGTGTTTGTCGAGTTGCCGGTTGGCGTTACCGAGGATCGGCTGCTAGGTGGCATAGATCTGGAAGCCACACTGGCCACCGGGCAACGGGTGTTGCGCAGCGGGTTGCTCGCACGGGCACATCGGGGCCTTCTGTATGCCGATGGTGTAAACTTGCTTGAAGACAGCACGATCAATCATATACTGGCAGCGATGGATACGGGTGTGGTGCGTGTGGAGCGTGATGGCTTGAGTATGGTTGAGTTGGCCCAGTTTGCCCTGCTGGCGACCTATGATCCGGCGGAGGGGCCGCCGCGCCGCCATTTGCTTGATCGCGTCGGCTTGATCGTTGCACCGATTAGCCGTGCGCCGGTCACAGAACGGGTAGAGGTCGTACGACGCAACCGGTTGCTGACGGCTAGCGGGTGTACGGCGGAGCGATTGAACGACTGGATCGAAGAAGAGCAGGTGTTGTGGGCCCTGATTATGGCTGCACGTGAATTGTTACCGACCGTGCGGATCGATGATGCACAGATTGAGCAACTGGCCGGTACCGCACTAGCACTCGGCGTGGAAGGGCATCGCGCCGACATTTTTGCCACACGGGCGGCGCTGGCGTCAGCGGCGCTGGCTGGCCGCGATCAGGTTGAGCATGAGGATATGGAACGAGCGGTGCGTTATGTGCTGTTGCCACGGGCTACGCGCATCCCGCAGATGGTCGAGGAGTCGCAGGATACTTCTGAGCCACCACCACCGCCCCCTGATCCGTCGCAAACCCCGGAACAGCAGCATCAGGACGAAAACGAGCCAGAGCAACCGCCCGCACCGCCTCACGAAGAGTTGATGGCGATTGAGGATCTGGTACTGGCGGCCCTGGACACCGAGATTCCGCCCGATGTGCTCGAAACACCGTTTACCATCAGGCGGCGCGGGCGAAGCGGTTCACGCGGTACTACCTCTGGCCAGCGTGGGCGGCATATCCGGTCAGTAATGGGCCTGCCAGGAGCCGGCCGCCTGGATGTGGTGGCGACACTCCGGGCGGCGGCCCCCTGGCAACAGGTGCGGCGGCAAACGATGCAGAAGACACGCCGTAAAACGAAAGCCGGGAATCACATCCTGCTGCGGATGGATGATCTGCATATCAAACGTTTTCGCAGCAAGGCCGGGACGTTGTTTTGCTTTCTGGTCGATGCCAGTGGTTCAATGGCATTGCATCGTATGCGTCAGGCCAAAGGCGCGGTCAATGCCCTGTTGCAGCAAGCATATGTACATCGGGATCAGGTGGCGCTGCTGGCATTTCGTGGTGAACGCGCCGATCTATTGATGCCACCATCACAGAGCGTTGAACTGGCGAAGCGTGCACTGGATGTGTTGCCCACGGGCGGTGGGACTCCGCTGTCAGCCGCTTTGTTGCATGCTTATCAAATCGCTGAACAGGCCCGTAGTCGGGGTATTCATCAGACGACGCTGGTACTGATTACCGATGGGCGGCCCAATGTGCCCCTACGCTCTAATTCCGACCAGTCTAAACAGGAACGTCTGGCACAGGCGCGGGAGGAAGTGCAGCGCCTGGCGGAACGGTTGCGGGCGGCTGGCATTGGCGCGGTGGTGATCGATACACAGCGTAGCTTTGTCTCGCGTGGTGAAGCACAGCAACTGGCAGCATGGCTCGGTGGGCGATACGTCTATTTACCACAGGGGCGTGGTGAGGAGATTGTACAGGCTGTGCTTGATGCGAGCAGTGATTCGTAATCATAACACCTTATTTTTTCGCCTGCGGCAGCAAAGAGGGCTAAACGAGAGAACGTACCGCGTTGTCGAAAGCCCAAAAGATGGTGTGTTCCGGTGATCGTGTATGTCCTATCAGATCAGAGGGGTATTTGAAAGATAATTTTCCTGGCCCGACCGCATCTGCCGTCGCGATTCCCTCCTGCTGGTTGTTATTGCGCGTCTGGTTGTTATTGGGCCTACAATCTTTTGGTGGTGGCGCAGCGACTCTCTTCTTGATTCGCCGTACCGTGGTTGAGCGCTATGGCTGGATTTCAGCCGAGGCATTTACCCGCTACTGGGCGATCTGCCAGATTGTGCCCGGCATCAATTTACTGGGCCTGACGATATTGATCGGCTGGCATCTGGCGGGTGGGGCTGGTGCTATGCTATCCCTGCTGGGATTGCTGCTCCCAAGTGTATCAATTACGATCCTGCTAACCGCGTTGTATGCCAGTATTCAAGATCTGGCGCTGGTGCGGGCGGCATTGCGCGGTGTTATTCCGGCCACGGTCGGGCTGGGATTGCTCCTGTCAATCCAGATGGGGCGACCGCTGCTAGTGGCGAGTTGGCGCATGGGCCGGCTGAGTTTCTGGTTGAGTTGTGTCCTGTTGATCGGGAGCGGCATTGTGGTCGCCGTCGTGCATCCGCCTGTCATTGCTGTGCTGTGTGTAAGCGGAGCCGTCGGGGCAGTGTTGCAGAAGTGGGTGGCACAGGCTGGCTCAAACTCCTAGCTTTCACGTCACAGGTGGTACGTGGTGGGTTCTTTGCTCTGCTGCAGGCGACACCACCTTTTTGAAGGGAGGCGGCGTACTCGTGTCATTAACAGAAGCTACACGGGGATCACGTTTCTCGGTGTCTGATCCGGCTTTTCGTACTCTATGTTGAACTCGATCTTACCTGGCAAGCGTTCCATCTGGTTGCCTTGTTTCAGGAAAATGGGATGAAAGCCTGTTGCCAGCGGAGTATTTCTATGGATGCGCTGAGCTATTTCTGGATTTTGCTCAAAGCCTCGTTTTTCTCAACCACGGGACTGGGCAATGTGCCTATTCTACACGATGATCTGCTGGCACGCGGGTGGGCTACCGACAAGCAGTTTGCCGAAGCACTGGTGGTAGGGCAGATTAGCCCAGGGCCAGGCGGGTTATGGGTGATCAGCCTGGGCTATCTGATGGGTGGGCTGCGTGGCTCCGGGCTGGCGCTGCTGGCAATCTGTTTGCCACCGGTGCTGGTATTGCTGGTGGAGCAACTTCATCGTCGGGTGGGCGATCATCCGCTGGTGCGCGGCTTTGTGTGGGGCTTGAGTCTAGCTGTTGTCAGTATTTTGCCGATTGTGATGATTAATCTGCTCCATAGTACCGGCGTTGATCGTATCAACCTGCTGATCATGCTAGTTAGCCTGGGATTGGGATTGACCGGTCGGGTGCCATTGATTATGCTCCTGGCTCTCGCGGCGCTGGTGAGCATGGGGCTGTATTAGCGTGTGGCACGTGCATTTCGCGCCTGCACGGATCTCTTCTTTAACGTAAAGGTATCAGCGTTGAAAAGAGGTAACGTTTCGTCCTCGTCACCGGGGGGCCTGAACGATCCGGTAACGGGCGAGGAGGCCCCGGTGTGCCCTGACTAGTCCGCCAGGATGGGCCTGATAGCATTCCGTCCATTGAAACGAACAGTTCGTGGATCGAACATTCATGCTGTAGAGCCGTATCATGGACTACGGTGTGCGGTGGGTAGAACCGGCACGCCGACGGCGCACCCCGGAGGGACGCGCTCCCAGGTTCGCCGCGCCCGCGCCTCGCACCCCGGAGGGACGCGCTCCCAGGTTCGCCGCGCCCGCGCCTCGCGCCCCGGAGGGACGTGCTCCCAGGTTCGCCGCGCCCGCGCCTCGCGCCCCCGAGGGACGTGCTCCCAGGTTCGCCGCGCCCGCGCCTCGCGCCCCGGAGGGACGCGCTACGCCCCTTTCTTGTAGCGTGGTTGGTAGAAAGGGATTTTGACAACCCGCGCTCGTACCGGTTTGTAGGGACGCGCTCCCAGGTTCGCCGCGCCCGCGCCTCGCGCCCCCGAGGGACGTGCTCCCAGGTTCGCCGCGCCCGCGCCTCGCGCCCCGGAGGGACGCGCTACGCCCCTTTCTTGTAGCGTGGTTGGTAGAAAGGGATTTTGACAACCCGCGCTCGTACCGGTTTGTTACGAATGATCACATCAAATTCACTGCCCGGCTTGCTGAACGCAATTGGCACATATCCCAGGCCCAGAGGTACACCCAGCGTTGGCGCAAGCATGCCAGTGGTAACATACCCGATCGGTTCGCCCGTAATACTGTGAATCGGATAGTTGTTCCGTGCAATCCCGCGTCCGAGCAATTCAAAGCCCACCAGTCGGCGGGCTGGCCCGGTGGCTTTCACTTGCTGCAACGCCTCACGCCCGATAAAATCGCCTTTATCGAGCTTGACCACCCAACCCAGACGGGCTTCATAGGGGTTAATATCGTCACCAATTTCGTGGCCGTAGAGCGCCAGGCACGGCTCGAAGCGCAAACTGTCGCGGGCACCCAGGCCGCAAGGTTTGATGCCGCCTGGTGTACCTACTCGCAACAGTTCCTCCCAGACGTGTATAGCGTGATCGGCATCAAAGAACAGTTCAAACCCATCCTCACCGGTATAGCCCGTGCGGGCGATCAGGCCATCAACGCCAAAGAGCCGACAGAGTGCAACCGCGTGGAATGGGAAATAGGACAGGTCAGCCGCCTGCACGTCTTCAGCCTGATCGAGAATAGTTTCTGCGGCCGGGCCTTGAATTGCCAGCATTGCCCACTGCTCAGAGTGATCATCAATCACCACATCAAAGCCATTCGCGTGCTGTTCAAACCAGTCCCAATCTTTCTGGCGATTGGCGGCATTGACGACAACCATGTACTCATCGGGCAGGTGATAAATGAAAATATCGTCCACAATACCGCCGTGGGGATGGCAGAGCAGGCCATAGTTCGATTGCCCAAGCCCAATCCGGGTCACATCGCAGGTGGCTACATATTGCAAGAACGGCTCCGCATCTGGCCCGCTGACCAGAAAACGACCCATATGGCTGATGTCAAACAGGCCTGCCGCGTTGCGCACGGTGGCGTGTTCAGTGAGAATACTTGTGTATTGTACTGGCATTTCCCATCCACTGAATGCAACCATACGTGCCCCCAGTGCTACGTGCTGCGTGTAAAGTGGTGTTCGTTTAAGCATAGATTGCTCCATTTATCTAGCGCTCCTGCTGAACGAGATCTGCCAACAGTTCGCGCCGTTGCTCAAGATCGAGTGCCAGACGGTCGTTACCGGCGTCCAGTGCCTGATCAATGGTGCGGATCAGGATGCTGTCGACCCATAGTTCCAGCAAAATTGGATAGGTGTGGATGGCCTGTCTGAGCGCTGCCGCTGAATCGGCCAGTAGGAAAGCCTGGTATGCATCGGTGGGCAGGGTCGGCGATGTCAGGTCAGCAGCGGTTGTACTGTCTGTAGGCGGTGTCCTGGCGATGGTGATCGGGGTGACATCTTTGTTGCTGCGTAGATCGGCCAGGAAACGGCGTGCCTGCACCAATCCCTTTGCCAGATCATAGTCGCGCTGTTCAACTGCTATGTTGGCAAGCCGGACGATCAACGGATCGATGATAGGCTGCAACAGAATGGGATGCATAGCGATCACTGTCTGTAATTCAGCGTCTGTGTTGGCGTTGAGGAAAGCGGATAGGGCTATCTGGGCACTGGTTTCGACAGTGCTATTGGACATAGACGTCGTCACCAGAGAAGGGCCAGTCACTACTGACGCTGAAGTCAATATCGACCGGCTGTTGTTCGGTGCAGCAGTACTATTCCGTGTGCGGCGGCGGGTCAGTTTTGCGAGAATATGGGCTATGCCAGGGAGGTCTTGCGCAATATGCACATCGCCCAGATAGGGCTGTTGCTGTTCATCTGGCAAGCTCTCTACCAGCATGGTATGCAAGTCACGCACCTGATCGCGCCAGACATGTTCGGCTACATCGGGCATGGGCGCAACAATAACGCAGCGAGTGATCCTATCGTGGAACAGCAATGGTGCAGCAGCCGGGGCTATATGGTTGCAATGGGGACAGGTGACACAGTTGAGGGTATGCTGGCGCAAGGCTGCAACTTGCTCTGGTTGTTCCTGGGCGTCAAGCAGCAACCAGACCGCAGCCTGGAAATTGCCGCCACAGTTTGGACAGGTGAGCGCCGTATGTTTATAGAGGGAGATAGGCATAACATCCTCTCGATATCATTGACAGACAGGATTTCACACACAGCGCAAAGCGCTACTTTGCTGATGTGAGATTATTGTAACATATCAGGTCACATCAATGGTGTAAGCTTGCCAGACTTCATGTGGAACACCGGTTAATTTCAGTTCAAGCACATATCGTCCCGGTTGAGCAGGGGTAAGGCGCAGGCGATCCACCTCTTTTGCCAGACAATCGGCTTCCAGTTCCACGGTACGCATCACCACTGCCAACTCCGTACCATCAGGAGCCGTCAGGCGTGCCAGCACCTGCGCATGGGGAATAGCATAACGGGCGTCATTCACGGCATAGATCGGTAACGTGATCGGTTCTGCTACATGATAGATGCGCGGCGAGAAAATCGTAAAGACATACTGCGGGCTAAAAGCCATACGCATGGCATCATATGCGCGTTTCGGTATACGCCAGTAGTCGACAATACTCCACAGAATGGCCGGATAGGGATCGCAAAACAGAAAAGGCACGATTCCACCCGTTGGCCGATACTTGTGGTAGCGCAGGCGGTCGATGTAGAACCGGTTGATAAAGGATTGATAGTCTTGTGACAGATCAATCAATTCTTGCAGCGAACCAGCCGCACGCCAGTTCATCCAGTTGCTCATAATCTCGGCTTGAAAGCCGTGCCGTTGCGCCAGATACTCAAAGTCAATGGCGTTGATGTCAGTAGGCATAAATTTCTGGCAACTCTCCAGGTTGGGAAAGCTCTGGGCACCGAACTCGGTGATAAAGCGCAAGTTGGTAGGAAAGCGCTGCAACAGAATTTCTGCATCGTGTAATGTGCCATAAGCGCGATACCAGCCAAAATAAGTATGCGCATCGGTTCCAGCACGTAGCCGTGGCACATACAGTTCACCCGAAGAACGAATAACCGGGCGCTGCTGATCCTCCTGTTCGGCTACCTGCTTCAGTTGCGTATCGAGTACATCCCGATTCCAGCTAAAGCCCAGGGTCGTATGGTATGTACGCAGGCGCGTCATCAGTGTTTCATCATTGGTATCGCTCACGAAGACCGGCTCGTTATGCATACACCAGACAACAATGCTGGGATGGTTATACAGGAGACGCACCATAGCCCGCGCCTGTCGCCGTGCTTCTGGGAGAATGGTGGGCCGATAGAGCCATTGTAACGGGAAGTCCTGCCAGAGCAGCACGCCAGCAGTATCAGCCGCAGCATAGAACGCAGGATGATCGACATGGGCATGCACGCGTAGCAGATTCATATGGCTTGCACGTACCAGGTGTAAGTCGTACTCACATCGTTCGATAGTGCTGGAGGCAATGCGCATGTCGCTAGGCCCATAATTGTTGCCTTTGATCAGAAAGCGCACGCCATTGAGATAGGGAATCCAGTTCTGGAACTCGAAGTGCCGCACGCCAAAGGTAAAACTGGCGGCATCACTGAGTATACGGTCATGCAGAATCTCCAGGGTAATGGTGTACAGATCGGGATTGCCCAGGTCGTGTGTCCACCATAGACGCGGATCACGTAACTTGAGCAGACCATAGATCTCCTGGGGGCCAGCCTGCAGGATGCGGCGTTGCTCAACGACCTGTACGGCCCCATCAAAGGTAAGCGGAGCCAGTGTCCAGCGTAACAGAACCGGGCCAGCATGGTGTGCATCGAGCCGTGCCGCATAGCGCAACTGGGCAAACTGGGTGGTGAACGACTCACTATGGCAGCGCACGGCATGCAGTCGTACCGGCCCACTCTGGCACAGTTCTGGCGGTAGCCAGATCCCACCCGGATTTGCGAGTGGGTCAATACAATCCCAATGTGAGAAGACACCGGTAATCATGCGTTTGTTAACCTTGTTGCGTTCATCGGGACATTCAATTTCAACCAGCACGGTGTTTTCAGAGGCGATACAGTGGGTCACTTCTCGTTCATACGGGATGAAATAGCCCTCGTGCCGACCGAGATCAACGCTGTTGAAATAGGGCTGTGACCAGTAGAAGGCACCGTTGATGCGCAACCAGAACCTGGTATCCACGGCAGTGCGCCGTTCGTGAAACTCTGGATGGCTCGTACCTAGTGTGTCAAGATCAAAGTGACAACGATATACCACTCGCCCCGTGTGGTGTTCCAGGCCCGGATGTTGCTGCCAGTGACCAGGAATAGGCGTGGCCCGCCAGTCCGGATGATCATGGGGATAGTGTCCCTGGCAAAACTCGTCGAGTGGGCGCAGTGACCAGTTGTCGGTCAAAGGGGCGGCCCACTGATTACTGAGCGGTGACCAGCGCTGAGGAGTTGGCAACCGTTGTTCGTCAGGTAGCGAATGTCGTTTTTCAGAGGTCATGTGTCCCTCTCTAGTGATATTGATACTCGATCAGGGGTGATGTCCTGAGTGCAGACCACTACGCAATAGAGTGGCATAGACGCCGATGCGCTGGCGGCGCAACGGGCGTCTATGTCCAAGCACAAATTTGATGCTTTCGCTCATCAGTTCCCAGCCATAGCAGATGAGTATAAACACACGTACCACCAGTGCAAACCAGCGGCCGTAGAGCAGGTATGCCAGACGCAGTTTGCTCTGCTGAAAATGCAGATGTCGGGCAACAGGCACCTGTTCACTACTCTGCCCCTCATAGTGGATGATAACAGCGTGGGGCAGATAGGCAATGGCGGATGACGTCCGCTGTGTTGGGTGTAGCGCCAGTGATCGATGATTCGCAACTGGCTGCAATCGAGAAGCGGTTGCCTGTAGCCGATATTGCCACTCCAGTTCTTCACTATACAGAAAAAACCGCGCATCAAGCAAGCCTGCCTGGGCAACGGCGGTACCCCGTACCAGCAGAGCTGCACCGACTAGCCAGTCTACCCGTTGCACACAATGGGCATCATAGTCCAGGCAATGATATCGGTATGACCAGGGATTCCCTGGCCAGCAACGTTCCAGGGGTGTACTCTCCCAGAAGAACGTGAGTCGAGAAGGAAACCGACGGCGTGAAGATTGCATATGCCCGTTAGCATAGCGCAACTGCGGGCCAACGGCCACCAGATCGGGGTGTGCAGCAAGATAGCTGACCAGTTGCGGCAGCGCATCGGCGACGATCTCGGTGTCGGGATTGAGCAGAAGAATGTAGTCCGGGTGTGGTGTATCAACTGACGCAGCCTGGCGACACATTGCATGTTGGTTGCGGAAACCCAGGGCGTTCAGAGCCAGGTTATTGGCGGCGGCAAATCCCAGATTATGGCCTGATTCGTAGACCTGTACCTCTGGAAACTCTGTGTACAGCATAGCCGGCGTACCGTCGCTGCTGGCATTGTCAACCACCAGAATCTGGTAGCTAATACTGCTCTGCGCCAGGGAAGCCATCACAGAATGCAAGCAGCGCCGCAGCAAATCACGCACATTCCAGGAGACAATAATAATTGCCAGATTGGGCATAGGATGCCTGAGAACAGTCAGTGATTCCATGAGCTATGATTATACACTGACTTCGATGCCTGTACTCCAACGAGACTTCATCTCGGCCGGGGCACGGGGGCTTGCAGTTCCTGCACTCGTTCCCTTTGTTCAAAACGGGCCGAAACGAGGAGCCTCCCGGAGGGACAACGTCCCTCCGAATCACCCTACCTGAACGATTTTGGGGTTACGTTGTACAAGTATCGTAGAGATGTCTGGCAGTACGGGATGTTGATTGCTACGTTCTGGCGTGCTTTGTGTTACACTATAGTCAGGTTGAAGAGGTTTCATATAATGGCTTACAGTGTCATATGATACGCACACCATACCCGCCTGTCATTCAGGCACTCATTGTATTACCCTTACTGGTACTCCCGCTGAGTTCGATTACGGTCTTGCAGCGCATGCTTGCTGCTGGAGAACATACGCGCTTCTGGCTTGTAGTGGGATTAACTGGCCTCCATGGAATGGTTCTTTTGCTCGTGCCGGTCAGGCAGTTGCGTCCGTGGCAACAACTGTTGTTTCTGGCAACACAATGTGGTCTGACTGTATCAGGACAGATTATCTTGCCCGTGCCGCTCTTCGATTATGTCTATCTGGTGATCGTCCTGCAAGCCATTTACCTTTTGCGCCCCTGGTTCTGGATCCCGTTTGCGAGTAGTGTCTGGTTCATGTGGAATGGCACGATCTTGATGGTTTCGGCCAGTTTTATCGACTGGCTGCAGAGCAATCTGATGGTTCTCTTCCCGGCTACGTGTGTCATTATTGCGGCGATTGCCTATGCGCGCCAGCATCGACGTTACGAGCAGGCCCACCAGATGCTTCAACACCTGCAACAACACTATGATACTCTGACCCAACAACTCCATAATACCCGTCAGCGGATCATCCAGGAAGAGCGACAGCGGTTGATACAGGCAGTTGCGGGCGAGCTTCAGTCCGCGCTGTTGTGTGCTGAGCAGAATATCGCCGCAGCAATTAATCAGACACAAACCAATCTGACACGCCTACAAGTTACGGTAGCGCAGACGCGTGCAGCCAGCAGCGCCGCGATAGAGCATTTACGCACAACGGTGACCATGCTGCGCAGTGGTACCCTGGATCTGGGCAAAGTGACACCGGGTGGGATGGCGCTGGCTCGATCCTGTCCTTCTGGTTCAAGCCCCGGACGATCTGACGATCTGGTGCTACCGGCCATCCCCTACAAAGTGTTAACGTGGGTGCTACCACTGGTGTTTGTGATCTGTGCCTTGCCGATTATCCTACTTGAATCACCGTCCATACCTGATCGGATCTGGCCGGCATTGCTCTTCTGCGCATTGCTGATGCTCATCTATGCACTGACTCAGCGGATTAAACATCCTCTTTGGGTGCAGGCCGCTCTGGTAGGGCAGGTCGTGGTGGTGCTGTTTCTCGTACTCCTAACCCATACTTTACCGCTGCTTCTGGGCATGTTGCTGGTGATATGGCAAATTGCGTTGCGCCTCTCTGCAATGCAGATCATTGCCTTCCTGGCTGGAGTGCAAACTTCAACCAGTGTGACCATTCTCAGATTGGTGCCAACTAATCTTGAGGAAAATACTACCAACCTGCTGATTTTTACGATTGTGGGTACAGTGGTGGTTGAGTTGTTGTGGATGGCGCGTCATCAACTGCAATGCCGGCACCAGGATGAATTACGTATGAAACGCCTGGGAGAATTGACCGGTGAGCTGGATCGTCAAGAAGCAGAGGCGCGAGCGTTGATTCTCGCTGCCGAACGGATACGCATGGCCCATACATTGCACGATCACCTTGGTCATCAATTGATGCTTATTAACCTGCGGCTCCAACTGGCTGAGGAATTTTTGCAGGAAGACCCGGCAGCGGCGCTGGACTATCTGATCGCAACACGGAACCATCTGCGTGTTGCCTGGCAGTATGTATTGGTACCCCCTGTGACCGATTACGTGATTGATGGCTCGACTCTGCCGCAATCTCTGCAGGAACTGGTGCAGCAATGTCAGCTTGCAACCCAGGTAGCGATCACCTTGCAGCTTGATGGTGATTTTATGCACATATCATCAGGTATAGCTGATGTTCTGTATGCGGCTGTTCAGGAAGGCTTGACCAATGCCTGTAAACATGCGTATGTGCGAGCCATTCAGATTGTCCTGCATTGTAGCCAGCAGCAGGTCAGCTTACATATTTACAATGATGATCTGCGCTCAAGCTCTAGTATAAACAACACCATGATACCGAGTATGATGCAGGAACTTGCCAGATATGGTCTAATAGGCTTGCAGGAACGGGTCGAGGCATCAGGTGGAACGATGACTGCCGGGCCCCACCCTATGGGTGGCTTTGGGCTAGATATCTGCTTACCACTCGATACAACAAAGCAATGAACAACAAAATCCGAGTACTACTGGTCGATGATCAGTTACTGGTGCGCACTGGTATTCAGACTTTGCTGAATCGTAAACCGGATATGGAGGTGGTTGGGCAAGCCAGTGATGGCGCAGAAGCGTTGCATCTGGTATCCGTACTCGATCCCGATGTGGTATTGATGGACATTCGGATGCCAGGGATGGATGGGATTGAGGCCACACGCCAGTTGAGTGCCCGCAGCCCGCGCCCGGCGGTGATTATTCTGACTACGTTTGCCGATGATGAAAATGTGTTTGGCGGTTTGGCAGCCGGCGCACGCGGCTACTTGCTCAAGGATGTTGACCATAAAGCACTGGCTGAGGCGGTACGAACAGTGGCTGCTGGTCATGCGTTGCTCCAACCGGAAATTACCCCGCGTGTGTTACGTGAGTTCAGCCGCCTGTCCCGCACACACGCCCAACCAGTACTTCCCCCACGTGCCACGGATCGTCTGGCACTGCTCACCGAGCGCGAACTGGCGATCATGAAATTACTCGCAACAGGCAAGACGAATCAAGAAATGAGTGAACAGTTACTGATCAGCGTTGGTACCGTCAAAAATCACATCAGTAGCATTTTGCATAAACTTGATGTACGTGATCGTACGCAGGCGGCGTTACTTGCGCAACAGGCGGGTATGCACGAGTGACGCCAGTCATAGGTCGCACGATAGATGCCCCTGGTTTGCGTCCTCTCGTTTTATCTATCTCTCGACTGGTCTGTTAGCACTTCCCACGCTGCGACATCACTGCTACACTGAGATTCGGGTGTATTTGGAGATATTGTGCCCTGTACATAATGTGTGTATGGCAGTAACCGTGCAGGTGCAGTGGTTGGGAAAGACACGTCCCCGCCAGAGGTTCCTTCGCGGACAAACGTTTTCCGGAACAGCATTGCATACATTTGGTGGGGTTTTTAAGGAGTACCGTCGTGATTGAAGTCCACAGAACGAAACCTGAGAAACCGTTTGCGCAGAAGATGATGGTACTGGTTGTGGTGGTTGTCCCCTTTCTCGCCACTATATATGCCATCGTCTTACTCTGGCAGCGCTATGTGAATGGCCTTGATCTGGCATTGATGATTGGCCTGTACCTGCTCTCCGGTCTGGGTATTACTATTGGCTATCATCGCATGTTGACCCATAAGAGCTTTGAAACATCACCTGTCATGAAGGCGATCTTGCTCATCCTGGGCACGATGGCAATCGAAGGGCAGCCAAGTGATTGGGCTTCAACCCACATTCAGCACCATGCGCATTCGGATGAAGAGGACGATCCGCATAGTCCGCTGGTTAGTCTCTGGCATTCCCATGTGGGATGGATGTGGCATCATGCTTCCCAGCCCGATATCTATGGTAAATGGGTGGCGAAAGATCCGCTTGTAGCCTGGGTCGACCGCACATGGTTAATCTGGGTTGTTTCCGGGTTGCTCATTCCACTGGCGATTGCGGGCTGGAGCGGGTTTCTGTGGGGTGGACTGGTGCGTGTCTTCCTGACCCACCACATCACCTGGAGCGTAAATTCGATCTGTCACACCTTCGGTCAGCGACCTTTCAACACGAATGATGCCAGTCGCAACAACTGGATAGTCGGTCTTTTCGCCTTTGGCGAAGGTTGGCACAATAATCACCATGCCTTTCCACGATCAGCGTTTCATGGCTTGCGCTGGTGGCAGATAGATCTCTCGGCCTATATCATCCGCCTGATGGAAGTGACGGGCCTGGTGTGGAATGTCTATCGTGTAAGCCCCGAAGATGAGCAGAGACGTGAGTTACAGGCTGCAAGGCTGGGTACCAGGTAGGATATAGCACTGTGTTCCTGATGCTGACATCCTGGGTCGGCATCAGGGATCAGTAGCCTCCCAGTGTTCCTGTCCATGGGCAAAGCCGGTCGATTGTGTGTGATTACGTTCCGGAATATTAAGTGATGACCCAGATGTGGTATACCGTCGGTTTAAGTATCTCCAATGACGAATGTCATGACATCTGGACGTACTTGATCGTGCCACGTTAGCGCAGCCGTTTTGTGGCGCAGCAGTGAGTGTAGGATAAAGTACGTTTTTTGATGGATCGCTCTATGCACGATCACGCTCTTGTGCATCAGCATGATATGGTTCTATCAGATTTACTTCCTGATCCAAACTGGCATGCAAAACGCTCGGCAATTCCAACGAAGCGAGGATTTGTGACGCCGGGCCTTCCACAACCACCGTTTTGCCCATCGTCCCCCCACGGGTTGAGAGCGACAGATCATGCAGTGCCTGCAAAACCTCGTGCATATCATCGGCGACCTGACTTTGCTTTTGCGCAATCAGTGCTTTGCGATAGTCCAGGCGTGAAGAAAATTGTGATGGATCAACCTGTGGTGCTTTCGATTGGGCACAACCATGTTCAACCTCCTGACTGTCGGTACCGATCACCATCACCGCCCGCAACACTTCGCGTTCTCCTGCATTACTCAGAGCCTGTTGGAGTAATGGATCTGTTTTGCTGTTATATTTATCATCGATCTTCATACAAGTTTCCCTATCTGAATTAACCCTCGTCCCTGGCGATCTTCTGGTATACCCAGATCGGTGCAGGATAGCACCAATGCTTCTTCCAGATCGGTCACGGTAATATCAGGATATTTCTCAAGCATTAACGCCGCCACACCCGACACTACGGCCGTGGCCATGGAGGTACCATCCCAGGCCGCATAGCCTCCACCTACGATAGAGGAGTAAATCTGCTCACCTGGTGCCACCAGATCGGGAACGATATACTGATGATTTTCCGCCACCAGGATACCACCGCCGCTAAAGCTGGCAACACGCTGCTCGCGGGTCATTGCGCCCACCGAGATGACTTCAATGTAGTTGCCAGGACTGCGCGTTCGATTGCGCCCCTCGTTCCCTACCGCTACAACTGGCAAGACCCCGACAGTGACCAGTGTTTCGACTGCCGGGCGCATTTCGGGCAAATAGCCAGCAATACCCGCAGACATATTCACAATCTGGATTTCGGGCTGAGTACCGACCCATTCCAATGCCAGCACGAAATCTGAGAGCCGACCCTGACCTGACGGCAACATGATCCCACTGATAATATCTACCCCAGGTGCCACACCAATGGTCTTCCCACCAATGATCCCTGCAATATGCGTGCCGTGGCCGTGCGTATCCTCTGCTTTTTCCAGGCGGTGAACCTGCCACTGTGCTACATCAAAGCCATAGGTGGCCGTAATTTTCCCGACCAGTTCCGGGTGGGTCGCATCAACGCCAGTATCCAATACCGCGACCGTGATTCCCTGCCCGGTACCCGTAAAGCCCTGCGCCCGTGCTGCTTCCAGACCAATTGCCCTCAGATGCCAGAGATCAGCCGTACTGACAGTATCTGTGGCTGCCACTGCTGATTGTCGGGGATGAATTAGATCCAGCGGGCGGTCACGCACGATGAGAATATCAGGCAATTCCTGGCGCATACGGTCGGCTTCAGCATCGGGCATATCAACGACCGTCATACTGCTAATGCCTCCGTGTTGATCGTTATGCGAAATACGCGTCACCCCATGGGGCAGCGACTCCTCGATCCAGCGCTGGATGTCCTGATCAACCGGATCTTCGCGGCGCAAAGCCAGGATCTCTTCGACCTGTGCCTGACGACTGGCTGGAGCCAGCCTGGTTGAAATCAACTCAATCGTACTGTTTGCCAGGGGCGACCTGGGTTGCACAATATAGATACTCATAGGATCTGTTCCTCAAACAGGAATGTGCTGGTCATTAATCGCTGCGCCCTGGCTATACGAAACTGCATAGTAACCCTTATTATACCACCATGTCGCGCCAGGTGCAGCTATGCGCGGCGTTGCCGAGCCAATTGATCCATATCTTACCAGAAGATGCACGATCGGGTAAAGGCAGGAAGCCAATGCTGCGGCTTTTCCGACCAGATATGCTACAATCACCACAAAGATCGGTAACCAGAGAGGTAAGACCTGCAATTAGGTAGGCGCTACAGAACGAAGCAGGAATATCGGAAGTGAACAAAATACACTCTTGGGTATATTTGAACACAAAGAAAGTAGTAACTGAAAGCAGATGCCCATGCGCCTGAAAAGTATCGCCGACACCGAAACGCCAGTTGCCTATAGCCTCCAGCAAGGGCGACAGGCGCTCCAGCACCGGTCGCAGCAGGAGCGTCAGCAGCACGGTCAGTTCTTGACTCCGGCACCGATTGCGCAGTTTATGGCGCGACAATGTGGCATGTTGCATGATGGTGTGCGTATCCTCGATCCCGCCACGGGATCGGGAACGCTGGCCTGTGCGTTGATTGAACAGGTCGTCCATGACGGTACATGTCGTGAACTCTTTCTAGACTGCCTAGAGATCGACCCGCTGTTGTGTGCCAGCGCCCGCGCAGCGCTGGACGTGGCCACTGCTTACGCTCGCGGCCACGGTGTCCACGTTCATCTGCGGGTGATCCAGGCTGATGCGATTCTGGCTTGCTGTATGGCCCGTCAAGGTATGCTGTTTGATACGCTGGCTTGCCAGGCAGACCTGCAGCCAGCCTACGATGTTGTTATTGCCAACCCACCCTATTTTAAGCTGAACCAGAACGACCCGCGTGCGCGTGCCTCGGCCAGTCTCGTAGCGGGCAGCACGAATGTCTATACCATTTTTATGGCCCTTGCTGCCCGGTTGCTGGCTGATCAGGGCCGTGCCTGTTTTATCGTTCCGCGCAGCTTCTGCTCAGGGAGATATTTTGCGCCTTTTAGACGCGAATTTCTCCGTCAGTGTGTTCCCACTGTCATTCATATTTTTGAGTCGCGTTCCAGTGCTTTTACTGAAGACACAATTTTACAAGAAAATATTATTATAGCCTTTCGCAAGCGTGCGTCTCACGAACAGGCGGTTACGAGCAGGCACCTGCCGCCAGTAACGATCTCCTATGTGGAAGCGTTGAAGCGCAAAGCGTTGAAGCGCAAAACAGAGGAACGTTGGGGCGTGATGCGTTTGAGAGCGAAAAGGGTGTGCGTAAGGCGAGCAAGGGTGACCTGTTTTCCGCTTTGCGCTCAGACCGCTTTGCGCTTCTGCGGGTACTCCCGCTACCGCCACTGAACATCATTCGGGCGATTGGGGAGCGATTGAGCCCGGATACGCCAGTCGCAGATCTTGACGATCTGGTGTTGCACGTATTGCGTACTGCTGATACAGGGTTTGAAAACATACCAACTATCGCATAATCCACATTTCATAGCGCTCGCTTTATAGAGCCGTGAGTATAACAGGCTCAGGATGTCAGTGTAACCACACCAGTGGTTGGTAAGCCAGTGTAACGTACCTGGCATCCGTACCTGAACACTGTAGCCTGGCTTACTGCTGCTGTTGCTGCTGCTGTTGATCTTGCTGCTCCTGCTGTTGTTGCTTGAGCGGATCGACCTTTTCAGTGTCGGGTATCCACTCTACTGGTGGGAGCAGTTCCTCCTCCAGGGGGGGCGCTTCAGTAAGAGTAACCTGCACAGCTACATCCAGTTCGCTTTTGGCGTCGCCCTTAAATACTCCACGGGTGGGTGGTACATCCGCATAGTCGCGCCCCACCGCCGTGCGAATATGCCGTTCTGCTGCAATCAAGTTGTTCGTCGGATCAAAACCGACCCATCCCAGATCAGGGAGAAACGCCTCCATCCAGGCATGGGTGGCATCTTCTTCGGAACGATCATGATCTTCCATGCGATGGAAGAGATAGCCGCTGACATACCGGGAGGGGATGCGTAGCGTGCGCATGAGCGCGATCATGATATGGGAAAAATCTTGACAGACCCCTTTGCGCGTGCGGAGTGCATCATCAATCGGTGAATCGACCTGGGTACTCTGGCTGACATAGGCGAAGGCATGGTAGATTATACTATTTACTTCACGTAACAAACTCAAGGGGTCATCACGCCGTTGTATATGGAATTCGTGGGCGAGATCTTGCAAGCGGCGGGTGGGTTGGGCAAAGTGGCTGGGCATCAACATATCATAGAAGCCACCATCGCGGGTCAACGCATCCAGCGCCGCCCATGCAGTCGGTTCAAGCGCCTCCGGGATCGGTGATGGCGGTGTCAGTTCGACCAGTGCTTCAGCAGTGATCGTCAGGTGTGTATGCAACCCTGGTATATCAAAGTGATGCACCGTATTGCCCAGGTAGTCACGGTAGGACATGATCTGCGAGCGGGGACTGGTGCGCAGTTGGAAATCCAGACAGCGTTGCAAGCCTTCGGTACGTGGACGCATGCGCACTTCCATAATGCTGGCACTGATGGGCATACTGTAACGAAACCGAGTCACATGGCGAATTGAGTAGTACATAAACGCTCTATTCCATCTAGCTATCGCCACTGGCTGTAACGCAGGACACTTACGCCAGTAAGCTGGAGTCTATCGGATACGATATATAAATCTGGTGTAAAGCTGTGTGAATTTGCGAACACTGGCGCTGGATATTTTCCATATACGAATGCATACTACCATCCATAATCTCTTCAACCTGATCATAATCCAGCGCGGCGTGGAGCCGTCCTACGAGTCGTTCCGCACGGCCAGCATTGCGCCCGGTGGTGCTGGCAATTGCTTGCAGTGCGGTATGGATGACCCCAACTGCAAAGCGCACTGAACGAGGAAACTCGGCGTTCAGCAGCAGAAATTCGGCTATACACTCGGGGCGAATATCTGCCGTGTAAACTTTACAGTAGGCTTCGTAGGCTGTACACGACTTCAACAGCCCTACCCAGGCGAGATAGTCAACTGTTTCGGTGGGATGTCTGGTCAGGAAGTCGGTAAAATGTACATCCAGCAAGGCAGCGGTCGCCCCGGCACGTTCGATAGCCCGTCCCACCTGAATAAACTGCCAGCCTTCGCCATGGCTCATCGTGGCATCGGTAATACCCTGAAATAAATGCGCCCCTTGTTTGACGACCTGAAAAAACTCGTGTGGCTCCGTTGTCCAGAAGGTAGCTTGATCGGTGCGTTTCACATGCAAAAAGAGACGATTGAGTTGTTCCCACATCTCCGAGCTAATCTGTTCACGTACCTGACGTGCATTTTCGCGGGCTGCGCCAATACATGACACAATCGAGGCCGTGTTGGCGAGATCGAACGTCAGCGCGTGGGTCAGAATATACGCATCATAGATGCTGCCAGTAGGCAGCGATGTGCGTAAACTGGACAGGAGGCGTTCCCAACGATGATTGGCTGAGCCGGGCGTCTGATCGAGCATCTGGTTAAGATGGACATCGAGCAGGCGGGCAGTATGTTCTGCCCGTTCCAGATAGCGGCTCATCCAGTAGAGACTATCAGCAACGCGTGAGAGCATAGATCCTCACCTTTATTTCTGCAGCTCATCATACAGCACCCAGGTATCCTTACTTCCGCCACCTTGCGACGAATTTACCACAAGCGAACCACGCTTTAGAGCAACACGGGTTAAGCCACCAGGGACGATCGTAATGGTTTCGCCATAGAGAATATAGGGCCGCAGATCGACGTGGCGCGCCTCCACCTGTCCGTTGACAAAACATGGTGCACGTGAAATTGCCAGCGTTGGTTGGGCTATATAGTTACGTGGATCGGCCAGGATCTGTTGCCGAAACTGTTCGCGCTGTTCTGCCGTGCTGTGCGGGCCGATCAACATCCCATATCCGCCCGATTCGCCCACGGCTTTGACGACCAGTTTGTCCAGATTTTCCAGCACATACCGGCGTTGCGACTCATCCAATAGAAGATACGTTTCAACGTTATCCAGGATTGGCGTTTGATCGAGATAGTAGCGAATGAACAACGGTACATAGGCATAAATCGCTTTATCATCAGCAATACCGGTGCCAATGGCATTCGCCAGGGACACGTTACCTGCACGGAAAGCATTCATAAGCCCGGCCACGCCCAGCACCGAATCTGACCGAAAGGCCAGTGGATCGATAAAGTCATCATCAATACGCCGATAGATGACATCGACACGCCGCAAGCCAGCGGTGGTACGCATATAGACGACGTTGTTATGCACGAGCAGGTCGCGCCCTTCGACCAGTTCGATCCCCATCAGGCGTGCCAGAAAGGTGTGTTCAAAGTAGGCCGAGTTGTAGACGCCTGGGGTTAACAGCACGATGGTCGGGTCGGTGCGTTGTAACGGTGCCAGCGCTCGTAATGTCGCCAGGAGGGCCTGACCATAATGATCAATCGGTCGAATGCCATAATTGAGGAACAGACGAGGAAAGGCATTTTTGATAACCTGGCGATTGGCCAGCATATAAGAAACACCACTCGGTACACGCAGGTTATCTTCCAGCACCACAAAGCGTCCATTACTCACACGTACCAGATCCGTTCCAACGACAGAGGTATAGATGTCGCGTGGCACGCGTACGCCCTGCATCTCACGGCGAAAATGGCGGCAGGTATAGATCATTTCGCGGGGCAGGGTACCGTCGTTGAGAATGTGCTTTTCGTGATAGATGTCCTTCAAAAACATATTCAACGCGGTAATGCGTTGAATCAAGCCCTGTTCGATCTGGTTCCACTCGGTGCTGGTAATGATCCGTGGCAGCAGATCGTAGGGAAAGATGCGTTCGGTTCCTTCCTCTTTACCATAGACGGTAAACGTAATACCCTGATTCAAAAAAGCAATATCAGCCGTTTGTTGGCGTTGACGCAGTTCTGCGGGCGACAGTTCAAACAATCGTTGCTGTAATGCTTGATAGTGCGGACGGGCGTTCCCCTCGCTATCAAACATCTCATCATACACGCTATCGAGTTGATACTGGGTAAACGGCGGTGAAACCATGCGCTGCATAAGTGTCCCGGTAAGTGTCAAAAACTAACATCTTTTATGTATTGAGATGAGAGCAGAGATACACGTTCCTAAAACAGGATAAGCGGCGACACTGCCAGCGCAACGACTCTGGAGGCTTTGAATATTCGTTAATATTACTAGGCAGACCCAGATTCGTCAAATGACCAGAGACCCTTGCTTTCACGGTTTTTCAGTCTGCCGGCGCGTATCTTGCGTAGAAATCAGAGCCCGGCTGAGCACAATCGTCAGTAGGAACCGGGGGAGAGAAAGCGGTTGTGTCCAGGGTTTCAGGGTATAATCCTGAGGATGAGATCTTATTGCGATACGAACGTGCGGCAAATAGGCACCTCCAGCCACGGTGTTCTGCCGCAGGATGGAGAAGGAGATCGGTGTCATGATCGAAGCCGGTGAAGAATTTGGGTATACTCAGTTACTTGAGCCAGTACTCATGATCGTAGGGGCGGTGTTGATCGGGTTGATCATCAGGTGGATCTTGCTGATCTTGCTGAAAAGCTGGGTGCAAAAAAATTCCTGGTATGCGGACAATGTGATAATCAACGCCTTGAAGAACATGGTGGTTTTCTGGTTTACTCTGCTTGGATTGTACCTGGCAGTCTTAAACCCGCTTTTTGCCCCACGTATCATGGCTACAGTCCAGATCGCTGTCTTGATTGCCTTTGTTGGTTCGACCACGCTGGTAATTATTCGGATTGGCACGGGGCTGGTCAAGGCGTATGATCGCAATGCGGAAGGCTCCTCGGCCTTGACGATTGTTATGAACATTATCCGCATCACGGCCACGATCGTGGGTATGATTATCATTCTGCAGATCCTGAATATTCCGGTGACGCCCGCGATTGCTGCCTTTGGGGTTGGTGGTCTGGCAGTATCGCTGGCCCTGCAAGATACGCTCTCGAATTTGTTTTCAGGCATTATCATTATCCTATCACACCAGATTCGGCCGGGGAACTATATACGTCTCAGTACAGGCGAAGAAGGGTATGTGGCCGATATTAACTGGCGCAATACCCAGATTCGCCAGTTAGCGAACAATATCATTACTGTACCAAACGCGGTATTGACCTCACAAATTCTCACGAACTATCACGATCCCACTCGCGAACTGGCGGTGCTGATCGATGTAGGGGTGAGCTATGACAGTGATTTACAACTGGTTGAACGGGTGACGATCGAGGTGGCCCAGCAGGTGATGCAAGAGGTGCCCGGCGGTGTGCCGGATTTTACACCCTTTATTCGCTATAACAATTTTGCTGATTTCCAGATCAAGTTCACGGTTATTTTACGTGGTCAGGAGTTTGTGGATCAATTTTTGATCAAACACGAGTTTATCAAGCGTCTGCATGCACGTTATCGGCAGGAAGGGATCGAAATACCTTTTCCGATCCGCACCATTTACCATCGCAGTAGTCCACAGCACCAACCGGCCAGGGTATCGTTGTCGAATTATCCCGTGGATGGGTGATCGTGCCATCGTGTATGCGACATGGGTTTCGGAAATTCCCGTGGGCAACCTGAGCTTGAAGCGCAAAGCGTTGAAGCGCAAAACAGAGGAACGTTGGGGCGTGATGCGTTTGAGAGCGAAAAGGGTGTGCGTAAGGCGAGCAAGGGTGACCTGTTTTCCGCTTTGCGCTCAGACCGCTTTGCGCTTTCCGCACCCCGTGGATCACTGGTTGGTGATTGTGGTTCAAAACAGGCCATTTCAGCTTGAGCCGGAGGCGATCGTCCGGCAAGCCATCCTCACTGAAGCGCAAGCGTCTCACTTTCCTCTGCTGCTATGCCCGGCGAGTCATTTGACTGCTGTCATGCACATTGCGTTTCAGTCAGAGTGGAATGGAAGCCCGAATATCTATGTGTTACGGATTGGTGGTACCGGGCCAACGCAAGTGACCGATATTCCCGCTGCGGATATGCAGCCCACCTGGTCGGCCACAAGCCAGCAGCTTGCCTTTATCTCAATTCGTGAGGAGCCGGTGGCGCTGTATGTGATGAATGCCGACGGTACTGATGTCACCAGTGTGTTCAATGCGGCAGGCAATGCGACGGCACCGCACTGGTTGTCACGTCCACCGGCACCGAAACGCATTGCCTTTACATCGCAGCTTGACTCGCGCTTTCCCGATATTTATGCCATCAATATCAATGGTTCCAATCTGGTCAATCTGCCCCGCAGTCTGGCAACCGATACCCAGGCGGCCTGGTCGCCTGATGGTACGGCGATTGTCTTTTCATCGAACCGTGATGGCAATGACGATATTTTCGTGATGCAACCCGATGGTAGTGAGGTGGTCAACCTGACCAACGACCCTGCCATCAACCTGCATCCCGCCTGGTCGCCCGATGGCACCCGCATTGCGTTTGTGTCGGATCGTGAGGGCAGTTTCGATATTTTTGTGATGAATATCGACGGTACCGACCTGGTGCGCCTGACCGATAGCGCTGCCGCCGATGTGTTTCCCACCTGGTCGCCGGATAGCACGCGGATTGCCTTTCGTTCTGATCGAGATGGGGCCAACGATATTTTTGTGATGAATGCGGATGGTTCCGCGATTACCAACCTGACCAATCATCCCGCGAACGATGATCAACCAGCCTGGTCGCCGGATGGCTGGCATATCGCGTTTCAGTCTCAGCGCGAGGGCAACCTGGATGTGTATGTGATGCTGGTTGATGGCAGCGGGTTGACCAGAGTGACGGCCAACGATGTTGATGATCGGCCGCCGGATTGGCAACGCTAAGTACAGCGTTGCGCCATGGATGTACGCAATGGTGTACTTAGCGCCTATCCGAATAACCCGGCAGCTTACAGTATTACGGCTTTGCGAAGCCATAGATTTTACCCGGTTTCAGTTATTCGGATAGGCTCTTAGACATTCTGCATACTTTGGTCAATCTTACGCTTCCCAATAGCAAGAACATGCGGAATGTTCAAATCAAATCGGTAGAAGATGGCAGAGGATCGCATTGCTGAGGCGCTGACGCTGCTGACTGGACGTCGCCCCTATCGGGACATCGCCTTTTCACTGGACAGGGCAAAGCAGGCGCTGCGGGGCAGTGCGAAACAACGATCGTAGGGGTACCCCTCGTGGGTGCCCGTATTGCCATCCATTGCCACACAACGAGGCAACGAGAACCATGCAAAGCGTTGCAGGGCAATGCGAACAATGATGGCATGCCCTGCCATGCGGGCCATGCGGGCCATGCGGGCGATGTGGACGATGCCCGCATGGCAGGGCCATGCGGGCGTGGGTGGAGGATTGGCCCCTCTCCCCCATGAGCGCTTCTGAACACCCGTTCCGCCCATCCCCACCTGCTTCTCAGCCGGCTATAGGCCATGATCCGCCCCTCGAGGGCGGGCCGCCGGGCGGGCGGAAAGCGCAAAGCGGTCTGAGCGCAAAGCGGAAAACAGGTCACCCTTGCTCGCCTTACGCACACCCTTTTCGCTCTCAAACGCATCACGCCCCAACGTTTCCTCTGTTTTGCGCTTCAACGCTTTGCGCTTCAACGCTTCCACGCTGCTGCAGCGGCGGTGCGACCGGCTCAGCGCCCGCCGGTTGGTGAGCTTGCCGAATCGGCTGTCAGCGATAACGATAGATCACAATGTCGCCCACAACAGTGTATTGCAAGGTAGGCGTTTGCGGGACGTTGTGTTGCACCGACCAGTGCTTGACCCGATCAGTGACATAGCGGCTGAGATCGCTGACCGTAATGAACCCTTTGCTGTCCGTGTCGGCCTGACCATGTAGGGCTTCCAACACATAGTAGGTAAAGACGCTGCGTTGCCGGTCAGGCCATTCCCAGGAGCGCTGGCCATGTTTGCAGGAAGCCAGCACGGCCATGCCTTCTGCTTCGGCAAAGACACGCTGCATAAATGCCGCAGACATACCTGGCGTGGATTTGCCAATGGCGGCTCCGGCGTGACAGGCATCGAGGATGATTACCCGGGCCCGGGCCGCCGAATGACTCAGCAGTTCACGGAGATCATGTATTGCGATAGCGGTGTGTTTGAGGGCTGCTAGGCGTGTGTCGCGGGTCAGCAGATAGCTTTCGCCATCTTCGGCCAGGCCATGGCCGCTAAAATAGAACAGGAGCAGGTCGGTGGGGTTGGCTGTCTGGGCAATACTGGCTATTGCTCCCAGGATATTGGCGCGTGAGGGTGGATGTACGGCGGTGGCGTCTGTGAACAGGTGTGTTACCTGGTAGCCTGACTGTAACACCTGCTGGATGGCGGTGACATCATTGACGCACACCGTGAGGTTGGTAATGTGCGGGTCGTCATAGGTATTGATTCCAACCAGGACTGCCCAGGCTTTGCCGGTATTCACGATGGTACCGCCATAGGATGGCACAGGTTGATCGGGTTGGTGGGGGAGTGCTGGTCGAAATTGTGCCTCCAGTCCCAGTGCCATACGGTAGATCTGGTTGCGGATCTGAATCTGACCGTCGGCTGCTTCGGTAACTGCGCCTGTGAGGTATAGCCCATAAAAACCTGACTCAGTGGCATAGACTGGTTCGCCCGCCATAATGCGGTGCCAGAGACGGGGCGATGAAAGGGTGGGGTTGGTAATGGCGTTCAAGACATGTTTAATGTTCTTGTCACGGACGCGGGGAGCCAGTAATCCGCCTTTGACCGCTTCATCGACCACGGTGCTGGAAATACGTGGGAGTTGACGGGCTTCGATCCAGGCCGTAATGATTTCGCACAGGCGTTGCGTCAGATAGGGGTGGCCACTCGTCCAGGCATAGATCCGGCGATGCACGTCAGGATCTACAGGCCGGCCGGTATGGGTCAGGTTGGTCGTGAGGGTGCAGGCTTCGGACGGCGTAAAATCGTTCAGCACAATTTCTTCGGCAATATTGAAGGGCGAGATACTCGGATCTTTAATCAATACCTGTGGATCAACCGCGCCAGCAAAGCTTATCAGGAGCTGCCCAGGGTAGGTGTCACGCTGTTGGTAGAGATCGCGCAATGTCATCAAAAATTCATCAGCAAAATCCAGACCCAACAAACCCTCGGCTTCATCAAAGAAGAGCGCCAGGCGGAGAGCAGGTGTGGATCGGCCCAGTCCGATCTCATCAAGTAAAAAGGCACGAAAATCCTGCTGGTCTTTCAGGGACATACTGGCGGTTGGCGCACCACAGGCACGGGTAATCCGTTCACCGATTTGCTGAAACCAGCGTGACTGCTCTAGGTTGCGAAATGTTGCGAGGTCGATCTGACAGCAATACCAGCGCTGGCGTTCCAATCGGGCTGCTAATCGTTTCAGCAGGGAGGTTTTGCCCACCTGCCGGGGCGCAATTGTATAGATAATCTTGCCCTGTTGCAGAGCACGTTGGGCATCATGATCTGCCGGGCGCACCACGTAATATGGATAATCCGCCGGGAGCGCGCCATTGGTGTAAAACAGAGGTGGTTGATTTCCTACCATAATCTCCCCTGCAAGTCAGGCGGTGCCGTTTCGGGGGCAATATCGCCAGCCTGTATAAAGACTTCACGTCGTAATTCGATCCAGTCGTTTAGCCGCCGGCTCTGGGCCATGATCAAGGGAAAAGCCGTGACGGCAAAGGCATAGCCACTGGCAGTACGTACCAGAATGTTACGCAGATCCACCAGGCGTTCAAGGGCGGCATCGACTTGATTAAGCCGGGCACGAATGCCGCGTGTCGCCAGTGCATGATGCACGGCCGTGAGTGTATGCTGTTCCGGTTCAATAGACATAAGCAGGGCACATAAGTGTTCCAGTGCTGATGCACGTGAGAAGTAGGTTTCGAGAAAATCTTTGCGGATAAAGTCCGGGTCAGCAATGACATCTCGGACATGGGCAGGCGTTATCTGGCGCTGATGATCGGCATTCAAGCGTTCAATCAAGCGTCGACACAGGCGCTGTACAATGTTGGGGTGTCCAGAGGTAAAGTCGTAGATCTGACGCGTGATTGTGGGGGCATCGAGCAATTCAATCTCGAGCTGGCGTAGCGGGGAGGTAATTAACTCTTCCACTGCCCGGAAGTCCAGTCGCCCGATCAACAGCTCATTGGTAAAGTTAAACAATGGACTGGTTGAGTCACGCGCCGCATCGCGCAATGCCCGTTCGCCGCTAAGAATGATCTGGATATGCCCCGAATTGGCCAGCGCCCGCAACGCCGTAAACAGTTGCCACTGGTGCGCACAATCATCGTCAATCAACCGGTCGGCTTCATCGAGCAACAATACCAGCGGTCGTTCAGTGCTGTATGTCTGAGGATGCCATTGATCGGGCATCAAGGAACCAAACGTTATCCCGGCCCAGGCAGGCGCATTGGGTCGTATATCCCGGATGAGCGTGTTACGAAACGCGGTACAGGTCGGGGTAGTAGCGCAGTCATGATAAATCGTGCGGAAGCCAACGGCCGGGAGGCGCACGCGGTGCAGACGACTGAGCAACGAGGTTTTGCCAATGCGCCGCCCGCCTATCACGGCATACGAGGCCACCTGGGCATGTTCACAGATCGTACGCAGTTCGGCCTCGCGCCCGAAGAAAATGTGGTCGGGCGTGGAGCCTGTGATCACAAAGGGTGCATAATTCAAGATATTCACCTGGGCCAGCACCAGCCGTCGCAATGCTGCATTCGGTGCGTTATCACGGATGATGGTTTTGAGATCATTGTGGCTCAGAACAGCGATGTCACAGGCATGGACTTGCCGAATCGAACTATCAATCATCTGACGTACTGGCTGGAGGGTGTCGGCACTCAGGGGAGCCACAACGAGTGCCACGCGGGTTGATTGGCTGACCAGCAGGCGCTTGATCGTCTCAATCTCATGGGGCGTAATATCTGGTGCGCGCAAAAAGAAGAGCGGTACAGTATCGGGAAAGTGGAGCAAGTCACCAAAAATGGCCTTGATGCGGACGACCATATGACACATACCGTTCAGGAGTTGCAGCTGTACCTGATCTTCGCGCACAATGTCGAGGCTCTGTACCAGCACGTCAACCGCTTCTTCCACCACTTCCACAAAATTCAGTGAAGAAGATTGAATGGTGGTACGATCGAGGGCCTGCTCAAATGCGCCTACTCGATCCCGGATGGCAGCCGGCGTTTGCTCGACTTCCGTCAGATGTTTATCAACGGTATCGACGATAATTTCAACGATCTCCTGGTGCGACAACGTATACATAAAAGCACATTGAATGTAATCTTTAATGGTGTCTGGTAAGCGAGATTGAGTGATCAGGTAGGGGAGAATAATAACCTGCTTTTTTTTCCAGCGCTCAAAGGCTACCTCCATTTCATAGCGACACCATTTGCTGGTGTGGTATTCATCGCTAATCAAGGCAATAAATATTTCACAGCTGTTCAGTTCCCGGTTGAGTTCATGCTGCCAGGCAGAACCAATACGCAGGGTGGCCTGATAGTGAAAAAACTGGACATTCACGGTTTGAAAGCCCTTAATCAACTCCAGTGCCAGATCGTTCAGGCTGTGGGCATTACTCACAAAGACGCTGGCACGGCGCCGACCGGCACTGAGGAAGTACCGCCGTCCGGCATCGAAACTGTCTAACAGGGTGCGTGTTTGTTGAAACTTCTGTACATGCTGCACAATCTCCAGCGCCAGTTCGTCCAGTGTATGCCAGGCCACAATCGGATCGATATCACCAACCGTATAGCCATGCAAAAAATCGGGCAACTGAATATCCTGACGGCTTTCACCGGGCTTCAGGCGGCAGATACGGATGTTAGGAATAAAGCGGGCATGAGCGAATGCCAGGGCTGTAGTAGTGACAAAGGGCCGCCGGACTTCGGAAACCAGCAACTCGATATCCGCCAGTTCGCGGATAAAGGTTTGATCATCAGTAATGTGGGGCGAGATCGTGGTCGTAATATACCCGCCGGCTCGTAACGCATCTCTAAGTAGCGCTAGAACTTCGGGGGTATAAGCTACTCCGGCCCGCTCGGTGTCGATCAAGAGACCAGCCTTACGTGTCGGTGGCGTCAGGCGGTCAGTGTAGCGCTTATAGTCGCGCACACACTCGGCAAATTCCTGTACACGGGTGCTATACCGATCAACCTGTTTGTCAAGAATATCACGATCAAAAACAGTGACCTCTTCCGAAGTACCAAACAGGTTGGCATCCAGACCGTTCTCAATAAAAATCAAACGAGGCTTTCCTGAACGAAAAGCCAGTCGATTTTCAAGCTGAATATAGGGCGAATGACTCCAGATAACCTGGGGTTGAGGCAACATGACTCGCCCGATAGTGGTTACAGTGTCTAAGCGGCGGGTGACAACGGCAATGAAACAATCGCTGAGTCGTATCATTCGCTCCAGGTGAGGAACGAACGTGCGGTTAGATTTTGGGTCAAGGGTAAAGAAAAAGCCCTGGGTACTGAATAGACGCCAGAAGAAGAGGTTCACATTACGATCTTCAGCTCGATAGCTATGGCTAAAGTAGGCTTGAATGGGCGTGGTCATTGGGTATGGCCTTTTGCTTCAGAATAGGGTTCTAGCGCAGAGCGGCAATATCAATCATTTCGTAGGCAATATCCAGATCGCGGCACATTTCCAGAAAGCTACGTGTGCCGCCAATCTGGGTACCGAGCTGCAACACATCACACAGAATCAGGCCAACGGGGCGCAAATTATGTGCGGCAGCCATACCCAGCGCAAAAAAGATCAACGCACGTTGATTATCTTCAAAATCTTGATCGTGGCGATAAGAGCCAGGCTTGACGATGTAGGGCGTCACGGTGGCATGATCACACACATGATGAAAGCGCTCGATCCAGTGTACTCCGGCATAGGCCACCGAATGCCGGATAAAATCGGCGCGATTGGCAAAGGGTAAAATGACATAGAGCGCGGTGCCATAGCGTAATGCTTCCTCAGCAAAAATGATGTCGCCACCACAGGCAGCGGATGAAATAGCCGCTGAGGGGCGTAGTTTCTGGAGAGCAGTGCGTATTCGGGCACGTACGGCCGGTTCCGCTGCGGGTGGAAAACGTGAAGCGGAACGATTGGTCTGATCTATCATGTGACCGGCAAAGGCAACCACGCCGCAGTGGTTCATAGCGGTTTTCCTCCTTAGTGATCAGCTTGCGCCAGCAATATAAATATACACGTAAGCCGGGGCTTCTGGCGTAGCGTCGAGGAGCATCAAACCCGCATGTATGCTGTGCCAGGCACTCTTTCATGGTTATCGGCCACTTGTGGAGTCACACGCATGGTTTCGCTCGCTATCCTGATGTCCATCAGGGTATTGCTGGCTGGCAAGCTCGGATCATTGCCTTCAGGTGGCAGTTTTTGATTTGGTAGAGATACAAGAATGAGTATGTGACAACGATCATACTACGTATTATAGCATAGGTCTGCGAAGTACTTTATAGGCGAACTAAACTGGAGTTTAGACGTATATTTCATGATCAAGAATGTCTCTGGTTGTATGTTTTTATCTGGCAGGTAGTGATGCAACGTGTTGATAGCACTATCCTGGTGGTTGCGTATCATACTATGGAGTTCGCTTTCTTAGGAGAGAAAAGACAGGAGAGCCGCTCGCAGCGCTTCGGTGCGCTTCTCTTTCTCTGCTTGCTGCGCACTGTTCGGTACGCCTATACCCCTGGAACGATTGAGGTTATGCCAGGCCAAACAGCGTAAACACGCCCCATATACAGATCGTCGCCAGGCCAAAGCCAGCCACCACTTGCAATGGAGTATGGTTGCGAGTGCGTACACGAGACCAGCCGACCGCAAGGGCGCTTATCCACAACAACACCCCCAGTGGCTGAACGTACATGAACGCCAGGGTTGCGCTACCAGCAATAGCAGCAGCATGCACACTGATTTTCCAGACCAGATTGATCAACCAGCTTGAGAGACTCAACAGGAGGCCACTGGCAAGGAGTGCCAGAAATGGCAACGGTGCGTTAAGGAGCAGCAGCACGCCTATACCAACCACGATGGTGCCTATACTAAAGAGGTAGAGTTCGTTGCGTTGCTGGCGCACCGAAACATCCTCATCGCTATAGACTCGCTGCTGCAAGCGAATTGTAAAAAACACGGTGGGTGGAATAATTTGCAGTAACGCGCATACCAAAGCCCAGCCCAGACCGGGGAGCCAGCCCGGTACCGCAAACATGCCCACAATGAGAACATTAATCAAGCTGAGGGTGATCGGGTGAAATATCTGCGAAATCATACGCGCCAGCACATAGCCACGTCCAGGCACAGCGCCGCGCTGCAATGCTTCGGCCATCAGGTTGTGTTGTTGGGTCATACGGGACACACCCCTTACGATAGGTTCTGATAACAGTCAAGCAGGACGCGGGCCGATTCTTCCCAGGTAAACCGGGCAGCCTGCCGTGGGCCGGCTGCCCGTAATTGTTCCGCATTCGCCAGCGCCTCTTCAATCCCGGTCGCAATTGCCCGTATATCGAGCGGATCAACCAGCACGGTTGCATCGCCAGCCACTTCTGGCAGGCTGGCAACGTTCGCTGTTACCACGGGCGTCCCACAGGCTAAGGCTTCGGCCACCGGAATTCCAAACCCTTCATACAGAGAAGGGTATACGAACGCCTGTGCTAAATTATAGAGCGCTGGCAAATCAGCATCATGCACAAAATCCAGAAACACCACTCGCCGGGTAAGATCTGACTGTTCTACTGTGGCAAAAATCGGCTCATACAGCCAGCCCTTGCGACCGGCAATAACCAGGTGCATAGATGTGGGCAAATGCTGAAAAGCGTGCAACAGGCGCACCAGATTTTTGCGTGGCTCAAGAGTACCGACAAACAGTAAGAACTCAGGAGGTAACCTGAGCCGCTGCCGTACTGGCTCAGTAACATCAGTTGGTAAGGGACGAAACTGGGGGGTGACACCGGGATAAATGACAGTTACCCGATCGGTGCTGACATGCATATGCTGAACGAGATCGGCGCGAGTGGCATAGGAATCGGCCAGCACCAGGCTGGCACGGGGTAAACTGCGAGGCACAGCGCGTGATAGATAGCGACGCAAGGCCGGTTTGAAACATTCGGGATGCACCACAAAGGTCAGGTCGTGAACAGTGAGCAAAGCACGGCTACGGGTTGGCGGCAACACAAAGTCTGGTGCATGCAGGATATCGATCTTCCCGGTAAACCGTTCAACGAGTAGTGGCAGCCGGAAGCGCTGCCATATATTTGCTAACAGGCGCGGTGAGAGCGGAATTGGTACCGCACGGACGTACGCGTAGCTTCGGCATATGTGCTGGAGATCGGTGACATAAGGTTGCTGTGCTGGCAACCCCCCCGCCGCATAAAATAACACGTACTCAAAAGCATCACCCATTGCGATAGCCGAACGCACTAGTTCGCGGGTGTAGCGCCCAATTCCTGCGCTCTGCCAGATAGCAGCAGTGTAGTCAATGCCAATAATCATATCGTGCGCGTCATTCGCGTGTGCCGGTTTTGTCAGCTTGATAATAGTATCGGCTTCTGCCAGGTGTGTCAAGCGTTCATTGCACGTCGTGCTACTGGCCAGGTCGTGACCCTGACATGTCCTGCTATAACGAGATCTTTCATACACAGCAGGTACGCCGTGGGAACGCCTGGCCTGTAAGTGGGCGGCTACCGGTTAACAACGCTCGCCTGTGTGGGCGGCTGTCCCGATGTCGTGCACTAACCACCGACACCTGACCCGTCCGCATCCGGGCGCGGGCGATCATGTATGGCCCGGTATGGCCAGGCGGGATGTGGTCATTGGCGTTGTACAGCTACGGATTACGCGCATTGCCAACGAATGAGCGGCGAATACACGAATAGACCATGGTCACTCTATATCTTCTTTCGCGCACCAGACATATTGCAATCTTCCAACATATAAAAGGTTATTCCGATTTGTCTTATCGTGTTACGCTTTATCTCTTTCGGACGTGATGAACGCAATCGGCGACTCACTCGATACTGATGTGACGTTTGTCCTCGTTCCGATGGGAGAGTTGGGAAATTCTGGCCCCGACTGGCGGTTCTTGAAGTTGCGGGGGCCTGCGGCCCCCGCAACCCCTGCAGGCGACCGTTGCTCAGAACGGGTACCGCTGATCAATCGAAAGAACCTTATATAGTACACGAAACAATATTTGTATGCTATAGTGAGTGGTATGTTTATAATGTTGCACCAGAATAGCCAGGCATCTGTGGTGGTGCTGTGAAGAGACATGTAATGCCAATGTCCTGCGCTTCTTATTCAAACAGACCTGGGTCGTAACACGATGCATCCGTGGAAAGGACTACCGTATGCAGCCTGTTAGCACCATTTTTGTTGTTGATGATAACCGGACATTCATTGACTTGATTACCATGATCTTGTGTACAGAGGGCTATCAGGTCTGCGCATTCTATGATGCGATGAGCGCTGTATCGGAGATGCTGCGGGTGCGGCCTGATCTTGTCCTCGTAGATCTCTCGATGCCGCGGATGAGTGGTATTGACCTCATCCTGCACATGCGCCGTTGTGGTCTCACGACCACTCCCGTTATTTTGATAACTGCTGGAGCATACAACATAAAAACGTCTCCCATCGATGAATTCACCAGGTTTTTCGTCAAGCCGCTTGACATTGTCGAGCTGCTGCCGATAGTCCGTCTGGCATGTGAAGCATATCGTCAGCGCACCGCTCAGTCCTGTTCGGCAACGGGGTAATGCGCTAACCAATATGCCTGGAATGATCGTATAGTAAGCCTATACCAGTTGGACATCGAGTCCAGGCTTTTGACTGGACTCCAGTTCTTCACGACTGATGCAGGATTGCTGTATTGAAGCTGCAAGGAGTGCTGTATGGAACAACTGCATGCGTTCGATGCATTGATGAAGGTGGAACACTTGACTTTACCAATGATATTGCCCACGGTGATGGTTGTGGTTGTGCCACCTTTCTTTCCACTGCTGATACCAGTACCAACCGTCGTTGCGCTACCGGTACCAGTGCTGCAACTGGGAGTCACAGATCAATCTGTGAAGCCTGATCCGAACCGCATACCCATTCCGGTCGAGATTGTCACCGAGCATGCATGACAGTGGTGGGCGATGAGGCGACGTCCCATGGCCCGCAGTCGTCCTGCACGGTGAGAGAACACGGCCCGTCCTGGCACGCCGGAGCCGTGCCCTACAGTCTGAGGAAGACGCGCCGGGGCACGTGGTAGGCGGTCTGAGGAAGACGCGCCGAGGCATGTGGTAGCGCGTCCCGCAGAGCGGTACTTTGTGTTTCGCCCCAAGATTTCGCTTCCAGTCGAGATTGTCACCGAGCAGGTATGATTGCGGTGGGCGATGAGGCGATGTCCCATCGCCCGCAGTTGTCTTGCACAATGAGAGAACACGGCTCATCCTGGCACACCGGAGCCATGCCCTACAGTCTGCGGAAGACGCGCCGGAGCACATTGTTCCGTCCATGCTCAAGCCTGCAATCCGGGTTGTAATTGTGGATAGACTTGCTACACAGAAAAAAGACCGGAAACGATGCGGACAGACACCATCATTTCCGTTTACTAATCAGATACAGCATAAATCCAAACACAATAATGCTCCAGAAGTTGATCACCCGATCCAGCAAGGTGACGGCGCTCCCCAGATTTTTGTTCACCCCAAAGAAGGTGAGTACCAGGGTCACCGTGCCTTCGACGACGCCCAGACCAGCGGGCGTTAGCGGCATAGCCGTCAGCAACGACGAAGCCAGCGCCACAAAGATAATCGCAGACAGGCTCAAGGTCAGACCTTCTGAGCCAAGGGCCATAATCACAAAGAACAAACGAAAACCCTCCAGTAACCATACCCCGCCCGTGAGCAGAATAAGTTGGGGCATAATACCTGGACGAAAAGAACGCAGTGCTGCGTGTTCAAAATTGCCATAGACCCGGTGCAGGCGTTGAGGCATAAAACGCCGGATAAAGGGACTCAGCCAGCGCATGCCCACCAGACCGATCACGATCATCGTGACCAGCAGCGCCCCAAATACGAAGACGATGCGGGCTCCATCGGGCAGTCTGGTGCCGAAAGTAAGCCAGCCCGATACGACCAGCAACGTAAATAAACCCAGCATATCCAGCAAGCGTTCGGCAAAGATAGTGCCCATGCTGGAAGAGAACGACACCTGGCCGTTATGTTTCAACAAATATCCGCGATAGGCATCGCCAAGCTTGGCCGGCACGATACAGTTTGCAAACCAGGACAGATACACATATTCCATCAGAGCTGGAGTAGACGCCCAGCTGTGCCGACCGCTCTGCACCGGTATCTGGGCATTGTACAGCAGCACTCGCCAGCGCCAGGCACGCAGCGGAAAAGTGAGATAGAAAATACTCAGACCTGCCAGCAGTAACCAGGGATTGGAAAAGCGCATGTAGCGCCAGGTCTGTTCCAGATCAATATCTAAGCCGCGAAAGGCAAAGACAATAATTGCAATGGCAAGGCCAAAAGAGATAATCGTGCGTGGGCTACGGAGTTTTTGCCACAGCGAAAAGCCTTGATGCTCAATCTCGGCCTGTTCCTGTGTTGCTGGTTCCACCGGGTCATCGCCATCGTAAGGGAGATCGTCGGTTGAATCGTTTACTATCACGCTGAAATCCTCCATGTCGGTGTAAACGCCAGGCACACATCGCCAGATGCGTCTTGTTATACGGTTGGTAACACCTCTTGCTGGTACCATTGCCAGAAATGCATCAATCCATCTTCGATATGTGTCGCTGGCGCATAACCGAGCAGTTGCCGTGCTTTGTTGGTATTGGCATAGGTTATCAGCGCATCGGTGGGCGGTAGCGGTACCGCATCAATATGGGCGGCATAACCGGTAATGTACTCTAGCAGAGCCACAAAGCGTTGCATTAAAACGGGTTCGGCATTCCCCAGATTGATGATTTCAAACGGCAGTTCGGTATCCAGCGCGGCTATCACCCCGGTGACAATGTCATCAACATAGGTATAGTCGCGGTACAGGTTTTCACCTCCATTAAACAAAATAAACGATTCTCCGCGCACCATTTTATCAACGAACAGGAACGGTGTCATATCCGGTCGACCACGTGGCCCATACACGGTAAAAAGGCGCACCACGGTGATCGGGATCCCATAGAGATGATGAAAGGTATAGGCCAGCACCTCGCCGGCCTTCTTGGTGGCAGCGTAGGGCGAGAGGGGGTGATCGGTCGGATCGGTCTCGGTGAAGGGGAGCTTTGTGGTTTGACCATAGACCGATGAGGTGGAAGCAAACACAAAGCTGCGTGTCTCATAGCGCCGTGCGAGATCCAGCAGAATGACCGTTCCACCGACATTGACGGTTTCATAGAGCACCGGCTGGGCAATTGATGGTCGCGGCCCGGCCATGGCTGCCAGATGCGCAATGTAACGTGGTCGATAGGTCGCAAACACCTGTTCCATCGCAGTGATATCGTGAATGTCAGCCTCGATCAGCGTATAGCGCGGATGCTCAATGGCTTGTGCGACGTTGCGCCATTTACGCCGGGGGGCATAGTAGGTATTGAAATTATCAATGCATACCACCTGTTCGCCGCGCTTCAGCAACGCATCGGCAAGGTGGCTGCCAATAAAGCCTGCACCACCAGTGATCAGATAGGTCATTCAGCCAACTCCTGGCATTATCTGCCTCATACGTGTTTCACATTGTTCTATAGCATAACATTATTGAGCAAATTGCTGGAGAGCCATTGGCGATGCGAGACGTGCGGATGCGCGATGCGAAACGCACAAATGGAAGGAGAGTTCACCATTCGTTGCCTTGTCGCTGCGTTGCCTTATCTGACCTGGCCGGTACAGAACGCATGTTGTATTCGATGGCGGTCAGCAGACCCCACAGCGCTCCGAGTTGCACGCCCATATTCAGGACATGTAGATTTTCAAACAGGTTATGCATCGCCACCGCCGCAATCACGCCTCCACCACCAGCGGCAACGCTGCGCCAGAACCATCCCTCTGCTACCCGTAAAGCCACATGCGCCTGTTTGACGAGCAAGCCCAGCAGGAACAGATATGCCAGCAGACCAGCCAGCCCAACTTCGGCAGCCAGATTCAGGTAATAATTGTGGGTATGTCCGCGTGATCGATACCAGGGGTGAATGGAAAACGGGAAGGTTTGCCATCCGTTCTGGCCTTCATATGCCAGGGTATAATTGCCGGGGCCAACTCCAGTGAGCGGATGCTGGCGAAACATATCCCAACCCGCCTGGAGATGGGCCATCCGTTCGACAACAGCAAAGTTATCTGAGGTAATCTTCACCGTTCGTACATCAAACAGGCGCAGGTTACGGGTGATACTGTCGATGCGCCGGGCCACTGCACCGGGCAGCATACCACCGCCGCCAAGCGCCAGCAGCACCACACCACTGGCCGCCAGTCCGCCCACCCATCGCCAGGCCAGCGTGCGCTGGGAACCATGCAGAAAAGTGATCACCGCCAGCAGCAGCGCCCCGCCGCCGGTGAGCGCACCCAGCCAGCCTCCCCGCGAAAAACTGGCACCCACGGCTGCCATGAGCAGAGCTGCCAGCCCACTAAAGAACAAGCTCGTCCTGAGTGTTGCGCCAGACTGGGCAGTGGTGTGAGGTGCGCTGGTGGTATCAGCACGTATATGCAACCGGGGATACATGCTCATCCAGGCACCGCCAGCTAGCGCCAGTGCCAGCGGCCAGGCCATGTTCATATAGCCCGCAAAGGAGTTGGGCTGGCCAATCGTGCCGTAGGCACGCACAAAATCCCCATCAGCAATTGCAAAGCTGGGGGGGCCACTGGCAGTGGCAAACTGCCATAGTCCCAGCGCCGCATTGGCCCCCGGTGCGAGCAAGAGGCAGATCACCAATCCGCTTGCGCGCCGGCGCCACCCATTGACACGATGGACATGCAAACTATTGAGTGCCAGGAGATAGGTCAGGGCAACTGTGGCCCAGCGGAGCGTCTCCTTCAAGCCCTCAAGCTGACTGTAGGGCGTGGTAATGGCTGCGAGCAAGAATGTCCAGAGCAATACCGCCAATCCCCACGCCAGGCGACCGAAAACCAGGTAGCGTGTAGGATAGGCCAGTACCTGCATGCCCCACGCACTTGCCGCCAGCACAAAGAGCGCCTGAGTACTGGTCAAACCGCCTGGCAGCAGCACAACCTCCTGGAGCGAAACCGACAAGACCAGGCCATAGAGTGCCCAGATCGGGTCAGTCAGTACCAGCAGGCCCACCACTGGCACGACGACCAGGATGAGTGCCTGGCCAAAAGGCAACACCGCCAGTGCCAGTGCCAATCCGATACCCAGGAGTGCCAACCACCACGAGCCAGCAGCGACGGTGCGCAGAGTTGACGGGAGCTGTCGTGTGCCCTGCAGGATCATAGCTCTCCCCGGCGCTGCAGTTGCTCCCGGAACCAGGGAATCGTCAGCTTAAGACCCTCTTCCAGTGACACCTGTGGCGACCAGTTCAGCACTCGGCGGGCTTTGCTAATGTCGGGTTGGCGGACTTGCGGGTCATCTTTGGTACGCAGATCTTTGTTGGTAATGCCAGCTCGGTTGTTGGTCAGACGGTTAACGATCTCGGCGAACTCTTTGATCGTAAACTCCCCCGGATTGCCAATGTTGACCGGCTCAACCTCGTTAGAGAGCAACAGACGATAGACGCCCTCCACCAGGTCGCTCACATACTGGAAGGAGCGTGTTTGCATCCCATCGCCATAGACAGTCAGTGGCTCACCCTTGATCGCTTGGGCAATAAAATTGGGTACCACGCGCCCATCGCGCAGGCGCATGCGCGGGCCATAGGTGTTGAAGATGCGTACAATACGGGTGTCCACGCCGTGATAGGTATGGTAGGCCATGGTCATGGCCTCTGCAAACCGCTTGGCTTCATCGTAGACGCCCCGTGGGCCAATCGGATTCACATGACCATAGTAAGTTTCGGCTTGAGGATGCACCTGCGGATCACCATATACCTCAGACGTTGAGGCCAGCAAGAAGCGCGCCCCCTTATCTTTCGCTAGCCCCAGAGCCTTGTGTGTTCCCAGAGCGCCAACCTTGAGCGTCTGGATCGGTAATTCAAGATAATCTATCGGTGAAGCGGGGGAGGCGAAATGCAAGATGGCATCAATCGGCCCATCAATAAAAATATAATTCGTAACATCGTGCTTGATAAAGGTAAAGCGCTCGTGGCCTGCCAGATGCGCGACGTTATCTGTACTGCCAGTGAGCAAATTATCCATAGCGATCACCGTATGACCTTCTGCCAGCAACCGATCGGAAAGATGTGAACCAAGAAATCCCGCACCACCAGTAATCAAGACACGCATAGTAAGCAACTCCTTTATAGGGTACGTAACCGTTCAGGTGGGGTGGTCAGGAGGGGCGTTGCCCCTCCTGGAGTCGCTTCGTTTCGGCCCGTTGTGGCGGCGTAGCCCCCCCC
>Ga0308414_1000009_pt1 | contig 150586 bp, 107 predicted proteins | sample HotsprSampleOS50_FD_205667 | JGI IMG/M metagenome (GOLD analysis project Ga0308414, IMG submission 205667) | Hot spring phototrophic mat microbial communities from Octopus Spring, Yellowstone National Park, Wyoming, United States - 20090730_OS50 ... | reverse complement strand
CTCTTCGATGTATACTTCTTTCACGGCGCGTTCCTCCTTCTTTTGGTGTTGATAACCTCATCTTATAAGGAGGGATGCGCCTTACCTGCTTCTCCCCAATTTTACACACAAGATTTTACGCTGCCCAGAAACCGCCCCAAACGTGCATTGCACTCCTGACAGCTTTTATGATAAAATAACGTCGAACCGGTGAACAAATTAGTCGACTTTGCAGGGGCACTTAGGGTGGGTTTTTCAGTTTATTCGCTAGGTAGCGGTAGCTCGGGCAACTCTACACTGATATCAGCCGGGCATACTCGCATCCTAATTGATGTCGGAATCTCTGTTCTGCAACTACAGAAAAGGCTTTCGAAGTATCGTGTCCGATTGGATGACCTGGACGGCATCTTCCTTACCCATGAGCATGGGGATCATGCGCGCAGTGCCTACGCCCTTTCTAAACGATTTGGCATTCCTATCATTGCAAACCCTGCCACGCTCACTGTCTTATCCAGGGAATCTGCGCCCCCGAATTGGTATGTTCTTGATACTGGATGTTGTATGTCTCTGCGCGATATTGTTGTCGAATCATTCCCTGTATCCCATGATGCGGTAGACCCCGTTGGCTATAACGTTTACTATGGTAGTTGGAAGGTGTCCTTTGTTACCGATACCGGTGTAGCTGGTGATGAGATCCTCCGAAGCGTGGAGGGTGCCAATCTGACGATCATCGAAGCAAATCACGACGTCGACCGGCTGTTGAGCGGACCCTATCCTCCTTTGTTAAAACGGCGCATACTGAGTGATAGAGGCCATCTGTCTAACGAAGCAGCAGCCGACCTTGCTGTGAGCAGCCTTGCAAAGGGTAGCAAGATGTCCTGCATCTGGTTGGCGCATCTTAGCAAGACAAACAATACACCAAGAATGGCTCGGAGATATGTGCAGCATAGGCTTTCCAAAGCTGGCTTCCAAAACGTCGTTGTCGGGGTAGCATTGCCCGATGCGCCGAATCTCACATGGCGTCCCCCCTCGCGTCCTTGCAGATTGCACGTCCCTGAATCAAAAGGGCTCCTGGACTTACCCGAAGATGTTGTGGAATTATTCGACTGACAGATTCAGAGGTCTTGTCGTTCTCATTCCTATTTTGTGGATATTACAACTCATTTTTGCCAAAGCCTGCCTTCAGTTGGTCATGATACCTTGTCCTCCGATTTAGTAAGTTGCAGCGGACGCATATCGATTTGCCGGCATCGCTCGGTCATACTGTACGAGGGGTCACGCATGCCAGCCGTCTTGGGCACAATGTACGGTAAGTGTATCGTACCCTACCGTTGACCCTAGTTGCCCTTTCTGCTAAAATAACACACACTTTCAGGTGCGCGTTTAGTAGACGGACCTAACGCGTGCCGATGGGGGCACTTCGGGCAATGTATTACCCCAGCAAAGAGGAATTCATTCGTCGTTCACATGACGGCAACTTAGTTCCTGTCTACAGAGAAATTCTCGCCGACATGGAAACACCGGTCTCGGCCTACCGGAAAATTGCGCGAGGTAAGTATTCGTTTCTGTTGGAAAGTGTCGAAGGTGGAGAGCATCTGGCGAGGTATTCCTTCATCGGAACCGATCCATTTCTCGTTTTCAAAAGCAAACGCCACGATGTATACATTGTCGAGCGTTGGCGAGCAGATAAGATACGCTTAGAGCCAGACCAAGACCCTCTGCATATTCTTAAGGAACTGCTCAGCAGGTACACGTGGGTGGATGATCCCGAGTTGCCGCGATTCTGTGGCGGCGCGGTAGGGTACATTGGCTATGACACCGTGCGTTTCTTCGAGAAACTGCCTGACGGAACAGAAGACGATCTTAACGTACCTGATTGCTTCTTTATCTTCACCGATATCCTGGTAATCTTTGACCACCTCAAACATCGCATTAAGGTCGTATGCAACCCAGAAGTCGGTTCGGACCCTTGTACGACTTATGATTTGGCTATCGAAAAAATCGATGATGTAGTAGATCGCCTGCGTCATACCCAAATTCCATTAGACCAGTCTGGGGCTGGCAGTTTATCAACTGAAGCACCAACAGCGAACATGACCCGGGATCAGTATGAGCAAGCTGTGATAAAGGCCAAAGAGTATATCAAAGCAGGTGATATCATTCAGGTCGTTCTCTCGCAGAGGCTCTCGAAACCGCTGCATGCAGATCCATTCAATGTCTACCGTGCTCTTCGCTCAGTAAATCCTTCACCATATATGTATTACCTTTCCTTTGATGACATCAAGTTGATAGGTTCTTCACCAGAAATACTAGTCACAGAGGATAGGGGTACCGTGACTACCAGGCCAATCGCCGGTACCAGACCGAGAGGCAAGAGCCAGGACGAAGATGCCGCGCTAGAAAGAGAATTACTAGCCGACGAGAAAGAACGCGCAGAGCATATCATGCTCGTTGACTTGGGGCGTAATGACATTGGTCGGGTGTGCGAGTTTGGAAGCGTAAATGTCGATGAGCTGATGATAATTGAGAAATATTCCCACGTAATGCATCTCGTGTCGAACGTAAGAGGTCGCCTGGCTCCTGGCAAGGATCAATTCGATGTTCTACGAGCCACTTTTCCAGCTGGCACGTTGACAGGAGCGCCTAAGATTCGAGCCATGGAGATAATCGACGAATTGGAGCCGACAAAGCGTGGGACCTATGGCGGTGCGATAGGGTATTTCAGCTTTTCTGGAAACATGGACACATGCATTACTATTCGCACAATACTTGTTAAGAATGGAATTGCTTACATGCAGGCCGGTGCTGGAATAGTCGCTGATTCCGTGCCCGCCGCCGAATACCAAGAATGCATGAATAAAGCGGGAGCCCTTCTCAAAGCTATCGAAATGGCAGAGCGAGGATTGGACTAAGGCGATCGAAGAGAGAGGGAATACTTCGTGATCTTAATGATAGACAATTTTGACAGTTTCACCTACAACCTTGTCCAGTACTTTGGTGAGATGGGCGAGGAGCTTCTTGTCTACCGCAACAACGCGATTAGCATCGACGAAATCGAGAAGCTTCAGCCAAACAGGATTGTTATTTCACCAGGACCTTGCACACCAAGAGAAGCTGGGGTTTCAGTGGACGTGATTCGTCACTTCGCTGGCAAGATTCCTATCCTAGGTGTATGCCTAGGTCATCAATGTATCGGTTACGCATTTGGTGGAGACATAGTCCGCGCAGACCGGCTCATGCATGGCAAGACCTCAATGATCTACCACGATGGTAAGGGAGTCTTTGCTGGCCTCCCAAATCCTTTCGAGGCCACCAGGTATCATTCACTAGTGATCCAACGGGCTACCATGCCAGATTGCCTTGAGGTAACTGCTGAGACTGATATTGAAGAAATCATGGGCGTTCGTCACAAGGAATTTCTCGTTGAGGGAGTTCAGTTTCATCCAGAATCGATTCTTACCAAATATGGCAAGGAATTGCTGCAGAACTTTCTGGACATGAAGTGACCAAGCGTCGATAATCGTGCGGACACCTAGCACGAACTGCACCGTGAGCCTAAGCGCTTTTATTGGGGAACGGCAATGATCAAAGATGCGCTGCGAAAAGTTGTCGAGGGAAATCATCTTAGCGAATCAGAGGCTGTGGCAGTCATGGAACAGATTATGGATGGTGAGGCCACCCCTGCCCAGATTGCCAGCTTCATTACCGCTCTGAGGATGAAAGGCGAGACTGTTGACGAAGTGACCGGCTTTGCACGGGTGATGCGGGCAAAGAGCGTCAAGATACCCGTTACTCGCGACCCGATGACGCTAATAGACACCTGTGGTACAGGCGGCGACCGAAGTGGAACTTTCAATATTTCAACAACCGCAGCGTTCGTAGTAGCCGGCGCAGGTCTGGCAGTCGCCAAACATGGAAATCGAGCAATGTCAAGCAAGTGCGGCAGCGCCGATGTTCTCGAGGCTTTGGGCGTAAACATAATGCTGTCCCCGGAGGCTGTTGCACGCTGTGTTGATGAAATAGGTATCGGCTTCATGTTTGCCCCAGCACACCATCCATCTATGAAAGACGCAGTGGTGCCTAGAAAGGAAATCGGAATTCGCACGGTTTTTAACATTCTTGGGCCACTCACAAATCCTGCAGGTGCCGGCCGCCAGCTCATTGGTGTGTGCGAGCCTTATCTCACGGAACTCATGGCTAGTGTCCTGGCTAGATTGGGGACGGCTAGGGCCATTGTCGCACATGGGCTGGATGGAATTGATGAGCTTTCTACTCTTGGTAAGACAAAGGTGACGGAATTACAGCACGGCAAGCTAGTTACATACGAGATTTCACCCGAAGAGGTTGGATTGCAAAGCGCTAAGCCCGACGATTTGCGCCAGGGAAACAGCCCGAAAGAAAATGCCAAAATCCTGGAAGAGATCTTGAGAGGTAAGAAGGGACCAAAGCGCGATATTGTATTGTTGAATGCAGGGGCCGCTCTTACGATAGGCGGGCAGGCATCGTCAATTCAAGAAGGCATGGCTCTCGCAGCTGAGTCCATCGAAAATGGCAGCGCAGAAGCTACTCTTAGAAAGCTAATTGAGCTCAGTAATAAATTAGGGGAAACGACATAACCTACGGCGATATTAAGACTCGTAGGTCGAATAAGGTCTTGGCATTGGGGAGTGTAAAATAAGCAGTGATTCTTGAAACTATTCTCGCAGATAAGCGATCAGAAGTCGAAGCCAAGAAAGCTCGCATATCACTTGAACAATTGAAAGACGAAGTCCAGACTGCTCCGCAGGCTAGGGATTTCGAAAATGCTCTCAAAGGACCAGAGTCTAGGACAAGAGAACCTAGATCTAGTTTACGATTGATAGCTGAAGTAAAGAAGGCATCTCCGTCAAGAGGGCTAATCAGAGAAGACTTTGACCCAGTAGCAATTGCCAAAGCGTACGAAGAAGCGGGTGCGTCTGCTGTCTCTGTCCTCACCGATAAGAAGTACTTCCAGGGTCGAATGACCTATCTTCGTGAAGTTCGCCAATCTGTAAGCGTTCCTGTTCTCAGAAAGGATTTTATCATAGATCAATACCAGGTATACGAAGCGCGTGCGGCCGGAGCAGATGCCATTCTTCTAATCGTCGCCGCTTTATCTCGCAACGAACTTGGTGAGCTTATGGCAATAGCAGATACCATGGGAATGGCAGCACTAGTAGAAGTCCATACCGGCGAAGAACTGGAGGTCGCACTGGACCTCGGAGCACGTGTCATTGGCATCAATAATCGTGACCTTCGTACCTTTGAAACCCGTCTGGCTACAACATTGGCACTCGCGAGTCGCGTTCCTAGCGACCGCGTTTTGGTCAGCGAAAGTGGTATATTCACTCGAGATGACATTGAAAAGCTTATGCAGGTGGGCACGGACGCCGTTTTAGTGGGTGAGTCTTTGATGAGACAAGCAGATCCCAGGGCGAAAATTCGAGAGCTCCTGGGAGGAGGAACAGAAGCCTGAAATGACTCGGCGTGAGCGCTTGTTGGCAACCTTGCGCGGCGAGACGGTGGATCGTCCAGCCGTAAACTTCTACGAGATCGGCGGCTTCAAACTCGATCCGAGCAACACAGACCCATTCTACGTTTATAATGATCCGTCGTGGGCACCATTGATACGTTTGGCTGAAGAAGAAACCGACATAATTCGAATGGTTATGCCTCGGACAAGTACTGCGCTCAGCAATCCCACTAGCGAGTTCTTCACCAGTGACAGCTATGAACTAGATGGGTCACGATACTTCCGAACGACCTTGGAGGTTGACGGTCGTACGCTTACATCACTCGCTCGCCGTGACCCGGACATCGATACCACTTGGTTCATCGAACACCTGCTGAAAGACGCAGACGATTTAAGAGCTTACCTGAAGCTTCCAGATGAGGTTTTCGACTACGATATAGACCTGTCTCATATGTTTAGCGAAGATGAGGCCTTGGGTGACGCCGGTATAGTAATGGTGGATACTGCAGATCCCTTGTGCATGGCTGCGTCTCTATTTTCGATGGGGGATTATCTGGTAATAGCGCTTACCGAGCAAAATCTGTTCCACCAGTTGTTGGAAAAGTTTGCCAGACATTTGTATTCTGTCACAGAACAGGTGGCTCGGGAGTTTCCAGGTAGGCATTGGCGCATCTATGGGCCCGAGTATGCTACCGAACCCTACTTGCCCCCAAGGTTGTTCCGTGAATACGTGGTTCGTTATACTAAACCGATGATAGACATCATCAATCGGTACGGAGGATATCCCCGTATTCACTGTCACGGCCGAGTGAGAAGCGTACTTCCGTATATTGTGGAAATGGGCGCGACGGCACTAGAGCCCCTTGAGCCGCCACCCCAAGGTGATGTGGAACTCTCTTGGGTGAGGCGTGAATATGGCAGAGATCTTGTACTCATGGGCAACATAGAGGTTTCCGATATAGAGAACTTGGAACCTTCGGAATTCGAGAAGGTTGTGACAAAGACTCTCACCGAAGGCACGTCCGGCAAAGGCAGAGGATTTGTCTTGATGCCAACAGCGTGTCCGTATTCTAGAAAGATAAAGCCGCAAACAATGGCGAATTACGAAACCATGGTGCGGCTGGCGAAACAATGGAGCGCATAGATTGGTACGCGTCAAGATATGTGGAATTACAAATATCACTGACGCAATGGCGTCCGTTGAGGCAGGCGCCGACGCGCTAGGCTTTGTCTTTGCGGAAAGCCCTAGACAGGTTGATATACACACGGTACGGGATATTCTTGACCGCCTGCCGCCTTTTATAACCACCGTAGGTGTTTTCGCAGGCCTCCATGCTATGGAAATATGCCGAATTTGGTCGACAACCGGCCTTCACTATGCTCAGTTGCATGATGCTGACGAACACATGATGGCCTTCATATCAAAGGAAATCGAGAACGGATGGAACCGAACTATCTGTGCGGTGAGAATCAAGGCTGAGGAAGACATTCGTCGGGCTATAAATGATCAGGTGGTGTGCAGTTCTGCTGCCATCCTCTTGGACACACATGTGGAGGGCCTTATGGGCGGCACTGGACGCACGTTTGATTGGACGCTCGTTGCCAAAGCGAAATCTCTAGGCAAACCGATCGTACTTGCAGGCGGCCTTAGACCCGAAAACGTGGCAGACGCGGTTCGCATGGTGCGTCCATACGCTGTGGACGTCTCCACGGGTGTCGAGGCGATGCCTGGAAAGAAAGACCATGCCAAGGTGAAGGAGTTTATACAAAATGCCAAACGAAACACGTAAACTACCCGACGAACTCGGACACTTCGGGCGCTTCGGTGGGAGATTCGTTCCCGAGACGCTTATCCCTGCCCTAGACGAACTTACTGCCGAGTACGAAAAGGCAAAGAACGATCCTGGTTTCGCCAAAGAGTTGGAGTACTATCTCCGCGAATATGTAGGCCGCCCCACACCATTGTACTTCGCGGAAAGGATTACGCGGGAGCTGGGTGGTGCAAGGGTCTATTTAAAACGTGAGGACCTATGCCATACCGGTGCGCACAAGATGAACAACACCATGGGGCAAATTCTCCTCGCCAAACGCATGGGCAAACCACGAATGATTGCCGAAACAGGTGCAGGTCAGCATGGAGTTGCCACAGCCACAGCTTGCGCGCTTTTCGGCTTTGAGTGTGAAATCTACATGGGCGAAGAAGATGTCGGTCGTCAAGCGCTAAACGTGTTCCGAATGCAATTGCTGGGTGCCAAGGTCATCACTGTTCGATCAGGTTCCCGAACGCTTAAAGATGCGATAAATGAGGCGCTTCGCGACTGGGTGACGAACGTTCGGACTACTCATTACATCTTTGGTACAGTTGCTGGCCCTCACCCATTCCCAATGATGGTTCGAGACTTTCAGTCCGTTATCGGCAAAGAAGCAAAACAGCAAACCCTAGAGAAAGAGGGCAGATTACCCGATTATGTAATTGCCTGTGTTGGCGGTGGAAGCAATGCCATGGGCATCTTCTATCCGTTCATAGGCGACACAAGTGTCAGACTTATCGGCGTCGAAGCTGCCGGCAAAGGACTGAATACCAAGAAGCACGCGGCTACCTTGGGTGCGGGTTCACCGGGTGTGTTACATGGTACGGCGAGCTACCTCCTGCAAGACGAAGACGGCCAAGTGCTGGAAACTCATTCTATCTCTGCTGGTCTCGATTATCCTGGTGTTGGTCCAGAGCATAGTTACCTGAAAGACACTGGGCGAGCGACGTATGTATCGGCAACCGATGATGAGGCCCTAGATGCATTCCGATGGCTGGCAGAGAAAGAAGGTATAATTCCTGCGCTGGAATCGGCACATGCCATAGCCTATGCTCGAAAGCTCGTTCCTAAACTACGGAAGGACGAGATCGTCATAATCAATCTCTCTGGCAGAGGTGATAAGGACGTAGAACAAGTGTCCCGAATGCTCTCCCACTCCCTTACAGGTATGGAGGGTGCGCGATGAGTCGAATAGACGACTGTTTTACTCGACTAAGAGCATCTGGAGAAGGGGCGCTGGTCTGTTTTGTCACCGCCGGAGATCCGAACCTTGATACAACGGAGGATATCGTTCTCGAGCTGGGGCAGGCAGGTGCGGATATCGTCGAACTAGGCATACCCTTTAGCGATCCAATTGCAGATGGTCCTAGCATCCAGGCGGCATCTATGCGCGCACTGGAGGCAGGAACGAACGTGACCAAAGTGCTTGACCTCGTACGCTCCATTCGTGACAAGTCAGACTTGCCTATCGTCCTGATGACCTATTATAATCCAGTTCTTAGGTACGGATTGCACTGTTTCGCGACTGAAGCAGTTGCCTCGGGCGCCGACGGTGTCATCGTAACCGACCTAGTACCTGAAGAAGCCCAGGAGTGGAAGACGGCTGCGGATGCAGCTGGTCTCAGCACCATATTCTTGCTCGCGCCCACGAGCACTGAGCAGAGAATTGCCGAGGTTTCTAAACTGGCATCAGGATTCATATACTGCGTGTCCAGGACCGGGGTCACCGGTGCTCGCCAGGAGATGGCTCAGGGTGTTCGTGATCTTGTGGCCAGAATTCGTTCGAAGACAGACAAGCCTGTCGTTGTAGGATTTGGCATATCGTCGAGGGAACACGTCCAGGAAGTCTGTGATTATGCGGACGGAGCAGTTGTGGGAAGCTTAATAGTTGATCTTATAGCTGAAAAAGCATGTTCCGAAGCCCTATTACCGGAACTGAGGGAAGCTGTCTCAGAGCTCAAATCCGGCACGAGGCTTCAACAGTAGCGACTCTAGCGCAAGTTTCGATTAGCTATTTCACTCAATTGGGTAACATACAGTGGCTAGGGTCGAAGTCAGGAGGAAGCTAGCTTGTATACCAAGGAGCAGTTTGCAAAACTTATAGACTATACGCTGATCAGACCCACAGCGATCGAAGACGACATTATCAACATATGTAAAGAGGCTCGCAGGTACCACTTCGCTGCCGTGGTCGTCTTACCTTTCTGGGTCTCCCTTGCGGTGCGCGAGCTTGAAGGTACCGATGTCAAGGTTTGTACGCCAATTGGTTTTCCTCACGGCGCGAATACTCGCAGCACAAAGGTCTATGAAGCAAAGAACGCGGTTGCCAATGGAGCCGAAGAGTTGGATGTCGTTATGAATGTCGGCGCGCTAAAATCCGGCGACTACGAATACGTTCGACGAGAGCTCTCGGATTTGGTTGGTGCAGTTAGTCTCTCAGGGATGACGCAGGAATCAAATAGGGTTCTGGTTAAGGTCATTATCGAAACACCATTTCTTACTAAAGAGGAGAAGGTCATAGCTTGTGAAATAGCCAGAGATGCTGGTGCGGATTATATTAAGACTTCCACTGGTACTGCTCCTAACGGCGCAATGAAGCAGGATGTTCAACTGATCAGGAGTATAGTTGGCCCCTCAATGGGTGTTAAGGCCGCGGGTGGTATACGCACGATTGAGCACGCGATGGACTTGCTAGATGCAGGCGCAAGCCGCTTGGGTACAAGCACTGGTGTTGTACTATTGGAGGCTTACAATCCTGACGAACTTCTGAAGCATGCGAAGTAAATAGCACGCTTCAATTCCATTATTCTTCAGACTTTTTTACAGCCGCAGGGGGGTGTTCCTGCGGTTTTTTTTCTTTGGTAAAATAGATGGGCAGGTGTCCACAAAACATAAAAAGCTAAGTGCGGCCGCACAGCGCCCATATGTTCCGAATGACTCTGGTTGCAGTTCCAGATTCCGACTTGCTGCGCAGGGCTCCGGTAATAGCGATTAGGAGAAAAGATATGCCTCTGTACACCGCTAGCGCTATCATCTTGCGGCGGGTAATGTTTGGCGAAACAGACCGAATTGTTACACTATTCACACGTGAGCGCGGAAAGCTTACGGCTATCGCTAAAGGTTCACGCAAGCTCATTAGCCGTCTGAGTGGTGCTACTGAAACATTAACCTACGGTAGGTTCCAGTTGGCTGAAGGCCAGAACCTAGACGTCATAACGCAGGTAGAAGTGAAGGAATCGTTTCCGAATATCCGCGGAGATATCAAACGAATTGCACACGCCGCCTATGTAGCAGAGCTCATCGATAAGCTTGTCGAGGAACGCTACGCGGGTCCAGCTACTTTTGACCTCTTACTGTCTACCCTATACCTGCTTGAGCGTCCCAACGATCCGGCGAAAATCACCCGTGCATTTGAGCTCAAGCTCATGAGAATCGCCGGTTACCAGCCGACGCTCGACAAGTGCGTTCGGTGTCAACGGACTCTTCCAACTGGCAGTCGCTACTATAGTCCCTGGATGGGTGGCGTTGTGTGTGAAGAATGTGGTCCCTTGCCTGAGGACGCCATCGAGATTTCGAACGATGTCCCGGCATCTATGCAGATGCTGATGTCGGCCGATGCTCCCAGTCTCGAACGGTGTGAGATCTCTTCATTGGTCTTGGATCAGATCGCTCGCGTGATGAGATGGCATATACGCTGTAGATCTGACCGCGATCTTAAGAGTTTGGAATTCATACAAAGCCTAAAGGTCTTAGAATAGTCAGGTGTTGTGTAGGGGCTCTGAACAAGTCTGTCGCGGTCCGTGCTGCCTGTCAGAGTGATTATCGATGAGAAATACCGAAGTCGCTCGAATACTTGAGAGAATAGCGGACTTATATGAAATCAAAGGAGAAAACGCCCATCGCGTTCTTGCCTATCGAACGGCTGCCAGCCACATAGAAAACCTGGCAGAAAGTTTGGAGGAGATTGCCAAAACCGGCGATCTCAAGCAGATACCCGGGATAGGCGAAAGTATCGCCCAGAAGATCCAGGATATTCTTAGCACAGGAACGACTCCCACCTACGATGAACTCAAAGCCGAGTTCCCTGAAGGTTTGATTGACGTTATTGCAGTTCCAGGTATAGGACCAAAGACTGCTAAGTTACTTTATGAGAAACTTGGAGTGAGTTCCTTGCAAGATTTGGAACAAGCAGCAAGGGACCACCGCATTCAAAATGTTTCTGGTATCGGCCCCAAGACTGAGAGCAAGATTCTTCGCGCCATCAGAATAATCCATCGGCAGGGCAAGCGTATGTTACTGGGCACTGCTCTTCCCCTCGCCGAAGACCTGATGACCCGGCTGAGAGAAGATGCTCCCGTGGAACAAATAAGTGAGGCAGGAAGTCTGCGCCGACGGCAGGAGACCGTAGGCGACATCGACATTGTCATTGGCACCAACAATCCCAATGCTGTAATTCATGCATTTACCCATCTCCCACAAGTTTACGAGGTGATAGAAGAGGGCGACAGCATGAGCAGCGTTCTCACTAGGACTGGTTTTCGCATAGATCTTAGAGTAGCATCAATGGATAATTACGGTGCCATGTTGCACCACTTCACGGGTTCAAAGTTTCATAATATCAAGCTCCGCGAAATGGCTAATGCGAGAGGTTTGACCATCAGCGAATACGGTATCCATCGCCTGGATACGAATGAGCTCGTTATTTCAGGGCAGAGCGAAGAAGACATATACGGTATCCTCGGACTTCCTTGGATTCCTCCAGAGCTAAGGGAGGACAAAGGAGAAATCGCGGCAGCAGCCAGAAATGCCCTACCGAAGCTAGTCGAGCAGCAAGATATTCAAGGCGACCTGCATGTGCATACCCGCTGGAGCGATGGGAGTAACACAATTGAACAGATGGTTCAGGCTGCTCGTAAGCATGGCTACCGGTATATGGCAATATGTGATCATACTCATCATCTCAAGATAGCGCATGGACTCTCCGAGCACGATCTGAGAAAGCAAATGGCTGAGATAAGCCGCCTGAATGAGAACCTAAGGGATTTTCGCATCTTAATGGGATCAGAGGTTGACATACGCCGAGACGGTACACTAGACATAAGTCATGGATTGCTACGACAACTGGATATCGTAGTAGCATCGATACACCAGCGATTCAAACTCGATCGTGAGCAGATGACCCGCCGTATTGTACGTGCTATCGAGACCGGCTTGGTAGACATCTTGGCTCATCCCACAGGCCGATTGATCAATCAGCGAGACCCTTACGACGTTGACTCGGAGCGAGTATTTCAAGCTGCAGCTGCCTATTCGGTCGCATTGGAGATTAACTCATACCCCGATCGTCTCGACCTCAATGATACTTATGCGAGAGTTGCAAAAGAAAAAGGGATCAAACTTGTTATAAACACTGATGCGCATAATACAGGGGAACTAGCTAACATTCGCTATGGCCTAGCGATGGCTCGACGTGGCTGGCTGGAGCCCAGTGACATAATCAACACATGGAACCTAGAAGACTTGCTCACCTGGTTGCAACATCGTCGTGCACACCCCGCATTCCCTCCTTAGTGGTATCTCTACTGACATTTATGGTACACTAAACAAGTATCCTTATTGTAGCAACTCACTGGTTGTTCGGCGTGACCGATCCAGAATTCTTATCTCACGCGGATACCCTTTATCAGATCAAGTCTTGGTATATTTGTCGTTATGCCGTACTACAAACGCAATCTGATCATACTTTCTACCACGATATTCCTTGCCTCAGTGAGTTGGAATCAAGTGATTCCATTCCTTCCCCTCTTCATGAGAGACCTCGGGACCACCAGCGAGAAGGCAGTTCTAAACTGGATGGGTGTCATATTCGCTCTCCAGTCCCTATCCAGCGTGTTTGCTATGCCGTTTTGGGGCAAGATGGGTGACAAATATGGCCGTAAACCCATGGCAATAAGAGCCGGGCTATGTCTGGCCGGTATCTATTTTGCCATGAGTGTATGCCGCACGCCTGTTCAGCTAGCTATCTTGCGGTTTCTCAACGGCGCGCTCACAGGATTCATACCGATGTCCATGGCCCTGATAGCTACAAATACTCCGGAAAACCGAGCGCCTAGGTACATTGCTACAGCACAAGCGGCATCGGCATCGGGCCTGATCGTGGGCCCTGCAGTAGGTAGCTTGCTTGCGAGCGCCATGGGAAGCTATCGAGCTTCTATGGAACTGTCCGGCATTGTTGTGATCTTATCCACGTTCCTTGTCTGGTGGCTCGTGAAAGAGCCGAGCAGGTTGGAAGGAATAGAGACCACAAGCTTGCTTGAGGATCTAAGAATATCGCTCCAATCGAAAGTCTTGAGTGCGATCATGATGGCTGTGATGGTTTCAGGTATCTACTACGCCTCATTGTCACCCGTCCTAACCTTGCATCTGACCAGAATCCGTGGAAATGCTCCCGAATGGCTCATCGGAGCGGTGTATGCCTTACCTTCAGTAGCCATGGTGTTGACTGCACACTTATGGGCGTCGATAGGCAAGCGAAGAGGATACTTCTTTTCTATTCAGATCGGCCTGGTAGGCGCCGCCATAGCTGCAATTGTGTTGACCTTCACGAGAGATATATGGACCTTCGCAGCACTGTACCTCATCAGCGGACTGTTCTCTTCTGCCATTGGCCCGTCCACGGGTGCACTCATAGCTACTAGGGTTCCGGAGGACTTCCGCGGCCGTGCCTACGGAATGCAGCAGTCAGCTACGACTCTCGGGTCTTTGATCGCACCATTGATGGCTGCTCAAATCGGCACATCCTTTGGTATCTCTGCGATTTTCTGCTTTATTGGTATTATAGCTCTCCTAGGTTGTGGCGGTCTTGCCGTATTGAGCAACGACATCTCCGAAAAGCATAAATAGGCTCGGCGCCTCGAGGCGCCGAGCCTATCGGTAACACCGACTACTACATCTGTGATGGTTATCGGATGGTAATGTCTTCCACTTTCAGTTGGCTGAATGAGAACGCGCCTTTGCCTTTTCCTCGCAGGAAAAGAGTGTTCGCTGGTTTTGTCGGTGCAACGATTAGATTGGGTTCAGTCGTGCTCCACACTATTCCCTTTGCATCAGGGTTCGTGCAGTCACCAGCGCCTATACCAATCATCACCTGTTGACCTGAAGCCTTAGTTGATATGCGATACGTTCTTTCCGGCGTGAGGGTCATCGTCTGATATACTACAACATCGGAGTCGCTTTCAGAAGTCCACTCCAGTTTCCCAGGACTCCTAGCAAATTTCGCGTCACCCTTCACAACTTTGTATTCCCAGCATGCAGGGGGTCCGCCGAAGCTACCAGGCATAGCAAAGTCCATGTTGGCCACTGCTTTATCGGAAGGAAGTATTGGGCCATAACCAACATACGACCCTTCCAATTCCGCCCTTGATACATTGCCCTGGTAGTCAATAGCATAGGCAACATATTGGCGACTGCTATTGATCGGAAGTCCGTAGTCGTGTATTACACCGAACTTGCCAGGGGTGACATCTACCTCTGCTAGCAACTTGTCCTGCAGTTTGGCGGTATCAGTGCCAAACCAGTTGTCTCGATAGCGTATTTGTAGTTTAGTGATTCCCTGCTGTCTGGGGGCAATATATTCAAGCCGAGTAAAACCATTACCTGAAAAGCAGCTGAGCGATGGGGCAGGAGGCTCAGATTCGGTGGAGCCATATTCCAAGATATTCATGTCTGCTTCCCAATAGTCTATTGGTTTGTTATCACGCCACATACATCCCGGTTTGTATACATCCCATGTCCAGTTGATCCTAAATGGTCGTCCTGCTGGGTTATCAAGCTGAATAACGTATGGTTCACCAGGTGTCAGTGGTATTTCACCTGGCACTAACACCAATTGACTCACACAACCATTCTTACATTTTACTGTGTAATTATTGCGCGATTCACCTTGAACAGTTGATCTGATGCTCACCCGTATCTCGAACTCATCTGTCTTGGTGCCATCAGGAAGTTCATTTTCAAACCAGGGAACAAAGTCCAGCAGAGCCAAACTCGTTCCCCTTGCTATCAGGCTCTGAACATATTGCTTGCCTTCTTGCTTATCCTTCATACCAGCAGGACTTGTCAGGTTTGTGAATAGCCCTACTGGATCACTCTGAACAAATCCAGCTATTGCCTTACCAATCACAGGTTTTCCATCGACGTAGATAATAGCATCTGGATTGGTGGATTTTGCTAAATAGGGTTTCGCGTCGGAACTGAGAATCTTGCACACGAGATAGTACAGCTGACCTTGTTTCAAAGGAATATCACCCTGTACCCAAGAGCCAATAGAACCTATTGCGTCGTCTAGGGCATTGCTCGTCGGACCGACTTGTGGGCCGTCAGGCGTACCCTCATGAATCGAATATCGCACACTCTTGCTTGGGAAGGGCTCTTTGAAGAAGAATCCAGCCTTGATTAGTGAAACGCCCTTTCCTATGAACGGTTGTGCCACTTTCGTTCCACTAATAGTCTCTTCCGACGGTTCTGCGAAGTAGTCGAAGAGATAGTCCAATAGTTACATGTGCAGGATGATCGTCGCCAACCCAAACGTTAGGTTGAACTGTCGGACCAAGACCGAATGCTCTTCCCACACCCACTGCATAGTATCCTGGTTTGAGTCCCCTCACATATGCCGTGCCTTCTTCATCGTGTTCATACCAGTTCCACGGGAATTTGTGCTGGGATGCGTAGACGGCCTTGTTGAAGTCTCCCCAGCCATACGCCCAGTCTATGATCAGTTCGCCAGTGTCGATGGGCTTCGGTGAATCTGTTAGGTCGCCGACGATTGCAGGTCTTATCTCCACCGGTTTCTTGATTTCGACCAGCTTCGCTTCGGAAAAAGCGGTCTCCATACCGTATCCACCATACATCGAGCGAGCACGGAGATATATCGTAATTGTAGTGTTGCCTGCGGTTGCCCATACACTCTGTTGTGTCCATTCACCAGGAACATAGTTAGGCGAAGACCAGACTACTTCGGGAGCTGTCGGTTCCAGTCTGCCCAGAGGATCAATACCCACAAAAGAAATCTCGTTTACATTCCCGTTTTTCCATGGCTCGCCTACTTTTGCATATGCCGTCAGTCTATATGAGCTTCCTTTCTTCACCGGTACTTGCTGGTAGAAGACGCAGTCATAGCGAGAGTATTTGTTCCAGAACCATATGGATCCACCTTCCGCTCCCTCTTTCCTCGGACCGCCCATGAATGTGGCTGCTCCACCGTGGACGAACATATATTCCCAGCCTGGAGCAATGCCCCCGCCGCCTTGTTCGCGTGCTATGAAGTTTCCATTCACAAGCAAGTTACTTTCAGCGGTTGCACTCAGTGGCTGAGTCTCAACTATCACCGGAGTGGATTCATTCCCGGATTCGTCCAATACTGTCAACGCGTAGCGGTACTTCTTACCCGGTTTGACGTCCCGGTCCACGTAAACATAAGTCTGATCTGCGCTTACGTACATTCGTGTGATCGGCTTAAGCCGCATCGGGTCGGCATCTCCTTCGGCTCGCCTGATGTCCACCATCGAGCAGTCCATGTCCTTCGGAATATCAAAAGTTACCTGGTAAGCGTTTCCAGCCGAGTCGACGGTTACCGCCTTCACTGCCGAAGGTGGTGAGTTGTCTTCTTCATACTCTATCAAACAGGTATCTATATCGTATTCTGACAAGGGCTTGCCATCCATATACATACAGCCGCCTGGCAAGTCATCCCGTACGCGTAACACTTGGAATGGGCCATTCTCAGCTGTGATCTCGATATAATAGGTCTTTCCGGGCGTGAGCGGACATTCCCCACGTGCCCACGCATGGTTTCGCAGATGTCCGTCCCACATGTGCTTGATATACTTGGTGGTACCAACCTGCTTGCCACCTGGGCCACCCTCGAGTACCCTGACCGTAGAGCCCAATCCGGTGACACGTCCGCCGCCAACGAGGAAAGTGAAGTCGAACATTGCGAGGCCAATACCTTTTGCCGTAAACGTTTGTCCAATCGTACGCTGACACAGCCCAGAATACTCCGCACCCATGCCAGGCCAAGCGAACCTTTGGGTGATTAACCCGTCACGGTCCAATTTCATTCGACCCGCGATCACAGTGTTTTCCTGTTTCTGCCCGTCGAAGTACACTTCACCTTGAAGGTCTTTTTCCTGCCCCAGATATACCTTGAACGGTTGGTCACTCTTTGCGACTAGGCAGTATGTCTTGCCGTGTTGGGTGAGCACTTCACCATACTTCCAGCCGGTCTTGCTGGCAGGACCTATCTGCTTGCCGGTTGGACTGCCTTCATGAATCGTATACGTAATGTCTGGAAGTTTTTCACCTTCTTTCACGATTCTAAATCCTGCTGAAAGGATGCTACCTCCGCGGCTAGTCCAACACTGTGCGAAGCTCTTGTGGGGGCTGGATATCTTGTTTGAATCCGAATCAACCCAGTAGTCTGCAGGCCAGATCATTGCAATGCGAGTAGTCTTTCCTTCTTCGACGAGAACGTTAGGTTTAATAACTGGCCCCAGGTCATACATTCGGGAAAGCGCAAAGGTATATAACCCCGGAGCCATATTCGGATTCTGCCAAAAACCACCCATGTCGGTGTAGTCTCCACTGCCAGACTCACCGCCGTTTGCATAGTGCCAGACGAAAAACTCTTTCCACCCAGAACCACCAGGATCATAAAGTCGTCCTGCCACTTTACCCGCGGCAAATGCCCAGGCCGTGGAATAGAGCAGAATCACCTGGACAAGAACGCCACACAATGCTGGGGATTTCCTCATACTTCGTATTACCTCCTAGACCTTCTGCAGAGTAAGCAATGATTGCCAGCATAGCCATTAGCCGCTTTCGATCGCAATTCCTACTTTGCTTTATATTGACGGCTCCTATATGAGAGATTATGTTATCGATTCCCAAACCTAGATTGTGATATAATCCATGACTAGTATGAACACCTTCACAAATGTCACTCCACTTCCAAGGAGTTTTTATTGCCGAGAAACGATAGAGGTCGCACAAAGCTTACTAGGTAAGGTCTTGGTTCGCCGAGTTAACGAGGGCATACTGGCAGGCCGTATTGTCGAAACTGAGGCATACAAGCAAAACGACCCAGCCTGCCACGCATCAAAAGGCATGACTAAGCGAAATCAAGTCATGTTTGGTGAACCAGGACATGCGTACGTATATTTCACCTACGGCATGCATTTCTGTTTCAATGTAGTTACAGCCCCCCAAGGAGTTGGCGAGGCTGTATTAATACGCGCTGTCGAGCCGCTTGAAGGCATTGACTTGATGGCTCGATACCGGCGTACCAACAAACTAACCAACATTGCCAGCGGACCGGGCAAAGTTTGCCAGGCGTTTGGACTGGGCCGAGAACACAATGGACTCGATCTTACCGATGGTGTATTGACGATAGTAGACGATGGATATGTCCTCGATCGAATAGTAACAAGTACCAGGATCGGTATTCGCTTAGCAGCTGACCTTCCTTGGCGTTTCTACATAGCCAATAACCCGCATGTATCCAGAAGGTAGAACATGGTCAACGAATCCAGTCAGCCCTCTAACATGCCATCGTTTCATCCGTCAAACCCATCATAGCCATCAATTCCGCGCGTTATAACGTGCCAATATCGATGCCCCACGCGATTGGTTAGCCGGAAATGCAGGTCAAAACCTGTGAAAACCAACTCTTAATCAGCAGACATTTCTTCGTCGAGCTCCGATATATCAAATGTTTTCGAAGCTAGTTCCTCCGCGAAAAATACACTCACACCGCCTGGACCAGAGAAAATTGAAGTCGCGGCGTCGAGCAAATTTTCAATCTCGGCCTCGTTAAGTTGCCTATTGATTAATATGCTACACATCATGTCCGCATAAGTCGTCACATCCGAGTAAGTGAGTATTGCCTCTCCGGCAAAAACTGCCTCCTCACTCTGCTGCTCAAATACCGCCCAGCGCTCCCATGCCGGACCTCGTGCTATCCTTTTAAAAATCAGTTTCATTTTTAACCTCCGATTCAACTAGAATTTTTCATTATAACAATTCGCTATTGCATCAAGTTTGGCCTCCCGTGCTCACAATGGAAGGGTTTTGATATTAGGGTGGTGAACATACCATACACTCTGTTCGTCATTATGTAGCAGTGAAAACCACTAGGCAAGGGAGGTTTAGTTGTTTTATCGCTTTCATATCATAGTTAGTCTACTCATCAGTATGGCATTCTTGCAAAACGCCCTGGCTGCCACGGCAGGTAAGTCCAGCACAAAAGACACGGCCAAGAACAGGCGCACAGTAGAAGCACAACTGAGCGGCATTACAACCAACTATTCTGATCAGATATACGCCAGGCTATCCTTGCAGGAAGAGGGTGAGTCGCGCAGATGGTATCTACGAGGCACCTACAACCGCACAACTACAGACAGCGGTTCGTCTGAGACAAGAGTCCTAACTAGCAGAGCAGACTTTCGTCACGAGACCTTGGGCAATTCCGGTGATTATCACGTGTGGTCTGCCGTGCTAAGCAGACGTGATAGGGACAAATCTCGCGGGGTGGAACGTTCTGGCTACCAGTTCACGGCATATGGTATTGGAAAGCAACTGGACGCTCGCAACAAAGGGGACATTGGTTTGGGCTTTCTCCACAAATATGATAATGGCGGCGACACCAAACCTGTCGTATACTGTTCTGTAATTGGCACGGGTTATCTGCGTGAGAAACTGACTACAGATGGTCGAATACTAGTTCTCCAGCCAATCGATAGTCTTCACTCTACAAAGCTTGATGGTGAAATAGGGATCTCATATGCGCTAACTGATGGCCTGGCCGTGAGACTAAGTTGGTCGGCCAATAATCTCATTCGCCCTGTGCAGGGAGACAGGGAGTGGGATTCGGTGGTTAGATTGACTTTCTCTTACCAGCATACATCTAAATCGTGACCAATGTCGGCCAGGATCTATATACTAAGTTGGCCGTCGTTAGGCAGAATGTATTCTTCCATTGGCTTGCCTAACCAGCTTGCTGCAGACATCCTGTTTCCATCCAGGCAGTCCGGACCGGTTTATACTTGATGAATATCCCACTGCCTTTTTCAGTCTCTAGGTACAAGACATCATAGGGCGGCCGAGCAGATTGGTCCGCATAAATCGGGTTACCATCGACTGTTGCCCCAATATCTCTCAAGTTTGCTTGGTCGCCCATCACTACCTCAGTCGTTGCCTGCCATATCCTGTTTCGGTATCTGAACTCACCCGGCAGAGCAACCTCTTCCAGGTTTTCTCTAGCTTCCGGTGGTTCCTGTCCGTGAGGGACAATGATGACTGTCGTAGGACGGTTGCGCTCTATGAATATGTTGACTGGTTGTGATGGCTCCACAACAACAGGTTGTTCAGACGGCGGTGGTTGCTGAGGTGTAGGCTCAACGCTGGGTTGCCTTTCCTCAGGTGTAACCACAACCGTCTCGCGTGGCCCCGATGCCGCTACCGCCCACCATATGACGAAAACAAGAATCACAGCCCCCAAAGTGACCAATACCCACACCCACGGTGGTGTGCGCCGTCGATTGTGAACGTATTCCATAAGAAACCTCCGAACTAGCCCAGAGTGTATGCTACCCACGGCGGCAGAGTCTGAAACTGGGACCTATGTTGAAGGACTCAGTGTGCCCGGAGTGGAATACACCATCAGAGTCATGGAAAACCTGGATAAGGAGACGATGCCGTATGGATTATGTGAGAATCATTCCTTGCCTAGACGTAAAGGACGGCCGATTGGTTAAGGGCATACATTTTGTTGGGCTGCGGGATGTTGCGGATCCCGCGGAGATGGCTGCTGCTTATAGCAAGGCTGGCGCAGACGAACTCGTCTTTCTAGACATAACGGCTACAATCGAGGGTCGGAAGACGATGATAGACGTCGTAAAGCGCACGGTTGAGCACATCATCGTTCCTCTAACAGTGGGCGGTGGCATAAGAGATGTCGAAGACATTGAGACAATATTGGACGCAGGTGCTTCGCGCGTATCCATGAACTCAGCTGCTGTACGTAATCCCTTATTGATCAGAGACGCGGCTGATGCGTTTGGTTCTGATACAATCGTTATCGCCATAGATACGCGCAAGAACCCAGATATGCCTTCCGGTTTCGAGGTCATGATAAACGGTGGTACGAAGCCAACTGGTAAAGACGCGGTAGAATGGGCACAAGAGGCTGAATCACTTGGCGCAGGACAGATTCTCCCTACGAGCATGGACGCAGACGGCACGTTAAACGGCTATGACATACCAATGACTAAAGCTATCGCGGAGGCTGTAGCTATACCTGTCATTGCGTCGGGCGGTGCAGGTAAACTCGAGCACCTATATGAGGCTGTTACGGACGGAAAGGCCAATGCGGTGCTTGTGGCATCGATGTTCCATTTCGGTACCTATACCATCAAGCAAGCAAAGGATTTCTTGAGATCCAAGGGAATTCCTGTTAGCCCGTAAAGCCTTAATGTCTCACTAGCCAGTTCCACTGCTGCTGTCGGATAGCCGGCGTGCTAGCTCATGGAACCAATCTCGTATGTTTACCGTAGGAGATTACTACCCAAGACCTAGAGGTTGACCTGGATGAGGATTCTTTTGGTAATTGTAACCACGATTGCCGTCGTGCTGTCTGCCTGTACAGCGGATACGCTGGAGGGCATTGTTACGGACGAGGCAGGCACTCCTGTATCAGGAATCAAGGTAGTCCTGCTGGCCAGTCAAGACGGTCAGAGTCTAGACATGGGCCGTGCAGTTAGCTCATCGGACGGTAGATTCTCGATAGAATATCCGACGCCACAGCTCTCTGTAACATCGCCGGTGGTATATCTGGTAGCTTCTTCTGATTCTCTACTTGGGATCGGGGTGGTGAGAAACAAACAGGCGACACAGCGCATAGTCTGCCACAAAAGGAAAGACATCTCTGGCACGGTGAAGGATTCAGCAGGTCTGCCTGTTGCCGATGCGACAGTAAAACCCCATTTCATGATACGTTACTCGTTTTTTGGTGAATACCAGGTGGATTTCAATTCGATAGAGACTGCTTCTGGGATTCAGCCTGTATCTACTGACATAAAAGGTCGATACGTCCTAAAGGGCCTTCCAAGCGGTTGGCGTGTATGTCTTCAAGCACAGAAACCCGGAATTGGAAGCGGATTGACCGAATCCATCAATTACGAAGTGCGCACTTCACAGCTCAAATGCGCAGTACCCGCGGGAACCTCCAACGCGGATATTGAACTCAAACCTGACGAGCCAGTGAGCGGCTTTGGTGCTGTTCGAGGCGCAGTCGTAAACTTCGATAATGGAGACCCGATTCCTGGCGTTCGGGTGTTCATAGCTAGTGCCGAGAGTACTCCAACAGTACATCGTACCACCTTCAGCCGGGGCAACGGTGAGTTTGTCTTTGACAAACTCCCTCCAGGTACCTATGCTGTCGGCGCTCTCGAATCCCCCCTGCCGGTGGCACCAGAACCCGATGTCAAAGTGGTGAAAGACGAGACAACCACGGTTACACTTTGCGCTGTGCCAGGTGTTCAAGTCCAGGGCAAAGTGGTTTCGGCCGATAAAGGAGAGGGACTGCCAGGAGTCATGGTTTTTGCAGTCGGTGGAAAACCGGTATTAACAGCAAGTGGCACGGACGCTGGTCGTTTTTCCATCAGAATGTTGCCGGGGACAGGTATACTTACCGCTGTGGGGCATGATCAGGGCTATGGTGAAGTAAGCGAGGAAGTCGATGTACCTGAAAACCATAACGTTACCGGCGTTCAAATTAAATTGCCACGCGCAACTGTCATCACCGGCAATATCAAGAATCAGAGCGGCAGGCCGGTGGATGGGGCACTCTTGCGATTAGTGACTGAGCGAGGCCCCGTAGATCTAACCCAGGCTGATTCGAATGGGAACTTCAAATTATGGCTAGGTCCTTGGGTCGGGAAGTCGTACCACCTCATCTGCTGTGATCTGCTGACCGGAGATGGCTCTGTCTTGCCAGTCGATGTTGCAGCAGGAAAGCAAACTCGCGTTAGTATAATTCTGCAGCAGCCGGCTTCACTGTCGGGAGTCCTTAAGGACGATGCAGGTAACCCGGTGGAGGGCGCAACCGTCATTCCATTGCTTCAACTCGGTGAGTGCCGGCTCTATGATTTTGAACATCAAACGCAAACCGATAAATCCGGCAGGTTCTTGCTCACCAACTTGATAGCTGGTGCCCAGTATGCTATCAGGATCATTTCCGGTGGACACAGCAATCTAGATGCCAGTGCTGACATGTTGCCTAGACTGGAGAGCGGGAAAACTGCGTCTAAAGAGTTTATGCTCAGGCAACTTACCGAATAGATATTGGATGCATGACATTCCTCACAGTGCCATACTAGTAGTATAGCGCCAACCATGTCACCTACTCCTGATCTTCCTTACTCATCAAACGAAACGGGCAATGCATGTTGATGTCAGGTGTTTTGTTTGCATCTGTCTCCGGAAATAGTGAATGTGTATCCGCATTCCTAAGGGTGGTCCTATGGAGCAGACGGGTCCACACGAAATGCACGGTGCACGGCAGGAACAAGGTGTTCTGAGGGCGATCAGAGAGCTAGTTTTTGGTGCTGAAGACGGCCTAGTATCCATCCTGGGGTTGGTCACCGGTGTCGCCGCAGGAACAACGGACTCCAAAATGGTGTTGCTGGCAGGCGTTGTTGGGGCGGTGTCTGGAGCTATTTCCATGGCCGCCGGGAATTATCTAGGTGTAAAGTCGCATATAGAGGTACTTCAGCGTCGTCTCTCAGAAGAAGCAGAAAGTATTCGACGCTATCCAGACCATGAACGTGTAGAACTAATTAATTACTATCGTGAAAGGGGTCTGACTTCAATCGAAGTTCAGACAATTGTGCCAGCGGTTATGCGTAATCAGGCATTCCTTATGGAGGAAATGGCTGCACATGAACTTGGTATTTCCCCAGGCGAATTGGAAGCGCCAGCCTCCAAGGCTTTTTGGATATTTACAGCGTATATCATCGCTGCAGTGTTTCCAGTGTTACCCTATGCGTTCTTTTCCCACTATCTAGCCGTGCGTGTGTCTATCGCTGGTACTATGATTGCTCTATTCGGCGTCGGAGCGGCAAAGACTGTCTACACCCGCCGAAGTTGGCTCAAAAGTGGCATTGAGATGTTGGTAATAGCCATGGCCGCTGGCTTACTCGGATATCTAGCTGGTCGGATTGTTCATTTGTAAGCCCGTCTCCAGTAAGCCAAACTAAATCTGCCAATTCTCTCCCGGCCGTTATCTTTCAAACCTCCAGGTCATCGATTCTCGAACCACATGATTCATTTCGATTAGTACGACACGTAACAAACGCAGGGTCGATTTCGTAGGAGAAGTTGCACAGTACATGCAGTGCACGTTAGTCAAGTTATCTTTCCCATGATATGCGTTTGCCAGAAGCAGCCATTGCTGAGATTTGGTGCGCATGATTTGCCTGATGCTCACGGAGGAATTCCGTTTGGATCGCAAGAACTAAACACTAGCTTGCACAAGGAAACCACGTAACGGATCTGTACTCGGTTGGACTAGATCAGGGCCACCCAGTGAGACCCAAGCTCTAAAGTCTAAGATGGTTTCCTGGCATAGACACTTGTCTGTTTGTGGAATCGGAGGAATTGCTATCATGTCACGTCAGTTTGTGTCACTCTTGCTAATCCTACTCCTCTTGCAAGGATTCAGCTATGCACAGTCGCAAAAACCGCCGGGTGTCGAGATTCCCAAAGGCGCCAAACCGGCCCCATTGCCAGATTACTTTATGCTAGCGTTGACAGACCCTGGATGTGACCCGGACGAGGATTGCGACGATGTTGGTCCCAAGAAAGTCTACCGCAACTGGTATATAGAACACACAGCATGCAATTGGGGTGGTACATCCTTCTCATGGGCTGAATGCGAGAAGGTCAAAGGAAAATATGACTTCTCTAGCATCACCATGTCAGAGCATGACCGAAAGATGAAATTTAAAGTCTGCTACATAGGGTGCGGAGGAGCAAAGTGGATCGTGGATCCCGGTCAGGGCATTGGTCCCGCATGGGCTGAGAAGGACGATTTCAAGTTTGAGATCGGTCCTGATGGGAAGAAGCGCGTGAGTGATCGTTACTGGCAGGCATATGAAAAATTCGTAGAAGCCGCATGCCGGTATGTGCGCCAGAAATATGGCATAACGATATTTCAAACCGGAGGAAACGAACGCGACCTCGTTGCACGCGACGTATATAAAGACTTCTACCGTGACTGGCACTTCTACTACATGGCTCCAATCGTCCATATCCATGCTGCTATGAAACGTGCACATCCAGACAACAAACTGATAATTGGCAGCATGTGTTACACAGATAGAGCCCATGTAAACGCTTTGTATGACGCAGGCGCAAAGGGTAATTTCGAAATTCTGTCGCTTCACGCCTATGGTCATGCAGGCGTGCACGTAGATATGTATCAGATAATCGAAGCTCATAACGCTCTCGCTGAGCACGGCGATGGGCATATTGGTTTGATTATCGAGGAAGGTTGGTCATGTTTCCCACTTCCTGAGAGGATAGACAAAGACCCGATTCTGCGAAAGGGCGCACGTATCTATACCCCTGAGGATATCGAACACTACCGCCAGACAGTCTTGGACGGTTGGAGGAATATTATGACCCCCCGAAAGGGCGAGTACGATCCCAAATGGGTCATCGGTGCAAGGTATTTTGTCCTGAATGATCACTGGGGCGGTCGTGGCTGGGAGAAACGTGCCAAGGCCGAATATGACGAAAACGGAAAACTAAAAGGATTCCATCTGGATGGCTATTGGATAGGCACGGATGATCCCAACTGGATCAAGCCGTTCCTGCGTCCGTGGGGACTGATTGACATCGAGGGCAAACCTAAGGGCGACATCATCTTTAACTTTCCACCTTATTTGCCGAAGCATGACTTTGAGGTCTCATTCGAGGGTGCTGTCAATGACAATCGCATAGTTGCTGGAAAGGAATATCGACTGGTTGTCAAGTTCACAAATCGCGAGAAGACCCCAATGACCAATTTCCGGATGGACATGATAGGGCGCGATGAGCCTGCTAAGAAGGTAAAGTTCCGCTACATTGGCGGCGACAATGTGACTACGATTGCTCCAGGGCAGACGATCACACGTCGGTATGTTGTTGTTTATCCTGAGGAGCTAGTTGGTGCAGACCCATATCGGGCCCGTGGTTTTGCAGACGCATACTATACCTGGAACGGGAGGTTGTATCATACGGATGCTTGGTTACCAAAGCTACCTATAGTCAAGCAATAGTACATTGCTAGCTTGTCTGAAAAGCTATGAATCAAACGAAGCGGCTGGGAATTGACTCCCCAGCCGTTTCGACATTTTGTTATTCTTCATAGGGCTTAATCAGTTTCCACGCATTCCAGCGGAAATTAGCCCAGGTGTGAATACTCTGTCCTTCCAATAGCTCTCAGTGAGTCTTTCGGATACCTAGAAGCGCAAACAAGGGCAAATAGGCTATGCAGAACATAGGCTGACCTGCCGATCGAATGAAATTGTAGAGGCGTTGTTCGTGGAATCACCCGCATACCCGTGCAAGAGTAATTGTTATGGGTTACGAGACAGAATGCGTGCGGCGGTTTGACCCGCGTTTGCCGCGGTGTTCCAATTGGGAGGGAAGCTCTCCCTTGGCGAAGGATTCCAAGAAATCGCCGAAAGTATCACATACACGGTGAATATGCCTCAATACTTCAGAGTCAGGCATGAACTCATCTATCGCATGACTAACGCGTACGACAGCAGGCTCATCTTGGCCATTGACTGAATTGATATCTACGCAGTATGTATCACCCTCATCCGTGCTTGCTATGTTTCCGTACCCGAGAGCAAACGCTCGGTCGCCGGGCAGAGTATTCTCGTTCTCACCCCAGATATCCGCAATGGTGTTTAGCTGTATGCCATACAAATCTACCCATTCGCTGGGCTCCGCGTGCTCATAGAATTCTATGACCGATTCAGGGTAAAGTAAACCACGCAGATATTCGATGTCGCCCTTGCTCGCAGGTCTGAACTCAACTTCGATGCCTTTTGCCTCAAGGACTCTCTTGATCATATCCAATTGCCGTTCATAGCGGAACATATAATCCTCCAAGGTGGGTCGGAATTCCTGGCGAAGGCCCACACTCGAAATCTAATCCATGTTTACCCTTGGGCATCTATTGTCAACCATGACGCAGGAGATATGGGACAAGAGAGCGAACGTAGAAGCGTTATGTTATTTCAAGAGTTAAGACGCAGGCTTTCACAGCTGAATACTACACGAATTGCTACGCTGAACTCGCCAAAGCCAGTGAGTTGTGAAGTTCGAGTCAGCAGGTCTCTGGACGACATACTTCCAGGCTGTGTTCACGAGCATCAACGCGGCAGACTGTACTTGGCGCAGCGAAAAGTTACCAACCTCTATCCAACTGGTGCAAGCGCCGTACGCAATGGCATCTGCGCGGTACGATCGAGGGGCTATGAGCCAGAAGAAGCCTTATTTCTGGACATTGAATCGTGTGGATTTTCCAGCTGTACAATCTTTCTGGTTGGGCTACTCCACTTAGATGGTGAGGACGCGCTAGTGACTCAACTCTTTGCACGCGATTACTCCGAAGAAGCTGCCCTCCTTGGCTACCTGCGCGAAATGCTGTCGGGTTATCAGACTCTTGTTACATATAATGGCAAAGCATTCGATGTTCCGTTTCTTCGAGACCGTATGCTGTTTCACCGCGTCGAATGTGAATTCGATCACGAACACCTGGACTTGCTCTGGGAGGCACGGCGGCGATGGAAAGGCAAGCTTCCCGATTTCAGATTGCAGACACTGGAATTGAGCATCTGCAGACGTCGTAGAGCGAATGATATACCAGGACACATTATCCCCGAACTCTATCACGAGTTTGTACGAACCGGGAACGCTCAGCTACTCCAACGGGTTTTTCACCACAATGCGTTGGATCTTATTACAATGGCAGAGTTATTGCCCGCCGTGAATAGTACCTAAGACCGAAAATGATAAAGACTTGCTTATATCTCGAGAGAGGTGTCAGATGAGATTTGAACTAACCAAGCCCGATGATTACAGGCGCGCAAAGGAAAATGCGCCAATTGCATACGTCCCGTGGGGTGCACACGAGTGGCATGGTGTGCAGAATCCTCTTGGTCTTGATACCTTGAAGGCTCATGGTCAATGCATGGCCTTGTGCGCCGAGACTGGCGGAGTTGTCTTCCCTCCAGTCTACTGTGGCACTGCGACAATGAAGCCATATGCTAAATTTGATTGCACGCTGGAGTTTAGCCAGGCAGTGTTACATTTGTTGGCACGCGAGTATCTCTATCAACTTGCAGATGAAGGCTTCAAGGTGATAGTGATAGTTATGGGTCATTACAGCCAAGAACAGATGGATGTCATCCGCGAGGAAGCCGCGAAGTTTAACGAAATGCAAGATAAAGCAGTCGCCTGGGCTTTCCCTGATTTTGAACCGACAGCGGCAGACGGCTTCCCATGCGAACACGCAGCATGCTACGAGACATCCTACATGATGTGGTTCCATCCCGAATTGGTAGATATGGCCCGTCTACCCCAGGACAGGGATTTGGATTTCAGCGTAGATGGCATAGCTGGCCAGGATCCCAGGGGTTGTGCATCCGCCAAGAAAGGAAGAGACGGTACCGATTCGCTTGTCAAGAACGTGGCTCCGAGGGTTCTCGAGTTGCTTCAGCAGAAGCTGATATAGCATATGGGTTTAGGAGGTGTTTGGCCAATTGGTCAGGCGATGTCTAGGTCACGTGGGCACACAACCACATGACGAGACTCGCTTGCACGGTTGAAGGAAAGTAAAAGATGCCTAGTAGGCAATATCTGTTCGAATTGGGTATGAAGTTAAAAACAATACAAAGGAGCAAAATGATGCCCGAAGCAAAACCCGGCGACACCGTCAAAGTCGATTATACCGGCAGATTGAACGATGGTCGAGTGTTTGACTCAACCTTAGGTCGCGAGCCACTGCAGTTCACGATTGGTAGCCATGAGGTCATACCTGGTTTCGAGGAAGCTGTAATAGGTATGCAGCCAGGAGATACGAAGACCGTAACCATCCCCTGGGATCAAGCCTATGGTCCTCATTACGATGAAGCAGTGATGGTTGTTGACAGGAGTGAGTTTCCGGAAGGCCTTAATCCCGAAGTCGGGGATCACCTCGAACTTACGGATCCAGAAGGTGATGTCCTTCTCGTAACGGTAACAGATGCCAACGCGGAAACAGTGACTTTGGACGCCAACCATCCGCTTGCCGGACAAGATCTTACTTTTGATATCAAGCTGGACGAAATCTCGGATTCAAAAATCCTGTAGATGGTCTTCTCTCGCCTCGCCGACTCACAATCACGGCTGGCTAATGGATCGATCGTCGACCGAAGATAACAGTCGGGACCTGGTTGACTTACCTCAACCAGGTCCCATCCTTCATCGCCAATACGGATTGTAGGACAAGGCAACGACTGCCGCGGCTCGAAGGGAAGGTGCTGGCAACTAGTTTCGGCGCATCTTACCCCCGACTCCAGCAATTCAACGCGAACCTGAATCCTCCGGCATCTTTGCAGATAGGGCCTGCAAGAAACTAGGATTAGGCTCCAGACCGTATTTGCGAGCCAAGCGGACCTCTTTCCAAGCACCAGCATAGTCTCCCTTAAGATAGAGATCAACTGCCAGGTTGTTATGGGCTTCCGCAAGATCCGGCTGGATTTCAATGGCTTTCCTATAGTATGCCATTGCTTCGTCCAGCTTGTTCATTTCGTCGAGTGCACTACCTAGACTCAGATAGGCCTTCGCGTATTGGGGATAGTCCGCTATTGCTCTTTGGTATTCCCGCATGGCACCCTCGAGATCTCCTTTCTGCATGAGCGCAATCCCGAGGTTGTAGCGTGCCTCCGCATAGTCCGGCTTGATGCGTAGCGCCTGCAAATACTCCTCTATTGCCTGGTCAATTTCACCCCGTTTGACTAAGCTCGTCCCCAACCTGTAGTGCGCCTCGGGGTTAGTTGGGGAGAGTCTCACAGCTTCCGCGTAGTGTTCAGCGGCTTCTTCTGTCTCACCCTGATTATCCATGGCTACCCCTAAAATGAGATGGGCATAGGCAAATCTTGGATTTACATCAATCGATTTCCGTAACAGTAGGATAGCCTTGTCAGTCTGACCTTGGGCAAGATACGCGGCGCCCATATTCGCCCACACGCCGGCGCTAATTAACGGAGCAGGAAATGGAATAAGCGCAACGAGAGCAAATATGGTCACACACGCGATTGATCCAGCCGCCTCCCACCATCTGCGTTTCCAGAGTGAATCCATCAGCGCAACCAACCCAAAGCCAGCAAAAACGGCTAGTCCAGGTACTGCAGGAGCACGATAGCGCGAGTTTACAGAGAAAACTAGTAAGCCTATGTAGATTGCTAATATGCTTATAAGTACGACCGCCCGTGCCTGCTGTTCCCGATGTCGCCTCGAGCACAGAAAGCCGGCCAGCCCCAGCCCACCGATTAACCAGAAAGGCACCACCAGCATTCGCAGTGCGGGCACTTGTTGTTTCTCAGAATATACGTTATACATGCATTCTGATTCACGACTGTGGATAGACCACAACATTTTTCGCACTAGGAGGCCAGCATATTGCATCGGGTTTTCTCTGATAAATTCCAGGGCGCGCCCAAACCAATACTTCGAAGATTCCGATGATGTTACAGGTCGCCCCAAAGCATCACTTGCTATGCGGATGGCTTCATCATGCTCGAATGCTACGCTGCCACTTAGTTCGGGTAGCGGTGCGAAGAAACCCTTCGAACGTGGATTATTGCCCTGAGCGAATACCATCCCTCCATTAGTGGATATTGGCACCAGTTCACCGCCAACGAAGTAGTTGCGCAGTGTAACTGGCAGAATTGCTAGCAAGACCCCACAAGCCAGAACAACAAGGTGTGACAGTGCAAACACGTTTTGCCGCTTGTTCTTGATTAGTTGAAAAGCTAACCATATGAATAGCAGGAGTATTGTGAAGACGGCAATGGGGCGGCAGACAGCGCTCAGACCTAAGCAAACTCCCGCCGCCAACCACCTGGGCACAGTAGAACGCTCAAGGGCACGGATTACTAATAATGCAGACGTTAGATTTAAGAAAATAGCAAGAGTCTCTGTCAGGATTTTGGTCTCAAGGTAAACAACGGGTGCGTACAAGAAAATCAGCAACATACCTGCAATCCCGGCACAGAATCCGAATATTTTTCTCCCGAGAAGATATACTAACAGGAGATTGCATAAACCTATGCCGAGTTGAATAGCGTACGCGATCGGTATGCTGGGACCAGCCACCCTAAACAGCATTCCCAATAGCCATGGATACAGGGGCGCCATGTAGAAGGGCTCTCTGCCATACCCGATGCCTTTCGCGACTTTCATGGCCCAAGCGTTGTAGTAGGCAGAGTCTACAATCGGCGCAGAGTAGTATGGTATATTGGCTTTATACTGGAGGATGTATACAACCTTGAATATGGCCACTGCTACCAGTATCGCGAGTACTGCCGCAATTTCCTTCCGGCGATTGTCTGCCGTAACTGGTTTGGTATCGGTGATTTCCTTCTTTTGACGCTTCTTACCCATGTCTGCGACTCTTTGCCTTTTGATAACCGAATTGGTCTTCAATTACCTCCGCATTAGAAGTGTAAGTGATACCAATATGGTTGTCAATCGGGTGACTGGATGACTCAGTGCCTATGGGACGGACCTCCATGAACCCTGCTGAGGTGTGCGTCAAGCTGCCAAAGGACGATAATTGGTAGGCATTCTTGGCTCGCCAAGTTTTCCCGTCAACGAATAAGCGTTCTGCCTGAAGGCCCACTGCAACGACTTCTGCAACATACTCATCTGGAGGAAACACACGAATTTGTTCGTTTGAATCAGTGGACGGATTTTGCTATAATCCAGTCACTATTGGCGTGTATTAGGAATAACCAACTATGGCAAAATCCCGCTCCGTCTATGTATGCCAGCAATGCGGCTATAACTCCCCAAAATGGCTCGGCAGATGCCCCGACTGCGAGCATTGGAACTCGTTCGTCGAGGAACCTGTGACCCGTGACTCTGGGCGTACACCCGACACCTCTCTTCACATATACAACCCACCAAAGCCTATCACCGAGATTACAGTAGACATGCACAGTCGCAAGTCCTCAGGCATAGGCGAATTTGACCGCGTCCTCGGTGGAGGTATCGTCAGCGGTTCCGTCATTCTCATAGGTGGCGATCCAGGTATTGGTAAGTCCACGCTTCTTACCCAAGTCGCTGGTAACCTCGGCCGCGAGACCGAGAGCGCTCTCTACATTTCAGGCGAGGAAAGTCAAGAGCAAATCAAGATTCGGGCAGACCGACTTGGGGTTTGCACAGATAAGCTGTTCATTGTCTCTGAAACTAATACAGAGCTAATAGAAGCCTGCATAACAGCTGTCAAACCAGCAGTTGTTATCATAGACTCAATTCAGACTATGTACGACCCTTCGGTCGAATCGGCACCTGCTACTGTGAGCCAAGTTCGCTCATGCGCTGCCGTGTTTATCAGAATTGCAAAAGAGACGGGTGTACCCGTTTTTATCGTCGGTCATGTGACGAAAGAGGGTGCCATAGCCGGCCCCCGCGTGTTAGAGCATATGGTGGACACTGTGCTTTATTTTGAAGGAGATCGGCATCAGACCTACAGGATTCTCAGAGCAGTAAAGAACCGTTTTGGCTCGACCGATGAACTAGGTATTTTCGAAATGCGGGAGACCGGTCTTGCTGAAGTGGCAAACCCTTCGGAAATACTGCTGTCGGAGAGGCCGTTGCATGGCCCAGGATCTGTAGTAACTGCAACCATAGAGGGCACAAGACCACTATTGGTGGAAGTACAAGCACTTGTGGCCCCATGTTACTTTTCTGCTCCTAGAAGGATGGCCACCGGTGTCGACTACAATCGTGCTATGTTGATTTTGGCTGTGTTGGAAAAACGTGTGGGTTTGAGCCTTGCCAACCAGGATGTGTATGTCAATGTAGCTGGGGGAGTGAAGGTCACAGAACCAGCTGCCGATCTCGCTATCATGGTGGCCGTCGCTTCGAATCTCAAGGAATTACCAGTAGATCCAAGTACTATTGTCATAGGCGAGATCGGACTGGCAGGCGAGGTTCGAGGGGTAAACCAGATTGATAAGCGAATACGCGAGGCAGCGAGACTGGGCTTTGAGCGAGCCATAGTTCCAGCTCATAGTCTGAAGAAGCACGACCGTCTCAACAATATAGAGACAATAGGTGTCGAATCTGCCTACAAAGCGGTGGAGGCCGCGATTGGTGATTTTCGACGCCCGCGCCCCGCACGTAACCGCTGAAGAGGAGTAAAAATGAATACCGATTCAAAAGATGCCACGCTCAGCCTTCTGGGCAAAATAGAAGTCTATCAGAACTTGCATAACGCGGTGATTCTTGCTCACAATTATCAATTGGGGGAAATCCAGGACGTCGCCGACTTTGTGGGTGATTCGCTGGAACTCAGTCGAAAGGCCGCTGAGACCAACGCGGACGTGATAGTATTCTGCGGCGTCCATTTCATGGCAGAGACAGCGAAAATTTTGTCTCCCAAGAAAACGGTCTTGCTGCCAGACCCAAACGCGGGGTGCCCTATGGCCGATATGATCACCGTGGATCAGCTGCGAGCGTTCAAAGCAGAGTATCCAGGTCGCCCTGTGGTTGCTTATGTCAATACTTCCGCTGCCGTAAAGGCGGAGGTAGACATATGTTGCACGTCGGCCAACGCAGTGAAAATAGTAGAATCCCTTCAGTCAGATGAGATACTCTTTGTGCCTGATAGATGTTTGGCTGACTACGTAGCTTCCAAAGTACCTAGTAAGAGAATCATTCCATATCCCGGATTCTGTCCTGTGCACGAGCGCATTTCACCGGAGGATATTCTGAAACAGAAGAAAAAGTATCCCAGGGCAATAGTGATCGCTCATCCGGAATGTACGAGAGCAGTCATTGAACTAGCCGACGAAGTAGCTAGCACGTCGGGGATGATACGACTAGCCAAAGCCAGCTCAGCCCGCGAATTCATCATAGCTACTGAAATCGGATTGCTCCACCGTCTCAAGTTGGAGAATCCGGATAAACAATTCTACCCGGTCACAGAAGACACTATCTGTCCGAATATGAAGAGGATCACGCTGGAAACGCTCGCACAGTCGCTCGAGAATATGCAATACCCTATAGAGCTGTCGGCTGATATAATTGATAAAGCACGAAGTTCGATTGAGCGCATGTTAGAGGTAACCTAACCATCATTTCCTGATATTTCGGTGTACCTATTGCCCAGGTAATGCCGAGCTAATCACGATACCACTGAGGATTGTGCAATGAACCTGAACATGCTCGACGTGGAGAAAATCGTTCGAAGGGCACTGGAAGAGGACATTGGTACAGGCGACATCACCACCACGCTTACCATTCCTCCAGGGTCTATTTCTCACGCGAAGATTATCGCTAATGAACCAGGCATAATTGCTGGCTTGCACGTAGCAGCCCTTGTGTTTGAGCTAGTTGCTAGAAGCTATGGGTCAGACATCGCTGTCAAGGTAACGTCACAGGTGGGTGGCGAGCCGACGAGAGTTCGTTTCAGAGCAAGCATGCTGGACGGCAGCGAGGTGAATGCCGGTGATACTATTGCCGAGATCGAGGGCGACACTGCAGTAATCCTGACTGGCGAACGAACAGCTCTGAACTTCTTGCAAAGAATGTCCGGCATAGCAACCAAGACGTCGAGATTGGTGAAGCTCATTGCGCATACGAAGGCTCATGTTGTTGATACAAGAAAGACAACTCCGGGGATGAGAATGCTCGAGAAATATGCCGTTCGTATGGGTGGCGGCCAGAATCACCGCTTTGGTTTGTACGATGCCATTCTCATAAAGGATAATCACATCTTAGCAGCCGGCGGAATCGAGAAAGCAATCCATGCAGCTCGGGCAGGGATACCTCACACTGTGAAGATTGAGGTTGAGGCGGATACTCTAGAGCAGGTAAGACAAGCGCTAGATGCCGGGGCTGACATGATCCTGCTAGATAATATGTCCTTGGACATGCTAAGACAGGCGGTCACAATGTGCAGTGGACGAGCTCTCACAGAAGCATCTGGTGGAATCACGGAAGAGACTATTGCGAAAATAGCTGAAACAGGTGTGGATCTCATTTCCGTCGGAGCACTTACACACTCCGTACAGGCCCTTGACCTGAGTTTGGATATTGTATAAACAGAAATTGGGTAGCCGAGGCTCGAATACTCAACTCATAGCTCCCGAGGAGAGCGATATCCTTGGCTTTTTGGGAATTCGTTTTTGTTATTGAGCCATCCCTGCATGTATATCCAGCGCTTGGAATTTAATTGTGAATTATTCTATTCACACTTTTGATCTAGTTGGGTCAACAAACGATGTCGCAGCTCAGATGGTGCGCGAAGGTGCGCCCGAAGGCACCGTTGTTGTCGCGCGTGGCCAGACCGCAGGGCGTGGAAGGCGCGGGAGAAGCTGGACCTCGCCATTAGGAGAAGGTTTGTACCTCAGTGTGATACTGAGGCCACCGATTCCCCAGGCCGACATTTGGCAGATAGGTTTCATGGCGTCAGTAGCAGTTGCAGAGGCTTTGGAACAAACCGCAGGGGTGAGGCCGCGTATCAAATGGCCCAATGATATACTGATATGTGACCGAAAAGTTGCCGGTATACTCATCGAGTTGCCAATCGTTAGCCCCAGAGTTGTGAGCACAAGGTGCTCTGGTGGAGTTCAGTTGATTGGTAGACCTGTCATCGTAGGCATTGGTGTCAACGTAAACATCGAGAATTTCCCCCGGGAGCTTCAGCGTTCAGCTACGTCCATTGCCTTGACACGCGGACAGCCTGTGGCAGTATCGGATGTTGAGAGAGCACTCTTGGTGTCGCTGGATAGTTGGTACAGCAAGTACTTAGAACAAGGTTTTGAACCCGTGATGAGACAGTGGAGAAACCTTGATTGCACGGTTGGGCGAAAAGTAAGAATTGACCTGGATGGACGGACCAAGGAAGGCTTGGTCAAGCAGGTTAGAACGGCCTCTGGCAATATAGTGGTCCAATGCAGTGATGATACTACGGTTACTGTATCTGCAGGCGATATTCTGATACAGGAATGTCTTCCTGATTAGCTGCCGGCTTGAATCGGACAGTGGTTCTGAAACGCTTATGCAACGCTCGTTATAGTAAGTTCAGAATTGATGGAATGGTCCTCGGGTGACCAATCGCTAGTTTCTTGTTGTCGTGAAACCCAAGAACGTATGTTAACGTATCTGATGTTATACATAATGCACCAAGCTAGAATAAGGCTAGTAAGCCGCTAGCAAAAAGGGAGCAAGTGATATGCGATGGTTCTACTTGCTAATGTTATCTGTGGCTGTTGCAGGGGGCGCGCTTGCGATAGAGCGAATTGCCGATGTGCATGAATCTCTCTACCTTAAGATCATCACGGCCGTAGCGTTGATTGGGATTTTTGTGTCCTTCCTTGGTTTTCTAACAAAATTACGTGAATGACTGCATATCGACTCTCTATTCTTGCCTTGCCCGGATACCCCTTGCAAATAATTCGACCGCAGGCTATCATCAAGTAGGTCTAGGTTGCCTGTACTGTTTCACCTGCTTAATCTAGGAGCTACGAGTGTGCATATGGAAAACATTACCCGACTGGCCATAGATGGTGGCCCACCCGCTAAGACCACACCAAACCTGCCGATGTTTCCTGGTGGCCTTGAGATTGGAGAAGAAGAGAAGCAAGCGGTCCTAGAAGTTTTGGACGCTAAATACCTCTTTCGATACTACGGGCCCGAGGAGCATCCGTCGAAAGTAGGTGAACTCGAAAAGGCTTTTGCAGAAAGGATTGGTCGCAAACATGCCTTGGCGGTGAATTCGTGTACTTCCGCCCTGATCTCGGCGCTAGTAGCTGCCGGAGTCGGACCCGGTAGTGAGGTTATTGTTCCCGGCTATACTTTCTTTGCCTCCTGCGCCGCCGTCGTTGCCGCCAAAGCCATTCCCGTTATTGCCGAAGTGGATGATTCCCTTACCCTCGATCCAGATGATTTTAAGCGTAAGATCACAGAGCGAACAAAGGCTGTCATACCCGTACACATGCGCGGCGTACCTTGTGATATGGATCGAATAATGGCCATAGCACGCAAGCACAATATAACTGTTATCGAGGATGTCGCACAAGCCATGGGCGGTTCATACAAGGGGAAACCACTTGGCTCCTTTGGTGAACTAGCATGCTTTAGCCTTCAATTTCATAAGATAATCACCTCAGGAGAAGGGGGCATTGTTGTTACCGACGATGACCTGCTGAGCGACCGATGCAAAGGCTATCATGATACGGCAGCGTGCTGGCGCCCGGACAGATTTGCACCTCCAAGGTACAAGGGCGAAGTCTTTCCAGGTGTCAACTTCCGTATGGGCGAACTTGCAGGTGCTGTGGCGTTGGCACAGCTCGGCAAACTTGATAGTCTCATCGCTCGCATGAGATATCTCAAATCCAGAATCAAAGATCAGATTTCCGATTTGCCAGGTATTGGTTTCCGCCGATTGAATGACCCTGCTGGCGATACCGCTATATGCCTTATTATGTATGTCGAGACCCCTGAACTGGCAACCAAAGTTGCGACTGCTCTTAAGGCCGAGGGTATAGAAGCTGGTGCGATTTACAACTCAGGAATTCCAGATTGGCACGTCTATGCTCATTGGGAGATGATCATTGATAAAGTCACTGCTACCCCAGAAGGCTGCCCATACACGTGTCCTTACTACAAAGGCAAGGCGGAATACTCAAAAGATATGTGTCCAAACACACTGAGTTATCTGAATCGCTCGATTCACATAGACATTCCACCGCAAATGACCGACGAGGATGCAGATATGATTGCTCTCGGCATCAAGAAAGTTGCGAAGGCATACCTCTAGATGGATGAGAGATTACTGAGCACTTTGACTTCCCACTGCCGGGACCGCAGAGGAATGTAAATTCATATTGGAGGACGGACATGGCACGATTGAGCGCATGTATAGAACTAATATTCAGCGAATACTCATTCTTGGAGCGCATTGCGAAAGTCGGAGAGATAGGACTGCCAGCAGTCGAGTTTTGGTTCACTGGCCAGAATCCGGATGATCCTGCGGCAGAGGAAGATTTCTACGCTAAGATAGGTGAGATGGCAGCAAAAGCCAACGTAGCAGTATCCGATTTTGTGGTGAATTCGCCAGATGGTTCGATAACCGGATCGTTGGTTAGACGTGAGGATAGAGACGATTACTTGAGGCGTTTACAACAAGTCGTCAAGTTGGCAAAACTCGCAAATTGCAAGACTCTCATCACTTGCTCGGGTAATACTGTGCCAGACCGCACAAATGACGAACAGGTGGAATGCGTTATCGAGACGTTAACCGCCGCAGCGCCAATAGTAGCCGCAGCTGGCGTTACACTCGTCTTGGAACCTCTGAACACTTTGGTTGACCATGAAGGCTATTTCCTAGACTCATCCGCGCTTGCGGCAGCCATTGTCCGGGAAATTGGCCATCCCAATGTGAAAATGCTTTACGACGTCTACCATATGCAGATTATGGAGGGTAACATCATTCACAACATCCGGCAGAACATAGATATCATCGGCCATTTCCATTCCGCCGGAGTACCGGGACGCCACGAACTGACCTCAGGCGAACTCAACTATCCTGATATCATAGCTGAGGTAGATGCGCTTCCCTATGATGGCTATTTCGGTCTCGAATACGTGCCTCTCATGCCGTCAGAGCAATCACTCTCGCTTCTAAAGGAGCGGTTAGGTCTCTGATGTAAGGGGCTTGATTACTACTTTGACAGCCCCCGTTTGTTCCTTTTGGTCTGCAACTCGAAAGGCTTCGATAGCATCATCAATCGGAAATCGATGGGTGATCAACGCCTGCGCGTTCACCCTGCCGGTGCAAAGTAAGTCCATTGCAACCGGATACTCTTCGTATTTGAAATTGGCAGCGGTTGTCACCGTCTTTTCGCCAGCCAACATTAGCTGGTTCACAGATTCAGACCTATCATGAACGGCTAGGTTGATCAATCGGCCGCCACGTGCTAGTACGAGCAGCATTTCCTTCAGCGGTCTACCAACCGAGTCAATGATGATCCGAACCCCTACGCCGTGAGTGAGTTCGTCAACGACCCCGGAAAGGTCTTGCCTCCTTACGTTGACTTTGTGATTCGCTCCGACCTTGCTACCTAACTCAACATGTAGATCGTCTACGTCGGCGCAAATGATTTCACTTGCACCATAAGCCTTTAGCACCTGGATGGCACAAAGGCCGATGACTCCTGTACCCATGACAAGAGCTGTTTCTCCCGGGATAGGCTTAGCTCGCTCTACTGCGTGAACGGCTACCGCCAGTGGGTCGAGTATAGTCGCCTCCTCGTTGGAGATATGGTCAGGCAGAGGGAAAACATGTGTTTCCCAAACTGGTACATACTCAGCCATGCCTCCGTAGTAGAGATCTCGTTCTCCCCAACCTGCACCATGGCCCATATGCTGGGTGTTGGGGCATAGCTCTCGTTCACCCCTCCGGCACCAATAGCATGTTTCGTCTACTCTGAAGCTGAGAACAGCTACCCGCTTGCCCAGCAATGACCCGCTTGCGTTCTCTCCCACCTGTTCGACAATTCCAGCTACTTCATGGCCTGGAATGATGTTGCGAGGATTCGTTCGCATCTCACCGAGTGTGTGTTGAGCCCATGGGTTTTCTCCGTGAAAATATCTTATGTCGCTTCCACAGATGCCGCAGTCAGTCACGCGAACCATTACCTCGTCAGGTCCTAGTGGCGGCTTTGGTACGTCCTCGACAGCCAGTCTTCCCGTTTCACGTAATACCACTGCTTTCACTCGACTACCTCTCGAACACCATCACAAACACAGTACATGATTCTTAATCCACATTGACGGATCGAATCTAAGGGACCAAAACTTCATACCGCTAGCTCACATTCACTTGAGAAGTCTATTCCTTAAGCGGGCGCGAACTATCTTGGGAATTCGGCAAATATTGGCTTGGTTAGAGATTAACAGGGATATTCTCAACCAGTAGCGCTAGCGAACTATTCTAGACAAGCAAAGTCGTATGACCGCTGTTGGCTTTAGGCATCACCTGGACACTTTGCCCATTCCAAGTCGCGAGGTATATCCGAAAGTACTTTATATTCCTTTCCTCGTACGCAGACGACATCGGAAATTCGCATGCCCTGAGCGTCCGGCATATACACCGCAGGCTCGATCGTAAACACCATGCCGGTTTCCAGAATATCATCCGATTGCGGATGAATTACGGGACGTTCCTCCGGATCGATTGCTTTGAAACCAACCCCGTGGCCTGTTCCATGGGTGAAGTACTCTCCATAGCCATGTCCAGATAGAACGGAGCGAACGATGCCGTCTATCTCAGCGGCCCGAATACCTGGCCGAATATGCCTAAACGCCTGTTGCCAGGCATCGAGGATTGCCCGGTACGGTGTCTCCATGTCTTCGGTCGGACGGCCGACAAAGAACGTGCGGGCTACATCCGTCCAGAACCCATCCACACAGCAGTTAATATGGATGATAACACTGTCGCCTGGCAACAGTCGCCTGTTTGTCGAATACTGATAGGGCATGTGTGCGGCAACTGTCCTTTCGCCTGACATGCAAAATGCCCACGCCTGAACACGGCGGACGTTTGCCATTCCAGTTGCCTTAGTTTCAATGGCCATTTTCGCCGCCTCGGCAACTTCTACCTCCCTGACACCAGGTTGAATCATTTCTCGGGCTGCTTCAAAGCCTAAATGTGCGGCCTTGTTCGCTAATATCACCCCCTCAATTTCCAGTCTGGATTTCACCATCGCTGCTTCCCTAAGTAGTTCCGTCGCGTCCTGGAATCGTGCGCCAGGCATTACCTCAGCCCACTTTTCATGGTCGGCTCCTCCCGGCGAATACACTTCGAGATACGTTGCAGGTACTGACGCAGCTTTTCTCTCTATTCCTATCACGCCAAGGGAGATGCCGTTCTCACAGCAGACCTCAGCCAGTATGGGTGTGGCTACGTTTGTGGGGGAAAGGAAATAGTCAAGGGTTGTGGGGACGAAGGTACGGATATCTCTGAACCACCCGTCTTTGGCGAAAAACAGTTCGCTTTCTGGAACAATGATCGTACCGTGTCCATCAGGCAAGAACACAGCAATGCTTTGAGCCAGAACAGGGAAGTATCCAGATAGCATCAGCACGTTATGGGGAAGACGGCAGACCAAAGCATCGTATTCTGTCTGTGACAGTAACGATGTTAGACGTTCGATACGGAGCATATCAGGATGGTTCAATTCGTGGGTCGGCATGAGAATTCATCTCCTAGCATATCTTCCCATAAGTTTGCCTTCTGCTAGAATATGACCCTCCATCGCCTTATCAACTTCCGATCTGTTGGCGCCTGGCTCAAGGGTTAGTGCGGTGTCGAGAGCGTATATAGTAAAGATGTACCTATGTGAGCCACTGGGCGGACATGGTGGTGTATAGCCTATCCTGCGAGCACTGTTAACACCCTGGAGTGAGCCGTCATCGAGCCTGGGTTTGTTGGGTATGCCTTTGGGAAGGCTTCGAACGTTTGGAGGAATGTTGTACATGACCCAGTGAGTGAATGTACCCATGGGAGCATCAGGATCGTCACTAATCAAAACCAGACTCTTGGTTTCTACAGGAACCCCCGACCACCGAAGTTCTGGCGAAGTGCCCGCACCATCGCACGTGTATTCGGCAGGTATCGTTCCACCATCATCAAATGCATTGCTTTTCAGCTCAATCGTTGTCTTCACAGCCATTTCTCCACCTCCAACAGCTGTTGTTCTAGTCTTGCTCTTGCTACAGGAACAGAGCACTACCACTGCAAGCAATAATGCACATATGCAGATGACATGCTTTCTCTCTTGCACTACTCAGATAACCTCCTATGACGCCAGAACTTTCTAACGGATTTTTACCGCATACAGCAGACCCGTGAAACTGACTGGACGTTTGCCTTGGAAATTCCCCTATGCTATACTGCTGGCAACATCATAATAGGTACTTTCTTGCGCTTTCGTGAATGGTGCTTGCTGCCATCGATGCGAACGACAACGGAGACTTTATTCCAAAAGGAGCGTGATTCCCTATGCAGTGGCGTGAGTATTCTCACAAATTGAAGCAGGTGCTCGAACTCGAGGGCTCTCCCGTAGCTGTCACATATTCTATGGAGCCGGCTGACGGTGCTGTTCCAGGTAAGCACTCGGTATGCAGAGCAATTCTCGATGCTCGGAGCGGAAAGATCATAAACCTTACAAAGGAGAACTCGTCATGCAGAGGCGGAACATGGCACCTTGGACTTGGTCCTAAGCCAACAGGTGACGCGGACAGAGCATTAAAAGATTTCCTGGTAAACGGCGAGAAGCTTTTCTGCTCCATAGTGGCGTTTAACAGGGCAATGATGCTTGCCACGCAGCCGCCTCTGGGTCTGGCGGAGAACGTAATTCTTTGTCCCCTTGAAAAGGCTACCAAAGCTCCCGACCTTGCCTTGTTCTTAGTAAATTCAGAACAAGCTTGTCGCCTAATCCAACTGGCGACGTATTGGGATGGTATTTCTCCAAGAACGGAACTGATCGGCGCAGGATGCCATCAGGCGATTGCGTATCCTGTGCTGTCCGGTGAAATCAATGTCACGTTCATGGACTGGACAGCTAGACGGACGAGGCCCTATAAGCCCAGTGAGCTTATTGTCTCAGTACCCTATCATCGCCTCAAAGGCATCGTCGATGCCATCGATGTGTGTACTGCCGGAACGGCAAAGCTTGAGATACCTGAAGGTTTCCAGACAGCGGTGAACGAAGCTGAACAGGCGTAACCTACGCCCACTCGACGCGATCGCCTCATTCAGGACATTCTAGATTGATTAGGTCTAGTGCATCCAATACTTCCTTTTGTGTCGGAAAACCTTTTTCCGGCAGAACAGCCCATTCGGCGTGCACCTCGCCGTACCTATCCGCTACAAATACCGCCGGTAGATGGCTAGTAAAGCGCTGAGTTACTCTGCCGTCAGGATCATAGAGGATCGGGAAAGGAGGTTTCAAGTCATGCTGGATCTCGGTTGCGTCTGCAAGGTTACCGCGTACTATGGCTAGCACGACAGCGTCTTCCTCCTCATATTGGTGATAGACGTTGATGGTTGAGCGTAGGAACTCTAAGCATAATTGCCACTCGTCTCTTGTTAGAAAAACAATCACCAAGTTCTTGCGACCTTTGTAATCCCATATGCTTACTGGTCGTCCTTCAGCCGACATAAGCTGAAATATGGGAATCATAGTTCTAGGTTTCACTTTCGCTTCCATTACACCCGCCATTCTGAACCACCTCACACACGTAACTACCCAATAAATGTTTCAGAATACACATTTGACAACGTTGACCATCCGCAAATAGCCTGGTAGTATAGGCTGGAACAAATCAATAGGCTGATTTGCATGAAGTCTTATGAGGAGGCTATCCGGATGGCTGGTGATTGGATAGATAGCACGCCACAGTTCGAGGTTGGAACACTTCAGGGAAACGCAATTCTCCAAAACGGGGGAATAACCCTATCAGCGCAAGGCTCCGGCTCATTTGTATCCCAACCTATAGACGTGCGACGGGCGGTCGATTGGCATCGGATTGCCTGGGATGGCGAAAATCTTCATGGGCTTATTTCTGTTAGAACGAGGTATGCCATAGTACCCGAAGAGATCGAAGCTTCTCGGTGGTCTGCACCTTATACTTGCAGTGGCTCCGCCATAAGGATTCAGGGCAGTGTACCAATGACCCAACTTCAGGCTGCTGCCCGCGTAATCCAGTACCGGATAGACCTCCATTCCCTAGATGGCAAGATTCCGTTCGTCAAGGAAGTTCAACTTTCATATCGACTTGTTCGACCAGCTGGCTACTGGCCTGCAGATTGTGCCGAAGCACATCCAGAGGAGCTAGTTCTAAAATGGTTGCCTAGTAGTGGTGCGGCGTGCTATGAAATCCAGGTGGCAGCAGACGAAGCCTTTTCCAAAGACGTTCACACCTTCCAGTCTCGAGAAACGTCGTATCGACTGCCAGACGACATTGTCGAAATGGGACGCGAGCTGTGGTGGCGGGTTAGAGCTTTAGATACCTCGGGTATGCCCAGTGAATACTCAGCCTGTCGGTGTGTGCGGATATCCGAACGTAGGCTAAATGATGGGTATAAGTGTCATGATCATCCACGATTATTCATAACTAAAGACAACCTTGACGCTCTCCGAAAGACAATCCTAGAAGATCCCAAAGCCAAAGGCGTTTATTCCAGAATACAAGCACATGCTGACGAATGCCTGGACGTAGTCGTGCCTCCATACGAAGCAGTGGCGGAAATACCAGGCCAACATGGTGGATTCTTTAAGGTTGCTAATATAGCCCAAGATGCACTGGTACACTTGGCCTTTTGTTACCTCGTTAACGGTCAAGAAAAGTATGCCATCTCTGCTCGCAGAGTTATGATCGAATTGGCAGCGTACAGTCGCTGGACCGGTGTACAATTCAGTGATCCTCAATATTTCAATCCGCCCTGGAGCGGAACCTTGGAAACTGCTGGGATATGCAGGGGGATTGCAACGGCCTACGACTGGATTTATGACTATCTCTCAGAAGCAGATCGAGCATACATGCGTGAGCGATGGATTAAGTTAGGAATTGAACCTCTAATTAAGGACTGGGCCAATCCTGAAACTTATCATCTCGTGCCACGTCATCAGTTGGCCGCGGGTAATTGGTGGGCAGTGTGCAACAGTGGAGCAGGCCTATCCGCACTTGCTTTGCTAGGAGAAGTTTCAGAGGCAGACTCCTGGGTTCGCCTTGTTGAAGACGCGGTCCGTTGGTATCTTGTTTATCGAGGTGGGGATGTTTGGAATATCGACCTTCGCGCAGATGATGGGCGTGAGCATATGACTTTAACCGAACCAAACTATGGGTGCGATGGTGGATATGTGGAAAGTATCGGCTATATTCACTATGGCCTGCTAAATGCTATGCTTTTTGTTGACGCTCTCAAACGATCTACCGGTGTGGATCTCGGTCCCTGGGTGCGCTCAGATATTCTCAATGAACCATTGTACGGATTATTCCATGATATCGAGCGAGGCTGGGTCACTGTGAACTTCAATGACAGCGGCGATGGAAGCAATCTCTCTGCAGATATATATGCCCTTGTCGCACTACACACCGGCAATCCTTACGTCAAGTGGATGCTGGAGGAAACCAGAGGCGGTATCGATAGTATTCACTCACTGCTGGCACAGAGGACAGCGCCGGCACCTCGCAATCCGGAGGATCTGCCCAAAGCCAAACACTTCCGGGATATTGGCTGGGTCTTCTTTCGCACGGGTTGGGATCACTCGGCTTCACTACTTGCAGCAAAGTTCCATCAAGGCAGAGGTCACGAAGACCTTGGCCAATTTGTCATCTACCACCAAGGAAGACAACACATAGTTGACGCAGGCACGATCAACTATGCCGATCCCATTTACGCGACATTCCTAAATCAAACCAAAGCTCATAACACTATCATGGTGGATTATCAGCGGCAGTGGCGGCTTGACGGCACGATAACCGACTTCCTATACCAGGAAGGACTCGGTTTTGCCGCCGCGGATCTATCAGATGCTTATCAGGATTTGATAAACCATTGGCACAGAGGCGTCGCATTCTTGGACTCTGGTATCTATGTAGTCTGGGATAAACTGAACTCAGAGGATTCGCATGTTTATTCGTGGCTGCTACACCCAGGGATGGATTTTCAGGTGTCCGAAGGATCGGTGTACATCGGCGACGGTGAGTCAGGCCTCAACTTGGAACTGCTCAGCACTCAACACGTGGAGGCTGCTGTCTTGCCAGGTTATATACTTGACAGAGAAAAACCCTATGTGGCTTTCTCGGCCGTCGGGACTGGAAATATCGAGTTTCTAGGGGTGTTTTCAGACAGCAGCTTCACTAGCCGAAAACAGATAGACCAGACTACGATTGAAATTAGCTCTGAAACAAGGAAATGCTTGGCAAGCCTTGGCCGATCATGTTTAGATACCATCAGGTTCTCAGGGGAACTGCTGGTATTGGAAAGCCTTACTAGCGAAGATAAGCTGTTCCGGTTTATGGCTTATCGGTGCTGTCAGGTCGAAATCCCAGGTTTGAAATTGCTGTCGGCAGGCGAGGACCTAACATTGATAGGTGTTCGAGCGGGCGACACCTGGAAAATCTATGCGAACTACTCTCGAGTGGCGAACCTCATCGCCGAGTCTGACACCCATATCGAAATTGTCTGTGAATAGGAGATGGATATGCGAGCGAACATAGGTATTGCTACTTTGGAGTTGGTCAAAGGCGATATAACCGAGCAAGACACGGAGGCTATTGTCAATGCTGCCAACCGCACGCTTCTAGGTGGAGGTGGTGTGGATGGGGCTATCCACCGCGCCGGAGGTCCAGAGATATTGGAAGAATGCAAGAAACTTGGCGGTTGTGAGACAGGAGATGCAAAAATCACAACAGGCGGTCGTCTGAAAGCAAAGTATGTGATCCATGCTGTTGGGCCCGTCTATCGCGATGGCCGGAGCGGTGAAAGTGAACTGCTTGCCAGTGCGTATAGACGGAGTTTGGAAGTTGCGGTAGAACATGGGATAAAATCAATTGCTTTTCCTTCCATTAGTACGGGAGCATACCGGTATCCGGTTGTCGAAGCCGCTGACATTGCACTCCGGACCGTTATTGGCTTTCTAAAAGAAAATCCACAAATAGAGCTCGCAAGGTTTGTACTTTTCGATGACCAAACTTATGCCGCATATCAATCGGCACTGGAAGCGCTGGTTGACTGCTTCTAGTTATTCCTTTGTAAGAACTCATTATCTATTCGTATGCATTTGGTGCAACCGGAGGGGTAACGATGAACACTGGTCGAGAAGTGAAGTATTTTGGGGTTGATTATTATCCAGAGCACTGGCCGGAGGAACGATGGCCTGAGGATGCCCGCCTGATGCAGGAAGCCGGTTTCAATGTAGTACGGCTAGCAGAATTTGCTTGGGCGAAAATGGAGCCAGCAGAAGGGCGATTTGATTTTACCTGGCTGCACAAGGTGATCGAACTTCTCCATTCTAAGGGTATGAGCGTCGTCCTTGGTACTCCTACAGCTGCCGCCCCCGCTTGGCTGATGCAGGCTCATCCTGAAATCTTCCGAGTTAATGACCAGCGACAGCGAATGACGTTTGGCTCTCGCCAGTTCATGTGCATCAATGCTCCAGCTTTTCGGGAAGCTTCGCGTCGCATTGTGACGGCCATGGCCTCCGAGTTTGGAAACCATGCGGCCGTGATCGGGTGGCAGATTGATAACGAATTTGGTCCTTTGTGTTACTGCGATATATGTGAGATTGCCTTCCAGGGGTGGTTGAAAACAAAGTACGGAACACTTGATTCTCTGAATGAAGCTTGGGGTACGGTATTCTGGAGTCAGACTTACTCGGATTGGAGGCAAATTCCTCTTCCATGGGCGACTTCCCAGCCCCTCAACCCAGGCTTGTATTTGGACTTTCGCCGATTCATGACGGATAGCTATATCTCATTCCAGCGAGAGCAAATAGAAATTATCAGGCGGCACTCCCCAGGTCGTTTCGTAACTCACAATTTCATGGGCTTCTTTGCAGATGCCTTGGACTACCACAGACTCGCAGAAGACCTGGATTTCGTAAGCTGGGACAATTATCCGCAGGTTTGGCATGCAGAGGATGCAGCGGCCACTGCTCTAAGTCATGACTACACTCGAGGCATGAAAAGAAAAGCCTTTTGGGTCATGGAAGAGCAGAGCGGGCCCGGTGGTTGGGGGTGGATGGGACCATGTCCTGCCCCCGGTAAGCTCCGTGAATGGACACGTGAGGCAATTGCCCGGGGCGCCGAGGGGGTAGTCTACTTCCGGTGGCGGCCAGCTCGCTTTGGAATCGAGCAGCACTGGCATGGTATACTCAACCATGATGGCTCCCGCAGCCGTCGCTACGAAGAAATCAAGGACACGATCCGAGAAATCAAGTCCGGCGATGTGCCTTCGCCTTTACCCAAGCCCGAGATAGCTATTCTCGTGGATGCGGATTCTCGTTTTGCCTTCCAATTACAACCCGCCAGTCCTCAGTTCTCGTATTTTGACCACGTCCTTTTCTACTACCGGACTCTCTACCAAATGGGGAGGCACGTGGATGTAATTCCTGCCGGCTCTGATTTGAGCGATTACAGATGTGTCATAGCGCCCAGTCTATATGTGCTCAAAAAGACCACAGCGGAGAATATCATTGATTTCGTTAGAGCCGGCGGAAAGTTGATAACCACCTTTCGAACTGGGGTTAAGGACGAGTACAGTCGTATCGTCAATGAACCTCTGCCTGGTCTCTTGCGAGAAGTCTGCGGCGTGCAGGTGGAAGAGTATCACAGCCCTCTTCCAGACGAACCAAATTGGATTCGGGGCGTGGTCCCACAGCTTCCTTTGGAACCAACCCCAGCTCGGATATGGGTAGACGTGCTTCAGCCAACTACTGCAGAAGCAGTCGCGCAGTACATAACCGGATTCGGTTCAGGCCATACCGCTATTGCCTTGAACCGCTATGGCAGAGGCGTTGCGATGTACATCGGCACCTCGATAGAGAAGCCAATTCTCACTGGTTGCTTGGACCTTATCGACTCCTTATAAATATGGGGCGCTATTGGTTTGACACACAGTAGTCTTGCCGCAACGATTTCGAGTTTCTTGCCGAACCTGAGGTGGCGAATATCCCTTCCGCAGACTATTTGCTGCAGCTTATGGTCGCCACCTATGGCTTAATACTTGTGGCTAACACTGTTCAGGAGGTATTTATGTCGTCTATGCCTCGCAGTCTTCTCTTGCTATTCATCATCTGTGCTTCAGCGTCTGCTACGGTGCATTCACCGCTAATCTTTCATCTTCCCGCAGATTCACTTACTTTGGGGGAGAATGCGCCGCTATTCGAAGTTTATTCAACCACCGACTGGAAGGACAAAACCGCCAGACAGCTGACGGACAAGGATTTTGGTGAAGTCTTCGAGAAAGACGCCCCAGAAGGTAGCCGGATCCTCATCTTTTCGAAACCTCCCGAACAATGGGGAGGGAAAATGCAGGTCCACCTGCAGTTCCACACAGTGGACTGTGAAGTGCTTGCGAGACTTTCAATTCTGAGCGAGTCGCAACACCCCATCCGCCTGGTTCGCTTTCCGGTAATGGATACGCCGCCTGTGAATAGATATGATACTCTTCTCTTCCCACACCACTGTGGAGATGCGATCCACGACCCTCGTGTAACGATAAGCACACGCTTAGGAGGTATATACTCCCGCCGCTATCCCGCAGACGTCGGCCTTCAGTATATGACCCTCTACAACGAGGCGCGAAACTACTATATAGCTGCATACCACGACGGTCCCGAGTTCTATGATTTTACGGTTCGCTCGGCAACTGAAGGAAAGCTCCGCTTTTCACTTGACTGGTATCCATTCTTGGAGAACGGCGGGAAGTGGGAATCCCCTCAGTGCTCACTAGCTGTGCTTGCCGGAGACTGGCACTCAGCCGCTGACCTATACCGCGAACACATGGGAGCCAGATTCCGTCCGCCGACTCTGCCTAAGTGGATGACAGAGGATTTTCATGGCTGGATCCAGTTCAGCATGAAAGGCGGTGATCCCACGCCTGCATATCGCTATGCAGATTTACCTCAGCTGTATAAGGAGAAGGTTGCTCCGTTCGGACTGAACACCATGCACGTTTTTTCATGGAGCGAAGGAGGGTTCAGACGGTTGCCTGATTTTGTGCCGGCTTCGAAATGCGGTACCGCGGACGAGCTTCGCCAGGCGATGGACGAAATACGTGCGATGGGCGGGCACGTTGACCTTTATACGCATGGGAGCGCGATAGATCCCGTGTCTGATTATTTCAAGAGGAACGGCACAAACTCTTGTGTTATCCAAGACGACGGAGCCCCCTTGCTTGCGGGCAGTGCAGACCAAGGTATGTTCCGAGTCTGTCCGTCCGCGACAGTCTACCAGGAGCATATGGTGAGTGTTTTTACCCGCCTGATTAGTGAATATCATGCCCACGGAGCACAGATTGACACCAACGCTTGCATCCCCGCACAGTTTTGTTTCTCGAAGGAGCATGGTCATTCCACCCCAACGACAGGTTGGCTTCCAGGCATGGATTCCCTCTTTCGCCGTATCCATGAGGCCTATCGTAGGCTTGACCCAGACTTCTTCGTGTGGGTCGAAGGCGTCAACGAGCGATTTGGGCAATTCTACGAGATTAATCAAGGACACGGAGAAAACCAGGCGTGGACCGCAGTCGAGGGAATGCCCGAAATGTTCCATTATACGTATCCTTCCTATCTATGCACTGGCGGTTCGGACTCTCTCGATGGACTCTGTCATACGTATGGACAAGGAAAGCCTTTTGACATCCACTATGGGCCGCGCCTGAGCGATCCCGTCTATACCCGCTTGCTGAAGGATTTTGTACGCCTTCGCAAACAGGAGCCAGAGTACTTCCTAAGGGGGTCTTTCAAGGACACAGTTGGCGTCACCGTCACAGGCCGCGACGTCAGGTATTGGCGTATCGATAGCGATACCGGCAAAGGTGTCCTCGTCAATCTCTGGGCCAGAGGCCGTGCCTTTAACGACAAGTGCGATGCAGCAATTAGACTCCTAGATGGCATGACCAGGATGCGAACCGTTTATCCATCAAGCCTTCGCGCGGAAAAATCGGGTGACTGGTACAACCTCGTGTGGACCGGTCCGGTAGCTACTTTTGTGTTCGAGAAGTAGCATCCTACGTGCATAGTGACTCATCGCTGCTTCAGAGGATCTGTTTGAGAAACTCCACATCTCGTTTCAGAACAGCCTTTTGCTCATCTTTGGAGTACTTTCCTAGAGACTCGTCCTCGAGGCAGAAGTCGCGCTTATACCCCGAACTTCTGAGGGTCTTTACAATGCGTCGGAGGTCTATATCTCCCTCCGCCAGCGGAGAGACGTACTTTCCGTATTCCCAACCGATTTCGCGAGGAGTCTCTCTTTTCGCTGCCGGATATGCGATATTCTTCACATGAGTGTGCTTAGAGTAAGGAGCAAAGTGCTCGATTATCTCGTATACTTTCGAAAGGGGATGTCCCCACCAGTAAAAGTTTCCGGTGTCTATTGTAACTCCTAATCTGCTTGAGCGCACTTTTGTAAGTACCTTGTCTAGGAACTCTGGTCTATTTCCAATGGATCCGTGGTTTTCAATACCTAGGTCCACCTTGCAGTCTGATGTCGCGTCGATTACTCGCGCCATGGCGTCTGCGAAAACAGTCACATTCTCTTCAACCGTAACCTCATGTTCGCCATGCATGATTGCATCTATCCGAATAACGGGGACTTGAAGAGCCGATGCCGCTCTGACCGCTGCTATAGTCCAGTCCACCTCCGCATCGAAATCCTTAGAGCCGAAATTGTTGTGCATTAACAACGCAGACACCTGTATTCCGTTGGCTCTCAGATGCCCTTTGAAATCGTCTATCGCCTGTGGATTGGCTAGTGTGTACTTCGGCCTTTCCTTAGTAGGGGAGATAGCATATACTGAGTTATCTCTGAATATTTCAAGCTCCACAGCGTTGATCTTCAGTGCATCCAGCCCCTCTTTGATACTGGGAAAAGCTTGCAAAACGATGGCATCACGAATAGACGGATACATGACCGACCTCCGAGTTTGGCATGACAAGCTAGCTTTGCACTCAGTATAACCACCCGAAACCGAATGGTCAAATCGTCACGCACTCCTACATAGCAGGTAACTGAGAACAGGTCCCGTGCATCTCTCAGTCCAAGCAGTCGCACGTCAGTCGAATGTCACTCGTCAATAACGGAAACAGAGCTATGAGCCAAAGTCGGTAGGAATGCGAAACACTTCACATAGCGTTGTTATGCGGCTACTTCGTGTGTCTCCATTTGTTTGAGGAAGGGGCGGCACAAGTTAGTTTCCGCCCCCGGCACCTTATACCTATCGCTTCGACCCAGGTGAGAATCTCAGTACATCTGCCCCTGGACGTACATAGATGGGCATTTTTTCCAAAGGCATCTGCACCTGAATGGTATGCCCACCCATAATTTCTTCGCCTGTCCACCAGTCTATCCATTTGCCGTTAGGCAGATAGACAGAACGAGTGTGATCATAAGAGAAGATTGGTGCGCAAAGGATGTCCGAACCAAAGAAATACTGGAACTCCGCTTCATAGCTCTGTGGATCATCAGGGTATTCCATCCAGGTCGGCCGCAATATCGGAACACCATTCTTGCAGGCTTCTTGCCCAGCAGCGATTCGGTAGGGCTTTAGTGCCATGTACCAATTAGCGTATTGGTTAAAGACATCCACAGCTTCATAACCTTCATCGAAATCGTACGGTTCCCGTCGGCCCATTCCATGGCACTGCATGATGGGACAGAACGCACCCATCTGTGCCATCCTCACATAGGTTTCCCGATCGAGATCGCCGTAAAGGCCACCAACGTCGAAGCTGACCCACGCATAGCCTGCCAATCCTGCATTCATCATTGCGTTATATGCTTCTTGCATTCCCTGGAACCACGTACTGTGATCGCCAGCCCACAGAATTGGATACTGCTGTGTGCCTACTGTACCTGTTCGCGCAAATACCATGCCTTCGCCAGTTAGCTCTTTTGTCATTTCCCAAGCTGTTTTGATATAGCCGAGCGCGTAGATATTGTTGATGTTTGTCCAACCAGGCAATACCCGCCCATAGTTGTTCTCACCTATGTCTGTCTTCAACCCGTCTATACCCGTAACGGGGTCGAACAGCGCAGAGTATTGCTTCTTCCACCAATCTACAGCCGCCGGATTGAAGAAGTCCACGATGTAGGAGGCCTTTTCTGAACTTGGGTCGTATCCAGCCGGTTTGTCGCCGTTCCTGGTAAAGTAACCGTTCTCCAGAGCTTCTTTCTCGTATGAGTGGGTGTTCTTATTGTTAAACACATGGAATTGCATTGTCCAGAGCACGATCTTGAAGCCCATCTCGTGCAGTATCTTGCACATCTGTGCGTGATTTGGCCAGCGTTTCTCATTCCATGACATCCAGTCATCTCCATCCTCCCGCCAGGCTTCCAACACAAGCACGTGAGATGGGATATTGAACTTGCGAAGATTTTTCGCCACGTCGAGAACGACGTTTTCGTCTTCGTAAGAATTACGTGACATCCAGACCCCTAGGGTCCAGTCAGGCGGCATAACAGTGTGGCCTGTCAGATCAACATATTCCCTTACTATACTCTTCGGTTCGCCCACGAAATAGAAAAAGTCAATCACGTTCTCCTGGATGCGGCTTACCGTCGTGTTCTCAGCTTCAGGGCGGTCACTCGAAATATCTCCATCTCCAAAAGAGTTGATGAACAATGCATCCTCGCTTTGTGTGACATAGTAAGGGAGCGTGAAATGCGACTCACCAAATGCACGATCGCAGTTCCCTATCGAATTGAATCTCCCACGCCTATTGAAGGAATCATACCGATTTCCCATTCCAAATATGGCCTCGCGCGTACGCATATGCATGGCGATTTGCTCGAATGGCCCCTCATACGTCCGAAGCTCCGACCATTCCCAGCGTTTGATTTCTGGTACTAGGCCGAGTTCAAGATAACGTCGCTTGCCTCCATTGATAAAGATTACTCCCGCCCCGCTTTTCGGGATTTCAATATCCAGTTTCGTACCATCAACTATGAACCTATCGGACAGTTCCTTAAGCCCAAGAATCTTGCCTTGATTTTGCCGATCGAATGAAACTGGCAGAGGACGCTGACTTGCCGAATACGGCCATTGCGTGTCTGCCGGCACAAACGTTATCCGAGGCGCCGAGTCTTTCCAAAAACCGACATACAGTATGCCTCGACTGGTGCTAAAAACAGCCCTACCTCGCCTGATCGATCCTCCGGTTACAATGCCAATACCGGCTGGACGCGACTTGAAGTAAGCTGTGATTTCTTCCTTAAGTTGTCTGGTAATGAGCGGACTATCAAGGATCATCTTTGCGTTAAGGTCAGCTTTCCTCAAATCGCCCATCTGCCTGTACAAATGAATCAGGCGCCTCTGTGCATTGAAGACGTTTTCTTTATCATTAGGATATCTGGAAATCAAGGTCTCAAGGGCTGAGGCATACTTTTCCTAAGAAACAGCAGGTCTAATATCGAAACAAAACGACGCAGCGCTGGTATTGTCTTTGTCCACCAACTTTATAAGAAAGTCGTTTTGTCCCTTATTCAGGCGTATAGGAATCGCTTCTTGGCGGCGTTCTGTCCCTCTATAGAAGAATCGCTGAAGAATCGTTTCTCCATTAAGCTTCACGACTGCCCCGTCGTCGAAACCCAGGTATAATACGGCATCAGTGGCTGCGGGTGAGTCAATCCTGCGATAGAGATAGGCTGCAAGGCAAATATTGGAACCTTCCATGTCAGCTTGTTTGGTAATTTCGTAAATGACGTCATCCTTGTCCCATTCAGGAACCTCTTTCCACCTTACCTCTGTTCCTCGCCAACCCTGATAAACCGCGTTCAGGTCAAGTTTGCCATCCGGAGGGAGTGGTCTGTCTCCCCAAAACAAGCGGCCTTGCTCAGCCCATTTGAATGAACCTAGTACCCACCAATGTCCCTCATCCAGAGCACAGGGAGGAATCATTCTTGCCATGTCCGACTTCCAGTCGGCAAGTGACGGAATAGAAAAGCAGACGAGCAGGATTGCCGTGATACACACAGTGATGACTTTCTTTCGTGATACCATGGTGCGGTCTCCTTCTGTACTTCTAAGTACCGATTCTTGAAAAATACGCCTCTTCTTGTACTAAACACTGACTCCGACATATTCCAGTTAGAGTCTCGCCCGAGAAGGAACCAGTTCCTCTACCTCTGCTTCGGGATGCTTACTTGCCGCCAGGATTGATCTCCTCCACAAGCGCGAAGTCATCAAAATCGACGGTGAACACCAGATCACCGACCTGATTGTTGCTGCCCCGCGTCCAAATGCTGATGGAGTCTGTCTGCGGCCTGATGCCCGTGAATACTACCTTATCGAAAATAAAGCTGCGGCGACCTGCCAATTTCCAAACAATTGTTGGTGAATTCGGGTCAGAGGTTTGTCCTGTCGGATCATATCCAACCGCTGTCATATAGCAAATATCAGTCTTAGCACTGCTCGAGGTCCATCCTGAGAGACAGTAAGTCTTTTTCGAATCTAGTCCAGCGACTCTCTGTACGTATCCACCGTCGATGCAAGTGTCGTTGATGCTACCGCCGATGATTCGAGCTGCGTTGCTTCCATTCCGTCCGTACTTGCCATACCAGAACGACGTCTGTCCTGTATTCCACCGCGTCCAACCGGATGGGTCTTGAGCATTTTGCTCGTTTGGAATACCTTCTTCAAAGCCACCATTAATTATGAGGTTCTTGCCCTTTGGCTCATGAGCAGGATTGTTAGTAACCGGTTTCAGGCAGGTCTTGTATTCTACTATCGTCATCTCAAGATCTTGGTCCGGTACCGGCCCGTCGCGGAATGCCATTCCCCTAGGGTAGGCATTATTCGGACTGTTTACCACTGCGACGTTGTACCCTTTGCTTGGTGGAACTGCTACACACTCTATGCAACATGTCCTTCCAGGAGTGAGGGATACCTCACCCGGCTGCCAAGCGGCACCGAGAAATCCCATTCCAGGAGCCCACCAGGCTGTGAACGTGCGCTTTGGTATGCCGATGATTTTCCCGTTCGGACCGCCTTCCCGAACGCGAAACTCCGCCTGTACTCCCTTCACGTCCTCAGACATCCCCCAGGCTACCAGCAGGTCCACGGCTGCTATGCTCTTGCCCTGTGCAACCCAAGTCTGAGACCACGTGCCCGTGCCTCCAAGTTCACCTGGCTTGATCTCATAGATGCGCATGTATGGAATGACTGTTCCATCGCTGTCCGAAGAGATTGTGCCATAGATATCGCATTGCTGTTTGATCCCGTCCACCCATGCCGTTCCTTTCTCATAGCCCGGCCAATGTTGTCATAGTGAACGAGCATTGCCATGTCCTCAGGTGCTCCTTCAGTTTCTCCTGCAATACGCACTGCATACCGCTGGCCGGGAATAGTGATTACCTCGCCACTTTGCCATCCTACCCAGTTGTCTTTCAGCGCACCTAGCTTGTCGGCAATCCGCTCAGGTCCAACGCGTTTCCATCTGTCAGGAGACAGCCCTTCATCCACCTTATGTATGGATACTCTAGCAATCTTAGCTTTTGTACCTGCGAGTCTGAAGTGAACATGGGTGATTGACGTCCCTCTTGCAACAAATGTCTGATAGAAGGTCTTTCCCGATATCCACGGATCAGAACTTCCGCTTTTCTCCCAGGGGCCAAGCTTGCTACCTCTTGTGACGCAAGAGTAATCGAGACTAGGGATGACGTTCAGCATACTCTTACCAGGTTTGACCGTAACATTTGGAACTACCGCTGGCCGAAGAAACCACTCCGGTTGATGCAAAAGAATTGCATATCGTCCAGGTACAACTTCGAAAGGACTGTATCCGTCGTGGGTTGTTGCTCTATACGGAGGTGCTCCGCAGCGCCGCACGTGTGCTTCGCTGTGTCCAGCCTCCGAGAGCCACATGTCGAACTCGTAAAGCTCTGCATAGCCGTATTGGGGTTGTCCCAGAGTACATGGTATGCGTGCATAAGTCTCCAACTGAGCCATTTCAGCCCTTGGCATATCTGCTGTAACCAAGGAGACTGGTACAAGAACCAATGAAGCAATGATCATCCTTTTTAACACTCTACTTACCTCTCTTCTAATGATACACTGAACCATGGGTATTCCCATTTTTCTGCTTGACCGCACACCGATGTTCTATCCGGTTGATATCACGCTTCTAGGACATCTGACCTCTAGTTAGGTTATTCATATTGCATACCTTGTAGATATCCGATAGCGTGAGCATGGGTGACTTCCATATTTGCCTGCGCCTGAACCGTCCCAAGATGCTCCGGAATGATGATACCGTCGTAGCCGACATCCTCTAGCGCCCGGAAGATTTCACGTATGGGGACCGCCCCTGTTCCCAGAGCCATTTCCTCCAGGTCACAGCCAGCACTAAGTGTAGTGTCGCGAACATGGACAGCATGTATGCGTTTAGACATTTGCCGAATGATTAGCGGTACATCATCGCCAGCTTGATAAGAGCAACCGGTGCACAAGCATATGCCGTTGCTAGACCCTGGTGCGAACTCAATTATCTTTTGCATGGTTCGAAAGTTCCAAACGACATGCCCGTCACACCAGTGGCCGTGCGTCGCGATTTTCACGCCAATCTTGTCAGCTTTATCAACTAGTATTCTGTACAGCTTCTTCAGTGCCCGGGCAATCTCTTCAGAGTCGGTGTGAAGTACAAACACTATGAGAGTCTCAATGCGTTCCCGAGCTAACGTTTCTAGCGTGATAGGCAGAGTCTCACATCTAAGCTCAATCTCGTCTACTTCGTTGGGCAAGAACTCATTTACGGCGGAGAATTGCAACCCAAATTGTGCGTATTCCACGCACAGACGGTTAAGTGCATCCGGAACAGTCAGCAATCCTCCTTGGTATCCCTCCACATCGTGGAGATGATAAAACAATTCTGTGACCCCGAGGTACTTGCAATAGTCGCCCACCATCTCAGGGTTCGAACCAACAACGGCAGGGTGGAGCGCAATTCTCATGTCTCACTTCCTAACATTGCGAGAAACGTGTTATCTGTGACATGGATTGGAAAATGGACAACCGCCCTGGTCCTCGAAGATTCGTATATGCCCATTATCTGCGCCAGTGCTTCACGAGCAGATGCACCTTCTAAAGGATGCTTTTCTCCAGATTCTAGGCACTCGAAGAATGTGGCCATCTCTCGCACGAACGGTTGAATAACATGATCTTCCTCAGGAACATCGATGATTTGCCACCCATTACTTGTTGCATTCAAAACGCGAATTGGTCCGCCGATACCTTCAGGTCGTAAAGGTTCCACCTCAATGACCCCTTCTGTACCAAAGAGCCTATTCGTCATACCGTTCGTAATGTCACCACCATGGTAGACTGCCTCTACACCATTCGCGTATTTAATCTTAGCAAATCCTGCTCGTTCTACATGGTGACCGAAGAAATGCTTCGGATTGTGGATTTCTGTTTGCCCAAAGACCCAATCAGTAGGTTCGTCGTTATTGTAAAACCGGAAGATATCCAGCCAATGTGTGCCCCAAGACATGAGGTCCCACCCGCCTATGTGGGCTTCCATTCTCAGCAGTCGCCCGATTGTCCCCAAGTCGAGCAATTCTTTGGCTTTCATAAAGGTCTGTTCAAAACGTCGCTGGTGACTTACTATCAATCGAACACCATTTGTTTCACATACCCTGAGCATAGCATCTGCTTGCGGAAGATTCATTGCCATTGGTTTTTCGCAAACTATCCCTCGAACCCCTTTTTCTGCTGCCATGACCGTCAGCTCAGCATGTGTTGGATTCGGAGTGCAGATGCTCACGACATCCACGTCAAGTTGTTCAAGCATTGCTTCGGCACTCGCAAAGACTCTGCCGATACCAAACTCTTCTGCAAATCGATTTCTGGCATCCTCATCGGGATCGCATGCGGCCACCATTTGGGCGGTGGATTGATTGCCTAAATAACCTCCAGCATGGTGTCTCGCAACCCTTCCACAGCCAATAATCCCTACCTGGTACAAGATCTCACGACCTTTCTAGCAAAACTGTTGTCAAGCCCAACGCCTTGCAAGGAACGGTGATAGTTTTGTTGTTTACACTCAACGGGCTAATCTTATCTTCTGCGAGATTGCACAAGTACGCTCGATTGAAACGAATGCCGGTGATCCTGAGCTTTACCGTAGAAGCTTTTCCTAGCATTTCCCGCAGACGTATAATAGTTCCTCCTGTGAATCTAGCCGGCATCATCGCCTGAACTACAACTCCTTCACCATCAACCGTTACAAAACTCTGCGAGTTTACCAACTTCTTTCCTAGACCGTGTTCAGTATCGTTCTTGCTGATCCCATTCTCAGGGCTCGTCCCTGTCATTACCTTGACAATCATCGGGTTTTGTACAGATTCGCCGAATTGTTTTGCCTGCAAGTCACTTATGTTCCTGCCGCTTGTCATTGCGAACCTAAAGGTTAACTGTCCTCCCTGGTTTGCCTTGTAGTTTGTCCACCAGTAATTGTTGAAGACGTAAGCAAAAACGTTACCATTTTCAATCTCGAGATGCTCATACCATTGTCCTCTATTGATATCCTGAAGGGTGATAAGCGGCGAGTCGACTGCCGTCCATGCCACAGCCGCTGAGTCGTCTGATACTATCAAAAAGTGCTGAATGGCGTACCAATCCCGACACGCTCCTTTGAATTGATCAACCTCGGGTCGGATTACTCCATTTGTTATCTCCAACCGTATTGAGGGTTTGTTAAAGGCAAACGGAAAGGCGAAGTATCCCGCTTCTTTTCTAGTTGTTTCAAGCTTGTCGATCTTGTTAACAAAATCGATGCGTTCTGGTCGTTGTAGAGAATAACCGTGGACAAGAATGAGTTTGCGTATGGTGCCGTTGCAGAGATTTGCATTACTTGTCTGTCTGGAAACACCAACTTCTTCAATGTCCCATTGTCAGCAGTGGAAATCGTAAGGTTTGGCTTCTGGCCGCCCGGGCCCAGAATACAGCTACTTTCTCCGCCTGATACGTACAGATACGCTTTTAGCCCGTACTTTGACGAGTCCACGAGCTCGCGGCCTAGTTCCTTATCGTAAATGCTAGCGACACTGCCTGATGCTTCGTCGAACCTTACCACGTAGTACTGGTTCTCCAATATATTACTTGCCTCGGCTCTAGCACTTTTTTCCGATAATTTGGCCAATGGAAATACTCTATACCCCAGTGGCGGTACAGACTCCGCGAATAATCTGCCCAGCTTACCGTCAGGCGTCGTGACTTCCACCGTTTCGCTCCTTGACCAACTCGAAGGATTGAACACCACAACGGAATCTGCTGAGACAACAGGAGTAAAGTTGTCAATTGCTTCTTGCAATATCTCGTTCGCGAGCCTAGCTGCATTGTCTGCGAAGCTCTTCTTGACTCTCCATTGATCTAGAGTATCTTTCGAGTATGGTGCGTCGATGCTACATGCCGCACCCCACGTGTGCTCATCGAAGAGAAGCGCTTGCTTCCATGCCTCAGCCAAACGCCCACCAATCCGTTTCTGGAATGTCTCGTCACAAGTTGCAATAATCTTTTCAGCAGTAACTAGCCTTTCTTTGGCAACGCGTGCGATCCCCGTTTCATGTGCCGACGATGCTACACCGTCTTCCCACCATACCCCTCCATCTCCCTTCACTATTGGCAAATAGTCTGCAAAATGCTTCTCTATGTATTCGAAGAACTCAGATCCCCTGCAGAAAATTAGCTTCGGGTAAGCATAGTTTGCATTCCATTCTGGCGGTACACGGGCAAGAGACTCTCCTATTGGCCAGTTGTCACCGTAGGCACCATGCAATAGTATCGCGTCATATGGATAATCGTCACGCTTGTCAAACTCTGATATGCATCCAATAATTCTGTCCATCGCCAAGCCCATATGCCCTGCATCTTCCAGTCCAGTGATTTCCGCAGACTGGGCATAGCTTCCAACTATTTTCCACATCAAAACACGGCTTCCGTCAGGGGACTCCCAATAGAAGGGTGTTCGGTCGAACTCCTGGTCCCCCCTGGCTCTGGTTGGGTTTATTCCGTGACTAAGGTACCTGATCCCGTGGCCTCTCAGAACCATGGGGACCGTGCAAACCATTGTAGGTACATCGCTTTCCGTTGCACACCCAGACGCAATGCCATATCTGTGACGCAGAAAATCATAATAGTTGATTAGGCGGACGAGACCTTCGTGCGAACACACGCCAGTCAGTTCATTCCCATAAAATCCCATTACGCCTAATCGTCCCTTGATTGCCAGCTCAATAAAATCATTCGGCCCTGTACCATGCCCTAGGTAATCCTCCGCAAGGTAAGCCCCTTCGTTGTTCCATCCAAACCCTGGGTATCTGCGAATCCAATCAATCGCATGTTCGTTATTCTCTCGGTGGAGTTTCAGCACATTGCTTTGGATGTCTGTGTATCCAAGGTCAAAGTGAGTAGACGGCATCAAGTATATCTTCCAGCGTTTCTGAGGCAGAATAGTCCCGTCCGTCTCAAATGCCTTGCCGCCAGCAAATAGCCTAAGATGCAATTTCTGAGCTACTTGCACCGGGGCCACCTCGACTTCTAGCTTCCTTCGTCCGCTCTCCACATTTCTGAACTCCTGCGTCGCTTTCCAACCTTGTTCACTTGTGATCTCCGTGCTTATGATTTCTTGATCTTCATAGAGATCCATCACTGCCCACATGACTTGCTTGAGTTTGCCGTTTCTCTGCTTATACAAGTAGGTAGGTTCAAGGGAAAGATCCTCAATAATTGCCGGCGTCTCCGAGCACGGGGTCATCGAAATACAGTCGTACAGTATCCAGGACCCCTTACTAACGACTAGGTTGAGCACGTTTCGCCCGCGATTAAGGAATCCTCCGGCTACGTACATTTCCACTACTTGCTCTTTTCCTGCAGCTGGATCGCTCAAGCAGAGGTCGGAATCTCCAGCGCGAAGTTGAAAGAACCTGATGTGATCGTTCACCCGAACTCTCAGCACGCTTGGGGAGTTTGGATTGACTCCTACCAGGTCAATCTTGATCAAGAACGGTCCTTTTGGTTGGGTATCCAGGTTAAAAATAATTTCATAGGGATGCTCTCCCTCTCCCGCCCACTCCCTATCGTCAGGGCCTGGCTGAAGAAAGAACCAGTCTCTAGACGTGGTGCCTTTCCCAATTTCGAGAGTCGCTCCACCGGGTCTAGCGTACTTATAGGCGTTGATGTCGCCTGCAAACCGGAATTCCGCATAGTTATTGTCGCATTTGCCCACCTGCCACGGAATAACGTCTGCCCCATAAGTACCAGGCATGTTGATTAGAATTGTTAACCCTAAAAACAAGAAGGACTCAATCAACCGCATCGTTCCCATGATCACCGATGCACCTCCTGCGCGAATGATCGGTGTAATCTCGTTACTCACATGTTGTAGAGCACCGACTGATAGTCCTTCTTTCACAACCGTTGACATTACTGACGACCGCTAGCATAATGAAACTAGATAAATACAGATGTCAAACGTAAAACAAACAAATCGCTGTGGACGACGTAACGTTCTAGGCGGGTAATTCAGCAATATGTCAATGATTGGAGGAATAGAGCTTTGTCTGTTTTGAGGACTACCTGGTTAACAGGCTGCATCTTGCTTGTGGCGTCAATCACCTTGCCACGTGTTTCCGCTCAAACTCACTCCGGGCCTAAGGACCTGTTGCTTGGTATCGGTTTTGTTGGCAGAGGACTAACCATTGGCGGAGACGACTTGGGCCCTGCAGAGGAAGTGCAAAACCTGATCGAAACCGAATTACCAATCATCAACCTAGCTGGCTTGCATGGATATAACTGGGCGGAATGCCAGCCCGAAGATCCTCTTGATGGCCCTGATGTCTACAAGTGGCCAGTAGATCCCGAAAATGTTAAGAGGGTGATCCCAGGTAAGTCGCGAACAGTCTTTTTCTCTGTTCATGGCGACTATCCGAAGTGGCTGGAATTCAACTCGGACAGGTATTGGCAGAAGTTCGAGGCGTTCGTCGAGGCTATGACTGTTCGACTGAACGAGCTATACGGAGACATAGACTTTATCTTCGAGAACGAGCCAAATACCACGCGAAAACCTGAGAATTTTAAAGGAAATTGGGCCGATTGGTACATGCACTGCCTAAAACATTTCTACGTAGCAGTACATCGTGCAGATGCCAAAACGAGGCGAACTAACCGGGTTATCGGTGGCAACCTAGCTGGTCGCTCAGCGGGAGGAATCGAAGAACTCTATCAGCGTGGCTTCAAGGATTACTGCGATGTTATCGGGGACCACCCATATCCGCTGGATATTAGGGATGGCGTTGCAGTATGGGATCTTGCCCAGATCCATGCTGTCCAGGTCAAGTATGGCGACGGTAACAAGAAGATCTTTATTAGCGAAGGCTGGGGGTCTGGACGCTCTGCGGGCTTCGACAGAAGTAGCCACCTGATAGAGCCCTCCGCAGACGAAATCGAGAATATGTGGCTCGCTTTGACTAAAGGCTGGGACAACTTGATGACGCCTCGCGAAAACTGGGACCCCAGTTTTTTGTACGGTGTGAAGTTCTTCTGCGGGAACGATAATTGGGGCGCCGGCGGTTGGCGTGAAAGAGCCCAGACTCAGAAAGATGAAATTGGCAATGTCAAGGGCTTTATCGTAGATGGGTACTGGATGACGCCCGATATCGCTCCTCAGTTCTGGAATGGTGGTTTGACGGATTATTACGGAAACTCCAAAGATTGCTTGATGCATGTCTTTCCTGGCGATGGATTAGTGTTTATGAACCCAGGCTTCGAACTGAGATCCAGTCCTCCGTTTGACTATCTACCGCATTTCTGGACGACTCTCACTGCTCCTGCTTCAAATGCAAGGTATTCTGTCGACAATGTCGTGTTTCACGGTGGAAGCTACTCCCTCAAGTTGGTAAATACAACTACTGAAAAGATGGGTGTCAGGCAGCTTACCGCGAAGCGTTCAATCCGGCCAGGTGAAAAGTACCGCGTTGGTGTGTGGTGCCGGACAGAGGGTAGTCCAAATCCCAAAGTCAGGCTAGCTCTTCGTTTCCAAAGCGTTGATGGGCAGCGTCAGTCAGACGAGTTTGTTACCGAAAAGCTGATTGGTACTGGCGACTGGCGGCAGATGATGGTCTCGGCAGTTGCTCCCGATTACGCGAGCCGAGCCGAAGTTGTATGCTCTTTGGAGGGAACCGGTACCCTCTGGTTTGACGATGTCACAATTTCCGCCGAATCCCAAAGCGACGTTGGTATTGTGAAAGGTTATACTTTGGACGAAAAGATGCGCGTAGTGCCGCATTGCATAGTTCGAAGCACCACCGGCGGATTTCAGACTGTCTCAGACGCGAAAGGTTATTACGAAATAAAAAATGTGGCCGCAGGTACCTATGATTTTGTATGCAGGAAGCAAGGCTATGTTCCGTTCAAGGCAAAGAATCAGACCGTGGCACCTGGTAAAGTCTCCTTCGTGAGCTTTTACATGGGTAACCCTAAGCCAGGCCTAACAATCACGCGAGTGGTCGCGGATAAGTCTTCAGTAAGTCAGTTCAAAGGTATTGTGACCGTGGCTGTCACAGTTTCGAATTCCAAGCCCTATCAAGTGATGATTTGGGACGTCGGAATCTTCGTCGAACAAAACGGAACTGACTCAACAGGAAAGTTTGCTATCATTCCTTCGTCGCAAAACCCGAAGATCATACCTGCCCAGGGTAGTGCAAAGTTCAAGTTCATGCTGAAACCCACATCTAGTAATGTGGGTTTGTTTTCCATCAATGCCTACGCATTTGGCCAGGAGGACCGCCCGAACCTCCTAAAGAACGGCGATTTTGACAATGGTCTTGATCACCCCTACTGGTCATGGGAGAACAAGAAAGGAATCACATGGGAGCTAGATACAGTGGATACCTGCTCTTCTCCATACGCTCTGAAGATGACCGTAAATGGCAAGATAGAAGGCGAATTTGCTTGGGCCGGAAATCACAGCGCTCAGGTTGCCGATGCCGTGCCTGCGTCTCCTGGTAAACGTTACATACTTGGCGCGTATCACAAAGATCAGACGAAAGGTCGTGTGGACCTGAATCTTTTTATAGAAGAGCACTACTTTAATGGGAAAGATCTGCTATACAATGGACGCAGGTTCAGCGCTGTTCCGCATAGGTCCCACTGGTCTAATGATTACATCATCTATGAAACAGGTGACCCGCACAAAACTCCAGGTATTCATCCCACGAACAGATTGCGTGTGTCGGTTGGTGCCTGGTCGCGCGAGGACAATGTGTCCAGCATAGCCTGGTGGGACGATGTATATCTCAAAGAGGAAGGGGATTGGTTGGCAGACGATCGTGCAGACTCCGGCGTGAAATTGACTGTCACTCGGTAACATATTTGTCGGTTAATACCAGCCCGGAGATGAATAGTAAAGCTGGCCTAGTATTTTTGCTGGGTTGCCAACATGAGCATCTTCAAGGATAATGGACCTGTCCGTTATCGGTCATAATAGAATTGTATACGAGTGCTAAACAGGCGTCGGATCATGCTGCGTTCCGTCATCCGACGCTCGGTAGCGCATATACCATTGGAGGATGATGTCAAATTGTCGAACGCTCTAGCCAGTATCTGTTGGCTGTACATGCGTATGGCTGGCAGTCATTCAGACATTGAGAATGGAAACCCAGATGAGCATAGGCTCACCACGTGGAAAGTTTGCCCCAAAAGGATGGGTCACTATATCAACGTACTTTTAGCACTCATACTGTTGTTACTCACCAATTCGGCTCACGCAGTGAGCATTACCTACGGCCCTTTCGCTTGGCCTTTGGATCCCTCTGATGGAGGATACCCAACCAGTGTCAAAGTCATATGGTGGACGGACTCGGCGACTTCATCGAATACAGCCTATGTCGGGACGACTCCTTCAGGGCCATGGACCTACACTGGCGTAGATCCGACTCAAAGTACCAGGCACGAGGCTTTGATCACCGGACTTGCCGGCGGTGAAACATACTACTTGTATGTGACTTCGAACACTGTGTCTTCTTCCGTTGTTCAGTTCCGTACTGGCAAGAATGAGCTGACCAATGGTAGTTTTGAGAGCTGGCACAGTGTCAGTGGTCAGGATTGGGGCACAGAAGAGCCCGACGGATGGCATGGCTGGGAAATCTATCCGTGGTCACCCCCAGGGAGTAATAATCCTAATCACATAGCTATTTCCAAAGATAGAAACACTGGTGTTCCTTCGCCGCTTACAAAAGATGGTTCTCATCGAGTGGGCATGGACGAAGGCTGGAGAAGCTGCTACGGAGGTATTTACCAAGAGGTCACTGGGTTAGCACCCGGGACCTATACCTTTTCCGGCTGGGTTGCTTGGCTCTTCGAAGGTATTGCCTATCCTTCCAAACACCGCGTGGAGATTGTTGTTAAGGATGGCCAGCATGTTCCAGGTGAGATACCTACGGGCTATGTTGTATTTGGCCAAGATGGTACCGTAAGCGACCAGACTTGGAGGTATGTTCAGGCTTCGGTTGTGTGTGCCTCAGGCACCTTGACGATCTATGCCAATCTTCGATCCGACAACTGGGACGGTAAGTCCTTTGCGCATTTCGATGCCTTTCGTGTTATGTCCGAAAGTGAACCTGCCGTTCGCTTCAGTAACTTTCAGTCCACTTATTCAGTCAATGGCAATTCTTACGATATAACACTGACCTACGATACAGATATTCCAACTACGACGCAGGTTGAATGGGGGCCGTCGACATCCTACGGTAATACGAGTTCCCTCAATCCTGAGTTGGTCACCCATCATGTTGTTCAGTTGACGGCTGTATCACCCAGTGTGGCTCCGTATCACTACCGAGCACTAGCTATGGCTCCAGGCGACATTAGCGAGTTTTCAGGAGATCAAACCTTCGATGCCCCTAAAATCGTTCTTAGTAGTATTTCATCTACCATTGATGTGCAAACAGGTACGATTTGCACAATCAGGTGGACGACAAACTACGGAACTACGGCTAACAAGGTCTGTTACCGGCGTGTCGGGGAAACAGATTATTCGGAGTTTTTGGAGAGTGATTCCACTCCGCATACTGACCATGTGGTTTCGCTAACCGGACTGAGGCTAGGTGCCACTTATGAATTCCATGTGGTGTCCGGCGGTACGAATATCATACCGTCGGCTTCTTCACCAGACAATGTATTTCAAACGCCTGCCGAGCCCGGCATGACTGGTCTCTACATAGGGATGGCGATGATCGGTGGTGACCTAATTGATAATGGCGATGATGTCGGTCCCGCCCGCGACGTCCAGACCATGATTGAACGTGATTGCCCGGTTGTTAACATCGCCGGCTTGAGTAGCTACCATTGGCCTGAATGTCAACCAACCGACCCGGGCGACGGCCCGAATGTGTACGACTGGTCTTCCGGTGATGCAAGAAATGAAAACCTAATCGCGGGTAAATCAAGGGTTGCGTATTACCAGGTCTATGGAAACTGTCCGAGTTGGCTAACCTTTGATTCAGAACGGTATTGGCAAAAGTTCGAAGAGTTCATCGAAGCCATGACTGTGCATATGAATGAGAAGTATGGTGACGTGGATTTTATCTTTGACAACGAACCGAACATATCTCGCGCACCCGACGGCTGGAATTGGGCGGATTGGTATATGCACTGCCTGCGGCATTTCTATGTCGCTGTCCACCGCGCAGACGCAAGGACCGGTCGCACAAATCGAGTGATAGCGGGGAATCTTTGCGGCCATTCCGCAGGTGGGTTTGCTGACCTGTACCAGCGGGGGCTCAAAGACTATTCGGATGTCCTAGGTTACCATCCATATCCATACGATATCAGGAACGGTCTCGAGGTAAGCGACCTAGCCCAGATACACGCGATCCAGGTTGCCTATGGAGACGGTAACAAGAAGATCTTTGTCAGTGAGGGCTGGGGATCTGGTCGCTCAGCGGGTTTCGACCGTAGCAGTCCCACTCTCGAGATGCCTCCCGAAGAAGTGGAGAATATGTATCTCGCTATGGTCAATGGCTGGGACAACGTCATGACTCCCCGCACTAATTGGGACCCAAGCTATCTATACGGTATGAGGTTTTTCTGCGGAAACGACAACTGGGGTGCTTGCGGCTGGCGTGCACGAGCTCAACCGCAAAAGGACGGTTCCGGCAACATTGTCGGTTTTATTGTAGACGGTTATTGGATGACTCCAGACATCGCACCCCAGTTCTGGAACGGCGGTATGCTAGATTGGTATGGCAACTCGAAAGACTGCTTGATACACGTTTTTCCGGGTAATGGCTTAGTGTTCATGAATCCAGGGTTCGAACTGAAGAGCAGTCCGCCGAATGCCCATCTTCCACATTTTTGGACGCCATATGACGTATCTGCACCATCAGCCTTTTATGGCGTAGATACAAGCGTTTTTCGTAGCGGCAGTAGCTCATTGAAGTTGACACACACTGCTGCTCGGAACGACGGAGTATATCAGACCACTGCCAAACGCTCCGTCATACCAGGTGTTCAGTACCGTGCTCGAGTATGGTGCAAAACGGAAAACGTTACTGGTTTAGGCGCACGCTTCTATATGCGCTTTAAGAATTTGGACGGCTCTCAGCAGTCCGCTCGGTATTGGGCCACAAACCTTACCGGAACCGCCGATTGGCAACTAATGGAGGTTATGGCTACGGCTCCTGCTTTTGCAAGCAGAGTGGAGGTCGGCTGCTATCTTACAGGTGCGGGTACTGCCTGGTTCGATGATGTCATAATCGCAAGGCTCGATCAAGAACTGATTGGCGTAATCCGTGGTTACACAGTGGATGAAGGCCATCACATAGTTCCCCACGCCATTGTGCGCACCACCTCAGGAGGCTATCAGACTCTTTCGGATGAAACCGGCTACTACGAAATTCATGGCGTCGAGGCTGGTACGTATGACCTTGTCTGTCGAAAGGAAGGTTATCTGCCATTCAAGGTCAAGAATCAAACGGTTGCTCCTGGTAAGTTGACGTTTGCCAGTTTCTGCCTAGGCATACCCAAACCTGGTCTCACGATAACTGCCGTTACACTGGATAAGTCGGCTGTTGCTGTGGGTGAAGGACCCGTTAGCGTGACAGTGAACGTCGCAAACTCAAAGCCCTATCCGGTGATTGTCTCAGACGTCGGTGTGTTTGTTGAAAGGAATGGTCAAGACGCAACAGGTAGTTTTTCAATAAAACCTTCCCCGGCTAACCCTAAGACGATCCCAGCACTGGGAAATGCCGGCTTTGAGTTTACGCTGATGCCTTTGCCAGAGTCGAATGGTTCATTGTTTACCGTAAACGCTTATGCATTTGGTCAGGAAGATCGGCCGAATCTACTTACAAATGGTAACTTTGATTTGAGCGGTTCGGAGTGGACTCACTGGGGCTTCAGCGGCGGAGCTTCCACTTGCCAATGGCTGAGAGAAACGGCCGATGTGTTTTCTTTGCCATACGCCTTGAAGCATGTGGTTGCTGACAGCAGAGGCGACAAATTCAATTGGGCCTCGAACTACAGTGCCTGGGGACCGACAGCCTCGACAGCTTATCCCAACAAGAATTACATAGTAGGGGCGTATCACAAGGATAGTAACGTAGTGAATACGAATTTGCTGCTGTTCATCGAGGAATACTACTACGATGGGACCAAATGGCTGTACAATGGCAGACGATTCTCGGCAGTACCCAAGAGAAGCGTTTGGACGAACGACTGTATGATTTATCGAACCGGCGATCCTAACGTTACGCCGGGTTTGTACAGCACAAATCGCCTTAAGGTGTCGGTAGGCTCATGGGTTGGTGCAAATGGATCAGCTACTAGCTTGTGGGACGATGTTTATCTCAAAGAAGAAGGTGATTGGTTAGCAGATGACCGCGCTACAACCGGCGCAAGTCTGACTGTGGCCAAGTCCGTGAGTTCGTTAAGCGAAGCGTTCAAGGAGCCTATCGGCTCTGCGGTCCAGGTGCCTGGTTTGGTTCTCACCGCGGGCGCTGAGAGTTTTACGTCAAGGTGTTACGCCCAACAGCAAGACCGAGCTACAGGAACTTGCATTATTCTTTCATCGGGCACAGCTCCCGTAAAGGGAACCATGGTGACCGTGACCGGTAAAGTAGGCCGCATAGATGGTGAGAGGGTGCTACTTGATGCATATCTCCAGCCCACCGGTGTTCCAGGTGAACCAACGGCACTAGGCCTGTCAGGGCGGGCATTTGCGCCTGTCAACCTGTCAACTCAAGGAATACTGGTGGAGATATGGGGCACAGTGAGCCATGTCGCACCCGATGGTTCGTTTTTTGCGGTTGATGATGGTTCGGGTCTAACCGATGGCATGGGGCACCCTGGCATCAAGGTCGTATGTGATGGTAGCCTACAACAAATTGCGCCGCCTGCGCATGGGGCTGTCGTCACAGTGAAAGGCGTCAGTGGATGCGAAAACGACGGGTCACTGCCTGTCATTCGTCCCCGCATGCAATCCGACATTGTTGTTAGACTGCATTGACGGTACGGAACAGTCTATCAGCAAATATGTCAAACGAGGCAATGAACTTGACAGAATATTGGTCCTGCTTAGTGTTCTTATTACTTATTGCTTGCGGCTGTGCAGTATCACAAGGTTCCCAAATACCCAATTCTGACGAGCCTCCGATCATCCCCGTAGGAGTTGATGCCTATCGTATGTGGGACCGATGGGCCTACCTCCGCATCGGTCAGCGAGCGTACATGACCAGTACTTTTGACCGCACAGGTGGTAACCGTACTGCTGATGCAGGCCACTTCCTGTACCAGTTGGCAGATGATTTTAACGTTACCATGGATGTCATGGGTCCAGGTGTCCTGGAGTTCGCACGGTATAACCATTGGCATGGAAGTCCATGGCATTATGTTGTCGATGGCAACGACTATGTTGTTCAAGAGAGCAGTACCGCCGATCCAACAAAGCCAGTCGAAAATTCCGTGTTCCTACCCGAAAGACAGTTTCCTCACCCACTTACCTGGACTTGGTCTGTGACCAAAGGCGCAGATTTAATGTGGGTGCCAATTCCGTTCGAAAAGAGTTTTACAATGGCTTACGGTAGGACGTGCTATGGCACAGGGTACTACATATTTCATAAGTTCATGCCCGGTATGACAAACCTGAGTCGTCCTATCAAGAGTTGGACGATGAACAATATACCGCCCGACGACGTGCTTGATCTCATACGCAAATCCGGTTCTGACATAGCGCCGAAAGGAGACAGTATCACCGCCCTTGCGGGTACTGTCAATCTGTCAGGAAGGCAGAAGAAGGATATTGTCGTTATCAGGAAGGCGCCATCCACTATCCGAGTGTTGAAACTTAGCATACCTCGGCAGTACGCAGATGTGTTGGCAAGAGCACGTCTCCGGATCTATTGGGACGCTAATCCGATTCCTTCCGTGGATGCGCCAGTCTCTTTACTCTTCGGAGCCGGTACGCTGTACAATCGCGAGGACCGCGAGTACCTGGTAAAAGCATTCCCTGTAAGCATTCAATTTACCGCATCTACTGTCGACTTTGCGATGTATTTTCCGATGCCGTTTCTCAAGAGCGCTCGTTTAGAACTTGAAGAGTCTCTAGGAATGTAGATCAAGGGTCTCCGCTGGACGATAAGATATGAGCCATACAAGGATCCCACAAATTGGGTGTGCAATTTCCATGCTACCTATGTCGACCACGGCAAGCCCATCCCAGGAAAGGCTCTCGTTTTGCTGGATACTACCAAGGTCGAAGGCGGCGGAGACTGGTGTGGGCACTTTGTTGGCACATCGTTTATCTTCTCAGATAGGGCTGTTCTCAGAACGTTGGAAGGAGACCCTCGCTTCTTTTTTGATGACAGCAACACTCCCCAGGCGCAAGGCACGGGAACAGAGGAATGGTGCGGTGGCGGTGACTACTGGGGAGGACGCACAATGACCATTCCGTTTGCTGGCCATCCGACAGGTGCACCATCAGATAAGGAAGCTCAATGTGAGGAAGACAAAATCCAATCTGCATATCGGTTTCTTTTGGCTGATCTAATGCCGTTCGGCAAAAACGCCCGCATCCAGCTTGAACACGGCGGTGAGAACGATTCAGAGGAACATTACCGCACAGTGACATTTTGGTATGGCTTGCATCAACCGTGTCTGGTACAAACAGACGAGTTCCACGTAGGTGATCTCGAAGACGAAGAAGCCCACGAGTATTTTTCTCCTACCGCATCCGAAGTTCAGACTCTCAGCTCACGGTACGAGTGGGGAGTAGATCATCTGCATGGCAAAGAAATCTTCCCTGAGACTACTGACACTGGCCGATACATGAAAGGCATTTCAACTTTTGTCATGAAGCTCAATCCCAATAATCTTGGTGTTCTGCTACGTCGCAAATTCGACTATTCTTTTCCTAACCAATGCGCAAGAGTATCTGTGGCAGACGTTACCCCAGGGGCTCTGTGGCATGAGGTTGGAATATGGTACACTGCCGGTTCAAACACGGTTGTCCAGAGCATACCCCCAGAAGGAGAATTGGGTCCGACTAGGCACGAGGTCATCACGTCGAACCGGCGCTGGCGTGACGAGGAGTTTATGCTTCCACGGCAATTCACGGAAGGCCGTTCAGCCATCCGACTTCGCATTCAATTCATGGCGAGAAACATACCTTTGTTTCCTGGTCATCCGCTTGCCGAGCAGGCATGGAGCGAATATAGGTACAAAGCATACTGTTTCATAATGCCCAAGATTAACGACTTGTGATTGATTCATCACGGACCTGATTGCAGGAGAATGTCGTTGTAGTCTGCTAAAGTATGAATTTCTGGTGTTTAGTATGTTTTGAGGAGTTGATCGCTTATGGGTGTCAAATTGTCTCGCAGGGAATTCCTGAAACGAGGTGCATCTGCGTCGGTCGCCATGAGCGTCGCAGGTGGATTGGGTGGTCTTCTAGGTACGGCTCGACGAGCCGAGGGCGATATCATCTGTAACGTACCGGTAAACAACCCTCATGGACCGTCGAAACTTGGTTTTCATGTTGTAAGCGGCAATCCAATGGATTCGTACATCCAGCAACTACGAGATGCCGGCACTTATTTCCGACTTATCAAGTGTGCCAGTGATTTCGGAGCTGCTTACTCGGCAAAGCGACATACCCCACAAACGGTGACAGTTGGTCGCTGGGTAGGTCCTGAAGCATTCCACGATTTTGGCGACCCCTTGCGCGAAGCCGAAGCCAAGATGAAAACCCACATGGAGCAATGGGCAAAAAACCGCGATACCATAGACTATTGGGAAGTCCTAAATGAGCCGGATCCACCCGGAGTTGCTGGGCATAGACGATTAGGTGAGTTCTATATGAAGTGTATGGAAATAGCCGAAAAGAATGGCTATAAGCTCGCTATCCTCAGCTATTCCGTTGGTGTCCCTGAATGGGAGGAGTTTGAAGCACTGGTGAAACTCGGGGTTTTCGAGATGGCCAAGGCTGGCGGTCACATCCTTTCTCTCCATGAATATAACTACAATTCTCAGTGCAAAGGGTGGGGCAGCGGCCTTCCCGGGCATCCAGTTTATCCGGATAGAGGCACTCTCACTGGAAGATATCGCTGGTGGTACAAAGATTTCTTGATTCCATCGAACCAGGTAATACCTCTGGCGATCACCGAAGGCGGTTATGACCCTATTGTAGCCGACCCTGGGTCGAATTGGGATTGGCACGACCATTATATGGATACAGACGCTGAGGGTTTGCCCTGGTTGGATGATCGCCTGCGTGAGGACGATTACGTTATCGGTATCGCGTTATTCACCGCAGGCAACTGGGACGATTTCTACGAATACGGTCCGACGCAACTTCAAAATATAACCAATTATGTCATTTCGAAGAAGAACGGGTAGAAGGTAGCTCGAGATGAGAAAACACGCTGATCTGACATTCTTGTCCCTCCTGCTCTTGGTCTGTCTTGGCCTAACGAGCACTGCTTTTGCTAGAACTTGGGTGTACGAATATCCCGTACCTGCTGGCGGTATTGCCGGATTGTGGGCCTCCATTAAGCGCGATACGTCTGGCAGTTTGAGAATCGCCTACGTGGGGCACGGAAAACTATTGTATGCTACCGGACCCGGTACGTGGACCATCGAAGTCGCCAACGCAGAAGGTGCTGCATCCGGCGAGGCACCGCAGTGGACATCTCTGGCAATGGCAGGGACAACACCTCACATTGCTTACTATGACGCGAGAACAAGAACCCTGAAGCACGCATGGAAGACGACAGTGTGGCAGTCCGAAACAGTGGATGCCAATGCCGGTGTCGGTAAGTACACTAGTATAGCTGTGAATAGCTCGGGCTTTCCGGCAATCACCTATTATGACGAGACAAATGACCGCCTGAAATATGCCTACCAGGATGCAGGCGGCTGGCACATTGAAGTTATAGCCACAGGTTGCGGAAGATCTAACTCATTGGCCATCGATAGTTCGGGAAATTCTCATGTAGCATACTACGACCTCAACCTTACACTGAAGTATGCTAAGCGGGCAGGCACCTGGTCTTACGAAACGGTGGACTCACAGAAGTTTCGTGGGGAAATGTGCTCCATCGCGCTTAATTCTTCGGGATTTCCTTGCATTGCGTATCGAAACGGATTCAACGGCCAACTCAATTATGCATACAAAGACGGTTCTGGCTGGCATATTGAAGTGGCTGATTCCCAAGACCGGACGGGATTTTGCCCGGCTTTGGCCATTGGTACTGACGGGGTTCCGCGAATTAACTACTATCGACGTGCTGGATATAGCGATGGAACTAACTGGTATGCTTTGGAAACATGGTATGCGTATAAATCCGGGGGTGTTTGGCAAAAGCAGTTGATCGAAAGAATCAAGAGCACCAACGATCAATGGTGCATGAGCATGGTTCTTGATAGTTCGAACCGTCCTTGCGTGGCATACCACTACTTCCAGTCAAAGTCTTTGCTTTTCATGCAGTATAACGGCAGTAGCTTCTCTCAGCAGACTGTGGATTCAGGTCGAGAACTCGGACAGTACACCTCCATAACCCTTGATACATCGAATAATCCTCACATCAGCTACTACGCGATCGATGACCCTAACCTGTTCTATGTGCGTAAATCGGGAACTACTTGGTACGATGAACAAGTTGATACCGCCGGCGATACGGGTGGCTATTCCTCTATAAAAATGCTTCCCACAGGTTATCCTGCCATCTCTTACTGCAAGTTTCGCTTTAACTGGAGTAACCCCGAGTACACCATGACGGCAGACCTAAAGTATGCATACAAAGACTCGGGCGGTTGGCATCCGTCAGCTATACAGAGCAATACAGGGATGTACACGTCTCTCTGGATACAAAACGGGACACCTTGTATCTCCTATGGGGACTTGGCTTGGAAGTCAATGAGTACGCGGTTTGCCCAATGGAATGGCGTAGGCTGGGATGTGCAGACGGTCGATGCCGGTAGTCCAGAATCGCCTCCGTACGGGGATTGGCATGCAGATGGTCTCTGGACCGGCCTGACATTCGATCAAACTGGGAATCCACATGTAAGCTATATGGAGCACTGGCAAGATTTTGGACCTACACCTGCAGATCATGTGTTGACACGTCGTCTAATGCATGCCTGGCGAGCAGGTGGGGTCTGGTATACGGAGATAGTTGAGGACGGCCAGTTCGGGAAATTCAGCTCGATCGCTATCAATACGTCTGGCTACCCTTGTATTGCCTACCAGGATGTCGGCAATGGGTATCTGAAGTATGCTTATAAGACTGCTTCCGGTTGGGTGAAAGAGGTTGTGGATTCATCAAGCACCACCGGTTGGTACACCTCACTTTGCCTCAATGCTACTGGTTACCCTAGAATCGCCTACAAAGATCTTTCTAACCAAAGCCTTAAGTATGCATGGAAAGACGGCACAGGCTGGCATGTAGAAGTAGTCGACAATGCTGGTAGAGTGGGTGATTACTGTAGTCTGGCGATGACTTCCACGGATGAGCCGTATATCGTCTACATGGATTGGGATAACCTTACTCTCAAGGTTGCTTATCCCTCACCCCAACAATATGGCTCGATCAGTGGTTACGTGCGGGACGCGGGAGGACAGCCAATATCGGGTGCCACAGTCATGACAGAAGGTGGAGCATACAGCACAACATCCGGAACAGATGGTGGCTATTCGATTGGTCAGGTTCTTCCTGGCACCTATAACGTAGTTGCATCCAAGGCTGGGTATCAATCACAGACAATTGTCGGTGTGCAAGTCAGCGCTAACCAGACAACTATTGTCAATTTTAACCTACCGTTAATTCCACCTGGCACCATTTCTGGAGTAGTGAAGGATGCTAGCAACAACCCGCTGGTTGGAGCATTGGTGTCAACGAATATAGGAGGCTACTCAACTACCACAACTTCAGGTGGCAACTATTCAATGTCTGTACCACCAGGAACCTACAATCTCACAGCTTCTAAATCGGGTTATCAGTCTCAGACTCAGAATAACATCGTGGTAACTTCCGGTAACACCACTACTGTAAATTTCACCTTGTCGCCGGTTTCCTACGGAACAATCTCAGGCGTAGTCAGGGATACCAGCGGTACCGCCCTTAGTGGCGCCACGGTGAGTACCAACACCGGGGGTTATTCAACTACGTCAGCCAGCAATGGTACGTTTACCCTGAGTAACGTGCTCGCCGGCACCTACAGTGTGACTGCTAGCAAGTCTGGCTACAATTCTCAAACACAAAACAACATTACCGTAGCTGCTGGACAAACTACAACTTGCAATTTCAATCTTCCACCTGCTTCGCCGAATCTTGTGAACGGAAACTTTGAAAGCGGCTTTACCAGTGGCGTGGGTAATGACTGGACAAAGTTCCTGATTTCTGGCTCACCATCGTTCGTTGACGAGACATCAATACGCCACGGAGGTTCGCATGCCCAACGGTGGTGGACTAACTGGGCCGTTCATGATGCCGGGATTTACCAGCAGGTAATCGCTGCCCAAGGGATTAACTACATTTTTACCGCGTGGACATGGCGGCATGACGAATGGAACAATGGTGGTGATAATGAGGCTACTTGGGTAGGTATATATCCTTACGGCGGAACAAATGCTTCCTCTTCGAGTGTCATTTGGAGTTCGAAGGAAATCTCTTACGAAACCTGGACACAGCAAACGGCTACAGCTACTGCGCAGGCCGGCATCATCACAGTCTTCATACGAGGAAGAGCGAATTGGGCTGGCAATACTATGATGGCAGTCACTGATGATGCTGTGTTAACGTTTACCGCCCCGAATATCGGACACGTCTCAGGATACGTTAAGGATTCTAATAACAGTCCCATAGTTGGAGCGCTGATAACTACAGGAACCGGCGGGTATACAGCGATGTCGGGAAGCGATGGAAGCTACAACCTGACCAATCTACTGACTGGCTCATACAGTGTTACAGCGAGCAAGTCGGGTTATCAATCGCAAACAAAGACTGGTATAACCGTAACGGCTGGACAAACGACTTCCTGTAATTTTAGTTTAACTGCGAACCCAGGATCTATTGTTGGGGTAGTGCTAGACCGAAACACCGGCGCCCCCATATCCGACGCTGTCGTTTCTACCAATGTGGGTGGCTATACAACAACTACCAATTCGAGCGGAAGCTATATGCTGTCAAATGTTACTCCTGGTTCTTATACCGTGTCGGTGACCAAGTCTGGCTATGGCCCGAAATCGTCAAACGTGACTGTTGTGCCTGGGGAGACGGCCACCGCAGACTTTAGTCTTTTCCCTGCATACTCAAGAGTGTCCGAGGTAAAGAAACAGCCGGACGGGAAGTATATCTACATTGCTGATGTCGTTTGCTCACGTAGGCCAAATAGCAGCGTGATGTTCGTTCAGGATGCGGACCGCACTGCAGGGATAAAGGTTACGGCGGGGACAGGCAGCATTCCGTCGATTTCTCCGGGGACAGTCTGCAGCATAGAAGGCCGTCTGACTAGCGTCGGCAATGTTCGAGAGGTCACTGATGTTGGCGTGGTAGTGAATTCTACTGGTAACCCACCTTATCCGATTCTGATGTCAAATGCTGATGTCGGCGGAGCAGACTTCTATTACCATCCTGGGCCGCCGGCGATCGGGCAGAAGGGAAGTCTATGGGGGACCGGTGTGAACAACGTTGGTTTGCTGGTCACAACATTCGGCAGAGTGATTGACGTTCCAGTCGGCGGTGTTTTCCACATTGACGACGGGAGTATTCCTGGAGGTCTCCCAGTGAAGCTCCTAGAAGGTGTGACAGCACCAACGCAGGCCAGTTTTGCTGTGCTAACAGGTATTGCCGAGCCTGAGGGTTTGCTCCTACTTCTGAACACCGACAAAATAGTATACTAGGCAATAGAAAAAGAGATGAGGATGAGAGGATCACTCGCATCCTCATCTCTGTCTACAAGCCTATCAGACTTGGCGGATTTTGCCTTACGAAATCTCCGCGCAGCCCTTCATTTCTCAACCGCAGAATTCACTCACTTCTGGACGGCAAAGGTCGAATCTTTATGTTCTTGATCCAGATTTTCCCGCCATGATCTTGGAACCCAATGTAGCCAGTTCTAGACATATCTTTGTACGCCGTATCGAATTTGTTGGGCGTACCATCTGGGTTTTGATGGGGCTTTGTCCATCTGTCTAGATTAATGTAGTTGATTCGCTTTCCGTTCAGGTCTACCCAGATGAGGTTGTCTCGGCAGGTCACTGCCATCTTGTTCCATTCGCCAGCTGGCTTGTACGCAGGCCGGAATGGCGCCTGGCAGTCGTACATTGCTCCCATATCGTGTTTATCGGGCTTGTTCCTTCCGTAGGAATCCAATATCTGAATTTCGATGGCGGTCTGAACCGGATCACGAAGGTTTGCCCAACGAAGCCATAAACCGCTGTTTACGCCCTTCTCGAGTTTGAATTCAAACGCCAAGGTGAAATTGCTGAATTGCTCCTTTGTGGCAATATTCCCTCCGCCTCTCAACATATTGGCTATCGTGCCATCTTGCACCGCCCAACCTTCAGGGTTACCGGTTGCCTGCCACCCGTTCAATGTCTTTCCGTCAAACAACAGTCTCCAGCCAGCTTTCTGTTCTGACGGTGTCAAAGTGTTGTCTGCCAAACCCCACGCACAGCCAATGAAGATAACTAGGGTTGCAACAGCAATAATATACGTGGTTGTCACCCGCATCATTACATGTACCTCCGTTTGAGTAACTGTAATCGCCGTTTATTGCCTATAATATACTTGACATGTTAGAGGTCCCGAACAAGATTTCCTATTTGCAGGACAAGCATTTGTTAATCCAGAAATTAAAATATTAGTTTGTCCCTGGGGAGGCGACAATGAAACTGACCAACGAGATTTTCAAGAGATCGCGGCATAATCCCATAATCACATTTCGCGATATGCCGTACCTCTGCCACGCGGTTTTTAACCCTGGCGCCACTCTGGTAGGAGACGAAACCCTTCTGCTTATTCGTGTCGAAGATCTAGAAGGAAGATCGCATCTGACGGTTGCGAGGAGCAAAGATGGCGTGTCGAACTGGCACATAGAATCCGAACCATTGATTTCACCATCACACGAAGCTGGGCCATATGAAGAATATGGGTGCGAGGATCCTCGGATAACCTACCTTCAAGACATCGGTCAGTGGATTATCGCCTACACAGCATACTCGCCCTTAGGAGCCGGTGTAGCACTGGCGTCAACGGATGATTTTCGGAGTGTCACGAGATTTGGCTTGGTGTTGGCTCCGAACAACAAAGATGCTACCGTGTTTCCACGAAAGATTAGAGGCGAATACTGGATGTTGCATCGGCCCGTAGCAGGCATGATCGAACACATTTGGCTCACAGATTCTCCAGACCTGATTCACTGGGGCCATCCGTGGATGGTGCTCGACGAACGAGGCGGCCCATGGTGGGATGGGGTGAAAGTCGGTGCTAGTACTATTCCAATTGAGACAAGTGAAGGATGGCTCATTCTATATCACGGAGTCAAAGAGTTTCCAGGTGGGCCCATGTATCGAGTAGGAGCAGCATTGCTGGACCTGGATAATCCTCGTCGACTAATCGCGCGTCTCCCGTACTGGATTCTTGGCCCTCGAGAGCCTTACGAAGTCTCTGGACAGGTGCACAACGTGGTGTTTCCGTGTGGCCATACCATTGTAGGAGACCAGATTCGCCTTTACTATGGTGCTGCCGATACTTGCGTATGCATGGCAACCGCCTCTCTCAAAGATATACTCACGGCATTGAACGAGCACCGAATATAGCTTCACTCATTTCGCTGAGAGCGCTTGTCTCAGCTCCCTTTTTGAGTCTACTACGGAGGTTTCCCAGGCACTGCCGTCGAATCATCTTGGCGTGGAAAAATCTGTGTGAGGTATAGGTAATTGAGTGATTGTATTACCGCCATAGTGGCATCTATCGTCTTGATTTCTGCTGTATCAGCTTACAACATTGAACAAAGATACGTGACGCGGTGGAATGTCGAACCGATTATCCGGTTTTCACTTGACCGAGATATCCAGGCCAATTATGCTAAATGTCGTTTGGAAGGCGGTCCAGCCGCAGGTGTTGTGATTCATGGGCGTGTTGTAGGAAATATCCACGGGCGCACGGTTTGGCAAATCCCAGCAGCGAATGTCCCGCCTGGTACTTACGAGGTGACACATGACCTACGTACGCCCTTGGGTGCGGAGTTGATAAAGGGCACTGTTGTAGTCCCACAAATTGCCCGTCATACAGGCAGCACAAAATCGGTCAGAAGCTTGTCGAAATGGCCTCAGGATAGCCACCCTAGAATTACACAGGATGCAGGACCTGTCGAGTTTGCATGGGATAGGAATAATCTGTATGTTCGCCTTCCCAAAGGTGCCAAGTCTCCACTTCAGATAGTACTTGACGTCTTGCCAGTTGTTCCGGAACGGTATACTAAGCTCATTTCTGTAGAGAAACAGACCGCCGTCCCATGGTCTAGTCTCTTTCCCGCCGGACCACACATAGGTCAGGTTCTCAAATACCGAGTGCTACCTGAGGATAAAGAGGTACAGGAAATCCTTTTCGTCGGAAGTGGCGAGAATATCTATTTCGGCGCTACCATAGTCGGCAGTATGGGCGATGACGATCAAGGACCACCCATTCCGATACTGGAAGCACTCGTAGACCTCTCCGGCCTTGACCTGCGAAGCGTGGGTGTTGAGTGGCGCGACGTGGAAAAGCAGGACCCGGGCAATGGCCCATCGCAGTACGATTGGTCTGCACTTCGGCGGAATGCGAATAATTACAAACCCGGTTTAGTCTATGCTGGAATAGGCCTCTGGAATGAGTGGGCAAATAAAGTCAAAGAATCAGATCCAGCGCGTTATAGAAAGCTCGCCCAACGTTTCGTTGAAGCAGCCGCGAAGGAATACGCTTCCCTTGGTATCAAACATTTCAGTCTCGGTTTTAACGAGCCAGAAATGTTCTTCCGCTCGGACAAAGAAGCCTATTTCGTGCAAGACCTGAATCTCTCCGCAGAAGCGGTTCGTCGGGCCGTGCCGGACGCCAAGATTATAGCGGGCAAGTTCTCGTCGGGCGATCCTCCTTTGATTAGAGCTTTTTATAGCAAAGGCTTCAAGGACAATTTTGATGTCTTGGATATCCATCCTTATAATAACGACCCGCGAACCGGAACCGCGATGGGCGAGATCGTCGCCTCCCATGATACGTTAGAGGAACTTGGTATGGGTTACAAGCGAATCTACCTCGGCGAAGGGTGGGGGCCCACGCGTAACCTGCACCAGGTTCCTCGTGCGGATTTTGATGCACCAGTTTCGCCCGAAGAGGCCGACTGCCATCGCCAGTTCTATCAGAATGGCTACAGAGAGTTGATTACTCCTCGCATGGACTATTCCCCGGATTGGGTCCTAGGCGCCAAGTACTTTACACTTAATGACAATGTGGGAGGTACATATTGGAAACAGGCCGCACGACCCGTAAAGAATTCAAAAGGTGAGATAGAATATTACCTCATCGGCGAGTTGCGATTTGATAATCCTGACACCTTAAAAGCGTTTTTCTGTAATGGCGGCCTCGTGGATTTCTTCGGTAATCCCAAAGGGACTTGGTTCTACGATTTTCCTCCCGCTCTTCCAGAGGTTAGGGTGCTTGCATCCGGAGTACCGAAGTATGTTCTTCACAACGAATGGCACGAGATCAAAGTAGCGGTTACGAATGGGAATCCTCGACCGATTGCAAATGTGAAGTTGGGGGTTAGACACCAAACCGGGCGCTGGGATGGACAACTATCTGCGGAAGCAGTCGGAGCAGTTGAAAAGGATGTAATAGCGCCAGGAGAGGTCTGGCGCACAAGCGTCAAAGTAAAGGTCAACAAGGGCCGCGTTGGCCCTCTGCGCATTGCCTTGGAGGTAGATTATACGTACGACGGCGATGTGTATATGACCGATGATGTCGTTCGGACGGAACTCCGTTTGCCCCTCGATGTCAATACGAGTACTCCCGTTGTCTCCCTAGATAACACCTTGCAACCAGTACAGGTAAAGACAACTATCAGAAACAACACCAGGCAACAGGTGGATCTGAGACCAACAGTAGGCGATGTAGATGAACTTGAGGTGATCTCTGCACCTGATGCTCTGACCTTGAAGCCAGGTGGTTCGGCGACCGTTGTGATGACGATCAGACCTCGTAATCCCGAACCAGGTGCCCACTTTGTCCCGATAGTCCCCGGTTCCGATGAGAACATTACGGTAATGATGCCATATACATGTCCTCGCGCGCTCGTTCCGCCAAAGATTGATGGCGACATTCGCGACTGGCCAGCAGAAGCCCTTCGTGTCGGATCGATTAAACTCGGAGGCTCGGTTAGCAAAGAGGCTCGACCGGCGGACTACCCATTTCCAGAGCCGCCGCCAGTCGAACAATCCGCAATTGGCAAGACAGTCACCATAGGCCCCTTCGAACCTGACGCACCGGCATTTGGTGCGGATGTCGCATTTATGTGGGACGACAAGAATCTGTACTTCATGGCTGTTGTTGAAAACAAGAATTTCGTACAAAACTATTCCGGCACAGAGGTATGGCGTCAGGATAGTATTCAAATCGCTTTCGATCCTCTAGATAATGGAGCTGGTAACAGAACGGTCTCTGGTGCACAATTCGCAGCTAAGACAAGCGAGGAATACTATTCCGCTGACGACTACGAATACGCACTTGCGCTTACAAAAGACGGACCGGTTATCACCAGGATAGTCGCGCCACCCGGTATGAATACCGGCTATCAAAAACTTGGCAAAGTGGCGGTTCGTCATGAGAACGGACTTACCTACTACGAGGCTGCGCTTCCATGGGAATTACTCGCACCATACAAGCCCGAAAGTGGCAAGCGTTTTCGTGTCGAGATAACCGTCAACAACTATGAGAATGATGACCGGTATACCCTTGGTTGGGTGCGCGCAATTCGTGCTGGAAAGTTCCCTAGCAGATTCGTGCCCGTCATCCTGGAGCCTTAGTTGTCTGACGGACAGTCATAAGTGTTAGAAGTATTTCTCCTTCGTTGATTTTGCATGCCAACGGATAGCAACCTTTACCGTCGACCAGGTAATTTGCTATTATCGGCTAACATATTTGTCTGTTGCTTCGGGGGAATTGCGATGGCGAAAGAGCAGAAGTTCTTAGCATTTGATCTGGGAGCAGAGAGCGGCCGTGGCGTCATAGGATTCTTCGATGGAAAGAAATTGCGCCTGGAGGAGATCAACAGATTTCCTACCGGAGGAACACGGCTGGCTGGCAGTCTGTATTGGGATGTCCTCCGTATGTATGACGAGATGAAGCGGGGAATCCGGATCGCTGTGGAAACACACGGCAAGGACATTGCCGGCATGGGCGTGGATACGTGGGGTGTGGATTTTGGTCTGCTCGGTCCAAACGATACTCTGCTCGAGAATCCACACTGTTACCGTGACTCCAGAATAGACGGAATGATGGAATTAGCGGAGCAGAAACTTGGACGTGCTTATATCTACGACCAAACTGGCATTCAGTTCATGCCCATTAATACGCTTTATCACATGATGGCGTTGGCTCAGCAGAATCGTTGGATGCTCGATATTGCCAAAAGTATGCTTCTTATGCCGGACCTTTTCAATTTCTTTTTTACAGGCTCGAAGGCATGCGAGTTTACGAATGCGACCACGACCCAATTCTACAATCCTCGCGAAAATAGCTGGGCAATCTCCCTTCTCGAACGACTCGATATTCCAACGCACTTCTTGCCTGATGTAGTGTCACCAGGAACGGTACTGGGAGATATTCGGCACTCGATTGTAGAGGAACTGGGTGTCTCGCCCATTCCTGTTATTGCGCCTGCGACGCATGATACGGGTTCGGCAGTTGCAGCGGTCCCAGCGAAGGGCGGTGACTATGCGTACATCAGCTCGGGTACCTGGTCGCTTATGGGAGTGGAGTCTCACCAGCCCATGATTAACGAGAAGGCACTAGGTCTGAACTTCACAAATGAAGGTGGAGTCGAGGGGAATTTCCGAGTGCTCAGAAACATTATGGGACTGTGGCTAGTCCAAGAATGCAGACGAACCTGGGCCCGACAGGGTAGAAACTTTAGCTATGATGAACTAACTGACCTGGCGAGAAAGGCAGAACCATTCCGCTCGATAATCGATCCCGACGATGTGAGCTTCCTAAAACCAGGCGATATGCCTGCTCGCATTCGAGAGTTTTGCAATAATACTGGTCAACCAGTGCCTGAAGATGAAGGCCAGGTCGTACGCACCGCACTAGACAGCCTCGCACTCAAGTATCGATGGGTGCTCGAAAGACTCGAAATGCTCTTGGGCCGCAATTTGTCTCCAATTCACATCGTTGGCGGTGGAATCCAAAACAAACTCCTGTGTCAGTTAACTGCAAATGTAACTCGGAAACAGGTAGTTGCTGGACCGGTAGAGGCCACCGCTATCGGCAACGTTTTGGTGCAAGCACTTGCTCTGGGAAGCATTGGGTCTATCACGCAGGGTCGTGAGATTGTCAGAAATTCATTCGACTTGATCACCTATGATCCTCAACCTGACCCGCGGACTGACGAAGCGTACTTGAGATTTGTGCAGTTGTTGCAATAACTCTGCCCATACATCTTGATTTCATTGCTCAAGAAAAGAATGGGAGAGCGCTGGAGGTGTGGGCCCGCTCTCCCATTCCTAGACGCCTGGGGGATAACCCAGGTGGGGACGCCAGGTTCAGATAGCTTTGATCGTCGCCCAAAAACAATGACTGTGTACGGATGACACCTTCGGCGATTCTGTCTATTAGGCTTTCTAGAATGGATAGACGAAGAAACAAAGCGGATGTTCAGTGTGTTTGAAAAACCCTTGTTTTTCTATTCAAGTTTGTTGCAAGATCTCGAATGCGTTTGGGATCTCTAGGAGACGTTGAAATGAGCCTTAGCACTAAATCGGATTGGGATAAGTCCAGAGAGCGTTTTGAAGCCTGGTGGCAGGGGGAGATTGTCGACCGGCCGCTTCTCCAAGTTATGTCTCCGAACCCTGATGCACCGGATGTTCCACCCCCAGCCTATTCCTCTCTTGAGGAGCGTTGGCTCGATCCAGACTACCGTATACGCTTGTTCGAATGGCAAATGGACCGAACCTATTACGCAGGGGATGCCTTTCCATACCTGGACACACACATCGGGCCAGGCACTTTGTCGCTCTACCTTGGCGCCGTTCCCGAATTCCAGGAAGGGACGGTCTGGTACGGAAAATGTGTGCATGATATTCCATCTGCAAAGCCTCCGGTTTTCGACGACACCAATCCCTACTGGCAGGCAACATTAGCCTTGTGTAGAGAAGGAAAGAAGCGCCTTGACGGACGTGCCCTTGTCTCGTTCCCGGACCTTATTGAGAATCTGGATACTGTTTCCTCCCTTTTCGGTAACGAAGAGCTCCTGATGGCGTTGGTAGATTACCCTGAGAAGGTACATGAGTTCCAGAGAGCTATAGTTCCGCTTTATCTGCAATACCACCAGCGTCTGTATGACATAATCAAGGATGAGTATGGCGGCTCGTGTTTTTCTGTATTTCATGTATATGGAAAAGGACGAATCGCGAAGTTACAATGCGACTTCAGTGCCATGATCTCACCGCGTATGTTCGAGGAATTTGTTGTTCCCTATCTTGTCGAACAGTGTCGGAGCCTTGATCATACGGTGTATCATTGGGATGGTCCGGGTGCGCTTCCACACGAGAGTGCCTTGCTTGCCATCGAAGACCTGCAGGCCATACAGTGGACGCCTGGTGCGGGCCATGGAGATGTGGGTGATGAGCGGTGGTGGCCGCTTTATAAACGCGTTCGAAGCGCCGGGAAATCACTAATGTTGGCAGGACTATCTCCATCGCAGGCCCAGGCATTGGTGGAATACCTGGGACCCGAAGGACTCGATTTGCAGGTCTGGGCATCCTCCCCAGAAGAGGCTGACAATCTGGTAAAGCAATCTCTTGGATGGCGAAAGCAGTAGGCCAGTAAGAGATCTGAAACAAGTGTTCTATTTTCGAGGACGTTACTGGTGCAGAATTATGACAGAGTTACCAAGAAAATCTGGTCGCCCAATTATCGCAGTTACCATCGGCGATCCCGCCGGAATTGGCCCGGAGATCGTACTTAAAGCCTTGTGCAATCCAGAAATCTATCTCCGTACCATTCCTGTGGTTATCGGGGACGTCCGTCTGCTCAACCGATGCGCTCAGCATATTGATTTTCACAACGTAAAGATTTCTGAAATACCTAGCCCAGCCGACGCTCAAGGTCAGTTTGGTGGAGTGGAAGTCGTTGGGGTGTCGGTTTCCGGATTAGAAGATCTTCGCCCGGGAAATGTCCAGGCTGTAGGAGGAAAAGCCGCGGATGCTTTCATCAGAAAAGCTTGTGAACTGGCTCTCACTAACCAGGTTCATGCCATCGCAACAGCCCCGATAAGTAAGGAATCGCTTCGCATGGCGGGTGTACAGGAGATCGGGCACACCGAACTCCTTGCAAAGTACATGCGATCATCGTCCGTTCTTACAATGTTTGTAACTGGAAGGATGCGAATATTCTTTCTCTCCAGGCATCTCTCTCTTCGCCATGCGATAGAGTACATCACCGAAGAGCATGTCTTGGACAGGATACGGAAAGTCAATTGCGCGATGAAAGAATTGGGGTATTCTAGCCCGAGAATTGCTATCGCCGCCCTGAATCCCCATGCTAGCGATGGTGGCCAGTTCGGTGACGAAGAGTCACGTATACTGTCCCCAGCAATATCCCGCGCCATCGCTGATGGTATCAATGTAAGCGGTCCAATAGCTGCAGATTCGGTATTCCATCAAGCGGCCGAAGGCGAATTTGATTGCGTAATTTCTTTGTACCACGACCAGGGGCATATCGCAGCCAAGACGAAAGATTTTTACCGTACTGTGAGCATGACCCTCGGCTTGCCAGTGTTGCGAACATCTGTGGACCATGGCACAGCTTTCGATATCGCCTGGCAGGGCAAGGCCAATAGCATCAGCATGGAATCCGCAATTCTTACTGCCGCAGATTTTCTGCAAGAGATCTCCTAAAACTCCAGTCAGGATGTCTTCTAATTTGTATAACCTGACCCAGCTAAATGACGAAGGCCAAATGCGTCAGCATCTGGCCTTCGAACCTCAAGCATATTATGAAGTTGTGCTTACCATTTTCTGCGTACTAGACCGGCAAGTGCAGCTACTCCACCAAATAGGCCCAACAGGCTACTTGGCTCAGGTACTGGAGTGGGTGTCAGGCATATGCAGAAAGAACTGGCGTACGGGCCTTCATACCAAGAGTTGTCGGTGTATATCTTGAGACCAACCTTCTGTCCACTAGCAAGAGGCGTACTGAAGGTGAACACCGCTTGGCTCCAAAGCCATCCCGTCGCACCGTTTTCGTATACACGGTAGCCATCGCCTACAGATCCGGAATATGCAAAAGTACCCGGTTTGTTGGCCACCACGCTGTTTCCGACAAAGCCCCACTCATCTTCCAAGCCATTGCCCTGAACAATTGCTACTAGGTCGTTTGTTCCTGGCCTGATAGTTATGCTCTGCCATGCAACGCCAGTGCTGTTCGTGAGGTTGACGAAGAACCAGCCCTTGTACCATTCCGAAGGGTTGTTCTGTGATTCATCATGTGTGCCTATAGCAGGGTCTAAGCTAGGTAAATCGATCTCATGCCATTCCGGCTCTTCATTGACCAATGGGCCAGAGTGTGCAAGAACAGAGACTGACAAGCCCAGCGTCAGTAAGCTAGCACAAATAAGAACAGCAATCCTCTTCATGTTTTCCCTCCCTTCAACGCGCAAGCCGCGAAAATTCGTTTCGTACCCACTCTTCCACTCGCAGGCTTTGTGTACTACCTAGAAAGATGCCCCCGAATCGTGTGCTTTGCGCACATCTACTGTCTGGAGGTTTTAAGGATTGTTTTGGACAATAAGCCCTGAACCACCTACAAAACGATTCTACCCCGCATTGGGTTTGCTGTCAACACAGGTCAGGCGAAAACTAGTAAAAATACTGGCACACTCTTATATAATCCAAATGCTATACACTAGTCGCCTGGGTCATTAAAGGCCGTCCTGCTCGACAAGACATCTAGAAAAGAAGTCTCAGATGACGCTCTATGTGATGGCTCACACTGGCATAGTGCTCTTTTTCGTTTGCCCGCAAGATGTTGAAGATGTCGTCTTTCCGATGCTCGAGTAGCACGCCGTACGAAATATGGAATAACTGACGAACGCTTGGATTAGCTAGAAATGCCGTTGCCTCATTGGGCGGCGTCGGAGGAAAATCATCCCTCGTAATTGACACAGCATACGCCTTCTTACTATCTTCCAGATTGTCTAGACATAGTCTGTACAGGCTTGTGAATAAGTCTGGGTCCTTTGCCGCGATTACCTCAATCGCCCGCAGCCAGCTGTTGCCAGAGGTCTTGATATGGAACTGACCGTCGGTGACCTCGCCAAACAATGGGTAGATGCTGAACTTATCACTCCCTGAGTGTAAGCTCAAACGGTAGCCCCCAATTCCACTGCAAATTGCAGCATGCGTACATAACGATCTCTTCAATGCTTCTATATTCCCTACGTAATCTACACCTTTTTGGAACTCACCCGGGAATTTCGGCGCCAAACTGGTAAAGTCTATTCCATTTCGGTGAAGGTATTCCGCTATAAACACGTGGTCCTCAGGAGTTGTGCCTCTTGTTCCCTCGTCAATTGAAATCTCAAGGTCGAACTCCCCTAGGTTAGCCTTTAGAATGTTATGAAATTCTCTGACATGTTCCAGGGCTTCTTCGTATATCAATGCCGATTTCACAAGCCCGTTGCCATTAACTTTGTAGCCGTTTATGCAGAGGTCTGAGCTTTCACCGACGATTCTCCTGGCTAGTGGGGTCAAGTGCTCTGGCGAACTTGTCTTGGGATTCCGTATCCAGTCGCTTAGGTCTATTGTGTACATGCTATAGCCCGCTTCAATGCCCATCAACAGATGATGCTCATCCTTGATGTGGTCTGCGTCTGCTCCATACTGCCCCGTGTATCCTGTTTCCAATACACCTGTGACTGCTTTGAGAAGCACATGTTGGAAATCACGGCCGGTCTTTGCAAGTTCGCGAGGCGACTGCTGTGCAATGACTGGGAAAACTGGATATAGGCTCAGAGCCATAATATGTGCCGCCGAGACTAGGCCAAGTCTGTCACCCGTACCGAAGGACGTCTGATTTCCAGCGGCAACGGGAGCAATCGGCAGGATAGTCCGAAGCCTTTCATAATTAGCCCATGTTAATGGATGAAGCGAAACAACTTCACCAGAGGATAACTTCATCTCAGGTAAAATGGGCGAAAATAGTTCCGGATGTTTTCTCCTAGGCTTCCGAATGACTCCCACCAACTTTCGTCCTTCTAGTTTAGCGACGAAAACCTGAATCCCGATGTCAGTGTTCCTGATAGACTTCGGATATAATGTAAAGCCTTGTTTGGCAAGAAGGCTTTCCAATTCCTGTGTCATGTCTAATCCTCCTGCTATGGTCCAACCGGGAGGTGTTTCTCCTGGTTAATGAACGTCGATGTGTGCACAGTATACCACGAACGAAGTAGATGTGTACAAAGCCATTAAGCGTCTCCATGGTGCAACCGAAGGAAAGACGGTGTGTAAGTGTAACATTATCTTGTCTAGGTTTCGACCTACAGCGTTTGAAAACTAGCGGCCAACTTTTCGTACTGTTCTTGTTATTCAGGTAGCTCTTGGGGGAGAACGGATACCATGCACTCGCGGACTGTTTGCTTATTCCTATTGGCGCTTTGTGCAGTTCCAATTACGGGAAGCATCGGGGTGGAGGAAATGAGTGATTTCAGACCGTCTTGTATAGGCGTTGACCTCAGTTCGAAGGAAGTGCGCCCTGGTGGGCGAGTTTCTGCAACTTTTTACTTCAGGAACGAAGGGAAAACACCTGCATCCGCAGACTATTGGGTCTACGTTCATCTAGAGTATTCTCGCAAAGATTGTGCAAACATCGTGGTTAATGAAGACCATCAGCCTTTAATACCTACCACAGATTGGTTGCCAGGAAAGGTAATCACCGACGGAGCCTACCTGTTAGGCATTCCTGTTTCGGCGCAAGAGGGCGTTTACCACGTGCACGTCGGAGTCTACTCTAGGTGGGATCCAGGGTATCCACGCCTCAGTGATCAGTATGTCGGAGAGATCCATGTGTCCAAGAGCGCCGCCGAAACCAACGCTGTCCCACCTCGCATGTCGAGCTTGGAAGTTGCCAAACGCCGTGCCCGGCTCTATGGTCGTGTGTCCAATGCGCTAACGTTGGAGGATGATCATCTTCGTTTTGTGGTTTCCGCCCGAAACGGAACCTGGATGTTGCTAGACAAGATGACAGGGGAAGTCTGGACTTCGAGCGCTGAGTATGAAGGTATGGGCCGTGTACAACTTGCGGACGGACAACGGCATGTCCGACGGAGTTTGGATTCTTTTTCGGAAGTCCAGCATTCAGATAACGAAATACGTTTCACATTTTCAATCGACGCTTTCGGTGAATCAGTGTCAGTCTTTGTGACCATTCAGCTGCTTCCTGGACGAAAAGGTCTTCGTTTTTCCTATGAAGGCCCTCCGCACCCCAATGGCTGGCACGTAGAAGAGATACGGTTGCTGGACGGAGGTTTGCTGGCTACAGATAAAGAGAAAGGGTACTTTGCAATCCCTAACCGTCTTGGAATACTCTTTCCCGCAGGTGAAGGTCTGCCATGTACAAACCGTTATTCAGCTTACAGTAACTACAGATCATACTCGATGGCTATGTTTGGAGCGGTAAAGAATGGCTCTGCAGTCCTAGTACACTGGACCGATCCTTATACAGTTTTGGAATCGCGTCGATTGTGGACCGATTCACCGCTTATTCCGGGGCATGGAGCAATTTCTGCATCCCTGATAATGAGAAAGTCGGCAAGATCATTTGTTGTTAACACACTAGGCAAAGGTGGGTATGCTGAGATCGCACAAGCCTATCGGGCCGTGGCGCGTGAGCGTGGATTCCTCCGCACTTGGCAAGAAAAAATATCGACTAATCCACTTGTTGAGAAAATGTTTGGAGCAGCCGATTTCAAGCCGTTTGTCTTTACCCGCTTCCTACCCAACACTCGCTATAATCGAACATCTCAGGAGAAGCTTCATCTAGGTTATACATTTGAAGAGGCAGCTAAGGTAGCCGAGCACTTAAGAAACGAGGTTGGTGTGGATAAGGCTATGTACGTTCTAGCAGGTTGGATCCGCCGTGGCTACGACAACCAACACCCAGACATTCTTCCTCCTGCCCCGGAGTGTGGAGGTAGTGACGGCCTAGCTGACTGTGCGAAGCGTGTACATGCACTTGGATACCTGTTTGGTTTGCATGACAACTATCAGGATATGTACAAGGATGCGCCCTCCTGGGACGAATCCTATATCATGAAGAACCCCGACGGTTCACTTGTCCAGGGAGGAGAATGGACCGGCGGTCTCGCATATCTCACGTGTTCGAAAAGGGCTCTCGAACTCGCACCAGATAGATATCGGCGAGACGGCAAACTACAGGGGTCTCGCATATCTCACGTGTTCGAAAAGGGCTCTCGAACTCGCACAGCGTGACCAGAATCTGCCTTCGGTCAAGAGGCTCTTTGGTCCGAATATCTACTTCATAGATACTACTTTTGCCGCACCACCGTACGAGTGTTTTGATCCATATCATCCCTTGTCCCTTAATGACGACATCTATTGGAAGCGCAGACTTTCTGAATATACAAGACGGACGTTTGGCCTGTTTGGCAGCGAAGAAGGTCAAGAGTGGGCTGTTCCTTGTGCAGACTACTTTGAAGGCATGATGAGTCATAAGACCCAAAAACCAGACGCCGAGATTGTCATTCCCTTGTTCCCCATGGTATATGGGGATTGTGTAAACCTATACACGCACCAAGGAGATAGAGCAACTCCCGACAAACCCGAATACATTTTGCACCACATTCTATACGCCGAGATGCCGATCTACGATTTCGGAAATCACTTGTATTACCAAGAACAGGGTAACTCACGGCTTGCACCTCTCAAACCTTCTATTCACTCGCTAAAGCAGATAGGTCCTCGCATATTCGAAATCACTTACGCTTGGGAAGTAAAGGATGTACCAGCAAGAGACTACACATGTTTTGTGCACTTCGTAGATCCGAACTCGGGCAGACCCGAGGGGATAGTCTTTCAAAACGATCATTCCTTTGCCAAGCCCACTACCTCCTGGAAAGTCGGCGAAGTAGTATTGGATGGACCGCATGTTGTCCACGTACCCGAAAACTCGTCCGGCTTGTTCCAAATCATGGTTGGTCTTCTAGATGATGGAGCACGCGTCGATATGCACGGTGTGAGTGGCGCGGGTAGCAGATATCATATCGGAGTCGTGAGCATATCCGACAATGAAATCAAACTTGTACCTTTCGCAGAGAGCAGTTTGGACTTTCTGTTCCTAGCGCGGAGTGACGACTCCACACTGTCAAACGCTACAGACCGCTTTATTAAGAATACCTACGAGGTATTGTCCCCACTTAATCAAATAACCGCACACGTTCCGATGACCTGGCATGAGTTCCTAACTTCCGACCGTAAAGTGGAGAGAACGCAGTTTGGTGATGTGAGGATGACTGTAAACTACGGAGAAAAGCCGTATCGTACGCGCAGTGCAGTATTGCCAAGGTGGGGATTCCTTGTCGAGAGTCCTGCATTCGTTGCTTTCCACGCAGTGGAATACCGAGGCATATCCTTCTCCAAACCCGCGATGCTTGTCGTTCGAAGCAAAGACGGCAAGCCATTGCGTAGTTCTAACGATATGCACGTTTACCGTGTCTTCGGAAATTTGTCTGAAATGGAAAAGGTAATAGCAACTCTTCGGAAGAGCTAGTGGTGCTCAGTCGTCCAGGTGTTCTCCATAAAGTATGCCCAACTTCGACATGTTGATTGGGCCGAGCTTGCCTCTGTGCCACTTCTCACCAAGTAAACCTGGAGGATGAGTGAAGCGATGAATCGAATTCATGCAGAGTTTGGTGACCCTATCCGTTGTCCCGGCAGCCATGGGGATCTTTGGTCGGCAGCATGGGCTGATGACGACGCCTTGTATTGTGTTTCAGATGATACTCGCGGATTTTTCGGTAGCTGTGACAGTAATCTAGCGGTTCATCGACTGGATGGGACTCCACCGAACTTGCAGGGCTATACGATCAATCCCATGTCGGAATACGGCAGGCTTGGGGAGACACTTGCCGAAGATGGTGGAATGTGGAAGGCATGTGGCTTGACCTGTATCGATGGTGTTCTCTACCTAAGTGTAAGTCGTCATACAGGTAACGAGATGCACTACAGCAGGTACGGAATTCAAGAGGCATGGGATTCAAGTATCGTCGTTTCATATGACCACGGCAAATCTTGGAGCCAAGTGCCATCTCTGGGAAAGGCAATGTTTCCTGGACACGCATTTGCCACTCCTTTCTTTATCCAGTATGGTAAGGACGGTCACGGCTGCGCAGACGATGTGGATACCTATGTATACGCTATCTCGAGTAAGGGCGTGTGGAACAACGGCATGGGAATGACCTTGGGACGCGTGCGCCGCGAGAGGATCGAACGGCTTGATCCAGCGGACTGGGAGTTTGTACAAGGATTTGACATGGACGGCAACCCAATTTGGGGCAAGCGACATGACGTGGCACGTCAGGTGTTTTACGCCCCCGGTCGCTCCAGTATGACCGGGGTACATTATTTCGAACCCCTCGGCATATATGTCATGCCGCAGTGGTACTATACAAACCTCGAGGATCCAGCCCGCAGATGGAAGTCTACATGCATCGAACTATGGTGGGCATATACGCCTTGGGGACCATGGGAACTCTTCCACCGTCAGCGTTTCGAACCGGAAGCATGGTACAACCCATGTATCCCAGCCAAATTCATTAGCGAGGATGGCCTTAGATTCACAATGTTTGTTGCTGGCGACTGGACCACTTGCGATGACCCCGAGGGATATTACAGCCTCTTCATGATACCCGTAACGCTTAGCATTCAGACGTAGAACACTCCGGTTGATATGAGAACAGGCTGATGGCGCACGTGGCTACTAGCTTTCCAAAACCCTGCATCCACCCACAGTAAAGTCGTACGCTTCGAATGCGTTGGAATTAGACGTAAAGCGCAGGGCGTGTACGGCATATTCTACATCACGAATAATCTCATACATCTTAGGTTCGGTTGCGGTGAACCAACTCCATCCGTGTTCCAATTGGAGATCCTTCCCTGCCATTCTTCCTGGGACCGGACCTCCGTCGACCATGACGAAAACTCGAATTTCATCCCCTTGTTTGGCAGGACCGACTACAGCATTTACCTCTGTACCTCTGTATGCGAACGCTATGTGATCCCGAAGGTCATGAGTCTCACGTGCATGCCGGACGCTTTCGGACTTGCATTCCCACAGGCCGTTTAAATACAGAAACCCTTCTTCATACAGAGTCGGATCCGCATACTCAGCAATCTCATCTGGGCGGAATCCACCGGGATTTCCCAGTCGGCCACGAACATATCCGCAGTAGATATCAGGGCTGGTTGGAAGATACTCCATCTTGCAGGTGACTTCACGAATACCAGGAAGCGAGGCGAGCGGATCCCCCTCCTTTATCATTTCCTGAATAGCTTTCTCAATATCGCTGTAACTGCCTTCACCCGCAAAACGATAACGAATTTGCGCCGTCCTGTCTATTATGTAAACGTCTGGCCATGCAGTGCTTCCATAGGCTTTTCTCAGCGTATTGTCAGGGTCAAGAACCACAGGCCACTCAATCTTGTTTTCCTCGATAATCGGTTCGACGTAGTCCCAGTCCCTTTCAAAAGCAAACTCTGGTACGATTACCCCGACCAGTCGGAAACGCATATTGTGGTATTTGTGCCACCAGTCGTTTAGATACGGTATAGCGCGCACACAGCTTGCCCTGGTATACGTCATGAAGACCACCATGATGACCCTGATGTTCTTCCTAACTATCAGGTCCTCGATGCTCAGTGGCTCAGTGTTTATCCAGGGTCCGACACCTGTAAAATCCGGTGCAGATAAAGCCTCTGTTGTCCTAAGTCTCACCGCCATTGCGCTTTCTCCGTCAAGTATCCAGAGATTTCCAAGCTAGCTCTTGTGATAACGCAACGGACTGTCGTCACGCACAAGAAACCGCGCTTCTCACAACAATGACTACCCCGCCAAACGTATCTGCAAACCATCTTTGAGGCAGGACACTCGACCTGGACAGAAGCCTGAGGAAGGAAGTCATTCTTGACTTTAGTAGTGCCGACATTTCTATGCTCTAGGGAATTTAGTAGAGCCCTTCTAACAACACGTGTCGACCAAGGGGAATTACTTCACAGTAGCGAGTGAGACTTTCTACAAAACAGCGGTTAGCACACAAACCTCCGGAGAGATAAAGCAACTCCGGTCGCTGAGCGAAGTTGTAGAGATTGTAGGCAATTCCGTGAATAAACTGTGCCAGAGCTCTTTCAGGTGTTTCTCCCTGGATAATGGCTTCGAATATCCTCTCGATAGCGAAAATACCACATGTGACGGGGATTCTCTCGTCACTAACCGGCAACTTGTTGTAATCCACCTCGTAGTATTTTCCCAGGAGTTCAAGGGTAAAACCAGTGCTTGCACCACAAGCCTGATTCCAATCAAGCTTGCGAACCTTTCGGTTCCGAAAGCTTACAAACTTCATGTCCCGACTGCCTAGGTCTACCACTGTGAAATCGCTGTCCTTTACAAGCTTCAAACTTCCCTGGGCGAGAGCGATGAGCTCGTTCTCATACCGGTCTGTTCTATCTCGGCCTAGGTGACCTGTCGCCGCAGAAAAACGCAGTTCGGAATTTCGCAGTATATCATGCGTCGGACAGAGAAAGACGCTTCCGTCGTCAAGATTCTTTATTTTTGTCCATGAACTGCCGCAATCGGCAACTAGCTTGGGCATTGGCAGTCTCCGCATAATGATCGGGAAAAGTGTGCAAAGGAACTCAACCCATTCTAATAAAGGCGGTTACCTTTGCTATCACACTGTTTGTCAGAGGGCCATCGCAGTCGATATATAGGCCATCGTACTTTTCTGCAAGATACTTAGCGAGAACGGTCTTCTGGCAAAAGGTCTGGGTGTAGAAGACGGTCGGAACACCAGGGTCGACGTACATCTCGAGTTCCAAATCCGCCGGAACACCTGCTTCCACGCATCTCGTCCAACCGTAAACATGTGTCGTGTTCGGGAAAAGCTCTAGCAATCGCATATCGTGTGGCGGTACTCCCCAAAAACCGTGCGTCGGTTGCACCTCAGGGTATCGCTTTTGATTCGGTGAGACCACTCCATCCATTATGCGATTCACTTTCTCGAGTAAGGGTAATCCCGAGGTCGAAATTGTCAAAGGTTCCCGCTCACTCTCAGTGTTCCTGACCTCCATTATCGGAAACCCAAGATCCTTGAGTATCAAGGCGGCAAATCTGCCTCCGTCGCATTTGTCTTCCCCCACAGAAGCAATTATCAGTCGGATGTTTTGCCTCAAATGAAGCGCGTTGTCCACGATGTTCGTGACAATTTGGCAATAGGCATCGGGAACCAAACCGCTCGAGGGAGCGTTCATATTAACGTCGAGATCAATGAACTCGTCATATGGATAAGTGCGTGCTACCTTGGATATAACCTGCCGCGAAGGGCATCCCCAATATCCGATAAACATTCGACGTGCCATCATTTCCACCGGAGTATAGCATATCCCAAAGCCCGGGGTCTAGCCAAGTTTCAACGTTGGCATTGCTCACAGCTTGACAAAAACCCTTCAGTTACATAAGATAACCCTGACCCGTAATTTGGAGGAACTCGTGCAACTATCTGTTATTACTGACGAAATATCTATGGATCTTGAGCGCTCTCTTGACGTCATGCTTGAATATGACGTGAGAGCCGTAGAACTCCGCAGTCTTTGGAATGCGAATATAGCAGATCTCACGGATGACCAGGTCGCAAAAGCAAAGGCCGCATTGGAGAGTAGGGGAATGGTGGTCTCCTGTATCGCCTCTCCTTTGTATAAGTGTGATCTCGTGAGCGATACAGGGCAGGCGGCCGGCCAGACACACCAGGCAACAGACCGAACCCTGAGCCAGCAGCCTGAACTTCTCGAGCGATGCATTCGCCTCTGCGATGTTTTTGGTACCAGATTGATCCGAATATTTGCCTTTTGGAAAAGGGGCAATCTTACCGAAGATATAGAAAGACAGATTGTTGAGGCGTTGGCTTCGGGGGTCGCGAGAGCGGAGCAAGCAGGAGTGACTCTGGTCTTGGAGAATGAGCACGCTTGTTACTTGGGCACTGGTGAAGATACGGCTCGAGTTCTCAAGACCATCAATTCGCCCGCCTTGAAAGCAGTTTGGGATCCTGGCAACGCCTTTTGTGCTGGCGAGGTCCCGTATCCCAATGGCTACGAGGCAATCAAAGACTTTACTGTGCACGTACATTTAAAAGATCCGATCAGGACAGATGATGGGCATTGCAAGTTCGTTCGAATCGGAGATGGTGCGATAGATTATATTGCGCAGTTCCGTGCCCTCAAGGCAGACGGCTACAAGGGCTATCTTTCTCTCGAGACCCACTACAAACCAGATGGTGATGCGGAGAAGGGCTCCCGTCAGTGCCTCGAAAGCCTGAGGAAAATGCTGTCGGAAATCTAGACTTCTAATACTTTACAACCCCAGAAAGCTATTATCCGGAGGATATATGTCGATAATTCGTATGCGCAAGTTCATGCAGAATAAGCTGCATTATGTCATGCTGGGCCTGGCCATAGTACTAGGGATTGGTATGATTGTAGTAGTTCTCCCTGGCCAGTTCGGACAAAACGAACACGAAAAAATGGCAGGCCTCATAGCTACTGTAAATGGTGAAAAGATAAAGCGTGCTGACTTCGAGAAAGAATATAATGAAGAGCTCGAGAGAATCGAGACACAGAATAATCGAACTCTGACCCCTGTCGAAGCCAGTCTATTTCGTGGAACTCTATTCGACCGATCAATGGAGCGTATCCTGCTTATGCAGGCGGCAAATAAGGCTGGCATCAGAGTCTCAAAACGTGAGGTCAAAGCAGAGATTGCGAAGACTATCAACGAAGTCATGAAGAACGAACGCGAGCAACTACTGGCAGGCGTGAAAGGCAAGAAGACCGACAAACTCTATGAAGTGAGGTTGAAGGAATACTTTAATGACCGCACGATGACGCCTCGCAAACGGCGCGCAATGCTCATGAAGCAGGTTTCCTGGGATGACGTTCGCGAGCAGATGTTGATGCGCAAGCTAGCGGATTACTGGAAGAAGAGTATAGACACCAGTGACAAGGCAATTCGTGCAAGCTATGACGAAATTCATGCCCTACAAATCACCGTCAGCAGTACAAATCGATCGGATGTTCAGGCAAAGGCACGTGCTCGCGAACTCGTCGAAAAAATCCGCGGTGGCGCTGACTTTGCAGCAATTGCGAAGCAGTATTCGGAAGATCCCTTCAAGGACAAAGGTGGTGACCGTGGCGCAATACAGCGTAGGTATGTGGGCTACCTGGAAAAGCCCCTAGCGGATACTCTTCGCAAACTTAAACCCGGCGAAGTCAGCGACCCGGTGAAGACCCAGTCGGGGTATGTGATACTCAAGGTGAACAAGATTACAAGTGCTCTTCCTCAAGACTACAAGAAAAATCGCAAGAAGTATAGAGATGAATACATCAACATGGAGGAGAGTCGGCTGAACTACGAGAAGCGTGAGGAACTTCGCCGGAGTGCCAAGGTAAAAATATACGATTATGAGATCAAGGCTTACGTTGATGGTAAGGATTTCATTCCAATGGTAGTCTACGGCGGACCTATCTCGGGCGATTCAATGCCAAAGGTGAAGAAGGTCTTGAGTGAATATCAAAAGGCGGCCGATATGGCAGCAGATGATTCGCAGACAGCTGGGAGAGTATTTGCTGTCATGGGTTATATCTATGATTCTCTGAGGCGACCTGGCTCTCCAGTTGCTAACGAAGAGGAGCGCCTCAAATATCGGGATGAAGCGGAGAGAACGTTGCGCGCTGCGTATGATCGTACCGGAGATAACGAGATAGACCTCAAGCTGGTAGATATCTATATCGAAAAAGGTAAGTACGATCTCGCCGTGGACGAGCTGGCGCTAATATCGGAGTCTCTCCAGGGAAGTGACGATATGAGACTCCATGATATGACTATGACGGCCCTGAAGAAAGTCCAGGCCTCCGGTTCGCCTACAGCTGCAAAGAAAGCAGCCGAGATCATTGCACAAGAACTGCAGTGGCAAAAAGCTTATCGTGAATCCCAGCAGCCGATGGGTGGTCAGCCACTGAACGTAACGCCTTAGCCGACAGGTGCAGGCGGAAGATAGGGGGCATAGTTACTGATCTGATGAGTAAAGGGCGAATTTTAACCGGCGACCGACCAACGGGGAAATTGCACCTGGGGCACTACGTAGGGTCGTTGGCGAATAGAGTTAAACTTCAACATGAGTATGAAACATTTATCATAATCGCTGATGTCCAAGCGCTGACTACCAACTTCGAAGCACCGGAGCGCTTGCCCGAGGATGTTCGTCAAGTCGCAAATGATTATTTGTCAGCTGGACTCGACCCGGAGAAGGTTACCATATTTGTTCAGTCACTGGTTCCACAGATTGCCGAATTGACAGTGTTTTACTCTATGTTCGTCACTGTTAACGTCTTGCGGCATAACCCTACGATCAAGACGGAAGCAAAGCAGTATGGCTATCAGGACCTAACCTACGGATTCTTGGGCTATCCAGTAAGTCAGGCAGCCGATATTACCTTCTGTAAGGCTAATCTTGTCCCTGTCGGCGCAGATCAAGTTCCCCATATCGAGTTTGCCCGAAAGATTGTTCGCCGCTTCAACGAGCTCTACAAACCAGTGCTCGTGGAACCAGAGGCGCTCGTCGGTGAGGTAGGACGCTTGGTCGGTATCGATGGAAATGCGAAAATGAGCAAGAGTCTAGGAAACTGTATCTACCTATCTGATACCGCAGCCGAGGTTGTCCAGAAAGTTAGTATGGCAGTCACAGACCCAGCCCGCCAGCGTAGAACAGACCCGGGCCATCCAGACGTATGCACCGTATATGCTTACCACAAAGCCTTCAACTCAGACTTCATCCCCGAACTCCGCAAAGAGTGTGAAGTGGCCGGTATTGGTTGCGTTGAATGCAAGAAACGGCTGGCAGCAGCCATCAATGACTTGCTAGAGCCAATGCGAGCACGGCGAGCCAAATACGAATCGAATCCCAAACTCGTGGATGAAATCCTCATGGCAGGTACGTCTCATGCCAGGCAAATTGGCGAGCAGACCATGGCCGAAGTTCGGGAAGCAATGCATCTGGACTATTTTGGTTAACTGTTGGCAGGATACTTCGAAGACTTTTCCAAGTTAGGGCGGCGCTTCTCTTCTCATGCCGCCCTCAAATTATGTTTGCCAGTAGATCTCGACTTTGCCGATCCAGACATCGGATATCCACAATCTCAAACCTATTGCCGCCCACACATTCGATGTACCAAAAAGGGGAAACTTCAACGCACCTCTCGGAGTGACTACGCACGGTAAAGTCACGCTTGCCTCGGGTCAGCCTGTACCTCGAAGTAAGTAACATCAAACTCGTGATCGAGACGCATTATTCGTACTGTCCTAGGCATGAAGTAGCGTTTCTCTATTTCTGCTTGTACAGACACCTTCACCACCTTGATTCCAGAGATAGCATCATTGAGTATTGCCTTAAAGCTTGCTCCACGTGCGCCAAAGATGATGAAACTTTTTCATTCGCATCGCTGTCCGTTCTCCTCTTTATGCTCCTTTGGCGGTTCCTCATCATTCACAATTGCTTCCATATGTTTGGCAATCCGACTGAACTCACCCATAAGACTATTCGAAAACTGAACTACCGTTGAGTAATAACCGTCTACTTATACATCAAGCGTTCCAACACTTATGATCGACTATGTAGTAGCGCCGGTACTACTGGCTTGGCTAAACTCGTCTTTGCAGTTGGATTGTCGTTGTGTTATCATGCACGAGTCAAATATCGGCCGATGGACGGAGTTTCGGCTAGCAGATTGTATGAAAGAATAATGCCAGACGAGAGCGTTATTCCGTTCGCGGCGGAGGTGCTATCAAATGATAGGTCCATGGCTTGCAGGTGAGAAAGTGTACCTGCGGGCGCCCCGAGATTCTGACCTTCGGAGACGCGTCCAGTGGCTCAATGACCTCGAGACATACAGACTGTTTACCGGATCGATACCCACTCAGCCCTATCAGTTGGCAGAGGCGATGAGGTGGCGACAAACCATGGAGTTGGATGTTACAGCGCTCCTATGGTCCATAGAAACCACTAATCACCACCATATAGGTGATATCGACCTGCACGATATCGATAGCAGGGTGAAAATGGCAAGACTCACCGTTCTGATTGGAGATAAAGAATACTGGGGCAAAGGATATGGAACGGACGCCATTCGAACGCTTCTTCATTATGCATTTTCAGAGTTGGGTTTGGAGTCTGTAAGTCTCCGAGTCTACAAATTCAACACGAGAGCCATCCGCTGCTATGAAAAGTGCGGTTTCAAACAAGTAGGTGACAGTGCCGATAATCCATGGGCTTCCGATCCCGGCCAGGTTTACATGACTATCACTCGTGAGCGCTTCTATGCAAGTAACCCAGTCGCCAACCTTGTTCACTCTTGATCAAGTCGACGTGGTCCTCGACTCCGTCCACGTCTTGAAAGGAATATCTGCTGAGATTCGTGCGGGCGAACTATTGGGTATAATCGGCCCAAATGGTTCTGGCAAATCAACGTTGCTTCGAACGCTCGCTGGTATCCTGTCCCCTGCATCTGGTTCGGTTCAACTTGATGGTAGGGAGGTTTCCACAATCCCTCGAGCAGAACTAGCTCGCAGACTTGCTGTTGTTCCTCAAGATTGCCCGGTTGCTTTTGACTACTCTGTGCTGGAAATCGTCTTAATGGGCAGGACACCCCACCTAGGCCGTATTGGATTCGAGAGCAAGACTGACTTAGACGTCGCACTCTGGGCGTTGCAAGAGACTAATCTACTTTCCCTGGCAGATCGCCGTATAAATGCGCTGAGCGGTGGCGAACGTCAACGGGTCATGATCGCGCGCGCACTCGCCCAGCAAGCACAAATACTGTTTCTAGATGAACCAACCGCACATTTGGATATCAACTATCAGGTAGAAACGCTCTGCCTAATTAAACGCTTAAATGTTGAGCAAGGAAAAACTGTGGTAGTCGTGCTTCATGATGTGAATCTTGCTGCGGAGTTCTGTGACAGACTCATGATGATGTGTGACGGGCGAATATATGCCTGCGGCGAACCAGAGGAAGTGCTGACAGTAGAGAATATGCAGAAGGTCTACGGTGCCGGCGTGACAGTTCGAAGACATCCGACGTCCGGTCGTCCATACGTGTTGTCGTTGAGTAGCCGAGCAATGGCATCTAAACTGAAAAACAGTGGCTTTGGTCCCCGTGCTAAAGTACATGTAATCTGCGGCGGTGGCAGTGGTGGGCCCGTCTTTGCTCGGTTGCTGGAGCTTGGCTGTGAAGTCACTGCAGGAGTCATCAATATCGGTGACGCGGATCAGGAATCTGCCGAGACTTTGGGGATCGAGTACGTCGAAGAATCTCCATACTCTCCAATCTCAGATAGCGCCGAACAGGCGAACCTTGGGTTTATCAGGCAGGCAGACTTGGTAGTAGTTACTGACGTACCGTTTGGTGTCGGCAATCTTCCGAATTTGCACTGTGCCCTCTCAGCTCTCGAAATCAAGAAATCCGTTGCAATAATCGGTAGTCCTGATAAATTCTCGGACCGTGACTTCACTAATGGTAAAGCAACCATTGCACTCCAAATGCTTGTTGAAAAAGGCGCGGTCTTGTTGGAATCATTAGATGAGGTTTGCACTTGGGTCATTACTAGTGCGCATCAACAGAATGACATTCGCACTTAACTGATCTCTACCTGTATAGCCAAGCCGCCTGGGTACACACCTAATACAAAGAGCGCTCACCTTTATATGAATAATGCCCCATCTTGAGATGAATCCCAGAACAGTCTCGCATACAAATAGCAGAATCGACCTCGCTATTCTCACTGCCCACGTGAGACACAAAAGCATGTGAATCAAATGGTTAGCCTGGTGAAAACCCTCGCTCATTTCCCAGCTTATTTTCTGTTGCCGGAAAGGGAGTCGCATAGTATAATAGTGTGTCCGAGGTCACATCTTGGCCGGTATACATGCCGAGCAAAGAAATGGCACGAAGGACTGCCTTACGCTTGTCCATTCGTGCCATGCTTGTTCGAAAAGACTGGCTCAGAGCTATATCGCTCTGACAACCTTACCAGCTTTGATGCATTTAGTGCAGACTTTCAGAGTCTTTGTAGTGTTGTGGTGGGCTACACGTACCGTTTGAAGGTTAGGCAGCCACCTTCGCTTCGTCTTCGGAGCACGCAGTGCCCACGAGCCTGAGTGCTTATGACGTATGTTTTGACCGAACTGCGGACCTTTTCCGCAGATATCGCATACTCTTGCCATTATGTGAACCTCCTTGATTCCTTTGAAAAAAAACGAATAACATAAGGCCGCAGTTCGAATATCTCAGCGGCCAGTTGGGCACAAAACTAGCTCATAAGTAGTATACCCGGTTATATTATCACAGCGAGTCAAATTTAGCAAGACTTTCGGAACTATCGTGGACGACGTACCCATTACAAACATATTGCGACAGACGAAACTGATACTGCCCACAGATACAATTGCCAGAGCAGCCGAAGCATTTCGCGTATTAGGCTTGACAGAATTGCCTGTCGTGTCTGGCGTGCGTCTGGTCGGGATGGTGACGGAGGCCTCCGTGCTGGAACTCCTAGTTCGTGAAAATCCCGACGTAGTCATGAGGCAACCTGTGCTGTCGGTCATGCACGAGGACTGTGTTAGTGGCAATACTTATATGACGATACGTCAAATTGCAGAGATACTCAATGACAATCACAGACAAGTGCTGCCGATAGTTGATCAATATGGAGTTTTTCAGGGAGTTGTAACCCGCCAGGATGTTTTTGGCGCATTGTTTGGTACAATGAGGCCACCAAGTGTTGCAGGTCTGGCTACACCGCTTGGCGTATACCTAACAACGGGATACCTTCGTGCCGGCGCCAGCAGCCTAGGTCTGTTTCTCACCGGCGTAGTCATGATTCTCACCTGGTTTGCCGCAGCATTGTCGGTTTATGGATTCGCATGGCTTGTGCAAGCTACGTCTCCGCTTCCACTGTTAGCCATCCTACAGTCGCCGCCACTCGGAACTTACAACTGGATGGATGTCGTACGCTCTGCACTTCTCGTAGCACAATTCCCTGTCTTCTTGATTCTTTTCCGGTTTCTTCCAATTACTGGCTATCATGCAGCTGAACACCAGGTGGTACATGCGATCGAGAATGGCGAGCCACTAGACCCACAAATAGTCTGCCAAATGCCTCGCGTTCATCCGCGGTGCGGGACAAATTTAGTCGTCGCGGTAGCGGTGTTTATGATGCTGGTTGAGCGTGTGCCTGTCCAGTTGGCAGTTCTCTTTGCAGTGTTAGTTGTAATATTCGCTTGGCGGTCCATCGGTGGATTTGTCCAGTACTACGTAACAACCAAGCCACCCACGGAGAAGCAAATCGAGAGTGGTATTAATGCCGGGCGAAGTCTACTGGAACAGTATAGGAAGAATCCAAGCTACCGAGGATCCGAATTACAGCGAATCTGGAACTCCGGGATGCCTGTCGTTATGCTGGGTGTTGCAGCCACGTTACCATTAGGTTACTTACTTGATAAATTCTTGCCAGGTCTGTTCTGAGCAGTACTCCAGGGGTACTAAAGAATCCTGGACAGTAATGCGAACACCTTATGAAAACAGCCGGAGTGGTTTGATTTCCAGGAGGAGATAGTCTACAGGAAGTCTAGGAGGTAGTGATATGGCTACAAACCCAAGAATCACCAAAGATACTACCATCGCTGATGTAGTGAAGATTTGCCCCAAAGCGGGAGAGATTTTCGAAAAGCACAACATGGGTTGTCTCGTCTGCATGGCGGCTTCTGCCGAGACTCTTGAAGAGGGTGCAGCAACGCACAACGTGGATGTGGATAAACTGGTCGAAGAGCTGAATGCCAACTGTTTTGGCGAAGGTTAGCCTCCGATTTCTCCAGGGTTTGTTCAGGTCACTGTCTCGGTTTTTGTACCCGTCCACAGGAACGAATCTTCTCTTTTCCACGTCTAGGAGAAAAGAACGCTCAACAAACTCGGGTGCTCTAGTCTTATGCGCTCTTAATTGAACTAATCACGAAATAGGTGTATCTTTAGATACGAACTCATCAGCGCTCAAACGCGTACACATTAGTACAAGAGTAAATCACATGAATATGTTTCGATTAGTCAATTATCTGTTAATAGTTGCATTCTTGGCGGTTCTGTGCACTGCAGCCTGCGCTGGAACATACAAGGACAGAGATGGTAGTGCACATTCTTGGTTCATCAATGATGCCCACGTCTTAGTGTGGGATAATTCGCCATATGTCCCGTTTGGCGTCGTTTTCGAACCAAGGTACCTATCTGATGGACAGACTGATGATAATTTGAAGGCTGACGAAGAAAGCATACAAGCATTTGCCCTCGCAGGTACGAAAGATGTACTGATCAGAGTTTCAAAGGGCATCGCCTCTGTACCCGTCTCTGCTTTTCAAAAAATCATCGATCTTCTTGAGGAAAATGGTTTCCGCTATGGAATTGACCTGTACGATCCGCCTTATACTCCCGGATCAGGATACCTAGTACAACCAGCAGTGAATAGAGTAGAGGGCATTTCTGGTTCAGGTCCTATCTCTCGCGTTCTCCCTAGCAGCAAAAATGTTGTTTTCGTCGTGTGCGATGCAAAGACTGCTGATATCAAGCAAGTAGGCCAAGCAGTTACCTCCAACGGCGAAGTTGTTGTTCAGGTGGCGGTCCCTGATGGCGGTAACTATGTACTTCTTCTCTACCCCCTTCAAACGGTGGATAGTAGCGACAGCGTTTATTTACCTGATATTTGGAGGGATTATGAGCGCCACCGCGACCGTCTCATGGCCTACCTAAGACAAGCGAAGTTTGGAAAAGGTCTCAGGTTCTTCAGCGATCCCTTTGGCAGTAACCTTGGGATTTCAGGACAGCTGGATAGTCTGATTCCCATATCTCCTGCGTTCAGAATCGAGTATACATCTTGGTTATCGAAGAAATACCGATACCCGAGAGAGCTTAGCGATTCGTGGGGCATAATTCGCTACGACGTGGCTACTTTCGAAGAAGCTGCGAGACTCATACCCCTGTGGAATGCAGGTAGGGGTGTTCCTGCTGTCTATGACCCCGAAAGCAAGCGCACCTTTTCCGTAAATGTAATTCAGTCAAAGCTTTGGAGCGATTTCCTGGCATTCCGCACAGAATCCATTAGGCAATATCTGGATGCAAGTGCAGACGTCTTCAAGCGGATGATAGCGGATGTACCAGTTGTATATACGGCTACTGGATTACAGCCCATGTTCCAGGCGTCTAAGCCAATCGGCTTCGACGGTCTAGCTGTTCCACCTACCAGCGATTCCGAAGCACTTACTGCCGCCGCGGGTTCAGTCTACTCGTTGGCGGATAATTCATCCAGGAGCATGTGGATAATCGCACGCGTCGGCCCCCAGGGGTCCTCCTTCCAGCAAAAGGAGGAATTGTTCAAGACTATGAACATTCTCCATGACCTGGGCGCAAAAGGTTTCTTCCTAAGCAACACGGGCGGCAGCGGAATCTCGAGTGCGGATCTTCTTGTCTGGTTGGGGGAGTATTCAGCCCTTAGCGCTACCGATAAGGGATACGTGGGATATATACCGCGAACCATCTACTATCCGGACGCTTACTCAAAAGGCAAGATCAAACGCCTGTCGAGCAGCCTATGGTGGTTGCCTACGTTGAAGCCAGGATTGGAAAGAGATGTGGGTTCTTCTTACGCCGCTTATGTCATTGGCGATCCGAAGTCGCCGGACTCAGAGATTCATATCTGGTCGCTGTCAGGGAAGAAAACTGTGACGCTCGTCACAGCCAATCCATTGACTACTATCTCAGTTGATGGCAAAGTGACGGAATACCAACCCAAGAAAGGGCGAGTGCAGCTTGTCTTGAATGAGGAACCGGTGATTGTCAAGGGCCTAAGTGCGGAGTATTTCCTGCCCGTAGAGGCGGTAGAAGAGAAAATACAGGAATTTGAAGGGCTTATCACAAAAGCAGAGTCAAAACACATGGATGCCAGCACCTACCGCCGAAATCTCAAACTTGCCCGCGAGCAGCTTGGCAAGAATCAGGTTGGCCTTTGCTGGGACTTGATACAGACGAATATCAATGAGATTACGTTACGCATGCGAGGATTGCAGAACATTCCAGCACTTCCATCTGGGGAGGCAAGTATACCTAGCTCTACAGTGCGCTAATAGTCTATACAGATTATTCGGATTCAGATTATCACTGATTCTAGAACTCGAAGCTGGATTTGCCAAATGAAATCCATAGTCTTCACACAACCGGGCGTCGTGAAAGTTGATGAGCGAAGTAAGCCGACGATTGGCCGCGGAGATGTCTTGGTCAAAGTTCATGCGTGTGGCATATGCGGTACGGATGTTCATATCCTCCGCGGCGAACATATCGTGAAGTTTCCCGTTGTACCGGGGCACGAGTTTTCCGGCGAAGTTATCGAGGTGGGTTCTGACGTAGACAGCCTGCGGATTGGTGACCGTGTGACGATAGATCCGAATATCGTGGACGGCACCTGCTATTTCTGTCGTCGAGGCTACCCGCATCTATGCGAGAATCTTGCTGCCATCGGTGTCAACTACGACGGTGGCTTTGCCGAATACTGCGTTGTCCCCGCTTCGCAAGCGTATAGGGTTCCGGACTGCGTGACCTTGGACGAAGCTGCTCTTGCCGAACCCTTGGCCTGCTGTATACACGGCGCTGACCAAGCAAATATCTGTTCGGGATCTACTGTGGTCATCTTGGGAGCAGGATCGGCTGGCCTTCTTCTCACTCAATTGGCGCGAATATCTGGCGCCAGCCGTGTTATCGTCAGTGAGCCGGATGCGGATAGACGAAGTCTCGCCACGCAGCTAGGTGCAGACACGGTGCTTGACCCGCAAGTACAAGATGTCATTTCTGAGGTGTCCAGGATAACCGGGGTTGGCGCGGATGTAGTGGTTGAGAGTGCCGGTCGACCTGAGACGTCCGCACTGGCTGTGAGACTTGCCAGGAGAGGTGGAACTATTCTTCAGTTTGGAATGGTGACTCCCGGCAAGTCGATAGAAATATCACCGTACGACATCTATTACCGAGAGCTAACCATAGTTGGGTCTTTTGTAAACCCATTCACCCATGCTCGCGCAATTGAATTATTGGCTTCAAAGCGGATTGACGTTTTGCCTCTCATCACACACAAGCTCCCATTAACTAAAGCTGAAGAAGCACTTAGCACCTTTGGTACCAAAGGTTCAATAAAGATACTCCTGGTTTCCCAATGAATCGAAGTATGCCGAGTTTTCGAAAAACCGGCAGGAAATGGCTGTCGGATGTATACGATCGTCTTGAACTCGTTATCATGTCTAGCTTGACCTGGTTCGGTATCATCCTTGGCCTCGTCTGGGTGATTATCCGTGTGGCCTGGCCAAACATGTTGCTTGTATTCTTGGCACTGGCGACCGCCTATGTGCTTTTGATTGCCCCCATCACTGCAGGGGTCTTTTTCCTCGCAAGGAGAATTGTTACTCGAGATGACCCGTCACTGTCAGACGTGTTTCACGGCACCATAACCTTTGCAATGCCAGCTTGGACGCTTGGGCTGGCACAGGTTGCCGTAAATACGATTATACTCGTCAACATGTGGTTCTATCTCACACGGCATTCACTAGCCCTTAATCTCATAGGGGTGCTTTGCATTTATGTAATGCTTTTGTGGAGCCTAGCCTCGGTTTATCACTATCCTATCCTAGTTGAACAGCGCCCAGGAGCTCTAAAGATTCTTAAACGAGGTTTCCTGCTGACAGCCGACAACGTAACCTTTACTGCCAAAACGTTCTCTGTTATAATTCTCCTTACTTGCCTTTGCATAGTCATACCTTTTTGCCTACCACTCCTGTTTGCTGGAACAGCCAGCATTTTGCAGGTCAGGGCGCTTCGTGCCCTATTTGTGAAGTATGGTCTGTTAGAGCCAGAGAGAGAACCCGAGGCTGACGAAGGATTGGTATTACCGCCAATCCTCTGTGATAACGAGGAAACAATAGAATCTCAATCGGATTGAAAGGAAATCGAAACGATGGCTGAAGTAACTTGCTTGGGCATTCTCGTTGCAGATTTGGTTGGAAAGCCGGTGGACAAATACCCGGATCGAGGTAAGCTGGTACTGGTTGATCAGCTAGAACTTCATAGCGGCGGTTGTGCTTCGAGCACTGCAGTAGCTCTGGCTAAGATAGGTATCAGTGCAGGTGTCATTGGAAAAGTCGGCTGCGATGGCTTGGGCGATTTCATGATTAGCGTACTGGAAAGAAACGGTGTAGATGCCAGGGGCGTAGTTCGTGATTCAACAGTTGGCACATCAGGCACCATGGTCATGGTTCATTCTGATGGAGAGCGGAGCTTCATCCACTACATAGGTGCGAATGCTCGACTTACGCAAGATGATGTCAATTTTGATTTGCTTAAGGATACGAAAGTTCTCCATGTAGCCGGTTCTTTCTTGATGCCTGGCTTGGACGGCGAGCCAACTGCCAACGTGCTGAAGAAAGCTCAGGAGCGCGGGATAATCACCACGCTCGATACTGCCTGGGACAGCAAAGGCAGATGGATAAGTCTGCTCCAGCCATGTTTGCAGTATGTTGACTACGCGGTACCCAGCATTGAGGAAGCACGTATGGTTACCGGCAAACAAGATCCAGCTGATGTAGCAAAGATACTGATGGACCATGGCGTGAAGGTTGTTGCCCTCAAAATGGGTGAAGAGGGCTGCTACATACGCTCTGCAGATCAAGAGATTCGGATCCCCAAATACAACGTTGATGCAGTAGACGCATTGGGTGCTGGAGACTGCTTCGCAGCGGGGTTCCTTACTGGCATCGTTAAAGGCTGGGACCTCGAAAAGACCGGTCGGTTCGCCAACGCTGTTGGTGCAATGTGCGTGATGGCACTAGGGGCGACCACTGGCATAAGAAGCCTTGAGGAAACCCTTGAGTTTATGGAGACTCATTGAAAGATGAAGAGTAGCGAAATCAGGGATAGTTTTCTGCGCTTTTTTGAGGAGCGCGGGCACTTGATCGCACCCAGCGATTCGCTTGTACCCGATGACCCTACGCTTCTCTTTACCAGCGCCGGTATGGTGCAATTCAAGCCGTTCTTTCTTGGCGAAAGAGTTCCGCCCAGAACTCGTATTGCTACTTCTCAGAAATGTCTGAGAACAGGCGATCTGGAAGTCGTAGGTACTACACCATTCCACCATACCTTCTTTGAGATGCTCGGCAACTTCTCATTTGGCGATTACTTCAAGGAAGAGGCAATCACCTGGGCATGGGAATATATCACCACCGTTCTGAAATTGGACCCCACAAGGCTATGGGCTTCCGTGTATCTTCACGATGATGAAGCCTACGACGTATGGAGGAAGAAAATAGGTCTGCCGGAAGACCGCATTGTTCGACTAGGGGAAAAAACAAACTACTGGCCTGCGAACGCTCCAAGCGAGGGACCAAACGGACCCTGTGGTCCTTGTTCGGAGATATTCTTTGACTTCGGTCCGGACGTAGGTTGCGGTAGTCCTACATGCGGACCGGACTGCGATTGTGGTCGTTTCAGCGAAATCTGGAACCTAGTTTTTACCCAATACAACCGAGAAGATGGTGGGGTTCTCACCCCCTTGCCTCAAAAGAATATTGATACAGGTGCGGGCCTAGAAAGGCTAGCAGCAGTAATCCAGGGCACAAAGACCAACTTCGAAACTGATTTGTTCCTTCCCATCATTCAAGAAGCTTCATCTATAACAGGTGTTGAATATGGCAGGTCTGATGATTCTGATATTGCCCTTCGCGTGATCGCTGACCATTCTCGAGCCATAGCTTTCTGTATCTCCGATGGAGTCATGCCGTCGAACGTTGGTCGGGGGTATGTTCTTAGGCGGATAATCCGACGGGCAATGCTGAAGGGTAGATCCCTGGGTCTGGAGGAACCCTTCCTAGATCGACTGACTAGGGTCGTTGTGAACATCATGGAAGAGCCATACCCCGAACTGCGGGAACGAGAAGCCCACATAAGCCGAACTGTTCGCGCCGAAGAGGATAAGTTCCGCCGAACACTCGATATGGGGTTGCAAAAGCTAAGTGAGTCAATTGATCGCTTGGTAGCAGCTCATGCTACTGAGTTTCCCGGTATGGAAGCATTCGTCCTCTATGATACATATGGATTTCCTCTGGAACTGACTCAAGAGATAGCTCAGGAACACTGGTTAACTGTTGATGTTCAGGCTTTTGACGATGCTATGGAGGAACAACGGCGGCGTGCCCGCGAGGGCAGTGATATCGCAGACGCAGTGTTTGTGGGTACTCTTGGTGCTCTCGCAGAAATCGAAAAATCATACGCGGCTACCGACTTTGTCGGTTACCAAACATTGTCCTCTCCTGCTCGAGTTGTAGGTATACTCAGAGATGGCGAACTTGCAGACTCGGCAAAGCTGGGTCAAAAGGTAGACATTGTCCTAGACAAGACACCTTTCTATCCCGAAGGTGGCGGTCAAGTTTCCGACATAGGAACCATAACTTGTAATGGTGCAGAATTTCGAGTGGATAGCGCCACGAGGGTGGGTAGTCTGATCATCCACAGCGGACGTGTCATTGCGGGCGAACTCTTCGCGAACGGTGAAGTGTTGGCCTCTGTGGACGCAATCAGGCGCTGGAACACAATGCGCAATCACACAGCTACACACCTCCTCCACAGAGCACTGCGAATGATGCTCGGCGATCATGTGGTGCAGTCTGGTTCGCTAGTTGAGCCCGCGAGATTCCGATTCGATTTCACGCATCCAGTGGCAGTTACCTCCGATGAGTTAATGGAAATTGAAAAGATAGTCAATGATGAAATTCTTAAAGATGATCCGGTCAATGCCTACGAGACTACTCTAGAGCAGGCGAAAGCAGACGGTGCAATGGCCCTCTTCAGCGAAAAGTACGGTGGCACAGTTCGAGTCATCAAGATCGGCGACTTCAGCAAAGAACTGTGCGGTGGTACTCATGTCAGTCGGACCTCTCAAATAGCGTTCTTCAAGATTCTTAGCGAGAGTAGCGTTGGTGCTGGATTGCGAAGAATTGAGGGCGTCACGGGTGCCGCCGCCTATGAGTATGTCAGGGAAAGGGACCGCTTGTTATCTCAGGCCGCGGAATTACTCAAAACTAGCCCAACCGAAGTCCCAGAGGCAGCTGCTAGGTTGATTGACAACCTGCGTGCAGCCGAAAGACAGATTGAGGAGTTGCAGAGAAAATCCGCAGTTTCTAGGGCTGATGAGCTACTACGAAGTACTCTCAAACTTGGTGATGTAAACTTCATTGCAGCGAGGCTCGACACTGGCGACGTTGAGGTTATGAGTTCCCTAGCTGATACATTGGCAGACAAACTTAAGTCGGCCGTAATTGTGCTCGGCGGGCCTACGAACGGTAAGATTGTCTTCGTGGGCAAGATTACATCGGACTTGGTAAAGCGAGGTTTCCATGCTGGTAACCTTATAAGGGATGTTGCCAAAGTAACCGGTGGAGGCGGTGGTGGTCGTCCTGACTTTGCCCAAGCCGGTGGAAAGGATGTCAATAAGCTTGGCGAAGCCCTTGCAAAGGCCAGAGAGCTCGTCGAGCAGCAGGCTAAGTCTCTATAGGATATGCGAATAACAGGTGAGCGAACATTAGTCGATGTGTTTCAATGTAGCGCGGCGGATCATTGGAAATTCCTTGGTAGCAGACTTGTCGCTCACCTACTCAGTATACTAGCATGTATTCCAATCTGCTCCTTGCCTCTGCATTCTGCACCTGTGTCGCCTCGGGTTGTCCTGGTCGTCGCTAATTATCTAAGCTTGGACGATCTCGTAAGCGCCGGTCCCAATACTAGGCGACTGCTTGAAACAAGCGCAATTGGTCTTGTGAATACTGGTGCAGGCCGAGGATTAGGGATGGATTCCTATTATGTTGCTATTGGCGCAGGAACCCGACTGTTGGACTTACAGGGCGCTGAACAGTGCTACGACACCAAGGAACTGATCGATGGTCGTTCTGCTGGCGACCTCTACCGCGTAAGACTAGGTCGTTCTGCGCCTGAGTCTTCCGTGGTATGCTTAGGTCTTCCCAGATTGATGCAGGCGATGCAAAGCACAAACTTCGTAGGTGGTTACGTAGGATTGCTCGGCGATGTTTTTCATTCCCATGGTCTCCGCACCGCGGTAGTCGGGAATAGTGATACCCATGAGGAACGTTTCCGAAGAGCTCCTACTATCGCTATGGACCAAGATGGCGTGGTGGATTCGGGGACAGTCGGCTCGATATGCACCAAAGCTGATGCAACCAGTCCTTGCGGTTTGTCAGATGATATAGAAACGAATTCGGAACTTGTGCTCAGATATATCCGAGGCAATAGCTTAGTCGTAGCTGAGCTTGGCGACTTGAATAGATGCGAGGCGGAGAGAACTCAACTTTCTGTGCCAGCCTATATTCAATATCGCCGTCGAGCTCTGCGGAATCTGGATCTCTTTATCGGTAATATCTTACCTGATGTACAGAGATCAAAAGCTGCCTTAATACTGTGTTCTCCCTGCAGGTATAGAGACGAACCGTCTAAGCAGTCTCCGAAACTAGCCCCGCTCCTCGTATTCGTGCCACATGGCAAAGCAGGTCTGCTTACCTCGAGTACAACCCGAACACCAGGTTTGATTAGTAACGTTGATATCGGTCCAACCATCCTAAAGTTGGCGGGTCTGCAGATACCTTTGTTGCTTCTGTCGTCGCCAGCTGAGGTGATCCAGACAAACAAGGCACTGACCAGCCTGGAGCGAATGGAGCGTATAGCAGAACGAAACTACCGTCAACGTAACCCGTTTCTTCTGACTGTAGCTATTCTGGCGATACTGTCGGGTACACTAGGTCTAGTCGTATTGCACAAGGGCGACGAATATGGCGGATCCGCCAGACGTGTCCTCTCTGGTATATATCTCTGGCTTCTGGGCATGCCTGCAGCTCTAATGCTTGCAGATGGACTGGATGTAGGTCCTGTTGTACATATCGTGTTAGCGCCTGCTCTTAGTGCTACCATTGTCTTGCTGTGCTGGGTAATAGTAAGTCGACTCGCCGGCCCCTTAGAACGGCATGCGTATTCAGTAGCTGCAATATGCATGGTTACTTCTTTGCTTATAGTCGTGGACGCAATCACGGGTTTTCGATTACTGCGGTATTCCATGATTACCTGCAATCAGATTATTGGCATACGCTACTACGGCTTGGGAAACGAATATATGGGTATTCTCATTACGATGGCCCTCCTCGGTGCCACGCTTCTTTCAAGAACTTCAAACCAATTGCCGTTGGGTAGAAGCGGACTAGCTATATTGGGCATTTGGTTTGCTCTTGTTGCCATTGTGATAGGCTATCCAAGCTTGGGTGCGAACGCTGGTGGCCTAGTTACTGCCGTTCTTGCCTTTGGAGGTGCTCTGATCGTTCTGTCGGGTATGAAATTCCGCTTTGTCCACGTCCTTGCTCTACTGGGTACAGCTTGCGTCGTCCTGATGGCGCTCGCACTGCTTGATGCCCACACAAATGGCAGTTCGGGGTCCCATCTGGGACGTTCCGTCTCGTTGGCAAAGTCATGTGGTCCCGACTACCTGTGGATTCTGTTGAAACGGAAGATCACGATGCATCTCGGAATTCTCAGGATGACGCACGTGAGGTATCTTGCCCTTGCGAGCATGCCGTTTTTTCTTATGTGCAGTCGGCTGGTCAAGTCCGGACAGCCTGGGATCTTTCCAGTCAGTCACATGTTTCCGACCGCCTTAACGAGTGTGCTATTGGCAGGATCTTTTATCGCATTTCTCGTCAACGACTCGGGAATCGTCCCTGCGACACTCATGTTTTCGATATTCGCGCTTGCAAACCTCTACTTTCGTCTGACGGAGACAGCTAAATGAGGATCCTTGGCCTAGACGTAGGTGACAAAACAATTGGTGTGGCTGTGAGTGATGAGCTGGGCATCACCGCGAATCCTGTCTGCGTGATTCAACGCAGCGCAAGTATCAAGAAAGACATAAGTGAGGTTCGCAGACTAGCACAGGATTACACCGTCGAGAAAATAGTGGTGGGCATGCCGCTGATGCTGGACGGCTCCGTAGGTGTACAAGCGCAAAAAGTCCAGGCATTTGTGGAAGAACTACGTAAACGGACTACAATTCCCGTAGAAGTTTGGGACGAACGTCTGACCACGTCCCAGGTCGAGCGTGTGCTTATCGAAATGGACCAATCACGAGCAAAGCGAAAGAAACAACTTGATAAACTGGCTGCAGCGATAATTCTTCAGGCTTATATGGACAGTCATCGCTCTACGCACGAGGAGCCCAATGAGACATAGCTTCCGAACATTAAGCTTCATCTTGTTATCTATTGTTGTTGTCGTTCTCCTCGGGCTCTCGGCTACTGTACTTCCAGTTGGTGGCTCAAGGATGGTCGTGGTCAATATTCCTAGAGGCGCGTCCGCGTCAGCAATTGCGAATGTACTAGCCAAGCATGGGGTAGTCCGCAGTGCTTTGGGATTCAAGGCGCTTACGTTAATCAGCGGAAAGAGTGATCAGCTGAAACCGGGGGGATATCATCTAAATACCTCGATGTCGCCTCTTGCGATCTTGCGGAAAATAGTCGATGGCGACGTATACGCACAATGGATCACTATTCCTGAGGGATTCACTGTCCGACAAATTGGTCAGCGGTTGGAGGTGCAGAAACTAGGTAGTGCAAGCCGATTTGAGGAGCTTGCCCTTAGACATGCTTACATGTTCCAAACCAATTTTCCGCATCCGCCAAACAGCCTAGAGGGTTATCTGTTCCCAGATACCTATCTCATTACGGTGGGAGCATCCGAAGAAAGTATAATACAGACGATGCTTAGTGCCTTTGAGAGCAAAGTAATCAAGTGCCTGAGCACAGAGATTACAGCATCAGGTATGAACTTGCATCAAGTGGTCACGCTTGCCTCGCTCATCGAGCGTGAGGCTAAAGTGCCTGAAGACAGACCCTTGATTTCTGCTGTTCTTCGAAATCGGCTGCAGAAGAATATACGGCTACAATGCGATGCCACCGTCCTGTATGCACTAGGTAAACATAAGAGTAGGGTGCTTTACCGCGATCTTAAGGTTGACTCTCCATACAACACGTACTTGTATCCCGGGCTTCCGCCTGGTCCAATTGCCAATCCAGGTCTAGCGTCGATACAGGCGGCTATTCGGCCAGCGGATGTAGACTATTTGTACTACGTTGCCCGCCCGGATGGTTCTCATGTGTTTAGCAATTCGCTCGACGAGCATCGTCGAGCTATACAGTTCATAAGGAAGGACAGAAATTAAGTTGCCAAACGTCTTGCGTATGCTTTGTCCAGATGAATATGTTCACTCTGTCACGGAAGTTGACCTTGTTAAGTTAAAACAAAGGGGAATACGCAACCTCCTCATAGACCTTGATAATACGCTTGTCCCGTGGCGACGCATTGAGGTCAAGCCGGAGATCAGAGATTGGGTCGAGAGAGCAATTGAGCAAGGGATGAAACTTTGCATCGTGTCAAATACCCGCAACAGTAGACGATTGCATGACCTCGCCAGTCAACTGGGCATTCCGTATGTGCGCCGGGGATTGAAGCCGCGACGGATTGGCTTTCTCGTGGCCCTGGATTTGCTGAATGGCTCTAGGAATGACACGGCAGTAATAGGAGATCAAATTTTCACCGATATTTTAGGTGGTAATAGACTTAATTTGTATACAATATTAGTGGTGCCATTGCATAAAAGAGAGTTCTTTGGCACAAAGATTAGTAGGTTTTTTGAACGACATATACTCAGAATGTTGAACAGGCGTGGATTGCTTCGCAAATCCGAAGCAATATCCGGGGCAAGGGAACAATCGACCACGCTAATCCGTCAGATGGAAACGGAGTAGAGACTTTGTGCTGCGTTGTGAAAGCGACAACACGTGTGACCGGAGTCTTCGGATATCCAGTTCGTCATAGCCGATCTCCAGCCATGCATAATGCAGCATTCAGAGCACTTGGGCTCGATGTGGTTTATGTGCCGTTTGAGGTGCATCCTGACGACCTTGAAATGGCGATCAAAGGAGTTCGCGCTCTCGGATTGTTGGGCGTAAACCTGACGATTCCGCACAAAGAGAAGGTGGCGAAATTTCTCGATTGGATCGACAAAGAGGCTACCAGGATCGGTTCAGTAAATACGGTCCATAACGTGGATGGCGAACTCCGAGGGTATAGTACAGACGGGCGAGGGTTCATAAGAGCCCTGCAAGCCGCTGGTAAGTCACCGAAGGACTCCAGAGCTGTGATTCTCGGGGCAGGAGGGGCAGCTCGGGCTACAGCCTATGCTCTAGCTCAACACGGTGCCAGTGTGACAATCGCCAATCGCACGTTCAGCAGGGCGTTAGAACTCGCCGAATCATTGAGCCCTGTAGTCGAGGGCGAAATCAAAGCCGTTTCTTTAAATGGCGAAGCAGCCCGAGAGGCTATATCAGTCGCAGACTTGCTGGTGAACTGCACGCCTGTGGGCATGTACCCAAATGTGGATGAACAGCCAATACCCAGCGAGTGGCTGCATCCCAATTTGTTCGTTTATGATCAGATCTACAACCCGCTTGAAACGAGATTGCTGAGAGCAGCGAAAAGATCTGGTGCGCAAACGGCAAACGGCGTAGGTATGCTCGTATACCAGGGGGCGATTTCTTTCGAGATATGGACGGGTCAATCGCCGCCGCTAGCTGTTATGGAAAGGGCGGTCCTGGGAATCGAAACAAATTCCGTTGACGATTAGCATTTACGTTGCGCATCATTATTGCCAATGGTATAATGTTCGAACATGCGTGAGATTGTGGACTAGCGGGTAGTCTGGAGGCCGCTGAAGAGATGGTAACTGCGAGGAAAGACATAGGAGACCTGCTTCTGGAAGCAGGTGTGATAAATGCCGAACAACTTGCTGAGGCTAGGGAAGCCCAGAAAGTAACACCGGGGGATATAGGCCAGATAATTCAGGACCTGGGGCATGCAAGCCCAAAGCATGTTATGCAAGCTAGGGCAAAGCTGCTTGGTATTCCCTTTGTTGACCTAGGCACTCAGAGAATAGATCCGAGCGCCGTGAATGTGGTTCCCGAAAACATCGTCAGGCGGCATAAGGTCATGCCAGTCCTCAAGAATGGTAGCCGGCTGACAGTCGCCATGTCGGATACTCATAACATAGCAGCTCTGGACGATATCCGCGCAGTAACCCGGGGACTGCAAGTGGTGCCGGCTTTGGCAATGCCCGATGCAATCGAGGAGGCTATTAACCAGCACTATAGAGCCGCTGACGATTCCGCAGGAAATCTACCTGCTTCAGGTGGGGCTGGCGCGGGTTCTCCTCTGGGTAGTGGTCTAGCTGGTGTCCGCGGAGATATCGAAGCGTATAGATCTCGTGAAGTCACAGACGACGAAGACCCAGACGCAGTTGCCCAGGTCGCTGAGCAGGCCCCAATTATCCGCGTTGCCAACACCATCATTCAGCAAGCCATAAAGGTCGGAGCTAGTGATATCCATATCGAACCAGACCGTAGGCAGGTCCGCGTAAGATACCGCGTGGATGGCGTCCTACATGAAGAAATGACCGTACCAAAGTATATTCAGGCTCCGTTAATATCCCGCTTCAAGATTATGGCGGAAATGAATATCGCCGAACGCCGCATACCGCAAGATGGTCGTATACCCGTACGGCTTGAAGGCAAAGACTACGACCTTCGTGTAAGCTGCTTGCCTACTATATACGGCGAAAAGATCGTTTGCCGAATTCTAGACAAGACCAGCGTATTGATTGGTCTGACCAAGCTTGGCTTTAGCCCCGAATGTCTTGCACGCCTCGAAGAACTTATCGTCCAGCCAAACGGTATGATCCTCTCTACTGGTCCTACAGGAAGCGGCAAGACTACAACTCAGTATTCGGTCTTACATAAGATCAACTCTGTCGAGAAGAACATAATTACCATAGAGGACCCAGTCGAGTACCAGCTGTCTGGTATCTCGCAAGTTCAGGTTAATACAAAAGCAGGTCTCACATTCGCCACCGCATTGCGCTCATTCCTGCGCCAAGACCCGGATATCATCATGGTTGGTGAAATGCGCGATCTTGAGACTGCGGAGATCGCTGTCGAGGCATCTCTTACCGGACACCTCGTTCTGTCAACGTTGCATACAAATAACGCACCTTCTGCTGTTATTCGTATGGTAGACATGGGCGTAGAACCTTACCTCATCTCAGCAACGGTGATCGGCGTCCTTGCCCAAAGACTTGCCCGAAAGATTTGCCAGAACTGCAAAGAACCATATGAGGTCAAAGCTTCTGAATTGCGCGTCCTGGGCTATCAGCCAAAAGACCGTGATGAGACACTGACGCTTTACCGAGGACAAGGTTGCGAAGCATGCAGGCACACAGGTTTCAAGGGTAGAACGGGTATCTATGAACTCATGACCACGAACGACGAAATTGCAGAACTCATAGTCCGCCGTGCCCCTCTCGCTGATATTCGTGAGGCGGCAAAGGCAAACGGCATGAAAGAGCTCCGCGAAGACGGTCTTGATAAGGTTCTTCAGGGGATTACAACCCCCGAGGAAGTGAAGAAAGTAGTCTTTACCGCTGGGCACTGATACGTTCGTGTCCAGGCCGGCATAATTGGTTTAGCAAATCCTGCTAATCAGTCGTTATAATTCATATGGGGGTGTTACTGTGCAAGATAGTGGGATTACCACTCAGATGCCGCCTCGAAGCCAGGGGAAGGCGCCGTCTGTTGAAGATATACATATAGATGACTTGCTAAGGCTGGTCACAGAGCGAGGTGGGTCAGACCTGCATATTGCAGTCGGTATTCCACCCGTGATCAGGATAGACGGCCAGCTTGTCCCGGTCAATTACGAGCGACTGACCGCACAAGATACCCAGAGACTCTGCTATGACATTCTTTCTGACGAACAAATCCAACGATTCGAATCAACTCTAGAGCTCGATTTCTCTTATTCAGTCTCGAAAGTGTCTCGATTCAGGGTGAACATCTATCGGGACAAAGGTACCGTTGCCGCTGCCTTTAGAGTAATTCCAGCTCGTATTCCTACCATACGCGAACTTGGATTGCCAACCATTCTGGAAGATCTGACTAGAAAGCCCCGAGGACTTATCTTGGTGACTGGACCAACCGGATCCGGTAAGTCAACAACCTTGGCGGCGATGATTAACCAGATCAATTCCGAGCGAAGTGCACACATAATCACTATTGAAGACCCTATCGAATACTTGCATCATCACAAGCTTAGCATCATAAATCAACGCGAGCTTGGTATGGACACGAAATCGTTTGCCGCCGCGTTGAGATCGGCTTTGCGAGAAGACCCTGATGTTATTCTAGTTGGTGAGATGCGCGATCTGGAAACAATCGCTACTGCAATCACATGTGCTGAAACCGGTCACCTGGTGCTCGCAACTTTGCATACCAATAACGCACCGCAGACAGTGGACCGTATGGTAGACGTATTCCCGCCGGAACAGCAAGAGCAAATCAGATTCATGTTGTCGAACAACCTAGAGGCAGTCCTTTGTCAGCAGCTTCTCCCTAGAGCCGGTGTGCCGGGCAGAGTATGCGCCATGGAAATCATGATCGCCACCCCTGCTATTCGCAACCTTATCCGGGAGTCGAAGGCACATCAGATTACTTCTGTTATACAGACTAGTGCCAACGTTGGCATGCAGACGATGGACCAGAGCCTGCGCGATCTATACCTGAAGGGCATTATATCTTATGACGAAGCTTTGTCCAAGGCTATGAACCCTGACGAGTTTAAGACAATGGTTGCTTCTGCCGGACGTGGCGCAAAGACAGGTCCAGCGGGCAACGGAACATGAGCCATGGTCCTATAAGTTCATCACCCAAATCTGGGGCATTAGCCCGCAAAGGGGAAGGGATTTAAAATGGCAAGCTATGCGTATACCATCAGAGATGCAAACGGTGCACTCAGACAAGGCACCAGAGAAGGCGAAAATGAGCGTGCAGTTGCCAGTTGGCTGCAAGAACAAGGCTACACTGTGGTCAAAATCGAGCGGGCAAAGGCGGTGAAACCCCGTTCGCCTGGCGGAGGATTTGGTCGCGTAAAGCTTAGCGATCTCTCGATCTTCTGCCGACAGTTCTCTACCATGGTGGACGCTGGTGTGTCTCTCGTTCGTTGTCTGTCAGTATTGAGCGAGCAAACACAGAGTCCAAAGCTACGACGAATAATCATGGATGTGGAGCAGGAAGTTCAAAGTGGTCAGACCCTTTCCAGAGCTCTAAGCAAGTATCCGAATGTATTTAGCAACTTGTTCGTCGGTCTTATTCGAGCAGGTGAGGTAGGTGGTGCTCTCGAAGAAAGCCTGCAAAGACTGTCTACCTTCCTCGAAAAGGATATGGAACTACGCCGGAAGGTCAGAGGTGCTATGACCTATCCTTGTATAGTTCTGGTGGTTGCCTTGGCGATCGTCATCGGTCTGGTCACCTTTATCTTGCCTAAGTTCATGTCCCTCTTCCTCGAACTAGAGATGAAAGAGGGCGATATGCCAATTATGACTGTAATGTTGATGAATTTCAGCCACTTCCTAACAAGTAAGTGGTGGATAATGCTACTGGTCGTCATCACATTCTTGGTGACGTTCCGAATGTTCGTGCGTACCCGCGTAGGACGCAGAGTTTATGACCGTATAAAGCTTACGGCTCCAGTGTTTGGAAAACTAAACCACAAGATTTGTCTAGCCCGATTTTCAAGAACACTTGCAACTTTGCTAGTCAGCGGCGTCCCAATTCTCCAAGCTTTGGAAACCGTAGCTGGAACTGTTGCCAACGACATCATTGGTGACGCAATTCTTGAGGCTAGGTCGCGGATTCGTGAAGGTGACCGTATAGCTGACCCTCTCCAGAAAAGCAAGATGTTCCCACCAATGGTGGTCCAGATGATTTCCATCGGGGAAGAATCTGGTGCTCTGGACCAGATGTTGACTAAGATTGCCGAATTCTACGAGTCAGAAGTGGACGCAGCACTTCAAAGTCTGACATCAGCAATCGAGCCGGTGCTCATTGTGTTTCTGGGTGGAGCCGTTGGTTTTATCGTAGTATCAATGTTCCTCCCCCTGATTAGCATAATTCAGAATCTGAGCAGTGGTGGTGGAGGCGAAGCTGGCGAATAGAATCCGGGAGAGCTAATAACGCACCATGCCAGAGTGGCTAGGCATATCTATAGCTTTTCTATATGGCACCGTCGTCGGAAGCTTCCTGAACGTCTGTATTTGGCGCTTACCGAGAGACGAGTCCATAGTACGACCAGGTTCTCATTGTCCGCAGTGTCAGACGTTGTTGCGGGCATGGGACCTGGTTCCCTTGTTTAGCTTTTTGTTGCAGAGGTGTAAATGCAGATACTGCGGAGCGCCAATCAGCTGGCGGTACTTTGGAGTGGAGTTAATCACCGGTATTTACTTTGCGCTCGCTTATTATTGGTTCGGACCCCACGCCATGTACCCGCCGTACTGGGTGGTGGATTTCTTGGCATACGCACTCTGGGGTGCTTCGCTCATCGCAATTTTCTTTGTTGACCTGGAACACTACATAATTCCAGACCAGCTCAGTGTATTTGGAATAGCTATTGGTGTCTTGCGCGATGTAATCGGATTGGTTGTTGGAGTTCGCCAACTCCATTGGATCCATATACCGTCTACGGGCTTGCAAGTGCCTTTGCCAAGCTCGGTGTTGGGGATACTCGTGTGTGGGGGCAGTTTCCTTGCGTTGGCAATTGTCTGCTACTATGTGTTTAGAAAAGAGGCGATGGGCGGAGGAGATATTAAGCTCGCTGCAGCAATAGGTGCGAATATCACACTCGGCGCCGCTATGCTATCGTTCCTGGTAGCCGTCTTCATCGGCAGCATAATAGGCATAGGACTCATAGCTCTTGGGAAAAAGTCGCGCAAGGACTATGTGCCGTTTGGACCAATGATGGTCGCGGGCGCCTTTGTCGCAGTCTTCTATGGCACGGACCTATTGAGGCTACTTGAGAACTATATTTATACCGCCTATCCGTAGAGGGGGAATACCTATGCGTTTTACAAGACAACAGAATGGCTTTACTATTATCGAAATGCTGACTGTTATTGCCATTATTGGCGTGCTCGCAGCTCTCATATTCCCAGTTGTTGCCTCAGCAAAAAGGAAGGCTAAAGAAGCACAGTGTATCAGTAACATGCATAGCATCTTCCTAGCGGTCAAGCAGTTTCAGCTTGATGAACATAGATACCCTGATTTCATCGCTGGTCCGGTTCAGTGGCGGGACAGCCAGGGCAATCTCAACTGCGTTGGTAGTGGCGAAATAGTACCACTCAAAGATACTAACGGAGTCTTTAACGGCCAGATTGTCTCTCTGTATCCTGAGTATATAGACGAGCCGCGAGGTCTTACCTGTCCGGTATCCGGAGTAAATGCCGAGTCAGCAGAATACACGGCTACCGGGAATAGCCCTCAGGACATAGTAGCCGACCCCATGTTTTCGATATTAGGCTCGGGTTCAAAACCAATCAATGGGCTTCGCGCTGTCGGCCCTGCTTCAAATGGTAATATGCCCTTCTACTTGTATAAGTACAGCTCCTATGACGTGCAATTACCTAAGGACAATACGCCCAACACCTTTGAAGCACACTACGCGCCTACTCGTGTTGACATGGACGGCGTAGATCCCAGTTCCGACCCGAAGTACGCAAGACAACTTCGCTGGAAGATGCCGACCGCCGATACCGTCGTCACTTGGTGTAGTTACCACCGAGATGCCCAGCCGGGCGGCGCAATAGACGAGGGAAGCAAGGATATAGTTCTCTTCTTGGACGGAAGCACTAAAAAGGTTCCTAGTAGAGTCATGGATGATTGGGTAAACGCTTGGCAGGTGAGCCCATAGGTACTCGTAATCATTCGGAACTTGTGTGCGATCCTGGCCGAATCTCATTATCCTAGTACAAGGTGGATTGACTCAGTTCGGAGATTGTGCGCATAGCGTCGCATCGGCACAAGAGGTCATAATATGCCTGTGGCCGTAAAAACCCAATGCCAGAACGAAATTAGAACCTGAGGTATCTGCGATTATACACATTCGACAGATGCCTCAGGTTCTGATGTAAAACTGTGCAAATCTAAGTTGAGGACTAAGAAGGACTCCAATCTTCAATATCGGAACATTCACTTGTCGCGTATAGTCCAAAAACTGAGAGCCAGTTACTTACTCTCATGGCGGACAATAACAACGTGCCGAGAAATAATCAGGCCGTTGCATTAAGTGTCTGTTGGAAAGACTGGAGATTCCGGGACATTGGATCAACCTAGCTCTGGGCTGGTGAACCTAGCGATGCTTTCTTATAGGTATACGAATAGTAGAAATGGTATTTCGATAATAGAGGTACTTGTCACTCTGGTCGTGTTTGTGATAGGTATCTTGGCAGTTGTGCGCATCTTCCCCGCAGGATTTCGAACGGTCTTGCATAGTGAATATGCTACCGTGGCAGACCGGCTTGCGCAAGCCGAAATCGAGCGGTGGAAGAACAGAGCTGTTAATCTGCCCGCAGGAATAGTGCCCTGGGACATAGATCAGGATACCGGCAAGTATCGAGTTTTCTCTGATTTCCGCCCTGATGATCTGGGTGAGTCACCGGCGGCTAAATACCCCGGCGAAAACCCACGTTATCACTCGGATGTCAACAAATTCCGAAGGGTAATCGCAGAATCCACCACCATTCCTGCACCCGTTTCGACTCCTAGCGGGCGAGCATCTGTGTACGTACTCGGATTTAGCCCTATCCAATATGATCCGACAAGTCTAAACGATGTTGCTGTCTATAGTGGGCCTCTGCGAAGGCGCCCTCTTCCCCGCAATCGTTCTTTATTGGGTGCAAGTCTGCGAGGCCAAAGTCTATATGCCATTGACTACGACGATTACGATGGTGATCAGGAAGCAGCGGTGCTGTACGTGCGCGCCGTGCAAACACAAAGAAGCTATCGCATCAGTTATGCGTATTGGATGGAAAATGGTGGTTCGGCAGAGCTCATTCCGGTAGTTAGCCAAGAGCTGATAGTGCCTCCCGCTACCGATATCGAACTTAACAACGGATACCAGGCCATCAACATCCCATATCCTGGCAATCCATCTGTTAACCTTTCAGATGTTGCAGGATTCATCGGCATTGATCGCGGCAGCGAGTCAGTTCACCGAGGGTTTGTCAATCTTACTGGGACAGGAACCGCGTTCAGCAACGATCCTTATGAGTTCAGAGTAGAGAATACAGCCATCGGAGTACTGTACTTCAACCCGGCTGGATATGGTTATGAGGAACAGACAGCTATGGGCAAAGAGCCACTAACTGCCTACATAGACTATACTGTCCTGGATTGGCACATCATTAGTGAAGAGCGAAGGGTCGCAGACGTTGTGAACAGCCCGTCCGATGGTAATGTGAAACTGTCTCTGCGCTTCATAAAACAATTAGGGGTTACTACAGAATACGATGGCACAACATATATGGGGCTGGCACAACCTCCCTATGGCAATCTGCCCTACAGCGTGATAGCAGTCGACTTGGCAGATGGAACTATCTATACGGATCCAGGTGGACCAAACCCGGCTTTTGTGACACTTTACAAAGATGGGATAATCCAGTTTCGTCCGGAATTTGCCGGACATACTTTCAGAATCTACTACCAGGCAGAGGGAGATTGGGCTATTCAAACCTATAAAGCTTACGACGTCTATACTCAAACCAATTCAATGCCAGTATATCGAGAGTTTTTCGTTGGCAAAGGCAGTCCACTACACATGGGTAAGGTTTTCTTCAGCCCTTGCAATGCTGGGGCTACCGTAGCAGTGGATTACAAGTACACAGTTGATGGCGAGTATCGGACGATCTATGGAGATTCGCTCAAGATCTCGCTGGATACAATGGGCTTTGGGGCCGGTGACGTCAGGTGCTATGTGGATCTCGCCAGCAGAGTCCAAGCACTACACCCCGGACGTTCTGTATCCATACGGGATGTTTCCGCAGTATATGGCACTTCATTGGGCGTCAGGGTAATATGGCATGAGTCAGGTACCGCACTGAAGGCGGGCCGATGGAGACAGAAGCGGCTTGAAACAAGCCTGATCCGCGCTAGTATCTGATGAAACCTATCGCACATTTTTCGCGTGAATAACGCCGGACCAGGTTTTTGCATCTGGTCACGGCCAAGCCTTTCTGTTCGAAGAAGAGTATTGGGACGGAGCATGGCAATGAGCTTCGGCAGTGTCAAGAACAACAAGGGTTTTACCTTAATTGAAATATTAACAGTCGTAGGTCTGACTGCCATAATTATGTTCTTGGTATTCGGACCGGTTGTGCACAGCTTTAACATGACGCACCGTACAGAGGTCATGATTCGAGCGCAAGACGACGCCCGTCTGGCTCTCAATATGGTCAGGCGAGACCTCGCAAATGCAATGTATGTCTATGATAACACACGTGATTACGTGAACATGCACGTAGTGGACCAGAGTGGTAGAGACGTCGTTGTGCCGGTCCTATACGCCAAGATAGATATGGTATTGCCGAGAATGCGAGCATACTGCACATCCGAAAACCACCCGAATAGTAAGCCCAGGGAAATGCCCAGACACTATGTAGATCCAAATAGCGGTGAAGAAAATACCCTGTGGGACGAGGCGACCCCGATCTGCCCATATGACCACTCTAGGCTGCAAATCAGACCTGTCCAGCCGCTGACTCCTGATACCAAAATAGTACGCTACTTCATCGGATTGGCAGATCCTAACAGGCCGTACGCTAACCCATACTTGTACAAGTTCACAACGGCTCAGGACCAGAACATGTATATTCTTTACAGAGCCGAGTTCAGCCCTAGCGATCCGCGCCTGTTCCCGGATGTTAGTAGAGACAATATTGCCCAGAATATCCACGACCCGGATTTCTTTAATCGCCCTGGATATAGGGACGCTTGGCGAACCATTAGCCGCCCAGTAGTTACTGTGCCGGAGACAGACCTCATTCGTATCAAGTACGAAGGTAACGAAATATCCGTCACACCCACAGTTCGATTTATGCCGACTCCTATCTACAACGACCCACTTGTACCAGTTACAGATGCCGACGATGACCCCGAGCATAGCGATTCGCCGCCTACAGTATACAAGGCTACGTACGGGCATTGGGTGCTTCCATATACTGTGATACTGGAGCCAGAAGAGGGTGGCTGTTATTTCTACACATCGCCAGGGCTTGGGACAACATCCGACGATCCAGCCAGCGATATTTGCATCTACAGGCGAGATGATTCTGGTTCTGGGTGGGGTAATCCGATCTTGGTATTCAATATCACTCGCTATCTGAACACGAAAGCTACCTCGGCATATGGGGCAGGGGATATCTTGCCAAGACAACCTAATGGTCTGCAACGCGCGTTTGTGGTAGATCCTCTGAGAGGAACTGTAAACTTCGCATTTCCTGTCGTCAACGCAAACTTGGCGAACAGTTCGTTAGGGCGACCAATAAGTAAGATCGTTGATACAAACCAGATTAATGCCAGTTTTACGCCGGAGTATCCGTACCGGCATGTGTTTATTAATGATCCAGCAGCTTCAGGGGAGCAAATTCTGAGGAATTCTACCGTCATTCCGACTTCCGTTAAGGTCCTGGCGCCGGACGCAACGCCTGCCGCAATGCCAATCCCGCCCTTGGTCTGGTACACTCGACGGCCATTCCTGTACGAGCCCGAGAGAAACCAGTTTACCGTGGATTCAGCTGCAGAACCAGCCACGGGAAAAGCCGAGATCCGGTTTCACTCATACCAAAGTGCCGGTAGGTATCCGGGTCCACCACTGCCACCGGATGGGCAGGTATATATCTACTATGAGATCCAGAACAACAAAGAGAAAGATGTTCTGAAAGCTAGCTATGTCACCAAGAGCTTGGTGACGGTTTCGATGGGTATACGCATTTATGATTCCAGCCGGGGAAAACCTGAAGTAGTAGAGCTGACTGGTAGGGTGCGAATCAAGAATATTCGAACATGAAGCGCAAGTTGTTGAAATCCGAGAACCAGGTTTGGCTGAACATCGTGGATATAAGGAACCAGTCTTCCAGGAGTGAGGCATCGATGATTACACCCAGGAAGTGTCGTCAGCCGAGTATGACATTGAATAACAATCAGGGGCAGTCGCTGATACTGGCCCTGTTAGTGATGTTCTTGTTAGTCTTCATCGTCGGCTTGTTCATCACATTAGTCGCGCGTAACATGACTCGTACCGCCGGAACGAGTACAAGGCTTACTACGGAATACTTGGCGGATGCCGGTATCCAGTATGTCGACGATCAACTTACCTATAGTGAAGAAGGTGCGGACTGGCGCCCGGTGCCCACGTATCCAGAGGTTGTCAAGCTTTTGCAACAGGGTACTCCGTCAGAGCAGATTCCTAGCATGTTGAGCCCGGCGGACCTGCCGAAGGAAGGCGACCCCGATTATTACTGGCTGATACGAGGCTTTAGTAGATATAATTACGGCCGCGGCCGATTCCTGGTCAGAGTCACCTACGACCCAAAGCCAAACGACCCACTTTCTAGGTACTTGAAGATCGAATCCATCGGTAGAATAGGCGAAATTGACGAGACAGACCCTACTACGTTCCGTCGAAATCAGCCGATGAGAGCACGCAGGGAAAAAGTTGCCTATAAAGCGATCGGCATAACGGACTACGTCAGATTTGTTACCAATAAAGATCGTCGCTCTGGTGAGTTTGCATTAGGCGTACCAGGATTTGTTACCCAGTTTGGAAAGCCTACCGGCGGGAATATGGGGATGGGTGGACCTATCCGAGTGAATGGTGACCTCGTATGGTATGGCAAGAATCTTATCTGGCTTGATCCGATGCGCGGTGAAAGTGTCCAGGTTGCTGGCGATATCCGATACGCCGTGCCCGACACCTCGAAGCCCGATCATACCATCGTCAAGGTAAATGGCTTCGAAGCGAAACCAAGTGATGACCCAGAGTTCGATACTATGCCTCTACCCTATCCCGATGGCAGGTATCCCGATGTAGGTGTGTATCGTGATGGGCGTCCAGAGCCTGATAGGAGTGGCCGACCGAGGAGTATCTTCCGTTTGGATGCCCCTATTCTGGATGCCAGGGTTTCTTCTACTACGGTTGGGAGATACCGACAGCTAACACGCAATTCTGGCGTATGGAAGCTCGCCACGGATCCAGATGGTCGCCAATGGTGGTACAACACTGGCTATTATGGATGGGGCGACGGCCTTTATATAGATAATCGTAACGATGTACAGGAAGAAACAGCTGCGTATACTCTTCGTGGGGATTGGTTGAACCCCGGTGGAAGCGAGTATTGGAAAGGTCCATACTACTCCCCACCAGGAGTTAGCATATTGCTCACACCTTTCGATTTGGATAACGACGATGGTGACAACAATCCCTTGACAGGCGAACCCGATATAGTCCTTACTCGGACAGACGGTGTGTGGTACGACCAAAATGGCAATCCACGAACAGACACAGGCGAGATGATTTTGATGCCTTATCCTAGGAATGGAGTGATCTTCGCAGAGGGTAACATACGCATAAAGGGTATGCTTCCGAGAGATGCTCAGCTAACAGTTGTTTCCGGCGCTACTATCTACGTTGAGGGTAATATCCTGAAATATCGGGAGCAAGGTTCTGCCCAGCCCAATCCAACGAGTTCCATTGCCCTTCTCGCTACTGATAATGTCTGTGTGAATACAACCCAGTTCTTTGCCCCAGTTCGAGGTGTATTTGTTCCTGGTAACGCCGCTACCGAGGAACCGCACTTTGAGATTTCACCAGGAAGCGAAGGTACCTTTTGGCTTGATTTTGCATTCGGCGACGAGATTGCAAAACATGGAAACACACCCATAGCCCTGTATGTAAGGCATACTTCTGACAAAGATGCTGCTGGTGATAGCTTTATGAACCTGCTTGTAAACTTCTCAGGCGTTCCACCAGCGAGTGCCAATGCTCCTTGGCCGGGCGTTTACGACTTCGGAGCCAAAGGCTTCGCAAATACACCTCCACTATCATACGTGTATCCACTCAGAGGTATCAAACAACCGCTCTGGGAGAATGCTGTCTTCGATTTGTGGCCTAATCCTAGTAACACTCATGGCGCTTATGACTTCAATGTTGCTGTACCAGGTCAATACAACCGACTGGGTTTTCAGTTTGACGAAGCTCTAGCTGACCCTCTAATCACTAAGGTCAACTATCTATTATCTCGTGTTGCCATCCAACCTTGCGACATCCGAGTCGAAGCACTCATGTACGCGCAAAATGGGTCTTTCTTTGTCATACCCGGCGAATGGTTCAATCCTGATGAGTCGGATGCCGATCCGCAGGCGGCAAATCGTCCGCCGACGGTTACCGATGCCAGATTTCCGTGTTTCGGTCAACCACTCGACGTGAAGATAACTATCGAAGGTGGCGTCAGCGAAAATATCCCGGCCTCTGTCGCTGATGTCCGCGCCTGGATGGACAAGTGGGGCTGGATCCCGCCCAAACATGGGTCCTCGACAGCAGCAGAAGACGATGTCACTAGATACAGGGAACCGCTTGACCCCACAGATTCCAGCGATCCACGGAGGCAGGGCCTGACATTTGTGTATGATCTACGTCTGGCATGTCCGAGAATCGATCCCACGGTTGATGTGTCACCGCCTATTCGAAGGGACGAATTCGGACGCATATTGCCGATTGCTCCAGCTCTTCCCGTGAGCCGCCAGACGCTCTATACCGGCGAACCTACATAACTGAGGTTTAACTGAGACTAATCGACACATGCTGCATCCTGCGTTGGGGTGGCAGAATCTGTTAGCTCATCATGCGGAACATGATGGCACGCTGTTGCGTTTAACTAATTGGAATACGTAATCTGGAGAGCTGCTCTCTCCCAGTATGGTGATAAACCATGACTAACAAACATATACGTGCTCATCTCATAATATCTGTGGTCTGCTTCTGTCTCACCGTCGCGACAGGCTTCGGGGCTACCTTCACCTATTCCGACCAAACTAAGCAGATCAAAGCTGGGGTGGTAGTTCTTGAGAGCACCCCGCTTGTGAACCCTTACGTCTTTTTCATCATGAATCAGAGGCAAGACCTCAAACCATCGGGATGGGACTTTTATAATCCGTTGGCGGCTACACACGTTACCCCAGAAATCGCAGCAAGGTGGGGCACTACCTATACTGCCGGGCAGACCATTAGCAACGACATGGGCTGTTACTGGGAAGTTCCAATCTCAAAATATTCCTCACCGGAGATCGCCCAGTTTGATGTACTTTTGTTGCCTGTAACGGGTAATGTCACACTCACCTCGAATGAAAGAGAGAAACTCCGAAAGTTTGTCGATAACGGTGGAATACTGTGGGTCCAAAATCTCGGTGATGGTCAGCTGAATCAGGCTCCTGGGCGCTTCTTTATCGAGGACCTGCGCTTCGGTGCGTCTCAGACCTTAGGTGCTGTGACAGTAGCACCCTTAGCCTTCGCAAACTCCCTGGTCAACAGGCCCTTCCGCCTTTTCCCAGCTGACCTCGACAAGATTGGCACCGCAGCTCGGACGTCCAATCCACTCGATGGGTCGAGAGGCGTTCCCGATGACCGTTATTTCGTTTCGGTTCTTATGGCGGGCGGAAAGTCTATTCTTAGCATCGCTCAATATGGCGGTGGCTACGTAGTGGCTGTGGGTGCGCACGTCAGCAAAGCTATCACCAATCCTGTCGGTACAAACGGCGGTCGCTGTGGAACAGCGTTCTTACTGGCCGAAGCCGAAGACTTGAAATTGGCATACAATATCGTCAGTCTTGGATCGCAACACACAACTGCCCAGCGAATTGCACGGCGTCCTGGTTGTTCATTTGCAGAGGTAGGTGCGCCACTGTCGACACTCTGGGAGTTTCCCACGCCGTCTGCACCTACTTCGTCTTCACCCGCGATCCTTGATGACATGGTTTTCTACGTAGATGGGCTGGGCTTCTTGCACGCCTTTGAACTTTCTCCCGGCAAGGATCGCGATATGGATGGCAACCCGGATGATGGGTTGAAAGACCCTCCCGGCGCTCAATACGATGAGCTGTGGAACGCACGCGTTGGACCCGCTTCCGCTCCTACAGTGGCTTACGTGCCGTTGGGCGGTGGTGCAGCATCTCCTTTCGTGTTTGTTACCCTGGAAACTGCACAGGTGGCTGTGTTTGATGCCCGAACGGGTGAGCGAAAAGACGATGCTTTCGATACTAGCGGACTCCATGCATTTCAACCTGATCCCGTAACTGGCATACTCGACATTCCATCTCCAATATACTCGGATGGAACTGTGTATTTGGCAGATGGTGCAGGCTTCCTACATGCAAGGAATTATTTCGCCGGCGCCGAATGGGTCCACCCCCAGCTGATGAGTATGCTACTGGGCCGAGCCCATGCATTGACTGCAGGCTACTACTATGATCCAGCCAGTGGCGCGACAGAACAGGTGGTTTATGTTGCCAGAAAAGGAGACGCTAGCCATAACCCACCCATCCAAGGATCAATTGCCAACTATCCCATAAGAGTATTTGGCGAGAGGCTTACTAGAGTCAATGACCCCGATCCTAACAAGCGAATCTATGCTATTCGCTCCCAGAATACTCCTATCATAGACGGAACATGGCGGTTGTTTTACATAACTGCCACTCAAGGAATCCAACCCGTTGTAGGGGCTGTGTTGTTGAATCCTGGTAAATTCGATCTGACTTCAACAAGCGTGCCTGATAATGCTGAAATAATCGCAGACTATGAATTGGATTACTCGAAGCCAGGTGCCAACCCGCGCCGACCTATTGACATCAAACATGATCCACAGCAGCCGGCTGATGGCGCGGGCATTGCATGCAGCCCCGCCACAAGTAAGAAGGATATCCTTTATTTTGCGTCCGATGACGGCTCGCTGTACGCAGTCAAAGACACCATCCGCGGCGGGGAGCTTACCTACCTCTGGCGTTGGCACATGAAGCCGGATGTTCTTACAGGGAGAGCGCCTCTCGGGTTTAGCCAGGAGGTTAGAACAGTCGGCTCGCCAGCAGTGGCTGGTGATATGGTCTACTTTGTAGTAAACGATGCTCAGCAGGGTTACTTACTCGCATTCAAAGCAGATCCCGTTTTTGTCATAAACGTGGGTAAGCCGATCAAACGTGGGTCATCCGTCCGAATTCAGCAGGTAGACGTGATGAACTCCGACCCTGTTACTCGATATTTCACTTTCGGCGGAGGCACTTCCTCAGAAAATCCGCGGTCTAATGCTACCTATGTGGTCGATTACGATAGTGGTAAGATAACCATTACAAATTTCCGTAATGGTAACCAGTATCTCAGTTCCTCACAAGACCTGACTGTTAGCTATATACCTGAAGGTGGAGATCAGTACGAAGACCACGCGGTAAGCGCTTCCGACCCATCTGTAGGTGACAAGTGGAACAACCTTGTCTGGTGTATGCGTCTGGCCGATGCTAATGGAAGTCCTTTGACCGCGACGTCATCGCCGATGGTGCTAGGTGATATTCTATATGTAGGTTGCTCCGGCGGACACCTCGTTTCCATAGATGTAACAAGGGTCGGACGTGGAAGAACTGGCCCAGCGGATGGTGTGTCTGCGGACTGGGCACACAAGAATTCATTGATGTGGTCCGACAAGTTGATGGGCAATGGTCCAATCTGGGCTTCAGTTGCCGGTTCGCATGGTATGCTGGCCGTGTCCACCGCAGACGGATTGTGCGTTTTGTACAATCCTGTTACGCTAATAGCTGATGGCAACCGCTTAGTCCAGATGGACGCAGGCGGCCGAGTAGTTTGGTCTTGCGATTCAACTGTCGAAATCACCCCTTCTACTCGCGCCGAAACTAGCGGCCCAGCAGAGCCTGTGTACGGTACCCCTAGAGTTCCTTTCAATAAACCCTCAGTAGCTAAGCGTGCGCCAGTAGGCGGAATTATCGTTGCAGACACCGGAAACAACCGTGTCGTACATATAGATACAGGTGGCATGATTCTCTGGCAGATTACAGATTTCTCAGACCCTCAGCACAAGCTTCCAGCAGGGTCGCCACTTTCACTAAACAGACCGCGCGATGTAGTTATGTGGGTGACGCAGGACGCAAACTCCTATCCGGAATACCACTATCTGATTGCCGACAGCGGAAATTACCGGCTGGTCGAAGTCGTGGCAAGATATGATCCAACTACCTATTCCTATAGGAACGAACTGGGGTGGGTGTCGAAGACCCTTGCACGAGGTCAGTTATATGAGTATTCCAGCGTTAGCCTGTTCTACGAACCAGATCCGGACAACTCGAATGCTGTTCGTCCTGCTATCGTTGCTACCGTAACCAATCGTGTTGTAAATCCGGATACCGGCACAGTCAGCCCCGGTGGAGCACTAATCAAGATAACAGGCATGCATGTCGGCAACGAGCAGTATCAGATCTTAAATGGGTTGCCGCTCGATGGGAATCCTGCGATACAAGTCACCAGGCCCGTATTCTTCACACGACAATACTTGAGCATGGTGAGATTTATTGACGTGGCCGTCGAAAGTGATCGTATCTGTGTGGTGGATTACAATGTAGATCCGTCAGATCCAACCTCCTTCGTGCCAACGCCGAGACCCGTATATACTGCCCAGGCTTACTTCACCGCTACGGGAGTCCCACTTGCGGCAGGTTACGCTCAGGTGCTGCCAAACGGGAACCTACTCGTTACTAACAGGGCAACTACCGGGTCAGGGAACACACCATCCAGTAATTTCAAAGGCGAAGTCTTCGTCCTTGTGTACGACCAGACTACTAGGCAGTGGTCGATAGCAGAACGAGTCGGAGCAAGCAGCCCGAATTCTACTCCACTTCAACAGCCAGCGAGTGCGGAGAGACAAGCGTTCTAAGAGTTCCATCCCCGAATATGTCTAGGGGAGAGGTGAGATAAGTAATGAGATCAAGACTGAGTACGTTGATACTTGCTATAGAAGTCGCGTCCATATTGATTTGCGGTACAGCCAAAGCACAAGGTCCCGGCTGGCCCATGTTTCGCTACAATAAAGAGCGAACCGGTGCGGTCATCACACCAACCAATGATGTCATTGGCCGGTATCGTCCCCATCCCATATGGGTGTTTCCGTATCCAATGGGAGATTTAGATCCAATAGATAATGACTCGTCCTTATTCGATGATCCAAACTTCGAAAAAACAGGAGCATGGGTTGACTCTTCTACCCTCCCCGCAAATGCTAGGGGCCTGAATCCTTATGGCACTGACTACTTGCGGATAAAAGCAACTGTCATACCCACAGCTAGTGCCACTTGGACGTTCACTTGGGGGTCGACCGTTCCAGATGTGCCAGCAGACTTCACTATACAACTCTGGTTTCCATCGCAGACAGAAGATGAACTGCATATTTCTGACGCACGATATACGGTGCAAATCGGAGACCCTCTCACCGATACCTGGACGACGTTAGGTACATACGAACTGGACCAGACTGCTGGTGGCGGCTGGGTGACCCTAGGCAGAAGGACTTTCCGTGTAGACCATCCACCAACCCAGGCGCTCCGCGTGACCCTAACAAATATCACATATGAAAGAGATTCCTCAGGATCAGCCATAGATGCCTATGTAGTGGCCGACGCAGCGAGGCTCGTGCAAGACGCAGGTACTGTTCAGTCATCACCAGTGGCAAGTAATCAATACAACCTAATTATCACTTGCATTGCCAAGAACATATCACTTGAAGGGTATGGCACATCGGGCGCTACCAACTTTGGCGTAGTCTATGGCCTAGGCACCGAAGTCGATTCTGGCATACCAACTGCCAATGACGATCGAGGATTCCCGAAATGGCGATTCCCAGAAGAAGACCGCAACTGGATCTTGCAGGGTTTCTCATCGACACCCGCGATTACAACTTACAATGGCGAGGAGGTAGCTGTCATTCCAGCAGCCGACGGCACTGTCTACGTCATAAAGACTTCTGATGGTTCATTTGTTTGGCGAGGTCCAGGCTACTTCCTGGATGATCCTACATCTACAACTGATGGAACAAACGCTTGGGAGAAACCCGCCAATGCCGTTGGATATTTGCAGTTCGACGGAAGCACGAAAACATGCTTGCAAGTAAAGACAGTTCCTACAGGAGACTCAAATGTCACAAAATCAGTCGCGGTTTGGACTGCCACCGTCGACAAGAAAGGGCTCTATGACATTCACGTGTACATCCCACCGTCTTCGGGATCGGTGTACTACAGCTATCAGGCTCGTTATGAAATCAGGGTTAACGGACAAGTCAGAGCGAGGGTAACGGCTAACCAGAGTTTTGGGCCACAATGGGCACGTTTGATAGAAAAACTCTCGCTGAATAGTGGCGATACTGTTACTGTAGAGCTGAATAATCAAAGACCTCCGTCCGGAGGTGGACCGCCAGTACCGTTTGGCAGAAACATATCTGCAAACCCGCCCAACCCTGAAGATATGTATGTCGTGGCTGACGCAGTCAAGATTGTTCCTTCGGGAATTCGAAATTTCGAATACTCGTCTCCTGTCATCGACGGCAGTAGAAATATATACGTAGCAAGTACCGGTGGCCGAGTCTATAAGTTACGTATCGGCGATCCAGATCCAGAGTGGATTTTCCCAGACCCAAACAATACCGCATCTCCTCATCCGATAGGAGCAGTGTACGCGTCTCCGACCTTAGGTGATATTCCTAAGCTTGATCCTAATACAGGAATGACGGTTCAAGTCCCTCACATATTTGTCGGCTCGTCGGACGGACATGTTTATGCCATCAACGCTGATACAGGGGAACAGACGTGGGTTTATCCGTCCAAGACCGTTGCAGATGGAGAAACGCCCCTCGTCCTTCCACAGATTTCAAGTACGGCGGCTATCGGTGATCACCTGTATGTCGCTTTGGGCGCCTGGGATTGGAGCGGTTACACATTCAATCCCGAGGGACGCGTGCTAATGCTGAACAAGAATACGGGTACCGAAGCCGGCTGGTATCCCGCAACGACTCAGCCAAGTAAGGGCTCGTTCTTGTACTCATCGCCACTTGTAATGGATATCGGCGGTTCAGAACACGTCTTCGTTGCTTCGACCGATGGCAATCTATACGGATTTGCTAGCGATGGGACTGACATGTGGCCGACTGGCTCGCCAAGCGTAGGGAAGACTTACTCGAGCCCCGCCGGTACAATCTGCGCTGAGTTAGCGCAAAAGGATGCAGCAGCACCGTTACTTACAAACGTGCCTGTCGCTTTCATAGGTACAGATGGCGGTCGAATAAGCCGTGTGATTCTCGACCCTGCTAGTCCGTCAGTCGATTGGTGGTGGGATTTATATGGCAGCACACGCTCTTCACCCACTCTCCTCAACCAGCGTATCTATGTCGGCGATATGGCGGGTTTCACATGGGCATTTTCCACACGCGAACCGGGAGCTGGTGGGGAAGGATGGAACACCGAGCTTGGTCCTGAACCACCGACGACTGGCTCTGACCCCACCGGCGATCAAAACCAAGTCGGAAGGCCAGCCAAACCAGATGTGGATGTCTTCCGCAGAACAGAGTATGAGGCGTTCTTGGCGGCGGCTAAGACCAGTCGAGATAACAACCAACCCATAGACAGCAAGTATGACGATCTACATAACGAAGCACGAGGCGAGAAGGATTCTGTGTCATCGGGCAAGCCGTTCATACACGAATGGGGCGAAGATATATACATAATTGTGTGGAACCTTGTGGATCCTAACGAAGACAAAGATGGCAACAAGCTGAAGAAGCCCGGAGAAGATGGTTTCAAGACGCTAAAAGCAAATGCCTCCGGACACAAGGTATCCATAACCGTTAAGCCAGTGGTAGAAGGTAAAGACGCCGATGCCGTACACACTGCTACCGTTGACCACAGCAAGACCGATTACTACGTGGACAAGAACGGCAATGCCGTGTTCTACACGACTTATGTATACACCCTAGATACCTCTGGTCCTGGCCGGCCGCAGACTCCTTGTGAAGACCTCAGAATCAGTGCTAGGGAAATACCTTCCAGCTCCATGACACCAAAACATGCGAGTAGTGAGGAAATCTACGTATTGGAGCATCCGCTCAGCAACAATAAACCTCAAAGATTCCAGATCAACAACCCGCTTGGTCTTGTTGTCAGAGACAGGAATGGTAACGTCATAGCGGAAATAGGTGTCAACGCCGGTGCTACTCCGACCACAAGTAGAAACCAATCTCTCGCCGGCGTGAACGGCAATCCTACTGTCCCCTACGCATGGGGAGGCTGGGGTTCTCACGGCACAGCTACAAGTGCGAGGGAAATCGAACTGTACGACAGAAGCCTACTCAGATCTGTGAGACGACGGCTGGATCGATTCCGCTTCGAAGTTCGTGATTTGATTTGGATGGGCGGACCTAGTCAGGTCGTGGCAATGTTGCCATGGGATGTTCCGCCAGCCGATGCTCGGCTCAATACGCCGAATATCAGCGATGACTATCCGGATATTTCAGCACGGCAACTCACAGCCCCAATGCTGCATCATGGCCAAGATCCAACCGTGGAAATGACGCACTTGCACTCGAGTGTACCGCTAGCACCCGATTTGGATACAACCAAAATAACCGAACCATGGACTATCCGCACGTCTAACGACTTGCCCGATGTAGCCCAAGTCAAGGTGGCTGTTCCTCGGTTCCAGCCAGCCAACTTGCTGCCGGCAGGCAGTACCGGGGAAGACCAGTTGGCCAAGTCGACCGGTTACCGCACAACCATATATGCATACGTAGACGCCGATGGAGACGGACGGTTCGATAGACCAGCTAGCCTGGGCATGGCAGATGCCGTTCAGAAGGATACCAAGGCAGAGGCATATCGCGAGTTCCAATACGGCATACACGTGCCGGCAGACCGGCGCATACGGGTTGAAGATACCATCCTTGACGTGGGAGAAGTACCCCATGGCTTCGGATTCATTCCCGATCCTACTACCGGTGAACCCGTGGCTTTCGAGTCTAGCTTGAGCGCAAATATCGCCAGATTTGACCCATGGCTGAAACCATTTACAGCCTACAATATTGGGAATACCAACCTGATCAACCTGCGTATGGCTGTAGCCGCACCGGGTCTCATCAGTGATACAGTGCAGGATCCAACTCGTGGCCCTAACCCGAGCCTTTCTGGTCCTTTCGGCTTCTTCATTCCTGGCGCCTCCACCGTCACACAACCCAATATGCGCGATGCGGAGTCGTGCGTTATCAGCAGTCTTGATCCACTGTTCTGGGACGATGCCCCGTCGCCTGCGCTCATGCCCAACGTGCCGCGAACTTTCCATAAGGCTAGAGTAGGGGAATCTGAGCCGATGCTCACTGTCCCTGACCTGCCCGAAAGACTATATCCAGATTATCCTGATTTCAATCCGGAACAAAACAGGCCGCGCATTGGAGTTGCCGTTCCCCTAGGCCAACCCGCAGGGGAATACCAAGGCCAGGTTACACTGTATGAGGACGGTCTAGGTACAGACGCTGGCCGGTTTGATTCAGGTGCGGAATCAGTCGGCAATCCAATTTTGACGCTGAAAGTCCGCGTCGGAGAGGCTAAGATGACAGATGGCTTCCTGCAGGGCGCCTTGCCGCATCTGGACACAGGTCCAGCAGCCAAGAAGGTTATAGGTGACACAACGCCCGCAGCCTTTAGAGATCCTCAGACAGGCCAAATGCATATGATTTGGTCTAGCTCACGATGGATTCCCGCAAGTTCTGGCGACGATCCAACAGCTACTGATCCATGGTATCTGTTTATGACCACGCTTCAGCCGACCACAGCTCCAGGGGCAGCCAGGAATTGGAAATTCCAAACGGGTAATGCCGATAGATGGTGGCTGCCAACCAGCACGGATCCGAACGGTGCTCCAGGCGGACCATTCCCGCCACCAGACCAGGTTCGTGATCTCTTCCGGCCGTTCAACGACGTATCACCAGGGAGTATACGTTTCACCAGCCCGTCCATCGCTGTTGACCCGGTGGCTAAGCGATCATGGTTATTCTTTGGTGGCCAAGCTGAATCCGCCGAAACCTCTGGCGGTACACCATTAGGAAGCAAGGGCAAGAATATTGCCTCCAAGGTGTTCTATACCGAGATAACGAATGGCTCCCTACAAGGTGCTCGTATTGCTACAAGTACCTATGACTACACCATGCCAAAGCTCGGTGTCCGAGGCGCCGCCTCTGCAATTCCACCGCTGAGTCCAGGCGGCACAACCGAGAAGCCTCGATTGTGGGCATTCTGGTACGGAGGCGCTAACGACAGATGGCGCCTATACTACGCCGCTAATGCGTTTCCCGATAGGGAAGACGGCTGGCGAATGCAGGCAGCGTTGCCACTTCCTGATGGCTTGAGTTCAGCCGCCGAGCCATCACCGGTTTTCCGCTGGTGGGATGGAAGTACAGGTCCGACTTTCGACGTGGTCTATTCCGGGTATTCAGTATTTCATAGAAACTCTGATATCTACCTCAGCCGCTATGTGCCTGGCGACGAACCAGATCCGCTGAAGAAAGGCGCAGACTGGCCGCTGAAGATGGTTGTCCTACCTAGCAGAGGATATCTAGATCCAATAGGTCCGAACTCGGATACACCAGGAGAACTGCTAACACCCGACGCTACAAGGGCGATCTTCTATTCGACAGACATAGATTGGGATGCTACCCGAGTGGTGGATAGTTCCTCAGGACCGTCAAGTTTCTCGGTCTATTACGTGCCAGATAGGAATAATCCCACTAGACGTTTCAAACTAAATGTCGGTAAGTACGTAAAAGACACAAACACCGGTGCATTTGTTTTCGACTATAGTAAAAACACCACTGCCGAACTCGTCGCGCTGCGAGCTGCTGTAATCAATCCAGTGGCCGGAACAGTCAAATTCCTGAGGGCTCCGAGTCCAGACGCATTGGTTATTGCCGAATACAACCCACGTGCATATCGGCTGTCAGCTGGAAACAGGACTGTTGACTTATCACCCGATGTCTCACCGTGTGCGTTCGTAGACAGTGACCCAAACCCTCGGTTTGCCCCCGGACCGGGTAACCCGTTCTTTGACCCAGCCGGATCAAGCAATCCGAGTCCTGCACCGCCTACCGATCGGTACTGGGTATTTTGGCGAAGACCCGGAATTGATAAGCCCGGAACAGGCATACATTACAAGACTTTCAGATACATGGTCGAACTGGAGCGCCAGGTCGCGGTCGATCTATCGAATAAGCCGCGTGTGGATTCAGTTACAGGTCTCTTGAAGGGAATAACGGCGCCGGTCGAGGTGGATTGGGTCAAGAACCGACTGTACTTCAGTGCCGACGATGCTCTTGTACCAGCTCTAACTGCCTCTGTCCCAAGGATGAAGGCGAACAAAGTCAGAGTTACCTATGTTGCAGATGACGGACAGACATACACCGAAGAGCATGTCATCAGGTTTGCACAGGATGATATCGGCAGAGCAGGATCAGGTGGATCAACCTTCGGCACCCTAACCAGCGTTATGGTGAACGAAGGACAGGTGAACGCATTCAAAGATCCATCGTCAAATAGAGTGTACGTCTTTTGGACCAGTACTCGGGATGGTAGTACAGACATATTCTACGAGGCAATTAGTCCTAAGTTCTACGCGCCGACTTTTCCGTAGGTCAGCCCTTATATACGTCTTAGATGGCGACCCAGTGTCTGGCAATAGGCGTGTGAATCTTCAATTAGCACAGGGACGCTAATGACGCGCAATTATTGTTGGCCAGTGTTTCATTTCTTACTGTATGTGCTCATCAACACAGGGTTTTTTGTCCGAGCTTGTTGACAAACTGAAGCGGAAGTGCTAACATCAGGTGTCTGCGCATTGTCCTTAGGCGTCCGGAATGTTGGACGCCTACTATAGTGGCAATGCCGACCGGGTGTACTCCGCAAGCTAAATGGAGTCTATACATGGCAATAGCAGTTAAGTCAAAAACCGGCCCGACAATAGGCATTGATATCGGCTCGAGTCTCATCAAAGTTGTTGAAGCCAAACCATCGAAGGGAGAAGTGCACATCACTGCACTAGGTATCGCTCCCACACCTCCTGGCACTGTCGAGAACGAGATCATCACTGATCCTCAAACCCTTGGACAGGCCATACGGCAGCTTCTCACCGAGAGCGGTATTTCGTCCAAACGCTGCGTCTCCTCTGTGTCAGGCCAGTCCTCCGTGATCGTCAGAATCATCGAGGTTCCGAAAATGACCAAGCAGGAACTCGCAGAGACGATGAAATGGGAGATCGAGCGCCATGTCCCCTTCGCAGCTAACGAAGTTGTGATGGATTTCCAGCCTATCGAACGTCCAAATGCAAGCCCGGACGACCAGAATATGGAAGTGCTTCTTGCGGTTGCCCAGCAGGAACTCATCAATGGCCATATCGAAGCCCTTTTCGCTGCTGGTGTAGAACCAGTTGCAATTGACGTAGAGCCGTTGGCGGTATCGAGAATCTTCATCGATGCTGCCATCGATGGCTTCAAAGACAAAGTTGTTGCCATAGTCAACGTTGGCGCATCTACGACAGAAATGGGCATATATCAAAATGGTCTATTGTCGTTTCCTAGGACTCTGCCTATAGCTGGGGATACGATCACACGGGCACTCAGCGACGGCTTGCAGATTTCGCTCGCTCAAGCAGAGAGACTCAAGCGCGAAAAAGCAGTAGTCTTGCTTGATAGGGCCTCGCAATTCTCTCCTGGAGCAGGTCTGGCAGGTGTTCAACCTCAAGCGAATCAGTCAGAAATAATATCAGACCTGAACCTTTCTACCGATTCCGGTTCTCAGGATGACGTTGACGCAGGATTCGGATTCATACCCGGCCTTGGATTTGGCCCATCAGTTGATGAACCCAAAGAGGAGACACTACCTGACTTCGATATTGACATTGGTGGCTTCTCTTCACAGCCATCGGCTCCCGTCATGGACTTTGATTTGTCCGGTGAGGATCTCACAGCCTCACCAGCGCCTGTAGTGAATCTAGGTACCGACGGAGATGAAAACGCACTTCTTCCTGTTTCCAGTGCCTCGTCGCCGCCGGCTGAACATGGTGACGACACACCGGTTGATTACCCTGTAGAAACCATTTTCGACGTTATGGCTCCGGTGCTTCAGGATCTTATTGCCGAGATCAGAAGGTCACTGGACTACTACGCGAGTCGGTATGGTAGCCAACCAGAGATTATTTTGCTCTGTGGTGGTACCACAAGAATGAAGGATCTAGATAAGCTTATCCAGAATGAGCTAGGTATACCTGTGGTATTGGCCAATCCTTTGCATGATGTAACAGTTTTCTCCAAGACATTGTCTGCAGAGTACTTGCAAGAAGTTGCCTCGATTCTACCGGTAAGCATTGGACTGGCAATTAGGGATATGATAGGAGACTAGTGGTTACCGTGCTTAAGATCAACCTACTCCCGGCATACATATACGAGAGACGCAAGACCCGCAAGGCCATCCTTGGATTCAGTGCACTTTTCGTGGCAGTTGTGTTTGCAATGGTGGCTTGGTGGGTTTCCTTGAGCAATAAGCAAAAGGAGTTAGAACGCCAAGTTGCCGATGCAGAAATGCGGGCTCAGCAAGTAACGGCGATAGAGCAGCAGAGAGATGCTGAAAGGGCTAAGCTGCCTACCATTAAGGCAAAAGTCGATTTTATGGACGCCTTAATGGGTTATAACCTAGAAGCACCAAAGCTCCTCGAGGAAATAGCCAAATACACCTACGGGCGCATTCGACTAACTTCCATCCAGATAAACGGCGGCAACCAAGTGACAATACAAGGGCACGCGCGCACGCTTGGAGACTGTGGGAGATACCTCATGAACCTTTATCGAGCCCAACATATTTTCTCCTCAGTCGTGATAAGTGGAGTGCCTGCTGGCTGGCCACCTGGTAATGTCTCCTCCTCTACCGCTCCCGGGTTACCAGGGGTTGCGATGCAGCCTACCAGCCAAACAACAGGAGAACCCGGCTTCGATTTCACGGTTACTTGTACTCTCGTTAAAACGATCGCACCGCCAACCTACGGTGGCGGTGGAGGTGGTGAGGCCGTACCCGCGACTGGAGTTGTCCCAGCAGGCGGTGTGACCCCGTCGCCAGGTCCGACAGCGCCAGCCGCTCCGTCAGCTGCGCCAACACCAGCACCGCCACCAGCTGGGGGACCAATGAATCCGTAAATGTAGAACTTGCCGCGAAGGATAGTCCAAAGGAACGGTTACGAATGAGTATGTCAAAGCTTAGAACTATACATGTCGTAATTATAGGTTCATTTGCTTGCATAGTGGTGATCGTTGGGGTCTATTTTCTAGTGATCAAGAAATGCTATGCGCAAATAGGCCAGTACAACACCAGACTGCAGACCGCTGAACAAACTTGGCAGAGAAAGGCTCAAGCGGAACGAGAGCTTGCCGAAGCAAAGCTGCAAAACCATTTGATGATGGTGCGCTACGAGAAATATATGCGCGAAAAAATGCCGTCTTTGAGCTTCGCAGACCGTACACAGGGAATGATTGCTTTGTGGAAGGAGCACGGCGAGGTGTTGGGTCCGCTTTTGGAGAGCTGGCCACGAAAGACCGGTGTGATATTTGCAGGTGGTGTGCAAGTGCCCGCCGCTCCAACTGATCCAAACTCGGTCGATACTAGTATCATTCGAATCCCAGTGGGTACGTTCAGCGTCGTAAGCGACTTTCGAAGCATACTCGGCCATTTGCGGTCGTGGAATAGATTCAACCGTCTCGTTCAGATAGACCTGGCGTCGCTGTCTGGTACCAGTCCTCGTATGACAGCTCAGTATGCAGTAACGGTATACATATTTCCGCGTGGCGAGGCAGGACCTACTGTCACCATTGCTGGAGGCGGTGGGGGTGAGTCTGCTATGGGTGTCATGGCACCAACCGGTGTCCCAACCCCTACTGCACCTACAGGAGTGTCGTCTCCTTAGACACGTGAGCATATGAAGGAATATAGATATGCAAGGTTTAAAGGCTTGGTTAGAGGATCGTAGAAATCTTCCCATAGTGGTGGTGGCTTTTGTCATAATACTCGCGATGGTGGCATTGTACTTCCTAAAAGTCACCGGAAAACTCGGCGGCAAGACTACCACGGCTGAGTCGACAACACAGCCATACGGAGTGCAAGTGCCTGGTGCACCAGGAGCACCTACAGCTGGTCCTACTACGCCCACACCCGCTGGAGGGACTCCACCAGGTGGAACGAGCGTTGGTGCGCCACCCCCTGTCGCTGGGCCACAACCCGCAGCTGGTGGCGTAGCAGCACCCACACCAGCCCCCGAGGCTAGTGCAACAGCCGCAGGTGTTGTTCCACCAATGCTTCCATATCGGAAAGATCCGTTCATGCCCTTCGGTGGTGCACCTCGAGAGAGAAATGTCATCGAGAGCATGCTACCCTCCGTGCCTAGAATTCGACTTGCTAGATTGCCCGGTGTAAAGCGAGTGGAGGTGACGGAAGATCTACCCGAGGTCTTGCCTCCTCAACCGCCTAGACGAATGGCTGGCGTTCTGTGGAACGGTCGGGTAGCCGCCATACTTGAAACAAATGGTCAAGCAGAAATAGTCTATCCTGGCACTATCTCCAGGGTTGACCCAAACGTCATGGTCGATACCATCGAACCGAACTGCATTGTCCTGAAAACGTTAAACACAAGGAAACCGTTTACCATCCGGGTTAACATGGCCGATGCTTTCACTCCCAGTACTGCGAGTGCACCAGCGGCGACCGGGCCCGTAGCACCTCGCGTCCCTGGATATCCGCCAGCAGGGGTGCCGGGAGCAGCAGGACCTATGAATCCATAGCACTTAAGCCGATTCAAAGAGTGCGAACCTTTTTGTTATTCAAAGCGTCAAATCAATTGTCGCTAGGGGGCAGTTGTAACGAAGGAGTGAACTTAAATGATGGCTAAACAATGCGCATTGCTGATTATCGTAATGACCCTGTTCTGTTCGTGCTTAGTGCTCGCTCAATCTAGCTCGACTAGCTCATCAGATGCCGATAAGCCGGTTACCATCAACTTCAGAGATGCACCGCTTAAGCAGGTGTTGGATGTGTTGTTCCAGGCAGCTGGGCTTAGCTACGTGCTGGATCCGACCGTTGCACAAACTCCTGTAAACGTACACCTGGTCGACGTACCATTTAGAACAGCGTTGCAGACGATTTTGAAAACGAACCGTCTCACCGTGTCGACCGAAGGTGGTGTGTACATGATTAACCCTCAGAAGGAAGTCGTGCAAGAAATGACTCCGACCGAGATTGTCTCGGGCAATGAAGTCGAAATTGAGTCGGAAAAGCTGCCGGAGAAAATCATGATCCGCTATACCAGCGTACAGGACATAGCCCAGGTCTTTGGCATACAAACGACGACTTCCACCCAGGGTGGCTACGGTAGCTTCGGCGGTGGCTATGGTGGCTTCGGCGGTGGCTATGGTGGTTATGGTGGCTACGGCGGCGGTTACGGCGGCTATGGTGGCTACGGTGGCGGCTATGGTGGCTACGGTGGCGGCTATGGTGGCTACGGTGGCGGTTACGGCGGCGGCTATGGCGGCTATGGTGGCCGTGGGTATGGCGGCTACGGTGGTTACGGTGGCGGCTATGGCGGCTATGGTGGCCGTGGCTATCGATATTAGCCATCACGTGAAATCTATAACCTTTGGAAGATTGCGTAGGGTAAATCACAGCAATGTGTAAGACTAATATAGATACAGAGACGTCCGGGGGAGGAAAACCTATGGGGTGGTTTACAAGGCGCCATGAGCGCTTTCTAGGGGCAGCACTGCTCCTAACATCACTTGCTCTTATTATACTTTCAAGTGTTTTGCCAACTTATGCACAGAACGCCACTGGTGACCAAACAGATCGCGTAACGGTAGACTTTGTAAACGCAGACTTGGTGCAAGTGGTTCGAATACTAAACGATAAAGCAAAGCACAACATCATCATATCAGACCCTGAAATTGGTCAAAAGAAAGTTACTGCGACACTGACAGATGTGCCCCTAGAAACTGCACTCGAGAAGATAGTGCGTAGCGCTGGCTGCTCCTGGAGGCAGGAGGACGGCGTATACATTATCGGTAGCTCCAATAGCTCCGAGCCGTCTGCGTCAGCCGATGCCGCACTCTCTCCCGGCGCGGGTGCGGCTTCTACGGTTCTCCTGGTCGATGATGTGTCAACGGCATTCGGGAAGGCCACGAATAGCGATTTACACGTAGCTCGCCGTGAAATGCGAGTGGAGACTATCAAGCTCTACAACGTTCACCCGAAGGAAATGATGCGCATTCTTGGTCTAGTCGATGGTAACTCATCAACAAGCTGGAGCTCGAACAATTATCATAAGAATCCGGATGGTAGCGTCACTCCAGGATGGGGTGCGAGTTCACTCACACCTCCACTAGCTGATATGCTCAGACCAGATCCAACGGTCGCGGAGCGTTCGCCATCCTTAGACAGCGAAGCCGGACAGTATGCATTTCCACCGACTCCAGGTTATGGTGGAACTACCACCCCGGGTGTCCGAGTTCCCACAGCGCCGACAGCGACGACTGGCACAACTGCTACTACCAGGCCTGGGACCACCACCAGCACGACTGGGACCACAACGACCCAGAGTAGTGGGTTGCTTCCAGAAGGAATTGACTTCATAATGCCCTATGAGACCGACAACTCACTGATCGTCCGAGGCGACGAGGATGGCATCAGCGAACTTAAGAGCATCATTTCACTGCTGGACGTTGCGCCGAAGCAGATATGGATTGAAGCTCGATTTGTCTCAATATCCACCAGCGAACTGGATAGCTTGGGAATCAACTGGGATGTATCGAGAATGAATACTTCATTCCAGACAAATTTCAACCCTGCAGGCAACATCTTGATAGGCTATGCATCGGGCAACGTTATGGCGAATCTAAGAGCCAATATGACAAGAACAAACGGTAAACTGATAAACGCACCGATTGTTACCACAATGAATAACGTTGCAGCCCGTATTGGTTTTTCTACTCAGGTACCATATCTGAACTCTACTACTACCTATAGTTCAACCGGTGTACCTACAACAGCATCATGGGTCGACACGTACTCCGTCGAGAGCTACCTAGAAGTGCTCCCAAGAGTGAATACAGCCACTAATACCATTACCGTTTTCGTTAGGCCAAACCTTGCTGACATCGAGAAGTTCGTTCCCACTGGCGATATGCAGCTTCCTATCGTAAACAATCAGTGGGTCGAGACGATCAGGCGCGTTCCCAATGGCGAGACAATCGTCCTGGGTGGCCTGATTCGCAAGAATACTACCGAGACAGTAGAGAAAATCCCTCTGTTGGGTGACTTGCCCATCGTTGGGCCACTGTTTAGGAATACTCAGAAGAATGTGGATGACAAGGAATTGCTCATCTTCCTAACCCCAATCATTGTGCCCGAAGAGCCAGTTGCCGGCACAGGAATTGGTGTAACCGGAGGTGGGGTTGTACCCTAGACAGCACATGCGCTCATGTGCAGGGGGAGCGCACATGACACTTGACACGCGACTGACAGCGTGATATGATACGTCGAAAATTGAATAACTTTGATGCCGTAGACAGCAGGTGTCACACGACTTAATGGCTTTCGAGCGGCCTGCCGAGGCGGGATGACTACAAAGCGATTCTAAACAAACCAGAATCGGCCCAATTACAGATGATTTACAGGGGATCCCGTATCTACGGCGATCCCTTTTTCATTTATTGCTACATGCCTGTCTTAATGTCCTTTAGCAAGAGGGAGGTGAAAACGTGCCAAGAGAAGACAAAGTTCAACTCGTCCGTGAGCTTCGTGAGATCATCGAACGCTCGAGTGCCTTGATACTTACCGACTATCGCGGTCTCACCGTGAGTGACATCACGGCTCTGCGTCGCAAGCTTCGTG